>OGNO01000001.1_pt1:0-420000 | contig 421311 bp, 360 predicted proteins | sample 1573491 | NCBI WGS metagenome assembly OGNO01 (sample SAMEA2581900, study PRJEB24529) | metagenome | biome: Human gut stool | place: China | collected 2011
GTTCGGACTGTAGTCTGCAACCCGACTACACGAAGCTGGAATCGCTAGTAATCGCGGATCAGAATGCCGCGGTGAATACGTTCCCGGGTCTTGTACACACCGCCCGTCACACCATGGGAGTGGGGTTCACCAGAAGACGTTTGCCTAACCGCAAGGAGGGCGGCGGCCACGGTGGGTTTCATGACTGGGGTGAAGTCGTAACAAGGTAGCCGTACCGGAAGGTGCGGCTGGATCACCTCCTTTAAGAGAAAGAGACGAAGGGTTTTGCAGGCAACTCGAAGTCGCGCTTACGCTTATCGGTTTGTTGTTAGCAGCAATAAAGAGTGCGGCCGGGTCTTTAGCTCAGTTGGTTAGAGCATCGTCTTGATAAGGCGGGGGTCGATGGTTCGAGTCCATCAAGACCCACCACAGAAAAAAACGGGGGCTTAGCTCAGCTGGGAGAGCACCTGCTTTGCAAGCAGGGGGTCAACGGTTCGATCCCGTTAGTCTCCACCAAGCACTTGCGTGTTTACAAAAATTCTTTTAAAATAAAGAATTTCTGCGAACGCGCAGCATTTGTCGCTGTGTGTTTTTTGTTCTTTAAAAATTTGGAAAAGAAGTAAAGCGTTCAGTCAACGGTTTGCCGGTGTTGATGAGACACGGGTAAGCGTAACGTTGATTGGAACGGGTTGTGATTGCATTCAAAAGAGTTTCAAATCGATCTTCATTGAACGAGAAAACAAACTCAAGAGAAACAGCGCGTTACTGTCACGTTGAGAATCTTGCAGGCAAAAGGCTGCAGGGTTATAGGATCAAGTGACTAAGTGTATGTGGTGGATGCCTTGGCGATCACAGGCGAAGAAGGACGTAGTAGCTTGCGATAAGCTGCGGGGAGCCGGCAAACGGGCATTGATCCGCAGATTTCCGAATGGGGGAACCCACCGACGTAAGTCGGTATCACGTACTGAATACATAGGTGCGTGAGGCGAACGGAGCGAACTGAAACATCTAAGTAGCTCCAGGAAAAGAAATCAACCGAGATTGCGAAAGTAGCGGCGAGCGAAATCGCAGCAGCCCAGTGTTCTGATAGCACGAACGACAGCAGAAAGGTCTGGAAAGGCCTGCTATAGAGGGTGATAGCCCCGTATGCGAAATCGAACGTGTGGTACTAAGGGACCGATAAGTAGGGCGGGACACGTGACATCCTGTCTGAAGATGGGGGGACCATCCTCCAAGGCTAAATACTCGTGATCGACCGATAGTGAACCAGTACTGTGAAGGAAAGGCGAAAAGAACCCCGGGAGGGGAGTGAAATAGAACCTGAAACCGCATACATACAAACAGTAGGAGCCCCTGCAGTGGGGTGACTGCGTACCTTTTGCATAATGGGTCAGCGACTTACGTTTTGTGGCGAGCTTAACCGAGTAGGGGAGGCGTAGCGAAAGCGAGTTCGAATAGAGCGAAAAGTCTCAAGGCGTAGACCCGAAACCAGATGAGCTATCCATGGCCAGGTTGAAGGTGTGGTAACACACACTGGAGGACCGAACCGACTAGTGTTGCAAAATTAGCGGATGAGCTGTGGATAGGGGTGAAAGGCTTAACAAATCTGGAGATAGCTGGTTCTCCCCGAAAACTATTGAGGTAGTGCCTCGTGTATTGCTCCAGGGGGTAGAGCACTGTTATGGCTAGGGGGACATGGCGTCTTACCAAACCATGGCAAACTCCGAATACTTGGAAGTAAGAGCACGGGAGACAGAGCACCGGGTGCTAACGTCCGGACTCAAGAGGGAAACAACCCAGACCGCCGTTTAAGGTCCCAAATATTGACTAAGTGGAAAACGAAGTGTGAAGGCTAAGACAGTCAGGAAGTTGGCTTAGAAGCAGCCATCCTTCAAAGAAAGCGTAATAGCTCACTGATCGAGTCCTCATGCGCGGAAGATGTAACGGGGCTAAGTCAATAACCGAAAGCGCGGATTTGCACGATGAGTGCAAGTGGTAGGGGAGCGTTCTGTAAGCCTGCGAAGGTGGTTCGAGAGGACTGCTGGAGGTATCAGAAGTGCGAATGCTGACATGAGTAACGTTAAAGCGGGTGAAAAGCCCGCTCGCCGTAAGCCCAAGGTTTCCTGCTCTACGTTCATCGGAGCAGGGTGAGTCGGCCCCTAAGGCCAGGCTGAGAAGCGTAGTCGATGGGAAGCAGATTAATATTTCTGCACCATGTGCAAGTGCGATGGGGGGACGGAGTGCGAAAGATCATCCGGGTGTTGGATGTCCCGGTTTGTGAGTGTAGAAGGCCGACAGGCAAATCCGTCGGCGGATCTTCGAGACAAAGCATCGAGGTTCTACGGAACCGAAGTGATCGGAAGTGCTTCCAGGAAAAGCCTCTAAGCTCCAGCTTGCATGTGACCGTACCGTAAACCGACACTGGTGGGCGAGTTGAATATACTCAGGCGCTTGAGAGAACTCGGGAGAAGGAACTCGGCAAATTGACACCGTAACTTCGGGATAAGGTGTGCCTTTGTAGCGTGAAGAGAGAAACACTCGGAGCGTGAAGAGGCCTCAGAGAATCGGTGGCTGCAACTGTTTATTAAAAACACAGCACTCTGCAAAGACGAAAGTCGACGTATAGGGTGTGATGCCTGCCCGGTGCTGGAAGATTAAGTGATGGGGTGAGAGCTCCTGATCGAAGTCCCAGTAAACGGCGGCCGTAACTATAACGGTCCTAAGGTAGCGAAATTCCTTGTCGGGTAAGTTCCGACCTGCACGAATGGCATAATGATGGCCACACTGTCTCCTCCCGAGACTCAGTGAAGTTGAAATGTTTGTGATGATGCAATCTCCCCGCGGCTAGACGGAAAGACCCCATGAACCTTTACTGTAGCTTTGCATTGGACTTTGAACCGATTTGTGTAGGATAGGCGGGAGGCAGAGAAAGCGCAACGCCAGTTGTGCCGGAGCCGACGTTGAAATACCGCCCTGATTTGTTTGAGGTTCTAACCGCGACCCGTGAGCCGGGTTCGGGACCGTGCATGGCAGGCAGTTTGACTGGGGCGGTCTCCTCCTAAAGGGTAACGGAGGAGTACAAAGGTACGCTAGGTACGGTCGGAAATCGTGCTGATAGTGCAAAGGCAAAAGCGTGCTTGACTGCGAGACCGACAAGTCGAGCAGATGCGAAAGCAGGTCTTAGTGATCCGGTGGCTCTGTATGGAAGGGCCATCGCTCAACGGATAAAAGGTACTCTGGGGATAACAGGCTGATACCGCCCAAGAGTTCATATCGACGGCGGTGTTTGGCACCTCGATGTCGGCTCATCTCATCCTGGGGCTGTAGCCGGTCCCAAGGGTATGGCTGTTCGCCATTTAAAGAGGTACGTGAGCTGGGTTTAAAACGTCGTGAGACAGTTTGGTCCCTATCTGCCGTGGGCGCTGGAAGATTGACGGGGGCTGCTCCTAGTACGAGAGGACCGGAGTGGACGCACCTCTGGTGTACCGGTTGTCACGCCAGTGGCATCGCCGGGTAGCTATGTGCGGAAGAGATAACCGCTGAAAGCATCTAAGCGGGAAACTTGCCTGAAGATAAGTCTTCCCGGAGGCTAGACCTCCCTGAAGAGTCGTTCGAGACCAGGACGTTGATAGGTCGGGTGTGTAAGCGTTGTGAGACGTTTAGCTAACCGATACTAATTGCTCGTGAGGCTTGATCCTATAACCGTGCTGCTTGAAGTTTGCAAGAAACGATCAAGTAGATGAAGAAAGGGATTGGAGCTCGAAAAGAAAAAAGTGATTGCGAGCCCGAAGAGCTTTGCTTCTTAGCCAAAGAATTCGACGAGCTGACCGAAAGGGTCAGTCAGTCAAAGCCTTTGCCTGGCGGCCATACCGAAGTGGTCCCACTCCTTCCCATTCCGAACAGGACAGTGAAACGCTTCAGGGCCGATGATAGTTGGTTGTATTTCCAGTGAAAGTAGGTCACTGCCAGGCTAAATCATTAAAGCGAACCCCCGTTGGAGTCTCTCCTTCGGGGGTTTCGTTTATGTGCTTGTTTTAAGCGAGAACCATTCATGTCTGAAGAAAACAAACCGGCTCGCCGTCAGTATCGACGCACCACCGAGCGCCGTCAGGAGATTCTGGTTGCCGTTGTGCAACTCTTGTCGGATCCTGACTGCTGTGGGGTAACGACGAAAGACATCGCTCGATTTTTGGGTATTGCCGACGGAGCTCTTTATAGACATTTTTCCGGCAAAGCGGAGATTCTCGAGGAGCTGATCGGTTTTTGCGACGCTTCTTTTGAGCGTATGTTCGATGAAATCAATACCGAATCGAACGTGACAATGCTGATGCGTGCGATGGTTAAGGCAAGAGCTCTGCTTTTGTTTGCGGAAGCCAACAGCGGCCTAACACGGCTTTTGACCGGTGAAGCACTTTGCTTGGAAGGAGCGCAGGTGCGTGAGTCGATGCAGAGGTGTTTGGCCAAAGCGGAAAAAGCCCTGTGCGCCAGTTTAGAACTGGCAGTGGTACAGCGTGAGGTTGCTGCTGACATAAACCCTGTTGTACGTGCCCGTCTCATCATGAGCTATGTGCAGGGGCGCTGGGCCCGGTTTGTGGCTTCCGGATTTGAAGAGAAACCGACAGTTGATTGGGCTCAGGCACAGGTAATTTTGTTCAGTGACCTGGTTTCGGCTTAAGCTCTTCATAATAGTTGTTAACGGTGCTGTTACATGTGCAACAGCACCGTTTTTTTTCCGTGACAGAAGGATGATCGGCGCATGAATGATTTAAGTGCTTGAATTTGCAGGGTTTCTTTAGAATTGAACCGCTGTTCAATACGATGAGCTTCTTAAGCTTAACCTAAGAGATTGTTTTTACGGCACTTTTTGTTCATTGCTTCGTTTACAAACGGTTTCTTCACAGTAGATTTCTTTGCACCATGGACAAATATCCATATGTACTATTCCAAGCACATCGATCTCCTTTCGTTTGGTTGAATCAAATACCGAATGTTTGAGGGCTGGGACGAAAAAGTCTCAGCCTTTTTTTTATCGTGGGCATTGCGCCCACGGAAGTGGCAGAATCCGACAATCGAAAGACATATTTTTTCGTTTCGGATGGTTTTGAGTTGGTTGCGAAAACTGCGTAATGTCGCAGTGTTGTTCATGGTGACAATTACCTTGCTGGTCGCCTGGCCTGCTTATGCGGCAAGCGACGTGAGTCGAGCGCACGACCGACCGTTGCGCTTGGCAATTGTCAACACCTACGGACAAATACTTTCAAATATCTATTACGGCGAATCGTTGAAGAAGATTCGAGCAGCGATTGCGCCTCGCCCGCTCGAAATTCGTATCTACGGGCCGGATACGTTTCTGGATGCCGCCAGAAACGATCAGTTCGACATGTCGATAGCTTCCTATGGTTTGACAAGTATCATGTTGCGTCAAACCGGAGGGGCACGCGTCCTTACCGCCGTTAACAAGCGCTTCCCGAATCCTTACGCCGGAAACGGTGCCGCCATCATTGTGCGATCTGACCGGCAGGACATCAACACGATTGAAGATTTGCCAAACAAATCGCTGGCGGTGATGAGCATTACAGCTTTTGCCGGTTGGCAAGTTCCGATGGCTGAATTGACAGCTCTCGGAATTGACGTCAAACGTGCTTTTCGAGACATCAGAGTCACGGGTGAGCCGATGACGCAGATTCTTGATTTGGTGCACTCAGGAGAAGCCGATGTCGGTTTCGTCGTTAACTGCTTGCTGGAAGATGCTCATGCGCTTGGCAAGTACAAGGCAGATGACTTCAAAGTCATTGGTGACAGAGGCGCTTTCTCAGGTAGCAGTTGCAAGCATTCCACGCGCCTTTATCCCAATTGGTCGTTTTCTATCAAGCCTCAGATGAGTCCGGACGAATCGAAAGCCGTGGTGATGGCGCTTTTATCGATTCCCGCTTCAGAAGATATTTCGGTGAATTGGACGTTGACTCCTGACGGAACAGGAGCCGACGCTGTTTTTCAACAGTTAAATCTTCCCTATGCCGAGGCCTACGGTCTGAGAGATCTGCTGCTTGAATATTCCGGTGTGGCTTTTGGCGTCCTTGTGGCGGTTCTGGTTCTCATTGTCAACATCGTGGTGTTGACAGTTGCGGTGCGCATCCGAACCAAACAAACGGAAAAGGCGCTTGCTGCAAAAATGCAATCTGATCTGGATGCGCGGCGTGCGGCACTGAAGCTTCGTACCATGGAAAAACTCAGTGCCGTCGGTACGCTTTCGAGCATGGCTGCGCATGAGCTTAAGCAGCCGCTTACGGTGGTCAACAACTATGCAGGCAGTCTCAGGCGTCGACTGATGCGTAGCGAGGTGCCGCGTGACGTATTAATTGAAGCACTGACCGAGATCGAAGAATCCGGTTTAAAGGCCGCCGAAGTAATTGATTTGGTCCGCGGCTATGCCACCAATAAAGAAAGAACATTCGTGCATACGGATTTGGCGATGACTGCGCGCCATGTCTTGGAGCGCAACCGCAAGTACGGGCATCTGATTCACCCGGACTTCCGATTGGGAACCTATGTGCAGGCCGATACGATTGAGCTCGAGCTGGTACTCACCAATCTTTTGAAGAACGCGGTGGCGGCTGTGGCTGATGTAGAGTTGCCACGTGTGGAATTCAAGGTCTGGCGAGATGAAACCTATGCATACGCGAGCATTGCTGACAACGGCAAACCGCTTACCGACGAGCAATTTGCGCAGATCGGTCAGATCGGACGCACCACGGAGAAAAACGGAATGGGCATGGGCCTTGCGATTGTTAAAAGTTTGCTTGAAGCGCATTCCGGTGCGCTTAGAATAGAGAGACTTGAGCCGTGCGGAATATGCTGCACGGTACGTTTGCCGCTTGATTTGTCTGAGGACGAAGCGCAAAACCAGTAAGAAAGGAAGGATAGTTTTTATGGTGGAGATGTCTTCTCTTCATGAAGAGTCGAATGCGCAGCTTGCACGCACACCGATCGTGCGTGTGATTGATGATGACGACAAAGTCCGTCGCTCCTGGCAGTTTGTTCTCGAAGGCGAAGGCTGGCAGGTGCAGGCCTATGAGAGCGCGGTGCGCTTTCTAAAAGAAGACGATCCGCAGGTTCCGGGATGCATTGTTTGCGATGTGCGCATGCCTGAAATGAGCGGTATTGAGCTGCAAACCGAGATGAAACGCGCCGGCAACAGGATGCCGCTCGTTCTTATTTCGGCTCATGCCGATTTGGTGATGGCGGTTAAAGCCGTCAAAGACGGTGCCTACGATTTTCTTTTAAAGCCCGTGGAGACCGAACACTTGATTCAAACGGTGTCCGAAGCGCTGGAACTCGATCAGACGCGGCGCGAAGAAAACGCTGAAGTGGATCGTGTCCGACGCAGTTGGGACTTGCTAAGTGCACGCGAGAAAGAAGTTGCACGCGGTGTGGCCGATGGCAAGCTCAACAAACAGATTGCCTATGACTTGAATATTTCGGAGAAGACCGTAATTGCGCACCGCAGTTCGTTGTGCCGCAAATTGGGCATTCGGTCGGCTGCCGATATTACGCGACTGTTGCTTACTATCGAAAAACTCGAAAAGGAGCAAAGCAAAAAAGAGACCGTTGTGGTCTAAGGCGCTTTTTTCAGACCAAATGAAAACCGGGCGGTTTCCAAAGAAAAGTCGCCCGGTTTTGATTTTTGGAAAAAGCCCTGCTTAGGACTTGCCGAAGATTTCGTTTAACTGCTGGGTCACGCGAACGAAGGTCGTGCGCATCGTGAGTTCTTTGAGCTTGCGGGCGCCGACGTATGTGCAGGCGCTACGCACACCGCCGAGAATGTCTTGGCAGGTCTGATCCACGGGACCGCGATCATTGATGTACACGATCTTGCCTTCAGCAGCGCGGTAGTGGGCCACACCGCCGGAATACTTGTCCATGGCAGCCTTTGAGCTCATGCCGTAGAAGGCACGCATCTTCTTGCCGTCCTTTTCGATCACTTCACCGCCGGATTCGTTATGACCGGCAAACATACCGCCAAGCATTACGAAGTCGGCACCGCCGCCGAAGGCCTTGGCGATATCACCGGGCTGCGTGCAGCCGCCGTCCGAGCAGATGCGGCCGCCTAAGCCATGTGCGGCGTCGGCGCACTCAATCACGGCCGATAACTGAGGATAACCCACGCCGGTCATCTTGCGAGTGGTGCAGACCGAGCCCGGACCGATGCCAACCTTGACGATGTCGGCGCCGGCAAGAATCAGCTCTTCAGTCATGTCGCCGGTGACGACATTACCTGCCATGATGACGACGTCGGGGAAGTTGTCGCGCATCTTTTTCACAAAGCTCACGAAGGCTTCGGTATAGCCATTGGCAACGTCAATGCAGACGTAACGCACGGCACCGGGAGCGGCCTTCATTACGGTGCAGAACTGTTCGTATTCGGCGTCGCCGATGCCCAGCGAATAGAACGCGTCGGACTTGTGCTCAAGACCGGTGAAGAAGTCGATGTATTCCTGAGCACTGTAGTGCTTGTGCAACGCGGTCATCATGCCGTGACGGCCGAGCGCACGGGCCATTTCAAACGTACCGGTGGTGTCCATATTGGCGGCGATCACGGGGATGGCGTGAAAGCGTTCCGGGGACCAGCGAAACTTGATTTCACGGGTGATGTCCACCTGACTGCGGCTGGTTAGCGTCGAGCGCTTCGGGCGGATCAACACATCCTTAAAGTCAAGTTTGATTTGATTGTCTAAATGCATTGCGGTTTACTCCTCGGAAAGGACCAGACACGAAAAACGCCGGGTTCCTCGTTCGAAACCCAGCGTTAGTTGAGTTTAGCGGTTAATTACGGGAAATGCACGTCAAAAAATTGTTTGTTAAACAAATGCGTCCGTAGGAACCGTATTTTCCAAAGCCATGAGATCTTCGATCGTTTCGCGGCGGCGGATGAGCCAAACGCGGGAGCCGCTCACAAGCACTTCGGCGGCGCGACCGCGCGAGTTGTAGTTGGAGGCCATGGACATACCGTACGCACCGGCACCCGTCATCGCCAGCACGTCACCGGGCTGAGCGGCGAGCTCGATTGAACGCGCCAGGAAGTCGCCTGTCTCGCACACGGGGCCCACAACATCCCATAGGCTGGCTTCGTCGCGCTGCGTGCAATTCACAAGCGGCATTTGAGCCTGATACAACGTCGGGCGCACCATGTCATTCATGGCTGCATCCACGATCATGAAGTTTTTGGCTTCCGTCGGCTTGAGGTATTCCACGGTGGTGAGCAGGATACCGGCGCGAGCCACCAGAGAGCGTCCCGGCTCAAAGTAAATCGGCAGATCGGCATAACCGCGTTCAGCTGCCTTCCGCGAGACAGCTTTCACAAGTGTTTCGGCCGAGGGAGGTGTTTCATCCGTGTAGCGCACACCCAGGCCGCCGCCGAAATCAAGGTGATCAAGCATGATGCCGTTTTGCGCGAGTGCGTCTACGATGTCAAAAATCTTGTCGGCGGCATGCACGAAGGGCTCAAGTTCGGTGATTTGGCTGCCGATGTGCATATCGATGCCCGAAATTCGAATGCCGGGCAGTGTGGCGGCGTGCTGATAGAGCGCAACCGTTTGGTCGTAGGAGACGCCGAACTTATTGTTTTTGAGACCGGTTGAAATATAGGGGTGGGTCTTGGCATCTACGTCTGGGTTGACGCGAACAGAAACTGGGGCGATGCGTTTTTCTTCCAGTGCGACCTCGTTGATACGGTCCAGTTCCGGGATGCTTTCGACGTTAAAGCAACCGATGTCGGCGCGCAGCGCGGCGCGGATATCTTTTCGGCTTTTGCCTACGCCTGAATAAACGATGTCGTTACCCTTGGCGCCGGCCATGAGTGCGCGTTGCAGTTCACCGCGGCTGACGATATCAAAGCCTGTGCCCGAATCGTGGAAGAATTTCAGAAGCGCCAGATTGCTGTTGGCTTTCATGGCGTAGAACACGCGATGGTTGGTGCCGGCAATGCCGCGCATCCAGTTCTCAAGAGCTGTCTTGAGCGCTTGGTGAGAATAGACGTAGAGCGGCGTTCCGAAACGTTGAGCCAGTTCCCTGAGGTTGAGCTCTTCGCAATACAAGGCACCGTCTCGGCGGGAAAAGCCGGACAGTGCGGAGAAGTCTTTTGACATAAATGGAATTTCCGAGGAGTTTTTTTGTTATGGTTCTGCTTTTAGTTGTCCCAGCGATCCTGCAGGAGGCTGTCGGAGGGAACGCCGCTTGGCTGCTGCTGCGTTTCTTGCGGAGCTTCTTGGCGCCTGCCGTTTTCATCGGTCATGTAAAGCGGACCTTTAAGGCCGCAGGCGGACAAAAGGGCAATGCTTAGAATGGCTAAAACGGTGCGCACCATGGTTTGCGTGCCTCCTTGAAACGAAAAAGCGAATATTTTTTGCGCAAAGAGCAATTATGACTGAAACGGAATTTCTTGAGGCAAGCGAAGCCTTGATGCAGCAGGTCGAAAACGCGATTGACGCTGCTGGACTTGACGTCGAATGCGATCGCTCTGGCAATGTGCTCACCATTGAAGCCGACTCGGGTGAGCAGATTGTGATCAATCGGCACACTCCGACGCAGCAGATGTGGCTCGCCACGCGAAAGGGCGGACTGCACTTTGAAAACGTTGGCGGGCAGTGGCGTAACACGCGCGATGCGACGACGTTTGAAAGTGCGCTCAATGTTGCCTTAAGTTTTGTCTGCGAAGAAGACGTTTCGCTCAGCCTTGGCTAAAGATGACAAAAACCGCGTCAAACACTTATTCGACGCGGTTTTTCGATTCCGGTTTAGAAAATCTGGTCGCGGACCAGTTCTTTTTGCAGGTTTTCTTGCTTGATTCGGCCATCAAGCGGAACGTCTCGAACGGCTTTGTCCACGCTGTCGGCATAGTAATAGGTGCCGTTCAAAAGCACGACGCTTGAGGGCTGACGACGACGATAGGGCGGCTCATCTTTGATGGCTGTCTTCATGTAGTCTATCCAGATCGGAAGCACCAAACCGCCGCCGGTTTCCGTACTGCCCAAAGGACGCATCTGATCGTATCCGACCCAGCCCACGGCCATCGTGTGCGAGGCGTATCCTGCAAACCACGCGTCATGCGCGTTGTTTGATGTACCCGTTTTGCCGCCCATGTCAGGGCGCTTGAGCTCGCGGTAGGCGCGGCGTGCGGTTCCGCCCGGAGCACTGACGACGCCGTTTAGAAGCGTGTGCATCACAAAGGCGTTGCGCTCGTCGATGGCACGAATGGTTTCATTGCCTGCTTTAGGATTGTTGACGCGCATGAGCACCTTGCCATCGACATCCGTGACTTTGTCGATGAGATAGGGTTTGACGCGATAGCCACCGTTGGCAAATACCGAGAAGGCTGCAGCCATTTCCCAAGGCGTGGTTGAGCCCGCGCCCAGCGCGGTGGTGAGCTGAGCTGGCGTGCGCGACGGATCGAAGCCGAACTTTGAGACGTACTCTTGTGCGTAGCGTGCGCCGATGGCTTGCATTACTCGAATGGAAACGAGGTTTTTTGATTTGCGAAGAGCCATGGCAAGCGACATCGGACCATCGAACTTGTTGTCATAGTTGCGAGGCTCCCAGAGTTCGCCTCCCGTCAGACGCGGATCAATAAAGATCGGCGCGTCGTTAATGATGGTGCCAGGATTGAAGCCTTTGTCGAGAGCCGCCGAATAAATGAAGGGCTTAAAGGACGAACCGGGTTGACGCAACGCCTGCGTGACATGATTGAACATGTTGAGGTAGAAGTCGAAGCCTCCCACCAGACTCTTGACGGCGCCTGTGTCGAAGTTCACGCTGATGAAACCTGCCTGCACTTCGGGGATCTGAGATAGTGTCCAGCCCTTCTTAACGCGTGAAACTCGGATGATGCTGCCGGGCTGCAGGCGCTTTTCCTTAGCTACCTTGTTGGTGAGGTATTTGCCCGCGAATTTGCGACTGTCGGCGTCCAAGTCCAACGTCTTGAGTTCTTTGCCGTCAAGTACTACGGCTTTGAAAGTCTTGTCCGTGAGTTCAGTGACGACGGCGGGTTCGAGATTGTCCGAGGATTTGGCCTTGTGCAACGCCAGACGAATGGTGTCGTCACGGGTTTGCTCATCGCTGATGTCAATGCGTCCGCTCGGACCGCGATAGCGGTATTTTCGGTCGTAGGCGATCAGGTGCTTGCGTACGGCTTCCCATGCGGCAATCTGATCTTTGTCGCGGATGGTCGTGTAGACGTTGAGGCCACGCGTGTAGGTTTCTTCTCTGAAGATGTCGTAGACCAACATACGCGCCATTTCAGCGGCGTACTCGGCGTGAATCGTTTTTTCGTTTTCCGGCGTTTCCTTTGTGAGATCGACCGAATGCTTAACAGGCATCAGCGGAGCGTTGATTTCGTTTTCGTACGTGATGTCGTCAATGTACTGCAACTGATGCATGCGGCTTAGCACGTAGTTCTTGCGCATTGTCGCGCGCTTGGGATTGACGATGGGGTTGTAGGCCGAAGGTGCCACCGGAAGGCCCGCGATCGTAGCGGCTTCGCCGATGGTGAGTTCATTGAGTTTTTTGCCGAAATACACCTGAGCGGCCGAAGCAAAACCGTAGGCACGCTGACCGAGGTATATCTGGTTGAGATAGACCTCGAGAATCTGATCCTTGGTTAGGTGACGCTCGATTTTGTAGGCCATCGCCACTTCATAGAGCTTGCGTGTGTATGTGCGCTCGGAACTCAAAAAGAAGTTGCGTGCCACCTGCATGGTGATGGTCGAGCCGCCCTGACCGCGGCGTCCCGTGAGAATGTTGGAAAGCGCGGCACGGGCAATGCCCATGAATTCGATGCCCGAGTGCTCGTAAAAGCCGTTGTCTTCGGCGGCAAGCACAGCATTGCGCACAAAGCCCGGAATTTCGTCAAGGCGTACAAAATCGCGACGCTCTTCGCCGTATTCGCCGATCAGGGTGCCGTCGGCACTCCAGACGCGCAGCGGTACTTTTGGTTTGTATTCCGTCAGCGAGTCGATGGGAGGCAACTGGGAGTACACCACAGAAAAAACGATCATAAAAAGGCTTGCGCCGCTCACGGCAGCGGCCAAGCCGACGCCGGTCAAGCGACCGAGCCACTTGAGCCAGCCGCGGGATTTGGTTTTGGATTTCTGCGTGGTCACGGAACGGGGACGATGGCGTCGCGTCGGACGTCTCGCTTTCTTGAAAAACACGTGTTTAAACTGGACTGATTATAGGGACGGCGTCTTTTCGGAAAACCGCCTCGAAACATTTTGAAAACAAGCGTCTGGCTTTGTTTTCACCTTCTTTCTGAGACAGACAAAGCCGTCGGAAGTCGACCGACGGCTTTGCGAAAGTTCATTGCTCAACGAAGAGGTTACAGCACGCGCTTGAGGAAGGCGCGGGTACGTTCTTCCTTCGGATTGACGAGCACTTCGCTGGGGTGGCCCTGTTCGACGATCACGCCGCCGTCCATGAAGACGACGTGATCGGCCACTTCGCGAGCAAAGCCGATTTCGTGTGTCACCACAACCATTGTCATGCCTTCGTCGGCCAAACTCTTCATGACGGCGAGCACTTCACCCACGAGTTCCGGGTCAAGTGCGGAGGTGGGTTCGTCAAAGAGAATGGCCTTGGGATCCATTGCCAGAGCGCGGGCGATGCCCACGCGCTGCTGCTGACCACCCGACAGACGCACGGGATAGTCCTCGGCTTTGGCTGCCAGTCCAACGCGCGTGAGCGTTTCGATGGCTTTCTTGCGTGCGGTTTCCTTATCTTTGCCGCTTACGACCATTTGGCCGAGCATGACGTTTTCGAGCACCGTCTTGTGTGGCCATAGGTTAAAGCGCTGGAACACCATGCCGAGATGCTCGCGCAATTTATTGATGTTTGTACGACGGCTGGTGACTTCAATGCCGTCCACTGTGATTGTGCCCTTGTCGGGATCTTCCAGCGCGTTGATGCAACGCAGCATCGTGGACTTACCGGAACCCGAGGGCCCGAGAATCACCACCTTTTCGCCGCGATGCACATCAAGGTCGATGCCCTTGAGAACTTCCAAGTTTCCGAAGTGCTTGTGCAGCCCGCGGATGCTGATCATGACGTCTTTGTCGCTCATTTGTCGTCTCCCTTGCCGAGGCGCTTTTCAAGCATGTGGATAAGCCAGGCTAAGCCGAGCGTTGCCACCCAGTACATCACGGAAATCGTAAGGTAGGGCTCCCAGTAGCGAGCCGAGGCGCCCGCGACGGTGCGCGCGGCGTAGGCGAGTTCGGTAAGACCAATGGCCGATACCAGCGAGGAATCCTTCAAAATGGCAATGGCGTTGTTGCCCAGAGCGGGCAGCATGCGACGGAAAGCCTGCGGCAGGATGATGTGACGCATACACTGCCAGTAGGTCATGCCTACGGAACGGGCTGCTTCGCTCTGGCCCTTGTCCAGTGACTGGATACCGGCGCGGAACACTTCGCTCATGTAGGCGCCGGCGTTGAGGGTGATCGCAAAGAAGCCGGCGAGAAATGCTCCGTAGTTGCTGCGGATTTCGCGTGCGAGGCTGCCCGAGATGATCAGACCGTCGACCGGGTGAATGAACACCGGCAGCACGGCAAAGTACATCAGAAAGATCTGAACGAACAGCGGGGTACCGCGAAAGAAGCTCACCCAGATGGTGACCGGCCAGCGAACGCCGTAGTAAAGAATGGATTTCCAGGGGTCGTGACGGGCTTCGGCCATGCGGGCCATGCCGAGCAGCATGCCGAGGAAAACGCCGCAGATGACGCAACCGATGGTGAGCTTGAGCGTCATGCCGATACCTTCCGCAAACAGCGGCCAGTATTCGGCTAGAACATCAAAACGAAATCCGCTCATCGTGATTTCCTTGTTGAGGGGGATGGAAGAGGTTGCCCAACACTGTAAGAAAGTATTGCGCTCAAAAAATCGGCGGATATTTTACCCGATGCAGGTTCAGCCTTTTTGAACAATTCGGGCTTTTGGGAGTTAATCCCGATGCAAAACGGGCGCTTTTGTCGAAAAGCGCCCGTTAGGATGCGGATAACGGCCGATCAGTCCGATTTATTCAGGAATCGGAAGCTTGGGCGGCTGGGCCTTATCGCCGAACCACTTGGCGTAGATCTTGGCATATTCGCCGTTGGCGATGATCTTCTTTAAGCCTTCGTTGACCTTGTCGCGCAGTTCGGTGTTGCCCTTGCGGAAGGCGATGCCGAAATACTGGTCTTCAAAGGACGGATCGCGAGCCATGTTGAACTGTTTATCGGGATTCTGCAGGGCGTAGTAAGCAAATACGCCGATGTCGCCCACAGCAGCGTCCACGCCACCTGCGGAGAGCTCTTCGAGCACGAGCGGGGTGTTGTCAAAGCGCTTGATGTTGCTACTTGCCTTGCCGAAGACCTTGCTGCAGGCAATGTCGCCGGCGGAGTTGGCTACCACGGCCACATTCTTACCTTTGAGGTCAGCCACGGATTTCACTGTCAGATTCTTCTGGGTGAGAATGAGCTGGTGAGCAGCAAAGTAGGGATAGGAAAAGTCAACTGCTTCCTTGCGCTGGGGAGTAATGGTGATGCCGCTGATGATCATGTCGCGGTCTCCGTTGCGCACGGATTCAAAGATCACTCCGAAGAGCGTATTGATGAATTCCACCTTGAAGCCTTGCTCCTTGGCGATGGCTTTCACGAGGTCGATATCAAAGCCCACGAGTTCCCTGTTCGGAGCCTGGAATTCGAAGGGACGATAGGTTGCGCCCGTGCCAACGGTGTAGGTCACGGGATCGGCGGCCGAAACCGGGCCGCAGGTGAGAACGGTTGCCGCACAGGCTGCGGCAGCAAAAATATGCTTCAGTGACATCGGGTTTGACTCCGAGGGATGAGTAACCAATGGAACATGCGTGAGATAAGCACGGCACACGCAAGCGTGTCGCACCTCCGCTCAACGTACAATTTTGGCGCAGAAACGCGCAAAAGAAAAACGGAATCGGTTAGCGATTACTCGAAAGCAAATACGTTCCCATGGTGACGGCGCTTTCAATAACGTGTCCGGCCATGGCAGCTTCGACTTGCGAGCGTGTGAAGTTTTCCGGCAGATCGAGTGTCGTATCCAGAGCGTAGAGCTTGAAATAGTAGCGGTGTCGCCCAATGGGCGGGCGCGGGCCGGACCAGCCGCGAACACCGCTGTCGTTGACGGCGATACGGCAGCCTTGGGGATAGTCACTGACGCCTTCGGCAAAACCCGCGGTCTCGGTCGGAATGTTCACGACAAGCCAATGCAGCCAAATGCGTTTGGGTGCCTCCGGATCTGGAGCGTCCGGATCGTCGGAGAGTAATACCAGTGAGCGAGCATTGGCAGGAACACCCGAAAAAACGAGTTCGGGTGAGAGGTTTTCGCCCTCCTGTGTGTAGCGCATCGGAATTTCGGCTTCGTGCGCAAAAGCGGGGGTCGTGATGGTCAGCATAGATTTTCTCCCAAGAGAAGCTGCTCAATCGTCCGTTTCGTGGGCGGCATTGCAGTCGGCAATGCGGCAGAAATGCGTGAAGTCGTAGAGCGTTTTGTCAGCCAACTGCGAAGCGGCCACGCGCGTGGTACTCATGAAGAGATTGTAGATGCGGCTGTCGAACTCCTTGTCCCACTGAGTCATCAGGGCTTTGATCTCTTTTCGTTTTAAGTTTTCGCCCACACCGCACAGATCCTTTGGAAAGAGCGGATAGCCGCAGATCACGGCCCATCGGCTCATTTCGTACTCGCGCAGATAGATGAGCGGGCGAATCACGGTGTTGCAGCCGTCGTCGCTGCGCAACACTGGCGGCATGGCTTTGATGCGCCCGCCGTAGAACATGTTGAGAAGCAACGTGGAGACAACGTCGTCCATCTGGTGCCCCAGGGCAATTTTGGTGCAGCCGAGCTCTTTGGCTACACGGTAGAGAATGCCGCGGCGCAGGCGGGCGCAGAGAGAACAGACATTTTTGCCAGAAGGGATGAGTTTTTGCGTGATTGAGTAGGTGTCCTGATTTTCGATGTGGTAGGTCACGCCTTTTTCCTTGAGCCAGGCTTCGAGCAGGTGCGTGGGGCTACCTGGAATATGCTGGTTCACGTGTACGGCGATGATGTCAAAGTGCACCGGAGCACGAGCCTTGAGTTTCAGGAGTGCGTCGAGCAGCACGTAACTATCCTTACCGCCGCTCATTGCCACAGCAATTTTGTCGCCGTCTTCGATCATGCCGTAGTCTGTGCAGGCCATCGCGCACAGGCGCACGATACGTTTTTCAAGCTTGCGCATCGACACCGAGGCTTCGATGTGTTTGCCGGGGGCGATTTCGATGAACTTGGCCTTTTCGGCGCGGCTTTTGGCCATGCGTACCGGACGCACGGAAATGTCGGGGGCGTTGTGTTCGGTCATGATGTGGGTTCAGATTCGGTGGCGGAAAGTTTCGACGGCCACGGCTTTGGCGCCGATGCAAGCGTGCAGTTTGGCAGTCTTGACGCGCGCTGCAGAAACGCGTTTGTCGGCGAGGATGCGCTCGAGCAGCCGATCACCGAAAGTTTCTTGCAGTCGGATGTGCCCTTCGGAAATCGTTTCGGTCACGATTTGCGGCAAGACGGAGTAGCTGTACACCTCATCGAGATTGTCGCCGGTGGCCGTGCTGTACTCAAACGGCACCCAAACTTCGATCGTGACGAGTACAGGCTGCGTGCGACCGTGTTCTTCGGCGTGCGCGCCGATTTCCATGTCGACCTGCAAATCCTCAAGAATGATGCGGCGGCAGGTCAGAGACAACGTTTCAAATAAGGAGGACATACGGATGGTTTCGAAAAGGAATCGGCGCGGGCAGGGAAAAGTTGTGGAAGGCTTTACAATGCGCCAATGCGCTGGATTTTAGTTATTTTGATTTGCATCATGGTCTTGATGACCTGCGTGCCCTGGCTTTCGCGGTTCGGACTCGGACGTTTGCCCGGAGACATCAATTTCCGGGTGTTCGGTCGTCGCATCAGCATTCCGCTTGCCAGCACGATGCTGATCTTTCTTCTGTTTTTCCTGATCGGGAAGTTTCTTTAGAAAGCCGGACGTTTGCGATTGGCAATCTCGATGAGGTTGCCGTCAGGGTCGCGCACGTAGATAGATAAAAGGTTTCCTGTTGCGCCCGTACGCTCGACCGGTCCCAATTCCACCGCAATACCGTGCGCCTTGAAGTGTCCGGCCAAGGCCGCCACCGGTACGGTGCTTAAAAAACACAAATCGGCGCTGCCCGGCGCTGGACAAAGCGCGTGCGGCACAATTTCGTTTCCTTTGACGTGCAGATTGATCTTCTGGTCGCCAAAACGGATTGCCTTGCGTTTATCACCGAAGGTGACTTCTTCACAGCCCAGAACGCCGCAGTAAAAATCGAGCGTCCTTTGCAAATCCGAGACGGTTAGAACCAAGTGATCGAGCGAAGCAAGAAAAGGCATTGCGGGAATCCTCATAGGCAAATACGGAGCGCGGACTTCACTGCATCCAGTCGAGCCTGCCGCACGGCTTGTGCGACATTTTTGCCTTGCGCACGTCGAGCAGCGGCTCCGGCGTCGGTTTCGACAAATGCTCGTGCGGCCTGTCCCAGCACGTCGAAATTCGCATTTGGCTCAAAAGCTGCGTAAGCCGACAGGAAAGCGTCAAACCGAGCCGGGCGGCGCAAGACATCGGCAGCTTCCAGAAAAGCGACGTAGTCGTCGGCTTCGCGAAGCGAGGCAAGTGTGCTGTGTAATCGGCAAAAGACTTCGCACAGAGAGATTGTGTCGGCGTCAACACGAAGTGCCTGCAGACGTTGGCGCAGTTTGACCGGGTCGTCGAATTCAGAAAAAAGAAGCGCCGTGCGCTGAGCGGTATCCAGTTTACGCTGTGCAGCGCGCAACAGTGCCTGACGCACGCGAGCGGTGACGGCAATGTCGGCAAAAATTCGATGCCAGACGCCGCAGTCTTCCAGTACCGCGATCATGCGCACCGGATTGGTTTCGGCAAGTCCTCGGCGCAACTCCTGCCAGGTACGCTCGGGTACCAGAGCGTCAACTTCGCCGGAAGCCACCATTTGCCGGCAAAGTGCAAGTGTCTCGGGTGCAACCGTAAAGTCGGGGAAACGTGCGGCAAAGCGAGCCAGGCGCAAGATACGCACGGGATCTTCGCAGAAGGCTTCCGAAACGTGTCTCAACACACGGGCCTTGAGGTCGGCCTGCCCGCCCCACGGGTCAATGATGTTTCCTTTGTCGTCTTCGGCCATGGCGTTGATCGTGAGATCGCGCCGACGCAGGTCTTCTTCGAGTGTCACATCCGGGGCCGTGTAAAACGTAAAGCCGTGGTAGCCCTTGGCGGTTTTGCGCTCGGTGCGTGCCAAGGCGTATTCCTCGTGCGTGTGCGGATGCAAAAAGACGGGGAAATCGGCACCCACCGGCATGAAGCCGCGCGCGAGCATCGCTTCGGGCGTAGCTCCCGTCACCACCCAGTCAATGTCGCCCGTAGGGGCGTTGACTCCCTGTTCCCGCAAGAGGCGGTCGCGTACGCATCCGCCGACCTTATAGATTTGCATACTCATTGTGTTGCCTTTGCCGTTTTGGCTTTGCGGTCGGTACGTGGTCTGTGTTCAGCAAGAAACGCTTTGAGTGCAACACCCGTCGGGGTTTTCCTTTTGGCAATGGCAGAGGGGGCGCCCTCGCCTGTTACTTTGCCGCCCTCGGGGCCCCCTTCCGGACCGAGATCGATCACCCAGTCGGCTTCTGCGATGACGTCAAGATTGTGCTCAATTACTACCACGGTGTTGCCGGCTTCGACGAGCTTGTGCAGCACATTGATGAGCTTTTCGACATCGGCCATGTGCAGGCCCACGGTGGGTTCATCAAGGATATAGAACGTGTGTGCCGTGCGGCGCGTGCGCATTTGACTGTAGGCCTTGGAAAGTTCCGTGACAAGCTTGATGCGCTGCGCTTCACCGCCTGAAAGCGTCGACGAGGGCTGCCCGAGCCGCAGATAGCCGAGACCCACGGCTTGCAACAGTTCCAGTGGCTTTGCGATCTTGGGGCGGTTGGCAAAAAGTTCGAGCGCGTCGTCAACGCTCAGATTCAATACGTCGCCGATGCTCTTTCCCATCCACTTCACCGCAAGCGTTTCTTCGTCAAAACGCATGCCACTGCAGGCTTCGCAAGGCATCTTGACGTTGGGCAAAAAGCTCATTTCGACGCTCACCTGCCCCTGGCCTTCGCACACCGGGCAGCGGCCTTCGGGCGTGTTGAAGGAAAAACGCGTCGGCTGGTAGCCGCGTGCTTGCGCCTCGGGCGTTTGCGCGTACAGGTCGCGAATTTGATTGAAGAACGAAACGTAGGTGGCGGGGCACGAACGAGGCGTTTTGCCGATCGGAGTTTGATCGACCTCCAGCACGCGTCCCAAAGGAGCGTCTTTGTTCCATTCGATCGCCTCGCAGCCTCGCAGCTTGGCAGCCGGAGACTCCAGTTTTGCCTGAAGTGACGAGCGCAGTACATCGCGCACAAGGGTGGATTTGCCCGAGCCCGAAACGCCTGTGACGGCCACCAGACGGCCGAGCGGAAAATCAACGGTGATGTGTTTTAGGTTGTGTAGCGAGGCATTGCGCACTGTCAGACGCGGCGTGGTGTCGTCGACCGGATGCTTGGCTTTGCCGGTGTGTTCAAGCGGTTCTCTGAGCATGCGCCCCGTGACGCTCTTTTCGTTGGCGCAGACTTCTTCAAGCGAACCTTCGGCAATGAGCTCGCCGCCGCGGCTGCCGGCGCCCGGTCCGATGTCGACCACGTGATCGGCTCGTCGGATGAGCTCTTCGTCGTGTTCGACCACAATGACTGTGTTGCCTTTGTTTTTCAGTTCCGTGAGCATGTCAACGAGACGCGCATTGTCTCGGGCGTGTAGGCCGATTGTGGGTTCGTCAAGCACGTAGCAGACGCCCTGAAGCGTACTGCCGATTTGAGCTGCCAAACGAATGCGCTGCGCTTCGCCGCCCGAAAGCGACGGTGCGTCGCGATCCAGGCTGAGGTAACCCAAACCTACTTTTTGCAGGAATTCCAAACGAGAGATGATTTCCTTGACGGCATCCTCGCCGATGGCCTTGTCTCGTCCCTTGAGTTTGATTGCCCGCATTGTTTTGAGCGCTTCGTCAACCGACATTGCTGTGGTTTCACCGATCGAGCGGCCCTCAAACTTTACGGCTAACGCAACGGGATTCAGACGCGTGCCGTGACAGGCCGGGCAGACCGCTGCCGAGACCGCTTCATTGTCGTCGGCAAGCGCCTGATCTTCATTGGCGTTGATGCCGACTCGCCCGGTGCCGGTACATTGCGGACACCATCCCATCTTGTTGTTGTATGAAAAGAGGCGAGGATCGGGTTCGGGAAAACTTATGGCGCAGATGGGACATGCACGCTTTGTTGACAGAATCTCCACAGTGCCTTCTTCGGATTCGGACGGAACATTGCTGTTGGGCAGTGCCTTTCGGCCGTTTGCGACGCACACTAGGCCGTGTCCGTGAAAGAGCGCTTCGGTCAGCGCCTGAAGAATCTTTTCTTCGGTTGCCGGTTCAACCTTAAGTGTGCCGGTCGGCACTTCGATTGTGTGTTCCTTGTAGCGCGACAGCAGTGGGAAGGGAGCAGTGGGCTCCCACTTGCCGTCGACGCGGATTTGATGGGCGTTGAGTTTGGTGAGCGCCCACTGAGCGATTTCCTGATAGGTGCCTTTTCGGGCCACGACGACGGGGGCCATCAGCGTGATGCGCTGACCGCGGTAGGTTTTCATGATGTGCGCGAGGATTTGCTCCCGTGTTTGTTCGCGCACGAGCGAGCCGCACTTCGGGCAATACTGTGTCCCGAGTTTGACATAGAGCAGACGAAGGAAATGCTGGATTTCCGTGATCGTCGCAACTGTCGACTTGCGGCCGCCGCGGCTTGTACGCTGCTCGATTGCCACCGTAGGTGCAATGCCCGTGATGCTTTCGACGTCGGCCTTAGGCGGAGGTTGTGTGATGGAACGTGCGTAGGCGTTGAGACTTTCCAGATAACGTCGCTGTCCTTCGGAAAAAACGATGCCGAAGGCAAGCGTCGATTTCCCTGAACCGGAGACGCCGGTTACGGCAGTAAGGCGCCGTTTCGGAATCACGACATCAATGTTTTTGAGGTTGTGCTCCCGTGCGCCGAAGATGCCTAAGTCGCCTTGCCGCGCACCGCGCCAGACGTTCTGCAGTGACCGGCCCGGGACTGTGCGGTCGCGAGTGTGCGGCTGGGCGAAAAGGCCGGTCATCGGAACGCTTTCTTCCCCGATCATCTTGTCGTATGCGGCCAGCGCTTGCCCGGTGTAGCTTTGGGAGTTACCACGAAGATCCTCGGGGGTGGCGGCCGCCACGATCTGACCTCCTTCGTCGCCGCCTTCAGGACCGAGGTCAATGACCCAGTCGGCGGCGGAAATCACGTCAAGATTGTGTTCGATCACCAATACGGTTTGGCCGTTGAGCACCAGACGGCGGAAGACTTTGAGCAGCTTGCGGATGTCGTCGAAGTGTAGACCCGTGGTGGGTTCGTCGAATATGTAGAGATGTCGTTTGGAGGCGTAGCCCGATTCGGTTTCGGCCAGGATCTGTGCGAGCTTCAGGCGCTGCGCTTCACCTCCCGAAAGGGTGGAAAGCGGTTGCCCGAGCTCGACGTAATCGAGTCCGACGTCGATAAGACTTTGCAGCGCGCGTTCGATTGAACGCTCGCCGAGGAAATAGTCGCGAGCTTGTCGGACAGTCATTTCGAGCACCTCGGCGATGTTGACTTCACCGCGGCCGAGGTAGTTGAGTTTCACTTCCAGCGTTTCATCTCGGTAGCGGGAACCATTGCAGTCCGGGCAGCGCAAGAGAACGTCGCTTAAAAATTGCATTTCAACGCGCTCGAAACCTGCGCCCTGACAGGTGGGGCAGCGTCCGGTACCCGAGTTAAAACTGAAGGTGCCCGCGGTGTAGCCGCGCTCATGTGCCTGCTGCGTATTGGCAAAGAGGTGGCGGATGTCGGTAAAGACGCCGCAGTATGAGGCCGGATTGCCGCGGCTCGTCTTGCCGATTTCGGATTGACTCACGTAGACGGCTTCACCGACAGGGCAGGAGCTATGGACAGAAGCGAAAACATCCGGCGGGTTGTCCTTGTTGTTTTTGTTTAGAAATTCAACTGCCGCAAGGATGATGTCGTTGGCGAGCGTTGATTTGCCTGAGCCCGAGACGCCGGTGAGCGCCGTGAAAGCGCCGATCGGCAGATTGACTGTGATGTTTTTGAGATTGTGTGCGCGCGCTCCCGTCACGGTCAGGAAACCCGAAAATGCTTCCGGCAGCTTTTTGGGTTCTTTCGGCATGGTCGAGCGTTTGCCTCTGAGGTAAAGCCCGGTGAGCGATTCGGAAGCTCTGACCGACTCGGGTGTGCCGTCGCAGACGATTTCACCGCCGTTGGTGCCTGCCCCCGGTCCCATGTCGATAATCCGATCGGCGGCGGTCATCACCTGCGGATCGTGCTCGACCACCACCAGCGTGTTGCCGCTGTCCTTCAGACCGGCCATGATGCTGTTGACGCGGTCCATGTCGCGCGGGTGCAGGCCCACGGACGGTTCGTCCAGAACAAAGAGCGTGTCGGTGAGGTTGGTACCGAGAGCCGTCGTGAGGTTGACGCGCTGCACTTCGCCGCCCGAAAGCGTGCGGCTTTGGCGTCCTAATGTCAAATAGCCTACGCCGACGTCAATGAGGTAGGTCAGCCGTGTGCGAATTTCTTCAGCAACCAGGCGAACCGCTTCATCGCAAGTCTCCTGCAGCAGTACGTCGAAAAAACGCTTGATGTCTTCGATCGGCAGATTCATCAGATCAGGCATGGAAAGCCCGGGCAACGACTCGAAGTTCTCAAGAGCCGTCTTTCCTAAGCCGCGCGGGACGAAGCGTTTGTAGATCCCTTTTTTTGGCAGCAAAGTGGCCTCGGACGCCTTGTGAGACCCCAGACGCCATAGAAGGCTTTCGCCGATGAGACGCGCGCCGCGGCACTCCGGGCACAATGCGTAACCGCGGTAGTTGGCCAGCTGAACGCGCACGTGCATCTTGTAGCTTTTCGATTCGAGCATATCGAAATATGCTTTGACGCCGTACCAATGCGTGCGCCAGTTTTTACCGTTGTATTCCTTGTCGCCGTGGATGACCCAGTTTTTTTGTTCGGCCGTGAGTTTTTGCCAGGGGACGTCAAGCGGCACGCCGCGCTTGGGGGCCCATTTTTCGAGATCTCGTTGACATTCCGATCCCGTCGCGGTGCGCCAGGGTTTGATGGCGCCTTGCGCTAGCGTGAGCGTTTCGTCGGGAATTACCAGCGAGTAGTCAATGCCGATCACACGACCGAAACCGCGGCAGGTGGGACATGCGCCGACGGCCGAGTTAAAGGAAAAGCGCGACGGCGTGGGAGCAGCGTAATGATGCAGGCAAACCGGGCAGGTGAGATCGGTTACCCAGCGACGTTTGCTGTTGGAGCCGTCTTCGGTCTGTGCGTAGACGCACAAAATGCGTTCTTTTCCAAGTTGAAGCGATTTTTCGACGGCTTCGACCGCGCGCGACTTCGTCAGGCGCGAGGCGCGTACGCGATCAGCCGCTACCCACAGGCGCTTGCTTTCGTTTTCAATTGATTCCTCTTCAAGGATATGCGTGAAGCCTTGTGCAGACAAACCGCCGAGCACCACGTCCCGCTCAAGATTTTTGGGAACCAGAACAGCAAAGCATATGCTCAGGCGAGCCTCAGGCTGAGTCTTAGCCCATGCGACGATTTCTTCGGCAATGTCGCCAGCACTGCGCTCTTTGACCGGCTCTCCGCATTGGCCGCAGAACAAAGCGGCATTCCTTGCAAAGATGAGTTTGAGGCAGTCGTTGATCTCTGTCATCGTGCCCACGGTCGAACGCGAGGTCTTGACGCTGTTGGACTGATTGATGGCGATAGACGGAGGTACCCCGTCGATTTTGTCGACTTGCGGACGGTCGCAGCGTTCCAGAAATTGGCGGGCGTAAGCGCTGAACGTTTCGACGTAACGGCGTTGTCCTTCAGCGTAAAGCGTGTCGTAGGCAAGCGAGCTTTTGCCCGATCCCGAAGGACCGGTAATGACAGTCATTGTGCCTGGTTCAATGTCGAGATCCAGGTTTCGCAGATTGTTTTGGCGGGCTCCGCGAATGCGGATGGGACTGATGTCTGTTCTGTCGGCGACGTGAGACATGGCAAATGAATTCAGGTTCTCGAAAATAAAGACAGAAAGTTGGGCGACCAACGCCGTATTTAGCAGGGTGAGGCCCACTGGGGGCAGCGAACTTGCCACAGACGTCTGTCGGGCAATCGTACGCAGGTGAGTTGCCCTCCCCATAGACATCCCGTATCGATGGCGATTGTGTCTTCGCGCATCACCAGCCCCAGTGTCGACCAATGGCCGAAGCAGACGGTTTTGTTGAAACGACGCGGGTAGTCGAACCACGGCATCAGGTCGGGTGTGTCCTTTGGATTCATCTTGGCTTTGAATTCAAGTGAACCATCGGTTCTGACGTAGCGCATTCTGGTAAAGGCGTTGAGGATGGCGCGCATGCGGCCGGCGCCCTTTTTGTCCATATCGGTGTCGTCGCCGTACATTCCCTGCAAATACGCCTTCCAATCCTTGCTTTTGAGTGCATCGGACACTTCTTGGGCGTAAGTGCGAGCTTCGGCGAGTGTCCAAGCGGGTGAGATCCCGGCATGCACGAAAATTGTTTCGGGTGTTTCAAAAAGCAGCGGGCGATGGCGCAGCCACTTGAGCAGTTCTTTGCAGTCCGGTGCCTCAAGAATTTCGCCGATGGTATCGCTGCGGTGCAACTTACCTGCGCCCGCGGCGACGGCTAGCAGATGCAGATCGTGATTGCCGAGTAGGACAGCGCGACAGCGCCCGGTTTCGTCAAGCGCCTTGACGCGGCGCAAGGTTTCGAGCGAGGCAGGGCCTCGGTTGACAATGTCTCCGACAAACACGAAGGAGGCATTAGGATCCAACATATCGAGAAGTTCTTCGAAGCTCTCCAGACAGCCCTGAAGATCTCCGACAGCATAAATCGGCTCGGACATAATCGCAGTATTGGTTAGAATTTCGACTCAGATTCTAACTGCGGCGTTTGATAGTCAGTGCGCGCTCTTGACTCTGTTTTTGCGAGGATGTTCGTACCGGCAAAAAACGCCTTTTCATTTGGGAAGTGACATGAAACCCGTTCGTAAGGCTGTATTCCCGGTTGCCGGTTTGGGCACCCGCTTCTTGCCCGCCACTAAGGCAATGCCCAAGGAAATGTTGCCGGTAGTCGATAAGCCGCTCATCCAGTATGCCGTGGAAGAAGCTGCTGCTGCCGGCATTACCGACATGATCTTTATCACGGGCCGCTACAAGCGTGCCATTGAAGATCACTTCGACAAGAGCCCTGAATTGGAAGCCGATCTCACGGCCAAGGGCAAGTACGAACTTTTGGATCTGGTGCATTCCGTGACGCCGCGTGGCGTCAATTTCATCTTCATTCGTCAGCCCGAACCGCTCGGTTTGGGACATGCTGTGCTCTGCGCCCGACCTGTGGTGGGCGACGAACCTTTTGGCGTGATTCTGGCCGATGACCTGATTTACGCCCAGCAGCCTGCTTTGGGTCAGTTGATTGGCGCTCGCAGCGAAATGGGCGGCGGCAGCGTGCTGGCCGTTCAGAATGTGGCCCCGAAGGAAACCAATAAGTACGGCATTGTCGGTGTGGATGACGAACTCAAGCAGACGAGCTGCGTGCGTACGATGGTGGAAAAGCCTGCTCCCGAAGCGGCTCCCTCGACGCTTGCCGTCATCGGCCGCTATGTGCTTGAGCCGGAAATCTTTACCGCGCTCGAACACGTGGATCGTGGTGTGGGTGGCGAAATCCAGCTCACCGACGCCATCGCTTCTCTGTTGGGCGAAGGCAAGACCTATGCCCACCGCTTTGAAGGTCGTCGTTTTGACTGCGGCAGCAAGCAGGGCTTCCTGACGGCTACGGCGCACTACGCTCGACTGGCCGGCTACGACTTCATCTGAAGCTGAGTTTCCGGACAGACGCGGCTTGCCTGATAAAGAAAGAAATGTCAGGCGCCGCGTACTTTTTTGAGAAGCGCCGTCGTGGATCGTTGGTGTTCGAACTCAACGGTGACGGTGCGACCGCCCCAGGAGGCGACAAGAGATGCTTCTGGCAAATCTTCAATTCGGTAGTCGCCGCCTTTCACATAAATATCTGGGTGTGCCTCTTCAATAACCTTCAACGGCACCTTCTCCTTAAAGATGACGACGAGATCCACTGCTTCCAGCGAGGCGAGCACGGCGGCGCGATCGGCTTCGGTGTTGATGGGGCGATCATCTCCTTTGCCGAGCATCTTGACGGAGGTATCGGAATTGACGGCCACAATCAGACTCTTTCCCAGTTCGCGCGCCTGTGCAAGATAGGTGACGTGACCGCGATGAAGAATGTCGAAAACGCCGTTGGTCATGACGACCGGTTCGGGAAGTTGCGCTCGGCGCTCGGCGAGTTCTTCAAAGGAGACAATTTTGTGTTCAAAAGTAGGGGCGGGCAGTCGAAGAGCCATGACAACACGAAAAAAGATGGTTGAACCTGGAGCAACATCCTACCAAAAGCTCATGATCGGAGTGTTTGACGGAGAAATCGACACTTCAGAAAGCGTGTTGTGCATCCACAGAGCCAAGAAAGTAGAGAAAGACGAAAAATTTTTTGAGACACACAAACTTTTGATTTTAATAGAGAAAATGACATTTTTATGAAATTTTTGAGAAATTTCTTCAAAAATTTTCGCAAAAAGACTTGCATTTAAAAAAATATCGGTATATAGTTTCGACTCCTTCGGGGGTATAGCTCAGCTGGGAGAGCGCTTGCATGGCATGCAAGAGGTCAGCGGTTCGATCCCGCTTACCTCCACCAAGATTAGGTCCCCATCGTCTAGAGGCCTAGGACACAACCCTTTCACGGTTGGTACAGGGGTTCGAATCCCCTTGGGGACGCCAAATTTAGAAAGCTCGCCTTAATCGGCGGGCTTTTTTGGTATCTGCGGCAGATTTGATGAGAAAAAACCGCCCGGGCGATGCCGGACGGTTTGCGATCGACTTCAAGCGCTAGGCGGGAAGTCGGGAAAGCGGTGCGACTCAATCAATGAGAATGACGCTTGTCGTTTTCCTCCTTGACCGCACGGCGAGCCGTATCAAACACTTTGTTGATGGCTTGCATGGCGTCAGGGTCGTTTTCCGTTGCAATCACGCTGCGGCCACCTGAGACAATCATGTCAAGTTTGACGCTGAATTCGCCGAGACCTTGGTGACCGACTTTCGTAATCGTTGCTTTGCACTCCGAGAGATTGTTGTCAAAGCGCTGGAGAGCTTCGAAACGTCTTGCGATGTCGGCTTCAGCCGCCGGGGAACGATCAACGCCGTGGGAAATAACCTGCAGCATAAAAACCTCTCTTTTTGTTGTTCGTAGGGTTCCAGTCAGACCGCAGAAAGTCTTCCTGTACGAAGTAGTTTACTCGGCATGAAGGTTGAAAACGCGCGAGATTGTTCGGATTTGGTGGAAATTTGTATTTTTCGACAGAGCCGGCACGACTCTGTCTATACTATTTAGTTGGGCGGCTTGCTGAGCAAGATCGCCGATTGTTTTCGATAAGGAAAATTGCAATGGCTTTCGACCGTTTCAATGACAAACCTGCACGCCGTGAAAAACGTGACGGCGATCGTTTCAGCGGCAAGGGCGGCCGTTTTGAGGAATTCGGGCGCGGACGCGGCGAAGGTCGCTTCGGTGATCGCGGCAACGATCGTTTCGGCGCCCGCAAACCGTTTGCCGGGCGTCCGTTCAAGGAAGAGCTCGGCGGTCGTTCCGGCCCTCGCGCCAAGGTGGTGGATAAGCGCCGTTTCTCCGATCGAGCCGCGTTTGTGCAGAACGCAACGGTTCGTCTGGATTCGGATGTGGCTCGTTACTTCAAGTCGTCTGAGGACGTCAACGTTGCGTTGCGTATGGTGATTGCGCTCACGAAGACTGTCAAGACCGAAGAAACTCCGGCCAAGGTTGAGGAAGTTCAGTCGCAGGCCATTGAGACTGTTGCTGAGACCGACAACAGCGAAGAATAAGAGCCGACTCTTTTGATATTGGCAAAGGCGCTTCCCGATGGTGTGGAGGCGCTTTTTTCTGCCGACTGTTGCGTTAAGTTTTCGGGCAAGTTGCTCAGTTAAACTTGCGTTTGCACAAAAGAGGACGGCATGCCGTGCCGACTCGTTGTCGGCAGGCCTCAGTGCAAAAGGCAAATCCTCTTTTTCGACGACCACAAGAAGTGACACGAGACATGGACAAGAAGCAGGGCCCCTGGAGCCGCCGCGAGATGATTGAGCGTCTTGAGCGGCAGGATGAGTTTGACGTTGCCGTAATTGGCGCCGGCGCAACCGGGCTCGGTGTGGCGCTTGATGCGGCCAGCCGCGGCATGTCGGTGCTTATTGTGGACGGACAGGATTGGGCCTCGGGGCACGCTTCGCGCTCGAGCAAACACATTGGCAGCGATATTCGCCGCCTGGTTTGTCCTGCCCGATGGGATCGCGTGCGTGAAGAGCTCTACGAGCGACGTTTGCTTTTGCAAAATGCGCCGAGCCTTGTGCGTGCTCAAAACTACGTGATTCCCTGCCGCAGCAAGATCGGCATGACGATGCGAGCTTCCAGTCTGGCGCTCTATAGCCTGTTCTCAAGTGGCGGACGCGGTACACGCCCGGTGTCCATGCAGGGACGCGTCAATGCTCTCGGTATGTTGCCCGGTATTGAACGAAAGGGGCTGGCAGGTGCTGTAACCTTTACCGATGCCGTTTGCGACGATGCCGGTTTGGCGCTTGCTCTTTTAAGTGGGGCGGTGGAGTACGGCGCGGTGGCGCTCAACAGAATGCGCATGATTGACGCCGAAGCCGACGGGCGACGTGTCACTTCGGTTGTGCTACAAGATGCGGAAAACGGCCGCAAGCGCAAGGTGCGTGTCCGCACTGTCTTTAACTGCGCCGGTGTCTGGGCCGATGATGTCCGACGGATGGTGGACGTCACTTGCGGCAATATCGTTAAGGTCGTGCGCCGCTCTTACATTGTGGTTGATAAGACGTTTATGCCCACGGGCAATGCGCTTTATCTGCCGCGCGGCTGCGGCGGACGCGGTCCTCTTACGATTGTTCCGTGGCAGGGGCGTCTTTTGATTGGTGCGACGGCCGTTGATCAGGGGCAGGCACCGATCGATCCGCAACCCACAGAAGATGAGGTTCGCTTGCTGATGGCTAGCGCCAATCGCTTGTTGAGCCGCAAAATTCGTCGCGAGGATGTGCGCGCTCGTTATGCGGGGTTGCAGGCCGAAGTCGGTGTGCGCGGACTCGACGGCGGCCGTGGTTTTGCCGTTGTGCCCGAATTCAACAATATGTTTACGGTGGTCGGCGGCTCCATGACGCTTTATCGAGCTAAGGCCGAAGCGGCGATTGATGCGGCTATTGCACGGCATCTGTTGCCCAAGTACGGCTGCATGACGCGTTCGATGCGTTTGGGCGGCAATTCTCAGATGGCTATGGAAGAACTGCAGAAAAGGCTGCTGGCGGGCGAAGCTCCTGCCGCGGAGGCGATCATGCAGCTCAACGGCTTTGTCAGCCGTCATTTTGCGGAAACCGGTGCACGTTGTGCCGATGATATTCTCTGGCGACGGCTCCGCTTGGGTGAGCTTGACGCGACTCGCGCCGAAATGCTCAAGCCGGTGGTCTCCGAACAGCTTGCCGCGCTCAAGGCGCAGGAATAGTTAATTGAGGATATTGCGCGACAAGCGCCTGATTTTTCTGAAAAAACAGGTCTTGGAACGGTTGACAGCCTGAGTTTACTCTGTCATAATCTCGATCCCTTCCTTCGCAGGGAAGGAACGCGCGTGCGCGCAACACCGTACGGCTTCGTTCGGTGGCGCAGTGCGCGTGATGTGTAATTACAAAAAGGTTTTGCCAACCGGGTAACCGGGCGCAAAACGGCGAGGAAAAACTACATGTACGCAATTATCAAGACCGGCGGCAAGCAGTACCGCGTTGCCGAAGGTGATTTTCTCAAGGTCGAAACCCTCAACGCCGACGTTGAAGGCGAAGTGGTTTTCAACGAAGTGCTCGCTGTGAGCACTGAAGAAGGCCTTAAGGTCGGTACCCCCGTCGTGGAAGGTGCTGCCGTGACCGCTGTCGTGACCCATCACGGCCGCGCCGACAAGGTCCGCATTTTCAAGTTCCGCCGCCGCAAGCACTCCATGAAGAGCGCCGGCCACCGTCAGAACTACACGGAAGTCAAGATCGTCAAGATCCAGGCTTAATTTAAGTAACGATTTTTTGAAGAGAACATAGAAAATGGCACACAAGAAAGGCGGCGGTTCCACCCGCAACGGTCGTGACTCTCAGGCAAAGCGCCTCGGCGTCAAGGTTTTCGGTAACGCCATGATCAACGCTGGCGGCATCATCGTTCGTCAGCGCGGCACCAAGTTCCACGCCGGTGACAACGTCGGCATCGGCCGCGACCACACGCTCTACGCTCTGGTCGACGGTGTGGTGACCTTCGAAGTGAAGGGCCCGAAGAACAACCAGTTCGTGAAGGTTGTTCCGGTTGCCGGCTAATTAAGGCGTCGGGTGCCGTGAAAGCGGCGCCTCGCTTCACTGAAAAAGCCCTGACGGGACGTTGTTCTCGCGGGGCTTTTTTCGTTATGCTGTTCAAAGCGGCCTTCGAATGGCTGCGATTGACTTAATTTTTTACGGACGGTATTCAAGTGAAATTCGTTGACGAAGCCCGCATTGAGGTTCAAGGCGGCAAAGGCGGCAATGGCGTTGCGAGCTTTCGCCGCGAAAAATTCATTCCCAAGGGCGGTCCAGACGGCGGCGACGGCGGCCGCGGCGGCAGTGTGTGGGCGGTAGCAGACCGCAACATCAACACGCTCGTGGACTATCGCTATACGCGCAAATTCTTCGCGCCTAACGGCGAGAATGGCCGCGGTGCCGATTGCTTCGGCGCGGGTGGCGAAGACATCGTGCTACGCATGCCTGTAGGTACGCTCATTGTGGACGAAACCACCGGCGAAACGGTGGCTGACCTGACGCACCACGGCGACAAACAGCTTTTGGCTGCCGGCGGCAAGGGCGGTTTGGGTAACCTGCACTTTAAGACAAGCGTCAATCGTGCCCCGCGCCAATGCACGCCGGGTGAGCCGGGGCAGTACCGCGCAGTACGCCTCGAGCTCAAGGTGCTTGCCGACGTCGGCCTGCTCGGTATGCCCAACGCAGGAAAGTCGACTTTCATTACGGCCGTGAGCAACGCACGTCCCAAGATTGCCGACTATCCCTTCACGACGCTGCATCCGCATCTGGGCGTAGTGCGTGTCGGTCCCGAACAGAGCTTTGTTGTAGCTGATATTCCGGGGCTGATTGAAGGTGCAAGCGAAGGCGCCGGTCTTGGTCACTTGTTCCTGCGTCACTTGTCGCGTACGAGCCTGTTGTTGCACATCATTGACTGCGCTCCGTTGGATCCGGACACTGATTCAGTGGCCGAAGCCCGAGCACTGGTGGCTGAACTTGCCAAGTACGACGACGAGCTCGCCAAAAAGACGCGCTGGGTGGTACTCAACAAGATTGATCTGGTGCCCGAAGATGAGCGCGAAGAACTGATCGCACGTTTTAGGGCCGAGCTTGGAGGCGATCGCCCGCTCTTTGTGATGAGTGCGGCCACGCGTGAAGGCTGTGAGACGCTCATCAAAGCGATTGCGCAGGAACTGGATACCAAGCGGCGCGAAGCGCAGCAGATCGAAGAGCAACGCGACGACGTGCGTTTCGCTGAAACACACGAAGTAGAACTGTAAGCTGACAGTTATCTTGATCGTTGGTCAAGGGAGTGGAAGGCATGGAACAAAGTGCGCTTAAAAATGCCCGTCGCGTTGTCGTGAAAGTCGGAAGTGCTCTTTTGACCAACGACGGTCGCGGATTGGATCGACAGATGATCGAAAACCTGGCTTCTCAGATCTGCTCGCTGGTACACGACGGCAAAGAAGTGGTTTTCGTGAGTTCCGGCGCGATTGCCGAAGGCGTATTGCGGTTGGGGTGGAGTAAGCGCCCTGAGCGTATTTGCGAGTTGCAGGCCGCCGCTGCCGTTGGTCAGATGGGCTTGGTGCAGGCCTACGAAACGGCGTTTTCGTCGCACGGCGTTAAAACGGCGCAGATTCTTCTCACCCACGCCGATCTCTCCAACCGTGAACGTTATCTGAATGCCCGCGAAGCGCTCCTCGAATTGCTCCGGTTGGGCGTGGTGCCGATTATCAACGAAAACGACACGGTGGTGACCGACGAAATCAAGGTTGGCGACAACGACACCTTGGGTGCCTTGGTGACCAATCTCATCGAAGCCGACGTGCTGGTGATTCTTACCGATCAGCGCGGTCTCTATACGGCTGATCCCCGCAAGGATCCGACTGCTAAGTTCGTTTCCGAAGCTAGCGCGGGTGATCCTGCTCTGGAAAAGATGGCCGGAGGGGCCGCAAGCACTCTTTCCAAGGGCGGTATGATCACCAAGATCTTGGCGGCCAAACGGGCGGCACGCAGCGGTTCGAGCACGGTCATTGCCTACGGACGGGAAGAGAACGTTTTGCCGCGTTTGGCACAGGGCGAAGCGATCGGCACGCAGCTTACCGCCGTGCAGGCGCCTTGGCACGCACGCGCCAACTGGTTGGCCGACCAACTGCGGGCTCAGGGGCTAGTGGTGCTTGACGCCGGGGCGGCTCAAGCTCTTTCGGAAAAGAAGACAAGCCTGCTTCCGGTGGGAATCAAGGCTGTTCAGGGCGACTTCGTTCGCGGTGATGTGGTGGGCTGCCTTGCGCCTGACGGTACGGAAATCGCTCGTGGTCTTGTCAACTACGACTCAGCGCAATTGCGATTGATTGCTGGGCGGCACTGCGACGACTTCGCGGCGATTTTGGGCTTTTCTGGACCGGAGGAAGCCGTGCATCGTGACAATATGGTGATGCTTGTCAGCAAAGAAAACAAGCAGCGGTGAAGGTCAGAATGAACCTTTGTAGCCGTTTTGGCGCCAGGCTTCAAATACTGTCACTGCAACGGCATTGCTGAGGTTTAGGGAACGATTCTCGGGCATCATCGGCAGACGGATGCGCTGAGAAGCTGGAAACGACTCTCGAATGGAGTCGGGCAGGCCGTGACCTTCGCTACCGAAAATGAGCCAGTCGCCCGGCTGGAACTTCATCGTTGAGAAAATGCTTGAGCCCTTGGTCGTCATCGCAAACATACGTGAGGTCGAGGGCCTTTCCGTTTCCAGAAACGCTTCCCAGGACGGGTAGGTTTTCATGGTCGTGAATTCGTGATAGTCAAGCCCAGCACGGATGAGATGTTTGTCGTCAATACTGAAGCCCAGCGGTTCAATCAAATGAAGCGTACAGCCCGTGTTGGCACACAAGCGAATAGCGTTGCCGGTATTGGGCGGAATTTCTGGATGAACGAGAACGACGTGAAACATGGTGTGAGCGTCGGTTGGTGGGCAAAAAAAGCGTTAGAGGATATCTTTGTCGGCGGCAAGTTCCGAGCGTAACTTGGCAATCGCCTTCTTTTCGATTTGGCGTACACGTTCGGCCGAGACGCCTAGTTTAGAGGCAAGTTCCTGTAGCGTCATCGGATCGGGATTGCCATCGTTGTCCGTGCGAAGCCAGCGCGCCTGCACAACGAGTCGACTGCGTTCGTCGAGTGCATCAAGTGCATTGCGAAGGATTTCGCCGGTGAGGCGATTGCGGTCGCGCTCTTCAAGTGCCGCTTCCGGTTCGTCTTCTTCGCGTGATAGCCAATCAATGGGGGCAAACGCATTGTCGTCTTCAGCGTCTGTCGATCCTGGACTTTCAAGAGGCGTGTCGCCGCCCGACAGACGCGCTTCCATTTCGCGCACTTCTTCGGGCTTAACGTCAAGTGTTTCGGCAATGCGCTCCGTTTCGGAAGTGGACAGAGACTTTTCGTCGGCCTTCATCTGGCGCAAATTAAAGAAAAGCTTGCGTTGATTCTTGGTTGTCGCAAGTTTCACCATACGCCAATTGCGCACGATGTATTCCTGAATTTCAGATCGAATCCAGTGGACGGAAAAAGTCATCAGACGCACGCCGCGATCGGGATCGAAGTGTTTGATCGCTTTCATGAGTCCGATATTGCCTTCCTGTATCAGGTCGGCGTGCGGTAGACCGTAACCGAGAAAACCACGGGCAATCGAGACAACCAAACGCAGATGAGAAAGTATGAGCTGCTGCGCGGCCATCAAGTCGCCCTCATCGCGCAGACGCACCGCTAAAGCGTGCTCTTCTTCGGCAGAGAGAATCGGAGCGGCGTTGGCATAACGAATGTACGCATCCAGGTCGCCCAGACGCGGAATGACCGCGGGCAGATACTGTTTCTTCTCGTAGGGGACGACTTCGCCTTTGACGGGGGCGGGACGAACAACAAGAGAACCGCCTTGTGTGCCCTGATATGGCACCAGTTGTTTGCTGCCGCTTTCGTCGGAGACGATGATTTGCCCTGCGTTTTTTCCGCGCGCAACAAGCGCTCCGCCGGCCGATTTACGGCAGACAGAGTCCGGTTCCGAAACAAGCGCCGTCGTGTCGGACGACTCGTTTTCGGTTGGAATCGAAATAGCAGGGGTGTCAGTCACGGAACTAAAGAAGCCTTTCAATTGAACAGCAGGATGCTACTGCGAAAAGACGTAACCGAGTGCAGTCAAGTTTGTCGGATTTTGACAGAAAAAGTCAGGGTTGGTGACGCAGCACGCGGGTGATGGCATCTTTGGCAGCAAAGGAGCCGACGACGTAGCCTAAAAGTGCGGCCGAGGCGACGTAGAGCAGGCACCAGTCAATTGCGGGCATGCGCAGTATTACTGTAACACCGTAGAGTCCGGCGAAATCGGCAATGGGTTTGGCAAGCAGGCTAACGCCGGTGGCAGTTACGCCGAGAGACAGAACGGCCGCCAGCATCAGCGTAAGGAAACCGCGCCATGAGTACGGACGGCGAATAAAGCTGGAAGTTGCGCCGAATAGGTGCAATGCACGTATTTCGTCTCGTTGCGCGTTGGTTGTGAGGCGCACGGATGCAAAGATCACGAGCAGCACCAACAGGAAAACCACGGTGCCGAGAATGCCGAGCACAACGGATAAAGCCGTGTAGAGCGCGTTGAGGTAACGCTGCCAGGAGTCGTCATAGGCAACGAGATCAACGTTTTTGATTTTGCGGAACTCGTCGGCTGCGGCGGCGAGTTCCTCGGACGAGACGTTGCTTGCGACTGTGGCAATGATGATGTCGGGAAGCGGATTATTCTTGGCCTTTTCTTTGGTGCGTTGATCCTCGGTTTTTAGACCCAGCGACTGATTAACCATGGCAAGTGCGTCTTCTTTGGGCATGATGCGTACGTCGGAGATAACGCTGTTTGCTGAAATGGTTTCAGCCAATTCCTTGACGGACTGTTCGCCTGCGCTTCGATCGGCAAAGATGGTGACTTCAGCTTGCGTCGGGACATTGAAGACTTGAGACGAAAGAGACCAGGCGAGTGTGGCGAGGAAAAACGGAATGGTGAGTGCCAGACCGGCCAAGGAGAGAGCCATCAAAAAGAGGCCTTTGAATTCCACAATGGCGCGAACGGTTTGACGGGCGGCCCAACGTGTGCTTGTAAACATGCTCATCGCAGGCCTCCCTGCAGCATGATGGGACGGCAAACGACGTTGGAGGGATTGAGTTGCAGATGTGAAGCCACGATCACGGAGACGTTGGATAGCGACACTTCGCCTAACAGATCCATCAGGTGTTGTGCGTTGTCCGCATCGAGATGCGCGCACGGCTCATCGGCCAGGACGAGTAGCGGGTCGTTGACGATGGCGCGGGCCACACTTGCGATCTGCTTTTGCCCGGCGGAAAGATCATGCGGTCTGGATTGGGCCAGATCGGCGATGCCGCATTTGTCCAACGCATTCATGGCGGCCATGCGGGCTTTTCCGTAGGATTCTTCGGCCGCAAGCGACGGCAGCATCACGTTTTCCAGTATGGTGCGGTTGTCGAGCAACAGACACTCCTGCATCATGATACCCATGGAACGGCGAACGATGGCCATTTCGCGTTCGTCGAAGTTGTTGAGACAGTCGCCGGCCACACGCACTTCGCCGAACGTGGGGCGAAGGATGCCTGCGATCATCGCGAGCGCCAACGATTTGCCCGAGCCTGTGGGACCGTGCAGACAAACGAACTCTCCGCGCGTCACGTTGAACGTGATGCCGGCCGAGAGGCGTTCTCCGTTGATTTCAATGCCGGCATTGATGAGCTCGACAAGTGGAATGTTGACGCCGTTGGAGACCATTGGATTGCGAAAGCCTGTCGTTTAAGATGCGTTGTTTTGCAGCGTGAATTCCATGCCGACGCGTGCCCAGACGAGCGATTCTTGCTCAAGCAGATAGCCCGTTAACGGGTGACGAGAAAGCCACTGCGGATCGACCCAGAGGCGGAACGCAGTTTTACGGGTGTGCGCGACGCGTTCCAACTTGATTTCCGGCAGGCGCAGCGTGCGGCGGGCATGTGCAAAGATCACAGCCAAACGCAGTGAGAGCAACATATTGACGAAGACGGGATCCTGTAATGCGCCTTCAACTTTCTTGAGGTTGCCTCGCTGACCGAGTACGAGCGTACTCATTTGCGTTTGATCGTAACGGGAGAACCCGGGCAGATCGGAATTCATCAGAATGTACTGACTGTGCTTATGGTAACCGCTCGGACTGATCACGCGACCGGTTTCGTGCAGCATGGAAGCCCACTGCAGCAGTTTGCGGCAGTCGTGTGTCTGCTGATCATCGGGACTGAGCGCCACGAAAAACTTGTCGGCAAGGGCCGCCACGCGGGCTGCTTGCTGCTTGTCGATGCTCGAGCGCTTGATAAGGGCCGTCACGGTGCTGTCGCGCGTGTCGCGCTGCTCTTGGCGTCCCAGCATGTCGTAGAGAAGACCGACGCGAAGCGCCCCGGAGGCCGGGCGCATTTCTTTGATCTTGAACGTATCGAACACGGCTGAGAGGACGGCAAGGCCGCCGGCGATCACCTCACGGCGATCTTCCTTGAGGCCCGGGAAGTTGATCTTGCGGATGTCGCCCGCTTCAACAAGCTCTTTGCGCATGACCTTCAAGAGCGCCGGTGTGACAACTCCGTTGGTTAGGCCCGAGGCGAGGCCGATGTCGGCAACGGCGCCGATGGTGCCGGCGCTGCCATATGCGGCGTCCCAGTTGCGGAAGGAGAATTCCTGATGAGCTTCTTCAAACTCGGCTTGTGCCGAGAGTTGAGCCTGCTTGAGGGCGTTGGCAGTGATTTTGCCGTCCGGAAAAAAGGCGCGAGAAGTGTTTACGCATCCCACATGAAACGATTCGCACTCTTTGGCGATAAAACCGCAACCGATGATCAGTTCCGTCGAAGCTCCGCCGATGTCCACCACCAGACGCTTTTCGCTGGATGGAGGAAGCGTATGAGCGCATCCCGAGAAGACAAGACGGGCTTCTTCACGGCCGGCAATGATTTCAATGGGGTGCCCGAGCGCTTCTTCGGCACGAGGCAGGAAGTCAGCGGAATTCGTTGCCACGCGCAGCGCTTGCGTACCGACGGCGCGGATGTTTTGCGGATCAATTCCGTCGAGTTTTTCTCGGAAGCGGCGCAGAGCAGCTAAAGCGCGCTCCTGAATTTCCGGCGTAAAGGCACCGTTTTCGTCAATGCCGCCGGCCAGACGAACGGTTTCCTTCCAATAGCTTTCAGTTGTGATTCGGTAGTCCTCAACCCGGCCGATTTCCACACGGAAGCTGTTGCTTCCCAGATCAACTGCGCCGAGCAAGATCGGCTGCTTGTCCTGTGCTTCACCCTTCATCTTGTCTTCTCTCAAGTGTCGTTTGCTATGGGCTGGAATTGGATTAATTGTCCTCGAGCTCTTCGCCGACAAGGGCGCTTGCAAAGCGTTTGGCGTCAAAGGGCTGCAAATCGTCGATCGTTTCGCCTACGCCGACGAAGTAAATCGGCAATGGGGTCTCGCGCTCGGCAGTGATGGCCACCAGTACGCCGCCTTTGGCGGTACCGTCAAGTTTGGTGACGATAAGGCCGGTGAGACCGGCGTATTGATCGAAGGCTTTGACTTGCGCCAGTGCGTTCTGGCCGTTGGTACCGTCCACCACCAGAAGCACTTCGTGCGGAGCACCTTCCATAGCTTTGCCTTGCGAGCGGCGAATACGAGCCAGTTCTTCCATGAGGTTGGTTTGCGTGGGCAGGCGTCCGGCCGTATCTGCGATGACGACGTCGGTGTTGCGGGCGCGACCGGCCGAAACGGCGTCGAAAACAACGGCAGCGGGATCTCCGCCGCTTTGCGTGATCACATCAATTTTGTTGCGTTCGCCCCAGACGGCCAGCTGTTCACGAGCTGCTGCGCGGAAAGTATCAGCGGCGGCAAGCAACACGGTTTTATTCTGCGCTGCAAGCCACTTGGCAATTTTGCCGATTGTGGTAGTTTTGCCTGCGCCATTGACGCCGGCCATCATGATCACCAATGGCTTTGCCGCTTCCAGATTCATAGGTTTTTGAGCCGGCAACAGAATGCGTTCGATTTCGTCGCGCAGCGCCGCACGTACTTCTTGGCGTGTTTTGAGGCCCTTGAGCTTCACCGTATCGCGCAAACGCTGTAGGATGACGGACGTGGGCTTATAGCCGACGTCGGCGGCAATCAGCGTCTCTTCGAGTGATTCAAAAAATTCTTCATCAACAACCCCGCCTGAAAATAGACCGACGATGTTGACACGGGTTCGGGCAAGCCCGCTTTTTAAGCGTGAAAAAAATCCCATGACGAAAACCAAGAAAAAACCAGCGGCGCCCCAACGGCGCGCAGGCACCACAGCGGGCGAAAGAGTCCAACGCATTAGTTTACCAACCCGTGGTGCTGACGGCACGGTTCGCATCGTTTCGGGGCGATATAAAAGAACGCCACTTTCCGTTGGTTCACGTGACGGATTGCGGCCGACGCCCTCTCGCGTACGGGAAACGCTTTTCGATTGGCTGCGGCATCTTCTTGGAGATTTTTCCAACGTGTCTTTTCTGGATATGTTCGCCGGCAGCGGTGCACTGGGGCTGGAAGCGGCTAGCAACGGCGCAGCGCGCGTGGTGATGCTTGAAAAGGATCGCAAAACGGCATCGGCTATTTCGCTGGTGATCTCCAAACTGCAGGCGCAGGACGTGGCTCAATGCTTTGCGGCAGACGCTTTTGTTTGGCTAAAGCAGTCCGACGAAGTGTTCGATGTGATTTTCATTGATCCGCCGTTTGCGTTGTCGCTGCATCAGCAGGCCGTTCAGGCGGCGCTGCCGCATCTGAAGGAAGACGGATTTATTTACCTTGAAAACGAAAGCGAAATTTCCGATGAGCTTTTGCGATCTTGGGGACTTGAGACTGTGCGCAGGGGCAAGGCGGGAGCCGTTTGCTATCTTCTTTGCGTTCCAAGTATCAGGTAAAATTGTCTATTTCTCATATTCTGATGAAAAAGCGTGGCTTTTCAGAGTCGCGCTTAGCCTTGAACGAATGACGACGGCCGTCTATCCCGGAACTTTTGATCCTTTTACGCTCGGACACTTAGATGTACTCAAACGGGCTGCCCGTCTGTTTGATCGCGTCATTTTGGCTGTAGCCGAAAGCGAGAAGAAGAAAACACTTTTTTCTTTGGATGAGCGCATCCGGTTGGCGCAGGCCTCCTGCCAAGGAGTGCAAGGACTGGAAAACGTAACGATAGAGGGTTTTTGCGGTCTTTTATGCGACTTTGCAAAGGCTCGCGGCGTGACTGTGTCCGTGCGTGGCGCACGTGCTGTGAGTGATTTCGAATATGAGTTTCAGATGGCGGGTATGAATCGAACATTGATGCCTGATGTCGAAACAATTTTTCTGATGCCCGCGCTTGACTGCCAGTTTGTAAGCGGCAGTTTCGTGCGCGAAATCGCTGCTCTGGGCGGCGATGTCTCCGGCTTTGTGCCGCAACCCGTGCGTTGTGCTCTGCAGCAGCGCTTCGCCATGAAAAAAGCGCAGCCGTAAGGATTCGTTTGATTCCGAACCCGCGCTGCTTTAAAACAACAAACAACAAAGGAAAATCAAAATGGAACCCTATGCTGCCGAGTGGTGGTCAATTGTTCCTCCGATTGTGGCCATCGGCCTGGCGCTCCTTACCAAGGAAGTGTTCTCCTCACTTCTGGTGGGCATTTTCACGGGTACGCTCATCTATGCGGTGGGCACCGACGCCAACATTGTCATGGGCACGCTTGAAACGGCCTTCACGATGATGGCCAAAAAAGTGGACTTCAATATTCTTATCTTCTGCTCGCTGCTGGGTGCGTTGGTTTACTTGATCAGCCTGTCCGGCGGTACGGTGGCCTACGGCAAGGCGTCGACGAAAGTCATCCGCGGACGCCGTTCGTCTTTGGCTGCAACGGGAGGTTTGGGAATCGCCATCTTCATTGACGACTACTTCAATTGCCTCACCGTCGGTACTGTCATGCGTCCGATTACGGATGCCTACAAGATCAGTCGCGCCAAGCTTGCTTACATCATCGATAGCACGGCGGCTCCCGTGTGCATCATTGCGCCGATTTCTTCCTGGGCGGCCGCGGTTGGCTCTTCGCTTAAGGATACCGGCGTTTTTGAGAGCGAGCTTGGAGCCTTTGTGGCCACGATTCCGTGGAATTTCTACGCTATCTTCTCTCTTTTGCTGGTGTTCTTCCTTTGCTGCACGGATTTTGACTTCGGTCCGATGCGTCGAGCCGAAGAACAGGCAAGTCGCCAGAGCGTCGATGCTACGGCTTCCGGAGGAACGTCTGACGACAAGCTCAAGTACAACCCCAATGGCACCACTTGGGACATGTTGGTCCCCCTCGGCGCGCTCATTGTGTTTGCTGTGATGGCATTGATGTACACCGGCGGATACTGGGGGGCGGATGCCAAGTATCACACCTTTATGGCAGCTATCGGTAATTCGTCGGCTTCCATTTCGCTCGTGTTTGCTTCTTTCGGCGCCTTGATTGTGGCGTTGCTGATGTATGTGCCGCGAAAACTGATGACGTTTGCCCAGTTTGCCGAAGGTTCTGTTGAAGGCATGAAGCTCATGCTACCGGCCAACATCATTCTGATTCTGGCTTGGACCCTGTCGGGCGTGTGTCGCGACCTGCTGTCTGCTCCTCAGTTCATGCAGCATGTGGTGACCTCTTCGGGCATGGGAGCGATGTTCCTGCCCGTGATCGTTTTTGCGATTGCCGCTTTCCTGGCATTTTCTATGGGGACGGCCTGGGGTACGTTCGGTATCTTGATTCCAATTGTGGTGCCGATTGTCGAAGTGCTCGACCCGAGTCTCACGGTGGTTGTGCTTTCGGCTACGTTGGCGGGTTCTGTTTTCGGAGATCATTGCTCGCCGATTTCCGACACGACGATTCTGTCTTCAGCAGGCGCCGGATGCGCGCATATTGAACACGTTTCGACGCAATTGCCGTATGCATTGCTGGTTGCCGGTTCGGCAGGCGTTGGCTACTTGGTGGCTGGCGTTTCGGGCGGCAGTCTGTGGATGAGTTGGCTTGCAACGGCGGTGGTACTGTTTGGCGTGACAATTTTCCTGCATGTCAAAGAGGGGCGTTCGGCGGCTAAAGCGTAACAATCCTTGCGGCCCGGGCTCGTAAGATCGTTCGGGTCGCTACAATCCCACCAAAGTTTTTAAGTAGCGCCCGCAGTTTGGCGGGCGTTTTGAGTGCATGATTTTTAACCGACTGTTGGTCAACGAGTTCGCAAGCAGCGCCGGAGGGGTCTTCACGGTGCTTTTTTCGGTCGTGGTGACGATCGGGCTTGTGACCATTTTGGGCGAGGCTGCCGGAGGCAAAATTGACTCTCGCTCCGTATTTGAGCTGATGGCCTACTCGTCGTTTACCAATCTGCCCGCATTGCTGTCGTTGTCAATCTTCATTGCCGTCCTGATGGTCATGATGCGCAGTTGGCAAGATAGCGAAATCCCCGTTTGGTTCAGTTCCGGCGGACTGAGTTTGTTGCGTTGGATCGTTCCGGTTCTGCGATTTGCCATGCCGATGATCATCTTGGTGGGCGTGATTTCGATTGCAGTGACGCCTTGGGCAAAAGATCAGATTGAGCGCACGGCTCAGCAATTCGAGCAGCGCGACGATGTCAACCGTATTGCCCCCGGACGCTTTATTGAGACAATGGGCGGGCGTCGCATCTTCTTCATCGAGGAGGTCAGTCCGGACGGCTCTTCGGTTAAAAATGTCTTCATGAGCGAGCAAAACGGCGAGAGTGAAATCATCGTGCGTGCCGCTTCGGGGGAAGTGAGGGCAACCGACAAAGGCGAGCGTTACGTGGTACTCAAAAACGGGCGTCGTTACGACACAAGTCGTACGGATGACGCGGCCTGGCGGGTGACTGAGTTTGATACGTATGAAATTCGCATCGGAACGCGCGCCGAACAGGCTTACATCAGTCGTGACGTAGAAACCATGACGTTTGAAAAACTTCTGGACTTGGATACGTCGCGCGCCAAGGCTGAAATCGTTTGGCGTTTGTGCTGGCCTTTGGCTGCATTCAATCTGGCGCTTCTGGCCATTCCCTTGTCCTACACGAATCCGCGTGCCGGTCGCAGCATGAGTCTGATCCTGGCGGTATTGATCTTCATTTTGTACCTCAACGGCATCTCGGTGGCCGAAAGCTGGATCAAGACTGAAAAGGTCAATTGGATCGTGGCTTTGGTGGGACTCAACGGATCGGTGGCGCTTGTGACTGCGCTTTTGTTCGTGCGTCGCGTGTGGATGCAACGCTGGGTACCGCTTGCGATTTCCGAACTTCCCTACAAGCTATTTGGGAGGGATAAATCGTGAAGGTCCTGACCCGATACGTTGCCAAAGAAGTTCTGATCGCCACGCTCTTCGTGTTGGTGGCACTTGTTGCGCTCATCGCTTTTTTTGATTTGGTGAGTCAGGCTCGCAACATCGGTAATCGCTACAGCATCTCGATGGCGCTCTTCTTGACGATGCTCAAACTGCCGTCACGTTTGTACGAAGTGATGCCGATTGCGGCGCTTTTAGGGGCTGTTTACACGATGAGCCGTCTGGCGTCCAATTCTGAATTTACCATCATGCGTGTGGCGGGCCTGTCACCCTTCCGTCTGGCGGGAATGATGACGGTGCCGGCGCTCATTTTGATTGCCATGACGTACTGTCTGGGGGAGTGGCTCACGCCTGCCGCCGACATGATGCGCAACGACATGGACAACATCCTTTTTAACAGGAAACTTTCGGCAAGAGGTTATTCGTCGGGTGTCTGGGTAAAGGACAACGTCAAGGAGCAGCAAAACGCCGGTCAGGCGACTGTGCGCTTTGTGAACGTACACAACCTGATTGCGGGTGAGCACAGTCGCACAGGTGCCTGGCGCGTCTTCGAGTTTGATAAGGACGGCAGTTTGATTCGCGTGCTGCACGCACCGGAAGCCAACTACATTTCCGGACGCGGTTGGCATCTTAAGGACGCTAAGGTCGAGACTCTTCCCAAGATCACGCACGATGAAACACCCATGGTGGAAAAGAGCTCCGCCCGCAAAGATGTGGATTTGATGTTGCCGTCCGAAATGAGACCGGAAATTCTGGGCGTGCTGACAATTAAGCCCGAACGCATGGGGATTTCCGACCTTTGGCAGTACATTGCTCATCTGAAGGAAACGAGACAGACATCGGACCGTTATCAGGTGGCGCTTTGGTCAAAGGTGTTTTATCCCTTGGCCATATTCGTGATGCTTGCTGTGGCAATGCCCTTTGCGTACCTCAATACACGATCGGGCGGCGTTTCGATCAAGATCTTTGCTGGGTTGATGATCGGTATTTCGTTCTATGCCCTCAACAACATCTTCTCCTTCCTCGGTGTCCTGAACACCTGGCACCCGATGGTGGTTGCGGTAGTGCCCACAAGCGTTATGCTGATATGTGCGGCGGTAGCTTTGTGGCTTCTGGAGCGAAGGTAGCGACCGCAAACGACAACAAACAAAACGCTACGAAAAGGAAGGATTTCGCAGCGTTTTCGTTGGTGGTGTGCCAATTAGCCGGTAACGCTCTTGGGATCCAGCGAAAAGAGCGATTGCAGTTCAGAGGAGGAAAGATCTCCGATCCAGGTTTCGCCTGTGGTGACGGTCAGATCGGCGAGACTTTGTTTCTCTGTGAGCATTTCGTTGATGCGCTCTTCGAAAGTGCCTGCCGTCACAAATCGATAGACCAATACATCGCGTCTTTGACCGATGCGGTAGGCGCGATCGGTAGCCTGTGCCTCGACAGCCGGATTCCACCATAAGTCATAATGTACGACGCAGCTTGCCGCTGTGAGATTGAGACCCGTACCGCCGGCTTTGAGTGAAATGATCATGGAATGAACGGAACGGTCTGTCTGAAAACGATCGACCATGTCCTGACGCGCTTTGACGGAAACGCCGCCGTGCAGGAAGTCGGGGCGCTCGCCGGTAGCTTTTTCAATCCAGGTTTGCAGACGTTCTCCCATTTCTCGGTATTGGGTGAAGATCAAAACTTTACGGCTGGCCTCGCGGCATCGCCCGAGAATATCAAAGAGGGCGGCAGCCTTGCCGGAGTCGGGAGTTGCTGCTTCGGTCTTGAGGTACTGAGAAGGCGAATTGCAAATTTGCTTCATGCTCGTGATGAGCCTGAGTACTTGTCCTCGGCGAGCTGTCTTAGCGTCGTTTCCGGTTGGATCGGCAGCGGCCTTTGCATCGAGCTTTTTGAGCTTGGCCATATGTTCTTCGAGAACTTTGCTGTAAAGAGCCGCTTGTTCGGCAGTGAGATTGGTGAACTGATCAATCGTATTGCGTTCGGGCAGATCGGCAATGATGGTTTTGTCGCTCTTTAAGCGTCGCAGCATAAAGGGTGCCGTTAGACGCCGAAAAGCTTCGGCGGCGGCTTCACTGTGATCCGTTTCGATGGGGGTGGCAAACGTTTCTGTGAAATCTTTGAGCGAGCCTAAAAGACGCGGCTGAACGGTTTCAAGAATCGACCAGTATTCGCTCAGGCGATTTTCAACGGGCGTGCCCGTCATGGCGATAGTTTGCGTGGCCTTGATGGATTTTGCAGCCAGGGATTGACTGGAGGCGGCGTTTTTAACGGCTTGCGCTTCGTCGAGCACCAGCAGACGCCACTTGTAGCCGGCAAGTTTCTCGGTTTCCCGGCGCATCAAACCGTAGGTTGTCAGCGTCACATCTGGAAGATCCTTGACGGCTTCGGGAAGAACACGGTTGGAGCCGTGGTACACGCCGACGGAGAGATCGGGGGCAAATTTGGCGATTTCTCGCTGCCAGTTTGTCATGAGCGTTGTCGGTACGACGACAAGCGCCTTCGTTTTACTGAGTTCGCCGTCGTTTTTAAGTTGCAGCAATGTGGCGATCACCTGAAGCGTTTTGCCCAGCCCCATGTCATCGGCAATCAGGGCGCCGATGCCGAGCCGCAGATTTTTCATCAACCATGCAAAGCCGCGCGCCTGATAGGGACGCAGTGTGGCGTTGAGGTTCTCGGGCGGAGCGATGTCTGTGACTTCCGTGAGCGTTTTGAGACGTTGTCGAATTTCGGCGCTGACGAACACTTCGGCCAGCTGACCGTTTTTCTCATAGTCGCCCATCAGGGCGGCGCGCATTTTTTCCAGATACGTGGGTTGCGGCTGTTTGTCGACCGTTTCAGCTAAACGCGCGAGCTCATTGGGTTCAAGGTAAACGAAATCGTCACCGAGCTGAACGATTTCGCCGGCGTGTTTGACGAGTTCTTCGAGTTCTTGCTGCGTGATCTCTCGGTCGCCGACGGCTACACGCCAGTCAAAGCGCGAGAAGGCCTCTTTGCCCAGAAATGATTTGCCAGTGCCGGCATCCATGTGGGCGACCAGACGGGGCTTGAGCAGGTTCTTGAGCCGTTCGGGAAGCATCACGGCCACGCCCAAAAGCGTAAGCACCGGCGCAGCATCAAAGAGGAAGTTTTTGAGTTCGTTTCGCTCAAGCGTAACGTGGCTTCCGTTGGTTTCTTCGATGCGGCTCAGAGCCGGATAGGCCGAGGTTAACGTTTTGAGCACGGAGACGGCAGCAAACCGTTCGTCTTTAAACCGATCTTCTTTTAGAAGACGCTTGAGCATCACTGGCCGCTTGGTTGAGAGCGTTGTGGTGCGAGAGGAGGTTTCTTCATCGAAAAGGGAGTCTTCGACCGATTCAAGAACCTCAATCTGAGCGGGGTCGACTTCGCGCCCCAGAATGCCGTAGTTGATTTTGATACCGTCCGAATGTGTGCGTACTGTGAGTACAGGACGCCACGGGTAGGAATTGCCAAGCAGGAAAGGTCTCAAGCCGCGCAGCAAGCCCTTGAGCAGCGTCTCGGGAATTTCATTGCGGGACGGCAGTGGTGTTTGCATGGCCAACAGCATCGTGAGCGACCCGGTTTTGGAAAGCGCTGTGATTTTGTCGGCACAGAAACGAACAAGAGCGCAGAGAGCGGACGTGATTGCCAGAAAGACGGTTTGCCGCACAACGCCGGCCTTTTCCTCAAGAGCGCAAGCATCAAAGAGGTGCGTTGCATAGGGCTTACAGGCTTGAGTCAGTTGCTCGACAAGCAGAGCGACCCGCCGATTGCGAACGGCCGGTGTCCACAGGAAGAAGGGAACGGCCTTGGGGTTGTTTTTCGGCACGACAAGCGCAGGGACGATGGCTGAGTTCAAGAGCAGGCGTGCAGCCAGTTTTGAGATTTCGCGCCAGCATTCCACCTCCGGCGAGGCTTCCTGCGCTATGCCGACGGGCATTGTCAGGAGCAGTTCAAAGACGACAGCCGGATCGGAAAGGTTGATTTTATGGTCTTTCCCGTCCGTGTCTCGGATGCGCACGACAAGCTTGGTTTCAAAGCCTGTGTTGTTGTCTGCCCAAGCTTGCATGGCTAAAGACAGGGACGGAAGAGACGAGTCGTCGACAGCAATTCTTTTGCGATAAAGCTGTGGTGCCAAATACGAACTGAGCCAGTCCGACGCGTCAGTAGTGGGCGGAATTCGCTTGAGCTGTTGTTCTGTTCCGGTCAGGAGTTTTCGGATGTCGTCTCTGAATGTTTCATCGCCCGGCAACGGAAGTGACTTGGGCAATAGCGACAAAATGGTTTCTCGCAAAGGTTCAAGCGTTCCGTAGGGCAGGCTTCTCAATTGAGTCAGAGAGACTGTTTCGTCAAGACTTATCGGATCGGGTTTGGACTCGGTGGCGGTCGAAGCGAGTTCAGACAAAAAGAGTGGTCGCGCCGTCGTTGCCGATTTCAGATCAACTCCTCGGTTTTTGAGTTCGGACTGCAGATCAAGGCCGTGAAGTTTGAAGATCAGAAACGGGTTGGCATCAATCTGATCGGCTAGACAATAGAAGACGGCGGCGATGTGCTTGCAGATGCGGGCGCTGTCAGGGCAGGAGCACGATGTTCGCATTTCTCGCCAGGATTTGGGAAAGAGATCGAGATGTAGTTCTCTGCAAATGTCGGCGACGGTCGGAGACAGTGTGCCTTCCAGCAGTTCGGCAACCAGCGCCGGATCCTGTGCGATGGCGTCAAGCAACTGCCTTTCCTTTTCTTCTCCCCATTTGGGAAGCGCAATGCTGATTTCGTAAGGGTAGTAAGCCGAGCCTGAAACGAATGCTTCAATGGATTGTTCATGCGCGATCCATTCGCAACTTTCAACATGACCGGTGTTGTAATAGGTTCGTCCGCGAGGCAGACGGTTGTCATAGTCAACGTAGCTGAGAGCATCAAGCCACTGTTTGCCCCACCAGGTATTGCCGAAAGTTCTGCGTTTGGCCATAAGGAATCCGGTACAAAAAAAGCAGAAAGGCGTGAGAGCTTTTCTGCTTTGGTTTGCAAAAAGCGAAGGTTTCGCTTAGTGCGAGAGAATCTTGGAGAGGAATTGCTGAGCGCGTTCCGAGCGCGGCGAGCTGAAGAATTCTTCTTTCTTGGCATCTTCAAGAATTTCGCCTGCTTCCATGAAGACCACTCGGTCGGCTACCTTGCGGGCAAACCCCATTTCGTGCGTCACCACCATCATGGTCATACCTTCGCGAGCGAGTTCAACCATGACATCGAGTACTTCGTTAATCATTTCCGGGTCAAGAGCCGACGTCGGTTCGTCAAAGAGCATACACACCGGATCCATGGCAAGAGCGCGAGCGATGGCTACACGCTGCTGCTGTCCACCCGATAGCTGGCCGGGGAACTTGGGAGCATGTTTGAGAAGACCCACGCGATCAAGAAGCGCGAGACCGCGCTCCGTGGCTTCCTCGCGCGAACGGCCAAGCACCTTCATCTGAGCGAGCGTCAGATTGTCGGTGATGGACAGATGCGGGAAGAGCTCGAAGTGCTGGAACACCATGCCGACGTGACTGCGCAACTTGGGTAGATCGGTCTTGGGATCACCCACGTTGATACCGTTGATGAGTACTTCACCTTGCTGGAACGGTTCCAGAGCATTGACGGTCTTGATGAGCGTGGATTTGCCGGAGCCGGAGGGGCCGCAGACGACCACCACCTCGCCTTTTTCAACGGACGTGGAACAGTTCTTCAGAACTTGGAAGGAACCGTACCACTTGCTCACATTTTTGATTTCAATCATCGCCATGGGAAAAAGGCCTCTTCTGTGGGTGTCTTTGAAAAAAATGCTTGTCTTTCAAGCGTAGCGCTTAATTGTAAGGTATTGCGGAAAATCGCGTCGACTCTTTTGCGCCGATATGCCAGTTCGGAGTATTGCGGGTGAGCATAAAGGTAAGTTTGCGGGCATTGCTTATTCTGTGTTGAGTTGTTGGCGGAGTGTCCAGTTAACATGCTGAAAATGAAAGAGAAATTCTCAATCGTCTACTTAAAGAGCAAGCAGTTAGCTGTGCATATTGATGTTTACGGCAGGAGGACTGGGCTGTCGAGATCGTCAATCACGAAGCATTTGAAGCAGGTACAGAAAGTTGGTTTGGAGGAAGCTACCAAACCGAACAAAAGCCCAAACTACGCTATCGGTTAAAAATATGAGGTGAAATGTTCAAAGCGATTGCCGTTAGTCCGAAGGTGACGCAAGATAGAATCGAATAGTCTTCAGGTATCTTTGGCACCGTAGGACATAACCAATTTCAGAATCTACTATCGAGGAAAATCGACGTGAATCCGTGGTCATGGACAGTCATGTTGTGGCTTGATCGATCCCGTGTGGCATCGATCTGGGGCGTTGCTGTGTCTGAATGGGTGTCGGCATGACGGAGCGACTCGGTTTTTCTTTGAAGCTCGCGCTGTTTGCGTTGCTGTCGACGACGCTTGTCAGTGCGGATGCGGTGTATGCGGCTCAGGCGCAGCAGGCACGAGCCGAAAGACCTAAATTGGGTCTGGTGCTTTCCGGCGGCGGCGCGCGCGGTTTTGCACATATCGGAGCGCTTAAGGCGCTCGAAGAGCTTCGCGTGCGTTTTGACGTGATTGCCGGCACGAGCATGGGTTCAATGGTGGGCGGCGCGTATGCGGCTGGCTACAGCGCCAAGCAAATTGAGGACATCACGCTTGCTGTTGACTGGCCTCGCATGTTTGCGCCGCGTCCGGATCGCGATCGTATGGACTGGCAAGGCAAGGACAACGACCGCAGAGGTTTGGGTCCCACTGAAATCGGCGTCACAAGGGACGGATTGCGCTTTTCGGGGCAGTTGGTTCCTTCGCAGGAACTCGACATCTTCTTGCAGCGTTCTACGGAGCCTTTTAACAGCGTCTACGACCTCTCCGAACTGGATATCCCGTTTGCGGCCGTTGCCACGGATCTGGAAAGCGGTCAAAGAGTGGTGCTTCAAAAAGAAATCTCTTTGGCACAGGCCATGCGTTGCTCAATGTCGGTGCCGGGGGCATTTCGTCCGGCCGAGTACAAGGGCAGAGTCTTGGTTGACGGCGGTCTGATTGACAACTTGCCGATTGATCTGGCTCGGGATATGGGCGCGGATCACGTGGTGGCGATCAACGTTGGCACGCCTTTGGGTAAGCGCGATGACATTAAAGGTCTGTTGGGCGTTATGGCGCAGGTGGTCAATATTTTGACCGAGCAGAACGTGCGCAAATCAAAGGAGTCCATCCGGCCGGGGGACATCTACATCGAACCTGATCTGGGGGAGCTGACTTCCGGCGACTTCATGAAGTCGCGCGACATCATCGAAATCGGCTACAAGGCCGTGATGGACAACAGGGAGCTCTTTGAGCCCTACATCGAAGACGAATACGACTATCGGTTCTATTTGAGCGCTCGCTACGAAAAGACGCTCGTCGAGGGTGAACATAACGTTTCCGAAGTGAAGGTTGCGGGTCTGGAGCACGTCAATCCCGAGCACGTGCTGGCCACAATTGATATTGACACCGACAAGCCCGTGAGCAACGAACAAGCGGCAGAGGCCGCGCGCGACATCTGGGCCGAAGGTGACTTTCAGAGCGTGCCGTTTCGTTTTGAACCCGGCCCGAACGGCACGGAAGTGCTGGTGTTTGAGCCCGAAGAAAAGACAGTGGGCTACTCCCGTCTGATGTTCGGCGGCAATGTGCAGTCTGACTTTCAGTCGTCCAACACTTTTAACGTGTTACTGGCGCATACCTGGGGATGGCTTAACAAATGGGGCGGTGAGTGGCGCAACGAAATTCAGCTCGGTGAGGTCAAGCGATTCCTTTCCGAATTCCACCAGCCTTTGGGCGTGGGCGGACGCTGGTTTCTGATGCCGCGCGTGAGCTACCAGTGGGAACCGTTTGATCTTTACGTCGGCGACAGCGACACGCCGGTGGGCGAGTTCCGAACCGAGACGTTCGAAGCGGGTGTGTTCCTTGGGTACGAATTTCCAAGGCTCGGTCGCGTCTCTGCGGGAGCAGGCTGGTACGATAGCCGTATCAAAACGGAAACATTCATCACGGATCTGAAATACACCGAAGATTCGTCGTTTGTGTCTCTGCGTGCCAATTTCGATACGCTCGACGATGCGAGCTTCCCGCGCAGAGGTTTCTACTTCGACGGTTCGGTGACCTACGACTTTAATCCGCAGGGTTCGATCGGAGAGCCGGACTCCAACACGCGCTACGAGATCAAGGCCGCTATACCGCTTCAATTCGGCGAACGAACGACGGCTTTGGTGAGCGGCAGAGTTGCGGCGGCAAGCGAGGTCGGCAACTACAACATGGGCGGCGTCTTTAATCTTTCCGGTTCGCCCTACGGTCGTTATTCGGGTGATCGGCTGGCGTTCGGTCGCGTGATGATCTATCACGACTTGAGCCGCACCATGCGCGAACTGCGCATGCCGATCTATCTCGGCGGTTCGTTTGAAGTCGGGCGTGTGTGGAACGGCACGATCACAGAGGATATTGGGGATCAAGGAACGCCGTGGCGCAAGGCCGCAAGCTTGTACATCGCAAGCGACACCTGGCTCGGTCCCATGTATCTGGTCGCGGGCAGAACATTCGGCGAAAGCTCGTCTTTGACGTTCTACTGGGGGCGTCTGCTTTGGTAAGAAGCGGCAAAGCAGCGGTACTTGTCACATACCGGGCAGTCGGGGTCGCTCGCGAGCTTCATGCGGGTGAATTCCCACGACAGCGTATCGAGAATGAGAAGGCTTCCGATGGAAACGGGAGTTAGTCCTGCGGCAATCTTTAGTGCTTCTTCAGCGGCCATCATGCCGGCGATGGACGTCACTGGTGCCAGAACACCCGTCTGAGCGGCTTTCACGTCTGTGGCATTGTCTTCGGGGAAGGTGCATTGATAGCAGGCTGGGTTGCCGCTGCGGAAGTCGAAGACAGCAAGCTGAACGCTGTAACGCACGGAGGATGCAGAAATCAGGACTTTTCGCAACGCTTTGGCCGCGCGGTTGGAAGCGTGACGCGTGCGGAAATTATCCGAAGCATCAATGATGATGTCGCAGTCTCGGGCAAGAGCCGTGAGTTTTTCTTCGTCGACGTAGTCGGTGACGACATTGACCGGAACGGCCGGATTGACGGTGCGTAAGGCAATGGCCGCGCTTTGCGCTTTGTTCATGCCGATGCGATCGGGCGTGTGCAAAATCTGGCGCGGCAGATTGGAAAGATCCACCGCGTCAGCGTCGGCAATCGTCAGCGACGCAATCCCGCTTTCGACAAGCGCCAGAGCGGCGGGACAGCCCACGCCGCCCGCGCCGATGACGAATACGCGGCTTGCGGCAATGCGCGACTGCCCTTCAGCGCCGATCTCCTTCAAAAAAACGTGACGGCTGTAGCGTTCGTCGGTCATCACTTCTTTTCAGTTTCAGTTGGGGTGCCCGTCTTGTTTTGAGCTTTGCCCTGTTGCTTGTCCTTGGCGGCTTTTTCAGCCTTCTTCTTGTCGCGTTCGGCCTTGAGCTTGGCTTGCGTTTCCTCGTGCGTGACGACATGTTCACCCTTCAGGAAGGCCTTGGCCTGCTGCAACGGGAAGTCTTTTTCGTCACCAAAGATGTAGCGAAGCTTGGGCATGGTGACCTCTTCTTCGTCCGAGAGCTCTTTGGCGGCCTTCTTGTCTTCCTTATCGTGCGGGGCGCTCACTTTGTCGTCTTTCTTGACTTCAGGCTTGACTCCGTCTTTTTGACCGGACTTCTTTTCGTCCTTCACTTCAAGGTGATGCGCAAGTTCCGACTCGCGAATCGAGAAGGAGGGATAGTTGCCTTCAGGCGTATCGTCAACGGCAATGTCGGGCGTGATGCCCGTGGCCTGAATCGTGCGGCCCGAAGGGGTGTAGTAACGAGCCGTTGTGATTTTGACGCCGGTCGTCTGATCTTTTTTCATCCGAATCGGGATGATGGTCTGAACGCTGCCTTTACCGAAGCTGCGTGTGCCCATGATGGTGGCGCGTTTATGATCCTGCAGTGCGCCGGCGACGATTTCCGAGGCGGATGCCGAAGCTGAATTGATGAGGACAACGACGGGTACCGTCTTGGTGATTTCGGGCAGATGTGCGATGTTGTCCTGGCTCGACTTGCCGGTGGCGTAGTCCTTTTCAACGGCGTTGAACTTGCGTTCGTCTTCCGGATTGCGGCCGCGTGTGGACACCACAAGGCTACCGGGTTTGATGAAGGCAGCAGAAACGCCGATTGCCGCATTGAGAAGTCCGCCTGAGTTGTTGCGCAGATCAAGCACCACGCCCTTGAGCGGCTTTTCCTTGTTGAGCTTTGCGAGGGCATCAGCTACGTCGGTTGCCGTGCGTTCTTGGAACTGCGAGATGCGGATGTAGGCCAGACCGTCACCCAAGGATTTGGACTTTACCGACTGAATCTTGATGATGTCGCGCACCAGTTTGATAACAATGGGTTTGGCCACACCTTTGCGAGCGATGGTGAGCGTAATTGGCGTCTTGGGTTTGCCGCGCATGAGCTTCACGTTTTCGTTGAGGCTCAGATCGGCCGTGGACTTGCCGTCAATCTTGACGATCAAGTCGCCGGCCATGACGCCAGCTTTAGCTGCGGGCGTATCGTCAATCGGATTGACGACACGCACGCCTTGCGCATCTTTGGTGACTTCAAGGCCGAGCCCGCCGAATTCTCCCATCGTGGACTCTTCCATGTCCTTGAAATCGTTGAAATCAAGATAGGACGAGTGCGGATCAAGCCCCTCAACCATGCCGCGAATAGCGTTTTCAATCAGATCCTTGCTCGGCACTTCATCAACGTAATAGTTCTTGATGGTGCCGAAAATGTCCGCAAAGAGGCCGATTTCTTCAAGAGGAATGCTTTCCTCGGCTGGCGTTGGTTCCTGCGCCTGGAGCTGTGTGTCAGCGGCAAGAACGGATCCGCCGAAGAGCGTACCGGCGGCAAGAAAAAAGGCAAAAGCGGTGCCTTTGAGTCGTTGAGAGGTCATGTTTTATTGCTTTCCAATGGCTGGCATTGAGTACAGTGATCCGTACGAAGCCTAGTTTTTGGCGATCCAACGCGACGGATCAAAGGGTTTGCCTTTGTAGCGGAGCTCAAAGTATAAGCCAGGGGCATCTTCGCCACCCGAGCTTCCGACGCTGGCAATTGTTTCGCCTTGTTTAACGGCGTCGCCCACGCTCTTATAAAGTGTTTCGTTGTTGGCGTAGACCGAAAGGTAATTGGAGCCGTGATCGACGATCAGCAGATTGCCGAAGCCGCGCATCCAGTCGGAAAAGACGACAGTGCCGGGGCCGGCGGCAACGACGTCCTGTCCTTGCTTGGCGCGAATCAGAAGTCCGCGCCAGGCAAGCGTGGAGGCGGCGCCTTCACGCTTCTGGCCGAACTTGGCTACGATCGTGCCTTTGGTCGGCATGGTGAGTTTGCCGCGCAATTTGCCGAAGTTGCCGGTGGTCGGAGCAACGGTGGTGCGGCGCGGATCCGGCTTGGCCATTTTTGCCGTCTGCGTCGTCTTCTTTGATTCTTTGCGTTTGGCTGCGGCCTTTTCTTGCTCGCGGCGCTTGGCGGCGGCAAGCGCTGCTTTCTTGGCGCGTTCTCGCGCGGCTGCCGCAGCAATCTGCTTGTCGATGTCGGCAATGAGGTCAGTGAGCTGCCGATCGTTCTTGACCAACTGCTCATAGCGGGCTTTTTGAGAGCTGAGTTCTTTTTTGAGCTGCGCAAAAGCGCTTTCGCGACGCGTCTTTTCGCGTTCGAGTTCCGAACGGTTCTTCTGTTCGGCAGTTTCGATGCGAATCAATTCCTGTTGCGTTTCATTCGTTTTGGCCGTCACGATTTCGATGTTCTTGCGGCGATTGGCCAAGCGGTCAATGGTGCGGTCCTGTTCGCGGGCCATGTACTGCAGGATGGCCGACATACGCGCAATGTCGTTGGGATTGTTGCCGACGAGGGCCGTTTGCCACGGGTGACGGCGTGAATTGACGAACTGAGCCTGGCTGATGCTTGCGATGAGATCCTCGGCTTCCGAGACGTGCAGACTTACGATGCCGGCTTCGCGCTTGAGGTCTTCGAGCTGATTCTCGACATTTTGCTTTTTGTCGCCGAGTTCCTTGAGGGTTCGATTGCTCTGCGAGATGGCCTTTTCCGAAGCGGCAAGTTCGCTGTTGACTTTGTCGAGACTGGCTTCCTTCTCAGAAATCTCTTTTTTGATCGAAGAGATTTGCCCCTTGATCGAACGCTGCTCTTTTTGCAAAGAGCTTTTCTTTTGTTTCGGTTGGCTACTTGACTGCTTGGCCGGTGCCGCTGTTGCCTGTACGACAGGCGCGACCAGCCCTGCGGCAAATGCCGCAATCACGAACAGTTTGGCAGGAAGTGCGAAGAGCATGAAAGGGCAGTCGCAAAAACAAGCAGGCAACACAAACGCTCGCTGCGGACACAACGCACCGCCGCGAGGCGATCATAATTGTAGTGGAAGCTCGATTGGATGCGTTTTTTGGAGTGCAAGCTTTGGGCGCATGTCTTTATAATCCGTTGCTCATGTTTAACGGCTTGCTGCATGGGTTGAAAAGTCGGGCTTGTGCCCCCACATCCTCCCGAGGCGACCTTTGAATAAAGGCCCGGGCAAGTCATTCAAAGAAACAGGAACATACGGCTGTGAACCAATTTCTGATCGACAATATCCTGCTTTTGGTCATCATTCTGGTCTGCGTGGTGACGCTTGCAGCTCCTTATATCAATCGCCGCCGCTTTGCGGAACTGGATAACGCTTCGGCTACCGATCTCATTAACCATAAAGGCGCCCAGATCATTGATTTGCGCGATCCGAGCGACTTCAAGAAGGAATGCATTGCCCGCTCGGTCAATATCCCGGCCGACCGCATTCATTATGAACTTGACAAGTTGGACAAGACCAAACCCATTTTGCTTGTTGACGAAGACGGCAAGCGTGCTCGCATGGCTTCACCCTTGCTACGCGGTGTCGGCTGCAAGCAGGTCTACATTCTGCAGGGCGGCTTGAATGCATGGCGTCGATCCGGTACGCCGTTTAGCCGCTAAAAGACACAAAGATTTCCATTTATTCACTCAAGAAAACCCATTGACGGAGTAAGCCAAAATGGCAGAAGAAAACCGCACGGAAAAGACAGAAGGTCAGGCTCAGCAGGCTCAGGACAAGAACGAACCGTTCTTCCAGCTTGTTCGCTGCTACATGAAGGATGCGTCGCTCGAAATGCCGCACGCACCCGAGATTTTCATGACCACGCCCGAAGAGCAGCCCAATGTTGACATTCAGTTCGAAGTGTCTCAGCGTGCGCTTCAGATCCCCAACACGTATGAGGTGGTGGTGCGCGGCACGATCACGGTATCCGTGAAGGGCCAGGCTATGTTCCTCGTTGAAGGCAAGCAGGCCGGTATTTTTGAGATCCGTGGTATTCCGCAGGAAGGTGTTCATCACATCCTCAATGTGCTGTGCGCAAGCACCATCTACCCCTACTTGCGTGCCAATTTGGCCGACCTTATTAATCGTACGGGACTGCCGCCGGTGCATCTGCCCGAAGTTAACTTCGAAGGCCTCTATCAGCAGCGCATGGCGCAGCAGGCCCAGAAGCAGGCCGAAGCAGCCGCTGCTGCTCCTGCCGCTCCGGAAGCCAACGCCTAATCGTTTGGCAGAAACAGCGGATCTGCGGGTCCGCTTTGCTCGTAAGCCGCCGTCGGAATCTCGCTCCGTCGGCGGTTTTTTCTTTTGATGTTAGGATAATCCGCATCCTAAGTTATCCATATGTCCAAAAATGCGCTAACCTCAGGAATTAATTTTCGTCTGACATCGGAGTCGGCGATCTGCATTTAACCGATTAGCCTTTTTACACGTATGACTGCAGAAGAAACCGCAAAAAAAATCCGCATTGCGCTCATTGACGATCACACGCTGTTTCGAAGCGGCTTAAAGGCGCTGCTGACGCGACAGAGCGATTTTGAAATCGTGGGCGAAGCTGCCGATGGTCTTGAAGGCGTCAAGCTGGTCGAACAAATCAAGCCGGATATCGTTCTGCTTGATCTGGATATGCCGACGATGAGCGGCAATGAAGCTCTTGCGCAAATTCTCGAAACCGATCCATCGATGAAGGTGTTGATGCTCACGGTGAGCGAAGACGGTGACGATCTGGCCGAGTGTATGCGTCTTGGCGCTGTTGGTTATTTGCTTAAAAAAATCGATGCCGATTTCCTACTGCAGAGCATTCGCCATGCTGTCGCGGGGGATTCGGTGATTTCTCCGGAAATGACCAGCAAGCTTGTGATGAAGTTGCGCAACGATACGTATCGCGCCAGTTCGGCAAGCGCTGATATCGAGTCACTCACGCCGCGTGAACGTCAGACTTTGGCATGGCTTGCGCGCGGTGTTTCCAACAAGGAGATTGCCCGCACGTTGGATTTGGCGGAATCTACGGTTAAGGTGCATGTTCAGAGCGTGCTTCGCAAGCTCAACATCAAGAGCCGTGTGCAGGCGGCGGTGTTTGCCGTAGAGCACCATCTCGACAAGCTTTAAGCGGTCTTTTGATCGTTTGCTTGCCTCCTTTTTCTAAGGAGATCGAAAAATGCGCAAGGGTTCAAGTTTGAAGACGGCCTTTCTTGCAACTGCACTGAGTGTCGTCGGCGTATTGGCCGGTTGCGCGCATCCGCAGCTTGTTAGCATGGGTGAGACGCAACAGGAAGTGATTGCTTATCTGGGGGAACCGCATGCCAAGACGCAGATGCCCGACGGAACAACGCGTCTGACCTATAGCGGTCAACCTTATGGACAGGACGCCTGGTGGATCTTCATCGGTCAGGACGGTACCGTCGTTTCACGCGAACAGGGCCTGCAGGAGAAGTACTTCAATATGCTCACGCCGGGTAAGTCCACTGAAGCCGATGTGTGGGCGCTTTGGGGGAAGTGCGCGGAGAAGTACGAATTTCCGCTTGTCAACGAACACGCGTGGATGTACCGATACAAGGCTCCGGGTGGATTCGACATGGCCGTGTGGCCGCAGTTTGATGTCAACGGCGTCATGCGTTCGCTGGAAGTGACGTTGGACCCTTGGGTTCTCAATGACGGCGACAGTTTTGATTGATTTGTAAGGGCTGTCGAGATGAGCATCCATTTTGTGACGAAAGCCGCGGCATTGGCAACTGCCGTCGGAGCAGTTGCAGTACTAAGCGGTTGTGCGCACCCTCAGCTCGTTGAGATGGGGCAAACACAGGAAGACGTCATCGCTTATTTGGGAGAGCCGCAGGCCAAGACGCCTATGCCCGACGGTACCGTACGCTTTACCTACAGCGTGCAGCCTTTCGGGCAACAGGTTTGGTGGCTCTTTATCGATCAAAGCGGACGCGTTGTTTCTCGTGAACAGGGGTTGCAGGAAAAGTACTTCAAGATGCTTACGCCGGGCAAATCCACTGAAGCCGACGTGTGGGCTTTGTGGGGAAAGTGTGCTCAGGAGTATGAATTTGCCTTGGTGGACGAGCACGCCTGGATGTATCGTTTCAAAGACAACGGTGGTTTTGATATGGCTGTTTGGCCGCAGTTTGATAAAAGCGGTGTGATGCAGTCGATGGATGTCACCGAAGATCCTTGGAAGAACAACGATCGCAACAATTTCATGAGTTTCTAGTCTGCATCCCTTGATGCGGCTACTTACTTTCGAAAGCCTGTTTAGCATGACGACATCTGCCGCCACGCCTCTGACTTTGCGAACCGATTCTGCCGTGCGTGCTGCCAAGGGACGTTGGCCGGCCATTTTTGCCTCCTGCGGAATGGATGGCTCTCACTTTGTCAAGCAGGGGCGTCCGTGCCCTGTGTGCGGCGGAACCGATCGCTTTTCCTTTACCGATCGCTGGGGGCGAGGCAACTTTATCTGCCGCGGCTGCGGGTCGGGCGACGGTTTTGATCTGATTTCGCGCTACTGTCAGTGCGGTTTTATTGAAGCTCTGGAAGTGGTGGAGCGTTTTTGCGGCATTTCTTGGCAGGGCGAAAAAGCCGATGCTCGCGTGGAACTGACGCAGGCGCAGATCAAGGAAAAGGAGCAGGCACGCGAGCGCATGAAGCTTTGGAGTCAGGCTCATCCCATTGTGCTCGGTGATCCGGTTTGGACCTACTTGGCCGGTCGAGGACTCACGCCGAGTTGTGCCGGTTTGGAGGTGCGCTACCATCCGGCTCTTTCCTATAACCACGAGGACGGTACGGTTACGCAGCATCCGGCGATGCTCGCGCGCGTGATTGATCGGCACGGCGTGGTGATCAATTTGCACCGAACCTACTTGGATGAGAAAGGTGCGAAAGCGGATCTTCCGAGACCGAAAAAGTTGATGTCAGGGGCTGCCAAAGGCGGAGCGGTGCATTTCGGAGGCGAGGTCGAAGATGTGCTCGGACTTGCCGAAGGCATTGAGACGGCGATTGCGGTGCATCAGAAGCGAAGCATCCCGGTTTGGGCGACGCTCGGTTGTACGAACATGCACGATTTCATGGGTATTCCCTCCGGAGTCAAGCGTCTGTTGGTGTTTGCGGACAACGATGCCAAATTTGCGGGGCAGGCGGCCGCTTATGCGCTGGCGCACCGCCTTGCGACAACAACTTCAATGGAGGTGACCGTCCTGGTGCCGCCTATAGTCGGCACCGACTGGCTTGATGAACTTATTGGCCGGGCAGGAAGCCGGGTTCGTTGAGCGGATGGTTTTCAATGAACGGTCGGATGCTGTGCGTCACCACGCCCAGACATTGCCACCGGTTCTCGTCCCACGGAAACAGATCTTCGAAAACTTCGTCCGTCGTGGTCTCTGCCTTCAGACAGGGACATTTGATCTTGACGTCGTATGCGAGACGTCGAAGAAGCGTTTTGTCGCCGATTTGAACGACGACGATATCATCGGTGACGGGTGTGCGCTTGCTGTCGATCAGAACGGAGTCGCCGTGCGCAATGCCGGCGGCATCCATGGCGTTGCCGTTGACGGTTACGACAAACGTCGATTGATTGTTATGCAACGGTAGTTGGGTGAGGTTTACTTTTGTGGGTTCAATCTCAACGTCTGATGCGCTTTGGACCTTGATGCGGCGGATGTCCGAATCCTTGGTCGGTTCGATGCAGTTTTCCAAGGCCTGCATGTTGGTTTGGGTTTGCATAATCAGCGTGCGGATCCATCGAGAACCGCCGCGGTTGACGAAGGTGCTTCTTTGCTCTTCCGATACGCGAATGACGATGTGGCGGTTGTAAGGAACACCTTCGATCGGCTTGCGGCCGGAACCAGGGCGATGGCCGCCGCGGCCTGAAGTTTTTTTGACGGGATCTGTCTGAGTCTGTTTCTTTGCTTCTTGCAGAGACATTGCCGAACTTGGGAAAAAAGAACCAAAAAACGAGGCAGAAGGGCCTAGATCAGTAGGGTTAAACGATTAATGGAAAACCCGATGGCAATGTTATATGAGAAAGGCGCCTTTTTTTGACGGATGAGAGCTTTTTTGCAAGAAATCAACCGGCATAACGCAGCAGTGCGACATGCGACGTTTGGGATCGAGAAAAACGAAATTAATGTCTGAGCTTGTAGCCGGTCACAAACAGTGTCGTCGCAATGGCGACAGCGGTTGCGCAGAAAACTCCGGTCACAAACAGCGAAATGAAGGGATCGAAGTCGCTGCGACCGAAAAAACCGTAGCGAAAGCCGTCGATCATGTAGAAGAAGGGGTTGAGAAGCGACGCTTTGGCCCAGAAATCCGGCAGTTGCTCGACCGAATAGAAGACTCCTGACAGGAATGTGAGCGGCATGATCACAAAGCTTTGAAAAGCGCCCATCTGATCGTACTTTTCCGCCCAAAGCCCGCAGATGACGCCGAGGCTAGCCATCAGTGCGGCACCTAAAATCGCAAAGCCGAGCACCCAAAAGACGTTTTCCAGAGGCGGCACGCTCCAAAGACAGGTGGCAGCAAAGACGCCCGCGCCGACAATCAGTCCGCGCGCGACGGATGCTGAAATAAAGGCCGCGGCAAGCTGCCAGCCTGAAAAAGGCGGCAGTTCAATAAAGACGATGCTGCCCATGATCTTGGACTGAAGAATCGAAGAGGCCGAGTTGGCAAACGCGTTTTGTAGCAGTGCCATCATCACTAGGCCCGGAATCAGAAAGGCGACGTAGTCCACGCCGCCAAGTACGGACATCTTGCCCTTGAGCACTTCACCGAACACTAACAGGTAAAGAATCGACGTGAGAATGGGCGCGAGGATGGCGTGAAGCGCAATCTTCCGAAACCGCAGGACTTCTTTGTCGAAAAGCGTAAGGAAGGCGGCAAACGGGCGGTAGTCGGTCACAACAGGTTTCATGGGCGTTTGTCCGAATTGGTTAGGTGCAGGAACACCTCTTCGAGGCTGGATTCTCCCGTGTGAATGTCATCGATGCGGGCCGTGCTTTGCAGGGCTTGCAGCACGGTCAGGATGTCGGTGTCATTGCGATACGACACTGCGTAGTCGTTGGTCTGGCCGATGCGCTCGAAGACAAAATCTTCGATTGTCGGCAATGAACCCGAGCGCAAGGTAAAGCGCAGGCGTTTACCGGAGAAGCGGCTCAAAAGTGCTTTGGTGGTGTCCAAAGCGGCCAGTTTCCCGCCGTTAAGGAGCGCAATGCGGTCGCACAAGCTCTGGGCTTCCTCGAGGTAGTGCGTTGTGAGGATGATCGTGTGACCGTGCGCGTGCAACTCCTGCATGAAGTCCCAGATGCGGTGACGCAATTCAACATCAACGCCTGCCGTGGGCTCGTCGAGAATGATGACCGGAGGCTTGTGAACGAGTGCCTGTGCAATCAGAACGCGACGCTTCATGCCGCCCGATAGGCGTGAGACTTTTTCGTTTATTTTGTCGGAAAGCCCCAGCCTTGAGATCAACGTGGAAATCCAGATGTCGTTGTGACGGATGCCGTAGAACCCGCTTTGCAGACGCAATGTTTCTCTTACGGTGAAAAACGGATCGAACGTGATTTCCTGTGGCACGATGCCCACTGCCATTTTGGTAAAGCGCGGTTCTTTGACCGTGTCGCGGCCGAGTATGTAAGCGCTTCCCGCATCGGGTGTGACGAGGCCGGCAACGGTGCCGATTAGGGTTGACTTGCCGGCGCCGTTGGGGCCGAGCAGGCCGAAAAATTCGCCTTGCCCAACCTCGAAAGTTACGCCATCAAGCGCCGGTGCCGCGGCGGCTTTGTAGGTTTTGCGAAGGTTGAGCACGCGCAGAGCGGCACTGTTCTCGGATTCTTTTGACGACATGAGTGCGTCCTACGCGTGCGGTTTCTCGGAGGCCTCTTGGCGTTCCCAATCGAGCCACTCATCTTTATGCGCTCGGATAAAGCGCGTCAGACGCTGTAGCGAACTCACCATCTTGTCCGGAGCTCCGTGCTTATTCATGTCGGCAAGCTCTCGGGCAATCTGCGGCGGCGTACCGAAGATATCGGTGAAAAACGCTTCGATGGCCTGACGACGACGGCGTAAATCCTTGGCTGTGCTGAGTCCTTTCTCGGTAAGGGTGATCGTACCGTAGGGCTCGTAGTGGATAAAGCCCATCTCTTTGAGCGCTCGCATGGTTGAGGTGACGGTCGAGCGCGTCACGTTGGCGGCTTTGGCAATGGCGCAACCGCGGGCTGATCCATTGACGAGAAGCTCTTCATAGATGATCTCAAGATAGTCGGCTTGGATGGCCGTCAAACCATTGTGATCGGTTGTTGTTCCTTGTTGGATCAACGGGTTAGAAGCAAAAGACATGTAACGACAAAGGAGTGAAGAGCGGCTGAACAGAGATCCGACGAGGAATTATATCGGCAAAACTTACAGAAGTTTGATTGATCTAAATTTGAGAATGATTATCATTCGTGATATTCTGAGCGCTCGAAATTTTAAGTCGGTTCTCAAAAACGTCGAGTGCCGTCTTTTGGCCGAAAGCGTTAAGGCGGTCGGCACTTCTCGGAGAAAAAAGATTGATGCAGGAAAATCAGACGAAGTTGTCCGTTGGCCACGGCGGTGCCGAACTCAAGCACGTGACCTTTGAAGCCGGTGCCAAGAAGATGAGCGAAAAGCTCAAAAACGGTTCGGCTGAGAGTTTTTTTGCCAATGCAGCCGACCCTCTTCATGCGGCTTTTGAAGCCAAGGCGGTCATTCACTCCGGTCCGGGCGGAATGCCATTGATGGGAAAAGAGGCACGCGACTATCTTGAGGCTCTCGCCGAGCAGCCGCGAAACGGTAAGACGCTTGCCTACTTGCATGTGCCTTTTTGCGAAACGCGCTGCCTTTACTGCATGTTCTATCAGAACCCTTACAGCAAAGAGGCTTCTTCGGTTTTTGCCCGCAATCTCGTGCGCGAAATCGAACTGTGGAGCGACAAGGCGGCGATGAATTCTCATCCTGTGCACGCCGTCTACTTCGGCGGCGGAACGCCTACGGCGCTTGAACCCGAAGATCTCAAGACGGTGCTTACCGCCGTCAATCGCTATCTGCCGCTTGCCAACGACTGCGAAATAACAATCGAAGGACGCATTCACAATTTTGGAGACGACAAGATCGAGGCGGCCCTGGAAGGCGGCGCCAATCGCTTTTCGCTCGGCGTGCAGACCTTTGACGACCGCGTGCGTCAATCGGTGATGCGAGTGGACGGGTGCGACGCCATTTTGTCGCGACTCGACAAGCTGATTTCCTATGACGAAGCTGCCGTGGTGATTGATCTGATCTACGGTTTTCCTTGGCAGACGATGGAAGTTTGGGAAGACGACATTCGTACGGCGCAAAGTCTCAATCTTGACGGCGTGGACTGCTACCAACTCAACGTCTTTGAGAAGTCTCCTTTGGCCAAATACATCGCCAACGGCAAATTGCCGGCAGCTGCCGATACGGCGATGAAGGCCGATATGTTTGCGCTCTCGGTCGAATGTTTCACGAACGCGCAGTGGCGGCGACTTTCAAACAATCACTGGGGGCAAACGATGCGCGAGCGAAACATCTACAACGCGCTCGGAAAAGGGGCATGCGACTGTCTGGCTTTCGGTTGCGGAGCAGGCGGTCGCCTGTACGGCAACAGCTTCATGATGGAAAGACGGCTTACCGAATGGGAAAAGGTGCTTGAAGGAGGGCAAAAACCTGTCGGCATGCTGATGAAACCCGGCAAGCATTGGCACCTGATGCGCACGCTCAGTTCCGAAATGGAATCGGGGCGCATCAATCTGGCGCATATCGAAAAGCAGTTCGGGGTTCCCGTGAGGGCATTGACCGAAGATGTTATTGCTCAGTGGATTGATGCCGGTTTGATGCATCGCGTGGATGACTGGCTGGTTCAGACGATTGCCGGCCAGTATTGGCACGTGACGCTGGCTCAGCTCCTGATCGGTCTCGTCGGTATGCGTTTGAGCGCCGGTGCAGTGAACGAGCGACCGGCCGGAAACGCTGCCGTTTTCTCCGGCGAAAAGCCCGCGCACGGGTAAGAACCTTGTTTCAAATCATCCCCGTTGACACAGGAACTTAACGAACGCGCCGCACCGTAAAAAACAAACCACAAGAGTGCGCGCTGTCTTTATCAAACGAAGGAAAAATCGATGATGTCCCGTACTCCAAAACTTGCAGCTGTCGCTGTAGTGGCCGCTTTTTCCAGTTTCGCGCTGCAAGTACAGGCACAGGAAACCGTAGAACTTGATGAGGTCAAGGTCACAGCTGGTCGCGTGGAACAGGAACTGATGGACGTGAACATGTCCGTTTCGGTGATCACGCAGGAAGAGATTCGTCACTCAAAGGCGAGAAATATTGGCGAACTGCTCGAAAACGTGGCTGGTGTTCGAATTATGAATGACGGTAGTCAGGGTATGAAGCGCGTTCAAATTCGAGGTGAAGACGCTTTTCGAACAGTTGTCATGATTGATGGTCAACGCATCTCTGAACATAAATCCATGTCAGGAGCGCCGATGTTGATTGATCCGTCGATGGTGGAACGTATTGAAGTAATCAAGGGTCCCGCCTCGGTTTTATACGGGTCAGACGCCATTGGCGGTGCCATCAACATCATTACAAAAAAGGGAGGCAAAGAAAAGTTCGGAGCCGAAGTTTCAACAGGGTTCAACTCATCGGCACAGGGGAAAAGCGCGGCAGCTTCCATCTATGGAACTCTCGACAAGCTTGAATATCGTCTGTCGGCTGCCCTTGAGGACAATGAAGAGCTGAAAACCCCCGTTGGGGAAGTACCTTATACGAGTTTCAGCTCTAAAACAGCTTCGCTTTATTTGGCATATAACCTTACGGAGGATACCAAGATTGGCTTGACGGCTGATACGTATGAGCTTGACTTTATGTCTGGAGTGCAGGACGCGTCGTACGAAGATTTTTTCGTTGATGTTCCGAAGTGGAAAAGAACGAAAGGAGCGGTTTTTATTGAGTCGAAGAATCTGACAGACAATTTGGTTCGATTGCGTGCGGATGCTTTCTATCAGAAGACGAATAAAGATATGCACAACCGCGTGTATATGCCACAGTCTATGCGCATGGATAACTACGCAGAAAATGAACTAGGACAGACAGGGGTATCTGTGCAATCGGATTGGCAAATTGGCAGTCGTCATTACCTTATTGCCGGCTACGAGTTTTTGTATGACGATTTGACGAAAGCAGATTCGCACTACGATCTAGTGCCGCCAATGCCAGTCCCCATGACAATAAGAAAAGCAAATGAAAATGACGGGTATCAGCAGATGCATGCTGTTTATCTGGCAATGGAAACGGCACTGCCATACGATGTTTCTCTGAACTATGGTGTACGTTACACGTGGGTTAATTCGGAAGTGAGTTCGGCGTCTGGTTCCAGCACTCAAATGGGACCGGGAAGTCCGGCAATGCCCGAGATGCAAGATGAAGGGGCAAAAAGTTCGAGTGACAGTCGTCCAGTTTTCAATTTTGGTGTCAATTGGCGGGCATCTGATACTTTGTCATTGCGAGCGTCCTGGGCTCAGGGTTTCCGCGTGCCGAATCTGATGGAGCGGTACATTCCGACGTCAATGGGCGGCGGGCAAGTTATAGCGAATCCTGATCTTGATCCAGAAACGTCCGACAATTTTGAGGTTGGACTGCGTTGGTTAACCAATAAGACCAAATTGGATTTGGCGATCTTTTACAGCAAGGCGGATGATTACATTGCCGAATTTGAGGTGGCGGACGACATTTACCAAAACAAGAACGTGTCCGGAGCGACGACGTATGGGTTGGAGCTTTCTGCAAGCTACCGGTTTGATAACGGGATCGAACCATATGTCATTGCCACATTTATGCGACGAAAGTTTGAACAGGACGGAATGTCCACCTACAACTCCGGCACGCCAGAATTTTTCGGACGCTACGGTGTGAAGTGGAACGGAATGTTGGCTGGTTTGGCTCTGCGTGCTGATGCTTACGCAGTCAGTCAATCGGATACTTCCGAATTTGATTTTGACAGTAGAGCCACGACTGCCTACGGTGGCTCTACGCACTACAACCTGACCATGGGTGTCGATTTCGGTCCGAAGAGAGCCTATGCATTGGATGTGGGGCTCTACAACATCACAGACAAAACTTATAAGACGAGCGATGCCATCTATGAGCCTGGACGCTTTGTGATGGTTAAGGGAAGCGCACGTTTTTAATCCTGTCAGACCGCAAATGTATTGCTGATCCGGAAAGTGTTCGATTTGGCTTCCTGGTCAACACTTTCCGGACGGCTTTTCCCTCACCTACGAAACGTTATGACGGACACTCCCATCAGAAAACGGCATTGGGAAGCGCGAGAGCTTGTACTTATCGGCGTTTTTGCCGCAGCGGCCAAGCTCTCGAGCCTGTTGATTGCTCTTGCCGGCGGCGGCATGAACCCTGTGTCGCTGATTGCGAAAAACCTTGTCTATACGACGCTGATCATTGTGCTGCTTACCAAAGTGCCCAAGCCCGGCACGCTACTTTTGTTTACGGTCATCAGCATGATCGTGAGCGTGTGTTTGATGGGCGGCAGTCTGACGCTGTTGCCGGCAGCCTTAGCCGGAGCTTTGCTGGGTGAACTTTGCATTTGGTTGACGGGAGGGGCTTTCAAGCCTTGGTCGCCTTGGGTGGGTGTCGGCGTTTATGACCTTGTGAGCAAAGGGTTGTCGCTTGGCGTGTCGTTTCTTTTCATGCGCGAAAGCCCAAGCCTGATGACGATGGTTGTGCCGATCGTCTTCATCGGTTATCTGGGGTCTCTCGGTGGTTTGTGGTTTGGTCGTAAAACGGTAAAGGAGCTACGCCATGCGGGCTTTGTTCGCTAAGGGGGCGGCGCAGTCGAGCGTGCTGCAAAAGCTCGACGCCCGCACCAAACTTACTGTGACGGCGGCAACGGCGCTGTTGACTGTTGCATCTTCCGGCATGGTGGCGCAGCTCGTGATTTTTGCCGTCACGCTTGTTTATGTGTTGTTACTCAAGCGCCCCGGTTTGGTCGCCGTTTTGTACGCCTTGATGGCAACGATGATGGCTTTTGCGGCGCTTTGCGCTCTGGGTTTTCAGAGTTGGATGCCGGGGCTCGGAGGGCTGAGCGCCAAGATGCTCCTGATTCCCTTTTTGCGCGGACTTTCCATGATGAACGTGGTGATGGTTCTGGCTCTCACTACACGTGTGGAAGATCTGTTGCTGACGTTGGAACGCATGAAGTTGCCTTTTGTCATCTTTTTGCCCACGGCCGTGATGCTGCGCTTTATTCCGACTTTTGCCAACGACATCAAACAGGTTTGGGAAACTCTTCGCATCAAGGGCTGGCCGCTGGGGCCGGCGATGCTCACGTTGCATCCGATCCTATCGGCCCGCTTGATTCTGGCACCGATTCTGTTTCGGGCTTTGAAGAGCTCGGAAACGCTGGGCGTTGCCGCGGAACTCAAAGGAATGGGTGCTCGCCAGCGCACGATTCGCAGCGACGGCGTCGGCCTTTGTCCGATTGACTGGAATGTCTTGGGGTTGTTGGTTTTGACGACCGTTGCTGTGATTTGCTGCGAAATATGGCTTGCGCATATCTGGATGCCCGACGGGGGCGTCAAGATGATGCACTAGGGTTTGTGAGGTTCCCGACATGATCGAATTCAAGAACGTTTCATACACCTACGCCAATACGCAGACGCCGGCGGTTTCCGACATTAATTTCACGGTTGCTTCGGGGGAGCTCAAATTGGTGACGGGGGCGTCAGGCTGCGGCAAGACCACATTGATGCGTCTGGCCAACGGGCTTTGTCCGCAGATTTACGGCGGCCGACTCGAAGGCTGTGTGACGGTGGCGGGGTTGAACGTATCTGAAACACCGGTCGCTGATTTGTCCGAAGTGATCGGCACGCTGTTTCAGGATCCGGAGGAGCAGTTTTTTGCGCTCAACGCGGGTGACGAAATTGCCTTTGCCCTGCGCAGTCGTTCGTTTGACCCCAAGGATGTGCGCGAGCGTACGCTAAAAGCTGCCCGCAAACTTGGAATTGAGGAACTGCTCACGCGCGATATTCATGCGCTGTCCGAAGGACAAAAGCAGAAGGTCGGTCTGGCGGCCATTCTGGCGTTGGGGCCCAAGACGCTTATTTTCGATGAGCCCAGTGCCAACTTGGATCCGGAAGCAACACAAGCGCTTGCTCGCACGATCTTGGAGCTTAAAAAAGAAGGTGCGGCAATTTTGGTGGTGGATCATCGGCTTTACTGGCTCAAAGACGCTGCCGATGCCGTCATCGTGATGAGCCAGGGCAGGATCGTGACTGAAATGCCGTTTATCGGACTCTATGACGATGCTTTCCGTGCCCGCTGGGGACTGAGAAAAGCCGAGGTGTCGGATGTGCGTCGGGCCTTGCCGCGCATTGAGGTGACGAGCCAAGAAATAAAACCGAAAACGCACGACGTATTTTCAGCGAGCCGCATACGTTTTGCCTACGACGACAAGCATGTCATTTTTGACGGCACGGGTTTTACTGTTGGGCAGGGTATTACAGCACTTGTGGGTGACAACGGCACGGGTAAGACGACATTGGCCCGCATTCTCACGGGCCTCAATAAGGCTAAAGGGGACTTTTACATTGGCGAGAAAAAAGTCGGCGACGAAGGATTGATGCCGTTTTCCGGATTGGTGCTTCAAAACGCCGATCATCAGTTGCAGATGCGAACGGTGGCCGAAGAAGTCGAAGGTGCCATTGTGGCGGGTCGCATCGGTGCCTCTGGTGCCAGGGGATGGCGACGTTTGGCTGTCATGCGGCCGAGTTCTGAAGACAAGACTCGCGTCCATGAAATTTTGACAAGTCTCAATTTATTGGCGTTGGCAGAGCGCCATCCGCAAAGTCTTTCCGGAGGTGAAAAACAGCGTCTGGTGATTGCCTGTGCCGTCGCTAAAAGTCCCGCTATTCTGATTTTGGACGAACCGACAAGCGGACTTGACGGCGTCAATATGGCCGCTATAGCCCGCTTGATGCGCGAGCAGGCTGACGCGGGGCGCGCCGTGTTTCTGGTAACGCATGATCTGGAGCTTTTGGAATCGTGTGATCGGGCGTTGGCGATGACGGATTTGCAGACGAAATGCGCCGGATAAAGATTTCGAAGAAACGGAAGTAAATTTCAATTCACATTTTTTTGAAAGGATAAAAACAATGACGATTGAATATCGCACAGCAACCGAAGAGCAGAAGTCTGTGATCGAGGAACTGCTTGCCGCGCCTTTTCCGGCTACGCTTGAGACGATTGCTGCTCGTCTTGATCTGACGCCGCTTGCGGCCGCACAACTTCTCGGGCGCGACATGTGTTCGTTCGTGACGGGTGACGTGGCGGAACGCTTTGATGAGGTGTGGGAGAGTCTCGCACAATGGGAGCGCGCTACGCTTTTCATTCAGCACGGCGGCCACGTGTTTGAAATCGAAGCGAAGCTTTCTGCGGGTAAGCGCGCCCAAGGTTACTACAACATCCTTCATAAGAACGCTGTGGTGGGTGGACATTTGAAGTTCGACGCCGTCGGGGCCATCGCGTTTGCTTCCATTCCCTTCATGAAGCGCGAATCGCATTGCGTGATTTTCTTTGACAAGGAGGGTAAGGTTTCCTTCTCGGTTTATCTCGGACGAGAAAATCACAAAATCATCGAGTCCGTCAAGACACTGTTTTTTGCGGGCAAGGAAGCCTTCTGCGCTTAAAAATGGGAAGCATCATGAAACCTCTGATTGTTGTCAGTTCGAAAACGGGAAATACCCGTGTCATTGCACGCGCTCTGCAAGACGGCATTGGGCCCTGCGACTATGTCGAAGCCTCTCAGGTGCCTGCCGATCTGAGCGCATACAACCCGATCGTGCTTTGTTTTTGGTGCGATCGCGGCATGGCGCCCGAAGACACCAAGGCTGTTGCTAAACGGATTAAGGGCAAAGACATTGCCTGCTTTGCCACGATGGGCGGTGATCCGGAAAATCCGAAAGCCAAGGACTGGATGCATCGTACGAGTACGACATTGGTCGAGGCAGGAGAGGACAACACGCTCAAGTTGGAATTTTTATGCCGAGGCCGCATTGATCCGGAACTTTTTGCCCGCATGACCGCCATGATGGGCGGCGAAGTGACGCCCGAGCGTGAAGCGCGCCGCAAGCAAAGCGAAACGCATCCGGATCGACTTGATGCGTTGGCGGCCGTTAGGACCTACCAAGATGTGTTTGGTGCCTGAGTAAATATCGCAATATTTTGTTGAAACACAGGGGATCGGTGCCGGTGTGCATACGGTCCCCGATCTTTTTTCGAATGTGCGCACTACCACAAAATCAAGGTGTTGGGAGCCTGTGAAAATTACGGAATTGTTCTGAATTTTCAAGTCATCTCAAAGGCTTGCAAACGCGAAACAATGTTGATCCCAATGTTTTGCAGCTTTCAAAACTTCTAAGGATCAACCAAACATGAGCGACAGACTCGCGGACTTTCCCGTCACGTTTCACAACCGCCAATATGCACCGCTGATGGTCGGAGGCATGGGAGTCAACATTTCCAACGACACGCTTGCGCTTGCTGTAGAGAAGCTTGGCGGCATTGCGCATTTGTCCGATGCGCTTTTGATGGATATCGCTGACAAACAGTTCGGAACGGGGTTTTGCAAGGACAAGATTCACCGTTACAAGAATCTTGTCGACACCTATGACAAGTCGGAAATTGCGTTTGATCTCGATCGCTTGGCAGAGTCCACGCGTCATTATGTTTCTGACGTGATGAGTCGCAAAACTGGTCGCGGCCTCATTCTGATCAACTGCATGGAAAAGCTCACGATGAACGCAAGCGCCGCAACGCTCAAGACGCGTTTAAATGCGGCTCTGGACGGCGGTATTGACGGTATTACCCTTTCTGCCGGTCTGCATCTGTCGAGTATGAAGCTCATGCAGGACAATCCGCGTTTCCGCGAAGCTCTGATCGGTATTGTCGTCTCCAGTACGCGTGCGTTGCAAATCTTCATGAAACGAGCTCAAGCTGTGAACCGCTTGCCTGACTACGTCGTGGTTGAGGGGCCGCTTGCAGGAGGCCATTTGGGTTTTGGAGACGATTGGGCCGAATACAACCTTGAAGACATCGTGCGCGATGTGGTGAAGTGGCTCGAAGATAATCATTTCGATATTCCGGTGTTTGCGGCAGGCGGAATTTTCACAGGCGAAGACGCCGTGCATTTTGTGCGCGACGTGGGCGCTGCGGGAGTGCAGGTGGCCACACGTTTTGCCGTGACACAAGAAAGCGGCCTACCGCAGGCTGTCAAGCAGCGTTACATTGACTCTACAGACGAGGACGTGCAGGTCAATCATTTCTCAACGACGGGATATCCGATGCGGATGCTCAAAGATTCTCCGGCTATTACGAGCGATATTCGTCCCAACTGCGAGGCGTACGGTTATTTGCTACAAAAGGGCGAATGTTCTTACGTCAAGGAATGGTTCGCCCGCCACGGCAAGATTGATATTCAACCGGTACCCGAGCACACTAAGTGCTGCCTGTGTACGCATATGCGCAACTTTAAGGTGTGGACGTGCGGAGCGAGCGTATCGCGTCTGAAAGATGTTACTAAGCGTCTGCCTGACGGCACTTGGCAGTTGCCGACAGCCGAAGAGGTGTGGCGCGATTACGTTGAGACCGAATGCGTGCGTCAGCCCAAGGCGGCCTAATGCCTTGAAGCTTCAACTCGTGGAGTTGCGGATTTTCTGAGTCGACCAAAGTCGAATCGGGTATTATCTTTCGCACACTCCGGCGGATCGCTTTGTAGTTTCTGACTCCGAAGCCGAGTGGTTGATTCCTCTCGGCTTCTTTTGTTTTTTGTGCGGTCCGTGCATCCGATCAAAGAGGAATGTCTATGACGCGCAATGTTTTGTTAATGATTCTTGACGGCTGGGGGATCGGCGACGGCTCCAAGTCGGATGCCATCCGTGCCGGGCACCCTGTTTTTATCGAGGAGCTCACCCGCAGCAATCCTCACGCCGCTCTTCGCACCGATGGCGAGAATGTGGGCCTTCCCGAAGGCCAGATGGGTAACTCCGAGGTGGGGCATCTCAACATCGGTGCCGGCCGCGTGGTCTATCAGGATCTTGTCAAGATCAACCGTGCTTGTCGTGCGCAGGATTCGGAAGACCATTCTCTGGCTCAGAGCACGGAAATCCGCGCACTCATCGATCATGTGAAAAGCACGGGCTGCGCACTGCACGTGATGGGGCTTTTCTCCGACGGCGGCGTGCATTCTTCTCTCGAACATCTCGAAGCGCTTCTGGCGCTTGCTAAGCGCGAAGGGATGGAAAAATGTTACGTGCATGCCTTCATGGACGGTCGTGACACGGATCCCAAGAGCGGCCTTGGCTTTGTGCGCCAGGTTGAAGAAAAGATGAAATCGGGTGCGCTGGCCGGGACGATCGCAAGTCTTATCGGTCGCTATTACGCCATGGATCGCGATAAGCGCTGGGAGCGCGTGCGCGAAGCTTATGAACTGTTGGTCAACGGTAAGGGAGCCGCCTACAGCAACGCAGCGAATGCCGTGGCGACTTCCTATGACGAAGGCGTCACCGACGAATTCATGAAGGCTCATGTCCGCGTGGATGCCGAAGGCCATCCGATCGGTCGCATTCGCTCGGGCGACGCGGTCATTTTCATCAATTTCCGCAATGATCGTGCTAAAGAACTGACGACGGTGCTCACGCAGGCAGAGACCGAAGGAATGAAGCCGTTGGATCTGTTCTTTGCCACGATGACGCCCTACGATCCTACCTACACCGGCGTGCATGTACTTTTCCCGAAAGAAAACGTGCCCGACACGATCGGCGAATGGGTTTCCAAGCAGGGGCTCAAGCAGTTGCGCATCGCCGAAACGGAAAAGTATGCGCATGTGACGTTCTTCTTGAACGGCGGTCGTGAGGCAGTCTTTGAAGGTGAAGAACGCATTCTGGTGCCGAGCCCCAGGGTGGCGACTTACGATCTGCAGCCTGAAATGAGTGCTTATGAGGTGGCCGACAAACTGGCGGCGGCTTTGGCTGAGCGCAAATACAACTTTGTATGTCTGAACTTTGCCAACGGTGATATGGTGGGACACACCGGTGTGTACGAGGCCATTATTAAGGCCGTGCACGCGGTCGACGATTGCGTGAAGACGGTCGTGCAGGCGGCCAAGACCGCCGGCTACGAGGTGGTGATCATTGCCGATCACGGCAATGCCGACAATGCCGTCAATGCAGACGGTTCGCCCAATACGGCCCACTCGCTCAATCCCGTGCCCATCGTTGTTGTGTCCGATCGCGTGGCATCGGTTCAAAACGGTGTGCTTGCCGACGTGGCGCCAACCGTGCTCTCGCTCATGGGCGTTGAACCGCCTGCCGCGATGACCGGTAAGAGTCTCATTGAGTTCAAGGCCTGACGGCAAAAACTAGCGGACAAACAATGTTTCGGGCGCCTTTCCCGCTGAAGGAACGGCGCCCGAAATGCGTCAGAGCAACGGACTGAGCAGATAGGAGAGGCCTTCGAGGAAACGCTGCCCAATGTGGCGGCGGTGCCACCGTACCGGATCGATCGGCACGGATTTTGCTTCGTAGTGCCGATGCAGAGCAGTCATGTCGGCGACAAACTTCGGGTCGAAAATCAGCAGCATCATTTCGAAATTCAGGTGCAGGCTGCGCTTGTCCAAATTGACGGTGCCAAAAAGGCTGAACGTGTCGTCAACCGTGATTGCTTTGGTGTGCAAAAGACCGTCTGTGAAAAAGGAAATCTTCACGCCCGCGTTCATCAGGTCACTGAAGTATCGGCGGCTCGCCCAGCGCACAAACTGCGAATCAGGTTTGCTCGGGATGCACAGACGCACATCAACCCCGCGCATGGCGGCATTTTGAAGCGCCAGGATCAGCGTTTCGCCCGGAACGAAATAGGGCGTTGTGAGATAGATGCGCTCGCGCGCACAGCTGATGGCTTCCAAAATCAGGCGTTGGTTGGCGTCGTCAACCGTGGTAGGACCGGAAGGAACGACAGTCACGCAGGCTGAACCCACAGCGGGAACGGGAGCAATCTTCTCCAGTGAGATACGCTCGCCTTCAATGTCAGGCTGCAGTGCCCAGTCAAAGAGAAAGACCTGATTGAGGTCGCGCACCGCAGTGCCTTCGACGCGCACCATCGCATCGACCCATTCGCCGATGCCTTCGGTTGCGTTGAAGATGTTGGGATCAATGAGATTGAGGCTTCCCGTGTAGCCGAGGCGATCATCGATGATGACCGTCTTTCTGTGCAGGCGCAGGTCGGCGCGGCCCTTGGTGATCGGAAAAAGACTCACCGGCAATGCACGGGAAACGTGTACACCTGCAGCGAGCATCTTGGAGGGCCAAGAACTGCGAAGCCAGGCGCGGGCTCCGATGTCGTCGACGAGGATGCGGCATTCGCAGCCGCGCTCTGCGGCGTGGATGATGGCCTGAGCGACTCTGTCGCACCATCCGCCGACGCCCCAGATATAGAACTCCATGGAAACGGATTTCCGAGCGTTGTTGACGTCGTACTCAATGCGGGAAAGTGCTTCGACGGAGTCGGAAATCAATTCCAGGCGTGAGCCGCAGCTCATCGGCAGGTCGCCCAGACGCTCGGCCAGACGTGTGAGTCCCTTATGGCGCTGGCCGTGCGGCATCGTGGGAAGCGTGCCTGAGATGGCATAACCCTCATCGGTCACCTCTTCCCAGTGTTCGAGCAAATGGCGCAGTCTCAAGGCTCGCCAACGGCCGATGGGGCGCTCGCCGAGCCAGACGTAGAGGATGAAGCCGATGTAGGGCAAGATTGTGACGAGCAGAATCCAGGCAAACGAACTGCCGGGCGGATGCCGCGTCAGGATCACGCGCAAAATGACGCTGGCCGTAAGGACGAATTGCAATAAAACGGCCGCTGCCCCCGCCAGGGTTACCCAGAAGTCTTGATTGATCAAACTTTCGAGCACGACCGTCGTCCTTCGGTTTAGTTCTTAGCGCAGGACTGTGCCTTTTGCGTGAGGAATTCCCAACGTTCGTAGGCGGTTTCGATTTCCTGCGTGAGCGCTTCCGATCGGGCCGTTACGGCTTGCTGTTCGGAAACGGGAAGCCTGAAGAAATCGGCCGAACTCATCTTCTGCATGAGTACTTCCTGCTCGGACTCCAATGCTTCAATGGTTTCGGGAAGCGTTTCAAGTTCCTTGTTTTCCTTCCAGCTCATGCGTTCGGCGCGTTGACGAACGGGTTTCTTTGCGGCGGGCTTATCCGGTACTGCTCCGGTTTCGGGAGTTTCAATTGCGGGCCGCTGACGCACCCAGTCCTCGTAGCCGCCGGCAAATTCCATCCAGCGTCCGTCGGGCGCAAGATAGTTGAGCGGAGCGAGCACCTGCGTGACGACGCTGTCGAGAAAGCGGCGGTCGTGGCTCACCAGAATCACGGTGCCGGGGTAGTTTTCAAGCGTCTCTTCAAGGAGTTCGAGCGAGTCGATGTCCAGATCGTTGGTGGGTTCGTCGAGCACCAGAAGGTTGGCAGGCAGAGCAAAAAGACGCGCGAGCAGGAGGCGATTGCGCTCACCGCCCGAAAGGTTGGCAACCGGAACTTCCGCGCGATGCGGAGCAAACAGGAAGTCACCGAGATAGCTCATGACATGCTTTTTCACGCCGGCGATTTCAATCCATTCGCTGCCGGGACTCACGGTTTCGGCCACGGTTTTGGTGTCGTCGAGCTGTTCGCGCAACTGATCGAAATAGGCGATTTTCAGATTGGTGCCGAGTCGCACACTGCCTGCGTCAGGTTCGAGTTTTCCCAAAAGCAGCTTGATGAGCGTTGACTTGCCTGCACCGTTGGGGCCGACCAGGCCGAGCTTGTCGCCGCGCAGCAGACGAAAATTCAGATCCTTGACGACGGTTTTGTCGCCGAAGACTTTGCTCAAAGACGTGACTTCGGCCACCAGTTTTCCGCTTCGCTCGCCTGCGTCCACTGTCATGGACACGCGTCCCATACGCTCGCGGCGAGCGGCGCGTTCGCGACGCAGGGCTTCCAGACGGCGCACACGGCCTTCATTGCGGGTGCGGCGTGCTTCGATACCCTTGCGAATCCAAACTTCTTCCTGTGCCCAGAACTTGTCAAAACGCCGGTTGGCAATGGCTTCAGCATTAAGTTCTTCGTTTTTGCGGGCTTCGTAGGCCGCAAAATTGCCCGGATAGCTGCGCAGGATACCTCGATCGAGTTCGAGAATGCGTGTGCAAACCGTATCCAGGAAAGCACGATCGTGCGTCACCACAATGAGCGAACGGTTGTTGCGGTACTCCTGCGTGAGAATGCCTTCGAGAATTTCGATGGTTTCAACGTCAAGATGATTTGTCGGTTCATCAAGGAGCAGCAAATCGGGCTTGAGGCTGAGCGCCAAGGCAAGCGCCGCTTTTTTCTTTTCACCGCCCGAAGCGGCCTGAGGGTTTTGCTCACTTGCCGTACGAAGACGATGCAAATATTCATCGAGACGAGCGATGGCTGCCCACTTTTCACGTTCGTCGGCAATGTCTTCAAAACGGCCGCGTGCGAGAAGACTTTCTCGCAGAGTGTCGGCTTCGGGAAGGTTCGGTTCCTGTTCGAGATAAACCGAAACCAGACCGTCTTGACGCGTCAAAATGCCGTCGTCCAGTTTGTCGCGACCGGCAAGAACATGCATCAGAGAACTTTTGCCGGTGCCGTTGCGGCCGATGAGGCCAACGCGTTCACCGGCATCGAGCTGCATTTGGGCTCGGTCCAGTAGGGGCAGGTCGCCCCAAGCAAGCTGCGCGTCTGCAATCGTAATAAAAGGCATGGTGGCTTAGGGAGCAGGCGTGGTTGTCGTTTCCGTGGTTGTGGCTTCAAGAGTATCGTCGAGTTCTTCAGGGGTTTCTGCCGAAGATTTCGCCGGTGTGTTTTGCATTTGTTGCAGGAGTTCGGACTCTAGTTCCGGGTCGTTGGGCGCTAGCGTTCCTGCTTCCTGTGCAGCACGTTCGGCTTCGCGCGTCAGACGCTCCAACGAGCGGCTTTGGGCTCGCAGACGCTTGCTTTGACGCAGAACTTCAAATTCCACCAGGTCTTCTTCGCTAACCGGCTTGACGACACCGCCCTGAATCATGGCGGTCTGAGCACGGCGATCCACAACCGGCGTGAAATTGAGGTTGTAGGTGAGCGTACCAAGAAGTCCTTTGATCTGAGCCGAGGAAATGCCGTGAGCTACAGACTGCGACAGAGCATAGGCATCGGCGCCGAGCGCAAAGAGTCGCTTGTCAAATGTTGTTTCAGGCACCGGAACCTGATATGTCTGTTCGAATTCTTCGGGGTTGAAGTTCAGAATCAGCGGCGCGTCTACAAGGCCGACTTGCAGCAGATCGTATGTCATGGCGCGGGCGGCCGAATCAGTGGCCGTTTCGCCGGGATTTGTTAGCGAGGTGGCCCACACGCGTGTGCGAATCGGCAGGCGCGAACGAACAAGCGAGGCGTTTTTCGCATCCATGGCGAGGAACGCGGCATAGTAGGGTGGTTCGGAAAGAGCCACGCGGGCGCGCTTGGCAGCTTGTAGACGACGGATGCGAATTTGCTGCTGACGCCAACCGACAGGGTCGGCTTCTTGGTCGATTAATACCTCGTCGAATTCGTCGGTATTGAGCTTTTCGACAACGAGTTCGAAGAACTTGCGCAGGCGCGTGAATTCATTGAGGTCGACCGTCAGTCGATCAGGAGTAAAGCCCATGCGGATCAGTTCTTGCTCGAAGGCTTGCGAGACGCGCTTTTCAAGCGGCGTGTCGTGGTCGATCAGCAGTACTTTGGGTTTTTCACCTGCTTCCGTGGTTTCGGGCAGGGCGGCTACGCCGAGACGGGCGACGTATTCAGCGTCATGTTCCATGGACATGCCGAGCATGAGCATGTTGCGCGGGAATTTCAGCGGCGTACGGTTGTAAAAGGGCAGTTCGATTTCTTCAGCCAACACCAGTCCCGGTACTTTGGTTTTGTTTGAGATGCGACCGCCGGTCGGCTGATTGTCGGCGGCTTCTTTTTCGGCCATGGCGGCTTCAAGCGGACGCTCTTCGGCGGCTTCGAGAGCTGCGGCGTTTTTCTGCGCTTCACGCAAACGGCGTTCGGCGAAGATTTCGTCCTGTGTCATCGGCGTGAGCTCGTTGAGTTCGATTTCGTTGAGCGTCACCAAGGGAAGCGGCAGGTAGTTGAGCTTGGCGATTTCGGAAATAGCGGCGCGATCGAGCGGACCGACGGCCACCTGAGCGCCCGCACGTGCCGCGGCTTTGAGCTGATCAACGGCCGAACCATTGGAACCTGGACGCACCAGCAGGACTTCGGCAGGATGCTCTGATGCATAATTGGCTGCCAGAAGGCCTAAGAGAGCCGTCTGTGAGGGACCTTCCAGAGGAGAATCAGCGGCCGGTAGTAAAAACGCCATGCGCATGCTGTACTCTTGAGGCTCGCCGGAGAGCTCTTCGGAGGCCGCACTGTTAACCGCAAGTGGAGTTTCCGACGTCTGGCCGGATTCCTCGGAAGATGAAGTCGGGACAGCGTTGGAAGACAGTGCGTCAACAGATGAGGCGGCAGGGGCGGTCGTAGCGGGCTGAGCCTGCTGCTGAGCTGCTTCAGCGGCTTCGGCAGCTGAAACGGTTCCGAGAGCGGCTTCAAGCTCGCTGTTGACAGCAGCGGCTGGCGCGGTTTCGACAGCGCTCATGGCCGGGGTTGTTTCTTGAGCCGCAGCAGCACAAGTCAGTAACGAAAAAGCGCAAAAAAGACCAGCAACGGCAGGATTTTTCACGATGCAGTTCACTTCAGATATTGATGAAACAGGACAAGGGACACGATCGTCGCAGTTTGCGGCAGACCCCCTAATGCAGAGCGCACAGACGGCGCAGCAGACCTTTCCGCAGTCAGCGCTCTATATTGTAGGGCTTCCGATCGGGAATGCGGCAGACATTACCCTGCGCGCGCTTTGGGTGTTGGACATCTGTGACCGTGTGGCCTGTGAGGATACCCGGGAAACTCGCAAACTTCTGGATCGCTACGGGATTTCCACGCCGACGATCAGTGTGCATGAGCATAACGAACGTTCGGCATCGCAAAAAATCATTGACTATCTTGCCAAGGGTGAACGCATCGCTCTTGTGACGGATGCGGGTACTCCGGCCGTGAGTGATCCCGGAGCCAAAGCGGTTCAAAGCGTTCGCGAAGCGGGCTTCCGTGTGGTGCCGGTACCGGGCGCGAGCGCGGTTGTGACGGCGCTCTCGGCAAGCGGCTTGGATTCATACAGCTTTACGTTTGCCGGCTTTGTGCCGCCTTCCGGCAAGGCTCGCCGAACGGCACTTTCCAAATTGGCGCAAAAAGAAGAGGCGTTCGTACTTTACGAGGCTCCACACCGTATTTGCGATCTTCTCAAGGACTTGACTGATGTGCTTCATGCCGGACGCCGAGTTGTGGTCGCCCGCGAACTGACCAAAAAGTTCGAAACTTTCGATGCGATGACGGCGTCCGATTTGCCCGATTGGGCGCAGGCTCACGATCCGCGTGGCGAATATGCCGTGGTTGTGGATATGCAGGACAAGAGTGAGGAAGGGCTTGACGCCAAGGACCTCAAATGGCTGCGAGCCATTGCGGAAGAAATGCCCAAGAGCAGAGCGGCGGCTTTGGCCGCGAAGGTTACCGGTATGAAGCGGGATGCGATCTATCAGATGCTCAACGCCGAAAATTCAGAGTGAAAACTGAAAACAAAGTCCTTTTCAGTTTATTTTGAACTATTTGCAAACCGTTGAATACAAAACAAAAACAATTCCTGTTGTAGAAATTTGTGAGAGCCTACCGTGGATCTTTTTGAGTTAAAGATCAGTTCAGGAGGTACCTTATACGGGCAATGTGCTTTATGCCGGAGATACGGTACGATCATTCGGCAATGGTTGCTTTGCTGTTCCGTTTGTTTTGATGTGGAGTGATTGCTGGAGAAAATTCAGCCCGGCGCAAAGGGCAACCGGACTGAGGTGATGGCAATTCGGTCAGAGACCGAGCTCTTTGGCGCGCGGTTTTTCTCCGCGACCGCTTAGTGCCCAGTCGAAGATGGAATCGGGAAGGATTTTCAGGAGACGTGCCACCCAGGCCATCTGCCAGGGAATCACACGATAGGAATCCTTGTCGAGAATCGCCTTAACAGCGCGCTCGGCAAACTCTTCCGGTTCCAAAATGAAGGGCATTTTGTACGGGTTCTTTGCAACGAGCGGGGTGCGCACGAAACCCGGGCAGATCGTTGTGACGGAAATGCCGTACTTGCGCACGTCGTTGCGCAAACTTTCCAGATAGCTGATCACGGCAGCCTTGCTGGAACAATAAGCTTCGCTGCCGGGAAGACCGCGGATGCCGCCCACGGAACCGATGCCGGCAAACTGGCCGCCGCCGCGCTTACTCATCGGTTCGATGAAGGGGTGGAAAGTTGCGGCCATTGCAAAGACGTTCGTGCGGTAGACCTTTTCAAGGACGTCCAGGTCTTCTTCGTATTCCGTTTTGACGCCGATCGAAATGCCGGCATTGGCAAGCACGATGTCCACGGGCGCTTTGCCGTCGAAGTCTCGAGCCGCAGCAAAGAGAGCAGCTCGGTCGGTAACGTCGAGCGCATAGGTGGTGTGCGCCTGAGCGTTGTGCATGCCCGAAAGCACGGCGTCAAGCTTTTCCTGACTACGACCGACAAGACCCAGCTGAGCGCCCATGGCGTCGAACTTCTTGGCCATCGCAGCGCCGATGCCGCTGGAAGCCCCCGTGATGAAAACGCGCATTATTTTTCCTGACGGATTTTGTTGATGAGCCACTGCACGGTGTCGACCGTACCCTGACGCGTGCCGACGAGATGCGGAGCAGTGATATAACGGCCGGCAACGCCTACGCAAGGCGTGGAGTCCACACCGTAGTTCTTCCAGGTGCGGGTGGCTTGGCGAGCTTTGCTCACAACGGAGAAGCTACCGAGCGTCTGACGGAACTTGTTCTGATCGAGCCCATGCTCTCCGACCCACTGCAGAACATCCTTTTCGATGTCGGCTGCCGAGCTCCAGTCGTGAGAGCCGCGGATCACCCAGGTCCAGAATTCCATATGCAGATCGCCCATGCGGCCGAGCGCTTCAAAGGCGTAGTAGGTATGCGGGAAGATGGCGAGATCGTCGTTCCAAGCCACGGGAACGGGCACAACTTTCACTTCCGGATTGCCCTTGACGGACTCGATGAACTTTTCCATGACCGGCGCAAAGGTCAGACAGTGCGGGCAGGTGTAGGCGAAGAAGTCATGAATGACGATCGGCTTTTTGGGGAATTCCAGAGGAGGACGCACCTCGATGTAGTCTTTGCCGAGAACGGGATCCGGAGCGGCAGCGAAAAGCGAACCGGAAAAGCCGGACGCGCCAACGGCGGCGGCAGAAGAAATCAGGAGTCGGCGAGAAATCATGGTCGATAGTCCTTGTCTCTTACGAAAATTTAGTTGGGTTGATGCATGACGGTACCCTGAATACCGTTGTCGGCCAGGGTCTGTCGAATTTCTTCAGCAGCCGTTTCGTTGTCAAAGGGGCCGAGGCGAACGCGATAGACACGCTTGCCGGCTTCACGACGGTACTCGATTTGAGCGTCGTTGCCTGTAAAGGCAATCTGGCCGCGCACTTTTTCGGCATCCGGCAACTCGGAGAAGGTGCCAGCAGTAACCCAGTAGCGATCGGTTGCAATGACTTCGGTAGCATCATTGTTGCCTGCCGTAACGGATGCAACCTGACTTTCGGTTTGTTCGCTGCCTTGGCCGGAGGCATAAAGCTTTTTGTTCGGATCAATGGTCTTGCCGTCAAGAAGCTTTTCATCAACCGAGGTGCTCACCTGCTGAATCTTGTTGACGAACGGAATCGGAGCATTCGAAATAAAGATGAAAACGGCAGCCGCAAGGATGAGTGCCGTTACGACGCCCATCGTAAAGGACCAGAAAAGCGCTGCCCCGGAATATTTACGCATCGTCATCTTTGTTCCGTTTTCTTTACATACGTTCGGGAGCGGATACGCCGAGCACTTCCAGGCCATTGGCAAGGACGCGGCGCGCCGCCATGCACAAGGCCAAGCGCGCGTTGCGTTCGGCTTCGTTGTCGACGAGCACGCGTTCGGCGTTGTAGAACGCGTGGAAGTCGGCGGCAAGTTCCTTCAGGTAGACGCAAATGAGGTGCGGAGCTAGATCACGGGCCGCAACGGCGAGCGTTTCGCCGTAACCGGCAAACTTGGCTGCCAAAGCGGTGGCGGCCGTGCCGGTCAGGCTCGACAGATTGAACTCTGCGGCTTCGGCTTCGGCCGGAATGGCAAAGCCCTTTTCCTGAGCCTGGCGCAGGACCGAGCAGATGCGGGCGTGCGCGTACTGCAGATAGTAGACCGGGTTTTCGTCGGACTTTGAGCAGGCCAAGTTGATGTCGAACACGAATTCGGCATCGGACTTGCGCGAAACGAGGAAGAAGCGGGCGGCGTCGCGACCGACCCAGTCGACGAGGTCGCGCAGCGTGACGTAGGTGCCAGCGCGCTTGCTCATCTTGACTTCCTGACCGTCTTTGACCACCAACAGCATCTTGTGCAGAAGGTACTCGGGGAAGGTCTTGGGAATGCTGATGCCGAGCGTCTTCGAGGCGGCCTGCAAGCCGATGCGTACGCGAGCTACGGTACCGTGGTGGTCCGACCCCTGAATGTTGATGGCGCGGTCAAAACCGCGTTCGAATTTGGCAAGGTGATAGGCAACGTCCGGCACGAAGTAGGTGTAGTAACCGTCCTTCTTGCGCATCACGCGGTCCTTGTCGTCCTTGAAGTCCTTGAAAGCTTCATCGGTAGTGCGCAGCCACAGGGCACCGTCTGCTTCATAGGTAAAGCCCGCCTGTACCATGGCGTCGACTGCCTTCTGAACGCGACCGTCCGTATAAAGCGAACTTTCAAGATAGAAGTTGTCGAAGGCTACGCCAAGTTGCTTTAAGTCAGCATCCTGTTCGTTGCGCAGGTAAGCCACAGAGTAGCGGCGGATGCATTCGAGATCAGCCGTATCGCCCATGCTCTCGATTGTTTCACCTGTGGTCGTGACGACAGGCTTTTTGGCGCAGTAGTCGCGGGCGATGTCAACGATATAGTCGCCGTGATAACCGTTTTCGGGGAAAGCTTCGGCGGTCTGTTCGCCTGCAAGCTCCTTAGCGCGGGCCTGAACGGAAATCGTGAGATTATGAATCTGAACGCCGGCGTCGTTGTAGTAGAACTCGCGCATCACGCGGTAGCCCTGCGTGGCCATGATGCGGGAGAGCACGTCGCCTAGAGCCCCCTGACGAGCGTGCCCCAGATGCAGCGGCCCGGTGGGGTTGGCCGAGACGTACTCGAGAAGCACGCTCTTGCCTTCAAAAGCTTTGCTAGTGCCGTAGGAGGAACCCTGACGCAGCACATCGCGCACGGAACGCACCTTGGCTTCCTGTGAGAAACGGAAATTGATAAAGCCGGGGCCGGCAATTTCAACGTCGGAGAGGATGTCGCTGAAAGCGGCGTCCTGCTTCATGGCTTCGACCAGAGCCGCGGCGAGTTCGCGGGGGTTCTTACCGGCTTTCTTGGCGCATTGCAGTGCGATGGTACTGGCAAGATCACCGTGGCCGGCCTGCTTGGGGCGTTCAAGGCGGATGGGTTCCTGGGAAAGACCGCAAGCGGACAAGGCACGGGTCAGAAGTTCAGTGAGAGCCTGTTTCTGGTCTTCGATCATTTTTTCGTCTTCGTTGAAATGAAGCGGGTGAGAGCCTGTTTGGAAAGGTTGGCCGCAGACATGACAAAGAGGCGGTCGAATCGACCGCCTATCTGCCTGAGATGTTCCTGAATTTTACGCGAGGCGCTTGTCGCGGGAAATCGTTGCGTAAGCAGAATGGTTATGAATTGATTCAAAGTTTTCGGCTTCTGCGCGGTACCAAAGTACGCGCTCATCAGCGTTGAGCTGCTTGCAGACGTCGCGGATGATGTCCTCGACGAACTTCGGATGGTCGTACGCAAATTCAGTTACGTATTTTTCGTCGTTGCGCTTTAAGCGACTCCATAATTCGCACGAAGCCGACGTTTCGGCAAAGCGGATCTGCTCTTCGAGCGAAATGGGTTCGGACAGTTCCAGTGCCACAACGATGTGAGAGCGCTGATTGTGGGCGCCATAGTCGCTGATTTCGCGGCTGCAGGGGCACAGACTCGTGACTGGAACGGTGACCTCCTGAATGACGCGTGTCTTTCCGCCGACTCGTTCGGCCAGGAAGCGTACGTCGTAGTTCATGAGACTCTTCAATTTGGACATGGGGCTCGTCTTGGTGACGAAGAAGGGGCAGGAAATTTCGATGTAGCCCTCTTCAGCTTCCAGAAGCGTGAGCATTTTTTCGAGCGTTTCACGCATCATGTCGCTTGAAAGCGGAGCATGGTTGTCGGCAATGAGCGAAACGAAGCGCGACATATGCGTGCCACGCTTGTCGGCAGGAAGTCCCACGCACATGCACACATTGGCGACGGTGGGCTGGGCGCCCTTGACGCTTTGCACCTGCAGGGGGACAGTAAGGCCGCGGATGCCGACGCGGTCGATCGGAATATTGCGCCCGTCCATCAAATTCTGAACGTCGGGCAGGGCATTGCTGGTCTTATCCATATCAATAACAGTCAAGTGCGATCCCGTCGTGCGTTTTTATTGTTATTTCACGGTGTTCGGAGCGCCAGCCAGGGCCTCAAGTAAGACAGCGAAGAAGGCGGGCCGGAATGGGCGGCGATAGACGCACGGCGACACAAACCGAGAGGTCTGTCGGATCATGAAATTTCGTTGGAGAGCGAATAATAATGGATTTGTGAAGAACATATGACAAAAGTCGTGCCTTTACCAACTGTTCATCAACGAAGACAATCAGCAAGTACTGGAAAAAGCTATGGCACGTCTCCATATAAAGAATAAACAGCCGAAACAAACGGTTGCCAACTGCGATAGAAACATACGCACTTGCCAGGTGTGCATCGGTACACTGAGCGCACACCTTAAAGCACCTCTACAGAACAAGGAACTGCGAGCATGGCTCTCTACATCAACGGCCGCCCCGTCAATCCCATCGTAACCTTCCTGGCCTCCGCCGTTGTCATAGCAGGCATTATCGGCTTGGGGATTTTGCTGTTGCCCGTGATCGGCGGGCTTTTCGTGATCGCTCTTTTGATCGTGGCGGGCATTGCGCTTTACGGCGCCTACTGCCGCTGGCGCTACGGCGATCCTTTTGCTCAGATGCAAAAGCAGGCCGAAGAAATATTGCGTCGCCGCGCACGACCTCAAGAGGAGCAGCCCCAGCAGCAGACGGTGCAGGACGAACCTGACCTTAAGGCCGGAACGGCCCGCACGGGCATCAAGCGCGTGACAGTTGTCGAAGATGCTGTTGTTGTGGAAGAAATTCGACACAAGGACCTTTGACTTAGGTCAAAAACAATGCGGAAAGTCTGTTAGAACAAGACTTTATTTGCAGTCTTCGTATTTCCTGGGTTAACCCTCAACAGGATGACGAAGCGATGTTCCAAAAGAAGGCATTTATAATTTCACTACTCATTAGTGAGTAGGTCTTATTGTTAAAAGCTGATTTTTTATTGATGTAAATCAACAAATAATAGGCGATGAGGCCGTTTCGACTTTAATCAATCTCCCTTTGGATTGCGACAAAACTCCAACCTACCTGAAGGAAGTCTTAAGGTAGTCTTACAGCGCTCGCGATGCCTCAAGGTATTGCGGCGCTTCTGCTGTCTCCCCCGACGGCAGGGGTTTAAAAAAGATTTAGGAGATTGAGATGACAACAAAAATGATCAAAACGGCGGCTGCAACGCTGTTTTGCTCCGCTGCTTTGGTTGCGTCTGGTGTACAAGCTGCCTCTACGGGCCCTGGCCTCGGCACCAAGACCGTGAATACCATTACGCAGAAGGTTTGGGACAATCCGTCTACGACTGAAAAGGAAATGGGCGTCAAGACGCTCCAGGACTACATCGTCCAAGAAAAGGAAATGTGGGACTACCTTTTCCAGAATCACCCGGTGTTTAAGTATGCTGAAAAAGGCGCCATCAAGGGTGTGTACAAGATTTCGACCCGTGGTTCGGAATTCTTGACGGAAGGTAATGCTCAGACCTATTCGAAGCTTGCCGGCGGCCGTCCGAGCGCTTCCCAGTACCGCCTGGCTGCCAAGTCCGTGCTGGACTTCCCGAACCGCTTCGTCGGTCCGGAACGCTGCGGTGAATGCCATGCGATCCAGTACCAGAAGTGGAAGAGATCGCGTCATGCTCAGACGTTGCGCTTCCCGGGCGAACATCCCGAAGTCAACAACGATCTGAAGAAGAAGCTTTATGGCTCTCAGGCTTCGATTCTGCCTGATGGCATCATGCCTGACGACATTTACGTGACCGTCGGTACGCCGCGCACGAAGTATGGCTTCATCGACAAGTGGCTGGTTCGTGGTTCCTACCACGTCCGTGACGGTCTTCTGAGTGACCTCTCCGGTACGATTGTTGCCGGCGGCAACCAGTTCTCCCGCGGTTGGGCACAGTGGCTCACCCCCGAAAAGGCCAAGGAAATTCAGAAGGTTATTCCTGATTTCCCGACTGAATTGAGCAAGTTCGGTCCGTCGGCTTCGCACCAGTGGGGTATGACCTCCTACGGTTCGACCTACGAACAGACTCTGTTGTTCCAGTCCGCTACCTCCTACTGCGAAGTCTGCCACTCGTTCAAGTTTGACTTTAAGTCTAAGGACGAATTCTTCAAGGCTCTTGGCAACGCCAAGGAACTGCAGAAGCACACGATTTCTCGCGGTATTTCCTGCGAAGAATGCCACGGTGCCGGCGGCCACTTGGTTGGCGCTGAATCCAACGGCTTCCAGACGAACTGCGAACGTTGCCACCAGCGTTCCAACTTCGTCGAAAGCGACTACAAGCTTCCGTCCGCTCAGGGCAAGCTTGAAAAGGGCTTCAACATCAAGACGAAGTCTTCTTGCCCGTCCTGCGGTACCGAAGGCTCTCAGCTCATGATGTCCAAGCACTATGAAAAGGGTATGCGTTGCGTGACCTGCCACGATCCGCACGAAGTGACCAGCAACGATTGGAAGGACTACTACACCAAGCCCGCCATCCGTCAGACCTGCCAGGACTGCCACAAGACCCAGGCCGACGTTGTTGCTAACACCAACACCCACAAGAAGATGGACTGCGTGGACTGCCATATGCCGTTCACGATGAGCTGCGAAAACTTCACGGCTATCCAGCGTCCTGACATGGCCGGCTTCGACGCCGTCCGTCGTTCTCACCTCTTCAAGATCGAAGTCGATCCGGAAAAGAAGATGATGAACCCGGGTGCCGGTCAGTCTCGTGCTTCCAACTCCAAGGGCTGGCACGTTGCACGTGACGAAGAAGGCCATGGCTACGTTGACCTGATGTGGTCCTGCGCCCGTACGGCCAACGCTGAAAAGGGTGTGATGGACAACAAGGGTTGCCATAGCCTGTTCCTGTCCGAACTCGAAAAGGGCCTGCAGTACGGTGATCAGAAGGTCATCTACGGTGAAGTCATGAAGTGGCAGAACCCGGTCAAGGACGGCTTCAAGACCGCCAAGGCTGCTCTGGAACGCATCAACAAGCTTCTGGAAGTCACCAAGCTCACGGTTGAAGCCAAGACCGAAATCATGCTGCTCGTCGACAAGGCTGCCGACATCACCAAGCAGGTTGAAGAAGACGGTTCCTGGGGTGTTCACGCTCCCGATTACCTCAAGCAGCGCGTTGATACCGCTAACGCCTACTTGACGCAGGCTCAGAAGATTCTTGATAACGGCAACTTCCCGCTCATCAAGACTGAAGCCAAGAAGTAATCTAAGCGACTAGTAAACCTTGATCTCCTATTCTCGAGCGAAGGGAGTGACTCAAAACTCCCTTCGCTTCGAGGGTCAGATGGAAAAACAGGTTCATTGGAACACGAAATGAAAAAACAACTGCAAAATCTTGCGGTCTGTGCGCTTCTAGCAATCCCGATGCTCGGCTTTGCCGGCGGGGATGCTCCTTTGGAAGCGGCCGAGGAATATGTCTACAAAGTCAGACAAGTCTCGATTCCCGAGGCCGAACAGCTCTTTATGGAGCCCGGTGTGCGCATCTTTGATGTCAATACGCTCGAGCTCTGGGCTGAGGGTTACATTCCAGGAGCGGTGTTTTTTAACGTCGGCAACTGGAAGAAGCTCCTTCCCAAGGATAAGAACACACTGATTGTGTTTTATTGCGCAAATCGCTTGTGCAGTTCCAGTCAGATTGCAGCCTATGAGACCATGAAACTCGGCTACACCAACGTGTGGCAGATGCCCGATGGAATCTATGGCTGGAAGCTTACGGGGCGGCAAGTTGAGCTTCCATAAAGAAGCGGCAATAAACCAAGCAAGCTTTTGCGCAGTACTCGATTCCAGTTTTGGAAGAGTACTGCGGGTGAACTGTATTAACTGAAGAAAGAAACCACAATGCAATCCCTCAAGAAAATCGTGCTGACGGCCTCCGTTCTGATGTGTGCCGGTACCGTTGCTTTCGCTGGCGAACTTGACACGCAGCAGGCCAAAGAGTCCTACAGCATGGGGGCATCGGTCGGAAACTACCTCTCTGATCAGATCTACAAGCAGAGCAAGCTCGGCTTGTCGGCTGACATGGCTCTTATTGAACAGGGCTTCCAGGATGCGATTCGCGGAAAAAGCAAACTTTCTGACGAAGACATGCTGAAGTTCCTCAACAGCCGCGCTGAAAAGCTCAATAAGCTGGATGTGGCTGCCAAGGAGAAAATGGCCAAGGAAAACAAGGCCAAGGCCACCAAGTTCCTCGCCGAAAACGCTAAGAAAAAGGGCGTGACGGTTACGAAGAGCGGCCTGCAGTATGAGGTGCTCAGAAAGGGGTCCGGCGCAACGCCTCGCATTGAGGACGTGGTCACTGTCGGTTATACGGGCAAACTCATGGACGGCACGGTGTTTGAAAGCACGTATGAGGCCAAGCAGCCTGCCCGTTTCGTGGTCATGAGCATTATTCCGGGTCTGGAAGAAGGCCTGAAGCTGATGAAGGAAGGTGCGCAGTTCCGTTTCACGATTCCTGCGAACCTTGCTTACGGCGAATTCGGTGCCGGTCAGATCCCCCCGGAATCTCCGCTGATCTTTGAACTGGAACTGATCAAGGTCGAAAAAGTCGGAGCCCATCAAGGCATGGGTAAGACCGTGATCAACGGTATGCCCAACCCGCACAAATAAATGTGCTGGTGATGACGACTTGACTTTCTGAGCAATAAACAAGCTCTTTAACAAAGTGAAGGCATTTTCGTGAACGGCTTGGACGTTTTGATTGCATTGACTGCCGCACTCTTTGCATTTCTGCTCGGGGTGTATGCGTACCGCGTCAAATTTCGCTCAATGCCGCTAACGGTCGGGTTTGCAGTTCTTGTACTCGCATCAAGCGTTGCCGTTTATGCCGGTTTCGGTAGGTATGCCGACTGGCAGAACGAGCAAACGGGGGTTGAGACGAACTACATGCTCGCAGCAAAGATTGCCGAAGCGCGGCGCATGGTGAAAAACATGCCCAACAATGCGCGGGCGCAATCGGAGCTGGCCGAAGCGCTTTACGAAGCAGGCCAATACGATGAGGCCGTTGAGGTTTTCAACGAATTCATCAAGGTGGGCGGAGAAAGTGCGGAGGCACTCGGGAGACTCGCGCGTGCGATGTACTATCGCGACGCCAGAGTGATAACTGCCGAAACTCACCGTGTGATCGAGCGCGCTTTGTCGATCAATGCGCTGGATGTGCAGACGCGAATGCTCCTCGGGGAGGATGCGTTTATGCATCAACGTTATGACGAAGCCGTCAGCCACTGGAAGATGCTGCTTGATGCGGGCGTTGCACCCGCTCAGCAAAGAGCGCTCAGAAATGCCATCGCCAATGCCGAGTCCAGGGCTCGGTTGCAAGACTAATCGGCGGAACCCTTTCTCTTAGCAATAAGAAATTCGGTTCTGTCTGTGGAGAATATTGTGAGCGAAAAGATTGACAGGAGAAAATTCCTCGCAGGTGCCGGAGCCGGCTCGCTGCTCCTGTCGCCTCTCGGTGGGGCGGCAGCTGCTGGCAAGTCCGACGGCGGCAACCGGCCGCAATATGTGATGGTCTTTGACCAGAACAAGTGCGTCGGCTGCAGAGACTGCAGAATTGCCTGCAACGAGACCAACAAGTTGCCGAAAGGCCGCTCGCGTCTGTTACTGGAACTGCAGGGCAGCAAGCTCGAAACCGATCGCGGCTACGAGCCCAACCGCCGCTATATCCGCGTTTCTTGCCAGCAGTGCAAGAACGCTCCCTGCGTGAGAGTGTGCCCGACCGGCGCCGCCCATCGCGATCCCAAGACGGGTATCGTTACGATGGACACTTCCAAGTGCGTCGGATGCAAATACTGCATCGTGGCATGTCCGTACAACGTGCGCTTCATCAATGAAGAGACCAAGGTCGCTGACAACTGCGACTTCTGCCTGCATACCCGCCTCGAAAAGAACGAGCAGCCGGCATGCGTGGAAAGCTGCAAGTACGATGCGCTGATCTTCGGCGACATCAACGACCCGAAGTCGTATGTGAGCAAGTTGCTCGCCGTGAAGGATTCCGTTCGTATTCGTCCGGAACTCGGCACTGAGCCGCAGCTTCGCTACATTCCCATTGTGAAGAAAGGAGTGTAAAGATGGATATCACCATGAACTTTACACTTGGTCTGACGCAAGGCATCAGCTGGCCGTGGCCGATTGCCGTGTACCTGTTCTTGGCAGGTATTTCGGGCGGCGCGGTGGCCGTTGCCATCATGCTCAACCTGTATAAGAAGCAGACCGCGCAGAACACTCCGATTCTGAAGGCCGCGTCGCTGATCGGCGCCGTGACCATCATTCTCGGTATGGTCTGCCTGGTTGCTGACTTGACCAATCCGCTGTGGTTCTGGCGGATCCTGGTGTACTACAACCTCACCTCCGTGATGAGCTTGGGCGTTATCGCGCTTATTGTCTACATCCCGTTGGTGTGCATCCTCACGCTGGTTGCGGTTCGCGACAGCTTCAAGATCGGGTTCCTCGACGGCCTTATCGGTTGGTTTGACAACCATCGTTGTGGCCTTCAGTGGATCACGCTGGTGTTTGCGCTGACAATCTGCGCATACACGGGCTTCCTGATCAGCGCGCTGATCCGCTTCCCGCTGATCAATCAGGCAGTGCTTCCGGCCCTCTTTGTGGCTTCCGGTCTTTCCGCCGGTACCGCCGCTGCGAAGATGGTTGCCGCCGGCATGTTTGGTGAAGATCAGCACAGCGCCGACCAGAAGGTGCTGCACGGTGCCGAGTGGCCGATCATGGCTGCCGAAGCTCTGTGCATCTTCATGATCGCTGTGGCGCTGTTTACCGGCAATGCTGCTGCTCAGCACGCCGCTCAGGCCTTCTGCACGGGCACCTGGGCCACGCTGTTCTGGGTTGGTGTCGTCGGTATCGGCTTTGTCATCCCGGTGGTGCTCTGCAAGGCCAAGGGTTCGGGTACGTTCTACCTGACCGGTCTTTGCAGCGTTGTCGGCATGATGTGCCTGCGACTCTTCATCCTCTACGCCGGTCAGACCTACGCGATCTGATTGCTGAGGATCCCATAAGACTTTAAGTCTTAAGCAACAGCGGCGGAAATTGCTCCGCCGCAGTTGACTCTTCTCATAACACTAGAAGACTGATATAACGGTCTTGTCGAACGGGCCGCTGTTATCGGCGGCGTTTTTACAATTGCGCGGTGCAAATCGCAGAAGACGGAGTGTTTACCGCACGTCGAAAGCGCAAATCCGTGCAAACCCTCCAGAGAAATAGTCCTATGAAAAGCCTGATTAAACTGTGCCTTGGCGCGGCTGTTGCCGTGAGCCTGTCCACCGCCGCTGTTGCCGGCCCCTTCACTCAGACGGATCAGTGCTCTTCCTGCGCCATGGTGATCAAAAAGTATCCCGGCCCCAAGGGACTGCTTGTTCTCAAAGATAAATCCGTACAGAAATTCTGCTCGGCTCGCGGCACGGCTTGCGGCTATGCGGCGGCCATGAAAAAGACCGGCGTTGTTCACGTGTTCATGCATGACGCTGGCGCCGTGGATTGGAAAAATCCCGACGACTCAAAGTTAATTGACGCTACCAAGGCGTGGTTCGTCTACGGCTCCAAGGTGAAGGCCGTGATGGGACCGTCTCTGGCTCCCTTTGCCACGAAGGAAGCTGCGCAAGCTTTCCAGAAGGCAAATGGCGGCAAGCTGATGAGTTTTGCCGATTTAACGCCTGAAGCACTTGGTTGCGGAGAAAAATATTGATGTCTCTTGTTCGTAGACTGGCGCTGGCAGCGATAGCTTGCGCGGCGCTTGTCGGCTGCTCGGAAGAAGCGACAGAGGTTGTCAAGGCTGTTCCTATCGGAGCGCACGATCGCTGCAAGATGTGCGGCATGGTGATCGTGCACTATCCCGGCCCCAAGGCTGAGATCTTCATCAAAGGGGCCGATGGTGAAGCCGTGAAGTTCTGTTCCGGCCGCGATGCCTTTACCTTTGCGCTACAGCCTGAAAACGCGCGTCGCCTGATCGGTTTTTTCATCCATGACATGGGTAAGACCGGTTGGGAAAAGCCTGACGATGCCGCGCTTGTAGATGCGACAAAGGCTGTTTACGTTTACGGCCACGACGTCGACGGAGTGATGGGCAATGAGCCCGTGGCGTTTACCTCTCAGGATAAGGCGCAGGAATTCATCAAAAAGCACGGCGGCAAGTTGTACGCCTACAAGGACGTGACGCTTGAGCTGCTTGACAAGTAGTACCGGTACCACGATGTTTTTGCGTTTGACGCCCTTGGCGGCCATTTTTCTGGCTTTGAGCGTGCCTGCGGCAAATGCTGCGGTATGGCGCGTGACGCCTGCCGACGATGTGGAAGACATCGTGGACAATGCCGAAGAGGGCGACACGATCATCTTTGCCAAGGGCGAATACAAGGTCAATCTGCTTCTTACCGAACCTTTGAGTCTGAAGGGAGAAGACGGCGCTGTGATCAATGCCGGAGGAAAAGGCTCGGGCATCACGATTCACCGTTCCCGGACGACGGTTGAGAATCTGACCATCAAAAACTACGGCGGGGATCTCTACAAGCGAGACAGTGGTGTGCGCGTGATGGACGGCTGCACCGGTGTGAAGCTAACGAATCTCAAGCTTTCCGGGGCTGGTTTCGGCATCCGTGCCGATCGACTGGACAATCTGGAGATTCGGGACTGCGAAATCACGGGCAACTCGCGCCGGCATATCCTGGATCGCGGTGACGGGGTCTTTCTCAACTACGTCAAGCACTCCAAACTCATCAATAACAGGGTTAAGAACGTTCGCGACGGTTTTTACTTTGAAAACACTGATGCGACGGAGGCTGTCGGCAACCATTTCGACAACACCCAATATGGCATCCATTGGATGTACACCCGCAATGACATCGGCTACGACAACGTGACTGTAAATTCCGTGGGTGGTTTTGCCCTGATGAGCAGCAAGCGAATCATGTGCCGCGACAATACCGCGCGGGACAACGTCGAGTTCGGCATCCTGCTTAACGTCTGCGAAGGTTGTACTGTCAAGAGCAACCTGGTTGAAGGTGTGCACAACCCCAAAGGGAAAGCGGCGCTTGATACCGAGGGCAAAGGACTTTTTATCTACGGCCCCGGAGCCAGCCGAGTTGAAGGCAACGCTTTTACGGGGGCTGATATCGGAATCGGCGTGGCATTGGGCGGCGAGAAGACGATCGTGACCGAGAACGTCTTTGACAAGAACACGATTCAGGTGCGCTACGTCGGTAAGGCTCCGCTAGAGTGGAGTGAAAACGGTCGGGGTAACTACTGGAGTACGTTCATGAGCTGGGACGCCGACGGCGATGGCATTGCCGATACGCCGTATCAGCCTAACGACAGCCTGGATCGTATTTTTTGGATCTATCCGGAAGCGAGATTTTTGATGCAAAGTCCGGTCACAGCGTTGTTGCGCTGGTTTGCTGCGCGTCTTGAAATTGATCGCGGCAAGGGCGTGACGGACAGTTATCCGCTGATGACGGCACCGATCGTCAAAGGAGCGGCGCAATGAGCGCGAAACAAGAAACGATTTGCGTTGATAACGTCGGTTTTTGGCGTGGTCGCCGTAAGGTTCTCGACGGCGTGAGCTGCCGACTGCAATCTGGAACGCTGACTGCTTTGATCGGACACAACGGCGCGGGCAAATCAACCTTGATCAAAACCATTTTGGGATTGATTCACCCGGCTGAAGGAAATGTGACGGTTTTGGGTCGCGCGCCCGGAAGTGATCCGCTTAGCATCGGTTATCTGCCCGAAAACATCAGTTTTTACGAACAGATGACCATGCAGGCGCATCTGGAATATTTTGCGGACCTCAAGGGAGTGGCCCGTTCCCGTGTTGATGAACTGTTGGAAGCGCTAGGCCTGTCGCATGTACGCCGCAACCGCATGAATCAGTGCTCAAAGGGGCAGCGGCAGCGCCTCGGTCTTGCGCAGGCGCTTTTGGCTCAGCCCAGAATCATGATTCTCGACGAGCCGACGGTTGGGCTTGATCCTCAGGCTTCGTCTTGGATGTACGCTCAACTTGCGCAACTGCGCAGTCAGGGTTGCACGGTGATTGTCTGCACGCATGAATTGAGTTTGATCGAACCCTTTGCGGATGTGGTTCTGATGCTTGCCGCGGGCAAGCTGCGTGCCAGCGGTTCGGTGGCCGAATTGCGCCGTCAGGCCAATCTTCCTGCCGTAATTCGCGGTTTTGATGCGGCGGCAGTGGCAATGACATCGGCTTCGAAGTATCTCAAAGGTGACATGCTGTGCGTGCCCGATCACGATGTGGCCGAGGTGGTACGCGTGCTCACCGAAGAGACGAAGGATTTTGATTTCGACATTCGCCGTGCCGGACTCTCGGAAATTTTCCGGGCTTATTGCGTGCCTGCGGTTCAAACGGCGGAGGCATCGGCATGAGAAGCATTTGGTTGGTTGCCCGAAAGGAATTTCTAGATTGCCTGCAAAGTCGTTGGCTGCTCTCCGGCGGCCTGCTCTTTGCAATTTTGTCGCTGGCGGTGTTCTACGGTACGGCGGCCATTGGCGGCAGCTTTGCGTATCCGCCGCTTTCGGTCGTCATGAATTCACTTGTGAGCCTCACGGTCTTTTTGCTGCCGCTTCTGGCGATACTTCTGAGCTACGACGCGTTTGTGGGCGAACTCGAAGGCGGCATGCTGATTTTGATGCTCACCTATCCAGTGACGCGAACGGCGTTTTTACTTGGTAAAGCCGTTGGGCAAGGGGTGGCACTCTTCATCGTTCTGACGGTTGGTTTTGCCGTGATGCCCATTGCCGCTTCATTTGCGGCCGTGCCTTACAGTGTCGGCGAATTGGCCGGAGCTTTGACGGTGACGGCGGGGTCGGCCTGGCTTCTGGGGCTCGTCTTCATGTTTGCGGCGTATTGTGTGAGTCTGGCCGTGCGCACGAAGGCTCAGGCGCTTGCCATCCTGATTTTGATTTGGCTTGCCGCCGTGCTGCTTTATGACCTGGGCCTTCTGGTTGCGGCCGTGTCCTTTACGGGAGGCTTGCCGCGAGGTGTTTTGAACGCCCTGATGCTTGCTAATCCTGCCAGCGGCTTCCGACTGCTCAATCAGTCGCTTTTCGGAAGCGTACAGACCACGGTTCCGATTGCGGCTTTGGCAGGTATGCTCGCGGCATGGGCGGTGGCTCTTTTCGCGCTGGCTCGCGGCATTTTCGCAGCCAAACGCTTCTGAGGCTTCAGCGTCCGTGAAGGTTTGCCCGTTAAAGTCTGTTGGTATGTCCATGTGCGCCGAACTGTCGGTGTGAAGAAACGAAAGGTGCTTTCAGCGTGATTGCGGAATTCGGCCACTATCTGTTGTGTTTGGCGGCGGCCTGCTCGCTTTTCGGGGCGGTTGCCGTTTGGGCGGGACTTGTAAAGGGGCAGCAGGCGGCTGCCGGTCTTTGGCGTGTCTGCACGCCCGTTGCGGCATTGTGTCTGGCCGTTGCCACCGGCATTTTGCTGCGTGCCTTTCTGATCGATGATTTCTCGATTGCCTACGTGGCTGATCATTCCAACACCAAGCTTGACGTCATCTATAAGGCGGCAGCCTTGTGGGGCAGTCACGAAGGATCCATGCTGTTGTGGATTCTCCTGATGGCGCTGGCTGCCTGCATTGTTGCTTTTGCTCAGCGTAAGAACGACGAGCTGAATGCTCGCATTCAATGCACGATGCTTGCCGTCATCGGCGTTTTCTGCTCGTTTGTCCTGACCGTTTCCAATCCGTTCCTGCGTAATCTGCCGGCAGTTCCTTCCGAAGGGCGTGACCTTAATCCGATCCTTCAGGATATCGGCATGATCCTGCATCCTCCGGTGATCTTTGCTGCGTATGCCGGTTTGGCAGTGATTTTTGCTGTGATCGTGGCAGTGCTGTGGCAAAGGCGCATGTCGCCCCAAGCCGTCACCTCGCTCAAGCGCATCGGCATCGTGACCTGGATCTTTTTGACTGCAGGCAATGCTCTCGGTTCCTGGTGGGCCTATACCGAACTCGGTTGGGGCGGTTGGTGGTTTTGGGACCCGGTGGAAAACGCCTCCTTTATCCCCTGGCTTTCCGTAGGCGCCTTGCTGCATGCTCTGATCCTGTTTGAAAAGCGCGCCCGTATGCTCAGGACTGTGGTAATGCTCGGCATCGTTTCCTTTGCGCTGTGTCTGCTTGGCACCTTCATTGTTCGAAGCGGTCTGATGCAGTCGGTGCATGCCTTTGCGTCCGATCCGGAACGCGGTACCGTGCTTTTGTTTGCCTGCATTCTCGTGATGATTCCCGGGTTGGTTCTCTATACGTTGCGCATTGATGCCGTGCAGGCTGCCGACGGCCGCGAAGCCGACGAGCCCAATGCGTTTGATATGGCGCTAACGCTTGCCGTTTGCGTGCTGTGCGTGGCTTCCGCCGCGGTGCTGGTCGGCACGCTCTATCCGGTCTTCTACGACATGTTGGGCTTGGGTACGCTCACTGTGGGAGCTCCTTATTTCAACAGCTTCTTTGCACCGATGACGCTTTTTGCCGCAGTGGCGGCGGGCGGTGCCCAGATTCTTGCTTCTAAAAACGTGAAACTCACGGCGAGTGTTTGTGCGGTTGTAGCGTTGGGGTGCGGGGCGATTGCTTTTGCGACCGATCCCAAAGAACTCGCGATGACGTTTGCGGCGTTTGCTGCAGCGGGGTGGCTTGTGACCACAAGTGTGGCGGCGGTTGCCAGTCGAGGTTTCGGTCGTCCGAGTTTCGGCGCTGTGCTTGCTCACGCGGCCATTGCTGTGGCCATTGTCGGAGCGACGGGTATTGCGCAATACGAGCAGGAAGCACTGGTTCGCATGGGGCCGGGTGCGGGCAAACCCGTCGGTGACGTGATTTTTGTTTATCGTGACACTTACAAGGTCAACACGCATGCGTACTTTGGCGACGCAGCTCACATCGAAGTGCTCAAGGCGACGGACGAAAGTCACCTCACGGATCTCTTCCCGATGCGACAGACGTTTGTCTCAAGCGGAATGCAGATGACGGCGGCGGGCATTGATCACGGCGTGTTACGCGACCTCTACGTGTCGATGGGTAACAAGCTTCCCGATACCGAATGGTTGGTGCGTTTGTCCGTCAAGCCTCTGGCAAGCTGGCTGTGGCTGTCGGCGGCGCTGATGATGATTGCAGGTGTTTTGCTGTGCGTGCGTCGCCGCAAGGAGAAGGAAAAGAATGCTTTGGCTTAAACGAACGCTTGCGGCATTGGGTTGTGCTGCCGTAGCATCCTTGGCTTTGCTGTCGATGCCTGACGGTGTGCAAACGACTGTGTCTTGGTTTGTGGCTCATGCTCAGGCGGCTGAACAAACAACCGCTACAAACAGCCAGTCAAAAAAGGGATTGAGCGGACGCGAGCTTTATGACGAAGCCATTGCCGTTTCCAAACTTTTGCGGGATCCGAGTTCGGCTAACAATACGCTGTTTGAATCTGAGACCGCGCTTTCGGGCGAACTCAAGGCTTTGATCTATCAGAAGCTTCGGGAAGGAGCTACGCGTGGTGAAATTTTGGATTACATGGCCGAGCGCTACGGCGAAGCTGTGCGCTATCAGCCTGATTTCAACGCAACGACATTTCTTTTGTGGGCGGCTCCCTGGATTGCCGTGGTGATCGGAGCCTTTGTTTTTTGGCGTAGCATGCGACGCAAGACAAAGCCGGCTGCTCGTACGTAATGTTTTTGGACTTGTTATTTCTCAGGAGTATCAATTGAAACGTCTTCTGCTTAGCTTGGCTCTGGCAACGAGCCTTTCTCTGTCGGCTGTGGCGGCTGAAGCACCCGCTACGGATCACATTCCTGCCTTCCAGACGAAGATCGTCGAAAACGGCGAGCCGATTGCTGGCAAGCCCGGTCAGTTGCGCGACTTCCTGGAAATGCGTCATACGCGCGGCTTTTCCAAGGCTGTTCTGCCGGATCTGAATGGTAAACAGGTGGCACTTGACTCCTTTAAGGGTAAGTTGGTGTTGATCGACATATGGGCGAGCTGGTGCGAACCGTGCATCCGTACGATGCCGGCCATGCACGAGCTGCAGAAGAAGTTCAATCACGATCCCAAGAGCCGCATCCACATTCTGTCCGTGTCGGTTGATGACAAGGTCAAGAACGTGCAGAAGTTCATGAAGAAGTATGGCTTGGGTAAAGACTTCGAAACGCTGATCGACGCCAAGCAGGTGATCGGCGACGATGTGCCGCTCGATGTGGTGCCGAGCTTCTTTATGCTTGACGGTCAGGGCAATCTGATAGGGTTCGTTCGCGGATTTGTGGACTGGACCGGCCCTGAGGTGATCGATTATCTCAATAAGCTTGCCGATAAGTACGCCGGCCGCGACTATTAAGCCGAGTTAGCTCTACTCGAAACAACGCCCGCTTTTTTCGTATTGAGAAAAGCGGGCGAATTCTTGGCGCATTGGAAATGCGGCTAGAAGCTGAAGAACTCCTTGACGCTTTGCCAGATGCTCTTTTCTTCCTTCTTGGAAGGCACGATGGGTTTGCCTTGTGCGCGACGCAAAGCCTCGGAAGACTTCTGCCAGTCGAAGTTCCAGGCCGGAGCGGCGCTCTTGCCGTTGAAGGCTGCCGTGAGGTGAATCGACGGAATGCCTTGTTGCGGCGCGAAGTTGAGGCTGCAGTTGCCTTCAAGTGTGCTTGCCGCGAGATCGAGTTGTGCATTGGCGCGGGCTCGGATGTATACGGAGCGCGCCACGATGTCTTTGAGTGTCAACGAGTTGCCGTTGAGCGTAAGCGAAAGCGTGGCCTCATCGAGGTCGGTACGAGCGCCTTGTCGCGTGATAAGAGCCGTATCGGCGTTGGTGACCAGATGATTGCGCACGGCGGCGGCGTCCAAGCCGAGATAGGAAGGGCGCAGTATGCGCAGTTTGGAGGTACCGGTTAGGGTTTCTGCCGCGAATCCTTTTCCGGAAATGGTCAGATCGCCGTTGGCTACGCCTGCCACCGGAGAAGCTCCCGCTACCGGAGCAATGAACTTGTCCAGTGCTACTCCATCCACGCGGCCATTAAAGAGCCAGGATGTATCTTCGGCGAGTTCAAATGTGCCGAATAGGCGCCCTTCGGCGGTATTTACGACGAGAGAGTCGACGACAGCTTTTCCTCCCTTTACGGCAAGCGTGCCGCTCAACTGGGTGCCGGTGATTCCGGCAGCGGCAATACGCCCGACTCGAACGGCTCCCGAAAAATCAAAGTGACGCATCCAAGCGAGCATTTCTTCACCGGGCAATGTGTCGCGGTTGATTTCGCCCACCATCAGTTCGCCTTCGAGTTCGGGCACGCCGACAGTTTGACGAACGGTACCGTTAAAGGAGATGGGGGCTCCAGCAAAGTCCCCCGATAAACCGACCTGAGCGGCATTTTCGTTCCAATCGGCCTTGATGAAGCCCGATACTGATGCGTTGAAGTCGGTGGGCAGAGCTGCATCGCCCGTGATGCTTACGCGGGCAGTGAGATTGTCCAGATCGGCAGACTTTTTGACAAAGTCGGCTCGAACGGAACTAGCCACTTCAAACGTACTGACACGGCTGCCGCGTTCTTCGGTACGCGAAAAGCGCATTTCGGGACTTTCGAGAATACCGGGACGCACGCGGAAATCAACGGCACCGAGATGGATGTCGCCAGTTGTGTCATCAGGCTTGGAAAGAGACGCGGATAGGTTGCTACCGGAAACTTCGTTGCCTTTGAAACGAACTCGGTCGGCTTTGGCGACCGTGGTCCAGGCAGAGCCTTTGTTGTTAAGTTCGCCGGCAAAACTGACGTCTTCGACCATCACGTAGCGGTCTGTGACGGAAATTGTCAATATACCCTTGGCAGAAAAATCTCCGGCAAGCGTCTCGGGGTCGAAACTGACAAAGGTTTGTGCGGCTTCGCTCAGAGCCTCCTGAGCGTGTGCGTCCTTAATGAAGCGAATGTTCCAGGCCGTTGTGGCGGATTCCGAAGTCGTTTCTTCGGGGATTGGAGCAGGGGCTTGTTCAGGGGCTGGGGGCTGTGTTTCGGGCGCAGGAGCTTCGGTCGGTGCCGTTCCTTCGGTAGTTTGTTCATCGGCAACAGGTGTCGACTCAGATGCCTGAGTTTCGACAGCTGGCGCTGTTTCAGTGATGTAGTCCTGCGGCTGTTCAGGGGCAGCAGGTGCTTCGGTTTCAGCGGGAGTCTGCGTATTTTGGGCTTCGGAAGCGGCCGCAGGCTTTTCCTGAACGGGTTCGGTGGACGGGACCGTCGGTTCGGGTGTTTCAACAACAGGTGCTTCGACAGCGGGAACCTGAGGCTCGCCATTGGCGCCGATCGCTTCAAAGTGAGCCGACACTTCAAACGGCGTGTTCATTTCAGGCGAAAAACGCCCCGAAGAAAGCGTAAGCGCGGAGATTTTCCATTGACGGGCAGAATCGGCCGAACCGGTCGTAAGCGCGATCTGAGCATTGTTCAGACGGAAGTTAGAAACGCGCAGATTGTCTGGAAAACGTACGGAACCGAACGCTTCTTCAAAAAGCGCGTCACCGCTGGCGCGGGGAACGGCCAATGAGAGCTGAGCGCCGTCAATGGTGATGTTTTTAACGTTGACGGCGCCAAGAAGCGAAGACCACATGGCAACTTCGACTTGTGCGCCGGCGATCGCACCGATTGCTTGGCCGCTTTCGATATCAATGAAGCGCAACGCAGGGAGCTGTACGTGAAGCGATGTGAGATGCTTGAGTCCGATCGGCCCGCTGTACTCTACGGACGCGTTTAGCGCCTCTTTGGCGTAGGTGTCGATTGTGTCTTTTACCGCCTTTTCATCGAGCACATAAAAGAGAGTGCCGACAGCCGCAACTGCCAACACAAAAATCAGAATGACAAGCGCCAGAGCTAGGCGCGCAATACGAGGCAATGATGAAAGGAACATGGTTCGAGAGCTCAACAAGCTATCAGTTTGCCACATTTGACAACGTGCGGCGCGTTCCGTCGGGGTCACTTTCGCAATCTGTTGTTTTTCAGGTGCAAACACTTGCTTGCATAGCACCGCTTTGCAGAACTGCTGGGACTGGTGGCTGGTACGAAAAGTGGACTTTTTTTGGATTAAGTCAAAGAAAATCGCAAAAAATACAAAAAAAGCGTCATGCACTTTTAAAAACGATCGTGTGAAAATCGCCTTAAAAGAAACGCGCGTGTTTGAAAAAATAAAGCACGCGCGTTTCATGACTGTGACACTTCAAAAGGAAGATAGAAATGAACAACTACACGAAGTACGGCCTGATTTTTCTCGGTGGCGTGGCACTCGGCGCACTCGGTGCGATGGCGATTTCCCGCGGTCGCGTGCAAGGGGTCAAGCCCCTGGCGACCGACCTAGTGGCCGGCGGTATCGCTTTGCGTGACAAGCTTATGGCGGTAGCCGAAGGCGTGAAGGAAGACATTGAAGACGTTGTGGCTGAAGCTCAGCTCAAAAATCAGGAAAAAAAGACGGCCCAGGAAGCTCAGGAAGCAGCTCAGACTGTGCAGGAACCGGTCGTTGAAAAGACTCCGGCTTGATTTCTCGCAAACGGTTTCGCCCTCCTTTTCGGACGCATAAGGAATGTTTTTTAAGTTAGTTCATGAAGTTGGCAATCGACAGCGTTGGGTGACGACCGGAACGATGACGACAGCAAGCGCCGAACGAATTGCTGACGACGTATCGGGCATCATCGGCGTTTCCGGCGTGAGGGTCAATCCTCGTACAGGCTCTGTAATCGTTTTTTACGACAATGCCTGTGGCCTGTCGCCTGTGGCCGAGTATCTCAAGAGTTTGGCAGTCGTGCCGCCGATTCTTCGCGACGCCCGCAAGATTCACGTTGATACCGCCAAAAAGGCGCAAACCGAGTCGAGAGCGGCATTGTCAGTGCCGCCTTCTGCTGGGGCGCCGGCTGTATCCACGGTTGTGCAAGCGTTGCGCTCAATGCCTCTGCTTCGTGTTTTATCGCGTCCGTTGCATCGACTCAACCAGGTTCTCAGAGAGCCTCAGTCGGGAGAACTTGATTTTTCCCCATTGGTTCGTTGGGTGGTGGTGCGCCCCTTTATGCCGCTTGTGGTCAACGCAATCAATGCGGTGCTCGGCGCGATTCCTTTCTTAATCGAAGGGGTAAAGCAATTGCGGCGCGGAAAATTGACGGTGGAGGTGCTTGACGCTGCCGCCATCGGTATTTCGCTTTTGAGGCGAGATTTCAAGACTGCCGGCCTGGTGGCTCTGTTGCTGGGTTTGGGTGAAATGCTTGAAAACTACACTCGCAAGAAATCTCTTGAGAGTTTGGCTGACCAGTTGGCTCTCAAGGTTGATCGCGTTTGGGTGCGCAAAGGTGAAACTGTTGTCGAAGTGCCGCTTGTGGAAGTGTCTGAAAGCGACGTAATCGTGGTTCGTGCCGGCAGTACGATTCCTGTTGACGGAACAGTTGTGGGAGGCGAAGCCGACGTCAATCAAGCGACGATGACCGGTGAGCCGTTGCCGGTTCACCGTACGCACGGCGGGCAGGTCTACGCCGGTACGGTAGTTGAAGATGGAGAGATTGACATTCGGCCAACCAAATTGGCCGGTGAAACCCGTTTGTCAAAAATCATCGAATTTATTGAAACCAGCGAGAAAAGCAAGGCGGGTATTCAGGGGAAGGCTGAACGTCTGGCCGATGCCATCGTTCCCTATAACTTTGCGCTCGCCGGCCTTGTGTTTCTCCTTACCCGAAATCTCACGCGCACGGCCGGCGTCCTGATGGTGGACTATTCCTGCGCACTGCGTTTGGCAACGCCTTTGGCGATTTTGGCCGGCATGAAGACCGGAACAAGAAACGGCACCCTTATCAAGGGCGGACGCTATCTTGAAGCGCTCGCTGAAGTTGATACGGTAGTGTTTGACAAGACAGGGACGCTCACGGCGGCTTCTCCGAAGCTTTCCGATGTTGTGACGTTGGATGCGGCTCGTGACGAAAAAGAATTGCTGAGTTTGGCGGCCTGTTTGGAAGAACACTTTCCACATCCGGTTTCCCGAGCTGTGGTACAGGCTGCTGTTGACCGTGATTTGGACCACTTCATCGAAAAACACGATGCACAAGTGAACTATGTCGTGGCACACGGCATCTGCTCAAGCGTGGATTCGGCCAAAGTCATCATCGGGTCACGGCACTTTATTGAAGATGATGAAGGTGTGGACTGCTCAGCGGCTAGCGAGCATGTGGAACGCCTTGCCCGCGAGGGTAAATCGATTCTCTACATTGCTTGCGCGGGAAAACTGATCGGGTTGCTCGGCATTGTGGATCCGATTCGGGAAGAATCAGCGCGGGTAATTGCTGAACTGAAAAAACGCGGCATCAAGCGCGTCGTGATGCTAACGGGTGATGATGAGCGGACGGCAGCCGTGGTGGCATCCAAGCTCGGTGTGGATGAATATCGTGCGCAGGTTTTGCCGACCGATAAAGCCGGTTATGTGCAAAAGCTCAAGGAGGAGGGTTGCAAGGTTCTGATGGTGGGCGACGGTATTAATGACAGTCCGGCGCTTTCCGCGGCAGATGTCGGCGTTACATTGCGCGAAGGCAGCGCTATTGCGCAGGAAGTGGCCGATGTGGTGCTCACCCGCAATACGCTCGAAGACCTGCCTCGTGCCATTGATCTGGGACGCGCGGTGATGAAGCGCGTACGCACGAACTTTGCCGCTTCCGTGGGGCTTAACTCAGCTTTTATGGCCGGCGGTATCTCCGGAGTGCTGCAGCCGGCCATGGGGGCTGTTTTGCACAATCTCACGACGATCGGCGTTTGTTTGAATGCTATGCGACCGGCAGACAACGGTCGCATTGAATGGCATGATGTGATCGAAAAGGTGAGGGAAGTGCTTTTGCAACAGCCTCATACCGAACATTTGGCGGGATTGCTGGGCGAGTCGTTCCGACATTGAAGGGCAAAGACAATGCAACTGGATAAATATGTCAGAAGTTTTGCAAACGGTCGACTGCGCATTCGGCATCCGGCCTTGGTTGGACTTTCTGCAGACGAGTACAAGACAATAGAGACGATGGTTTTGACTGTTGAAGGCATCACGTCGGTGCAATTGAATCCGTCATTGGGTAGCGCACTGCTTTTATGGGATCCTTTGCGACTCGATGCTGAAACTTTGAAGGATCATTTGCAAAATTGGCTCGTGATGGTTGGTGGTGAGAACGAAGTGGCCGATGAAGCGAACGATTCTGCACCGAAGCCTGAAAGATGTTCGTTGGCGGAATGTGCGAACGAAGTGCTGGCACCAGCCAAGAAACTCGGACAGACGGCACTTGACAGAGCGGCCAAGATGTTGGTTCCCGAAGTGAAAAATACCAAGCGTGCTCGACGCATGGCACAAAATCGAATCATGCTGGGACTGGGTTCGGCTTCAGTGGCTTCGCTGGTTTTCAACAAAACCGGTCACGGCTATCTAGGCTGGGGTTTTGCCGCTTTCGTGCTGCTGCATCTGTGGCAACATCGCCGCGTTCTTTAGACAACAGGTTGGGTTATGTCGCGATCTTGGGCGGAGAAGTTTGCCGTTGTTGCCATGGTGCTGGGGCTTGTGGCCCTCGTGGCCGTGTCGGTAGCGGCGCTTCTGACTGCTGCTGGTGTTTTTATTTGTTTGGTTGCGCTTCTCTACATCATTAATCCAGCAGGTATGCGAGCCGCCTTGAAGGTGCTTGCCGATAAAGTTGATGCTTGGTTGGCCAAGGCACACGAATGGCTTGATGGGCTTAAGGAAATCCTTTCAGCTTTTCAGTCAGCTGCGCAGGCTGCGGCCGGGGTATCACAAGAAGAGAAAAAGCAGGGTTTCGATGAAGCGACGCCTGAGCCGAAGCCGCAGGACAAGGATGAAATGGAGCAAACGCCGAATCGGAATTGACCGAAGACGCACAAAAGCAGAAACCGCCGGACGACGGGAGTTTTTCCCGTTGAACGGCGGTTTTTCTTAGCGAAGATTGTGACTTACCGTAGAGTGTCGCGGATTTTCTTCTTGATGTTTTCTTTGAGATTGGGAGCCAATCGCTCAAGCGCATCAAGCGTCATGAAGACGGAAGTCTTACCGCGTAGCGAAAGCTCACGGAAGCGGTTCAAGAGCTCGCTCTCTTCCTGCACAGGGCGATAACGGTCGCCGGTGATGATGAACATGACGTCAAAGCCGATGGAGTAGAGTCGCTGCATGCTGAAAATGCCGGGATCGTCTTCTCCGGATTCGTACTGAAGGTAAACCTCCAGTTGAACTCCGAGAAGCTGCGCAATTTGCAGCTCGGTGTAATTGAGTCTGCGGCGCTCCTGGGCGAGTCGCTCCCCGATGGCTCGTCTTTGTTTTGTCGTTGTGAGGGCCATTGTTCTCGAAAGGCGTTGATTTTTTGAAATAAAAATCAACGGCTAAGGATTAACTAGAACAAAAGTATAACGGCTGACACAGCGTCCGAACGCGTGATTTTGTTTCCGTTTGCACACAAAAACAGCCCGGCAAAGAAAAAGACTCTGTCGGGCTGTCTGAGGTGCATGCGCTAGAGATTAGGCTCATGCACCCGCGCAGAAGAAATTAGTCCTTCTTGGGTTCGTTGCGCAAACGAATGTGCAGTTCACGCAACTGCTTTTCATCAACCGGGCTCGGAGCGCCGGTGAGCAAGCACTGGGCGCGCTGCGTCTTCGGGAAGGCGATCACATCGCGAATGGAGGGTGCACCCGCCATCATCGTGACGATACGGTCCAGACCGAAGGCGATGCCGCCGTGAGGAGGCGCACCGTACTGCAGGGCGTCAAGCAGGAAGCCGAACTTAAGCTTGGCTTCTTCCGGACCAATCTTCAGTGCGCTGAAGACCTTGCTCTGAACATCGGCACGGTGGATACGGACGGAACCGCCACCGATTTCCCAGCCGTTCAAAACCATGTCGTAGGCCTTGGCGTAGCAGTTTTCGGGATCGGTTTCGAGCAGATCCACGCATTCGTCCTTGGGCGAGGTGAACGGATGGTGGCAGGCCACCCAACGATCTTCCTCTTCGGAGTATTCAAACATCGGGAAGTCGACGACCCACAACGGGCGCCAGCCTTCTTCAAAGAGACCGTTCTTCTTGCCGAATTCGCTGTGACCAATCTTCAGACGCAGAGCGCCGAGGCTGTCGTAAACGATCTTGGCTTTGTCGGCACCGAAGAAGATCACGTCACCGGACTGAGCGCCTGTGACTTCGACAAGTTTGGCGACGACTTCGTCGGAGAGGTTCTTCACCACAGGTCCCTGCATGCCTTCACGGCCGGCCGCGACATCGTTGATCTTGATGTAGGCCAGGCCCTTGGCGCCGTAAATCTTGACGTACTCGGTGTAGCCGTCGATTTCGGAGCGCGGCATGGCGGCGGCGCCAGGAACACGAAGAGCGACAACCTTGCCGTTGTGGATGGACTTCACGGAGGTGAAGACCTTGAATTCACTGTTGGCGACGATGTCGGTGACTTCAACGAGCTTGAGCTTGACGCGCAGGTCAGGTTTGTCGGAACCGTAGTCGGCCATTGCCTGCTTGTAAGGCATCACGAGGAAGCGTTCGCCTTCTCCGGCGAGATCGACGTCGAGAACCTGCTTGAAGACGCGGCGGATCAGGTTTTCCATGATCTCGCGGATCTCTTCTTCGTTGAGGAACGACGTTTCAATATCAACCTGGGTGAATTCGGGCTGACGGTCGGCACGCAGGTCTTCGTCGCGGAAGCACTTGACGATCTGATAGTAGCGGTCGAAGCCGGCGATCATCAGAAGCTGCTTGAAGAGCTGCGGCGACTGCGGCAGAGCAAAGAAGTGGCCGTCCATCGTGCGGGAGGGAACGAGGTAATCGCGGGCGCCTTCGGGCGTGGACTTGGTGAGGAACGGCGTTTCGATGTCGATGAAGCCGTTTTCGTCCAGGAAGTGACGGAAGGCCTGAGCGACCTTGAAGCGCAGCTTGAGGTTGCGCTGCATTTGCTGACGGCGCAGATCCAGAACGCGATAGGTCAGGCGAGCCGATTCGCTCACTGTGTCGTCGTCAAGTTGGAAGGGCGGCGGCAGTGACGGATTGAGGATTTCGAGCTTCTGGCAAAGAACTTCGACGCCGCCCGAGATCAGGTGTTCGTTCTTGGTGCCTTCGGGACGAGCACGCACGACGCCGACCACGGCCAGGCAGAACTCGTTGCGCACCTTGTCGGCCGTAGCGAACACATCGGGACGGTCCGGATCGCAAACCACCTGCACAAGACCTTCACGGTCGCGCAAGTCGATGAAAATCACGCCGCCGTGGTCACGACGACGATGAGCCCACCCGTAGAGGGTGACGGTCTGGCCGATGAGTTTTTCGTCGACCAAGCCACTGTATGTGGTACGCATAATTGCTCCGGTTTCCTGTTTTTCTTTGTTTCGGCCCAAACTGGGCCGTGCCGCACATCAAAAGCACGGCCTTCAGATTACACAATGAGGCAATATTTTAATGCCTGCGGGCTTTCTTTGCGCGGACTTCAATAGGCTGTCGTTGCCAATCGGACACTTCGACGGAAGCAATCCGGCACAAAGAGCAATGATGGTTCACGAGTTGACAGGCATCCATAAGCAGAACTGCTTACAATGCAGAAAACTGCCGAACAGGCGAGTGCGCCGTTTCATTCACACAAAGAGAATTTCTATGCAGCTTGATCGTTCTATTTTCAAGGCCTACGACATTCGCGGCATTGTCGGAAAGACGCTTACCGAAGACGTTGTGCGCAGCGTTGGCGAAGTGCTTGGCACCTGGGCCGCGCGCAAGGGAATCAAAACGATGTGCGTCGGACGCGATGGGCGCCTTTCCGGGCCGTCTCTTTCAGCGGCTCTCATGCAGGGCATCGTGTCTGCAGGTGTCAACGTTAAGGACATCGGCATGCAGCCCACTCCGGTGCTTTATTTCGCTACGCATCACTTCGGCTGCGGTTCGGGAGTTGCGGTTACCGGTTCGCACAATCCTTCGGAATACAACGGTCTGAAGATGATGTTGGGCGGTCTGACGCTCTTCGGTCACGAAATTGCGGCGATTGCCGATGCGATCGAGGCCGGAGATGTGATCAAGGCCGACGCGCCGGGTACGATAGAAACGGTGGATGTGACACCTGCTTATCTTGAAAAAATCTGCGGCAATGTGAAGCTTGCGCGCCGCATGAAGGTTGCTGTCGATTGTGGCAACGGCGTGGCCGGCCCCCTAGCAGCTCGCCTTTTTGAAGGACTGGGAGCAGACATCGAGCCGCTTTACTTCGAAATCGACGGCAACTTCCCGCATCACCATCCCGATCCGAGTAAGCCCGCCAACCTCAATGACTTGATTCGGGCGGTACAAGCGGGCGACGCCGAACTCGGTTTGGCCTTTGACGGCGATGCTGACCGATTGGGTGTTGTGACGCGTTCGGGCAACATCATTTATCCCGACCGTCAGATGATGCTTTTTGCTGAAGACATCCTAAAGCATCATCCGGGTGCTCAGATTATCTATGACGTCAAGTGCACGCGCGCTTTGGTGCCGTGGATTCGCGAGCGTGGTGGTGTGCCCACGATCAGCGCAACGGGCCATTCGCTTGTGAAAGCACGTTTGCGTGAGACGGGGGCTCCGTTTGCGGGGGAAATGAGCGGTCATCTGTTCTTTAACGACGGACGTTGGCCCGGCTTTGACGACGGTTTGTATGCCGCGGCGCGTTTGCTCGAAATTTTGAGTCGCAGCGACAATCCTTCTGCGGTACTCGATGCACTGCCTACGGCTGTCAATACGCCTGAACTGCACATTGAATTTGCTAAGGAAGGCGAAAATAAGGCCTTTATCGAAAAACTGCGCCAGGCGGCGAAGTTTGACGATGCCGAAGACGTGATTCTGATCGACGGCCTGCGTGTGGAATTCAAGGACGGTTTTGCTTTGGCGCGTTCGTCCAACACGACGCCGGTGGCGGTGATTCGCGTTGAAGGCGATACGCCCGAAGCACTCGAGCGCATCAAAGAGCGCTTTGCCGCGTTCATCCTCTCGGTGGATCCGACGGTGAAGCTTCCGTTCTGATAACGGTTGATTGACGATGCAAAAACGGCGCAAAGACCTAAAGTCGATGCGCCGTTTTCATTGACGCAGGCAAACGCGTTAAAGCGGCTGACCTAGCGCGAACACCAGACCATTGGCACCTTCAAAGGTTTTGCCGGGAGCAAAGGCAGTGACCTGACGTTTAACAAGCATCTCCGGCCAGGGGCCGAACTGTGCGCCGAGTCCTTTGAGGATGGCTACTCCGGTAGGTGTCACTGTTTCGCCTGTTCCGTTGTAGGGACGCACGGCTACGCCTTCGAGCTGAGCAAGCGTTGCCGGAGCCGGGTTGGGGACTGCGCCATGGGCGCAACGCACCATACCGTCGGCTAATGGCAAGGGAGAAGCGATGAAGGCAACGGGATTTACGGAGGTGAAAATTTCAGCAATGAGTCCCACCGACAGAATATTGGTCATGCGGCCCACTTCGTGAAAATGAACGGATTCAAGCGGACTGTTGTGCACGCGGGCTTCGGCTGAAGCCACGTTGTGCCAGATGCGGTGGGCAACTTCCAGGGCAGCTTCGGAAAGATTCGAGGCCGTGGCGTAATAGTGAAGAATGTCGCCCGGGGTGCGGTGGACGTGCCCTTCGACGGGAGCGTTGAATCGGGCCGTTACGCCGGCAATCCCGTTGACGGAAAGGGGGTGGACGTCAAGCGAAGCTTGCGTTTCAGGAAAACGCAGTTTCAGGAGATCGTTTGCCGTTGAAAAAAGTCCCATGCCGCCGACGGCAAAGAGGCCTGCAAGAAGGCTCGCCGCATTTAATCCGGCGTGCACGCGCACCGTCAGAACGGGACGGCTTATCACAGTTTTGGAAGGAGACATTGCTTAGTTTTCCGACGGGTAGATGGCGTTGAGAATGCGGGCGGCTGCACAGGCAGCTCCGTAACCGTTGTCGATGTTCATGACGGCAAGTCCCGGGGCGCAAGAGGAAAGCATGCTGCTTAGGGCCGCATGTCCTCCTTGAGCAACGCCGTAGCCCACCGATGTCGGGACAGCAATGAGCGGGCGACTGGTCAGTCCGCCCAGGACGCTTGCAAGTGCCGCATCCAAGCCGGCGGCCACGATGACGACATCGGCTTTGTTGATGCCGTTGATGACGCTTTGAATGCGCCACAGGCCCGCTACGCCGCAATCTTCGAAACGTTCGCACGTCCAGCCGAGATAGGTAAGAGTGCGCGAGACTTCGCGTGCGACGGCACCGTCGGCGGTGCCGGCAGAGACGATCGCGGCACACCCTTCGGGGCGTTGCGGCATCTTCGCATTCCATGCTGTACGGCTTAAAGCGTCGTAGTCGTAGGCACGGGTGATTTCTTCCTCAAACGAATAGAAAACGTCTTGCGACAAACGCGTAAAGAGAATCGGAGCGCTCTTATCCTGAGCAAACCGTTGCAGCAGTGTGTGCAGTGCGCGACGAGGTTTGCCTTCGCAGAAGACGGCTTCGGGCAGGCCGATGCGTTTGGGTCGATCATTGTCGAATCGAATGCAGGGCGTATTCTTTTCAGTCATGGCAGGCGGACAAGGAGAAACTTCTTTTCCGAAAGAATAGCCCGTGCGGACTTTGGAAAAGTCTCGGCACGGGCCGAAAAAGAGGATCAGGCAAAAATTTGCGAGGTGGTGTTACTCAACACGCGGCACCGTGAGACTGCCTTCGGGCATCAGAATGATCGAAGGTTTCTCGCCCACAAATTGTTTGGCAATTTCAAGCGCCTCCTCGACGGTATCGACGGCACCCGTAAAGAGCATGTCTTTGGCAAGCTGACGATCCAAACGGGTCACGAGAATGTAACAGGCGTGGGAAATCGGACGCGTGATGGCAAAAGCCTTGTTGGCGCCGATGCGGAAATTCGCTTCGAGTTCGGCCTTGATGGCTTCGGGGGTTTTCAGGCGACGGAAGGTTTCTTCAAGAACCTTGGAGCCAGAGCCTTCCTCACAGTCGGCGAGCAGAATGACAACGCCGCCTTCGCGAACAGCGCACATGGCGTTGTCCATCGTCTTTTGCATCTGATAGACGTTGATGTCTTTGGGGAATCCTCCGCAGGAGGCAATCACGAGGTCGGCAAGTTTCGGAATCACGCAGCCGTATACCTCATCGACGAATTTGCAGGCTTCCTGATGTGCGGCAATATAATCGCCCGCGAACATGCGCAGAAATTCGTGCTTGGCATTGAGAATAGCGTTGAAGAGAAACAGCGAACGGCCCTTAGCAAAGAGCGCGACGCCTTCCATTTGGTCTTCGTAGCAGGGATTGCCGACCGTGCGGCCCAGACCTGCATTTTTATCGAGCATGAAGCTGTGGTTGACGCGCACCGTTTCCATGGCGGCGCAGCCCGGCAAAATGGCCTTGCGGCCTCCGCCGTAGCCCGAGAAGTAGTGGTGCACGATGGTACCCGTGAGAATGACGTGATCGACGTGGCACAGATGCTTGTTGATCCACACGGGAGTGCCGCGGCTCGTCGTACCGAAGTATTCGAAGTCTTCGTCCTTGGTGGCGGTGCTGTTGTACATCTTCAGGCGTGAGGAGACTTCTTCGCCTACGGCTTCGACCATTTCCTCATGCGTCATGTCGCGGTGCGTGCCCAGAGAGAAGACGATGTGCATGTCTTCGTCCTTGACGCCGAGCTTGTTGAATTCGTTGACGAGCACCGGCATGAAGTCGTAGCTGTTTGCCACGCGCGTCGGATCGTTGCAGATGAAGGCCACCGTATCGCCCGGCTTGATGATCTTGTCGATGGATTCGCAACCGATCGGGTTGTAGATAGCATCAAGCACGCCTTGCTTGATGTCACTCATCGGCGTGAATTCTTCGGTGCGGACTTCCTTGATGACAAGGCTTTCGTCAATGGAAAACTCTTTGCGGCCGCGGCCGTAGGCAAAGTCGTAGGTCTTCATCTTTTTCAAAAAAAATAGAGCGAATCAACTATCAGTGCCGGCGTAGAAAAAGCGCCGACAGACAAACCAAAAATTATAAAAACGAGCAGCAAAGAGGCGCCTTAACTTTTGGACGACTCTTTGCTCAAATCAAAAGCAGAACGCAAACTTACGCGGCGATGTCTTCCGCAAACAGATCAAGGAGCTTGCGGGTGGTTTCCACGTCTAGCTGGCCCGGAGCCGACGACTTCACAACGCTTGCGAAGGTGGCACAGGAGCCGAAGGCGGCGGCACCCACACGCGTGACGGCCCCGGTCTTACCCATGCACATGGCAATAAGCGGCTGTGGGGCGTTGAACTCGGCGCGGATGACTGAAACTTCTTCGATAAAGCGGGCGATGTCGATGCCTTTGTCGGGCATGGCAACAATTTTGAGCACGTCAGCGCCTGTGTAGCTCATTTGTTCAAGCTTGCCGAAATAACCCAGTTCTTCATCGTATTCCCCCGGCACAAAACTGTGCCAGCTCACGATCGAGGCAATGCCTGCCTTGCGGGCGGCTTCCACCAAAAACTCAGCGCGGCCGCGGTCAAATTCAATGTCAACGGCGTCAAACAGCTTCGAGTCGATAGCGGCAAGTATCTTCTTGCGCCAGGTCGTGTTCGACATCGGTTCCGTGCGAACACCGCCTTCGGTTTGACTGCGGAACGTGTAGAGGATGGGTTTGGAGACAACGGCTTTCATGGCTGTGGCTGCTTTCTGCCACGAGGCATCGTCAGCATAGTAGTCGGCACGCCACTCAATGATGTCCGCGCCGGAGGCTTCGATGGCTTTGGCTTGCTCGATCATTTCTTCGACCGTGGCGGCACAGATACTTGAGATGATCTTTACGGGAGCGCGGCCCAAAACGACGTTGCCGATATGCGCTTCTTGAACCGCTTCGAAGGAGGGTGAACGGAAAGCCATGGGAAAAACCTCAAAAGAATATGAACGATGCGACAAAGTGTAATTCTTTGTTAGGCGTAAGATAAGCGCTTGGCGTTGAAACGTTTCGTAAAAATAAGGACGCCGAAGAGAACAACAAAATTTAGGGAGTGAATCATGACCGGACTCGGAATCATGATGATTGCCATCGTGGCGTTGGCCGTGGGTTATTTCGGATACGCACGATGGCTTGAAAAGACGTGGGGCATCGATCCGAACCGCCCTACGCCGGCCGTTGAGAAAAACGACGGCAAAGACTTTTCGCCGGCTTCCCGCTGGACGGTGTTTGCACATCAATTCACGTCGATTACGGGGGCGGGTCCCGTCACTGGCCCGATTATCGCTGCTATGTTCGGCTGGGCGCCAGCGTTGCTTTGGATGATCGTGGGAGGTATTTTCTTTGGGGCCGTTCAGGACTTCACGGCGCTTTACGCGTCCGTCAAAAACGGCGGCAAGTCCGTCGGCATGATTATTGAATCCTACGTGGGCCGCACGGGCCGTCAGCTCTTCTTGCTTTTCTGCTGGCTTTTCACGCTTTTGGTGATCGCTGCTTTCTGTGACATGGTGGCCAATACCTTCAACGGTTTTGCCAAGGACGGCTCGCAGATCATGCCCAATGCGGCTGCTGCCTCGATTTCGTTGCTCTATATGTTCGTGGCTGTCGGCTTCGGGCTGTATCTCAAGTACTGCAAGCCGAGCTCCGGTGTGCAGCTTGGCGTGGGCATCGTGCTCATGGTCGTCATGGTGACAGCGGGCATCTATTTCCCGGTTTACGCCGACGCCGTGACGTGGCGCTACGTGGTGTTTGCCTACCTCTTTGCCGCTTCCGTCATGCCGATGTGGCTTTTGAAGCAACCGCGTGACTATCTGTCGATGTTTCTTCTGATCGGCATGATTATCGCGGCCGTAATCGGCGTATGCATTCAGAATCCGACGCTCAATATGCCGGCTTTTGCCGGATTCACCGTCAAAGGGCTTGATCTTTTCCCGATTCTTTTCGTGACAATTGCCTGCGGCGCCGTTTCGGGCTTTCACTCGCTGGTGAGTTCCGGTACCAGCTCCAAGATGATTTCGAGTGAAAAAGACATGCGTCTGGTCGGCTACGGCTCCATGTGTGTAGAGGTGGTGCTGGGTGTCGTTTCGCTTATCGTGGTCTGCGCTGCGGCTTCGAACGGCGTTTTGCCGTCGGGTACGCCCTTTCAGACTTTCTCGGGGTCTGTGGCGGCTTTTCTGACCGAAATCTTCGGCGTGCCGCATCAGATCGCGGCTTGCATCCTCACGATGTGCGTCTCGGCTTTGGCGCTCACCTCGGTGGACGCTGTGGCTCGCATCGGCCGTATGTCACTGCAGGAACTTTTCATGCCTGAACCCGGCAAGGAAAAGACGGCCGTACAGAAGCTCTTTACGAACACGGTATTTTCGACGTGCCTCACACTTTTGGCCGGTTACGCGCTTTGCATCGCCGGTTACATGAGTGTTTGGCCGCTTTTCGGTTCTGCCAATCAGTTGCTCTCGGCCTTGGTGCTCACGGGCTTGGCGGTGTTCCTAAAGTCCACAGGACGCAAGGGCTGGATGCTCTACGCTCCCATGACCATTATGTTTGCCGTGACGATGACGGCGCTTGTTCAGGCGGTGATTCGCATCATCGGTGCCTGGATGGACGGTACGTTTGTTTGGATGATTCATGGTTTGCAGTTCGTGGTGGCCGCAGCGCTTATTGTGCTGGCGCTTTTGGTTGTGTACCACTGCGTGCTCAAACTGAGGGATGCGGCGCCCATCGTCAAACGCGATTGAGCTTTGCGGTACAAACGTCCGTCTGACGGCGTATTGCATTCGTTATTCATTTAGGGTATAACGATTCTGCATGATGCAATCCTGACGGTCAGGACGGGGAAACATGCGATATAACTTCGTCGGCGATTTTTCAACTTGATTTTTTAAGGGGTTACATCATGAAAATTTCCGCTCGCAACTGCCTCAAGGGCACCCATCGCCATCAAGGAAGGTCCTGTGACCACCGAAGTGACGATTGAAACCGAAGCAAAGGAAAAGATCGTTTCCTCGATCACCACGGCTTCCGCTCAGAGTCTGGGCCTTAAAGTCGGCGGCGAGGCTTACGCCGTGATCAAGGCTTCGTCCGTGATGGTTGCCGTCGCTGAATGAGGTAAGTAAAAGGGCACTCCGACGGAGTGCCCTGCAGACTGCGGGAAACAAGTTTTTTCCCTGGGTCGTGATCCTGCCGGGGCTTGCAGCAGCAAGGGGCAGGATCTTTTTTTGCCTGAATTTCTTACTTTTTGGCTGCTTTGGCCTTTTTCTTTTCCTCATCGGACGCTCGCATGGCAGACAGAACGGCATTGACCTGTTCGATCGTCACGCCGACAGACAACACAACGTTGTTGGTGTCGGTGAGTCCCTGAGCCTTGAGTTTGCCAACAGCCATGCCGGCGTCGCGTCCGCTCTCAAAGCCCACGGAGGTCAGAAGCGTTTCAGCGCCTTCAGTGAGCTTGAAGTAAAAGAGACCGTCGGCTTCGCGGTACTGTTTGATCACGCCGAGCGGTTTGGCGGCGGTTTTCACTTCGGCTTTGGTATCTTCATCGCGCAACATCGTGAAGCTGCGCAGGCCTACGGCGTGGCGCAGTTCTTCGATGAAAGGTGAGGCGATTTTGCGAGCCTTGGCGGCTCCTGCCTGCAAAATGGCTTCGAGTTCGGCCGGGTGCGAAACGTAGTACTCGTACTTTTCGCGCATCGGGCCGATTTCGCCGTTGATTTTGTCGATGAGCTTTTTCTTGGCTTCGCCCCAGCCCAGACCGTCGCGCAGTTCCTGACAGAAGGCGTCGTACTCTTCGCGTGTGGAAAAGGCTTCGTAGATGCGCGTGAGCGATGTGCTTTGCGGATCCTTGGGTTCGCCGGGCAGCTTGCTGTCGGTGACGATGCGGCCGATGGCTTCGCGCAACGCTTTTTCGCCGCCTTCAAAGAGCGGAATGACGTTGTTGTAGCTCTTACTCATCTTGCGGCCGTCGAGTCCCGGGAGAATTTCGACGTTTTCATCGATTTGCTCGAAGGGCAGCACAAAGAATTCCTTGCCTCGGCCGTACATGTTGTTAAAGCGCGTGGCCATGTCGCGGGCCATTTCCAGATGCTGAATCTGGTCGCGCCCCACAGGGACGCGGTCGGCGTTGAACATCAGAATGTCGGCGGCCATCAGAACCGGGTAGCAGAAAAGCCCCATGGACACGCCGGCGTCGGGATCTTCGCCCGCGTCCTGATTGGCTTCCAGGAAAGCCTTGTAGGCGTGCGCACGGTTCATGAGCCCCTTGGAGCACACGCAGTTCAACATCCAATTGAGCAGCGGAATTTCGGGGATATCGCTTTGACGGTAGAACGTCACGTGTTCGGGGTCGAGGCCGCAGGCAAGCCAACTTGCCGCAATCTGCATGCGGCTCTTTTCAATGCGGTCGGGATCGTGACATTTGATGAGCGCATGCAAGTCGGCCATGAAAAAGAAGCTTTCCACGTCGTCGCGTTTGGAAGCCTGCACGCAGGGGCGTATGGCACCGCAGTAGTTCCCGAGGTGAAGCGTGCCCGTGGTGTTGATGCCGGTTAAGACTCGCATGAGAGTTTTCAATCCTATTGAAAGTGATGCGGACACGGGGAAGTCCGGCCGCGAAAGAAACAACAGGTGCGAAGTTTACCGCGCGGCAAGAATTCAAGCTTGGCCTGCCGGTCAAATAGGCCGCTTTTGCAAACGCATTCGAAGTAGTTCTGCAGGCTTACGCAACGTTGAGATCCTATCCGTTGAGAGGGAAAACGTATAGCAAAGAACTACTACCAACGGTGGGCGAGTTCCGAGAAGAACTGTTCGGTGAAATGGCGCTGAGGCTTGATAAATGCGGCATGGCGCGGGTATCGATAGAGGTATAGCAGGGTAGAAAACAAGCGCTATTTACTTTAGGTAATAATGAAAAATGCATCAATTGGCTCGCCTTTCGGGGAATTGACGCTATGGGCGGAGTTCGAGAAACTCACGGGCAACCCGTGCAATTTGCAGAAAGACAATCAGCTCGGGTCATAAATTTTCGGCCATCTGCTGCATGAGACTGATTCAGCACGTGCGCCCAGCGTTGCGCATTGACGAGAGCAACGATTCGGGACAGTTCGCAGACAGCAGACCGAGACTAGGAGAACCCAATGGAACTATCCCGCAGAAGTTTTTTCAAGCGATCTCTTCTGGCTGCTGGAAGCGGCAGCGCTGTCGCCTTTGCTTCCGGCTCAGCACGAGCCGAAGCCGACTGTCTGAAAAAGCCTTATAAGCTTGAAAGCGTCAAGGAAGTCACGAACATCTGCTGCTACTGCTCCGGCGGCTGCGGCACGATTTGCTCGTCGCGCAACGGCGAACTCATTAATCTCGAAGGCGATCCGGACCATCCGGTCAACCTCGGCGGTCTGTGCCCGAAGGGCGCCGCCATGTGGGGCCTTCGTAACATCGTCAATCCCGACCGCACCGTGTCGGCTCATCCTGACCGCGTGATTTACCCCATGGTGCGCCGCCCCGGTTCGACCAAGTGGGAACGTATCTCATGGGACCAGGCCGCCAAGGAAATTGCACGCCACGTCAAAAAGACCCGAGATGCGAGCTTTGTGGAAACCGAAGACGGCGTGACGGTCAACCGCTGCGACGGTATCGCAAGTCTGGGTGCAGCACAGCTTAACAATGAAGAAGGGTGGCTCGTTCAGAAGTTCGCCCGTTCTCTCGGAGTCGTTGCCATTGACAATCAGACGCGCGTGTGTCACTCCTCGACAGTGGCCGGTCTTGCGCCGAGCTTCGGCCGCGGCTCCATGACGAGCCATTGGTGTGACTTTGCCAATTCCGACGTCATTCTCACGATCGGCTCCAACAATGTCGAAAACCATCCGTTGAGCTCGCGCTGGGTGGAGCGCGCACAGGACCGCGGTGCCACCTGGATCGTGGTCGATCCGCGTTATTCTCGTTCGGCGGCCCAGGCCGACATCTACGGTCGGTTGCGTCCGGGCACCGACATTGCGTTCTTCGGCGGGATGATCAACTACATCCTGCAAAACGAGCTCTATCACAAAGACTATATCCTCAGCTACACGAACGCAGCCTGCCTGCTTCGCGACGACTACAAGTTTGATCCCGATACGGGCCTCTTCTCGGGCTGGGATCCGGTGAAGCAAAAGTACGACAACGAATCCTGGGGCTACGACTCCGATAAGAAGCAGCTGTGGAACACGGCCGAAGGCACGGCTTTTGCCTGGGTCAACAAGCCGGGTACGCCGAAATTCAAGACGCCGGCTCTCAAGGTGCTCAAGCGCGATGAAACGCTGCAGGATCCGCGCTGCGTTTTGAATGTCATGAAGGCGCACTACTCCCGCTATACGCCCGAAGTCGTCGAACGTATCACGGGCATGGACCATGACGTGCTTCTCAAGATCTGGCAGACCTATGCTGCCACGGGCCGCCCCGACAAGGCCGGTTCGATCCTTTACGCGCTTGGCCAGACGCAGCACACCTATGGCTCTCAGAACTGCCGCATCATGTGCGTCGTGCAGCTTCTGCTTGGCAACGTCGGCATCGCCGGCGGCGGTATCAACGCACTGCGCGGCGAACCCAACGTGCAGGGCTCGACCGACGTGGGTGCTTCCGTGCATCAGGCTCCGGGTTACCTCTCTTGGCCTACGGGTAAGAGCCACCCGACGCTCGCCGACTACCTGTCGGTGGAAACGTATGCCGCCGGTTACTACAGCAACAAGCCCAAGTTCTGGGTTTCGGCCTTGAAAGAATGGTTTGGCGACAATGCGACGGTCGAAAACGACTACTGCTACGACCTGCTGCCAAAGATTAGTCCGCGCTACGACTACGCGCACTATTCGACCATCATGACGTTCAATCAGATGCGCGACGAGAGAATCAAGGGCTACTTCTGCTGGGGCATGAATCCGGCGCATTCCACGCCCAACGCCAAGCACGCCCGCAATTCCATGGCCAAGCTCGACTGGCTTGTGGTGACCGACTGGTTCTTTACGGAAACGGCTGATTTCTGGCGCGCCCCCGACATGAAGCCCGAAGAAGTGAAGACCGAGTGTTACTTCCTGCCCGCTGCGCTGATCTATGAAAAGACGGGTTCGATCAACAACTCCGGCCGCTGGATCCAGTGGCGTGAAAAGTCCGTTGAGCCGCCCGGAGAAGCCAAACCCGACTTCGATCAGCTGTTGCTGCTGTGGCGCGAAATTCGTGCGCTTTATGAAAAGGAAGGCGGCGCCTGCCCCGATCAGATTCTCAAGACCAACATGGATTACACGATCGACGGCAAACCAGACATCCGTGCGCTGTGCTGGGCGATGAACGGATACGACGTCAAGACACGCAAGCTGTTGCCGAGCTACGGCTCGCTTCAGGCCGACGGCAGCACCGCCTGCGGCATCTGGATTTTCTCGGGCTACTACAACAACGAAGCCAACAAGATGGATCCGATGAAGCAACCGATGACGCGCCGCAGCAAGGATGACCCGACCGGACTCGGTTTGTTCCCGCAGTGGTCGTTTGCGTGGCCCGCCAACCGCCGCATTCTTTACAACCGTGCTTCGGCCGACGAAAACGGCAAACCATGGAACCCAGAACGCGTGCTCGTCGAATGGAAGGACGGCAAGTGGCTGCAAAACGACGTGGGTGACTTTGTGACGGCTGTGCCGCCCGATCGCAACGCGTTCTTTATGACGTGGGAACAACAGGCGCGTCTTTTTGCCTATCCGATGGGCGACGGACCGCTGCCCGAGCACTTCGAGCCGCATGAAACGCCGGTGAAGAATCTTCTGAACGGCGCAGGCGGCAACCCGTGCGCGCTCTTTACGAAGGATCCGTCCGTCAAACGCGGCAACGCCAAGGACTATCCGTATGTGGTGACGACCTATTCTGTGGTCGAACACTGGCAGAGCGGCACGCAGACGAGAAACATCCCCTGGCTCAACGAACTGATTCCGTGCAACTTCATCGAAATCAGCGAAGAACTTGCCAAGGAAAAGGGCATTCGAAACGGGCAGATGGTGCGTGTTTGGAACAATCGCGGCGACGTGAAGGTGGCTGCCATGGTGACCAAGCGCATGAAGCCGATGAAAATTGACGGCAAGGTGACGCATGTGGTGGGTATGCCGCACCACTTCTCGTGGGCGACGAAGTTTGCCACCGGTGACAACGTCAACGATTTGACCCCTAACGTCGGCGATCCGAATTCGTGGATTCCGGAATACAAGGCTTTCCTGGTGAACCTGGAACCTGTTGCCTGACCCGTGAGACAAGGAGAAAATAATGGCTAAGAGTAAAGAAGTCGCCATCTTGTTTGACGCTTCGCACTGCACGGGCTGCAAGGGTTGTCAGGTGGCCTGCAAGCAATGGAACGGGCTGCCTGCTCCCACCGGACTCAATTCGATTCCGTTTACGGGCAGCTATCAGTCGCCAGCGGATTTGAACGGCGACACACGTCTGATCATGACGTTTGCCGAACATGAATCCGGCAACAAGTTCCAGCCCCTGAATTTCGCCATCGGCCGCCGTTCGTGCTACCACTGCACGGACGCCGCCTGTGTGGAAATCTGCTCGTCGGGAGCGCTCTACAAGACCGAAAAGGGTGTGGTGGCCTTTGACACCGACAAGTGCAACGGCTGCACTTATTGCCAGTCTGCCTGCCCCTTTGACGTGCCGCGTTTCCGTCCGACGGACAAGCGCATTGACAAGTGCACGCTGTGCCTGGATCGTCTCGAAGAAGGCGGCATTCCGGCTTGCGTGAAGACCTGCCAGCCCGAGGCGCTTTGCTTCGGTCCGCGCGAAGAAATGATTGAAAAGGGGCTCAAGCGCGTTGAATTCCTCAAGAAAAAGGGCTTTGAAAAGGCAGAACTCTATGGCGTCAACGAAATGGGCGGTTTGCATACGCTGACTGTTTGCAAGCACGGGCATGAAGCCTACGGCTTGCCGACCAACCCCGTGAAGAAGGACGTGATCACCATGGGAACGGCAATGCGCACGGTCACGGCCGTGGGTACCGCCGCGGTGGTCGCCGGTCTGGCTGTTTCTCTGGTGGCCGCACGCGGCTATCGTCGAGAAGAAATGACGATCGAAGAAGCCAAGAAGCACTGGACGCCGGAGCAGCGCGAAAAGGCCGATCTCGAAGTGGCGGCTCTCAAGCGCGACTCTCAATAGATCCCACTAGGAGTAAAAAACATGACTCGCTACATTCAGCGTCATTCGCTTTTGACTCGTGTCACGCACGGGGTGGCCGCGATCGCCTGCATCCTGCTTGCGTTTACCGGTTTGTTTGTGTTCGTGCCTTCGCTCGGCGGCGGCATCATGGGGGGCGACTTCACGTATGCCATGCGCATGCTGCATCGCGTGCTCGCCATCCCCTTCATCCTGGTACCGCTCTTTGCGATTCTCAAGAGCCCCAAGGGATTCGTACATCTCTTCAAGGAAGACATTTTCGGAAAATGGGACAAGGACGACGTGGCTTGGGCCATGAAGTTCCCGCTGTACCTCTTTGCGCCTTCCAAGGTGCATATGCCTCCGCAGCACCACGTGAAGTCCGCACAGCGTCTGGCTGACGGCGCGCTTGTGATCTTCGGTGTCTTCATGGCTGTCTCGGGCATGATCCTGTGGCTTAACACCGGGCTCTTACCCGACGGCACGGGCAAGGTGGACTTTGCCCCCGAAACAGTGCTCGTTGCCAAGCTCGTGCATGACATCTTCTTCTTCCTGACGGTGTTCGTTGGCATTGCGCACGTTTATCTCGGTGCAGGCATCTTCCAGCCCTACCGCGGTACGATCCGTCTGATGTTCGGCGACGGCAAGGTTTCCGAGTCCGATGCGGCTTACCATTGGGGTTATTGGGCCAATGAAGAACTGGCGCTCGGTAAGAACGTCACCGAAGAACCTGACAAAAAAGGCGGCAAGTAAGCGCAAAACCATCGTTTTTGCCGCATAATCCGCCACAAGACTGTGCGTGAGCGTGTCGCAGCGCCCACGCACTTTTTTCTAGAGATGCACTGCGGTCGGCGACGACCGAAACACCATGCTTAGCTTGAAAAAACTCGATCGTTTGTTTGCCAAGTACAACATCAACCCTGCCGAAGATCAGTTTTTGGCGATGCTGCGAGAAGCAGCCCGCTTGAAGACCGAGGTGACGGCACCGGAAGTGCAATGGACACCTGAAGAAATGCAAGATGCGTTGCACGGCAAGAAGCCGCTTTTTGCAAGCCGCTTCATTCAGATTCCGCGGGAAGAGTTTTTGCGCGTCTTCGCAGCGATCCGCGCAGTGGCTGACGCGAGCGTACCTTCGGGGGATCCGTGTCTCAATATTCCGGAACCCGAAGCGTTTTTTACGCAGGACACGCTCGACGCTCTTGCCAAGTATCCCGACGCCTTGTGGGATCGCATTGAAGAGGCCGGCATGGACCTGACGCTTGCCGAACTCTATTTCGTGCCCGTTACGGCTTTTGCCATGCGCGTGTTTCTCGACGATGCCGCGACTGAGGCGAGCCGTGTCTTTGACCGCATGGTGCCCGATACGGTGCATTTCAAGCGCAGCATCACTTGTCCGGTCTGCGGCACACGTGCTTCCATGGCGGCGGTCGGTGCCACGCAAAACCGAGGCAACGTCAAGCGCCTGTACTGTGCCTGCTGCGGTGCGGATTGGCAGTTTGAACGTATCCGCTGTGCGGTGTGCGGCGACGAGGCCACGTCCGAATTGCAGTACGTGCATCTCGAAGGTGACGACAAGCACCGCCTGCATGTTTGCAGTGCCTGTGAATCGAGTGTAGCCACGGTGTTCGGAGCCGAAAGTGAAGACTTCGATCCGGATTTCGAATCCTGGCGCTGTGCCGAACTGATGGTGGCCTACGCGCAGACGCGCAAGCAGGCTCAGCAAGATGTCTCTCAGGCTGGCAACGCCTAGAAAGAAGCGAGACTCACTCATGAACGACGTGCAGTTTTCCGCCGACGGCGAAACGCTAAACGTGCCGACTGGAGCGCAGTCCGTAAGCGTCCTTAATCTGGACGGCTCGCGCAAGTCCGACTTCGTCATCGACGAGGTGCCCGCAGCGCTCGTCTACAACGGCATTTCGCACACCGTGATGATGGTGACGCCGCTGCATCTCGAAGACTTTGCGCTCGGCTTTTCTCTGGCCGAGGGTATCGTGCAGGATGTTTCCGATATCTACGACATCGAGGTTCAGCCCGGCTGCGGGCGCGGCTACGAAGTGCACCTCACGGTCTCCTCCGAGTCGTTTTGGAAGCTCAAGGAGCATCGCCGCACAATGGCCGGCCGCACCGGCTGCGGAATCTGCGGTACGGAAAGTCTCGAGGGGGTCATGCGTCCGCTCAAGGCGCTTCCCTTTACACAGCGCTTTGATTTGAAGCACTACGGAGCGGGGCTGGCCGGGATTGCTCAGACCGAAGAGCTCCGAAGTCTCACGGGCGGCACGCACGCGGCCGTCTGGCTGCGACACGACGGCACGGTCGCGTTCGGGCGCGAAGACGTCGGTCGGCATGTGGCGCTTGATAAGCTTCTTGGTTGCCGAGCGCGCACGAAGGAACACGACGGTGCGCTTTTTGTGAGCTCTCGCGCCTCCTACGAAATGGTGCAGAAGGCGGCAGCCTGCGGCGTGGAAATCCTCTTTGCAGTGTCGGCGCCCACGGCCTTGGCCGTTGAAGTGGCCCAATGCTGCAATCTTACTTTGGCGGCGTTTTGCCGCGACAAGCGCGCCAACATCTATACGCATCCGCAGCGTCTGATCGGCTTATGATCGAGCGCTAGCCGATCTCTTGCAGATCGTACGGTGTTTCCTGATACACGAAGTAGTTGAGCCAGTTGGCAAAGATCAGGTGCGCGTGCGCTCTCCAGCTCATGCGCGGACTGGCTGTCGGATCGTTGTTGACATAGTAGTGTTCGGGGATCGGTACGAAAAGTCCCGTTTTGATGTCGCGGCGATATTCAGTGTCGAGCGTTTCGCGATCGTATTCAGCGTGTCCCGTAAAGAAAATCTGACGGCCTTTGTCGGTGGCAACGGCAAAAATGCCGGCTTTGTTGGACTGTGCGAGCACTTTGAGTCTCGGGTCGGCGCGTACGGCTGCTTCGTCGACGGTCGTGTGCCGCGAGTGCGGCAGATAAAACACGTCGTCACAGCCGCGAAAGAGCATATTGCTTTTACGCACGACTTCATGGGCAAAGACGCCCGAGAGCTTCCGGTCAAGAAGAACCTTTTTGATGCCGAAATGATGATAGAGACCTGCTTGCGCAGCCCAGCAGATGTGCAGTGTGCTGTAGACGTGCGTTTTGCTCCAATCCATCAGTTCGACGAGTTCGGGCCAGTAGTCGACGTCTTCAAATGCCATGCGTTCAACGGGCGCTCCCGTGATCACCATACCGTCGAATTTCTGATCGCGTACTTCGGAGAAGGTGCGGTAAAAGCTCTTGAGGTGGCCTTGCGCCGTGTTTTTCGAGACGTGTGAACCCATGTGAACGAGCTCAAGATCGATTTGCAGTGGCGTGTTGCTCAGTAGCCGCGCAAATTGCGTCTCTGTTGTGATCTTGTCGGGCATGAGGTTTACAAGAGCAATGCGCAGCGGTCGGATGTCCTGCGTCTGCGCGCGCGCCTCGCGCATGATGAAGATGTTTTCTCGGTTGAGAACTTCGACGGCAGGCAGCGTGTTGGGTATCTTGATGGGCATGCCTCAACCTCCTACGCCGCAATTGCATCAAGCGCCTGGGCGACGTCGGCGATCAAGTCTTCGACCGATTCGATGCCGCAGGATAGACGCACCAGTTCTGGGGCGATGCCGCAGGCGGCAAGCTCTTCGTCGCTTAGCTGACGATGCGTGGTGCTCGCCGGATGCAGGCAGCAACTGCGCGCATCGGCAACATGCGTTTCGATGGCAGCGATGGTGAGCTTCTGCATGAAGTCCTGCGCAGCCTGTCTGCCGGCCTTCAGACCGAAGCTGATGACGCCGCAGCTACCGTGAGGCAGATACTTGAGGGCACGTTCGTGTTCGGGGTCGGAGGCAAGTCCCGGATAGCGTACCCAACTGACGGCCGGATGTTTTTCAAGGAACTGTGCGAGCGCAAGAGCATTGGCACAGTGCTGAGCCATTCTCAGATGCAGGCTTTCAAGCCCGAGATTAAGGAGGTAAGCGCTCTGAGGTGACTGCGTACTGCCCAGGTCGCGCATGAGCTGCGCCGTGGCTTTGGTGATGTAGGCGCCCGTCAGACCGAATCGCTCGGTGTACACGAGTCCGTGATAGCTTTCATCGGGCGTGGTGAGTCCGGGAAACTTCTCGGCGTGTGCCGTCCAGTCGAAGTTGCCGGAGTCGACGATGCAGCCACCTACCGCACAGCCGTGACCGTCCATGTATTTGGTGGTGGAGTGCGTCACGATGTCTGCGCCCCATTCGAACGGGCGGCAGTTCACGGGCGTGGCAAACGTGTTGTCGACAATGAGCGGCACACCGTGGGCGTGAGCCGCCTTCGCAAAGCGTTCGATATCGAGCACATTCAAAGCGGGATTGGCGATGGTTTCGCCAAAGAGCGCCTTGGTGTTGGGACGAAAAGCGGCTTCGAGTTCTTCGGTGCTGCAGTCGGGCGACAGAAAAGTGAACTCAATACCCATCTTCTTCATCGTGACGGCAAAAAGGTTATAGGTGCCGCCGTAAATGGTGGAAAGTGCAATCACATGATCGCCCGCGTTGGCGATATTGAAAACGGCAAAAAAGTTGGCTGCCTGACCTGAAGAGGTGAGCATGGCGGCGGTGCCGCCTTCAAGCGCCGCGATTTTGGCTGCCACCGAGTCACAGGTTGGGTTTTGCAGGCGCGAATAGAAGTAGCCGCTGGCTTCCAAGTCAAAGAGTTTGGCCATCAGTTCGCCCGAGTCGTACTTGAAGGTGGTGCTTTGAACGATCGGAAGCTGACGGGGGTCGCCGTTTTTCGGACGCCAGCCGCCCTGAACGCAGATGGTGGAAAGTGAATGACCGCTCATGAAAGGTCCCTCATATGTAATTGTTGACACAGTCAGAGTAGTGTATGGGTAGCCGGAGCGGCTATTGAGGGAATGCGAAAGAATATGTGCACAAGTTTTGAGGTATTGCCATCAGACGACACTCAAAAAAGGCAAACCGCCTGCGGCGGAGCCTGCAGGCGGCTGTAAGGCCGTCGCAGTGACGACGGCCGGACGGAAAACAATTCCCGATCAGCAGAACATTTCCTTGAGGATGTCGGCCTTGTCGGTCTTTTCCCAGGTAAATTCCGGCTCTTCACGGCCGAAGTGACCGTAAGCGGCGGTCTTGGAATAGATCGGACGGCGCAGGTCAAGCATCTGAAGAATGCCGCCCGGACGCAGATCGAAGACCTTGCGAACGGCAGCCGACAGAGCGTCGTCGGAAACCTTGCCCGTACCCATCGTGCGAACGGTGATGTTCATCGGTTCGGCCACGCCGATGGCGTAGGCAACCTGAACCTGGCAGCGGCTGGCGAGCCCCGCGGCCACGATGTTCTTGGCGACGTAACGGCAGGCGTAAGCGGCCGAACGGTCAACTTTAGTGGGATCCTTGCCGGAGAAGGCGCCGCCGCCGTGCGGGCAGCTGCCGCCGTAGGTGTCGACAATGATCTTGCGACCGGTCAAGCCGCAGTCGCCCTGCGGACCGCCCACCACGAAGCGGCCGGTCGGGTTGACGAGGAACTTCGTGCCCTTAAGCCATTCGGCGGGCATCACCGGACGGATGATGTTTTCAATGACAGCTTCGATGAATTCGGGCTTCATGCTCATGCCGTCGCTCCATTCGGGCGAGTGCTGAGTCGAGAGCACGATCGTGTCGGCTGCCACGGGCTTGCCGTTTTCGTAGCGCAGCGTCACCTGACTCTTGGCGTCGGGGCGCAGGTAGGGCATTGTGCCGTCACGGCGCAGCTTGCTTTGACGCAGCATCAGCTGGTGAGCGTAATAAATGGCTGCGGGCATGAGCGTGGCGGTTTCATCGCACGCATAGCCGAACATCAGACCCTGGTCGCCGGCACCGATTGTGAGCGGATCGGCGTTCTTTGCGTCCACGCCCTGAGCGATGTCGTTGGACTGCTTGTCGTAACCCACGAGCACAGAGCAGCCCTTGTGGTCAATGCCGTATTCGGTGTTGTCGTAGCCGATGCGCTTTAACACGTCGCGCGTGAGCCCAATGTAGTCAACGGTTGCGTTGGTGGTGATTTCGCCGGCCAGAACGACGAGACCGGTGTTGCAGAGCGTTTCGGCGGCCACACGACTCATCGGATCCTGAGCCAGACACGCATCGAGAACGGCGTCGGAAATCTGGTCGGCGACTTTATCCGGATGGCCTTCGCTCACCGACTCGGAGGTGAAAAGATAAGAATCGGACATCTCTTGAATCCTTTTTTGAATATTTGCAGTAGCTGATGGAAAGCGCCCAACGCAAATACTCGAATTCAAGCCGATGTCCGGCAGATCATTTTTGCGACAGACGCTTTAGCGGTTCTGTTTTAACGTCACTCCGCAAGTTGTCTTGTTAACTCAGTGACGGTTTCATAGTTGGCGCAATCATACGCTAAATTGGACGCCAATGCGTTAAAAAATCTTAAGAATTCCGTAGCTTACCGTGAATCAGACAGTAGATCACGGCTACCAGAACGGCGCCTCCGACAATGTTGCCGAGCGTAACGGCAGGCAGGTTGTCGATGAAGAATTTCGACCAGTCGGCAGTAAGCGGAACGGCAGCTCCTGTATTGACCAACTCTACGTAACGCGGGTCGCTACCGGCAAAAATGGCTGCCGGAATGAAGAACATGTTGGCGATGCAGTGTTCCATGCCCATCGCAACGAAGGCCATCGTCGGAAACCACAGCGCCAGAATTTTTCCCGCGATGTCTTTGGCGGCATAGCTCAGATAAACGGCCAGACACACGAGCCAGTTGCAGCCTACGCCGCGCCAGAATGCTTCGCCAAAGGACAGTGACGTTTTGCCGTTGGCTAGTTTCACCAGCCCTTCGGCCCAGGGCATGGCGGCTACGCCTGCGGCCGTGGGAACTTTCTCAAAGATGATGCCCGTGGCCCACACCAGGAAATAAGCCACAAAAAGCGCCCCGATGAAGTTTCCGAGCCAGGCAAAGGTCCAGCTGCGCAATACCGCAAGCCAATCAACACGGTTGTTGATGCGGGCGCTTGTGAGCGTCATGGCATTGCCGGTGAAAAGGTCGGCACCGCAGATGACGGTCAGAATCAGCCCCAGCGGGAAGACCGCGGCAAACACGAATTTGCCCATCGAGCCCCATTGATCCCACGACAACCCCAAGCCGCAGCGCACGGCCAAAAAGCCGCCCAAGGCAATATAGGCTCCTGCAAGAAACGTCATGAGCAGTGTTTGCAGGAAGCTTTGGTTGGCGCGCGAGACGCCGCCCGCCACACAGGTTTCAAGGAGGGCTTTGTAGGGATTGCTCGGGGCTGGGGTTTTGTTTTCTGGCATGTTTTCGGAAGGAGAATCAGAAGGGAGGGGCAAACTGGGATTTTCTCACGCAAGAAGGCAAAAATCTTCCGCCGGAAGGAGGAGAGGCCTGCTACTGCTTGCGTACAATGTCCGCACTCTGAGTTGCTACGTTTTTGGATGGTTATGCCGGAACTGCCGGAAGTTGAAGTAACGCGACGCGGTCTCGCACCGCACTTGGTGGGTAAAACGCTCACTGAAGTTGTTGCGCGTGTGGGAGCGTTGCGTGGTCCTTTGGATCATCTGGCCGACATTGAGGGCCTGCGGTTGGTGAATCTTGAGCGTCGCGCCAAGATGCTCATTTGGGTTTTTGAAGATGCCGACGGCACGCGTACCTGGATGGCTTCTCATATGGGAATGAGCGGTTCCTGGCGCGTCTACGAGCAGCCGTGGCCCGAAGTGCAGAAGCACGAACATGTTGACTTGGTGTTTGGCGAAACAGTGGCGCGCTACCGTGATCCGAGGCGTTTTGGTGCAATGACGGTGATGGATATTGATCCGCGCAGCGTGCCGCCATTGAGTCTTCTGGGGCCCGAGCCGTTTGATGAAAATCTCACCGAAAGCGCGTTTGCTTCTAGTCTCAAGAAAACGCATCGGGCGATCAAGCAGGTGCTTTTGGACGGCACTGCGGTGGTCGGCTGCGGCAACATTTACGCGAGCGAAGCGCTCTTCGACGCCCGTATCCATCCGGCCAAACCCGCAGATACCTTAACCAAGCCTCAGGTTGCCCGCTTGCTGTCGGCAGTACGGAAAGTACTCCGATCGGCCATCGAAGCGGGCGGCAGCACGCTGAGGGACTTTCACGGTGCTGACGGTGCATCCGGTTGGTTTGCGCTGCAGACGAGCGTATACGACCGGGAGGGCGAACCGTGCCACGCGTGCGGCACGCTGATTCGGCGAATCGTGCAGGGGCAGAGAAGCACGTACTTCTGTCCGAAATGTCAGAAAAAGTGAGGTGTTTTTCGTGGATTCGCAAGAATTTGCCCGCAGACTCTGCGCATGGCAGCGAGAAAAGGGGCGGAAGAACTTGCCTTGGTTTACGAGCGACCCGTATCGCCGGTGGCTGAGCGAAATCATGTTGCAACAAACGCAGGTGTCGGTTGTTACAGATTACTTTGCGCGTTTTTTGCGGGCTTTCCCGACGGTTGAAGATTTGGCAAATGCTTCGGAAGAAGACGTCATGCGCCTGTGGTCTGGATTGGGTTACTACAGCCGCGCGCGCAATCTGCACAAGGCGGCAAAACAGGTTGCCGCTGCGGGGCATTTCCCGCAGACGCGATATGAATGGGAAACATTGCCCGGTGTGGGACCGAGTACGGCTGCGGCGCTCGCAAGTTTCTGCAACGGGGAAGTGGCTGCCGTGTGTGACGGCAACGTCAAGCGCGTTCTTGCACGAATCTTTGCTTTGTCTGATCCCATCAACCAAACGAAAACGGCGAAGATCATGCAGCAGCACGCCGAAGCGCTTGTGAGCCGTTCGGATCCGGGCTGCTACAACCAAGCCATGATGGATTTGGGAGCGATGCTCTGCTCACGTACCAATCCCAAGTGCGAACAATGTCCCGTCAGGGACTTCTGCAAAGCGTCAGCGCAAGGCAATCCGTCAACCTATCCCGTGAAGGTGCCGACCAAGACCAAGAAGACGGCGCTTGTCCACGCGTTGCTGTGCGTCAAGCGTAAGGAAGGCGAACCCTGTGTGTGGCTTGAGCTTCGCGATGAGGTCGAAAAGGGAATGGGCCACTGGAAGGGTTTGTGGACACTGCCCGAAACGGAGCATCCGCAAGGAGCAGAGGTGGCGCGTATCGAACACGTGATGTCGCACGTGACGCTTACCTTGGCAGTACATAAGGCCGAAGAAAGCGAACTGCCGCCGAAGGCCTTTGCCGTGCCGGCAAGTCGCCTAGCAGACGGTCCGTTGCCCGCACCGATCAAGAAGCTTCTTTCGACTCTGTTGTTCGAACCTTAGCTTTTGTGACGCGTCTGCGCCGCCTCGTAGCGGGCAATCGCTTCGGGCATCTTGGTCGAGAGATTACGGTGGCGCACGACCGTGAGCGTCTTGTCCTTGAAGTGCTGACCGAGTGTATTGGCCACGTACACGCTGCGATGCTGTCCGCCCGTGCAACCGATGGCAATTGTCAAATAGTGGCGATTCTGCGCCTCGTAGGATGGAAGCCACTTGGTCAGGAACTTCTCAATGTCGGCAATCATTTCCCGCACGTTTTCAAACTGAGCCAGATAATCAGCCACGGGCGCGTCTAGTCCCGTGAGCGGGCGCAACTGCGGATCGTAATACGGGTTGGGAAGATTGCGGACGTCAAAGACGAGGTCTGCAGCCACTGGAATGCCGTTTTTAAACGCGAAGCTTTCAAAGGCAAGCGTCATCATCGACTGTTCGGCTTGGGCAAACGTGCGCACCCAGTCGCGTAGTGTGTTGGGCAAAAGCCCTGTGGTATCGATGACGTGAGCGTATTGCGTGGCAGGTGCCAGAAGTTCTCGCTCCAGACTGATGGCGTCGTTGAGCGTTCGGTCTGCCGAGCCGTCTTCCTGGGGACCGGTGAGCGGATGACGACGGCGGGTTTCGGAAAAGCGCCGCACCAGTTCGGGTGTTGAGGCCGTCAAGAAGAGAACACGCACGTCGCAGCCTGCGGCGGCAAGCTGTTGCATGGCACCTCTGGCCGTTTCCAGATTTACCTGACTGCGAGCATCGATGGATACGGCGAGTTTTTTGAGCCCGTGTTGCGCCAGATGCGTGACGACACTTTGCAAAAAGTCGGCCGGAAGATTGTCCAGACAGTAGTAGCCGCTGTCTTCAAGCTGCCGGATAGCAATGGATTTGCCGGAGCCTGAAAGCCCCGTGACGATGATGAGCTGGGCGGAAAGACGGACAGAGGTGGACATAACGGTGCTCTTTTTAAAACAAACGACCGAACGGTATTGTCTCATGGACAATGCGTTCGGTCAGAGCTTGCAGAAGAAAAAATTCAATCGAGACAGTGGTTTACGATGTTTCGCCGTTTGGTTGATTCTGTGTTTCTTCTTCAGAGTCAGCTGGCCACTCTTGAGGCACGAAGTCACTGATGATCTGACAGATGGCCACGGGGTCGGTCTCGTTTAGAAGCTTTTCCTTGACGTCGCGATCCTTTAATAACGCGGCGACGGTGGCCAACACCGGCAGGTAGTGTTCTTCGTCGTTGGCGGGAATCAGGATGCCGAAGAAAAGCCGGGCGCGGCGATTGTCGGGCGTATCGAACACGACGGGGGTCTTGGTGCGCAAGATGGCAACGACGATTTTGTCGAGATCCTGAACGCGGCCGTGCGGAATAGCAACGCCGCCTCCGAGAGCCGTACACCCGAGACGCTCACGAGCGTTGAGAGCGTCAAAGGCTTCTCTGTGGGGAATACCGGCATTTTTCTCAAACAAATGCGCGAGTTCCTCGAACGCACGTTTACGGCTGGGGGCATCCACATTGAGCGCAATGCCGTCGATCGTCAGAAGCGAAGCTACGGGATTCATACAAAAAACTGCCAACAGAAAAAACGCTTCTGTTTGGCTCGAATTAAAACACTTCGCGCATTGTACCGCCTTGCCCGAAAGAGACTCGATCTGTTTTTTCAGCGGCGAAGTGTATGGCTTGTCAGCTCGTCCGTTTACGCAGGCTTTTCGGAGGAATTTGCTCGATTTCCCTGTATTTGGCAACCGTACGGCGGGCCAGATGGATGCCGTGAGACGCAAGAATCTCGGCAATGGCCGCGTCCGACAGCGGCTTGGCAGGATTTTCTTTGGATACGGCTTCCACGATGAGCTGTCGGGCGGCCGCGGCACTGGCTGTCTGGCCGTCGTCGCTTGGCAGAGCACTCGTAAAAAAGTACTTCAGTTCAAACGAGCCCGAAGGACTCTGCAGGTATTTGCCTGCCGCAGCTCGGCTTACGGTGGATTCAGAAAGGCCGAGCCGAGCGGCGATATCCTTGAGCCCCATGGGTTTGAGCGCTTTGGGACCTTCAGTGAAAAAAGCTTCCTGCATATCGGCGATTGTCTGAGCGACGGCCGTGATGGTGGAGTAGCGCATTTCGAGTGCGCGCACAAATCCTCTGGCATCGCGAGCACGGGCTTTCCACTTGGCGAGATCTTCTCCATGCAGTTTGGCTTGCGTCAGAAGGTTGTACGTCTCGTCGTCAAAACGCAGTCGGGATACGACGGCCGGATTGAGAATAGCTTTCCAGCGGCCATCGGCTTTCACTAACAGCACTTCGGCGATGACGCAACCGGCTTCGTGTATATCGGCAAAGGCTGAAGCCGGGTGGGGATTGAGTGACAGAATCAGATCGTGAGCCTGTTCGACATCCTCAACGGCAACACCAAGAGCCTTGGCAGCGGCTTTGTGGTCGCGCCTAGCGAGAGTCTCTGGCATGTGCGAGAGTAGTTCGCAGGCAAGCGAGCGTATCGTTTCGGGGACATTCAGACGCGACAGTTGAATGAGCAAGGCATGTGTCGGAGAACTGGCAGCTACACCTGCCGGATCAAAGCTTTGAACCAATCGTAACGCGCAGCACCACGCATTCTCGTCGTCGCTCACGTTCAGGGCCTGTTTGCCTTCCTGTATGAGTGCTTCAAAGTCCTCCGACAATAGACCTTCGTCGTCCAAATTGCCGATGATCCATGCACAACGTATTCGTTCTTCATCGGGCAGGTGAAGACATCCCAACTGATGCATCAGATAATCACTCAAGGTCTCCTGTGAGCCGATAGTGCCGTAGGGGTCAAACTCTTCGATGTCGGGAGTTGTGCTGCGCCAGGTGAGATAGTTGGGTTCACGAAAGTCGTGTGCGACACCGGCTTCCGGTGTCGGTCGATAACCGACATCCTCGGCTTTGGAGGGTACGTCTTCAGATTCGGGTTCTTCGTCCAATTTGAGGAGAGGATTGGAGAGCAGTTGTACTTCGAGTTCGCGCTGCAACTCCGGTCCAGAGAGCTGCAACAGTTCCACAGACTGCCGCAGTTGCTGCGAGAGCACGGTCTTTTGCGTGATCGTTTGCGACAGAGAGGCTCTCGGCATAGCAGGCACCCGGGGTAATGAAGGTTACATACGGAAGTTTTCGCCCAAATATATTTTTCGGACGGATTCGTTGGAAATGATTTCTTCGGGCGAGCCTTGAGCGAGCACTTCGCCTTCGTTGATGATGTAGGCGTGATCGCAAATGCCTAGCGTTTCACGTACGTTGTGGTCGGTGATCAGAACGCCGATGCCGCGGTCTTTCAAAAAACGCACGATGCGCTGAATTTCGATCACGGCGATCGGGTCGACGCCGGCAAACGGTTCGTCAAGAAGAATGAAGCGAGGGTCAGCCGCCAAGGCTCGGGCGATTTCCGTACGACGTCGCTCGCCGCCCGAAAGCGACAGAGCTGTATTGGTGCGGATGTGCTGAATCTGAAGTTCATCAAGCAGATTGTTGAGTCGCTTTTCGATTTCAGAGCGAGACAAACGAGCGCCTGTTTTGTCGTACTGCAGTTCCAGAATGGCGCGGATGTTGTCTTCAACGGTCAGTTTGCGAAAGACGCTTGCTTCCTGCGGAAGGTAGGACACGCCGAGCCGAGCGCGTTTGAAGATCGGCAGGTGCGTAATCGGCTTGTCGTTTAAGAGAATGTCGCCTCCGTTGGGCGGCACAAGCCCCACGATCATATAAAAGGTCGTGGTTTTGCCGGCACCGTTGGGGCCAAGAAGGCCCACCACCTCACCGCTTTTGACACTCACGGACACGTCGCGCACCACTTTGCGCGCACCGTAGCGCTTCATGAGGTTTTTGGCCGTGAGCGTATCAATCTGTTTTTCGGACAAAACGGATCTCTCTAGGTTTGTTGTTCGGAGTGCTTACTGACTCAATCGAGTCGAGCCTTGCATGGGAGCGGTTGCACCGGTACTGGCGGAGGGAGCTGCTTGCTTGCCCTGTTTGCGGGGAGCCAGAACGGTACTCACGCGGTTGCGTTTGCCTTCGACCACGGCGCCTTCCACACGCGAGCGGGCGGTGCGCAGGTTGTAGACGATCTTTTCACCGGCGCTTGAATCCTTCACGAGGCCGTTTTCACTGCGTGCGAGCTTGGCAAGTTCCGTGAGCGTGATCACGTCGCTTTGTTCTTCGTAGACGGCCGTAAGGCTGCTTGCGTGCACCCATTCTTCGACACCGGGCGTCTTGACATCACGCCGTTCCTTCATGCGCACGGGGTTACCCGTGACCGTGATGGTTCGGTAACCCTCGGGTGAAATCGTCACCGTGAGCTTGTCGCCGAGAATTTCGAGTGTGCCTTGGTGCACCTCGACGCGGCCCGTATAGATTGCTACCTGCTTGACTTCATCGCCTTGAAAGTTGTCGGCGTTGATTTCAATGGGCTTGCTGCGGTCGGCCGTCTCGGCGTTGACGGTGCCAAAAGCCGTCAACAAGGCAAGGCCGCAGGCAAGCGGCAGTGCAGTCGTTTTCAAACGCATCTCGAATTATTCCTTTTCGTTACGCGGGCTAAAACTTGATTTTACGTTGCTGTGAATGTTCACAGTGCGCTCGACATTGTCAAACGTCATGCCGATGCCGGTTGTGACGTCGGCACCATTGACAAGTTTGACGGGAGCGCCGGTTTCAAAAATTTCGGTGTCCGGAAACACAGTGAGTTGTTCGGTTTCAAAGCGCATCGGTGCGTTTTCCCGATCACCCGCACGTGTGACGATAACGTTGCCCGTAAAGTGCACCGTTTCGCCCGCATCCGAACTGATGCCCGTGTCGGCGCTTGCTTTTACTTGCGGTTTGTCAACCGAAAGCGTCACCAAGCGCGGACGAAGGCTCGTCATACGGCCGTCTTCGTAATGTTCGGCGTAGTCGGCGAAGATGCGCCGTTCGGCTGTCCCATCGGCTTTAAATTGCGTGAGTGCGATATTGGTGCTCGTGAAGTCGGGCGACTCGCGGATAATTTCCGCACGCAAAGCTTCCGTCTCGGTGTGTATCGAGTAGTAGTAGCTCATGGCGGCAAGAACAGCCAAAACACTGACGCCTAGACCTGCTGTGATGCGGTCGCGCAGATAGACCTTCACGAAAGGTCTCCTTCGACATAGTTTTTCTGAATCAAACGGTCCCACTTGCCCTGTGAGCGCAAAATGAATTCGGCCAGGCTGCGTACGGCGCCGTTGCCCCCATTTTGAGGGCTTACCCAGTGAGCCAACGGCAAGATTTCTTCAGAGGCGTCGGCCGGAACCGTCGCCAATCCTGCGCGCTGCAGGATAGGAATGTCGGGCACGTCGTCGCCCATATAGGCCGTCTGTTCGGCAGTTACACCGTGTTCTGCGAGAATTTCTTCCCAGGCGTGTGTTTTGAATCGTTTGCCTTGCTTGACGCACGTGATACCGAGTTCTTTGGCTCGAGAAGCCGTTTGTGCGGAAATGCGTCCGGTGAGGATGGCAACAGGGATTCCCGCAGCCTGCAGCATTTTGATGCCCAAACCGTCGCGGGTGTAGAAACGCTTGACGAGTTCGCCGTTTTCACCCGTCCAAATAGACCCATCGGTGAGCACCCCGTCAACATCCAGTACAACCAGACGAACGGAGGTTGCGCGAGTAAACAAATCTGTCATTAGATTACCTTCGATGCCATGAGATCGTGGATGTGGAGCGCCCCGACAAGATGCCGCTCGTTGTCGATCACTAGAAGCTGGTTGATCATGCGATCGTCGATGATCTTAGCGGCGGAAGCAGCCATGGCTTCCGGTGTGATCGTAGCAGGGGTGCTGGTCATGACTTCGTCGATCTTGACGCCGCGGATATCGCCGCGTTGTTCGATCAGACGACGCAAGTCGCCTTCGGTGAAAATCCCCAGAACCTTATTGTCGTTGTCGACAACGGCCGTCATACCGATGTGCTTTTTGGTGATTTCTCGCGTGGCTTCCAGGACCGTGGTACCGGAGCGCACCACGGGAACTTCGTTGCCGGTACGCATGACGTCTTTGACGTGGGTGAGAAGTTTGCGGCCGAGCGCTCCGCCCGGATGGGAACGAGCGAAGTCTTCCTTCGTAAAGCCCTTGGCGTGCATGCAGGCAACGGCAAGCGCATCACCCATTGCCAACGTGGCCGTTGTGGAAGATGTGGGTGCTAAGTTGAGCGGACAGGCTTCGAAGGGGACGTGTACGTTGAGATTGACGTCGGCGTGACGCGCGAGCGAACTGTCCGGGTTGCCCGTGATGGAAATAAATTTGGCGCCTTCTCGGTTGATGATCGGAACGATGGTGAGAAGTTCGTTGGAACTGCCCGAATAGGAAATGCCGATGACGACATCGTCAACGGTGATCATGCCCAGGTCACCGTGAGCGGCTTCGGCAGCATGCACGAAAAAGGCGGGCGTACCGGTGGAAGCTAACGTTGCGGCAAGTTTGCGGCCGATGTGCCCCGATTTTCCCACGCCGCTCACAACAACTCGGCCTTTGCAGTTCAAAAGCATTTCGACGGCTTTTCCGAAATGCTGCGCGTCGAGCGTATCGGCAAGATCTCTGACGGCTTGCGCTTCGTGCAGGAGCACTTCGCGGCCGAGCGCAATGGCGCCGTCGCAGTTGGCAGTATCGTTCATAAAACTGAATCAAAAGACCTAAGGAAACACATCATTTTAGCGCGTGAGCCTCTTTTCCCATTGAGCAAAATTGCGGCTAAACTTTTCCGCCGATTTTTTTCTTTTTACTCGCTTATGACCGAATTGCAATCCGTCCGTATTGACAAGTGGCTTTGGGCCGCCCGATTCTTCAAAACACGTACGCTTGCGCAGGAAGCTGTCGAACTCGGCCGCGTGCGTCTGGACGGCAACCGCATCAAGTCTTCTCGTGAAGTCAAGCCCGGCGATCGACTGGAAATCACGCGCGGTGAAGAGAAGTTCACGGTCTTCGTGGAAAAGCTTTCTGTGGTGCGCGGCCCCGCGTCTGTGGCACAAACGCTTTATCGCGAAACGGACGAGTCAAGAATTTTGCGCGAAGAAAACGCCGCGATTCGAAAGCTTGCCGCCGAACCGGCACTTTCCATCAAAAAGGGGCGCCCCACCAAACGCGACGCCCGACGCATTCGTTATTTCACGCGCGAAGGTTTTGAATAACGAAAAAGAGCCTTCACGAGAAGGTCTCGAAAAGGCTCTTTGCGACATCAGCCGAAGTCTCGCGGTCAGACGTTAAAGAGGAAGTTCATCACGTCACCGTCGGCTACGACATAATCTTTGCCTTCGGCACGCATCTTGCCGGCTTCCTGTGCGCCCTTTTCGCCCTTGTAGGCGATGTAGTCGTCGTAACTGATCGTCTGCGCGCGAATGAAGCCGCGCTCGAAGTCGGTGTGGATGACGCCGGCGGCCTGCGGTGCCGTATCGCCCTTGTGAATCGTCCAGGCTCGCACTTCCTTGACGCCGGCCGTGAAGTAGGTTTGCAGACCGAGGAGGTCGTAACCGGCGCGAATCACGCGATTGAGCCCCGGTTCGTGCATGCCCATGTCTTCCAGGAACATGGCTTTGTCTTCATCATCAAGTTCGGCGATTTCAGCTTCGGTCTTGGCGCAGACAGCTACCACGGGGGCGTGTTCGCCGGCGGCCAGGTCTTTGACGGCGTCAAGCAGAGGATTGTTTTCAAAGCCGTTTTCGGTGACGTTGGCAACGTACATGACGGGTTTGAGTGTGAGCAGGAAGAGGGGACGGATGATCGCGAGTTCTTCCTTGGAGAGTTTGGCTGCGCGAGCGGGCTTTCCTTCGTTGAGGAAGGGCAGAACCTTCTCGAGGACCTGCACGAGCTTCAGAGCTTCCTTGTCACCGCCCTGACGAGCCTGTTTGCTCCAGCGGTTGAGCGCCTTTTCAACGGAGGCAAGGTCGGCAAGAGCTAATTCCGTGTTAATGACTTCAATGTCATCCAGAGGAGAGACTTTGCCTGCGACGTGTACGACGTTTTCGTCTTCAAAACACCGCACGATGTGTGCAATGGCGTCGCACTCACGGATGTTGGCTAGGAACTGGTTACCCAGGCCTTCGCCCTTGCTGGCGCCTGCGACGAGGCCGGCGATGTCCACGAATTCCACGGTGGCCGGCACGATGCGTTCAGGCGAGACGATGTCGGCGAGCTTCTGCAGACGAGGATCGGGCACTTCCACAATGCCCACATTGGGCTCGATGGTGCAGAACGGATAGTTTTCCGCTGCAATACCGGCTTTCGTTAACGCGTTAAAGATGGTGGATTTGCCGACGTTGGGCAAACCGACGATGCCGCATTTCAGTCCCATGACGATTAAGTTCCTGTGCGAAAAATTTGAAAGCGATAGATCAAATAATTATGGCGCAGCAAGCCGGACTTTTTCAGGCTTGGGCTGCAGGCTCTTGCTTTTCGGGCGTTTTTTCGGTTTTGGCGGGTTTGGGCGGATGCGCAAACTTGCCGATGGTGCGCTCGGCGCCTTCGAATTTTCCCAGAGCCAAATTGTCGATAGCCTTGAGAGCGCCCTCGAGACATTTCGAGATACCTTCGGACTGTTCGGTCGTGGCGCGTCCGAGTACCCAGTCAATCACGGCCATGCCCGGGCACAGCTGACGCGGATGACCGATACCGACGCGCAGGCGCCAGAAGTCACCCGTTGCAAGGCGTTGCGTGATGTCCTTGAGGCCGTTGTGACCGGCGTTGCTGCCGCCGAACTTCAGGCGCATTGTCCCCGGCGCGAGATCGAGTTCGTCGTGAACTATCAGAATTTCTTCCGGAGAAATTTTGTAGTAGGCGGCCAACGGCTGTACGGCTTGCCCCGATAGGTTCATATATGTGGTGGGTTTAAGCAGCCACACGTCGCCGGCGGGCGTCGAAATGCGGGCCGTTTCGCCGAAAAATTTAGCCTGATGTGAAAAACGCGCGCCTTTGGCCTGAGCCAGACGATCGACGAAGTCAAAGCCGACGTTGTGGCGGGTGTTGCGGTATTCGTCTCCCGGATTGCCGAGACCGACGATGAGAGCAATGGGCTTTTGAGCCATGATGCAGTCTTCCTTTTTGTCCGAGCGAAACGTTATTCGTAGAAACGAGACGTATCGGACGGTTTTTTCTTTTTATCCTTGGTTTTGCCGCGGTGATCCTTCTCGCGATTGTCTTTTTTGTCGAATTTTCGTTTGGGTTTGCCGGCTCGGTCTTCACGCTCTTCAAAGCGCTTCGGAGCTCGATCGAACCGAATCGTCACGCGGCGGCCTTTGATCGTGCTGTCTTTGAGCGAGTCGACAACAGCAGAAGCAACGGACTTTTCTACTTCCACGAGCGTAAACGACTCGGTGATCTCAATAGCGCCGATCTTACGGCTGGCAATTCCAGCCTCGTTGGCGATGGCGCCGACAATATCACCGGGACGAACGCCTGATTTGTGCCCGGCACCGATGAAAATGCGGCTCATGCCGACTTCCGGAGCCTCGGTGAGGCGGCTGGGACGCGTCTTTTCGCGCTTGGGACGATCGAAAAGCGACGGAGCGGGGATCTCCTCTTCGTCTCCCGCACCGTTGACGGCACGGTTGGCAAGCGAGACAGCCGCGCAAGCGACTTCCATCGGATCAAACTGCGTGCACAGCGACTCCACGATCACGCGGCAGCGTTCGATCTGTTCGGTGTTGGAAAGCTCTTCGGCAATGGAATTCTTCAGTATCGAAAGACGTTTGGCTCGTGCATCGGTGAGCGTTGGGACGGTGCGCACTTCGATCTTGGCCTTGGTGTGAGACTCCAGAAGACGCAGACGGCGATGTTCACGCGGCTCAATCACGGAAATGGCCATGCCGGAGCGACCGGCGCGTCCCGTACGTCCGATACGGTGCACGTAAGTTTCCGGAGATGCGGGCAATCCCAAATTGACCACATGCGTGAGGTTTTCTAGATCAATGCCGCGGGCGGCCACGTCGGTGGCGACGATGAGTTCGATGGAGCCATTTTTGGCTCGCTTCATGACTCGATCGCGGCTGGCCTGATCGAGCCCGCCGTGCAGGGCCTCAACGGAAAATCCTCGTGCACGCAGGGCCTCCGTGACTTCGTCGACTTCCACGCGGGTACGGGCAAAGCAGATGGCGAGCACCGCTTCTTCCACTTCGAGAATGCGGGCGAGAGCTGCCAGGCGATGAGGACGCGCCACAACATAGGCCACCTGAGGTACGCGGGGTGCTTCTTCCGTGGTGTTCTTTTCGATGACGATGTGCTTGGGGTTCTTGAGATGCTTGTTGGCGATTTCAAGGATGCGCTCCGGGAGCGTTGCTGAAAACAGCGCCGTTTGGTGCGTTTCAGGCAATGCCGCTGTGAGCTCCTCGAGTTCTTCGGCAAAGCCCATGTCGAGCATCTCATCGGCTTCGTCCATCACGAAGAACTGAACTTGGGAGAGATCGAGCGTACCGCGGTGCAGATGATCAAGCGCGCGTCCCGGCGTGGCAACAACGACATGTACGCCGCGTTTTAAAAGTCGAATCTGACGCGTGTAGTCCTGACCGCCGTAAATGGGGCAGGTTTCCAGACCGCTGTCTTGTCCAAGGTTGACAAAACTTTCGCTCACCTGCAGGCAGAGCTCGCGCGTGGGTGTAAGAACGAGTACGCGGGGAGCACCGGGCTTTGCTTCAGTACCGGCAAAGACCTCTACGGCGGGCAGCGCGAAGGCTGCGGTTTTTCCTGTGCCGGTAGCGGCCTGACCCAAGACGTCGCCGCCTTTGATGAGTTCGGGGACTGCGGCGGACTGAATCGGCGTCGGCTCTTCAAAGCCCAGACGCGCAACGGTCTCGCAGAGTTTTTCAGAAAGCCCCAGAGGAGCAAAGGCGGAGGTCATGCAATAGGTCTCAAGTCAAAGCGCTCAGAAAAGCGCAAATAACGAAAAAACCCGTTTTCTGCGGCAGCACCCAACGGATGCCTTCGGCAAAGAACGGGCTTGGGCTGCGTACGGCCGCGCTTTTTTGAGAAAGGCACGGCCGTTGATGCAACGAACTGCGCGATTAGGCAGCAGGCGTAGCAGCTTCCTGGGGAGCAGCGTTGTCGGCGTCGTCGCCGGCAACGTTGGCAACCGTAGCAACCGGGGTTTCGGGGTTGACAGCGGTCACGCCGGCGGGCAGGGCGATGTCGCCCACGCGCAGCGTGGTCTGGCTGGTCATGCCGGAGAGATCCACGTCGATGAATTCGGGCAGATCCTTGGGCAGGCAAGAAACTTCCACAGCACCCACGAGGTGGCTGATGAGGCCCTTGTCGATCTTGACGGCCGGGCTGTTTTCACCACCGAAGAAGTGCAGCGGCACGCGCATCGTCACGTTGGCGTTCGGGTCGATACGCTGGAAGTCCATGTGCAGAACTTGGTTCTTGTACGGGTGCATCTGGAAGGCACGCAGGACCACGAGCTGTTCAGTGCCGTCGAGTTCCATCGTCAGAATGGAGGAGTGGAACTTTTCCTTCTGCAGCGCGTAGAACATCTCGTTGTGATCAATGGCGATCATGGCTGCAGGCTGGTTCAAGCCGTAAAGGATTGCGGGAACCTTGGCTTCGCGGCGAAGGCGGCGGCTCGCACTCGTACCTTGCGTTGCGCGGGTAGCGGCGGTGAATTTCATGGTTAAGTACCTCAAAATAAACAAAAAAGTGTTCGCAACCGCGACCAGTTGCGAACAGGTTTTCAAAAAGGATTCGGATTGTAGCGGATTATTCGTTAAAAAGCTCGCTGACCGAATCTTCGCGTGCGATACGCGAAATCGTTTCGCCCACCAGAGGCGCACAGGAGAGCTGGCGAATCTTGGGGCATTCCTGCGCTTCGGGGCGCAGCGGAATCGTGTCGGTCACCACGACTTCGTCAAGAGCGGAGTTCTTGATGCGTTCGATGGCGTTGCCGGAGAAAACGGGGTGTGCGGCATAAGCAAGCACACGAGTAGCGCCGCGCTCCTTGAGAGCTCCGGCGGCGTTGCACAGCGTGCCGGCCGTATCGACGATGTCGTCGGTGATGACGCAGGTGCGCCCCTTGACTTCACCGATGATGTTCATGATTTCGGCAACGTTGGCGCGCGGACGACGCTTGTCGATGATGGCGAGGTCAACGCCGAGTTCCTTGGCCATAGCACGGGCACGAACCACACCGCCCACGTCGGGCGAGACGACCATCAGGTCAGGGTACTGGTGCGAGACCAGATCGTTCAGAAGAACGGGTGTCGAGTAAATGTTGTCGACTGGGACATCGAAGAAGCCCTGAATCTGGTCGGCGTGCAAGTCCATCGTGAGCACACGGTCGATGCCTACGCTCTGGAGCATGTTGGCGACAACCTTGGCGGAGATGGCCACGCGGGCCGAACGGGGACGACGGTCCTGACGAGCGTACCCGTAGTAGGGCATCACGGCGGTGATACGGCGGCACGAAGCGCGGCGCAGCGCATCGACCATGATCATCAGTTCCATCAGATTGTCATTGGTCGGCGCACAGGTGCTTTGAAGCACGAAAGCGTCACAGCCGCGGACGTTCTCGTTGATTTCAACCATAACTTCGCCGTCGGAGAAGCGGTTGACGGTTGCCCGTCCAAGCGGGATGTTCAGGTACTGAGCCACTGCATGAGCAAGCTTGGGATTGGCATTCCCCGAGAAGACCTTCAGGCTGTCAGAAATCATTTTTACCCTCTGAAAAGTGGGTGCGTGCACGAATGAACAACGCAGGAAATTTTGATGTGAAACACATCCTCGGACGGGAAAATGTTTTTTCTCGCCCGTAAAAAATAAAACCGCGCCAAGCAGTCTAGGACGCTCTTTACAAATTGCAAAGATTTTCCGAGACGCCTGCGCAGTTCGTTGTGCAGGAAAAACACTCAAAACAGTGTTTTGGCAGGGGTGGAAGGATTCGAACCTTCGCATACCGGAATCAAAATCCGGTGCCTTAACCGCTTGGCGACACCCCTGTCCGTTTTTCTCGTCTTTATCAGCCTACTAAGCAACCGACGGACGGATGTTCCTGAAGAATCTTCGTCACGTATCCCCGCATGGGGTACGAAACGGCTTCAAGCGCTTGTTTGGCGCTTTCTTCCGAGCCAAACAGTGCGAAAACCGCGGAGCCGGACCCCGTCATCCGGGCGCCGGAACCGAGAGCCTGCAGGGCTTTTCCGATCTCAGGATTGATCCGCACAGCAACAGGCTGCAAATCGTTTCGGCCGATGAGTTCCGGCCACTGACTGCTCAGTTGCTGAGAAAGAGCCGAAATTTTCAAGGATTTCGTGTCTCTTGTCAAGGCTGGATGCTGAAAAATCAATGCAGTAGAGGTAGGCTTCGACGGCATGGCAACTGCAACCCAGGCTTGCGGAACGGCGATTGGCATGAGAATGCCGCCTGTACCTTGAGCAAAAGCGTTTTGTCCAAATAAAAAGAATGGAACGTCGGCGCCGAGCGATTCGCCGATGGACATCAGTTTCTCTTGGGGCCAGTTGAGTCCCCAGAGCTTGTTAAGCCCCATCAGAGTGCTCGCACAGTCGCTAGAACCTCCGCCCATGCCTGCACCCGCTGGAATGCGCTTTGTAACGTGGATGTGGCATCCGATCGTTGTGCCGCTGATTTGCTGAAGACGGCGGGCGGCTCGTACGCACAGGTCTTTATCCATGTCGCCGATAACGTCGCCCGTGCGGGAAATTTTTCCGCTTGGATCAAGCTCCAGGACGATGTCGTCGCACAAATCAATCAGAACGAAAACGGACTCGAGCAGGTGCATACCGTCGGTTCGGCGTCCAACCACATGCAAAAAAAGATTGAGTTTGGCCGGGGCCTTGAGTTCAATCGATGTAGCAGACATGGCTATTCAATGGCTAGTGTCAAAGTGATTTGTCTCGGAGCTGTTTGCGAGAGTGCCACGAGTGCCGGAGAGTTGTCGGTTTTGCGGCGCTTGACGGCAATTTGCCAGCCCGCTTGAATAAATGCGTCGTTGGCGATCTGAGCGGGGGCTTGAGGCCAGGGCATGCCCGAAAGCCATGCCGAAAGCATATCGGCGGGCAAGCCGAAACCTAGATGTTTGCGCATCAGCTCTAGAGCGTTTGCAGCCGAGTCGGACGCCTCCTTACCTTCTTTGTTAGGGCGTTCGAGAACAGCGCCAGCGGGCGTGACGGTGATGCGGGCGAGAATCCCGTAGAGCGGCGTCATGAGCGTGAGTTCCGAGAAGTCTTTTGCTTCGACGAGCTTCCAGCGGCCGGTGACGGCCTCGATACCATCGGGGCCTTCGGCGCGCAATGAAAAACGCCCGGCGCGCTCCCGGCTATCGAGCGGCTGCACGGCAACGCAACCGCTCAAGAGCATGAGGCTGCCAAAAAGCAACGTGCGGCGCTTCATTTTGCTGGGCCGCGATGGTGACGCAGCTCTTTGGCTTTCGTGTTGTTCGGCTCTCCTTCGAGCACCGAAGCGATGTAACTGTCCGCTTCGACCGTCTTGCCGACAACATAAAGGATTTCAGCCAGATGCAGGGCGATTTCGGTATCGGCCGGCATGGCGTTTTGAGCTTTGCGTACCAACTTTTCGGCCTCTTCAAGACGTCCCTGGCGGTAACGCAGCCAACCCAGGGAATCGGTGATGGCTGCATCCTTGCCTCCGCTCAATTCCATAGCCTTGTTGAGGTAACGCTCTGCCTTGTCCAAATGCATTGCGCGTTCGGCCCACAAAAAGCCCAGAGAGTTCCAACCGTTGGGGTTGTTCGGGTTTTCGGCGATGAAGCGCTCAAAGAGTTTTTCGGCATCCTGGAAGCGATCCTGCTGTACGGCAAGGATCGCGGTGCGATAAAGCAACTCGGGATTCTTGGGGCCGGTTTCAAGCGTTTGGATCAGCACGTCAAGAGCCGGCTGAATTTGTTTGGTTTTTAAAAGCAATTCGGCGCAGGCTACATCCAAGCTCATTTTTCGTTTGGCGTCGGAAGTGCGGATGCCGCGTAAAACCTTGCAGGCACCGTCCACGCTACCGGATTCAGCCAAAAGTTCGGCCTGTTTGATGCGCGCAGCCTCGTATTTATCGCCGCCTTCAACGCGGCCAAGCCATTCAATGGCGGCCTGACGGTCCCCTTGCGCGAGTTTGACCATTCCCAGACGCACGTATGCTGTATCGGGCAGCAACGCCGTTTTTTCGGCTTTGCTCAACAGCACGAGGTAGCGCTTGTAGTAGAGTTCCGCACGCTCGTAGAGATGGGCCTCTTCGGCGATCATACCGAGCAGCATCATGCTGTGTGCGTCGTCTCGACGGCCCACTTCAAGACGCTTGAGTTGAGCGTCAAGCTTCTTGTCGTTGCCGGTGCGAAGCAACGACTTGGCGTAAGCCAAACGAAGCTCGAAGGCGTCCGGATGGCGCTGAAGGTAGTCTTCCAAGCGCTTCATGGCCTTTTTGGGGTCGTTTTGGAATTCTGCATCAATGCCCTTCATCAGCACGTGCGGACTGTCGGGCGCAAGATCCATTGCTTTGCTTGCGTGCATGGCAGCCTGCGGCGTCATGCGAGCGCGAGCTGCGAGTTCGGAGAGCACGAGTTGAGCGCGGGCGTCGTCCTTGAGATCCGCAGCCGCTTTGACGAAAGCGTGGTAAAAGAGATCCTTGGCCGGAGCTTTCAGCTGCATGGCGCCCAGTTCGTCCAGGGCCCCCGCCGGATCGCGAGCCGCTTGTACCAGTCCTTTGACGAGTTCTCCCGCTTCGTCGTATTTGCCTTGGCTGAAAAGTTCTTCAGCTTTGGTCAGACGTATCTGGCGGTTGTTGGGATCAAGCCCCGTCCAAATTTTGAGGGCCTCATTGGCCGCTTCTTCGTTGTCTGCTTCCTGCGCAATGTCAAAGGCGCGTCCGGCCGCTTCGGCAGAGCGTCCCTTTTGCGCCGCGTTCAGAAAAGCCTTCCAAGCGAGTTCCGAATCGCCGGACTGTACGGCGAATTCGCCGACAAGAAGACTGCGGATAATGTCAGAGTCCTGTGCGGCTTTTTGCGCGGCGAGTTGATCTGCGCGGTCAACCGTGTCCGAGGCCAGAGGAGATGCGGCGTGTACGGCGGCAAAGCCCAGAACGGCGCCGAGAAGAATGCTAAGCGAAGTACGAATGGCGGACATGCGAAAAAACGTGCGATACGGAAAAGAGTAGGCATCAGCCTTCTTTCAAACGAACGATGAGTATAGCGGGCGCAGACCGTAGACGGCTTAATCCGCACGTCTAGTTGTTACAATCGGTGGGCCCAATCAGGATTTTGTTGCCATGATTTTTAACCTGTTATCGCGGTTCTGGATTGCCGTTATCAAAAGCCTCAGGCACATGCCTGTGAGCGCTCGCTCAGCGTTGGCCGGCTTTCTTGCGCTCTTGTTTTGGATAGCCATCCCGAAGCGCCGTCGCGTGACGCTTACCAATCTGAGGTTGTGCTTTCCGGACAAGACAGACGCTGAACGCAAGAAAATAGCAAAGAGTTTTTACCGAAAGCTCATGCGCGCGGCGCTTGATCACGGAGTCTTATGGAGCGGTACCCGCGAAGAGGTAGCCGCAATGGTGCGTTTTGAGGGTGTCGAAAACATTACCGAAACCGTGGCTCGCGGTGAGCATTTGATCGTGATTTCCCCTCACTTCGTCGGGCTCGATGCGGCGGGCATCGGGCTGAATTTGCACGTGCGCGGCTGTTCTCTTTACCAAAAGCAGGCCAATCCGGTCTGGGACGAAGCGGCTCTGAAGGGACGCCTGCGTTTTGCCGATCCGGAACTGATTGCCAAGCACGGGCGCGGAGACCTAAAGGCTGTGATTCGCGCCATGAATAAGGGGCTACCCTTTTATTATTTGCCCGACATGGACCACGGCCGGAAGAACTCCATTTTCATTCCGTTTTTCGGTGTGCCGGCAGCAACCGTGCCGATGGCTTGTCGTTTGGCGAAGCTTACGCGGGCGAAAGTGTGCATGTGTATTGCCGAGATGACGGACGAGGGCTACACGGTTCATATTTCGCCTGTCTGGGAGAACTATCCGACCGACGATGTCGAAGCCGATACTCGACATATCACGGCCGAACTCGAAAAGTGGATTCTCAAACTGCCGGATCAGTACCTTTGGTCGCATCGACGCTTTAAGACGCGTCCCGAAGGGGAACCTTCCGTGTACGACTAATCGGACCAGTAACTATGCGATTTACCAAAATGCAGGGCGCGGGCAACGACTTTGTCATGCTGGACGCCACGCAGGAACCGTTTACCTTGACGACCGAACAGATCCGCGCGTTGTGCGATCGTCGCTACGGCGTCGGATGTGATCAGTTGTTGGTGGTTGAAAAAAGTGCTCTGCCCGAAGTTGACTTCAAGTACCGCATTTTCAACTGCAGCGGCGGTGAAGTCGAAATGTGCGGCAATGGCGCGCGTTGCTTTGCTGTTTTTGTGCGAGAACTTGGGTTGACCGACAAAACGACGATTGCCTGCGAAACGGTCAAAGGCGTCATTCGTCCGCACATGGAAGATGACGGCTCGGTTACCGTGGACATGGGGCGGCCCCGTTTTGAGGCTGCTGATGTCGGGCTCATGACACAAGGGCTTGAAACGAAGACCGAGGGTGAAGCAACGCTCTATAAAATCGCGGCTGCAGGGCTCGACAACTGGGTGAGCGTTGTCTCGATGGGAAATCCTCATGCCGTTCGTTTGGTCGAGAACGTTGCAACCGATCTGGTTTGTTCCGTGGGCAGCGCTTTTCAGAAGATGCCGGTGTTTGAGCATCAGGTCAACGCCGGCTTTATGCAGGTCGTCAGCTCAAGAGAAATCAATCTGCGAGTTTACGAGCGAGGCGCGGGTGAGACGCTTGCCTGCGGTTCGGGAGCGTGCGCCGCGGTGACTTCGGGCATTCGCCGCGGTTTTTTGGGTAACGACGTACTCGTTCACATGCGGGGCGGCGACATTCGCGTGCGTTGGAGCGGCGAATCCGAAGCGTCCGTTTATCTATCGGGACCGGCCGTGACTGTTTTCACCGGCGAAATTGACCTGGATCGGATCGTGTTGCCGACAGCCAATTTTTGAGAAAGAATTTTTGACACGAATTTGAGAATTGATATGCAAGACATCGTTCTGAAGAAAGGCAAGGAGAAAAGTCTGCTGCGCCGGCATCCGTGGGTTTACGACACTGCAGTTGCCAAGGCCGGACAAAAAGGCGTAAAGATCGCCGCCGGCGAAATGGTGCGGGTGGTTTCGCACGACGGACGCGAACTGGGTTACGGTGGTTGGTCGCCAGCTTCCACACTGCGAGTGCGCATGTTCACTTACGCAGGGGAAGAGGCTCCGCAGCCGGGTTTTCTCACGCATCGCATCGAAAAAGCGGTTGCCGCGCGAGCTCATCTACTGGAACGTACCAATGCCCGCCGACTGGTCTTTGCCGAGGCCGACGGCATTCCGGGGCTGGTGGCCGATATGTACGGTGATTGGGTGGTGACGCAATTTCAGAGCGCGGCCGTGCAGGCCAACAGTGCAGAAATCGTTGACGCTTTGATGAAGGCTACGGGAGCCAAAGGCGTGTTTGACCGATCGGACGCAGCCACCCGCAAGCGCGAAGGGCTTGAGGAGCACGTAGGCGTACTTGCCGGCGAAGAACCTCCCGACATCATTGAAGTCGTGGAAGACGGAGTGAAGTACGGTGTTGATGTGCGCGTGGGGCACAAGACGGGTTTTTATGTCGATCAGCGAGAAAGCCGTCTGGCCGCACAAAACATCGCTCGAGCTTTTAAGAAGGAAACCGGTCGCGGTCTTCGTGCGCTCAATTGCTTCTGCTACACGGGCGGCTTTTCGTTGGCGCTTGCCGCGGGCGGCGCCGAAGAGGTTGTAAGCGTCGACTCTTCGGCAGAAGCGCTTGCCCGCGCTCAGGCCAATGCCGAACTCAACGGCTTTTCGTCTGATGTGTGCAAGTGGCAGCAGGCCGACGTCTTTGAGTATCTGCGCCAGGCACGCGAGGCGGGCGATACGTACGATCTCATCATTTTGGATCCGCCCAAGTTTGCTTCGAGTCACTATCATGTGGATCGCGCCGCAAGAGCTTACAAGGACATCAACCTCAACGGATTGCGCCTGCTTCGCGCCGGCGGCCAGTTGTTAACGTTCTCCTGCTCGGGAGCCATTGACACGGATCTTTTTCAGAAGATCGTGGCGGGAGCTGTCATTGATGCACGCCGCCAGGCATGGGCGCTCACACGCTTCGGAGCCGGGGTTGATCATCCGCTTTTGATGACGTTCCCTGAGGGTGAGTATCTCAAGGGGCTACACCTGAAGCTTTGCGATTAAGATGTTGTAAAACTTGAAAAAGGCGCCTTTGACGAGGCGCTTTTCCTATTGAGGGCGAGACAAAAATGACGGAAGACTTTGATCCGATGGCCGAACCGGATATTTCGGTTACGGTACTCACAGGCTTTTTGGGCGCCGGCAAGACGACGCTCTTGAACCGTATCCTTAAGGAGAATCATGGTCTCAAAATTGCCGTGATCGAAAACGAACTCGGCGAACAGACCATTGACAATGATCTGCTGGTCCAAGACGGCGCCGAACAGATCGTGACGATGAATAACGGTTGCATCTGCTGCACGATTCGCGGCGATTTGTCGCGTGTGCTCACAAACTTGCGCATCCAGCGTGACAAGGGCGAAATCGATTTTGACCATGTTGTCATCGAAACGACGGGTGTTGCCAATCCTGGTCCCGTGTGTCAGACCTTTTTCATGGACGATGCTGTGGCGGCCTTTTTCCGCCTCGACGGCGTGGTGACGCTCGTGGATGCCAAGCACGCTGCTGAAACGCTTGCCAAAGAGGAAGTGGCCTTTGATCAGATCGCCTTTGCGGATCGCATCTTTATTTCCAAGGCTGATTTGGTGAGCGCCGAAGAACTCGCTGCCCTCAAAGAACGCCTGATTTCGATTAATCCCCGCGCGCCGATTGAAGTTGCAGACATGGGTAATGTTCCCGTTGACAAGGTGATCGATATCTATGGCTTCAACATGAATGACATATTGGATGTTGATCCGACTTTCTTGACCGGCGCCCATAAGCACCACCACGGCGACGATGTGGCTGCTTTTGTTTTTACTTCGGACAAGCCTTTCGACGCGCCGCGTTTTGAGCAGTACTTGCAGAGTCTGGTGGCGGTCTATGGGCCCGATATGTTGCGCTATAAGGGCGTGCTCTATCTGAAGGGAACGGATCGGCGCTGCGTTGTGCAGGGCGTGCACATGGTTTTTGGAGCCGATGTGCTTGGCCCCTGGGGGAAGGATAAACCCGAAACCAAGTTTGTGATCATCGGTCGCAAACTTCCGAAAGATGCGATTCTCAAAGGGTTTGAGTCGTGCCTGGCTTAACGTTGATTTGAAAAACGTTACAAGTCGATGCGAACAAATGGCTATGGATTCAAGCTTTTGTGCTATTGTGTGCGCCTTCAAAAAGCCTTGATAATTGTGCGGCCTTGTTTTTATGGCCGTCCGTGCGAAGGCTACTTCTGTAGATCGAAAGAGTTTTATGGCAACAAAAAAGACTTTGACCGAACAAGAGCTCTTGGCGATGTCCGATAAGGACTACATGAACGACAAGCAGCTGGAGTTTTTCCGCAACCGTCTGACGGAGATGGAAGCAGAACTGCGCCACAACGCCGGCCAGACGACTGAAAATCTGCGCGAATCGACTGTGGTGCCTGATCCGGCCGATCGTGCAACGATCGAAGAGGAACACGCACTCGAACTGCGCACCCGTGACCGCGAACGCAAACTTCTCAAGAAAGTGCAGGCTGCAATCAAGCGCATTGATGAAGGCGAATACGGCTATTGCGAAGAAACGGGTGAACCGATCGGCGTGCGTCGCCTTCTGGCTCGTCCGACGGCTACGCTTTCTCTGGAAGCGCAGGAGCGCCGCGAGATTAAACAGAAGATGTTCGGCGACTGACACGTCAACGTCAAGTGCGGTTTTTCGACGTTCAGGTCCGAGAAAATTCTCGGGCTTGAGCCTTGGTGCAAATTTCTTTTGTCGGCAACCGCGCAAAAACACGTGAGAGGAAGGCTCGAGCCTTCCTTTTTCGTAAGAACGAGCCGGATTTTTGAATCAATCCGGACGGATTCAGAGGGGATTTCATGGAACAGTTTCACGGAACGACTATCGTTTGCGTGCGCCGCGGCAACACCGTGACGATGGGCGGCGATGGGCAGGTTACGCTCGGCAACGTCGTCTTCAAGGCTACCGCACGCAAGGTGCGCCGCATTTATCACGATCGCATTTTGGTGGGTTTTGCCGGCGCAACGGCCGATGCCTTTACGCTGGTGGAACGCTTCGAAGGCGAACTTGAAAAGCATTCGGGCAACCTGATGCGCGCGGCGGTGGAGCTTGCCAAACTTTGGCGTACTGACCGCATGTTGCGTCACCTTGAAGCCATGATGATTGTGGCCGATAAAGACGCCACGCTGGTGCTCTCGGGCAACGGCGACGTGATCGAACCCGAAGGCGGCATCGCTGCGATTGGTTCGGGTGGCAACTATGCTCTGTCGGCGGCGCGTGCTTTGAAGGAACATACCGAAATGGATGCGCCTTCCATCGTCAAGGCGGCCTTGGATATCGCCGGTGACATCTGTATCTACACCAACCGCAACCAAACCATCGAAACGCTGCAAGGCTAATTTATTTTTCTAGAACAGTTTTTTCGAGATGAACGAAACCGACCGCTCCATGCTCACGCCGCGCGAAATCGTGAGCGAACTCGACAAATACATTGTGGGTCAAAACGACGCCAAGCGCGCCGTTGCTGTGGCGCTTCGCAACCGTTGGCGCCGCAGTCGCGTGCCTGAACCGCTACACTCGGAAATCACCCCCAAGAACATTTTGATGATCGGACCGACAGGCGTTGGTAAGACCGAAATCGCTCGTCGCTTGGCCAAGCTCACTGACGCGCCGTTTGTGAAGACGGAAGCGACAAAATTTACCGAAGTTGGCTACGTCGGCCGCAATGTGGAATCAATCGTGCGCGATCTGATGCAGGCCGGCATCAAGCTCGTTGAAGCGCAGCAGAAAAAGCGTGTGATGACGCGAGCTCGCGAACAGGCAGAAGAACGCGTGCTTGATCTTCTTTTGCCTCCGCCCGCTCCCGTTGAGGGCCAGGCGGCTCCGGTGCCGGTCGAAGGTGCCGCTCGCCGTCGTTTCCGCGAAGACTTGCGCGCTGGCCGCTTGGATGACAAGACCGTAGAAGCCGATGTGGCAAGTAATGCTCCCGTCTTTAACATGATCGGTCCGGAAGGCATGGACGATCTGGAAAATCAGCTCCAAAGCGTCTTTGACAAGATCAATGCTTCGCGTCGCGAAAAAAAGCGTCTCAAGATCCGCGAAGTGATGGAAATCTACACGGACGAAGAAGCTGGAAAGCTGATTGATCACGAAGACCTCACGCGTCGCGCGATCGAAAGCGTGGAAAACAACGGGATCGTTTTTATTGACGAAATCGACAAGATCGCGGGTGGTGCCGAACGTCACGGTTCGGGCGACGTTTCGCGTGAAGGCGTGCAACGTGATCTGTTGCCGTTGATTGAGGGCACCTCCGTAAAAACCAAGTACGGTTGGGTGAAGACCGACCACGTACTCTTTATTTGCTCGGGTGCCTTCCATCTTTCCAAGCCTTCCGACTTGGTTCCCGAACTGCAGGGACGTCTGCCGATTCGTGTGGAGTTAAAAAGCCTTACCGAAGAAGACTTCGAGCGTATCCTTACCCAGACCGATGCTTCTGTTGTCAAGCAGTACGAAGCACTTCTGGGGGCCGACGGCGCCAAGCTTACTTTCACACCCGAGGCGATCAAGGCGATTGCTCATTATGCGTTTGAAGTGAACGAGCGAACGGAAAACATCGGTGCCCGACGCCTCTACACCGTGATGGAAAAGTTGCTTGAAGAAGTGAGCTTTGACGCAGGCTGTCGCAGCACGATGGAAGTGACGATTGACGAAGCGTACGTGCGTGAGCGCTTGGACATGCTCGCTGGCAATCAGGACTTGTCCCGCTACGTGCTCTAACGATTATTTCGCATGCAAGGCAGAGCCTTTTCGGCTCTGTTTTGCTATCTGCGAACACGTGGCGTTCGCAAGTCGCTGTGTGCGGTATAGTTTGGCGCGCTTGCGACGGCGTTGACATAAAAAGAAAGTATCATCAAAACAACGCCGGAGACGTGTGTCTTTGCTGCAAGTGAACTGCTTTTTTCGGAAGCAATCCCTCGGTCATCAAAGGACAACAAACAATGCAGACTTCCGCCCCCAACACCAATTTGGTGCCCGCTTCGCTCAAAGCTGAAGTTCTTTCCGAAGCCCTTCCTTATATTCAACGCTTTCACGGCAAGACGATTGTGATCAAGTACGGCGGCAACGCCATGACGGATCCGAAACTGCAGCGCGCTTTTGCGCGAGATGTGGTGCTTTTGAAGCTTGTCGGCATGAACCCAGTGGTTGTGCACGGCGGCGGTCCGCAGATCAATAGTGCCTTGAACCGCGTGGGCAAGGTGAGCGAATTCGTACAAGGTATGCGCGTCACTGATCCCGAGACGATGGAAGTTGTCGAATGGGTGTTGTGCGGTGAAGTGCAGGGCGATCTCGTGCAAATGATCAATTCCTTCGGCGGTCATGCCGTGGGCTTGACCGGCAAGGATGGCAGTCTCATCAAGGCGCGCCGAATGAAATTGCAGGACACCAATGATCCCAATGTTTATCACGACATCGGTCAGGTGGGCCTGATTGAGGAAATCAATCCGTCGCTCGTGCAGGCGCTTGAACAGGATCACTTTATTCCTGTGATCAGCCCCATCGGCATGGGAGAAGACGGTTTGGCCTACAACATCAATGCTGACGTGGTGGCTGGGAAGATGGCCGAAACACTTAAGGCTGAAAAGCTCGTGATGCTTACCAATACGCCCGGTGTGCTTGATCGTGAGGGCAACCTTCTGAGCGGTCTGACGGCCTCTGGAATTGATGCGCTTTTTAAAGACGGCACGATTTCGGGCGGCATGCTACCCAAGCTTTCTTCTGCGCTGTCGGCGGCTCGCAACGGCGTACGCAGCGTGCATATTATTGACGGACGTGTCAATCACTGTTTACTTCTTGAAATTCTCACCCCGCAGGGCGTGGGTACGATGATCTCGGCCGATGACTGATAGCAAAAAACGCCGTAACAAACCGAATGAACATGCCGACGACGGACAAAGCCGTGCGCGGTTGTCTCGAGTCAAAGTTTGGCTGATTGACTGCGACGATACGCTCTACGAGTCTTCCCGTGGCATGTTTGCCGCCATCCATTTACGCATGGAGTCGTTCATTGCGCAAAAGCTTGGCGTGTCGATCGAAGAAGGCCGTCGCCTTCAGCATGCCTATTGGGCGCAGTACGGAGCGACTTTTTTAGGACTTGAAAAACATCACGGAATCGCACCCAAGGAATTTTTTGATGCCACGCATCGGTTTGATCTTTCCGAAGAGGTCCCTGAAGATTTCTGTCGCACCAAGTTGCGAGACAGCCTCAAAGCTCTGAAAGGCAAGCGTGTGTTGGTGACCAACGGTCCCGAATGCTACATACAAGCACTTTTGCCGCTTTTGGGCATTGCCGATTTGTTTGATGCGGTGGTAAGCGCCGACGATATGCGCGTTTTGGGCGCCTGGCGCTGCAAGCCTGATGAAACCTTATTTGCCAGTTTGGCAGCGCGCTTTAAAGCGCGTCCTGAGCAGTGCGCTTTCATTGAAGACAGTCCGGTGAACCTAAAGACAGCCAAAAAACTCGGCATGCTGACAGTGTGGTGCGCAGGCTATCGCAAACGCGAGCCGCACCGTGTGCACGCGCATGCTTGGGCCGATGTTGCCGTGGACTCCTTGTTTGAGCTTGCCCGCCGCGTGTGTAACGCTCGCTCGCAGGCTTGCCTGACGCAGGAGAGATGCAAATGATGAAGGTGTTGAAGACTTGCTGGCGCGGATTGGATTTTCTTCGGCGTCTGACTCTGAACCTGGTTTTTTTGTTGGTTCTTGGCGCGATTATTTTTGCCTTTTTCTACGAAAAGCCCGTGAGTGTTCCCAATAACGCCGTGTTATTGGTGACTTTATCGGGGCAGATTGTGGAAGAGGATGATTTTGACGGCCAGGGAACATTTTCTTCCATGGTTGACGGCTCGGACTCCTTCACGCGTCTGCGCGACGTGACGCGGGCTTTGTCGCTTGCTGCCGAAGACAAACGCATTGCGGCGGTGCATTTCCGTGTGCAGGATCTGCAAAAAGCGGGCCTGGCTTCGCTTCGCGAGATCGGCGCAGCAATGGATCGCGTGAAGGCTGCCGGCAAGAAAATCACCGTTTGGTCGACAGGCTACAGCCAGATTCAGTATGCGGTTGCCGCGCATGCCAACGAGGTCTTTGTTCACCCTATGGGCGGCGTGATGCTCAAGGGGCTTTCCGGAACCCGCCTTTACTGGGGCAGCGCGCTCAAAGAGTTGGGCGTGACGGTGCATGTATACCGCGCGGGTGACTACAAGAGTGCTCCAGAAATTTTTGTGCGCTCCGAACCCTCTAAAGAATCGCTTGCGGCTGATCGTTTCTGGATGAAAGACATCTGGTGGCAATACACCGCCAACATCGAGTCTTCCCGAGGTTTGATGCCGGGTGCTGTCGACAAGGTGATTGCTACGTATCCCGAGCTCCTTGAAAAAGCGCAAGGAGACATGAGCCGGGTAGCACTCGACCAAAGCCTGATTGATTCGGTGCATACGGCCGATGAGGTGATCGATATTCTGCGCACCCGTATGGGTTGGAAGAGTGCGACCGAAGAAAGGCTTCTTGACTATCGGCTTTATCTTGAGGCTGCAGAAAACGTTCCGTCCGGAAAACGCGTTGCCGTGGTGACGATCGAAGGTGAAATCAAAGACGGCGGCGACGGCCCCGGTATGACCGGTGAACGCGACGCCGTGCAACGCATCCGAGCCGTACGCGAGTCGCCTGACTATGCGGCTCTGGTGGTGCGTATCGATAGCCCCGGCGGCAGTCCGGTGGCTTCCGAACTGATTCGCCGTGAGCTGGAACTCGTCAAAAAGGCAGGCAAGCCTGTGGTTGCAAGCTTTGGCGACTATGCCGCAAGCGGTGGCTACTGGGTAGCATTAGGTGCCGACACGATTGTGACCGATCCGATGAGTATCACCGGTTCCATTGGCGTGTTCGGTATGATGCCGACTTTTGAAAAGGCCATTGATCGATTGTCGCTCGGTACGGGCGGCGTATCGACCTCACCGCTTGCTGATGCGATGAATCCGCTCAAATCGGTGACGCCCGAGTACGGAAAGATGATGGAACTTTCCGTGGCCCGTATCTATCGCGACTTCATTTCATTGGTTGCCAAAGGTCGCAAAATGGATGAGCAAAAAGTAGCGGCATTAGCGCAGGGGCGCGTTTTTACTGGCCGGCAGGCGATTGATATGGGGCTTGCCGATACCTTGGGCGGGTTGGACGTGGCTTTAAAGAGGGCTGCCGAAATGGCCAATGTGCCCAATGCGCCCGCGGAATTCATCGAGCGTGATGGCTCCGGGTTGTCGATGATGGTGATGCGTCTGATGCGCCGTGCCATGATCGAAACCGGCTTTGCCGAAGCGATGCGGTTGGCGGCTCCCGCCGTGCAGGTGCTTGAGCCCGTCCAACGCCTGCAGCAGACGGTTTCGGGGACAATGCCTCTGTACACGCATTGTTTGTGTACGGCGCAATAAATCGGGAGGGGACGCTGATGTATAGCAGACGTCCCCTCAAATTTTTGTCGGGTCAATCAATCGTTTCAGAGGTGCTTTTTGAGTTCCTCGACAACTTCAATATCAGCAGGCAACCAATCGACGGTGTCAAGTTCGTCGCGGGTGAGCCACTTCATGGCTTCATGCTCGACCAATTCGATCTCGCCCTTCGTGATGCTCGACAGGAAGCAGTGCATCGTGAGGTGGAAATTCGGGTAGTCGTAGTCGACTGTCGTCACGAACTTGTCGGGGTGAATCGTGACGCGCAGTTCTTCCTCAATTTCGCGCACGATCGCTTCTTCGGCGGTTTCGCCCTGCTGCACTTTGCCGCCCGGGAATTCCCAGCCGTCTTTGTATTCGCCGTAGCCGCGCTGCGTGGCAAGAATCTTCCCGTCTTTGACGATGATGGCGGCAACGACTTCAATGGTTTTCATTGCGTAAAAGTCCTCTCAGAAAGGTAGCGAACAAGTATACGTGCCAATAAGTGAGGGATTGCTCACAAAGCTGCTGGAGTACTTTGAGACGGATGCGAAGAAAAGCGCAGGACAAAATCGGCGATAAAAATGGTTTTGATGTGATCACGCTTGCAAGAGAACATCAAAGAGCCCCCTCGAAAGGTCAAACGGAGCCGTGAGTCACTGGAGAACACGCGGCACTAAAACGAAAGCTACGCTGCCTTCGTCGAGTTTCTGAGTGCTTCGATGAGTTCTGTGGCCCAACGAATTTGTCGATCTTTTTGAGCAGGAATCGCAATTCGAATGTGGCGTTGTGCCCAGGCGTTGGTGAGCTTTACCGCACGGGTGCGCGGGTGGGGTTGTGCTTCGAAAGCGACGCGGCTGGCAATGCCGATTCCGACGCCTGCGGCGGCCATCTGAAACAGAATCGGCTGATTGGAAACGCGAACTTTGGGGACGAGCTTGTGGCCGAGTTCTCTGGCTCGTTCGTCGACGAAACGCTGCATTTCAACGTGTTCGCTCAGGGAAACGAAGTCTTCGTTCAGACATTCGGCGAAATCCAATGCCGTGCGTTGTGCCAGCGGTGAATCCGCACTCACGATCACCACCAGGTCATCACGTGCGTAATCCAGAAAAATGACGCCTGGATAGTCTCCGACAAAGGCACTCAGGCCGATATCGGCTCTGTCTTCGGCAACGGCTTCAACCACATCGCGCGAAGAGCAACGGTGGTGCGATACCGAAATGTCCGGATGCGCCTTCAGAAAACGAGCCAATCCGTCAGCCAGAAAGTTCATGGCGGCACCGTAGTTGGAGACGATGCGAAGCGTGCCAGCCTCGCGGCTTACAAACGGTTCAAGATCGCGAAGCATGACATCAATATCGCGTTCGATTCGCAGAGCGCCTTGCCGCACGATTTCGCCGGCTGAGGTCACTGTCATGCCCTGCGCCGTCCGTGTAAAAAGAGCTACGCCCAAGTTCGATTCGAGTCCTTTGATGCGTGCGCACACTGTGGAAGGACTCAGATGTACGCGAGCAGCCCCTCGCGTGAGATTGCCTTCGTCAGCAACGGCGCGAAAGGCTTTGAGATCGGTCAGAGAAAAGTGCTGCATAGCTCAAGGACATTCGAAAAATCCGAATGAAGGCTTTGAAAAAGACTGATGGATGAATTCTTTCCTGAAGCTTAACATGGCCGTAAGAAGTCTGAAATTCTTGATCCCTGGGAGTTTTTGGGCTTTTTTCAAAGAAAGTCCGAATCGAAGAGATAAATTCGGATTTCAAAAAAGAAGGAGAGAGATATGCAATTTCAAAGATTGACCGTTTTGGCGAGTGCAGTTGTTATTGGCCTCGGTCTGTCGTCAGGCGCTTATGCATTTTCGGCTGAAATGACGAAGTCCTATTCGCAGGGCGAAAAGGCATCCTATCTGGCGGGCGCACATAACCAAAAAGGCATTTCCTGCCAAATGTGCCACACCTCGGACAAGATCAGCGATTCGGAAACGGAGATCAACAAGCAGTGCGTGATGTGCCACGAGCCCAACGCATTGGTTAAGAAAACGGAAAAGCCGCATCAGCCCAATCCGCACAAGAGTCACTTGGGTGACGTTCAGTGCACGGCCTGTCATTCCGGCCATACGCCTTCCGTCGCGTACTGCACCAACTGCCATGATTTCCCGTCCATGAAGGATATGAAGTTTGGCAAGGGGGCCAAGCCTGCTTCTCAGTACGAAGATCTGGCCAAGTACGACAATGCCAAGCCCGAACGTACGGAAACGACGGACATTCTCGTGGTCGGTTCCGGTGCGGCAGGTTTTGTGGCAGCTTTTACGGCACAGGAAGCCGGTGTGAAGAACATCATCATGGTTGAAAAGATGGCGGTGCCGGGCGGCAACAGCCAGCTTGCAGCTGGCGGCATGAATGCAGCCGGCACTCCTTATCAGAAGGAAAAAGGCATTGAGGACAATGCCAAGCTGATGTTCGAAGATACGATGAAGGGCGGCAAGAACGTGAGCAACCCCGAACTTGCAAAGATTCTGGCCGAACGTTCCGCTGATTCGATCAAGTGGCTTGCCGATCGCGGTGCTGTGCTCTCGCATGTCGGCCGCGGCGGCGGTGCCTCGGCAGCCCGCATGCACGGGCCGGCGGGCGGTGTCTTCGTGGGGCCGTATCTTTCGAAGTTCTTCCGTGATCATGCCAAGGAAACCAACCTTGACCTGCGTCTGAATTCCAAGATGGTCAAGCTTTACACCGATGACAAGGGCAATGTGACCGGTGCGCTTATCAAGGGCAAGCACTCGGGTCTGTATCGCATCAATGCCAAGGCTGTGGTTTTGGCTACGGGCGGCATCGGCGCCAATGCCAAGCTCGTTCAGTCGCTGCGTCCGGACATCAGCGCGGATGTGAAGACGTCCAATCAGCCGGGCAGCCAGGGCGACGGCATGGTGCTCGCACAGAAGGTTGGCGCGGCTGTGGTCGATGCCAAGGAAATTCAGCTCAATCCGACATTGTTGGTCGGCAGTCCCGTGATTGTTTCCGAAACGGTGCGAGGAGCAGGTGCGGTGTTTGTGAACCGCGAAGGTAAGCGCTTTATCAGCGAACTCACCACGCGCGACGTGACGAGTGCTGCTGTGTCGAAGCAAACCGGTGGCACGGCTTTTGAAATCTTTGACGATAAGGTTCGTCAGAGTGTCAAGCAAACCGGTGCGGCTTTCGAACTGGGGCTTGCCAAGGAAGGCAAGACGCTGGCTGAACTTGCCAAGAACGCTGGCATTGATCCCAAGAACCTTGAAGCAACGATTGCTCAGTACAACAAGTACGCCGAAGCCGGCAAGGATCCCGACTTCAACCGTCCGGGTCTGAATGCCAAGCTCAAGGTCGACAAGGCTCCGTTCTACGCCATCGAAATCACGCCGGCTATCCACTACTACATGGGAGGCCTGAAGTTCAACGGCAAGACGCAGGTGATCAACACCTCCGGCAAGCCCATCGGCGGTTTGTATGCGGCCGGTGAAGTCACGGGCGGCGTGCACGGCAAGAATCGCCTTGGCGGCAACTCGATCAGTGAAACCATCACGTTCGGTCGCCTGGCCGGTGAAAACGCTGCTGCTCAGGTCCTTGGCAAATAATTTGTCTCCTCAGGCGGTTTTCCGGGAAGGCAACTTCTTCGGAAAACCGCAATCTCCTTGACGGGCAAGGTGTTGTGCTTTGCCCGTATTTTCGTGGTCCGGGACGAAGGTACAATGGTCCGAACGGTGTCTTCTACGTTTGTGGACCTCTCAAATGACTTTGTCAGTCGAAGACTTTCTGCTTTCGATTCAGAAGCTGATACTTGGCAACGATCTCAACACCACCTACAAGTTGGCGTTGGTGCTGGCCGTCACGAACAAGGCAGGAGAAATTCCTTTTCTAAACAACTCCCCTCTGAAGAGGGAAGGTTTCCTTCGACCAAGTACTGACTTTTCCACCCGCTCTGATCCGGCCTAACGCCTGGTCAGTTGGCAAATGGCTGTCACCAGCACCACGAAGGATTTTCTGACGAGCCATCTCCGGCGTCATCGCTTTTGGCTCCGGCGCAAGTCTGGGATCTCGCTGATCCCGACTACTCGTTGACTTCAAAACTACATATCCCGCGTCAGTCAGGAACTGTTTCGCACCTTCAAGCTGCTCGACGGCAACTTTCGGAATATGGATTTCTTTTTCAATGTCAGCGCAGTACAAAAGCAATGCCGACAGTACGTCACGCTGGATGTACAGTCCGCTTCCTGCTTTCATTTCCTGCCAGCGTTCACTGAGATCTTTCTTTCGATACGTGTCCGTATACGGATCGTACTGACTGAGTCTCAGTTTGTAGGGATTGACCTCTGTTACCTTCAGCCCGGCACTTGCAGCCTTTGACTTCAGTTGAGCAATGAATCCCGACATTGCACTTTTACCCAGACTTTTACCGAAATGTCCTCTCTGAAACGCCTTCCAGCTATTTTTCTCAATACGTATGTCGCCGGCTATTGAGAGCAGCAGATTGATCGTCTGACCGTGCCGGCACTTGCGTTCGGCTGCAGCCACGCGATGCATCTCACGCAGTCGATCTACCTTGCGTTGATAGTTCTTACTTTTGACAAGCTTCGCTCCCTTTTTGATTGTGCCGTTCTCGTTATAGGCATCGGGGTTGTTGCGTCTCAGGCTTCGGTCCATGGCACGAAGCAGACGTCGGGAGGCTGCCTCGTTGAAGTTGTTTGATCCCGCAACCTGAATCTTGCCGGCAAACTCCTTGCTAAAAAGAGCAATACTCTGCGGCCCCGGATCAATCGCAGCCCGTTCGGTTACAGGAGCATAAACATGCTTGACAGGAGCCGTCCCTTCAAGCACGACCTGCAAGAAGAAGCGGTCTGACGAGCGGATGCGTTTACGCACCAGCCGGCAATACTTGATTTTGCGATACTTATCCGAGCGTTCGTTTTCTTTCAGCGCTCTCTGAATGTAATCGTCTTTCGGGTCGATCAGGACGCGATAGTCATGACCACACCAGTTCAGCACTTTTTTTTCAGGTCTGAACTTGAGTCCCGTTTTGTTGGTTTTGCCTTCAATACTGTGCAGACCGCGTTTGGAAGATTTGAAACGGGGCATCCCTCCAAGTCCGAGCTTATAGCGGTTTATCGCCTGAAAGACACGGGTGGCAATCTTTTGGGTCTCGTTAATGCCCAGTTCTGCTTTGCGACCGCTGCCTTCCCTGTGCCTTGCAATGACAGAGTGCAAATCGTATTCAGTCAGCCCGTATTTGCGGTCCAGGGCACGAAAGGCTGCTGTCCTCTCTTTGCCTTTGGGCATGGCGCAAGCCTGTTTCCAAGCGGTATCCTGCCGCATCTGCTGCAATTGCCCGATGGCTGTGCCAAGGGTGGCATTGTGCAGCTGACGGGCGAACTCAAGCTTGCGCACAATGGTACGCATCTCAGCATCGTCCACAGCAATCGGCAGTTCAATAACAAAACTCTGAGAGGTCATAGGCACTGAGTTTAATAGCCCGCCTTCCTCCCTTCAATGAATTAAAGGGCTTCCGGCGGGAAAAATTCTGTGAATCATCCTGATGCGGAAGTTTTTGAGATCAGCTATCGCGAGCTGGCGCTTGAGTTTTTGCGTATCTATTGGCCACAAGCCAAAGCTTATCCGCGAGCCGACAAGAGTGCTGTCAAAGACGCTGTGTTGCGACAAAGCTTCGGTGGCAGTAACGCGCTTGTCATTTCGCTGATTCAGGCTTTTCAGGAACGGTTGTGTCCGGCAGACGCGCAATGGCTGACATTTCTGCAGGCGCAGCGTTTTGAGAAGGATTTCGATCGGCTGGTCAAGGACTGTCAGACGCGAGTTCTGAAGAAAAATCCGTTGCAGTACATGCAAGACTACGAGTTCCTGTTTGATAAGGACGATCGTACCAATCGGATTTATGTACGTCGAGAAGTCGCAGTTTTGCTGTGTCGGTTTCAGCCAATCGTTCAGGAACTGATCTTTTCGCGGTGGGAGAAGATGCTGCGCTCGATCCGGGCCAATTCCGGCGTGCTTGGCGAGACGCCGGAATCCACGCTGCGCGACTTTCTGTTCTATCCGCATCGCTCGGAAACGCTTGCGGCCATTCGAGACGTGTTGAGGGAGTCGACGCTTGCGCAGACGTGCTTTTACTGCGGTTGCAAGTTGGATTCCGGTTGCGACGTTGACCACTTTTTGCCGTACTCGCGATTCGCGCATACAAGGACATTTAACTTTGTACTGGCTTGTCCGAAGTGCAATCGCAGCAAATCGGACCGTCTTGCTGCGCCCGGGCATTTGTTCCATTGGATGGATCGCAACGAAACGTATGCCGAGGCAATCATCGAATGCAGTCGCGAGAGACTCGAAGCCGGGGCGGTGCTGGTTTCTGAAATGGCCGCACAACAATACGATCGTGCTGTAAACCGCGAGCGTTTTTGGTTACGTGCGGTTGCCGACGAAGCCCCCCGAGACGCAACTGCTACAGGGCGCGGAGATTGAGGCGGTCCTCAATCGTTTGCATGACCATGCCCGTGTGATGTGCCGGTTTGAATGTCCGTGAGCAGATACAAAACGAGGCGCATTCGTGAAGAAAGCGCCTCGTACTGACTGCGGCAAAACTCTCGTTAACTGTGAGAGATGTTTTGTTGTGTCTTCTCGTATTTGGCCAACTTGGCTTCAAAGTCATCAAGGCAGTTGCTGACAACCTTGTGCAGAGCAATCAATGCAATCAAGTTGGGAATGACCATCAGGCCGTTGAAGAGGTCGGCCAGTGCCCACACCAGATCAACCTTGAGCGTGGCGCCGACAATGATGAAAGCGCAGACAATCACGCGATAGGGAAGGAGCGCTTTTTCAGAGAAGAGGAAGCGCACGTTCTGTTCGGCAAAAAAGTACCAGCCGATGATCGTTGAATAGGCAAAGAAGAAGAGGCAGATAGCAACAAAACTTACGCCGAACGAACCCAGCCCCACGTCGTAAGCTTTCTGAGTGAGCGCAATGCCGGTGCTCTGAAAGTCGAGTACGCCGGTCACGAGAATCACGATGCCCGTGAAGGTAACAACGATCAGGGTGGCGAAAACGCCGAAGATGGCGACGAGCCCCTGTTCGGCCGGGTGCTCTACTTTGGCAACGGCGTGAGCGTGCGGTGTGGAACCCATACCGGCTTCGTTGGAGAACAAGCCGCGGGCAACGCCGAACTGCATGGCTTTGGCAACCGTCAGACCGAGTGCGCCGCCCATAACAGCCTGAGGATCAAATGCAGCCACAAAGATCAGACGGAACGCATTGCCAAGTTCTCCGGCGTGACAAGCAATGACGTAGGAGCCACCGATGATGTAGATGGCGGCCATGAAGGGAACGATTTTTTCAGTCACAGACGCCAAACGGGCGACGCCGCCGAAGAAAACCGCACCGGCGAGAATGGCTGTCACAATACCGGTGATGACCAGCGGAACGCCGAAAGCCGTGTGCATGGCGTTGGAAATCGAATTGGATTGCACCATGTTGCCGATGCAACCCAGAGCAATGATGATGGCGATGGAGAAAAAGACAGCCATCGGACGCCATTTCTCGCCCATGCCCTTGGTGATGTAGTAGGCAGGACCGCCGACCACATGACCGTTGGCGTCTTTACCTTTGAAGGTCTGAGCCAGCACTGCTTCTGCAAAGATGGTGGCCATGCCGAAGAAGGCGGCAACCCACAGCCAGAACAGTGCGCCGGGGCCGCCCGAGACGATAGCTGTGGCCGTACCCGCAACGTTACCGGTACCCACTTGGGCAGCGATGGCGGTAGCCAAAGCTTGGAATGAGCTCATGCCCGTTTTATCAGCACGCTTGCCGAAAAGCGTGGCGCCGCCGAACAGTAGACGCGTGGCAAGGCCGAACTTGCGTACCTGCACAAAACGAAGCTTGATGCTGTAGAAGATGCCCGTGCCGCACAGCAAGGGAATCAGGCAGAAAACGCCCCAAAGGACACTGTTGATCTCACTGACGAGATGATTAAGAAAGTCCATGACGACTTTGGCTCCGAGAGTTTGATTTTGTAGCGCTCAAACGACAATAAATCGGTGACGACTACTTATGCGCTCTGTCCTTGTTGTTTTTTTAGGCAGGAAAGAGACAGCCTAGAGTTTAGGTGCTTTATCTGCCGAGCAAATGAAAACTTGATGAAAGTTCGATGGAAAGCAAACTTTCTAGTGATCTGTTTTTAGGGAAAATGTTGTGGAACGTTGCGCGAAATCAGAACGTCGGTCCGGATTGCGACGAAACACTTTGCCGACAGCGTCACAAAGTTTCTTGTACTTGGCAGACAAAAATGACGGGAACAATCACCCCTCCCGTCATAAGCAGGAAAACCCGCATTCTACCTCCTTCCTTTGTTGAACTTCTATTTTTCAACAGAAAAAGAACGCTTCACGTGGCTTTCATTACGCGATAGGACGCAGACTGTCATTTTTGGCAGTCGAAATCAGCAAAAAAGTGTTACTCCAGTCTGGAGGTGAGGAAAAATATTTGCCGCGGTATCAACAGGTTGGCACTAAATCATCGGCAAAGATAACAGCATCTTGTGCAATTGCGATTGTTGGTGTCTCCATATAGTATTTTTCGGACATTTAAATTCGAGGCGCCGCGTATCGGCGGTTAGCCGCTTTTTTTTTGCCGAGTAATTCGACATGCCCGTTCAGATTGATTTATCACGCGACGCGCTTTTTGACGAGTTGGGGCTGCAGCGCTTGCGCGAAAGCTATATGCGAGAAGGGGAAACGTCCCCGCAGGAACGCTACGCCTTTGTGGCGGAAAGTTTTGCGAGCAATCCCGAACATGCTCAACGCATTTATGACTACGCGAGTCGCCATTGGTTGAGTTTTTCGACGCCTGTTTTGAGCTTCGGGCGTAACAAACGCGGTTTGCCGGTCTCGTGCTTTCTGAGCTACATGCCCGATACGGCCGAAGGGCTGGTCAATACGCTTTCCGAAGTCAACTGGTTGTCGATGCTCGGCGGCGGCGTCGGTATTCACGTGGGCATTCGCAACGCTGACGACAAAAGCGTGGGTGTCATGCCTCATCTCAAGGTCTACGATGCGGCCTGTCTTGCGTATCGTCAAGGTTCGACGCGGCGCGGGTCCTACGCGGCCTTCCTGTCGATTGATCATCCCGATATCGTTCAGTTCATCGAAATGCGCAAGCCAACGGGCGACCCCAACATGCGCGCGCTCAATTTGCATCACGGCATCAATATTTCCGACGCCTTCATGCAGAAGATTGAAGCGAGCATGCGTGATGCCGACTATGACGATTCGTGGGAGCTCAAGCATCCGGCTACTGGTGAAGTGGTCGAGACGGTGAGTGCTCGTGATCTCTGGCAGCGCATTTTGGAAATGCGCATGCACACCGGAGAGCCGTATTTGGTCTTTACCGACACGGCCAATCGTGTGTTGCCGAAGTGGCTGGCCGATCAGGGGCTCAAGATTCGCGGCTCGAACCTCTGTACGGAAATTTTCCTGCCCACGAACGAGGAGCGTACGGCCGTCTGCTGTCTTTCGTCCGTGAATCTGGAGTATTTCGATCAATGGAAGCACGTGCCTCAGTTCATCGAGGATGTGATGGAATTTCTCGACAACGTGCTTCAATACTTCATTGATCACGCTCCGGACACGATTGCACGTGCACGATTGAGCGCCATGCGCGAGCGCAGCGTGGGGCTCGGTGCCATGGGCTTCCATGCCTATCTGCAGAAAAACGGCATTGCCTTTGAGAGCGTTGTCGCCAAAGTAACCAATATGGCCATGTTCCGCCATATCCGAAACGAATGCGAACGGGCCGACAAGGTTCTGTGCGAAAAACGCGGTGCTTGCCCTGATGCAGCCGCTGCCGGCGTTGCTCGCCGCTTCAGTCACTGGATGGCCGTGGCACCCAATGCTTCGTCGTCGCTTATCACTGGCGGTACAAGTCCGTCAATCGAGCCAATTCGCGCTAACGTTTTCCGGCAGGACACGATTTCCGGCGCGCATATCGTCAAGAATCGCTTCCTCAAACGTGTTTTGGCTGAACTTGGTCTCGATACGGATGAAGTCTGGAGTGATCTGATTGCCCACGACGGCAGCGTGCAACACCGCACGGATTTGCCGCAGCAGGTCAGAGACGTGTTTAAGACGGCTCAGGAAATCGATCAGCGCTGGATCATTGAACTGGCAGCAGACCGTCAGCCCTACATTGACCAGGGGCAGAGCGTCAATCTCTTCTTTGCGCCGGACGTGCCGATCGGTTATTTGCACGCTTGCCACTTTATGGCATGGAAGAAGGGGCTGAAGTCTCTTTACTACTGCCGCAGTGACAAATTGAGAAAAGCCGACAAGGTCGGTCAGGTTGCCGTTCGTCGGCGCCTTGAAGACGAAATCGATATGCGGGCCGTGGCCGATGACACTGGTTGCCTCGCCTGTGAAGGATAAGAAATGCAAAAAAGCGCACTGAAACTCGCGGGCAACCGCAACTACTTCAAGCCCTTTGCCTACCCGTGGGCCTACGACGCGTTCGTACAAAGCGAACAAATGCACTGGCTTTGGACGGAAGTGCCGATGATGGAAGACGTGAAGGACTTCCAGCTCAAGCTCACGGATTCCGAACGTGACTTTCTTACAAAGATCCTTCGCTTTTTCACGCAGGGCGATATTGACGTGTCAGGTGCCTATGTCACGACGTACCTGCCTCAGTTCCCTCAGCCGGAAATCCGCATGATGCTCTCGAGCTTTGCTGGCCGAGAAGCGGTGCATATTGCGGCATACTCGCATTTGATCGAGACGCTGGGCCTGCCCGAGACCGTCTACAACGAGTTTCTGCAGTACGAGGCGATGGCCAAGAAGCACGAGTTCTTTAACGAATGCCTGTCAGAAAACGAGCTTGCCGCCCAGATTGCCGCGTTTTCGGCCTTCACCGAAGGGATGCAGCTGTTTTCGAGTTTCGTGATGCTGCTCAACTTTCCGCGCAACGGACTACTCAAGGGCATGGGACAGATCATTGCTTGGTCGATTGCCGACGAGACGCTTCATACCGAATCCATGACGATGCTCTTTCGCGAGTACATCAAGCAGAATCCGCAGCTCTGGAACGATGAACTCAAGGCACGCATCTACTCGATCGCCGAAACGATGGTTGACCTGGAAGATCGTTTCATTGAACTCGCCTTCGGCGTAAGCGACATGAAGCGCCTTACCAAGCAGGAAGTCAAGGATTACATCCGCTACATTGCCGATCGTCGTCTGATGGGGCTCGGCTTGAAGCCGATCTTCAAATCGGAGAAAAATCCTCTCAACTGGGTTGACGCGATGCTTGGTGTGACGCACACAAACTTCTTTGAAAACCGCGTGGTTGACTACGCCAAAGGGGCGCTCACCGGTTCTTGGGCTGATGTTTGGGGCGCGGCGAGCTCCAAGAGTTAAGCGACTTTTGGTAGAGGACAAACAAGGAACTAATCGCTTCTGACAGCAGACATGTCGGTGTTCTCAATGTCTGCCGTTCTTTCTGTTAGCTTTCTTTCCGTTTGGTGATATGACGGAAAGAAAACTCCTGAGAGCAACAGGCCGAAATTCTGCTATTTATGGTGAAGCAGTATCGGTGCTCAACCCTGAAGTCGCCTTGTTGCTTGGTGGTCAATTAGCGCTCAAATTGCTTGTTTTAGCAAGTTCTGCTTTGAGGTATTCGGCAAGGTTTTTGTCACAGCAGTAGACGCGGGCACCACGCACGCCGCGAGACAAAAGCACTCGGTAGCAACGGCAGACGTACTTGAGAAGATTCTTGGACCGTTCGACTTTGTTTTTGCCGAGGCCGTTTTTGCCGCCTTTGTCGTGGTAGTTGTCAATGTCGGCAAAGAGAATCTTCTTATCGGGGTCATAACGCAGATCTTTTCCGATGAACACTCCAACCCAGTCAAATTCCAAGCCTTGACTGGTGTGTACGCACCCGACTTCGTTTCTTTGCATTGTTGCCGGGTCTATGGCCCATTCGTAACTGGATTTCCGATTGTTCCACGGCAATTTGACAGACCCTAAATCCACGTCGGGAACTTCACCGAGATCATTGCCTTCCTTGGTCCAAGGCCAAGCGTAACCGGCCAGAAGGCGAGCGCCGGAGATAACGCTGCGACCGGCCACAGGATTTTGCAACCCAGCAGAACGGTTTTTTCCGTTGACGAAATCAATGACTTCTTCCGGCGTATCAACGATGTCAAAATCAAATGCAGTTTTGTCCCAACCATTGGCATTTCCGGTGCTTTGAGCGTCAGCAAGGTCGAGTACTACAGCAAGCCAGTTGAGAAAACCGTCGGAGCCTTGGCAGCGAAATTGAGCGGCAAGATCAACCTGTTCCACGGGAACGTTGTACTTGTCGGCTGCTTGGCGAATTGAATCCACCGAACCAATATCGAAAGGGCGAAGAGCCTGATTGTCGTCCACGAAGAAAACCGAGACGCAGGCGGCTTTGACGATGTCCTCAATTTGGTTCTTGCCACGGTACATGTTCTGATGGGAATGCAAACGATGCGCTTCATCGCAGATCAGGCAGTGATAGGGGCTTTCTTTGGCGGAATCGCTGTTAAATTCGGGCATATAAAAGCCCATGCTTCCGCAAAAGAGGTTCTTTGCCAAGTCTTTGCGCCGCTTTCGTTCCTTTTTGTCTTGATGGCTTCCTGCCAGCATGGAGATCATGGCTTGGCGGAATGATGAAGTTGGCGAAACAAAGCGTACGTTGCGGCGCTTGTCGTTTTCCCGAAACTTTCGAAGAATGTCGACTAGCAAGGTCATAGCGACAACGCTTTTACCGGTTCCCGGGCCGCCTGTGATGACGACACACCGTTTCTGGTTTAACGGTGTTTCGCGAACGGCACGCATGGCGGTTTCATAGGCGTTCTTTTGTTCGTCAATGAGTGTGAAGGCCTGTTTTTTGTTTTCATCAAACATGATGCCGACAGCATCTACAAGACGTTTGCTGGGAACCACTTGACCACTTGCAAGAAGTTCCATGATCAGGTCGCCGTCACCACGACCGACGTGTTGAGAAATAAAGTTTCCGAGCTTGTCGCGATCGTCTCGACCGAATAGCGGAGCGCTTTCTACGAGCTCCCGATTTGGCTCGGCTGCGAGCGGATCGGCGTCCAATCCCTTGTATTTGTAGTTGTGCAAATATGCGCATGCGAAGGCATGCAGGTGATTTTTTGACACGGTATCAAGCATGTTTTCGAGAAATACTTTGTAGGACCATGCTTGATAACAGGGATGGTTGGTCTCTTCAATACGATGCCCGGCCACGTTGGCCATCACGATTCCTGATTTTCCAGAAACGACCTCGGCCGTGGACCACTGCTTGAGCTCGATGATGACGAAGTTTGCAGAACCATGAATATCGTGTCCCGTGATGATGAAGTCCACACGTCTGCTGGTGGATGGCAGACGGTATTCGATCAGAATGCCGCAGTCTCGAGGGAGGTTGGCCATCATCAGCATGGTTTGCATGAACTGTAGGGAGTTGGACCAGGCTCGATATTGAGCGCTGTTTCGAGGAGCGTCAGAGCCCTCCAGTCCCATGAGAAGATCCGGGATCGCAGGACTGTTTCGGTAAAAATGGTCCAGACTGTTCCGATAGACGATGGTCATGACGAGCGGGCGATTTGCTTGAGTTTGTCGTATTTGGCGGAATTTCCGTAACTTTCTTTGACCGGGTATTTTGCGGCGTTGATTTGAATTTTTTCTCTTACCGCGGCGTCAAGGTCTAGTCCCAGACGATCCGCCAGAAGCAGAGCGTAGATGACCACGTCGCTCAATTCTTCTTTCATGGCGGCAGTTTTGCCTGCTACCTCCGTATCTTCTCCGGACCATTGAAAACACTCAAGCAGTTCGGCGGCCTCCAGGCTGAGGGAAATTGCTAAATCTTTTGGGTTGTGAAACTGCTTCCAGTTTCTCTCGTCGCGAAAGTCAAGAATGCGCTGAAGTGTATCGGCACTGATGGTCGGCTTTGGGGAAAATTGCTCTGACATGGATGCGTCTCTTGCGGCACGGCGTGTCGGGAAGGAGTCCTATAACGCTATGTTAGACGACGAGCATAATCAATTTCCAAGGTAAATGCGCAGATGCAGGCAGACGGCAGAAAAGTCAGGAGTCAAAACCGCAAGTTAGCCAACAAAAGCATTAAAACTGAAGCAGAGTATGGAAACAATGGTCTTGCTGGATTCGCTGAAGGCGCTTTCTGCAAATCTCTGCAAGCAAATTGCAGCCGGATTGTTCCTGCGGCAGAAAATGAAAAACCTCCAGCAATGTCCTGCTGGAGGTTGAAAAATGGTGCCCCAAGACTGACTCGAACAGACGACCTACCGCTTACAAGGCGGTTGCTCTACCAACTGAGCTATTGAGGCCAGAACAACGCATTATACAGATGAATGTCAGACTTTCGTAAACACAGGGAAGTCTGTTGGTTCATCTTTTTTGACTTTCTTTTCAGGCGTCGGTGTTACCGGGAAGTAGGTCACCAGATTGGTGTCTTCCTTCGGATAAACGGCGGCTACTCGGTTGAGCGGAATGTAGATGCTGCTGATGCTTTCGCCGAAGCGAGCCTGGAAGGAGATAGCTTCGTCGTCAATCACGAAATTGTTCACGGCTTCTTCTGAAATGCAAAAAACCATGGTGTTGTCGGGATTGGCCAGATGGCGCGGCACGTCGCATGCATCATCAACTTCGACGAGCATGTAGGGCGTCTGTCCGCGGTTTTCGCACCAATTGACAATGGCCTCAATCAGATGCGGGCGAAAATCCGGGCACTGCAGAGGCATGACGACCGTTTTATTGTTCAGAGCCATGATTGTCTCCTTGACGGAAATTAACGGCGCATCACTTTTTCAGAAGGCGTCATCGAATCGATGAATGAGTTGCGGGCAAACACCGTTTCGGCGTATTTCAGCAGCGGAGCAGCGGAGCTCGGCAGATCGATGCCGTACAGCCCGAGGCGCCAAAGCAACGGGGCCAGCGTGATATCGAGCATCGTGAATTCGTCGCCCATCAAGTACTTGTGCTTCGAAAGAATCGGAGAGAGCTGGATGAGCTGTTCGCGAATCTGTGCGCGGGCGATCATTTTGCGCTTTTCGTCGGCGTCGCGCTTTTCAAGCAGACGCACGAAGCTAAAGAGTTCACGTTCGAACGTGTAGATGAAAAGACGTGCGCGCGCACGCATAATGGGATCCGCAGGCATCAGCTGCGGGTGCGGGAAGCGTTCGTCGATATACTCATTGATGATCGTGGACTGATACAGCGTTAGATCGCGTTCCATCAGAATGGGCAGTTCGCCGTAGGGATTGAGTTTGGTGATCTCAGCGGGCGGGTTGCTCGGATCAACGTCAATCACTTCAAAGTCGCCGCTCTTTTCATGGAGAACGAAGCGGCAGCGGTGCGAAAAGGGGCAGGTGGCGCCCGAGTACAAAACCATCATAAGTATCTGGAAACCAAAAGAACGAAAAGGGGATAACTCAGTTCACTAGGGAAGCGAGTTTTGCGGAAATCAAAGAGGATAACATTTTACCTAACTCGTGCGGAAATCGCGAGAAATATCGCGTAAGATGCTGAATCTTAAGGAAAAATAAACCAAAGCAAGAGAGAGTAACATGCGCAAGTTTCTACAGGAATTTCAAGCTTTTATTTCTCGGGGAAATGTTCTGGATTTAGCCGTTGCCGTGATCATCGGCGCGGCGTTTTCGGCCATTGTCAACAGTTTGGTCAAAGATTTGATCAATCCGCTGTTGGGCTTTCTGGTCGGTAAGCCCGATTTCACAGGTCTTTTCATTGTGTTATCGGAACCGGCGGGTTACACGGGGCCACGCACGTATGAAGCTCTGACAGCTGCCGGCGCAACAGTGTTCGGATACGGCGCGTTTTTGACTGCCGTGGTGCATTTTTTGTTGCTAGCCTTCGTGATCTTTTGGCTTATCAAGGTAGTTACGGGTTTGCGCGGCCGTTTGGAGGCGCTTGCCAAAGCTGACAAGAAAAAGGCAGAGGAGGAAGCGGCGGCCAAGCCTCAAGTGACGCCCGAAGACATCGCGCTGCTGCGCGAAATTCGCGATCTATTGAAAGAGGCCTCTGCCAAGAAGTCCTGACAGAGGCTCAGAGAGGTTGTCTGCGTGTTGATCAAACGGGATTATCGATGTCGATGAATGTGACGTCTATGTCCGTTTCAGTGGCAATTCGTTCACCCAGAGCGCGCACGCCGAAGCGTTCGGTTGCGTGGTGCCCGCAAGCAAAGTAGGTGATGCCGAGTTCTTTGGCCTGATGGAAGGTGCGCTCGCTCACTTCTCCCGAGATGAAGCAGTCGCAGCCGATCTCAGCGGCTTCTTCAATCATGTCCTGTGCGGCGCCGGTGCACCAGCCGATACGATGAATTTCGCCTTGTTGCGGACCCAAAACGAGAGGTTTGCGCTTTAAAAGCGATTCGAGTTGATTGGTGAGGTCGTTGACCGACACGGCGCCAGAGGTCGGCGCGGATAATCCATAGTCTCCGAAGCGTATGTCACTGGTTAGTCCGAGCGCTTTACCAAGCAGTGCGTTGTTGCCGATTTCGGGGTGGTCGTCAAGCGGCAGGTGGTAACCGATCAAGTGCATGCCGCTTTCCAGTAGGCGCGCAATACGCCGATAACGAAGACCGGTAATGCGCGCTTCTTCCCCCTTCCAAAACCAACCGTGATGCACGAGAAGTGCGTCTGCGTCCTGTGCGGCAGCGGCCTCAATGAGGTCAAACGAGGCGGTCACGCCGGTGACCAGACGTTTGACATCGCGGCGCCCCTGGACCTGAAGACCGTTGGGAGCGTAGTCACGGTAGGAAGACGGATCGAGAATGCTGTCAAGCAGTTGAATCAGTTTACGAATATGCATGTCGGGACGAACCTTGACGAGCGCCCAGCGTGAGATTGCTGAGCGCTTGTGCGGATAGCGTTAAAGTTTGTGGAAGATGCGTTGTGCCGGCCAACGGGACTTCGGGCGAGCGGCATTATGGTCGTCGGATGCGCCATAGCCGAGTGCGACGGCATACTGGGCATGCATGCCTTTTTCGCGCAAGCCGAGGATTTCATCAACCTTGTCGGCGTCCCAGCCTTCGATCGGCGTTGACTGAATGCCGAGAGCAGCAGCCGTGTAAAGCAAAAAGCCCTGAGCGATGTAGGATTGTTTTCCGGCCCAACACGCGATTTCGCCGGCATCGCGATATTTGCCGACGAAGAAGCGGCGACGTTGACCGTTGTCAACTTTGTAGGACGGATCTTTGTAGCGGCCGTCGGCTTCTTCCTGATCGTCCAGTTCCTGCATATAGGATTCGTCCAGATCGATGTGAATGGCGCAGACGATCAAACGGTCCGAATCCGTCACGCGGCTGTGGTTGAAGTCGGCGATGGCAGGCAGAAGCTTTTCTTTGGCTTCTTTTGTGTCGGCAATGAAGAATTCCCAGGGCTGAGAATTGACGGAAGAGGGAGCCAAGCGCAGAGATTCAAGCAGCAGATCGAAATCGGCATCGCTGATTTTGCGCGAAGCGTCGTATTTCTTGGTGGTATGGCGCTCTTGGAGCAACTTCAAAATTTCCATTTTCGACTCGTCCTTTCATAAGAAGACGGCGTTGGGCGCCGCAAACGTTCGAAAAACGGAACGCTAGCGCACGGCGCAGCAAAGCCGCGGATTATCCCCGAGGTCGCGCACGGTTCGTACGGATGCAAAGCCCGCTGACCGGAAAATTGCCGCGACCGATTCTCCCTGATTGTAGCCGTGCTCAACAATGATGCTGCCGTGTTCGCGGAGATGTTTGGGCGCATCAGCCGCCAGAATTCGAATGTCGTCCAGTCCGTCGGTGCCGGACGTGAGCGCGCTGATGGGTTCAAAGCGAAGTGCTTTAAGGTGTTCGTCGTTTTCTTCGATGTAAGGAGGGTTGGAGACGATGAGATCGAATTTCTCGTCGGCAAAGGCGCTAAACCAGTTGCTTTCGACAAACGTCACTTTGGCGCCGAATGCTTCGGCGTTGCCTTTGGCGACGATCAGGGCATCCTTGCTTTTGTCGCAGGCCCAGACTTGAGCCTTGGGACAGTCAAGCGCAATCGTCACGGCAATGCAGCCGCTTCCGGTGCCGAGATCAAGAACACGGGGCGCTTCAAGATTCTGGAGAAATGCCAGAGCCTCTTCGATGAGCGTTTCGGTGTCCGGACGCGGAATGAGCGTGGTGGGCGTGACGTGAAAGGGGCGTCCCCAGAACTCTTGCGTGCCCACAATGTAGGGAATGGGTTCTCCGGCCTGGGCGCGTTGCAGACAGGAGTCAAAAAGCGAGACTTCTTCGTCCGTGAGGGAATATTCCGGATGTGCGATGAGAAATTCTTTGGGTTTGCGGATGGTTGTTGCAAGCAGCAGTCGCGCTTCCGAACGGGAAACGCGTCCTACAGCCTGAAACAAGCCCTGCGCAACCGTCGTCACGCGTTTTCTCCCATCGCGGCGAGCAGTTCGGCGCGATGTTCGTTTTGAAGCGCGGTCAGAATTTCATCAAGGTCGCCGTCCATAATCGCACCGAGCTTGTAGAGCGTCAGATTGATGCGGTGGTCGGTGACGCGGCCCTGCGGGTAGTTGTAGGTGCGAATGCGTTCGCTGCGGTCGCCGCTGCCGATTAAGCTCTTGCGAGTGCTTGCTTCTTCACTGCGGCGTTTTTCAACCTCCATGGCGTAGAGACGGCTGGCCAGAACGCTCATGGCGCGTTCCTTGTTTTGGCGCTGGCTACGTTCGTCCTGACATTCGACTACAAGCCCTGTGGGCAAGTGCGTGATGCGGACGGCCGAGTCTGTTTTCTGCACGTGCTGGCCGCCGGCGCCGGAAGCGCGGTATACATCAATGCGCAAATCCTGAGGGTTGATTTTGACGGCTTCCACTTCATCGGCTTCAGGCATGACGGCAACCGTACAGGCCGAAGTGTGCACGCGGCCCTGAGCTTCTGTTTCCGGCACGCGCTGCACGCGGTGGCCGCCAGACTCGAATTTCAGTCGGCTGTATGCACCTTCGCCGATGATTCGGCAGATGACTTCACGGTAGCCGCCGAGATCCGAGTCGCTTTTGCTCACGATTTCCACGCGCCAACCGCTGCGTTCCGCGTAGCGCATGTACATGCGCAGCAGATCGCCTGCAAATAACGCTGATTCTTCGCCGCCCGTGCCGGCACGGATTTCAAGGAATGTATTTTTGTTGTCGTCCGGGTCGCGCGGCAGGAGCAGGATTTGCAGGTCTTGTTCGAGTTCTTCGAGCTTTTTCTTGCCGGCGAGCATTTCTTCGCGGGCAAATTCGGCGACTTCGGGATCCTTGGCCATTTCTTCGGCCGTGGCGATGTCCTCAAGCGTCTGTTCATATTCCTTGGTCTTGAGAACAACCGGTTCGATTTCGGCGCGTTCGCGCGAAAGTTCCGTGAAGCGCTTCATATCGTCAGCCGCATCGGGTGCTGCGAGCATGGCATCGAGTTCTTCAAGACGACGGCAGAGACCGAGAAGCTTGGCGCGAATATTTTCTTTCATGACACAAAAAAGAACGGCCGGGTATTTCAGACGGCCTGGGAAAAATTCGAGAGAGGAAATCGCTAAAGAAAGCGGACGCGACTGAAATTGTACGCGTCCGTTGCTTGCCTCTGAAAAGGAAGGAATCTTAGCGGGGACTAAAGAAGTGTCCGACGATCATCGTCATGTGTTCTCGCTCTTCGCTTGTGAGCCCTTCGGCATTACGAAGAAGCACAGTAGGATCGTGCAGGAGTTTATGCATGAAGGCTTTACCGAAGAGATCAATCACAACGGCAGGGTCTTCGCCTTTTTCAATCTGCTTAATTGCTTTGTGCGTGAGCTCTGCGCGGGTTTTTTCCGCACGATTTCTGATGCGGGCGATAGCGGGCACGGCTGCACGCATTTCCAACCACTTTTCGAAAGCCTGCACTCGCATAGAGATGATTACTTCGGCTTTTACGACAGCGGCTTTGCGGCTTTCTTTCCCGGACTCAACGACGGCACCGAGTTCATCCATGCTGTAAACATAGACATCGTCAAGACGTGCTACCTCGGCTTCTACGTCGCGAGGCACGGCCAGATCAACGATGCAAATCGGACGGTGGCGACGTTCCTTGACGGCGCGCTCAATCATACCCAGGCCAATGATGGGAAGGGCGGAAGCCGTACACGACACAATGATGTCGAAGTTGCTGATCACCTGCGGCAGGTCTTGCAGCTTCATGGCTTTGCCGTTGTAACGTGCAGCGAGGTTCTGGCCGCGTTCGAGCGAACGGTTGGCCACGGTAATTGAGCGGGGCTGCTGTGCCGAGAAGTGGGCGGCACAGAGTTCGATCATTTCGCCGGCGCCCACAAACAGCACGTTTGAGTCGGACAGGTTGCCGAACAGACGCAATGACAGACGCACGGCAGCTGCGGCAAGACTCACGGAGTTGGAGCCGATGGCCGTACTCGAGCGCACTTCTTTGGCAACGGTAAATGCATCTTGGAAGAGGTGGTTGAGCATCAATCCCAGACCTTTGACGTCGCGTGCGGTGGCGACGGCCTTTTTGAATTGGCCGACGATCTGGGTCTCACCGAGTACCATCGAGTCGATGCCTGAGACCACACGGAAAACATGACGAGCTGCTTCGCTCTGTTCGTAGACGTAGACGTGCGGTTGCAGATCGGTAGTGCGCACACCCTTAAGTTCTTCGATGAGTTCAAGAACAGAGTCGGCAGCACGTTTGGGGTCGACCGCTGCGCAGTAGATTTCCGTGCGGTTGCAGGTCGACAGAATCATGGCTTCCGTGACACCGCCGGCATCCGCGGAGGCCAGACGGGTTTTGATGAGGGCGACGGTTTCTCCGGTATCTTCAGGGCCGAAGGCAACGCGCTCACGCACCGCAAGCGGCGCGGTCTTGTGGTTAAGGCCGAGACAAAGCAACTGCATGGGGTCAATAACAACGAATTCGTCTGCCGATTGAGGGTGTGTTGTTCTTCTTCCCCCAGGGCGCGGTTCTTCGTATACGTCTACTGGTTGATCTTAAGATAGCGCGGATTATGCTTCAGAAATGTTTTGAAAAACTTAAGGCGGAGAGAAATTTCAGCCGGGCACTTGCAAATTTCCAAATTAGCCTATATAGTTTCGCTTCTCTGTTGGCCAGGTAGCTCAGTTGGTAGAGCAGCGGATTGAAAATCCGCGTGTCGGCGGTTCGATTCCGTCCCTGGCCACCAGTTCTGCTGAAGAACCACCCTCGCGGTGGTTTTTTTGTATCTGCCGTCTTGAAGTGGTTTCGGATTTTTGGACACCAATAGGATCCAAAGCATGCAGATACCACAACACATCCGACAACAGGCCTGCGAAGGACTTTCGCTTCTTGATTCCAAGAAGCGACTGACCAAGTCCACTTTTTTGCCTTTGTGACTAGCTTTCTTACCACAGGCGTTTGTTACCTCAAGACTGAAGAGATCCGAGCGCTAAACTCCTCCCTTGATTTCCTGTCGGAGGGTATTTCATGTCCGTTTCTCTTCGCTTCAAAGCAACCGCGATTGCGGTGACTGCTTTTCTTTCATGCTCCGTCGTTGCAGCTCAGCAAAAACCCACAATCTTCGTCTACGGTGATTCCAACACGTTCGGTTGGGTCTACGAGCCCAAAACGCAGGTCGTTTCACGTCTGCCCGTTGATGAAACCTGGCCCTATTTCATGAATCGGGAGCTTGGCAATAAATACCATTTGGAAGTCGACGCACTCGGCGGCCGCACGACGGATGTCGATGAGCCGGAAAGTCCGGGCAGCGGCAAAATTCCTGGCGAGACCTATAACGGACTGACTACGTTACCTGCCGCACTCTCGGCCAACATGCCCGTTGATCTGGTTATCGTTATGCTCGGCTCCAACGATCTGAAAGCCGGGCATCATCGCGGTCCGAAAGAGATCGCGCAGGGACTGGTCAATCTCACGAATTGCATCAAAAGCGGAGAGTGGCAGCGGCGTACCGCCTATAAGCCGCCCCGTGTTCTGATTGTTTTGCCGCCGGAACTCGACGGCGACAACACGCCCTACGGGGACTTCTTTGCCGGAGCACTTGCCAAGACCAAAGCTTGGGGCCCTGTGATTGAAAAGGCCGTACGAGCTGCTGGCGCCGAGTATTTCGACGGCGGGACTGTTGTGGGCATGCCTGATCAGCCCGACAAGGTGCATTTGTCTGCACACGAGCACGAACTTCTCGGCAAAGCGGTGGCGGGCAAGGTTCGCGAAATGATGGCTCGCTGATTCGGTTGACAAAAAAAGAAAACGCACGCTCACATTTTCATGACCGTGCGTTATTTTGTCTGAGACCAATAGCCTTTAGCTCGCGTCGGCCCAAACCTCACGGGCGATGTCACGCACAAGGCGCACCTTGGCCCATTGCTGGTCCTCGGTCATGATGTTGCCTTCTTCGGTCGACGAGAAGCCGCACTGCGGAGACAGGCACAGGCGTTCGAGCGGTACATATTTGGAAGCTTCCTGAATTCGTGCCTTGATGGCTTGTTTGTCCTCAAGTTCGGGGAATTTGCTCGTGATCAAGCCGAGTACGACAGTCTGATCTTTGATGAAGCGCAACGGTTCAAAACCGCCAGCTCGTTTCGTGTCGTATTCCAGAAAGAAACCGTCGACGCGGCAGTTGCCGAAGAGATTTTCGGCCACCGGCTCATAGCCGCCGGAGCTAAACCACGTGGAGCGGAAATTGCCGCGGCAGATATGCATCGTTACAGTCATATCTTCAGGTTTGGCTTCAAGAATTTCGTTGATGCAGGCGACATACTTGCGGCCGATGGTGTCGACATCGATGCCGCGTGCGGCGTAGGCGGAGCGTTTTTCCTGCGAGCAAAACTCGCCCCAACTCGTGTCGTCGAACTGCAGATAGCGGCAGCCTTTGGCGTAGAGCGAGAGCATGGCGTCTTTCCAGGTTTGCGCGATGTCGGAAAAGAGTTCGTTTTCCTTGTCTTTGTATAGATCAATGGCCTGATAGTTCTCCTCACGCACGCAGCAGATCAGATGCAGCATTGAAGGCGACGGAATCGTAAATTTGATCGGAACGTCGTTGGCCAAGTTTTTCAGACGATCGTAGGCTTCCAGAAAAGGATGGTTTTCCGGGAAGTGGATTTTGTTGGCAATCACGATGGTTTCGGCTTTGGGTTGATGACCTTCGAAATGCACCGACCAGGCCTCGGCTTTGACGTGACGAATACCGCCGAGAGACGCCAGAAAGTCCAAATGCCAGTATGCTCGGCGGAATTCGCCGTCGGTGACGGCGCTCAAGCCGTTTTCACGTTCCTTGGCAATGAGCTTCTTGATTTCGGCGTCTTCAATTGCTGTGAGTTCCTCCTTGCTGATTTGTCCGCAGGAGAATTTGACGCGGGCCTGCGCCACGGTTTTGGGACGCAGGAAGCTGCCGACGACGTCGCAGCGATACGGCGGATTTACGTGAGCCATAGTGGAAATCCTTTGAAGGTGAGTGTTGAACACAGTGCTCACATTCTGCCGACAAAAAAGAAGGCTTGTCGCGGTAATACGACAAACCTTCTGCAGATACACACGTTCGATTTAGTCGACCGTGGTACCGGGTGTGACGGCTTTGCGTCCGAGGGCTTCGGCTTTTTGTGCCAGGCGGACAAATGCGTCCAGCGGCAGCGCCTCGGCTCGTGCACCCGGATCTACGTCGCAGGCGGCGATTTCTTCGGCCGAAAGAAGTGCCGAGAGCGCATTGCGAATTGTCTTGCGACGTTGCGAGAATGCGTTGGCGACGACTGAACTGAAGAGTTCAAAATCGACGGAGGGCACCTCTTCCTTGGCCTTGGGAATCATGCGCACGACCGAGCTCATTACCTTCGGCGGCGGGTTGAATGCGCCCGGCGGCACGTCAAAGAGTTTTTGCATACGATAGCGCCACTGCAGCATCACAGACAGACGTCCGTAGGTTTTGCTGCCGTGCTGGGCCACCATGCGGTCGACCACTTCCTTTTGCAGCATGAAGTGCTGATCCTTGACGTGATCGGCGGCTTCAAGAAGTTTGAAGAGCAGGGGCGAAGAGATGTTGTAGGGAAGATTTCCGACCACGCGCAGGTTGTCGTTTTTGGCCACTTGCGTCCAGTCGAGCGTGAGCGCGTCGGCTTCGATCAGACTCAGAGACTCGGGGAACGTTTCTTTGAGCCATGCGGCGAGATCGCGGTCGATTTCTACGGCACGCACTTTGCCTGCACACGCAATTAATTCGCGGGTCAATGCTGCCTGACCCGGGCCGATTTCAACGATGTCGTCGCCTTCAGTGGCGTTGACGGCCTTGGCGATGCGCTCGATCCAATGGCGATCGTGCAGAAAGTTCTGCCCGAAGCGTTTGCGTGCGCGATGTCCCTGAAGTCCTTCACTGGCCATAGATGTGTTCTCTGAAAGTCGTGTTGTAGGTTAACCGAGCAGGCGCTGCAGCTCGCGGATTCTCTCGCGGCGTTCCGCCATATGGTGTGCAATGGAAAGAGCGGCAAGAAGACTTCCTTCGTGAGCCTCGCCGCTGCCGGCAATGTCCAGTGCTGTGCCGTGATCGACCGATGTGCGTACCCAGGGCAGCCCAAGCGTGATGTTGATGCCATGCCCGAAGCCCTCGCGCTTGAGGGCGGGAAGCCCCTGATCGTGGTACATACAAACGATGCAGTCGAAATTTTTGGAGTGATCCGGTACGAAAATCGTATCGGCCGGCCACGGACCTGAAAATTCGGCGGAGTGAACTGTAGCCTTGGCGCGTTCGATCGCAGGTGCAATGCGTTCGATTTCTTCGCGACCCATGTGTCCGGATTCGCCGGCATGTGGGTTAAGCCCTGTGACGGCGATGCGGGGACGCTCAATGCCGAAATCCTGACGCAGCGCATGCGCGCAAATCGAAAGCGTCTTGTCGAGTGCTTCGTCGGTGATGGCTGCCGGAATTTGCTGCAGAGGCAGGTGTGTTGTGACCAGTGCCACGCGCAGCGCCTGCTGGCTCGTGCCCGAGGTGAGCATCATGACCACGCGGTCAACGCCTGCAAACTGCTGGAAAAATTCGGTGTGTCCCGTAAACGGAATGCCTGCTTCGATGATGATGCTTTTTTGCACCGGAGCCGTTACCACAGCGCTGTAGATGCCGTCCTGAGCACCTTGTGCGGCGCGTCGCAGGGTTTCTACGACGTAGGGGGCGTTGGCAACGTCAAGCTGCCCCGGCACGGCAGGATGCGCAAGCGGCACGTGCTCGAACTTCACCCAGTCCGGAAAGATGGAGCCGAAGCCCAGTTTTTCGGACGTCTTGATCAAAAGCTTTTTGTCGCCGATGAGCGTGACGGGTGACTTGACCCGTCCGGTAAAGACTGCTTTGACGCAGATTTCCGGACCGATGCCCGCAGGCTCTCCGGTAGTGATCGCAATGCTGGAGGACATTCTCAAACTGAGGACCAAAAGCAAACGCCTGTGGCTTTCTGCTGGCTTGTGTGTCAGCCGGAAGTCCGCAGGCGTTTTGGTTGTCAGGCGCTTGAAAGCGCCGGAAAATTAGTAATCGTTGGTGCGGATTTCGACGTAGGCGCGGTCGCGCAGCTCACGCTGCCAGTTGTAGACGGCTTCAGCCAACTTTTTTTCACGCAACTGATTGCGGGCGTTGATGCGGCTGCGCTCGGCGTTTGCTTCGGCAGTACGGCGCTCAAGTACCTGAATCAGGTGGTAGCCATAGGGTGTACGGATCGGTTCGGAGACTTCGCCGGGTTGCAGGCGATTCATGACCGATTCGAATTCCGGAACAGTATCACCAGGACTCACCCAGCCGATATCGCCGCCTCGGGTGGCGGAGTTGTCGACGGAATTTAGACGTGCGAGTGTGGCAAAGTCGGCTTCGCCCGTGGAAATGCGGTGACGGATGTCGTTTAATCGCGAAATCACCTGATCTTCCGGCGTAAGGTCGGAGACGAACATCAAGATGTGACGCACGTGAGTTTGTTCAATCGGGGTGCCGGCGAGTTTGGCTTTGACGCCGTCGCGGCTGTCTTCAAGGAACACAACGTGAACGGCACCCGAGGAGCGCACCGTCGTAACGAAGTTGCGCTGCGTGCGGTTGTTTTCGATGGCCTTCCAGAAGATGGTCGGCAGACGCGAGGCGTCGCGCCAGCCCAGATCACCGCCCGAGAGCGCATCTTCGGCCTTGGAGTTGGCGGCTGCAAGAGAACTGAAATCTTCGCCGTTGCGGACGCGTTCGACCAGAGCTTCGGCTTCTCGCTCAACATCTCGGGCTTCGGAGTCTGAGGCTCCCGGAGGAATCGGCAACAGGATGTGGCGCACGTGGTATTCCTGCGTGTCGTTGGTCGTAAAACCCGTTTGTTCGGCGAGGTACGCATCAACCTCACTTTCCGGAATCGTGATTTTGCTGTCGACCTCACGTTCGCGCAGACGTTGTGCCGTGATTTCGTCGCGCACCTGCGAGCGGAAAGCACTGAAGCTTACGTCGTCGGCACGAAGCCGTTCGCGCAACTCTTCGACGGTCATTTTGTTGTTTCGGGCGATTTGTTCGATCGAAGCGCTCACCATCTGTTCATCGACGCGGATGCCCAATTCCTTGGCACGCTGTTCGGTGGCCTTTTCGGTGATCATGCGTTCGAGCACCTGACGGCGCAATTCCTGCATCGGCGGCAGATTGATGTTTTGCTGACGTAGGTTGATGGCGGCCTGGCGCACGCGGTTTTGCAGTTCGTATTCGGTGATGACGTCGTTGTTGACGACGGCGGCGATACGGTCGGCGAATTTGTTGCCGACGGCTTGCTCATCCGTCAAAGCCAGGCCTTCGGTGGCGGCAACCGATTGCGGTGCTTCGGTCGTCGTTTCGCGAATTTGGCTGCTTTGCTGAGCGAAAGCAGGCAGCGCGGCCAGCACAAGGGCGGCTGCCGTCAAAGTGATTCTTTTATTGGTAGTAGTCATAGGTACCGATGGAGGTGGGCACGGGGCTGCGGGTTTGATAGCCCGGGATGCTGCGTTGCAGTTCGGAGAGCGGACTTGACCCGACTGCGCCCAGACCGGTCAATTCTAACTGCAAGAAGAAGTTCGTTTCATCATTCTTGTCTTCGTCGCGAGTGTAACGTTGTGCAACAGCACGTAGCGTCCAACAGCCTGCATGGTACTCAACGCCGGCAAGACTTTCGATGAATTTATGGTCATAAAGCGAATAATTCTGGCGCAAAAGAGCGTACACCTTGTCGGACAAGGGCCACTGCACCGCAAGGTCGATCTGATCAATGTAGTCCTCACTGTTGCGGTCTTCCTGCCAGTTGTAGCGGTAGTACAGACCGATCACGCTCTGAGGTTTGGGCTGCCAGCGAACCCCGGCAACGGCCTTCTTAAAGCTCGAACGCTCCCAGGACCATTGACCGAAGAGCGAAGCCGAGACCGTACGCGTCAGGCGAGCACCGACACTAGCGAGGAAGTCGCTCTTTTGGTTTTCCATCGAGATGCGTTCGCCTTCGCTGTTGACGGTGCGGTCATTAAAGTAGTAGCGCTGGCCGATGGAGGCCTGAATCCATTCCAGACCGCTGTTGGCGTCGATGAAGCGGCTCGTGACGCTTGCCGTCACTTGATTGGTTTCAGCGATGCGGTCGTAGCCGGCCCAGGTGTTTTCACTGTAGAGCTGGGCGAAGTTCAGATCGGCTACGCTCGAATCAAAGAGCGGGATCTGGCTTTGGTTGCGATACGGTGTGTAGCTGTAGAAGAGACGCGGCTCCAGGGTCTGGAGCATGTCATGGCTGGCAACGTTCAGATCTCGCTCAAAGGTCAGTCCCGAATCAATTGAGAACATCGGCACGGTGTAACCCGGCGATGAATCCGTATAGCGATCGGATCTGTCATGATCAAGGTCGTATTTGGTGCTGATCAACTGTGCCTTAGGTGTGACGAACCAGCCGGCCCCGCGGATGGGATAGGCGATTTGCTGATGAAAGACGAAACGGTCGCCGTCAATTTCAGTCGGGTGCACGAAGCGCGTGGCTTCCAAGTGTGTGGTGAGTTCAAAGCCTGCGGCGTCGGCCACAAACGCGTTCCAGGAGAACTGCGGCTCGCGTTCGTAAGGCTTGTCCGTGTCGTTGATGGTTTGGTTCTTCGTGACGCGAACAGCTACGTTCCAGTAGGTCGACGAGTAATTGAGCCAGTAGTCCTGCGGCAGGATGTCGTCAGTGTTGTCGCGCAGACTCGTTGAAAAGTCGTCGAAGAACTCGTCGTCGGACACTCGGTTGTAGTTGATGCCGTACCCGAAGTTATTCCAGCTGCCGCGAATGTTGGCGTGCAAGCTGTAGCGCTTGTCGCCGTAATCGTTGTCGTGCGGCATATACTCGCCGGTAATTTCGCCCTCAAGATGCTTGTTGAGGAAACGGAATTCATTGCCGATCATCACGCCGCGTTTGGTGATGATCTGTGGCGTGAGCGTGTAATCGTAATTGGGTGCGATATTGAAGTAATACGGCACCGAAATATCAAGACCGCGTGCCGAACTCATACCGATCACCGGCGAGAGGAAACCGGACTTGCGTTCAGCCGACAAGGGAAATGTAAACCAGGGAGAACCCAAAACAGGCATGCCACCGAGTTTAAGTACGGCGCCCGTGCCGGTGCCCGACTGCTCGTATTCATCGAGCGTCATTTCGTCCATTTCCACCCACCAGGCAGGATTGTCGCCCTCGCAACTCGTGAGCAGTACGTCCTTGAGTTCGGTCACGTCGGCCGAGGCAAAACGCATACAGCGCGCTTTGCCTCGCAATCCGCGCGGTTTGTATTCGTAGTCGACGTTTTCGGCTCCGCCGGTGCTGTCATCAAGCTGATACGTTGCCTCAGGCGCGTTGAGTTGAACACCCGCGCGAGAGACCTGGGCGTCGCCTTTGATCTGCACTTCACCGGTTTGCTGCGTGTAGACGATAGTTTCGCCTTTGATGACGGTACCGGCGCGACGCAGTTCAGCGTCGCCCGACAGCGTAATTTCTGTCTCGGGAGAGCCTTCAATCGTGTAGGCGTAGCCGATAGCCGGCGCGTCGTCGGGTTTCGTGCCGGGATCGGCCAGAGTACCCGTCCATTGATCCAGGTAGGCGGGTTGCGAATTGTTTTGCGCAACCGATCTAGGGGTGGTTGTGTGGGAGTCGGTTTGCGGCGGTGTGCGCACGTCGGCGCTGGCTATGTTGAGCCACTCCGTTTCAGGCGCGCGGGCATGCGCGACCTGCGCACAAAGCGCGGCCGTCACGGCGGCGACCAGAGGGAGCAGTTGCGGCTGTGAATTCCGAGGCATTTTCAATTGGGTTCGCTGTTTGGTGTTCGGATTATAAGAGAGAGACTTGGTGCTTCCGTTGTTTAACTTGTTAGTAGGATCTAAAAAGACGCAAATTTGCCTTTCTTTTGACGCTGTTTTGACGAACAGAGCTTTTGGCTGGATCACGAACTTGGTTTTGAATTTGTGCCTGAACTGATTTTTGCAGAGCAGTATGGCGGCTTTTCGGCCATAATCCGCCAAACAATTTCCGTGGTTTTTTGAGGAATAGAGAGATGCAGACACCGCAGGATGAACGCCTGGAAGCACTCGGTCAATGGTTGGGTAGCCAGAAGGCTGTGGCCGGACTGGATTTGACTACCCTGACGCCCGCGAGTTCAGACGCGAGTTTTCGACGCTATTTTCGTGTGCAGGGTGAAAGCGCTACCTACATCGTGATGGATGCGCCGCCCGAAAAGGAGCCGATTGATTCGTTTCTGAAAGTTGACGCGCTCATGAAGGATGCGGGGTTGAACGTTCCCGAAATTCTGGCAAGCGACTCCGCGCAGGGTTTCATTTTGATGAGCGATCTGGGACGACAGACTTATCTGGATGTTCTCAACGAGGACAATGCGGCCCGTTTGATGGATGCGGCTACCGATGCACTTGTGAAGTGGCAGGCGGCTTCCAAACCCGGCGTGCTGCCCGAGTATGACCATGCCGTGCTACGCCGCGAAATCGATTTGTTCCCCGAATGGTACGTGGGTCGACACCGCGGTTATACGCTCACGGAAAAGCAAAACGAAATCATTGAATCCGTCTACGAAAAGATCATCGCCGCTTGCCTGGCTCAGCCCAAGGTTTTCGTACATCGCGACTTTATGCCACGCAACCTGATGATTTCGGATCCGATGCCGGGCGTGTTGGACTTCCAGGATGCACTCTACGGTCCCGTCACCTATGACATTGCCAGTCTTATGCGCGATGCCTTTATCAGCTGGGGCGAAAGTTTTGTGCTTGATGTCACGATTCGCTATTGGGACAAAGCACGCAAGGCGGGTATTCCCGTGGCACAGGATTTCGGTGAATTTTGGCGCGATGTCGAATGGATGGGCATGCAGCGTCATCTCAAGGTGCTCGGCATCTTTGCTCGCATCAACTACCGCGACGGCCGTCCGAAATATTTGGAAGATACGCCGCGTTTCCTGCACTATGTGCGCGAAACGGCCAACCGCTACAACGAACTCAAGCCCATCAACTGGCTTTTGGATCAGTTCGAAGAACAAAAGACCAAGGTTGGCTGGACGTACTAAAAAACGGAGACTTCAGCAATGCGCGCAATGGTGCTTGCCGCCGGCCGAGGTTCTCGGCTTCGGCCCTTGACCGACACGACGCCTAAGCCGCTTTTACCGGTGGCCGACGGCGTGCGTTTGTGCGACTGGACGCTTGCCGGACTTAAACGCGCCGGAATCACGGATGTGGTGATGAACACGGCGCACCTGCCAGAAACATTTGAAGCGCTGCCGCATGAGCTCGCTGCCCGCGGTCTTCATTTGGAGTTGTCTCGGGAAGCAGAAACGCACGATCAGTCTCTCGAAAGCCTCGGAGGCATTGTGCGTGCTTTGCCTCTTCTCACAGAAGGCGGGCGCGACATGTCGCCCGTTGTGGTCGTGGCTGGGGACGTGGTGCACAACTACGACTTTGCGCGTCTTTATGCGCGAGCCCGCGAGATTGAAGCCGGCGATTACGATGTCTTTTTGGTGGCTGTACCTAATCCAAAATTCAACAGTCAGGGAGATCTGACCGTATACGCGGACGGCACGGTTTTGCGAGGAGAACCGCCGCGCGGTCACAGCTATGGTTGCATCATGGTAGTCAATCCCAAAATATTCGAGGGGTTGGAACCTGTGTGGTGCAAGCTTTTTCCCTGGATGTGGGACTTTGCCGATAAGGGCCGCATGCGGGCCGAAGTTTTTGAGGGCTTTTGGGACAACATCGGCACAATTGAGCAGCTGCAGGCGCTGCGGCGCAACACCGAGGCTCTGAAGTGGGCCTGCTTCTAATTTAGAGAAAACGCCAAATGCAATCGATTGAAAATCAAGTTCGCGAGAGAGTCGCTCGATTTTTGGAAGTGACGAGTGTAAGCATCCCTCTGATGAACGCTCCGATGGCCGAAGTTAGCGGACCGGCACTGACAGCGGCCGTGTGCCGCGCCGGCGGTTTGGGGATGCTTGCCGGTGACGAACTTTTGCCCGAAGCGCTTTCCAACGCCATTGACGAAGTGCGCCGTCTTGCCGGTGCCGATGCGCGTTTTGCTGTGAATTTGCGCGTGCCGCCTGCCAAAGCGCCGACGCCCGAAGGTATTGATTGTCAGCGCAGGATGCTTGCGGCATTGGAAGACCTTGCCGCCGATCTGGGACTTGAGCCCAACACGATCGAGGAATTGCCGGACTTTGATGCGCAATTTGATGTGCTTCTGGAAAAGCACGTTCCCGTCGTCAGTGTTACGTTCGGAGGGTTGCGCGAGGAATACGACGAGCGACTCAAAGAGGCAGGCACTGTTTGGATGGGAACAGCGACGACGCTTCGGGAAGCCAAGGTGCTTCGCGCTGCGGGAGCCGATTTGGTGGTTGTCCAGGGAATTGAAGCCGGAGGTCCTCGCCTTAATTTCGAATCTTCTGATGATGAAGCCGCCGTCGGGATGTCGGTGCTGACGACGCATGCGGCTCGTGCAACGCGTTTGCCTGTGATTGCTTCGGGCGGTATTGCCGAACCTCAGCAGGTCTATGGTGCACTCGCAGCCGGCGCAAGTGCCGTGATGGTGGGTTCGGCGCTGTTGCGTACGTTCGAGAGCACGGCGTCGGCATCGTTCAAGACTGTGTTGCCGTTGCTGACGGATGTCTCGATGCGTTTAACACGATGTTTTAACGGTCGCTTGACGCGCGTGTATCCGAGCGAACTGGTGCAGGCGCTGGATGAGGCGGGATTGATATACGCTCCTTATCCGCTGCAGCGCGAAGTGATGCGTCCGATTCTTAGAGCGGCAGCTCAACAGGGACGGGACGATTTGGCATGTCTGCCTGCAGGACAATCCGCGATGCTAGCTCGCGAAGAGTCCGTTGAGGCGGTGGCGGCGCGACTGATGAGCTTTGTCCCGATCTAGAAAATTTGTGAGAAGCTCTTACAAACGCATAGCGCAAGCTGAGTGCAAAAGCACACTCCTGTACAATGGCGGGGATTGTAAACGACGGGTTTGCGACGTCGTCGGGCGATATTGATTTTGTCTTTGATTTCAGTGGGATGCAGATAGGGCCGTATCAGTTGGACGGGAATTTGGTTTTGGCGCCGATGGCTGGCGTCACCGATGCGGCCTTTCGAGTGGTATGCCTTGAGCACGGAGCCGCTTATGCCGTGGGTGAAATGGCCGCTTCGGGTGCGCATCTGCTTCACACCGAAATGACGCGTCGCCGATACGCGTGCGATCCGCGCGAACATTTTCCCGTGGTGCAGATTTTGGGGGCTGATTCCGCCGAGATGGCCAATGCGGCTGCATTGGCGCAGGATTGCGGTGCGTCGATGGTCGATGTGAATTTTGGTTGCCCAGCTCGCGTGGTTTGCGGAAAGGCCTGCGGCTCGGCCGTGATGCGCGATCCGAAGCTTGCCGGCGATATTCTGCGAGCGGTGGCGTCGGCTGTCACAATCCCCGTGTCGGTGAAAATGCGTACCGGCTGGGACGAGGACACGAAAACGGCTGTCGAGATTGCCAAGACAGCGCAGGACGCGGGCTTTTGTCTGGTGACGGTTCACGGCAGAACGCGGGCGCAGCGCTTTACGGGGACCGTGAATCGAGACGACATTGCCGAAGTGGTACGAGCCGTGCAGATACCTGTGATTGCCAACGGCGACGTGACAACGCCGCAGGAAGCGCTGGTTATGATGCGCGAAACGCAGGCTGCCGGCGTCATGATCGGGCGCGGTGCCTGCGGCAACCCCTGGCTCTTTTCGAGAGCGCAGGCGCTTCTTGACGGTAAGTCCGATCCAGGCGCGCCGACGGCCCACGACGTGTACGAGACGATCGGAACACACTTGTCGGCGCTTTTTGCCGGCGAAGATTGGGACGAACCCGGCCGTGAACTTGCGCTGGTGAGAACCTTTCGCAAGCATCTGCGGCATTATTTGGAAGGATTTTGCCTTCATGACGAAGCATTGGGAGCCCAACTTGGACGGATGCTTCGGCTGGAGACGAAGGAGGCGCTTTCGGGCGCCGTGTCGGATTTTTTTGAAAATGTGCCCGCGACGGCACACCGAGTCGACGAACCATGACGAACGCAAATGACAACGCCAAGATGCAGGGCCTCGAGGGCATTTTGCAACCAGGGGTGACCGCCAACGATGCGTTCAATGCACTTGTGGTATACCGCGTCGAAAGTTATCTGCGCGACCTGGAAGGGGTGCGCGGATTACCGCTCTACGAAATGATTACGCAAGCCGCTGAAAGACCGTTGCTCGATTGGGCGATGAAACAAACGAACGGCAATCAGCGTGCTGCCGCAACACTTTTGGGAATTAACCGAAATACGCTGAGAAAGAAACTCGTCATGCACGGGTTTCCGGCCTCAGGACTTTGAAATTAAAGGAAAAACTATGCGCAAACAAGCATTGATCAGTGTTTCCGACAAAACGGGCGTCGTGGACTTTGCCAAGGGGCTCGTGGCTGCGGGTTACCATATTCTGTCGACGGGCGGCACGGCCAAGCTTTTGGCTGAACAAGGCGTGCCCTGCCAGGAAGTAGCCGACTACACGGGTTTCCCGGAAATGCTTGACGGTCGCGTCAAGACGCTCGATCCACACATTCACGCCGGCATTCTTGCTCGTCGTCCCGTGCCCGAACACATGAAGGCGATTGCCGATCACGGCATCGACCCGATTGACATCGTCTGTGTGAATCTCTATCCGTTCGAACAGACGATCGCACGGCCGGATTGCACGTTTGAACTGGCCATCGAAAACATCGACATCGGCGGTCCGACGATGATTCGTGCCGCGGCCAAGAATCACGAGTCCGTTGCCGTGATCGTGGATCCGACCGACTATGATCGTGTGCTTGCCGAAATCAATGAAAAGGGCGAAGTATCTGCCGACACTCGTTTGGCTCTGGCTAAGAAGGTCTTTGCGCACACCGCTCGCTACGACGGCGCCATCACCAACTATCTCACGAGCTTGGACGAAAACAAGGAACGCACCAAGACATTCCCCGATGTCTTCAACCGTCAGTGGGTCAAGGCTCAGGATATGCGCTACGGCGAAAATCCGCACCAGCAGGCAGCCTTCTACCGCGAACACATCGTGGCTCCGGGCTTGCTCGCCGGTTTCCATCAGCATCAGGGCAAGGAACTTTCCTATAACAATATCGCTGACTCGGACGCCGCTTGGGAAGCCGTCCGCAGTTTCGAAACTCCTGCTTGTGTGATCATCAAGCACGCCAACCCGTGTGGCGCAGCTATCGGCAGCAATGCGCTTGAGGCCTATCAGAAGGCATTCCGCACCGATCCCAAGAGCGCTTTCGGCGGCATCATCGCCTTTAACCGTCCGGTTGACGAAGCCACGGCGCGCGCCATCACGGGACAGTTTGCCGAAGTGGTGATCGCTCCCGAATTCAGCCGCGAAGCGCTTGACGTTTTCGCCGCCAAGAAGAACCTGCGCGTGCTTACGGTTGCCGCCGGCGACGCGCACAACGACTTCGAATTCAAGCGTGTGGGCGGAGGTCTTTTGGTTCAGACACTCGATAACCGCATCTGCCCGGAATCCGCGCTGAAGGTTGTGACCAAGAAGCAGCCCACGTCGGCTCAGATTGCCGACATGATGTTTGCTTGGAACGTTGCTCGTTTCGTGAAGTCCAACACGATTGTCTATGCGCACGACGGCATGACGCTCGGTGTGGGCGCCGGCCAGATGAGTCGCGTCGACTCGGCCCGCATCGCTGCCATCAAGGCTGCCGAGTCCGGTTTGTCTCTGGCGGGTAGCGCCGCGGCTTCCGATGCGTTCTTCCCGTTCCGCGACGGTCTTGACGTCATCGTTGACCAGGGGGCCACCTGCGTGATCCAGCCGGGCGGCTCGATTCGCGACGACGAAGTGATCGCTGCGGCTGACGAACGCGGTATCGTGATGGTCTTTACGGGCGAACGCCACTTCCGTCACTAAAACGGATCGCGGAAGAAACACGGTGTTTCTTCCGATCTCGAAAAAGAAGGTCGGGTCTGTCGTTGCGGCAGATTCGACCGGACACCAGACGAACAATGAACTCCGACGTTTCTTTTTCCAGAAGAAGTCTGATGGCTGCCGCGCTCGCCGCGGGCAGTCTCTCTTCGCTTCCGGCTTGGGCTCAGCTGCGCATCGAAATCACGGGCGTGGGCGCCAATCGTATTCCTCTTGCGCTCGAGCGATTCAACGGTTCGGCAGAAACCGGTATCGATCTGATGCAAGTCGTCAGTGCCGACCTAGCTCGCACAGGGGCTTTTCAAATCATTACCGATTCATCGACCGAAGCTTCGCTTGAGACAAGTCTTCGCCCGCAGTTTGAACGCTGGACGGAGAAAAAGGCCAATATTCTGGCCACGGGTTCTCTTGTGAAACTTGCTGACGGCCGCTGGGATATTCGCTTCCGACTATTTGATGTGGTGGCAGGCGCTCAGATAGACGAGTGGTATGCCCTAGCGGGAGATCGCCAGCTTCGCATGGTGAGCCACCGCATTGCCGATCGCATTTACGACAAACTCACGGGGCTGGGCGGCATGTTTGCTTCGCGCCTTGCCTACGTCGTACAGCATTCCAAGCAAAGCTATGAACTGATCGTTGCCGACAGCGACGGCGCAAACGCGCTCCCGGCTTTAAAGAGCAAGGAGCCGATCATTTCACCGGCCTGGTCGCCCGACGGCAAACAACTTGCCTATGTGAGCTTTGAAGCGCACAAACCTGTGGTGTACGTACATACGGTAGCTACCGGTCAGCGTCGCGTGGTGGCCAATTTCCGCGGCAACAATTCCGCTCCCGCGTTTAGCCATGACGGCAAGAAACTCGCAGTGGCGCTTTCTCGTGACGGCTACACGCAGATTTTCATGATCAATACGGATGGCTCGGGCGTGCAGCGTTTTTCCAAGAGTCTGGCCATTGACACCGAACCCGTATTTTCTCCCGACGGACAGTACCTGTACTTTACCAGCGACAGAGGCGGCAGTCCGCAGATCTACCGACAACCTCTGGCAGGCGGCTCGGCGCAACGCGTGACTTTTAATGGCAACTATGCGGTCAGTCCTGCTATTAATCCGCAGGGGACCGAGATCAGCTATGTGACGCGCTCCAACGGGCGCTATCGCGTTGCTATCATGGACTTGCAAACCGGTCAGGAGCGCATCCTTACCGGCAATGAATTTGACGAAAGTCCGTGTTTCTCGCCCAACGGTCGCATCATTTGCTACGCAAGCGAGCGCGGCAAGAAGGGCGTACTTGGCACGGTGAGCACCGACGGGGCCGTTTCGGCCTGGCTGACAGCCTCGGCCGGTGACATCCGTGAACCGACCTGGGGTCCGTTACTCGACTGACGAAACGCCAGAAAACTTTTTTGGACACTTTTTTCGGAGATACACGCATCATGCAGTTCTCTCAGATCGCTATCCGCGGCTGCGCCATGGGGCTTGTTGCCGTCAGCATGTTGTTGGCTGGCTGCTCGAGCGTGCCGTTAGACGAATCGGCCAAGGTCGGCACGACCCAGGACGATGCCGCAACCAAGCATCGCTCGGCTTCCGGTGCGGCGCTCGACCGTAATGCCGTCTACTTTGATTTCGACAGCTACACTGTTAAGCCCGAATTTATGCCGGTCGTGGAAACCCACGCCCGCAACCTGATGGCCAATCCGTCGCAACATGTGACGGTGGAAGGCAACACCGACAATCGCGGCAGCCGCGAATACAACCTTGCGCTCGGGCAAAAGCGTAGCGAGGCCGTCAAGCAGCGTCTGCAGTTGTTGGGCGTGCCTGCCTCGCGTATCGAAGCCGTGAGCTTCGGCCGTGAAAAGCCGCGTGCTGTGGGCGATACAGAGGAAGCCTGGGCGCAGAATCGTCGTGCCGACATCGTTTATCGTTAATCTCCGACGGATCTGTCCATGCTGATAAAGAAAAATTGGGTGGCATCTCTGGTGATTGCGCCAGTGATGCTGGCGGCTTCCGTGCCTGCACACGCCTTGTTCGGCGACGATGAAGCCCGAAAGGCGATTTTGGATTTGCGCGAAAAAGTGGAGGCGGCGCAAAACGCTCAGCTGATGTTGCAGAGCCAGATCGAAGCTTTGCGTGAACAAAATGCCCGTTTGACAGGTCGTATTGAGGAACTTGCCAATCAACTCACGCTGGAGCAGCGGTCCAATCGCGACCTCTACGCCGACCTCGACAAGCGCATGGCTGAACTTGAGCCGGCAGATATTGAAGTCGACGGCCGTACCATTCGCGTGTCGGCCGAAGAGCGTCGTTTGTACACACAGGCGGTGGCCCTTTTCTCTCAGGGCAAATACGAGGAAAGCGAAGCGCTGTTGCGTACGCTGACTTCCAATTACCCTCAGACTGGTTATATGCCGGCTGCTCTGTTCTGGCTCGGCAATTCGCTTTATGCCTCAGGCGAACTCAAGCGGGCGTTGGAGGTTGAAAACAAGCTTCTGAAAGAGTTCCCGAAGGACGCTCGCGTGCCGGATGCTCTTTTGACAAAGGCCGCGGCCGAGGTCGGACTCGGTCAGCGTACCAATGCGACCAAGACGCTTCAGAAAATCATTAAGGAACATAAGGACGCGCCGGCTGCCAAGGTGGCTCAGGAGCGTCTCAAGAGCCTCAGCAATAAAAAGAAGAAATAGAACAGACTGCATTTCGGCAACATTCTTGGCAGGTGCACGAGACAGCTGTTTCGTGCACCTGTTTGCCTTTCGTTGCGTTTCGGACGCTTCAAAGCGGGTTTTTCGCCGAACAGCTGAGATACAATCGCAAAGGGAGCCGGCAAAGGGGTGAGAAAAGTTTTGCCTTTCTCACTTTTTGGCAGATCGACTTGCCAGCTGTGATACAGGAAGAAGCGCCGAGTCGAAGCGTTTTTGTTCCTGCTCTGAAGTGTCCTTCAGAATTACAACGAAAAACTCGAGCTTGAGAAAAATGAACTACTGCAGTGATAGCGAAATGCGCGGCGTAAATCTGTTGCGCAACCCTTGGTTTAATAAGTGTTCTACCTTTACTGAAGAAGAACGAGACCGCTATGGTTTGCGCGGCCTTCTGCCTCCTCGCGTCTCGAGCGTTGAGGAACAGATCAGCCGTTTGGAAGAGGTGATCGCCTCTCAGCCGACGGCTCTGGGCAAGTATCTGATTTTGGACGGCATTCATTCGTCCGACGAGATTGCTTTCTTCCGTCTGGTGATCAAGAACATCGAAGAGTACATGCCGCTCATTTACACGCCCACTGTCGGTGAAGCGTGCCAGAAGTTCAGCCACATTTTCCGCTATGCGCGCGGTCTGTATGTGTCGATCAACGACCGCGGTCGCGTGCGCGAACTGATCAAAAATGTTCCCACGCACAATGTGGAGATGATCGTGGTGACCGACGGCCAGCGCATTTTGGGCTTGGGTGACCTGGGCATCAACGGCATGGGTATTCCGATCGGCAAGCTCGCGCTTTACACCGCCTGCGCCGGCATCAATCCGCAGCATGTTCTTCCTGTGACGCTTGACGTCGGCACCAACAACGAAAGCTACCTGAGTGATCCTCTGTACCTGGGTTTGCAGCAAAAGCGCGTTGACGGCGACGACTATTACGCTCTGGTCCAGGAATTCATTGAAGCCGCGCGTGAACGTTGGCCAAATGTGGTGATCCAGTTTGAGGATTTCCAGAATACGCACGCTTTCGAATTGCTTAAGCGTTGGCAGGACAAGATCCCATGTTTTAATGATGACATTCAAGGCACAGCCTCGGTGTCAGTTACGGGGTTGTACTCGGCCATGCGCGTTAAGGGCGAAAAGCTCTCTGAGCAGCGCGTGCTTTTCCTGGGGGCGGGATCGGCTGCCACCGGTATTGCGCATCTGATTGCCGATGCCATGGCTGAAGAAGGCCTGCCGCGTGAAGAAGCCTTGAAGCGCATTGCTTTGGTTGACTCCAAGGGGATGGTGAGCTCGCGCCGTGCTGATACGCTTGCCGCTAACAAGTTGCCGTTTGCGCACGATCTTCCTCTTGCCGAAAACCTTCTGGAAGCCGTTAAAGTTTTCAAGCCTACGGCTATCATCGGCGTGTCGGCTCAGCCCAAGACGTTTACGAAAGAAGTGATTGAAGAGATGAGCGCTATCAACGAGCGCCCGATCATCTTTGCGCTTTCCAATCCGACATCCAAGGCTGAATGCACGGCTGCGGAAGCCTATCAGTGGTCGGACGGCCGCGCAATCTTTGCTTCCGGTTCACCCTTTGCACCGGTGAGCTTTGGAGGCAAGACCTTTGTGCCGCGTCAGGGTAACAACAGTTATGTGTTCCCGGGCATCGGTCTGGGTTGTGTGATTGCTCAGCCGACGATGATTCCGACGGGGGTGTTCCTCACCGCGGCCAAGCGTTTGGCCGAACTCGTGAGCCAATCCGATCTCGACAATGGCTCGATGTACCCGCCGCTGTGCCAGGTGCGCGAACTGTCGGCTGAAATTGCCGCTGCTGTTGCCGCTTACCTTTACAACAAGGGGCTGGCACGGGCAGAGCGGCCGGCCGATATTCTGGCTACCGTAAAGGCCACGATGTGGTCGCCGGAAAATCCGCACTTTGTTTGCGGCGAATAATCCGATAGAGTTACGGGTTAACGCTAGGGAGGCCCCGCGCCGTCAAAAGCACGGGGCTTTTTCTTGAGTGCTTGTCAATTAATCCGATACCGAAAGATTCAATCATGCATTTGCAAACGACAGTCAAAACGATTCTCTGTGGCCTGCTGTGTGCAGGTTGTGCCTGTGTATCCGCTCAGACGCTTCGCATCGCGACGTTACCCGCGGCCGACTCTATCGTGCTTGATGTAGCGGTCAATGAAGGACTCTTTAAGAAAGAAGGGCTTGATGTGCAGACTGTTCCCTTCAAGAGCGCTCTGGAAGTGGGTGCGGCCATGCGAGCCGGGCAGCTTGCCGGGCACTTCGGCGACCTGATGAATGTCTTTACGCAAAACGAAACGGGCGCGGCTCAGGCTGTCGTGTTGACCACCACGCATACGACTCCGGCTCAGCGAGCTTTCGGCATGGTGGTTTCGCCTAAGTACGCCGACAAGATCAAATCTCTGAACGATCTGAAGGCCACGCCCACGGCGATGAGTGCCTCAACGATCATTGATTATTTGCTTACCCGAATGAAGGAAACGGCAGGCGTGAAATCCGATTCGCTCAAGAACGTGGAAGTGCGCCAGATTCCGATTCGTCTGCAAATGCTTTTGAGCGGACAGATTGAAACGGCGTTGTTGCCTGAACCGCTCGTGACGGTTGTGGAAAAGAAGGGCGGTCGCGTGATCTGGGACGATACGAAGCTCGATGAATCGCTCGCGGTCGTAGCCCTGCGTCAGCCCTACCTTGATGATCGGACCGTGACGGCTTTTCGAAAGGCCGTGGCCGAAGCGGCACGCAAGATTGAGTCCGAACCTGAAAAGTATCGCGCGCTTATGGTGCAAAAACGTCTGATTCCGCAGCCGGTAGCTAAGGACTACAAGATGGTCCGTTTCTCGCTTTTCGGCCGTGAAGACGGCCTGCCGCCGCTTCCGACCGCCGAAGACGTCAAGCGTGTGGGACAATGGATGCTTCAGCGCGGCATGATCAAGAAAGTGCCGTCCTACGAGGAGGTTATCTACATTGAAAAATAAGCGCGCGTTGTTTGCGCTCCAAGCAGAGAATTTGTCCGTGGGGCGCCGCGGACAAGCTTTGCTTTCGGGCGTGAACTTCACTTTGCAGCCGGGTAGTTCTTTGGCTGTGATTGGCGAGTCGGGCTGCGGCAAAACCACGTTGCTACAGACGCTTGCCGGGATTTTGCCTGCTGTGGCAGGAGACGTGGCGTGCCATAGCTCAGAGAGTGCCGGCAAACCCGTCAACGCGATCGTTTGGCAAAATCTTGCGCTTTTCCCGTGGCTTACAGTGGCAGGCAACCTGGCCTTGCCCCTCAAACTCAAAAAAGAATCCAATATTGCCGAACGTGTGCGCGAAATGCTCTCCGAGCTGGAGCTCGAAGGACTCGAAAGACGTTTTCCTGCGGCGCTCTCTGGCGGTCAGCGGCAGCGCTTGGCTCTGGGGCGCGCGCTTATTGCCAAGCCCGATGTGCTTTTCATGGACGAACCGTTTTCGGCGCTTGATGCTGTCTTGCGCGAGCATCTGCAGCATTTTTTAAAGCAGCTTCGAGAACGGCACCCCTGCACGATGGTTTTTGTAACCCACGATATCGGTGAAGCCGTTTATCTCGGCGAGTACATCATGCTTCTCGGGGCGCGCCCTTCACGCGTTGCTGCTTTTGGTGCCAACCCGAGCTTTACGGCTGACGCCGGCGTGGACGTGCGGGGCACGGACGCGTTTTACGCCGTACAGCGCCGGTTGCATAACGCCGTTGCGGCGGTTCGTATCGGCAAAGAACTGCACTTAACCGACGGGACGTGGTGATGAGAGATGGAACTTTTCAGAAAAGCGCATTGACTCTGCTGTTGCGCTACACGCTGGCTTTTCTTCTCATCGGTTTGTTGTGGGAAGCCGCTTCGCGCGCAGCCGGTGAATCGCTGCTGCCTTCGCCCGTCACAACAGCGCTTTTGTTTTTTCAGTCGCTCTCCGACCCTGTCTATATCGGACATCTGGTCGTGAGTCTTAAGCGCCTGATCTACGGCCTCACGGCGGGGGCTGTCCCCGCGCTTTTCCTGGGGCTTTTGCTCGGACACCTCAAAAAGGCCGATTGGCTGGGCGCTCCTCTGGTTTATACGACCTTTCCGCTTCCCAAGATCGTATTGTTGCCCGTGTTTTTTCTTTTCCTGGGGCTCGGTGATGCCTCCCGCGTTCTTCTGATTGCGCTCACGACGGGATACCAGATGATCGTGATTGTGCGCGCGGCGGCTCTGTCCCTGGATCCTGTTTATGAGACGGCCATCACTTGCATGGGTGCCGGACGCTGGGATCGCATCCGTTATGTATATCTGCCCGCGGCTCTTCCGTCGTTTTTAACGAGCCTCAAGGTGGCCTGCGGCACGGCCGTTGCCGTACTGTTCCTCGCAGAAAGTTTTGCTACAACCACGGGCTTGGGTTTCCTCATCATGGACGCCTGGGGTGTGGGCGATACGCTTGCGATGTTTAACGGCATTCTTGGCATGAGCGTCATCGGGCTTCTTTTGTACGCGGCCGTGTGGCTCTCTGAGGTGGTGCTCACGCCCTGGTGCCGCGCTGTTCAGCTTCACTGATCATGACTGCGAACGCCGCGCAACCCAAGCAGCTCACGCTTGCCGATTTGATAGATGCCGGCAGCGGACAGGATTCGACGCCGCAAGCCATTGACGGCGTGGCGTTTGCGCGCCTCTACGGAGAGCCTCTTTTTAAAGTTCCGGAAGGGCTTTACATTCCGCCCGATGCGCTGCGAGTGTTTCTGGAAAGCTTCGAAGGTCCACTCGATCTTTTGCTTTATCTCATTCGCAGGCAGAAGTTCGACATCATGCAGATTCCGATGGCGATCGTTACGGAACAGTACATGAGTTATGTGGAGTTGATCCGCGAAAGCAATCTGGAGCTTGCGGCCGATTATCTTGCGATGGCGGCGCATCTTATGCAAATCAAGAGCCAATTGCTTCTGCCCGTGACGCATGCGGATACGGGCGAAGAGGTGGCCGATCCTCAGGCCGAACTCGCTCGCCGCCTGCTGGAGTACGAAAAGATGAAAATGGCCGCAGCTGAGATAGATCGTGTTCCGCGAAACGGTCGTGATTTTTTGCGTGCGTATGTCCTGATTGAACAGACTCAGATCAAGCTTTTGCCGGAAGTTTGCGCCGACGATTTGAAGCTTGCCTGGGACGGGATTTTGCGCGAAGCCAATCTCAAGGGACATCACAAGGTTTCGCGTCAGGAACTGTCTGTGCGCGAATTCATGAGCGCGATTTTGAAGCGGCTGTCCTCGCAGCGCTTTGTGGAATTTCAGGATCTCTTTGAGCCTGAGGCGGGGCGATCCGTGTGCATCGTCAACTATCTCGCGCTTTTGGAACTTGCCAAGGAAGGGCTCATTCGCATTACGCAGGCCGCTCCTTTTGCGCCGATCTATGTTTGTGCGGCGCCGTTGCGCTCTACCGACGAAACTCAGGATCTCTTCAGTGCCAGCGTTCCAACAGAGTCAGTGGTTTGAACGCGCGACTGATAAGCGTAATCTCGATGCGGCGCATAGCGTGCCGATCGGCACACCTGAGGTGTGATACGCGGTAAAAGAGACGTTCCAGAGGAGGCTCTCAACACATCGCAATTTACGGATTGCTCGCACGGAATTGAATGGCGTTCGGGCGCAGGCGATGCGGTGCGAATACCGATTTTGTGAACGCGACGGCAGCTGAGGCCGCAAGGGTGCCGACCAAAATGCCAACGGCAACGTCACTGGGCCAATGTACGAAGAGGAACATCCGAGACCATGCGATGAGCACGGCAAGCGTCAGGAGACTCAACCCCCACTTGGGATGAAAGGCGCTAAAAGCTATGGCGGCGGCAAAGGAGGCCGTGGTGTGTCCCGAGGGGAAGGACGGATCGACAGGGCAGGCAAGCAACAGATTTTCCAGGTGCAGTTCGCAGGGGCGAAGGCGATCGATCATGGGCTTTAACAGCACGTTGCAGATCAGAAATCCCGAAAAAAGTGCAATACCGATGGTGTAGCCCACACGGCGGAAACCGGGAAAGCAGACCAAAAAGAGGCCGAGCGCGATCCAGACGAGTCCCGCGTCTCCCAAATGCGTCACGGTTTGCCAGAAAACGAGAGCTTCTTCGCCGCCAAAGGTTTCGCGGATGTTGCGCAAAATCTCAACTTCAAACATAGAGAAAAGAGAAGCCTTTCAAGACGCTTGCATGCTATGAGCTCAGACATTGCCCGGACTTAGAGTCGGCGGATTTCGATACAATTTGAGCGTTTTTGCAAAGAGACAGTTGAGGACAGCGAACGCATGGCGAGTAAATACGCGGCGCAATACATTGAGCGCGCCAAAAGGGATGTGAAGAACTTTGAGCAGGCCTGCCGTGTGTTGCGGTTCGATCCAGAGAAAGAGTCCGATTTTGACGCGATTGTGACGGCACTTGCGGGTATCGGGCAGTTCGGCACGATTCGCTTGGCTCGTCGTTTCCCGTTTGTGACCGACGAAGAGCAATTTTTAATGGTTGCCGACGTGGGGCTACATTTTTATTGGATGACGCTTGATTTTTGGCAGGAAATTCGCCAAAAAGAAGGCGCGGCGCAGATTTTCTGAAATACGGACTGCGCCGCACGTAAGCCGCAAGGCTTTTATTCGATGTTTTGCAGTTGCTCGCGCATCTGGTCAATACAAAGCTTGAGTGCAACGGCCGCATCGGTCATTTCGATGGCGGCCGATTTGCTGCCGAGCGTGTTGGCCTCGCGGTTCATTTCCTGCGTCACGAAATCCAGACGACGGCCGGCCGCTCCGCCTTCCTTGAGAATGCGACGTACTTCCGCTACGTGTGTTCGCAAGCGATTGATTTCTTCGGTCACATCCATTTTTAGTGCATAAAACGTTACTTCCTGACGAATGCGGTCGGATACTTCTTCCCGACTGATGGAACCTGCGCCGGAAAGCACTGTTCCCAAGGCCTCCTGAAGACGCTGCTCAAGCTTTTCCTTGAGGTTGCGATGAATGTCGGGGATGCGTTCGGCCACAGCGGCCACAACTTCTTCAATGGTGTCGCAGTTTTTCGAGAGGATAGCTGCAAGCGCAGCGCCTTCGCGTTCACGCGAAGCGTTGAAGGCTTCGAGTGCATTGCCAACGACGACGGCAACAGCAGCATTTAACGCATCCTGATCAACCTCGGGTGTGGTGAGAATGCCCGGCATCTGCAGAATGTCATACACCGACATCGGCGTTGCCGTTGGCGTGAGTTTGAGTACTTCCTGCTGCAGAGCGAGAACGTTGGTTAAGGCGTTTGCATTAATGCCAGAGCTCGACGTGTCGGCGAGCTTGAGGCTTGCGCGGCACTCTAACTTGCCGCGCTTGACGGCCGACGAGATCACCTCGCGCACCATAGGTTCGGTGGCACGGAATTCATCGCTTAAACGAAGCGTGAGATCAAGAAAACGCGAGTTGACGCCTCGAAGTTCGACGGTCATAAAACCGAGCGGCGTTTGGCCTTGCGCGGTCGCAAAGCCTGTCATGGATCGAATGCCGGACATAACGGAAAGGAAGACAAGGACGGTTGCAAAAAAGTAGGCTGTCAGATTCGGCCTGCGAAGGCCCAATTGTAGACGCTCACCTTAGAATGCTGAATGCGGTTGCGCACAGCAAAAAGCGCAACAGGAATTTTTGTTCGAAAGAAAGGAAAAACATGACGCAGCGACACGACGGACGCGCAAACGATGAGATGCGTTCCATTCAGTTTGAACGAGGTTTTACCTGCCATGCCGAAGGCAGCGTGCTGGTATCGGTCGGACGGACGAAAGTGCTGTGTACGGCAAGCGTCTCGCCGACCGTGCCGAAATTTCTCAACGATAAGAACGAGGGGTGGGTAACGGCTGAGTACGGTCTGTTGCCGCGTTCGACCGGCACGCGTACCGATCGCGAAGCGGCCCGCGGCAAACAAAGCGGACGCACGCAGGAAATCCAGCGTTTGATTGGCCGCAGTCTTCGCGGCGTTGTGGATCGCATCAAGCTCGGTCGCCATACGATCACGCTTGATTGCGACGTACTGCAGGCCGACGGCGGAACCCGCTGCGCGTCAATCACGGGGGCTTACGTGGCTTTGGTTGATGCCGTCAACTTCATGCTTGAAAAGGGGATGATCGAAGAAAATCCGATCAAGGAAGCCGTCTGCGCCATCAGCGTCGGCATGACGGATGCCGGTCCTGTGCTCGACTTGGATTACGAAGAAGACAGCACGAGTGAAACGGACATGAATGTGGTGATGACCTCAAGCGGTCGCTATATCGAACTGCAGGGCACGGCCGAAGGGGTACCTTTTAGTGCCGAGGATTTGACGGCGATGCTTGTGCTTGCCAGGAAAGGCTGCGAAGAAATTTTGGCTGCTCAGAAAAAAGCGCTTGCCGCGTAACAATGCAATGGAGGCAAAAAGTGAAGTTGGTTTTGGCTTCGGATAACAAAGGCAAGCTGCGCGAGTTCGGTGCGCTTTTTGCAGATCACGGCATTGAAGTGGTTTCACAGGGCTCGCTTGGCGTCACCCCCTGCGAAGAGCCATACGGTACTTTTCTGGAAAATGCCCTGGCCAAAGCGCGCAACGCTGCCAAAGCCACGGGACTTGCGGCAATGGCCGACGATTCGGGCATCACGGCACATGCTCTGGTGACGGAGCCTGGCGTGCATTCGGCGCGTTACAGCGGAGAAAAAAGCAACGATGCGGCCAACAACGCGAAGCTCGTAGAGCGCTTGTCTGCCTTTGAGGATAAGAGCGCGCACTACACCTGTGTACTTGTGGCAGTGCGCTCTCACGATGATCCCGATCCGATTGTTTGCGAAGGCTGCTGGTACGGCGAAATTGTCGCGACTCCCAAGGGAGACGGTGGTTTCGGGTACGACCCGCATTTTTATTTGCCTGAGAAGGGTTGCACGGCGGCGGAACTTTCAGCCGAAGAAAAGAATCAGCTGAGTCACCGGGGCAAAGCCATGCGTCTGCTGTTGACCGAAATGCAGGAGCGTTGGGGTGTCGGTCGCTGATAAACCCATTGCGCTTTACGTGCATTGGCCGTGGTGCGTGCGCAAGTGCCCTTATTGCGACTTCAATTCGCACGCAATCGGAGCGGGCGTTGACGAGGCGGGCTATATTCAAGCGCTTTTGCAAGATGTGGATGCAGCTGTGGAGCTCGCCGGTCGCCGACCGGTTTCAAGTGTCTTTTTCGGAGGCGGAACGCCGAGTTTGATGTCCGTGCAGGGGTTTGAAACCCTGATGACAGGTTTGCGCAAGCGACTTTTGTTTGCCGAGGATGCTGAAATTACTTTGGAGGCCAACCCTGGAACACACGAAGCTGCACGATTTGCCGGTTACGTGGCAAATGGCGTCAATCGTTTTTCCATTGGTGTTCAGAGCTTTGACGATGAACGGCTCAAGGCGCTCGGCCGTATTCACAATCGCAGGCAGGCTCTGGAAGCAGTCGAAACGGCGTTGACTTTGGTCGACAATCTCAATTTGGACGTGATGTACGCCTTGCCCGGTCAGTCTCTTGAAGGTGCCGCGCAGGACGCCCTCACGGCGGTGAAGAGCGGCGCCACGCATCTTTCCTTCTATGAACTGACCATTGAGGAGGGAACGGCTTTTTACAAGCGCGAGCCCGCTGGGCTACCCGATGGAGATACGGCTGCCGAAATGGGGGAGATCGTGGGCACGACTCTTGCCGAAGCCGGTTTCGAGCATTATGAAGTGTCGGGCTACGCCAAGCCTGGTCGCCGTTGTCGACACAATCTTAATTATTGGACATTCGGTGACTACATCGGCGTTGGTGCCGGAGCGCATGGAAAAATTACGACCGAAGGCGGCATACTTCGCACCGAACGGCGTGCCAATCCGTTGCTGTACATGGATGATGCGGTCAACGGCAGGTTTGCTTCGCAGTTGAGTTTTGTGCTTGCCGAGTCGCTGCCTTTTGAATTTATGCTCAACGTTTTGCGTCTCTACGACGGGGTTCCCGTGACTCTCTGGGAAGCAACCACAGGCTTGCCCTATGAGGTGATCGGAAAGAAGGTTGAAGCGCTGAGAAGCGAAGGACTTCTAGCAAACGACCAGAGGCGGCTTGTGTGTACGGAACTCGGACGCAATTGGCTCAGCACGGTGCAGGAGCGTTTCCTGCCCGATAACGAAATCTGAAGGAATGCTCCTTATGTTCAAGTGGCGATTGACGGCGGCTGTGGCGGCAAGCTTGCTTTTGTTTGGTTGCAGTACGGCGCCGCAACGGGAAACGCCTGTGCTGCCGGAAACACTTCCGGAAAAAGAACCGGTTCAGCAGCCTGACGAAGCGCAGGATTTTGTTGCGGGTGACATCCGTCTGCGTCCGGCGCAGTTTGCCGATTTGCCGGCGACAAGAGATGAAGACTGGGAACAGGCACTCAAAGCATTTCAGGTCTCTTGTACGACCATGCAGCATCACACGCTCTGGCGAGAGGCTTGCCGCAACGTTCAGGGTATGCCCCAGGGACTCGGTCGCGCGTTTTTCGAGGGCAATTTCGAGATTTGGCAGGTTTTGGCCAAAGATTCGCAAAGAGGAGTGTTTACGGACAAGGGCCTCATGACGGGGTACTTTGAGCCTATTTTGCGCGCAAGCCGCGTGCGACACGGCATTTACCAGTATCCGATCTACGGCGTTCCTGACGATTTGATCAGCGTTGAGCTTGACTCGATTCATCCGCAACTCAAGGGACTGCGTTTAAGAGGAAAACTTCAGGGGCGAAAGCTGGTGCCTTACGACGATCGCAAGGGAATCGTCGCGCGCAAGGATCTGGAGAAGAAACACGTGATTTGCTGGGCTGACGATCCGGTGGAGGCGTTTTTCTTGCAGATTCAGGGATCCGGTCGCGTGCTCCTTGATAACGGTTCGCTTATTCGCATCGGCTACGCCGATCAAAACGGGCACCCCTACAAAAGTTTGGGCGCCTGGCTCATCGAAAACGCGGGACTCACGCGAGAAGAAATGAGTATGCAACGCATAAAGCAATGGGTACGTGACAATCCGCAGCGCCGGCAAGAGCTTTTGAATGCCAACCCCAATTTCGTGTTTTTTGCCGAACGCGTAGGGTATTCCGACGATCAGGGACCGGTGGGAGCACAAGGGGTGCCGCTCACGCCGATGGCTTCCGTGGCGGTTGATCGCCGTTATTGGAAGCTCGGGGTTCCTTTTGTGACGGCCGCAAGCCAAAGTTTGCCCGCGATGGAATTCGCGCGTCCCGTGATTGCGCAGGATACCGGCGGAGCCATCAAAGGAGTGTTGCGGTTTGACTATTTCTGGGGGCTTGGAAACGAGGCCGGAAATCGTGCCGGCGGGCAAAAAAGCGACGTGAGCGCCTGGGTGATGGTTCCCAAGGGACAGAGTCCGGCCGCGATTCTCGCGCAAAGGTTTTGAAAACGGCGTCTTTGACCCCATATATGCACGGAAGCGGCCGTTATAATGGCACCACTTTGACACCAAGGTACGGCCAACAATTTGATTTGCCGTGCCTTTTCGGGAGAAAGATTGAGATATGACTGAAGAGAACACCCAACTGCAGAATCCCTCTCCGGAAGAAGCACCCGAACCGCTGATTTTTACGGACGCCTGCGTGGCGAAGGTAAAGGAATTACTCGCCGCCGAGGAAGATCCCAATATGCCTTTGCGCGTCTTCGTGCAGGGCGGTGGTTGCCAGGGCTTCCAGTACGGTTTCCAGTTCGAGGAAAAAGCCGCGGAAGACGATGAGATCATTGAGCGCGACGGGGTGACTTTCCTTGTGGATTCGCTGTCGATGCAGTATCTGGTTGGCGCCGAAATTGACTTTAAAGAAGACCTCGAAGGTTCGCAATTCGTGATCCGCAATCCCAATGCGGTGACGTCCTGCTCCTGCGGCTCGTCCTTCTCGGTCTAAACCTGTTTGCGTCCTAAGGACGCGACGGCCTAACACAAAAAAGCTCTCCAATTCGGGAGCTTTTTTTGTTAACTGTTGAGTTTTAGTCCTATCGGCTCAAAAGTTTGCGTTCAGTTTGCATGTTTCAAAAAGTTATATCTCCTTTCAAGGCGTTGCCGTCTTAGAATAGACAGATCAAAATTCGTAGGTGCTGCGATATATGGAGAGCAGCCCGCTTAAGGAGAGATATTCATGACACTACTGTCCTGGATTGCCGTTGCAGTGATCTTCGTGACCATTTGGGCGTTGATCAAACGTTGGGAAACGCGTCTGGTGCTGATTGCTGCCGGCCTTTTCCTGTGCATTATCAGTCTTAACCCGATGATGGGTTTGAACCAGTTTGCCAAATCGATGACGAACAACTCGCTCATCATGGCAATCTGCGGCTCGATGGGTTTTGCTTTTACGGCGACTTACACTCAGTGCGACCGTTCGCTTGTGCACTATCTGGCCGCACCGATTCGCGGCATGGGCCTTTTCTTGGTTCCCGTCTCGACGGTGATTACGTTCTTCGTGAACATCGCCATTCCGTCGGCAGCCGGTTGCGCCGCTGCTGTGGGCTCTACGCTGATTCCGCTGATGTTGCGTGCGGGCATTAAGCCGGCTGCCGCCGCCGCTGCCGTGCTGGCCGGTACGATCGGCTCCTACCTCTCGCCGGGTACCTCGCACAACCCGTTCGTCGCTAAGATGGCCGGCATGGACGTGATGGAATTCATCGGCACGCACACCTACTACTCGCTGATGTGCGGCGCCATTCTGGTGGTAGGCACGGCCGTAGTCTGTTTCTTGATGGGCGACGGCAAGGGCGATACGAACGCCCAGGTTGACGAAACCAAGATCAAGAACGAAGACTTCACGCCGAATCCTCTCAAGGCTCTCGTGCCGCTCGTTCCGATCACGATTCTGGTCGTCGGCAATATGTGGGTTCCCGCCATCAAGATGGGCGTGGCTCAGGCTATGTTGATCGGTGCCATCTGCGCCCTGGTTGTTTCTCTGAGCAATCCGCAGGAATTCTCAAAGAAGTTCTTTGACGGCATGGGTAAGGGCTATGCAGACGTGCTCGGCATCATCATCGCCGCTGGTGTCTTTGCCGCCGGCCTGCGTGCTACGGGTTTGATTGATGCTTGCGTCGACGCTCTGAAGGACTCTAACGACATCGCTCGCTGGGGCGGCTCTCTTGGCCCCTGGATCATGGGTGTGATCACGGGGTCGGGTGACGCTGCAACGCTGGCCTTTAACGAAACCGTGACGCCGCATGCCAAGGACTTCGGCATGACCATCGAAGGTCTGGGCGGTCTGGCCTTCCTGACCGGCGCTCTCGGCCGTACGATGTCGCCTCTGGCCGGCGTGACGATTCTCGTCTCGGGTATTGCTATGGTCAACCCGATCGACGTGATCAAGCGCACTGCTATCCCCTGCATCATCGCCGTCTTTGCTTGCGCCTTCTTGATGGTTTAAGAGCAAGGACTGTAGCCGCTGCGAGACTCCGTAAAGTTCTCGCGGCAGGCTTGATGGAAAACCGGACCGGCAAACGATGGATGTCAATCTTTTGTTTGCGTCCGGTTTTTGTTTGGCCGAAGCATACGCAAGGAAAGCTGATATGGAACGACACGAGCCAGAGGCTGAAAAACCATTCTCGTCACGGAGTGTGGTTGATTTGTCGCATGTTGTCGATAACGGCACAAAGCCTTATCCCGGCGACCCGGCACCGCGCCTGGATACGGCGGCTGACATCACGCACGACAGCTGTTGTGTGACAAGAATTTCCTTGGCTACTCATACGGGGACGCACGTTGATGCTGAGGCACACGTTATTCACGGTGGCAAATGTCTCGGAGACTATCCGTTGACGGCTTTCTCAGGTTTGGCCCGAGTAGCGGATCTGCGTGGCTTGAGCGTGGTTAATGTATCGGCTCTCGACAGCATCGAGTCCTGCGACTGGCTGTTGCTCTGTACCGGCCAGAGCGAGAAGTGGGGCAGCGAAGAGTATTTCGGGACGGAACCGCTTTTTACCGAAGCCTTCGTCAAGGCGGCAGCAAGGATTGCGCGTAAAGGCATCGGACTTGACTGCTCAGGTCTTGATCGAGAAGGCGTGGCATTGCATCAGCTGTGGTTTTCGAGCGGCGGCGGGCTGATGGTGGAAAATCTCACCGACTTGGAAATGTTGCTTTCCGAATCCCGAATCCTTTTTGCGGCCTATCCTTTGAAGCTTGCCGCCGGTGACGGCGCTCCGGTGCGTGCTGTTGCGGTGCTCGTCTAAAGAAAGGCCCGCGCTTTCAAATGAAAGACGCGGGCCGAAACAGACCGGTAGAACTGCGGTTTAGCGCAGACGCATGCCGGGCTGGGCGCCTTCAAACGGCGTGATCAGATAGACGCCGGCGCCCTTGTCGGACTGGTAGCTTGCGGCAAGAACCATGCCTTCGCTCAGACCGAAGCGCATCTTGCGCGGGGCGAGGTTGGCGATCATTACAATGAGTTTGCCTACGAGTTCTTCCGGCTTGTAGTAGGCCTTGAGGCCGGCAAAAACCTGGCGATTGCGGCCGTCGCCGATGTCGAGCTCGAGACGGATGAGCTTGTCGGCGCCTTCGACATGATCGGCTTTGACGACACGCGCTACGCGCAGATCAATCTTGGCAAAATCGTCGATGGTGCAGATGTCGGCCACCGCTTCCACTTCGGGTGCACTGACGGCGGTTGCCTCAATGGGCTTGGCTTCGACGGCAGGCTTTGCTTCAGCCTTTTTCGCTGGTTTCTGTACCTTGGCTTCGGCTTTGTCGGGATCAGGCAGCAGTACGTCGAGTTGCTTTTCGCGATCCACGCGTCCCATCAGATGTTCGAACTTCGAGATCGGACGTTCGCTTGAAAGCGTCTGATTGACACTGTCCCATTGCATGGAGCCGCAGTTGAGGAACTTCTCGACGCGTTCGGCTGTTGCCGGCAGCACGGGCTTGAGGTAGAGCGTAAGCAAGCGGAAGCCTTCGAGCGCAACGGACGCGACGTACTGAAGCTTGTCGGCGGTTTCCGGATTCTTGGCAAGTTCCCAGGGTTTTTCGCGATCGACGTATTCGTTGATGACGTCGGCGAGTTCCATCACACGACGCATGGCGCGAGCGTATTCGCGGTTTTCGTAATCGTTGCGGATGTCCTCGGCTGCAGCGCGAATACCCGTGAGGATTTCGTCATTCATTGCGGCATCGGACACGCGGCCTTCAAAGCGCTTGAAGATGAAGCCGGCGGCGCGACTGGCGATGTTGACGTACTTGCCGATCAGGTCGGAGTTGACGCGGGCCTGGAAGTCGCCCTTGGTGAAGTCGACGTCTTCGACGCGGCTGTTGAGCTTGGCGGCGAGGTAGTAGCGCATCCATTCGGCGTTCATGCCGAGGCCCAGGTAGTCCATCGGGCTGATGCCGGTGCCTCGCGACTTGCTCATCTTCTGACCGTTGACGGTCATAAAGCCGTGCACATTGACGTGATCGGGAACACGGTAGGGGGTGCCTGCAAAGTGCAGCATGGCCGGCCAGAAGAGCGTGTGGAAGTAGATGATGTCCTTGCCGATGAAGTGAATCTGTTCAGTGTCCGGACGAGACAGTTCCTGCACGAAATCGAGTCCCTTCTTGGCGCAATAGGCTTTGAAGCTGGCCAGGTAGCCGATCGGCGCATCAAGCCAAACGTAGAAGTACTTGCCGGGTGCATCCGGGATTTCAATGCCGAAATAGGGGGCATCGCGGGAAATGTCCCAGTCGGCAAGATTGCCGTCGAGCCATTCGTTGTCTTTGGCGAGAACTTCAGCTTGCACGCGGGGTTTGCCGTCGGCGCCATTGCCCATCGTCCAGTCTTTGAGGAAGGCCTGTGCACGCGGATCCGACAAGCGGAAGAAGTAGTGCGTGGAGGTCTTCAGAACCGGTACGGAACCCGAGATGGCGCTGTAGGGATCAATCAGGTCGGTCGGCGAATACACCGAGCTGCACTTTTCGCACGAGTCGCCGTACTGATCAGGCGCGCCGCACTTCGGGCAGGTGCCCTTGATGAAGCGGTCGGCGAGGAACATGCCGACTTCTTCGTCGTAGAACTGCTCAATATCGGTGGTGTAGATGAGACCGGCATCCTTCAGACGGCGATAGATGTCCTGCGAGAGTTCGGTGTTTTCAGGACTTTCGGTGCAGTGCCAGTGATCAAAGTTGATGTAGAAGTTGTCGAGATACTGCTGGCGACCGGCAGAGATCTTGGCGACAAATTCCTGCGGCGTAACGCCCTGTTTGCTCGCCGCAATCATGATCGGGGCACCGTGAGCGTCGTCAGCGCATACAAAATGCACGTTGTTGCCGCACATTCGCTCGTGGCGCACCCAGATGTCGGCCTGGATGTATTCCAGAATGTGGCCGAAATGGAAGGCGCCGTTTGCATAGGGCAAAGCGGTGGTCACGAAAATATTGCGCTTGGCGTTGCTCATTGTTTATCAGAAAAATCGGTTAAAAAAGAAGGCCGCGAACGTAGGGAGTCGCGGTGCAATCCAACATTCTACTGCGCTAGACGGTGCGCCGAAAAGAGAGGACAAAAGCACAGCGAAGAGACCTGTGTTCGTCTGCGTCATTCGTTGACGCATCATCCTGTAGGCTGACCTGTGCGGACGACCCAACAAAAGAAAAAAGAGAAGAAAAATGCCAATCAAGCAGATCATTAAATCGTCGCGCGTTCCTGTCAAGATATGGACAAATGATGTCGACGAAGGTTCTATCAGACAGCTCAAGAATGTGGCTGACCTGCCGTTTGTGTTTCACCACGTGGCCGCTATGCCCGATGTTCATGTCGGCATGGGTGCGACCATCGGAAGCGTCATTGCGACCAAAGGTGCCGTGATTCCGGCTGCCGTCGGCGTGGACATCGGCTGCGGCATGGCCGCCGTCAAACTCAATCTCGAGCGAAACGAACTCACAGAAAAACAGCTTGTCGCCGCATTTCAGGCGATTTTGCGTCGCACGCCGGTGGGCCTGACACAGCACAGAGAGAAGAACTGCCGCACGGAAATGTGCCTGCCGTTTGCCGACGAGATGGCAGAAATCGAAGCCAAAAATCCCGGCATTCTCGATCCGATGCAAAACATGAACTGGCGGCTTCAGATGGGAACGCTGGGTTCAGGAAATCACTTTATTGAGATCGAAATTGACGAAGAAGACGGCGTGTGGGTGATGCTGCACTCGGGCTCACGCGGCGCGGGCAACGTTATGGCGTCGCGTTTCATTAAGGAAGCAAAGACGCAGACGGCAGCCAAAGGCATCGAACTTGTTGATGGCGCGCTTTCTTACTTTGAGGAAGGCGAAGAGGCGTTTGACCGCTACATGCAGGCTGTGAAGTGGGCTCAGAACTATGCGCGCGCCAACCGCCGCACGATGGTCGACGACGTCATTAAGTCGCTTGAAGACGTCTGGCCGCATGTCGAGCCTGTCGGAGAACTGATTGACTGCCACCACAACTACGTCGAAAAGGAAACGCACTTCGGAGAAGAGGTTTACGTTACGCGCAAGGGCGCCATTCGTGCTGGTATCGGCGAACTCGGTCTCGTGCCGGGAAGCATGGGCGACGCGTCTTACTTGGTCGAAGGACTGGGCAATGAGAAGTCATTCATGAGCTCCGCGCACGGTGCGGGACGCCGCTACGGCAGACAGGATGCCAAGAAACGCTTCACGGTTGAAGATCTTAAGGTGCAGACCGAAGGCATCGTGTGCCGCAAGGACGTCGGAGTGCTTGATGAAATTCCGGCAGCCTACAAGCGCATCGACTCCGTGATGGAAAACCAAAACGATCTGGTGCGCGTGATCCACAAGTTCCGTCAGGTGTTGTGCGTCAAAGGTTGATACGTTGTCTCCAAAAGTGATTTGGGCAAATGTCCGACTAGATCGCTCGGATTTTTCCTTGTAAACTCCAACTTCGTGTGCAGGTGCGGCCCGTGCCTGCGCATTGTTTGCACAACCGGTAGCGGAGTCCCAAAGCTCTTGCCACCATTATTTAGAAAGAAAACCATCCCATGCTGACCAAAGAACAAGTGCAGGAGATTGCGGGTGCCGTACTTGACCCGGTGCTCAATCTGCCGCTTTCGGAATTTAAGGCCATCAAGAATGTCGTCGTCGACGGCGACGCCGTTGCCGTGACCGTGTGCCCCGGCTACCCCGTCAAGAGCGTGGCCGAGGAATTGGCTTCCCGCGTCAAGACGGCGCTCACGCAGGCCGGAGCGGCCTCTGCTCTTGTGACAGTTTCGGGTGACATTATCGCTCACCGTGTGCAGCGCACACTCAAGACGATGGCAGGCGTCAAGAACATCATCGCTATCAGCTCCGGCAAGGGTGGCGTGGGCAAGTCCACGGTGTCGGCTAACTTTGCTTTGGCGCTGGCTGCCGAAGGCGCCCGCGTGGGCATGCTCGATGCGGATATTTACGGACCTTCGCAGCCCACGATGCTCGGTGCCAAGGGGCAACCGACGAGCCGCGACGGCGTCAATATGGATCCGATCGAAAGCCTGGGTCTTCAGATCAATTCCGTGGGCTTCATGATTGATCCGGAAGAGCCGATGATCTGGCGCGGTCCGCTGGTCGCGCAGGCGCTCACCCAGCTTCTCAATCAGACTGCATGGGATAACCTCGACTACCTCGTGATTGACATGCCACCGGGAACGGGCGATGTGCAGCTTACGCTGTCGCAGTCCGTGCCGGTTACGGGTGCTGTCGTGGTGACGACGCCGCAGGACATTGCTTTGCTGGACGCCAAGAAGGGCCTTCGTATGTTTGAAAAGGTCTCGGTGCCTGTGCTTGGCATTGTGGAAAACATGGCCCTCTTCCGCTGCCCCAAGTGCGGTCATCTCGAACACATCTTCGGCGAAGGCGGTGCCAAGCGAATGAGCGAACAGTACAAGGTTCCTGTTCTGGGCCAGCTGCCGCTTGATTCGCGCATCCGCGAACAGGCCGACTCGGGGTTGCCCACCGTGGCGGCCGATCCCGAAGGCGAAATCGCTTCGATTTATCGTCAGATCGCCTTGCGTGCGGCCGCTTACGTGGCGCGTACTGCCAAAGACATGAGTCAGGTGATGCCTTCGGTGAAGGTGGTTAACGACTAAAAACACGAAGCCCCGGGCACATGGCCGGGGCAAGCGTTTTTGAAAGGCGGGAAAAGTTGGAGACAGCTTTTCCCGTTTAATTTTTGTCAACGTTTCCGTCGGCTCGCTTGGCGCTCTCAATAAGTTCCTGAGCTGACTTGAGCGTGGCGTCGGTGATCTGCAAGCCGCCTGCCATACGGGCGATTTCGCGGATGCGCTCTTCGTCCGAAAGGGGCCTTAAAGAGCTTGTTGTCACTTCGTCGTGCGTTTCCTTTTGAACGAGCCACTGGTTGTTGGCGCAGGCAGCAACCTGAGGCAGGTGGGTGACACAAAGAACTTGGCGGTTGTGGCCGAGACGGCGCAGCAGACGTCCGACGACTTCGGCCACGGCTCCGCCGATGCCGCTGTCGACCTCGTCGAAAATGAGCGTGGGTACCGGCGTGATCTGCGCGGTGATCACGGCAATGGCAAGCGAAATGCGGGCCAGTTCGCCGCCGGAGGCCACTTTGGTGAGCGGTCGCGGCGTGGCTCCGGCGTGCCCTGACACCAGGAATTCACAGCGCTCCATGCCGCCTGCCCAGGGGTCGCACTTGGGCAACGTGATCTGCAGACAACCTCCGGTCATGGACAGGTGCTGCATTTCATCGGTCACTGCTTTTGAGAGGTCCTGAGCGGCCTTCATGCGCGCTTGGGTGAGCGCTGCTGCGCGTTTCAGAAAAACTTCTTTGGCGCGCTTTTCGTTCTCTTCCAAAAGCTCGATATCGGCGTTCTCAGCGAGTTCCTCAAGTCGCGCCTTGACTTCCAGGCGGTACGCAAAAAGATCTTCGGGAGCGCGGTGCAGTTTGCGCGAGAGCTTCCAGTACATCGAAAGACGTTCGTCGATTTCTGCAAAGCGTGATTCGTCGACGTTGAAACGATCGAGGTGGTGTGAAAGGTCGCGCGAAATGTCTTCGAGAATAGCGCTTGCTTCTGATAGAGACTCTTCGTACTGCGCAAGCTCCGGATCGAATTTGGCTGCGGCGCTCAGATCGGCCTGCGCCTGCATCGTCAATCCGACGGCCGTTACGTCACCCTGTGAGAGAGCGTCGGCTGCGGCACGAATGTGGCTGACGATTTCCGCGCCGTTTGAAAGCAGACTGTGTTCCTTGGAGAGTTCCTCCCATTGGCCTTCCCGGGGATCGAGTTCGTCAAAGAGTTCGTTGATCCAGCCCAGCCGCTCGGCCTCTGCTTGCTGCTGTTCGACGTTTTGTGTGGCTTGATTGAGAAGTCTCACGCGCTCTTGCCATTCGAGCCAGGCTTCGCGCACTGCGAGCCGTAGCGGTTGAGTGCCGCCGAAGCCGTCGACGAGCTGCAGTTGGTACGAGGTCTTCAGAAGCGATTGGTGTGCGTGCTGCCCATGGATGTCGACCAGGCGTTCGCCCAATTCACGAATTTGAGAAACGGTCACCGGAGTGGCGTTGATCCAGGCGCGCGAACGCCCTTTGATATCAACCGTGCGACGCAGAATCACGATGTCGGTTTCGTCGAGACCTGCCGAGGAGAGCCACTTTTTCACACGCGGCGTGACATCGAATTCGGCGCAGACTTCGGTGCGCTGTGCACCTTCGCGAATGAGTCCTGTGTCGCTGCGGGCACCCAAAACGAGTTCCAGCGCGTCGATCAGAATGGACTTGCCCGCACCGGTTTCACCGGTCAGACACGTTAGCCCTGAGGAGGCTTCCACAACAAGCGAGGGGACGATCACAAAATCTTTAAGGGACAACAACTGAAGCATTCTTAACTCTCGAAAGCAAAGGACAAGTCCGGACGTTTGTCGATGGGGTCAAATGGGCTGAAATGTTAGTCTGACAATTTTTCTGAGGTTGTCGGATGAGGAATCTGAACCGGCGTGGTCTGATCCTGCAAGGGTGTGTGAATCGGATGTTCGGATTGCGGCAGGTAGTTCCACTTGAGTTTGCGGCGCAGAAGATCGAAGTGGTTGTAACCAACCGGATGAAGCATGGTGAAACGTTCTTTGCTCACCTTGACGCGCAAAACGTCTCCCGCTTGCACGTCAATGAGAACCTGAGCGTCGAAACTCGCAACTGCGCTGCGGGTTTCGTTTACCTCAATGTCGATTTTGGTGTGCGAGCCCAGTACGATCGGGCGGTTGGAGAGAGTGTGCGGCGCAATCGGGACCAGGAGCATGCTTGAGACGGACGGGTGCATGATGGGGCCGCCTGCGGCCATCGCGTAGGCGGTTGATCCGGTCGAGGTGCTCACTAAAACGCCGTCAGCACGCTGCACTGCCATCTGAAGGCCGTCAACATAGACGGTGTACTCAACCATGCCCAGAGCGCGGCCGTGGCTGATGCCGATATCGTTGACTGCGAGCCCTTCAAAAAGCAGATTATCTTCGCGCCAGACGCTGCCTTCGAGCATACTGCGCTCGTCGGCGACGTACTGCCCGAGCAGCATGGCAGGAAGCAGTCGATTCATATCTTCGAGCACAATGTCGGTGATAAAGCCCAATCGTCCGGCGTTGATACCGATGACGGGAACTTTGTAGGCAGCCATGGCGCGTGCTGCACCGAGCATGGTGCCGTCACCACCGATGGCAACGGCCACATCGCAGACGCGGGCAATTTCTTCGGCCGGGCCTGACTCAAACGGACAGTCGCTCGGCATGTGAGCGGCGGCGTTTTCGTCCAGATAAGGCGTGCATCCCGTACGGGTGATGAGATCCGTTAGTTCCCGGACGTAGCGGGAGATGGCGCCCTGAGGCTTGGCAATGACGGCAACGCGCTCAAACTTTTGCATTGATGAATGACTCAAAAAATGGTTCGTTCAAGAGTGTAGCAAGTTGCATCGAACACAAAAACACCGGCCGAAGATGAACTGCGGCCGGTGCATGATCTTCTTATGGAGTGTCAGACGAATCAATCGTCGAAGGTGGGCGTTTCAACGCCGAGCACCTTGTGCAGCTTTGGACTCGTCGTGGTGTACTGCAAGAAAACCTTCTTTTCCGGGAAGACGTACTTGGAGGCGCCGAAGGCTGCCAGAGCACATTCATGGAAGCCGGAAAGAATGAGTTTCTTCTTGCCCGGGTATGTGTTGATGTCACCCACAGCGAAGATGCCCGGGATGGAGCTTTCGAACTTTTCCGTATCCACCACAATTTGCTTGCGTTCGAGTTCCAGACCCCATTCGGCGATCGGACCGATCTTGGGCTGAAGACCGAAGAACACGAGCAAATGATCAAGCGGCATGCGGCGAACGACACCGTCACCGCCCGTGACGCGGATTTCGGTCATCTTGCCGTCTTTTTCTTCAAAACCCGTCACTTGACCGACTTCGAACTGCATTTCCCAGTTTTCGCACAACTCGCGCATGCGGGCAACCGACGAGGCGGCAGCACGGAAGCCGTCACGGCGGTGCAACAGCACGACGCTTTCGGCTTTGCCCACAAGGTTGAGTGTCCAGTCCAGAGCCGAGTCGCCGCCGCCGCAGATCACGACGTTCTTGCCGGCGAAGAGCTCGGGGTCACGCACGCGGTAGTGCAGTTGGGTTCCTTCGAACTTTTCGATGCCGGGCACGCGCAGAGGACGGGCCTGGAAAGAGCCCACGCCCGCGGCGATGATCACAACCTTGCACAGGAACTTGGTGCCTTTGTCGGTTTCGACGTCAAAGAGACCGTCTTCGCGTTTCTTCACCACGGTGACTTCTTGACCGAGGTGGAAAGTGGGGTTGAAGGGGTGGATTTGCTTCAAAAGATTTTCCGTGAGTTCGTAAGACGAATACACGGGCACGGCCGGAATGTCGTAGATGGGCTTGGTGGGATAAAGCTCCATGCACTGGCCGCCGACGTTTTTCAAAGAGTCGACGACGTGTGCCTTGATTTCGAGAAGGCCGAGCTCGAAAACCTGAAAAAGACCCACGGGGCCGGCGCCGACGATGACGGCATCGGTTTCAATGACCTGGTCGGTGGGTTCGGCAACGTTCAGATAATCTTCAATAGCCATGGTTGTCGTTAATTCATCAAATATTCGTTGAGCATGGGAGGCGTCGGCTTGACGCGCGCAAAAAACCGGCGCGCAAAACTCTGTCTTGCGCGCAGGCGAATCGTTGGGCGTATTTTCGCACACGAACTCTCTGTTTTGGATACGGAAAAAAGACGACTTTCTCACTGAAAACGAGGTTCAGTCCTTTTTCTGGTCGAGTACTTTTTGGCGTTGTTCGCGCAGTTTGGCATCAATTTCGCTCATGATGTAGAAGTCTCCGTCGTTGGCTTTTTGAGCGAGCTCAAACTGATAGACGGCCGCACGCGGGTTGTCCAGAAGTGCGTACATGTCGCCCGTGGCGGCAAAAGCCATTGATTTCTTACCGAGCGCCTCGTAGCTGCGCGCCAAATACATGTGGTAATCGGGGTTGCTGCGTGAAAGAGCCGATTGGTTGCGCAAATAGTTAACAAGCTCCTGGTGCTTGCCGCTTTGGAAGAGCAACTCGACGTAGTTGGAGGCAGCCAGTCCCGAGTAGGGGTACTGATTGCAGGTGCTTTTGGCTAAAGCCAGCGCCTGATCTTTTTGAGCCTGCGTTTTGGCGACCTGATAGGTGAGTTCTGCCAGGTGTTTGTCCAGAATGACGCTGTTTTCCTTGCTCGCGGCTTTGGCGGCGCGAATGGCCGTCAGTGCCTTGTCCTTTTGATTCATCTTGGCGTAGGCAACCGATAAACCGTATTGGGTTGCCACCAAGCTGTAACCTGCGGGATGGCGCTTGAGTTCGTTTTCAAAGCTCTTGGAAACTTTTAGCCAACCGTCGTAGGTCGTCTCCTGCAGCACGCGGGCGCGCGCCTTTACCAGGAAGAAGTCCATGCTGTCGCGATGCGTGACCGGAGACATATGGCGCGTGCGATTTTGCATGTCGCTCATACGTTCGGACGTCATCGGGTGGGTTGAGATGTACGCTGTGCTGGCGTTTTCGTACCAGCGATTGTTTTGCTGCAATCGTTCAAAGAACGCTTCCATGCCCAAAGGATCGAACCCGGCATTTTGGAGCGTCGAAAGCCCGAAGCGATCGGCTTCGCGTTCGGCGTCGCGCGAGTAACCCAGTTGCTTACTCAACATGGCCGCTTGTGTGCCAAGCATTACACCCATGGCTGCGTCGCCGCCGGAGCTGCCGCCTGCGCGAGCTGCAAGAAGCGCCAACAGAATCGAGCCGATGGTCATCGCAAGCGACCCCTTGCTCGACTCGATCATGCGGGCGATGTGGCGTTGCGTGACGTGTCCGATTTCGTGTCCGATGACGCCGGCCAATTCACTTTCGGTTTGCGAAGCGACAATGAGTCCCGTATGGACAGCAATGAAGCCGCCCGGCAGCGCAAAAGCGTTGAGAGATTTATCTCGAATCGGAAAGAAAAAGAAATCGTAAGGCGAAGGATCAGCGGCCGCAACGAGTCGATATCCTAACCGATTGACAAAATCTGTGAGCTCAGGATCCGGCAGGTAGGATTTGTCTGCCCGTACGCGGCGCATGAGCTGTTCGCCCAGACTGCGTTCCTCCAAAACAGTCAGATCGGCGCCTGCCACATTACCCAGGCTCGGAAGGTTGAATTCGCCCACGCCGCCCGAAAGCTGCGCGTAGGCGCCTGCCGGAGGTAGGGCAAGAGAGCAACTGACGGCAAGGACGGTAAGCGTTTTGAGAAAGCGCACGGAATTGAAAACCTATAAATCGGACGGCGGCAAAGCGTCGGCGAAACGAAATTTGAGTCGGAGCCGAGAACTTCGGTTGTGTATCATAGCGGCCTGCGGCCGAGGCGTGGTTTCCTCGGATGACTCAAAACGCAATCTTTTGCTACTGAAAATGACAGAACTCACTCATTTTGACCAGGCCGGCAATGCTCATATGGTTGATGTCGGTGCCAAAGATCAGACGCACCGCGTAGCACGTGCTCAGGGGTTCATCCGCATGAAGCCCGAAACGTTTGCCATGATTGCGCAGGGAACGGCCAAAAAGGGCGACGTGATCGGCATTGCTCGCGTGGCGGCCATTATGGCGAGCAAAAGGACGGCTGACCTGATCCCGTTGTGTCATCCGATTGCGCTCACGCGTGTGGCTGTTGATTTTGAGCTTGACGAGACACACAGCACCGTGCGTTGTGTCGCAACATGCGAAACGCGCGGGCAGACGGGCGTGGAAATGGAGGCGCTGACCGCCGTACAGGTGGGGCTTTTAACCATTTACGACATGTGCAAGGCCGTTGATCGTTTCATGGAAATCGGCGGCATCAAGCTGCTTGAAAAGTCCGGAGGTAAATCCGGTCATTGGATTGCTCCGCAGTAACACAAAGAGAAGAAAACTTAAGCAACGAATCCGAAAAAGCGGCAGGTCGGCTGGTGTCGGCCTGTCCGTTTGTTTTTTGAAAAAATGAAATTCAACTCCGGTCTCCGAGATTCGGCGCTGACGGCTTTTCACGACTCCATTCCCGTGATGATGGGGTATCTGTCGTTGGGCTTTGTCTTCGGCTTTTTGTTCGCCCAAGCCGGCGCCGCCGCCTGGATGGCGCCGATCTGTTCGATTATCGTCTACGGCGGTGCGTCGCAGTACATGATGGTGCCGATGGTGGCTGCCGGCGCTTCGGTGCCGGCGATCGCTTTTGCCACGCTCGTGATCAATTTGCGACATATCTTTTATGGCGTCTCTTTGCTGCAAAAGGTGCCTTCTAAGGGATGGGCGCGCTGGTACATAGCCTATACGCTTACCGACGAGACATACTCCCTGTTGTCGATCATGCCAGTCGGTACGCCCTTGGCGCGTATGCTTTTCGTGTGCTTTTTTAATCACTTGTGGTGGATTCTCGGTGGTTTCATCGGCGCGTTGGCGGGTTCGAGCGTAACGATTGGACTCACCGGCCTTGACTTCGTACTCACGAGCCTTTTTGCTATGTTGACGGCAGAACAGTGGCGCAACCGTAAGACGGCGCTTTCGCTTTGGGTGGCGCTTTTCGGTTACGCTGCCGCACGACTGCTGATGCCAGAAAACGCCCTTGCTGTCTCGATCGCTTTGTGTGCGGCCGCGGGACTTGTCTGGGGAGCATCCCGTCGCAAGCGCGATTCCGGTAACTGCGTTTTGAACAAGGAGGCCTAAGCGATGGATTTCGGATACTTGATGCTTGTGTTCATCGCTATGGCGGCGGTGACCTTTGCCGAACGCGCGCTTCCCTTTGCCGCAAGCAAATGGCTGCAAAAACAGCGCTGGGTAAGAGATCTGGGCGACTTTTTGCCTCTTGCCATTATGGTGCTCTTGACCGTGCACGCCGCAACCGACGCGGCCGTGGCGCGTGATGCTGCTCCCACTCCCGAAGTGGTGAGCATCGCTTTTGCCTTTGTGCTGCAGTGGTTCCTGAAAAATCCTCTGGTTTCGATCTTTGCGGGCACGGCTTTGTACGTCGCCTGGGTCAACGGTTACTTGCCCTTTTGACGCTAAAATTCACTTTTTACGCCTGCGCTTGTCAGATAGGCCCAACTCCTTGGGCGCGCAAGGCTTGGATTCTTTGAGATGACTGATAAAGAAACTGCCGACATCGAAGCGGGCGCCACACGTCCGACCAACTTCATCCGCCAGATCATTGAAAACGATCTGGAGCAGGGCAACAACCTGCCGCGCTACTGGTGCGGTCATCCGGCTCCCTATTCCGAACAACTGCAAAAAGGTGAGCCTGATTGGGCGCGTATTCGCACGCGTTTTCCGCCCGAACCCAACGGCTATCTGCATATCGGTCACGCCAAGAGCATCTGCTTGAATTTTGGACTGGCGGCCGATTACAAAGGTGTCTGCCACATGCGCTTTGACGACACCAATCCGGTGAAAGAAGACCAGGAGTACGTTGACGCGATCAAGGAAAGCGTCCGCTGGATGGGCTTTGACTGGAAGCAGGGCACGGAAGATAACCTTTATCATGCGTCCGATTATTTTGATTGGATGTACGCCTTTGCCGAACATCTGATCAAGACCGGCTACGCTTACGTCGACGAGCAGAGTGCCGACGAAATGCGCGCCAATCGCGGTACGCTTTTCGAGCCGGGCAAGAACTCGCCCTATCGAGACCGCAGCCCTGAAGAAAACCTGTGCATTTTCCGCGAAATGCGCGACGGCAAGCACCCGGAAGGTTCCATGGTGCTGCGTGCCAAGATTGACATGGCTTCGCCCAACATCAATCTGCGCGATCCGGCGATCTATCGCATCCGTTTTGCTGAACACCAGTCCACGGGCAATAAGTGGTGCATCTACCCGATGTACACCTTTGCGCACCCGATCGAAGACTCGCTCGAAAATATCACCCACTCGATCTGCACGCTCGAGTTTGACGACCAGCGCGCGTTCTACGACTGGGCGCTCGAGCGCATTGTGCCGGTACTTCGTACGCCCCAGTACGAAGAAGCCAAGAGAATCATCGCCGACATGGCTGCCGGCAAAGACGATCGCGCGCTGGCGTTTGCCCGCGCTGCGTTCAACGCCGCTGACAAGCTTGGTCAGAGCGAACCAGAAGTGGCCATGCGTGAGATCTTTGGCCGCTGGTCTGCCACGGGTGGTCCGGAGACGCTCGAAGGCACCGAAGGCAAGAGTTTCTTTACGTTGTTGCAAATGAACACCGAAAACTTCACGCCTCTGCTTCAAAGCGCGTTGTCGGTGGTGCGCAACAACTTCTTCCTGCTTTCGCATCAGTACGAATTCAACCGTCTGAGTCTCACCTATGTGGTGCTCTCCAAGCGCAAGCTTATTTCCCTCGTTCAGCAGGGTCTGGTCGACGGCTGGGACGATCCTCGTATGCCTACCCTCGTCGGTCTGCGTCGCCGCGGCTACACCGCCGCAGCACTGCAGAAGTTTGTCGAAAACTGCGGCGTGAGCCGCGTGGCTGGCGGTTGGATTGACTACAGCGTGCTTGAGCAGTCGCTTCGCGAGGACCTGGAAAGCACGGCCGAACGGCGCGCCGGCGTTGTGCATCCGTTAAAGCTCATTCTGGACAACTATCCGGAGGGTAAGAGCGAAGAGCTTGTGTGCCCGAATCACCCGCAAAAACCCGAAATGGGAACGCGTACGGTGACGATGAGCCGGGAACTCTGGATCGAACAGGAAGACTTTGCCGAAGTGCCTCCGAAGGGCTATCGCCGACTGACGATTCCGGCCGACGGTACGCCCGCCAAGCCCGTGCGTCTGCGCAACAGTTACGTGATTGTGCCCACGTCCTTTGAAAAGGACGCCGAAGGCAACGTCGTGTGCGTGCATGCCGACTACCTGCCGGAAACCAAGAGCGGTACGGCCGGCGCCGATTCCGTCAAGACGAAGGCGGCCATTCACTGGCTTGACGCCCAGACCGCCGTCCCCGCGCAGTTCCGTATGTACGATCGCCTCTTTACGGTGCCGCAGCCCGATTCGGCGGAAGACTTCCTTACCGTTTTGAACCGTGACAGCAAGTTCGTAAGCCAGGGCTTTGTTGAGCCCAACGTGGCCGCAGCTGCTCCTGAAACACGCTATCAGTTTGAGCGCATCGGTTATTTCGTAACCGATATCAAGGATCACAGCGCCGAACATCCGGTGCTCAATCTTGCCGTTGGACTGCGTGACAGCTGGGGCAAGAACGCTAGGTGAGTACGCCCTTAATTGGTTGACACAAAGGCCTGCCCGAGTTCTCTCGTTCGTCGTGACTCGACGATGGGAGAGCGGACAGGCTTTTGCTTATGTAAACGCCGATTTGCGGTTTTGCATTAAATCAAATAAAAGAATGTCGGGGTAGGGACATTCAACTGTTTGAACGGGCGTTTTTGGTGTTTATTCATATAATCGCTCGGGTTGAGGACGGCCTTTTTTGCGCCGACGTTTTGTTTGCGCGCAGAAAAAAAAGATCGAGAAACGGCCGTACTCAGAAAACCACAAATTGATTTCTTTTGGGATCGACAATCTTTGTTGGGGAGACAACAAACATGAAAAAGATTCTTATCGCAACCGCAGTCGCTGCCGCCTTCGGCATGGCCAACGCTGCCGAACAGGCTGACATTGTCGTGATCGGTGCAGGCGGTGCCGGTATGGCTGCTGCCGTTCAGGCGCACGACAACGGCGTCAAAAAGGTTGTGATCATCGAAAAGATGCCGATGGTCGGCGGTAACACGATCCGCGCTACCGGCGGTATCAACGCTGCTGAAACGCCGCAGCAGGCAAAGCTCGGCATTAAGGACAGCATCGAACAGATGTACAAGGACACGATGAAGGGCGGCCACAACCGCAACAATCCTGAACTCGTGAAGGTTCTGTGCGAAAACTCCAACGATGCTGTTCAGTGGCTGATCAAGCTCGGCGGTAACTTCAACGACGTCGGCTTTATGGGCGGCGCCACCAACAAGCGTTGCCACCGTCCGACGGGCGGCGCCGCTGTTGGTCCTGAAGTTGTCAAGACGCTCTATAACGCTGTTGAAGCCCGCAAGATTGATCTGCGCACGGACTCTCAGGTAGTTGACTTGATCGTCAAGAACGGCGCCGTGGCCGGCGTCAAGGTTAAGGACGAAGACGGCAAGGTCTACGAAATCGACTCCAAGGCTGTTGTGAACGCAGCAGGCGGCTTTGCCGGCAACAACGCTATGGTTTCCAAGATCATTCCGCGTCTGAAGGGCTTTGCCACGACGAACCATCCGGGTGCCACGGGCGACGGCCTGCTGCTCTCCGAAAAGGTCAAGGCTGCCTTTGTTGACATGGACCAGATCCAGACCCACCCGACTGTTGTTGAAACGACCGGCGTGATGGTGACCGAAGCCGTCCGTGGCAACGGTGCTGTGCTGATCAACAAGGAAGGCAAGCGCTTCTTCGACGAACTCAACACGCGTGATGCCGTGTCGGCCGCTATCCTGAAGCAGACCACCGGCCACGCCTACATGTTCTTTGACGATGACGTTCGCAAGTCTCTGAAGGCTATCGAAGGCTACATTAAGATGCCGGGTATGGTCATCCAGGGCAAGGATCTCGACGAAGTGGCCAAGAACATGGGTGTTCCGGCTGCTAACCTGAAGGCAACGATGGCTCAGTACGCCAAGGATCAGGCTGCTGGCAAGGATAGCTGTTGCGGCCGCACCAAGATGGAACGTCCGCTCAACAAGGCTCCGTACTATGCTATTCTCGTCACCCCGGCTGTGCACCACACCATGGGCGGCGTGAAGATCAACACGAAGGCTGAAGTGATCAATGTCGACGGCAAGGTGATTCCGGGTTACTTCGCAGCCGGTGAAGTGACCGGTGGTGTTCACGGCGGCAACCGCCTCGGCGGCAATGCTCAGGCTGACATCATTGTGTTCGGCCGCATCGCTGGCAACAGCGCTTCCGCTTACGCCAAGGCGCACTAACCTTTTAACTTTGTAAGAACCAAGAGGAGTTCATAACCAATGATCAAGAAATTGATTGTTGCTGCATCTGCCGCTCTGCTGTGTGCAGGTGTTCAGGCCGCTTCCTACAAGGACGGCACCTATACCGGTGAAGGCACCGGTAACGCCAGCAAGATCCAGGTGGAAGTTGTTGTTGCCGGTGGCAAGATCACTTCCGTGAAGGTTGTCAAGCATGGCGAAACCGAAATGCTGCTCAATGCCGCTCAGAAGAAGTTGTCCAAGGCAATCATCAAGAAGAACGGTACGGAAGGTGTCGCTGCTGTAACGGGCGCGTCCAATTCCTCCAAGGGCATCATCGAAGCTGTGAACAAGGCGCTCGAATCCGCCAAGTAATCGGCTCGATTGCGTGATGCGAAAAAGGCTCGGAGTGGGGAAATCCCGCACCGGGCCTTTTCCATATATAGTGCGCATACTTTGCAACCAATTTTGATTGATTTGAAGGATGTCCGCTTTGATTGATACGACTTTTCGATTTTGTATGCGTGCTCGTGCGGTCTTGTTAGCTGTCGCTCTGTCCAGTGCGCTGAATGCCCCCGTTTCGGCGGCCGATCCTCACGAAACGCTCTACGAAACGCAGTACCAGGGGCTGGCGATGGGAACGCTGATCACCGCTCGTCTGATTTCTCCGGATGACAAAGCGGTGCAAAAGCTCGATGACTTTCTGTCGGATCGCATTGATGCCTATGAGACGCTTTTTACGGTGCACCGTGAGGGGCCGCTTTACGAGGTGAACAAACGCTCGGGTCAATGGGTTGATGTCGACTGCCGCATTGCCGAGCTGACGGAAAAAGCCAAGACAATTGCCGAGGCTTCCGACAGAGCGTTTGAACCCACGATCGGCACTTTGGTCAATGTGTGGAAAATCGGCTTCGGCGGCAATCAGGTTCCTGAGCGCCGTGACATTGAGGCGGCTCTTGAAAAGGTCGACTACACCAAGATCGAAACCAAGCGGGAAAACAATGTCTGCCGTATGCGAATCGGCAAAGGGCAGAGCATTGATTTGGGCGCTATCGCCAAAGGTTGGATCGGAACGGCGCTTACTCAGGACTTAAAGGCGGTCGGTGCCACCAATGTGCTTCTTGATCTGGGCGGCAATGTAGCTTTGCTCGGCAAGTCTCCTGCCGGACGCCCTTGGAATGTCGGCATCCAGCGCCCCGACAAAGAACGGGGTCAAATTTTTGCCGTCGTCAAAGCCTTTGACGAATCGGTGATCACCTCGGGTGCGTATGAGCGCAAAATTGAGAAGGACGGCAAGTCTTATGGGCACATTTTGAGTCCTGAGACGGGGATGCCTGTTGCCACCGACATTGCCAGCGTCACGATTGTCGACAAGGATGGCGCACGGGCCGACGGCTGGTGCACGGCGCTTTTTGCGATGGGCGTTGAAAAAGCCGTCAAGAAGATGGCCGAACAAAAGGATTTGGGCGTATTTATTTTGGACGCCGACCTGAAGCGTGCATGGGTGAGCAAGTGCATTGCCGATCGCCTCAAAGTGCAGGATCCGCAGGTGAAACTCACAATTGTGGAATAAGAACAATACTAAATTTTCAGTTTCGTGATTCGCGCGTAGCAACATGGTTGACACAAGCGCGCGACCTAGTTAAATTAACCTAGATTTGCAGGCGCGCAGCGCCGCTGTCTGAGCTCGATGGTGACAGACAACGGATGCTCGTGCCTTTTCGCTAGGAGAACCCTTCATGTCTTTTGATGAAAACGCGCCGCGAACCGTACGCGATATGATCGAGCCGGCAATTAAGAAGGCCGGCGGTTGGGTGAACACGCACGCTCACGCAGACCGTGCGTTTACGTTGTCTCCCGAAATTCTCGAGATGCGCCGCACGCACTCTTTGCAGCAGAAATGGGATGCACTGGATCGTTTAAAGAGCGAATCGACGGAAGAAGATTTCTATCGGCGTTTTTCCATGTTCTTTGAACTGATGATCGAGCAGGGCTGCACGGCCTGTGCTACGTTCGTGGACATTGATCCGCAGACTGAAGATCGCGCCATCAGGGCCGGTCTTCGCGCTCGTGAGCACTACGCCGATCAGATCACGGTAAAGTTTGCCAACCAGACTCTCAAGGGTGTGATTGATCCTGAAGCGCGTAAATGGTTTGATATCGGCGCCGAGATGGTGGATATCATCGGCGGATTGCCCAAACGCGATGAGCGCGACTTCGGTCGTGCGGCCGAAGCCTTTGACATTCTGCTTGGGACCGCTAAAGCGCAGAATAAGATGGTGCATGTGCACGTCGATCAGTTCAATCTCTCCAGCGAATACGAAACCGAAATGCTTGCGCACAAGGCGATCGAACATGATATGCGCGGTCGTGTGGTCGCCATTCACGGAATTTCGATCGGTGCGCACTCCCGCATGTATCGTCAGCGTCTTTACACGCTTCTCAAGGAAGCCGGTGTGATGATGGTCTGCTGCCCGACGGCCTGGATTGACACGGCCCGTACGGAAATGATCGGTCCGATGCACAACTCGATGACGCCCGTTGATGAACTTGTTCCCGCCGGCGTCACGGTGGCGCTTGGTACCGACAACGTGTGCGATGCCATGGTCCCGTGGAGTGCGGGCGATATGTGGCATGAACTGCAGTTGCTTGCCACTGGCTGCCGCTTCGATGATTTCGAACAGCTTGTGAATATCGCCACTGTCAACGGCCGCAAGGTTCTCGGCATTGAGTAAAAGGGGAAAGCATCATGAAATTTAAGCCCAGCTACACCAGCAGCATTGCCGAAGACATCATGGCTGAGCGCCTGATTCGTGCGCAGGCGGTGGAATTTCTGGCAGATGCGCCGATGCGCTTGAAATCTGGCCTGATTTCGCCTGTGTACGTCGACAACCGCAAACTTTTCTCGCATCCGGAAGCTTGGCGCGATATCGTCGAAACGATGGCAAGTCGCGTTGAAGAATACGATCTGGAATTCGATATTGTCGCGGGCGTCGAAGCCGCCGGTTCCATGCATGCCGCAGCACTTGCCTATCGTCTCGGTTTGCCCGCCATCATGGTGCGCCAGAAGGCCAAGACCTACGGCAACCACTCCCGCATTGAAGGCGGTGATGTCAAGGGTATGCGCGTTTTGCTTCTGGAAGATCACATCTCAACCGGCTTGAGCTGCCTTGACGCTATCCGTGCCTTGCGCGGGGAAGGTGCACAGGTGACGCAGGTGATGTCGATTACCAATTACGCGATTCCCGAAACGCAGCGACTCTTTAAGCAGGAAGGCATCGACACCTACGACGTGATCGCCTTTGAAAAGGTGGTACGAAAGGCCAAGGAAATGGGTGTGATTGATGACGAGCACGAAAAGTTGGTTCTCGAATGGTTGCAGACGCCCTGGACGTGGGCTGCTATGCATGGCGTTGTGGCGAGCGCCATCGAAAACTGATGAGTACCGTCATTTATCCCGGGCCCGTTTTCGGGCCCGTTCGCAGTCGGCGTCTGGGTAAGAGCCTGGGAGTCAACTTGTCGCCAGCAGACGGCAAGATCTGCAGTTTTGACTGTATCTACTGTGAATGCGGTCTCAATGACGAGCGTCGTCCCAAACTCAAAATGCCCTCGCGCGAGGCTGTGCGCGAAGCGCTTGAGGCGCGGCTTATTGCGATGAGTGAAGCTGACGATCTGCCCGAAGCGATTACGTATTCGGGTAACGGCGAACCGACCTCGCACCCGGACTTTCTCAATATCGTACGCGATACGCGGGCGTTGCGAGACAGATACTGCCCGCAAGCCAAGGTGTGTCTGCTCACCAACGCCACGCACCTGAACCGCGACGATGTCTTTGAGGCCGTTCGTCTGATTGATCGCCCGTGTCTGAAACTCGATACGGTCGATGCTGATTACATTCGGTTGGTGGATCGGCCCAACGCGCGTTACGACGTCAAAGAGGTGATCGAACGCATCAAGGCTCTCCGTGGCCGTTGCGTTGTTCAGACGATGTTCATGCAAGGTTCCTTTGCCGGGCAAAGCGTCGACAACACGACTGAAAAGTATGTGGGACCCTGGCTCGAGGCTTTGTCGCAGATTCGTCCTGAGGGGGTCGACATCTACACCCTGGCACGTGAAACGCCGGTGGTGGGCCTCAAAAAGGCTCCCGTCGAAACGCTTACGCAAATCGCCGCACGTGTAGAGAGTCTTGGTATCAGTGCGCATTGGTATGGCTGAGGGAGGCCGGCTTGTCGGAATCGTTTTTTAGAAAAAACGGTGCTTTGACGGAGCCGGCTTTTTTGTTGTCTCTTTTTGACGACGCCATGGGCGATAATTGCGACACAGTCTTTTGTAAAAATTGCGCCGTCCTGTCGGGGAAAACTTTGCCGGGACGAACAAGCGCGCCCAACTTTTAAGGAGTCCTAGGACATGTTTCGCCACTCCAACACCATCGCAGTTTGCGACAGCGAAGTCTGGAAATTTATTCAGGCTGAGTCGGATCGTCAGGAACAGCACATTGAGCTGATTGCGAGCGAAAACTACACGTCTCCGGCAGTGATGCAGGCTCAAGGTTCGCTTTTGACGAACAAGTACGCCGAAGGTTATCCGGGAAAGCGCTATTACGGCGGCTGCCAGTATGTTGACGAGGTGGAGCGTATTGCCATTGAACGCGCCAAGAAGCTCTTTTGCGAGCCGGCAGGCGTTGAGATGGCCGTCAATGTCCAGCCGCACTCCGGCGCTCAGGCCAACGAAGCTGTTCTTTTCGGACTTTTGAATCCGGGCGATACCGTGATGGGAATGAGTCTGGCCGATGGCGGTCACCTGACTCACGGCATGCATTTGAACTTTTCCGGCCGTTATTTCAACATTGTGAGTTACGGCGTTCGCGATGACACCGAGGCTATTGACTATGACGAAGTCGAGCGTCTTGCCAAGGAACATCAGCCCAAGCTGATCATTGCCGGAGCTTCGGCTTATTCGCTGCATATTGACTTCAAGCGCTTTGCGGATATCGCGCACTCGGTGGGTGCCATTTTGATGACCGACATCGCGCACTACGCGGGCCTTGTGGCCGCGGGTGTTTATCCGAGTCCGTTCGGGTACGCCGACGTGGTGACTACGACGACGCACAAAAGTTTGCGCGGCCCGCGCGGCGGCATTATTTTCTGCCGCCCCGATCTTGAAAAGAAGATCAACTCGGCTGTGTTCCCGGGCACGCAGGGCGGCCCGCTCATGCATGTGATTGCGGGCAAGGCGGTGGCGCTTGGTGAAGCACTGAAGCCTGAATTCAAGGCATACGGTCAGCAAGTGATCAAGAATGCAGAAGTTCTAGCCAAGACGCTTATGGAACGTGGTCTTCGAATTGTTTCGGGCGGCACGCAAAGCCACGTGATGCTCGTTGATCTTCGTCCGATGAATTTGACCGGAAAGGCTGCCGAAGCGCTTTTGGGAGCGGCGCACATCACCGTTAACAAGAACGCGATTCACAACGATCCTCAAACGCCGTTTGTAACCTCGGGCATTCGGCTGGGCACACCTGCCATGACCACGCGAGGCTTTAAGGAAGAAGAAACGCGCAAGGTGGGTAATCTTATCGCCGACCTGTTGTCAGCTCCTGAGGACGCGCAGGTGCTCGAGCGCGTGCGTACCGAAGTCGATCAGCTCACGGCAATGTTCCCCGTCTATCGACCCTAAGCTGTTTTCGGGCGTTTTCCAGGAGTTTTCAAGATGCGTTGCCCGTTTTGCAAGTCTAAGGACACGGCGGTGGTGGACTCTCGCGCAAGCGAAGATGGTTTCTCTATTCGTCGTCGGCGTCAGTGCAGCCATTGCGGCAAGCGTTTCACAACGTTTGAGCGTGTGGAAATCAATATGCCGGCCATCATCAAGCGAACCGGCGTGCGCCGCGAATACGATCGCGACAAGGTTCGCGGATCTATGCGTCTTGCGCTGCGCAAGCGTTTGGTGAGCGACGAGCAGATTGAGGAAGCCATTACGCTCATCGAGCAGCGTCTTCGCAGTCTTGGCGAGCGGGAGGTCAAAAGCGAAAAGGTGGGCGAATTTGTGCTTGAGGAACTTAAGCGGCTCGACAAGGTCGCCTATGTTCGTTTTGCGAGCGTCTACTTCAATGTGGAAGACCCTGAAGCTTTCAAGCGATTGATGCGTGATATGGAAATCGACAAAAACGAAGCAAAATGACCGATACGAGCGATGAGATTTTTATGCGCGCCGCTCTCGAAGAGGCGCGCAAAGGGCGCTACATCGCCCCTCCCAACCCGGCTGTCGGCTGTGTGATCGTCAAGGACGGTCAGATCGTGTCTCGGGGTTATACCCATGCTCCGGGCTCTCAGCACGCTGAAATTGATGCGATCATGAATGCCAAGGAGGCCGGTGTTGACATCGCCGGCGCAACCTATTACGTGACGCTTGAACCCTGTTCGCACTACGGACGAACGCCGCCTTGTGCGGCACGTCTCATTGAGGAGCGAGCCGGTCGCGTGGTCGCAGCAATTGAGGATCCCAACCCGCAGGTTGCCGGCAAGGGCATCGAGATGTTGCGGCAGGCGGGCATTCCGGTTGACTGCGGCGTGTGTCGCGATGAAGCCTACGAATCCAATATTGGTTTCTTTACCCGCATGAAGACGGGCAAGCCCTGGGTTCGCCTTAAGACGGCTGTGACACTTGACGGACGCACGGCGTTATTTAACGGTGCAAGCCGTTGGATCACGAGTGAAGAGGCTCGACGTCGCGGCCGCCTTTGGAGGGCGCGCGCACAGGGGATTCTCACCGGCATTGGTACGATTCTTGCGGACAATCCTCAGATGAGCGTACGCGAAGAAAAATTGCCGAGTCCGGTCAAATTTGTGGCTGACAGTCAGGCACTGACGCCGGTGACCTTCAACATCTTGCAAGGTCAGCCCACGACGATTTTTGTCAGCCGGAAAGCGCCTCAGTCGCGCGTTGAAGCCCTGCGGGCCGCAGGTGCGATCGTCAAGTGCGTCGGCGGCAACGACGAGCTGGATTTGGAAGAGGTCATACGTCAGATCGGAGCAGCCGAAATCAATGAACTGCATGTCGAGGCGGGAGCCACTCTTTCGGGAGCTCTTCTGCGGGACGATTTGGTCGATGAGATCGTTTGCTATCTGGCTCCGGCTGTGATGGGTGATGGGATGCCCTTTGCCAAGCTCGGCCCCTTCAAGCAAATGAGTGAGGTGCTGCGCGGAAAGTTTGTGAGCGTGGAAAAAGTCGGTGACGATCTTGAGGTCGTACTCAGAAAAAATTAACTGCAACTGCGGCAGGCCCCGACAACGGAGTGCCGCTTTTTAGGAAAAAAAGAAAATATGTTTACCGGAATTATTCAGGCCATCGGCAAGGTGCGTGAACCCGAAAAGCTTGGCAACGGCGTTCGTCTGACGATTGTTACGCCCGAGGATTTTCATCTCGAAGAAGTGCGCGTGGGCGACTCGATTGCTGTTAACGGTGCCTGCATGACGGTTGTCAACATCGAAGGGAAGTCTTTTCAGATTGACGTGAGCGCCGAGAGTCTTTCCAAGACCTGCGGGCTGGATACTTTCGGTGAAGTCAACCTTGAAAAAGCAATGCGTCTGGGCGATCGCGTCGACGGCCATCTGGTGAGCGGGCACGTTGACGGCGTGGGCCAAGTCGAATCCATGACCAAGATCGCTGAAAGCTACAAGCTCGTGATTCGCGCTCCCTTGAAGCTTTCGCCCTACTTGGCCTACAAGGGGTCGGTGGCGGTCAACGGTGTGTCGCTTACCGTCAACGAAGTCGAAGACACGGCCATGGGGGCGCTCATCAGCATCAATCTCATTCCTCACACCGTTGAAGTGACGACGCTCAAGCACCTCAAGGCACAGGATTGGGTCAATTTGGAAATCGATACGATCGCGCGCTATGTCGAGCGCATGATCAAGCTTCGCGAAGACGAAGGCGACGATCTGTTCTGATCGAAAGCGGCGCGGAAGGAAGGGTATTCGATGGCGTTGCTTTTTACGCCTTTAAAGATGGGGGCGCAGACGCTGCCTAACCGCATTTGCGTGCCTCCGATGTGTTGCTGTCTGGCTCGTGAAGGAGTGGGCAGTGACGAACTCATTGCGCACTACGAGAAGCTTGCCGCTTCCGGAGCGGGATTGGTGGTCATTGAGGCAACGGCTGTTCGTGCCGACGGACGTATCACCACGCGATGTCTGGGGCTTTACAACGACGAGCAGGAGCGATTTTTCAAAAGGCTTCTCAAGGCTTGCCGTGCCGTGGCTCCCGCCGAGACCAAGTTCTTCCTTCAGCTTTCGCATTGCGGTCGTAAAGGCAGTCGCAAAGATCCCAAAACGGGGCATGGGACACTGTTACCCGAGGAGGGCGGCTTTGCGTTGATGGCGCCTTCGGCCGTTGCCTATACGCCGCAGGCGCCGATGCCTCGTGAGATGACCGAAGCCGATATTGACCGGATGCTGCAAGCTTTTGAAGCGGCTGCGCACCGCGCAGCCCGTGTGGGCTTTGACGGCATCCAGATCCATGCCGCACACGGCTACCTCGTTCACCAGTTCCTCTCGCCTGTGACCAATCGTCGCACAGATAACTGGGGCGGCTCGCTTCAAAACCGGCAGCGCTTTGCGCTGGAGGTTGTCAAGGCCGTTCAAAGGGGGGCCCCCGAGCTTGACGTCATGGTTCGTCTTTCGGCTTGCGACTGGATGCAAAACGGAGCCGGCGAGGAACAGGCTTTGTCCCTAGCCTGCGCGCTTGCCGCACTCAATATTTGTGCCGTCGACGTTTCCTCGGGGGGCATTGATCCCGCACAGCAGCCGCCGGCGTCGCTCACCGCGGCGCATACGTTGTTTGCGCACCACATCAAAGAGAAGGCTCGGATTGTGACTTTCACGAGCGGCGGCATCGTCGAGCCGCTTCAGGCCGAAGAGATCTTGCGCTCGCAGGATGCCGATGCCGTTTGCATCGGACGCGAAATGATTAAAAACCCGAGTTGGGTGTGGGCCGCTGCGCAAAGCTTGGGCAACCCGGTGCAAACGCCCGTGTTTGCCGCGGCGTTTTAGGCTTCAGGCTCTTTCCAGAGTCCTTTATCCTTGAGCGTTGCCTCGGCTACATCCATCGTGCGCAGAATACGGTAGCGTGCGACAGCTCCGATGATCATGCCGATGGCACACAAGAGAAGCGCTTGAGAGAGCGGCATCAAAACGGCGGGAGAATCGGGCTTGAACTGCGCAATGAGCGTCAGTCCGAAGGCGACAAAGCAGTAGAGAACGCGGCGACGGAAATCGGCTTTGCAGACTTCTTCGTCAGGGTTTAGGTCCTGAGCCTTGAGCAGGCGCGCCAGACAAGCTTGGGCGGGGACGGCGCGGGCAATTTCATTGGGGCTTGTATCTTTTGCACAAACCGCTAAAATGGCGCGCCCGCGTGTTGCGTTTCGATCGAACGTCCAGAAATAGACGGGAAGATAGAGGCGCACTGCCTGCACGATCGTGTAGAGTGCGGCAAAAATGAGCAGGCCGGTGGTGACCCAGGCGGGAATCGAAGGCATGTTTGTTTTTGAAGTTCAGAGTGTCGTTGGGCCAAAGTATAAGAGTTTGTTCTGTGCTCTGACCAAACGGCAATCCGAAATCGTTTTGTTAAAAAACGGTGTTTCCGCGGCGATTTTTTCCGGAGAAAGGTAAAATCGCCTGTTATTGAAGAATTTTTGTTTGCATTCGCAAACAAACCACTGCAGAGGCTGGAAAGTCAGATATGACCGTGAAGACCTTCAAAGGGGAGCTTGATGGCTCCGAAATGAACATCGGCATTGTTGTTTCGCGTTTTAACGAGTATGCCGGCAAAGAAGAACTGGATGCTTGCCTTGAAGAGCTCAAGGTGCTCGGCGTTCAGGAAGATAGCATCAGCGTGGTGTCGGTTCCCGGTGCCCTGGAAATTCCTTTTGCGCTTCAAATGATGGCCGAAAGTGAAGAGTTTGACGCTCTGATCGCTCTGGGTGCCGTGATTCGCGGTGAAACCTATCACTTCGAAATCGTGGCCGACACATCTTCTGCCGAAATTGCTCGCGTGAGCCGTGAATACGACATTCCGGTTGCAAACGGTGTCCTCACGACCTATGACGATGAGCAGTGCAAGGCTCGTACTCACATGAAAGGTAAGGACTGCGCACGTTGTGCCGTTGAAATGGTCAATTTGCAGACGAGCCTTTACGAAAACTTCTATAGCTCCGATTGGGAAAAGTTCGGCGATGACGACGACGAGATCCTGGCGGACGACATCGAAAAACATGACGGAAAGTGCTAATTTGCGGTCTCGCTTGAGCCTGGGGCCTCGTCGCAAAGCCCGTGAGTTTGCGCTCTTGGGTGTGTACGAGTCGCTGATCAATGAATCGGCTGATTTTGCGGCAATTGACGCTAATCTGCTCAGTGTCATCACCGATGAAGGCAGCCCTGTTGCCGGATGCGATCTCAGCTCGGAAGACTTCGATCACTGCGATCAGGAGTTTTACCGTGACATCCTTGACGGAGTGATCAAGGGCAAGGGAGAGCTTCTCGAGACGCTCTCTCGTCATCTTGACCGCGACCCGCAACGTTTGTCTGTGGTGGAGCGCGCCTGTCTGATGATCGGTACGTGGGAAATGAAGAATTGCCCGCAGATTCCCTATCGCGTCGTGATTAACGAAGCGGTGGAATTGTGCAAAGTCTTCGGTGCCGATCGAGGCTATAAGCTCGTCAACGGCGTGCTTGACAAGGTCGCAAGCGAACTGCGTCCCGCTGAACACGAGGCTTAAGGCTGAGGCTGTCGAAAACAGCACACCGCAAAAGGTGCGGCTTTGAGAGAGAAAGTTTCTCTTTCGGCCGTGCCTTTTTTGTTTTTTGCGCCAAAATAGGCTTTGTTGTCGGACAACAGGAGGTTGAAAGAATCCTATGGCTCAAAACGGCGAATTTCAGATTATCGAGCGCTTTTTTACGCATGAAAACTTCGGCGCCTGGGAAAGCAAGGGCGTAGGCGACGATTGCGCCATTATCGACATGCCGGCAGGTCGCATTGCCGTGACGGCCGATATGATGGCCATTGGCACGCATTTTCTTCCCACGCAGCGACCGGAAGACATCGGCTACAAGGCTCTGGCCGTGAATTTGTCGGATTTGGCGGCCGCCGGCGCTATTCCGCGTGCGTTTTTTCTCACGATTGGACTGCCTGCACGAGATGATGCCTGGTTAGCGGGCTTCACCAAAGGCATGACGGAACTGTCTCGACAGGCGGGTTGTCCGCTGCTCGGAGGGGACACGACGCGAACGGCTAAGGTTGGGGATATTCATGCTCCGGTGACGATTTCGATCACAGCGATGGGCGAGTTGCCGCAAAGCATGGGTCTTACTCGATCTGGAGCTCGCCCCGGTGACGATATTTGGGTGTCCGGCTGTGTGGGCGGGGCCTGGGCGGCACTGATGCATCGCTGGGGCAAACTCACTCTCGACGCACGCGTTTTCCCGGCAGCGGCACTTGCCATGGATCGACCGAATCCCCGTAATGCACTCGGGACCGCGCTTCTGAGTTCGGCGACGGCCTGTGCGGATATTTCCGACGGCTTGGCGCAAGACTTGGGGCATATTCTGGAGCGAAGCGGCGTGGACGCTGATGTGCTGTGGGACGCTGTGCCCAAGCACCCGGCCTTGGCGGCACTGTCGCAGGAGCAGCAAGTCGAAGCGGCCATGAGCGGCGGCGACGATTACGAACTTGTCTTCACGGCACCGGCTGATAAGCGCGGTTTGATTGAACAGGCTTCGATTTCCGCGCTCACACCCGTAACCCGCATCGGCCGAATTGTCGAAAAGAAACCGAGCGGAGCGCCGCTTGCAATTCGTGATGCCTCTGGTCGACCGCTTTTCTTGCCGGTACAGGGATTCGATCATTTTGCGCAAAGTGCTGATTGAAAACGAAGAGCTTTTGCCGATGTTGTCAGAGAAATACAGTGCGGACAATCCTGCCTACAACGTGCGCCCCGGGTTGAAGTTTGCTTTCTCGCACCCGGCGCACGCGGTGGCGCTCTTTTTCGGTGCAGGCTGTCTGAGACCGGGGCCGGGTACGTGGGGAACGCTTGCCGGCGTGCTCGTCTGGGCGGTTTTGGTGCAGTTTTTAAGCTGGAAGACGCTCTCAGTATGTATTGCGGTTCTTTTTGTGCTCGGGGCGTTGGCTGCAGAGAAAACCTGCCGCGATCTCGGCGTACAGGATGCCGGTTGCGTGGTTGTCGACGAGGTGGTTGCGGTTTGGTTGGTGTGCCTGATGTTGCCGCAAAACGGTATTGCTTGGTGCGCTGCTTTTCTCGCGTTTCGACTTTTTGACATCGTGAAGCTGCCTCCGGCAAGTTGGGTGGATCGTCACATCCATAACGGCTGGGGGATCATGCTCGACGATTTGTTGGCGGGCGTCTGGGCTGCAGTGGTTTTGGTGGGAATTGATATGCTCTGCAATCGACTGTTTCCCGGTGCCAACCTTTTTCTCGGGGTCTTCTGATGGATTCATATGAACTGGCGCTTGAGCTCGGCCAGAAAGCCAAGCGGCGCGGTGTGACCGTGGCAACGGCTGAGAGTTGCACGGCGGGCGGTCTCGGCTTTGAAATCACAGCCGTTCCCGGATCAAGCGAGTGGTACGAACGCGGCTTTATCACGTATACGAACCGTGCTAAAGAAGAGATGCTTGGAGTGAAGGCCGAAACGCTTGCCGCGTTTGGTGCCGTCAGTTGCGAGACGGCCCGAGAGATGGCCTGCGGCGCTCTGGAACATTCCGGCGCACAACTTTCCGTGTCCATTACTGGGATTGCGGGGCCAGGCGGCGCTGTGCCAGGCAAGCCCGTGGGGACGGTGTGTTTTGGCGTGGCATTGAAGACAGACGGCAAGGCCACGGTGCAAACCTCCCGTATGCAGTTTGAGGGTAGCCGCGACGCTGTACGGCGTCAAAGTATTCGCTATGCGCTGCAATTGCTGTGCAAAGCACTCGGTGACAAGTGCTAACAACAGATTTGTCTGACCGCTCTCGGGAACAATGACGACGTGTGCCACAATGCAGATTCCGATGACTCGTTTCGAGATTTGATGGAATGGAACCTCTGACAAAAACAAAAAAAGAATCCTCTGCGGCGCTCGGCGCTTTCGATAGGCTTTTCAACGTGTGCCAGTTTCTGGGCCTGAGCGCCATTGCCATTGCGGCTATTGTCGGCTTCGGGACTGAGCTCTGGCGTATGGTGACGGCCGATACGATCGCCTTGGGCGACCTGCTCTTGCTCTTTCTTTATACCGAAGTGATGGTGATGGCGCGCGCGGCGCTTTACAGTCACCACGAACTTGCTATCGCAATGCCGATTGCCATTGCCATCGTGGCCATGGGGCGCTATATGGTTGTGAGTTCGGATCACAACGCGCTGCACCAGATGATGTACGCAGGCGCCATCTTCATTCTGGTGGCAGCGCTCTTTCTTTGGAAGATGCGCGTGCGCCTCACCGGTTGGTCGGCAGGCAAGGACAACGCTGACTAAGAAACACGCACATAAAACACGCGCACAAACTTCAGAGCCTGTGCGCGTTTTTTATGGGTAAGAACGAAACGATCAGAGTGTGACGTCGTGGGCGTTGCCGATCGTAAGGAAATGGCCGCCGGCGACGTAGTGAAGCGTACGGCAACTGTCGTTTCCCTCTGGGAAGTGCCAGTGTCCCTCGGAGAAGACGCGGGAATCAGCCCAGGCCGCTACGGCTTCGCCGATAAAGAGGTCGTGCTTTTTCTCGTTGTATTCGTTCGGAATCACTTTGAAAAGCACAGCACAGAGCACTCCTTCGACGGTGGGGATGTCGCAACCTTCGAACTTGAAAAGCTTAGCGCCGCTTTTTTCAATCTTGTCGGCTTCGTCGAACTTGCTCACCGAACCCAGGTAAAGCGTTTCGCGGGCAATTTCCAACGACGGCAGGGACAACATGAAGTAGCCAGTCTTGTCAATGAGTTTACGCGTGTAGTGAACCGAGTCGATCACCGCGGTCGACAGGGCGGGCGTGGTGTTGAGCGGGCACACCCAAGTGGCGGGCATGACGTCGACATCGTTTCCATCGGCAGCCGACACCAATGAGGTGGCGCCCAAATTAAAGAGACGATAAACATCCTCCAGTTCCACCGGCTTGAAGTTTTGCATTTTTGTTCTCCCAAATGATGGAAATCAGCTCAAAGCTTTTTTCTTGGCTTCGCGGATGGCAATCATGGTCGCCTCAGCGGCCTTGGCAGCGGCCTGAGCGAAGTCTTCGCCGTTACCGGCAAAGATGACGGCGCGGCTCGAATTGATGATCATGCCGCGGCCGTGCGCGTCCAAACCGGCAGCTACGGCGGCGTTGACGTCGCCGCCCTGTGCGCCGATGCCGGGCACAAGCAGAGGCGTTTCAGGCGCAAGTTCACGTACGCGTGCGATTTCCGCAGGCTGCGTGGCACCCACGACCAGCCCCACTTGACCGTTGACATTCCAGGGCCCCGAAGCCATCTTGGCAACGCGCTCATAGACCATGTCGCCGTCTTTGGTGACGAGCTCCTCAATGTCGGCGCCGCCCGGGTTGGACGTGCGGCACAGCAGAATCACGCCGCGGCCTTCGTATTCGAAATAGGGTTCGACAGTATCAAAACCCATATAGGGCGAAAGCGTTACGGCGTCGGCTTGGTAGCGCACGAAGGCTTCCTTGGCGTATTGCTTTGCCGTGGAACCGATGTCGCCGCGCTTGGCGTCGAGAATGACGGCAATGTCGGGGTGCTTTTCGTGAATGTATGCAATGACCTGTTCAAGCGTTTTTTCCAGACCTTCGCCTGCGAAGTAAGCGATCTGAGGCTTGAAGGCGCAGACGAACGGTGCGGTGGCGTCCACGATGGCACAGCAGAACTGCAGAACACCTTCGGCGTCTTTGGTCAGATGCGCGGGCAAACGTTTGAGATCGGGATCAAGTCCCACGCAGAGCATGGAGTCAACGGCGTCGATTCGCTTGTTGAGTTTTTCGATGAACATGACGTTGCGTTTTCCTTCACAAAAAGAAAGGCAGAAAATGCCTTTCGTAAAAACCGGTTTTCTTAAAACTAGATCTTACCGCGACCGCTAGAGCGAGTGGTTGGCAACAGGCAAAGACGAGACGTTTGGGCAAACACTGACACCATTTGCCTTATAGTTGCACAGGATTTTTGGGAGAAACAAATATGAGAAAAGAGCTCGCGGTCCTTGCTGCGGCAAGCCTTTTGGTCACGACAGCAACAGCCCAGGATTTGATGGGACAAAGTCCTGAAGCACAGGTCGTTGACGTGCCCGTTGTCCAGGGGCGAATCGACGCGATTTCCGGAGTTGTCTACAGCCAGGTTTTTGAAAGAGGCCGGAGTGTGCGCGGTCTCAAGATGACGCTTTTTGTTCCGCGTACGAAAGAAAAGAAACCGGCAGTGCTTTATTTCCCGGGAGGCGGGTTTACTTCAGCCGATCACGAGAAGTTCTTGGAAATGCGCTATGCATTGGCTTGTGCCGGATATGTTGTTGCGGCCTGCGAGTATCGTGCCGTACCCAATAAATTCCCGGCATTGCTTGAAGACGCCAAGGCGGCGGTGCGCTGGATGCGCGCGCATGCCTCAGAATTCGGAGTGGACGCCAATCGCATTGGGCTGCTTGGTGACTCCGCCGGCGGCTACGTCGTACAGATGGCTGGTGCCACCAACGGCGAAAAAAACTGGGACGTGGGCGACTTTAAGGAGGTTTCGTCCGACGTGCAGGCGGTGGTATCGATCTACGGCATTTCCGATCTGACGACAATTGGGGAAGGGATCGGCAACGAGAACGTGCATGCGTCTGCTGCTGTGACGGAAGCATTGCTTCTCAACGGGCCGGCCTTTAAGGATTTTGCCGGCGCTTCCGTAAATGCCGATCCCCAAAAGGCGAAGGCGGCAAGTCCCATTGGTCATGTCGACGGAACGGAGCCGCCTTTTTTGCTGATGCACGGATCGGGCGACAAGGTGGTGAGTCCCTTGCAGAGCAAAAAAATGTTTGAAGCGCTCCAGAACAAGAAGGTCGAGGCCGAATACGTCCTCGTGCGCGGAGCCGAACACGGCGATTTGCCGTGGTACCAGCCCGGTGTGATCTCCCGTGTGGTGAACTTCTTTGACCGTCACCTGAAGCGAACGGAATAACGACAGTGATGCGAAACGACAGAAAAGAGTTTGAGATTTTGGCCCCGGCTGGTTCCCGTGAGGCGATGGCGGCTGCCGCTGCGGCAGGTGCCGACGCCGTGTATTTCGGGCTGGGGGCGCTTGATATGCGCAGTCTGGCAACCGGCGCCTTTGGCGAAGCCGATTTACCTGAGATCGCCGCATTTGCAAAAGATCACGATTTGAAAACGCGACTGACGGTCAATGCCGTGCTCTACGACGAGGATCTTTCAGCGGCTCGTCAAACGATGCTTGCCGCCAAGAAAGCGGGCATTGATGCGGTCATCTGCTCGGATGTGGCGGCGATGATGCTTGCGCACGAAGTGGGTATTCCCGTGCATCTTTCTACGCAGCTCAACATCGCCAATGTTGAAGCGCTGAAGTTTTATGCGCACTTCGCTGATGTCGCTGTTCTTGCTCGTGAATTGACGCTCGAGCAAACCGCAGCAATTACAAGAGCCATCGACGAGCAAAATATCTGCGGTCCTTCGGGCAAGCGCATCAAAATTGAGATTTTCTGTCACGGAGCGCTCTGCATCGCACAAAGCGGACGCTGTTTCATGAGTCTGCACACGCGCGGAAAAAGTGCCAACCGCGGGCAGTGCTTGCAGTCGTGCCGTCGCAAGTACTACATCAAGGACGCCGAGCGCGACATTGAGCTGCAGATTGATCCTCAGTACGTCATGAGCCCGAAGGACCTCAAAACAATCGGCTTTTTCGACAAGATGGTTCAAAGCGGCGCGCGCATTTTCAAAATCGAAGGACGCGCACGCTCGCCCGAATATGTGCGCACGACCGTGCAGTGCTACAGCCAGGCCCTGCAGGCGGTGCTTGACGGCGACTTTACGGCCGACAAGCTGGCCCGTTGGGATGAGAAACTCGCCGAGGTTTTCAATCGCGGCTATTGGGACGGATGGTACCTGGGAGCGCAAACGCCGGAGCTTGCCTCCGGATACGGTTCGCAAGCCACAATCACCAAACGTTTTGCCGGCAAGTGCATCAACTTCTTCAACAAGGCGTCGGTGGCGCAATTTCTGGTGCAGGCTGACGGCTTCGACATAGGTACTCGACTGCTTGTCACCGGCCCCACAACGGGCGCGGTGGAGTTTGTGGCCGATGAAATTTTTGACGACAACGGACCGGTGAATCACGCGACCAAAGGAACGGCCGTGACGATCAAGGTTCCCGAGAAGGTGCGTGAAAACGACAAGCTTTATGTGTTGCAGCCTCGCGGATAGCGAGCGGAATTACTTTTACGTAGCTGCTCGGTACGTGCTTGTGCGCCTGTCGCCTTCTCGTATTAGCCGCCCTTGGTCTGTTAATTTGCGTAATAGTCGATAAGCTGGCTGGGCTTCGAGACCGAGAATTTGCATTACATCGGCTCGTGTGATGCAACCTTTTTCTCGGGCAAGCTGCATGACAAGTTCATCGTTTCTTACGAAGTCAATACCCGATTGGCGGACCATCTCAATTTCGCGATTCTGTGCTTTATAAAACTTTGAGCTCAAGATGAAATCGCGATCGGATCCACTTCCTTTGCATTCAAGAAGACCGTCTTCGACAAGTGTTTCGACGTGCCGTTTGAGCCGGTTGGCAGGCAGTTTTGTTGCTGCGACAATGCCTTCGAAAGTGAGCCGCTTGGAAAAGAGTACAGATGTCAGCACCATCAAACTCTGTATTGAGATCGGTTTGCCGGTTCGCTTTTGGTAATCGAGGATGAGTCTGAAGAAATTGATGTCGGCCTCGCACTTTGGAAAAAAAACACGCACGCTTTCTTCATTGGATTCGGAATAGTCTGGTGACGGACGTCCGTAGACAAGACTGCCTTCAAAAATCAGATCAATTCCTCGTCCTGTACGCTCGGCAAGTCCCAATCGCTTGAAAATGTCCGCTAACAGCGCATTTCGCGGATGCGGTTCAACAGTGAGCAGGTTGTTGAGATCAACGCCGGAAACAAAGCCGCCTGGACTGTTGATTTCCAGGCCATCGTCCGTGAAACGGACGGAGACACGATTGAGGATGGTGTAGTCACGGTGACAAAAGGCGTTGACCAATGCTTCTCGAAAGGCTCGCTCGGAAAAGGTTGGAATTGCAATGCGAACGAGATCCTGCGTGATTTCGACTTCCGTATTGCGGGCTCGGAATCGATCAAGAAGAGCGTCAAAGCTTCGGAGCAGCGGCAGTTCGATTTCTTCGTTTGCTAGTACTTCTGTTCCGCTGAGGTGCTGAAAGACGGCACCGGCGCCGGGAACTAGTCGTCGGATACTTGTTTTTTTCCCGATGAGAAGGAGACCTGCGACCGTCGGCAACAAACCGTGCGGCGTTTCTTGTACGAACCCCAGAGCTTTGTCGAGGTCTTCATCCTCAAGTTCGAGCAGAGTGCTGTCTCCTCGGTTGTCGCGAATGAAGCTCCTCAATCGCCGGCGTTCATCGTTGTCCAGGTCGGCGTACGAAGTATTCGGCAGGATCATGGATGAGTAGTCGCAGCGTCCGATTTCTGAGAGACGCGAAATGAACTCCTGTGGAAAGAGTGGGGAGGTTTCAGGTGTCTTATCGATCTTCAGCCGGCGTTTGAGAACTTTGCCGTCGTTGGTCGCAACGATACCCGTGGCTTTCGAAACTTCGATTACTAGTACATCGAGACCTTCGCCAGCCTCGACGAGTTCCGCTACGACTGCTACAGGTGGAATGGTGTGCGAAGCAATGTATGCGGCGGCAAGGTCCGGATCCCGCCACCTGGGTGTTCGTACACCCGACACGATGCCGTCATCATTGATGCCGACGTAAAGCGTTCCTCCTTCAGCGTTTGCCAGTCCAACGACGGTCTCAACTACAACCTTGTCCGGCAGTCCGCTTTTAGGATCACTCTTGAATTCGATCGTTAACGATTCTCTGGAAGGAAATTGCGGGAAAGAGAGATTGTCGGCGTTCATGGCAAAGAATCAACAGACGGAAAAGTGAAGCTAAGATACAGACGGTTAGCATCATGATGCTAAATTATAAAGACATTGATGTTAAGTGTATGTATAAAATGATGTTAAAAAGGAATGGTGATACATACATGTCCGTATGTATGATCTTAAGTTGTCTTTATCTCGACCGACAAACAACGGAATGTTAGAGATTTTTCGTCGAATCTAAGACGTGAACCTAAAAGAAGAGCCGCTTGCTTTACAGCAAGCGGCTCAATGCCTTAAAGACTTAAGCGGTCAGGCGATGAATTACATCATGCCGTCCATGCCGCCCATGCCGCCCATCGGGGGCACAGCCGGCTTGTCTTCAGGGATGTCGGCGACCATGCAGTCGGTCGTAAGGATCAGACCGGCCACGCTGGCAGCGTTCTGCAGAGCGGTACGGGTGACCTTGGTCGGGTCGAGAACGCCCATGGCAACCATGTCGCCGTATTCGCCTGTCTGAGCGTTGTAGCCGAAGTTGCCTTCACCGCCGGCAACCTTGTTGACAACCACGCTGGGTTCTTCGCCGCAGTTGGCGACGATCTGACGCATCGGTTCTTCCATGGCGCGCAGCACGATCTTAATGCCGGCGTTCTGTTCATCGTTGTCGCCCTTGAGGTCCTTGATGGCGAACTTGGTGCGCACGAGAGCCACACCGCCGCCCGGGACGATGCCTTCTTCCACGGCAGCGCGGGTAGCGTGCAGAGCGTCTTCCACGCGAGCCTTCTTTTCCTTCATTTCGACTTCGGTAGCGGCACCGACCTTCACGAGGGCCACACCGCCGGCGAGCTTGGCAACGCGTTCCTGAAGCTTTTCACGGTCATAGTCGCTCGTAGCGGCCTCGATCTGCTGACGGATCTGGGTGACGCGGCCTTCGATAGCCTGAGCGTCGCCGGCGCCGTCAATGATCGTCGTGGCTTCCTTGGTGACTTCAACGCGCTTGGCCGAACCCAACTGTTCGAGGGTTGCCTTTTCGAGCGTGAGGCCGAGGTCAGACGAGATGACCGTTGCGCCCGTGAGCACAGCGATGTCTTCGCACATGGCCTTGCGGCGATCGCCGAAGCCCGGAGCCTTGACAGCCACAACCTTGAGGATGCCGCGGATGGAGTTCACCACGAGGGTGGCGAGGGCTTCACCGTCGACGTCTTCAGCGATGATCAACAGCGGACGAGAGGTCTTGGCAACCTGTTCGAGAACCGGCAGGAGTTCACGGATGTTGCTCACCTTCTTGTCGTGGATCAGGATGAAGGGGTTGTCGAGCACGGCGGCCTGACGTTCCGGCGTGTTGATGAAGTAGGGCGACAGGTAGCCGCGGTCAAACTGCATGCCTTCCACGACTTCGAGTTCGTTGTTGAGGCTCTTGCCGTCTTCGATCGTGATCACGCCTTCCTTGCCGACCTTATCCATGGCCTGCGAGATGATGTCGCCGATTTCCTGATCGGAGTTAGCGGAGATGGCGCCAACCTGAGCGACTTCCTTGGAAGTGGTGGTCGGACGGGAGATCTTGCGCAGTTCTTCGATGGCGGCAGCCACGGCCTTGTCGATGCCGCGCTTGAGGTCCATCGGGTTCATGCCGGCGGCAACGTACTTCATGCCTTCGCAAACGATGGCCTGAGCGAGAACCGTAGCGGTGGTCGTACCGTCACCGGCGTTGTCGTTGGTCTTGGAGGCCACTTCGCGCACCATCTGGGCGCCCATGTTCTCAAACTTGTCCTTGAGATCAATTTCCTTGGCAACCGTCACGCCGTCCTTGGTCACGAGCGGACCGCCGAAGGCGCGTTCGAGCACCACGTTGCGGCCCTTCGGGCCGAGGGTCACCTTCACAGCGTTGGCGAGCGTGTTGATGCCGCGCACCATGCGGACGCGGGCGTCATCACCGAAGAGAACTTGCTTTGCAGCCATTTGTTTTTATCTCCGTTAAAAATTCTTTAATGAAATCAGACCGATACCGATTATTCGAGAACGCCCATGATGTCTTCTTCGCGCATCACGAGGAGTTCTTCACCGTTCACCTTGACGGTCTGACCGGCATACTTGCCGAACAGAACGCGGTCACCGACCTTCACGTCCATCGGAAGGAGCTTGCCGGCTTCGTCGCGCTTGCCGGGACCCACGGCGAGGACTTCACCCTGATCGGGCTTTTCACCGGCGGTGTCCGGAAGGACAATGCCGCTGGCGGTCGTGCGTTCGGCTTCAAGGCGCTTCACAATCACGCGGTCGTGTAACGGACGGATCTGCATTTTGTTTTCACTCCAAATTTGAATAACCATTGAAAGGCCGCGTTTTAGCGGCCGTTTCAGCAATGAAATCGTTTCAACGCGGGCACCGGGCCCGTTGCTAAAACCCCATATGGGGACGGGGTAAAAACATTTCAAGTCCCGAAGCAAAAATTTTTTCTCGGCTTTTTTGACACCGTTGTCATCAAGCTGAAACGAAGACAAAACAAGATTGCGCTACTTGTTCAGACCTTTGACCTGCGATAGATTGGAAGCGGTCCGAAAAAACTTACAAAAAAGTATGCTGAGCGCAGTCCGAAACATCGGTTCATTTCCCAAGGGCGTGATATTCACGCTCTGTGCGGCCATCTTCTGGGGCTCCATGGCCGTTGCCGCACAAGCGGTTATGGCTAACGGCGTTGTCAACGCCGCCGCGCTTGTGATCGTGCGGCTCTGTAGCTCGGGCGGTCTTCTGCTTTTGTGGTGCTGCATCACTGCCCGCAGCGAAATCATCAAGATTTTCACCAACTGGACCAATTTCCGTGATGTGCTTTTCGGCGCCGTTTTCATTTACGGCGGCCAATTTGCCTTCATGCTGGCGATTCACTATTCCAACGCGGGCGCAGCGGCCATCGTGCTCACCACTGTTCCGCTATGGGTGGCGCTTTGGGAGATGATCGTGAATCGTTCCAAACCTTCACCGCGCATGGTGATCTGTTTTCTGCTCGCTGCGGTGGGCGTGACGCTCATTGTTACCAAGGGCGAGTTCGATGTTTCCCAATTCAATCTGACGGGGCTTACCTGGGCCATCATCTGCGCTGTCATGACGGCGGGCTATTCCGTACAGCCTCGGCAACTCCTCAAGCGCGTGGCGGTGATGCCCGTGATGGGAAGCGCCATGCTTTTCGGCGGATTGATGGCGGTCGTCGCGTCTTTCTTTTTGCCTGCGACCTTCGACTTCTCGCGCTTTGATTGGATGACCGCAGCGTTGCTTTTTCATGTGGTGTTTTTTGGCACCCTGATGGCTTTTTGCCTCTACATGACGGCCCTGCGCCTGATTTCCCCGGTGATTGCCAGCATCCTGAGTCTGGGCGAACCGGTATCGGCTTACCTGCTGTCGGTGCTGGTGATGGGGCTAGATGTTGGGCTCATCGAGGGCATCGGCGTGGTGATGGTGCTTGCAACGGTAGTTTTGCTTGCCAAGACGCCGCGCAAATCAAGCGAAGGCGAAAACATTGCTCCGCGCTGGAAAGATCAAAATTGAACGTTCGTTCATTCCGATAGACCGCCGTAACCGATACAATTGCTCAATTCCGGCGACAAGAGGCGCAAGCCTCGACATAAAGACAAACTGCAGCCGGAAAGGGAGGGCGTCCGTATCGGGCGCGAATCATGCCGAATTCAGCAGTTCTCAAATTGAGTGCCGCTTTGGGGGCGCTTTTCCTGTCGTTCCCCGGATGGGCGCAGTTGCCGTCGGTGCTTCTAGAAGCGCTGGCGCGCACCTCTGTTTCTCTGGACGAAGTCGCTGTATGGGTGTCGCCCGCCGGTGTCAATGCACCTGTTGTTGCGCATCGCGCCGATCGATTGATGCAACCGGCGAGTTCCGTCAAAGTGGTGACGACGCTTGCCGGTCTTGACTTGCTGAAACCCGATTTCACCTGGAAAACGCAGATTCGAGCGCAGATGTTGCCTGACAAGGCGGGAGCTGTGCGTTCCGTGTCGCTCATCGGTTCGGGGGATCCTCATCTGATGATTGAGCAGGTGTGGCTACTTGTGGAACAACTGCGTCAGACGGGCGTCAAGCGCATCATCGGCGACATCACGGTCGATCGCTCGGCTTTTGGCGAAAAGCCGGTTGATCAGGGCGCCTTTGACGGCGCAGCCGATCGTTCCTACAACGTGGCGGCCGATGCGGCGCTCGTCAACCTCAAGGCCGTCTCCATTACGCTTGAACCGGAAGAAAACGGCAAGTGGGCGCGCGTCACGTCGTTGCCTGTGCTCGAAGGCTTTTCCGTACCCAAGCGCATTGCTCTGAGTAAAGGTACCTGTGGCGATTGGAAAAGCAAGGTCAAGGCCTCGTATTCGGACAAAGGCGTGCGCTTTAAGGGCGCTTTGCCCGCATCTTGCGGCGTCAAAGCTTTGCATGTGTCGCGTTGGAAGGCAGACGACTATCTCACGCGCCTTTTAAAGCCGATTCTGCGCTCGGTTGGAATTGCTTGGACAGGAGTTGTCAGAGAAGGACGAGCTCTTGCCAAAAGCGGCGTGCGTCTGGCTGAAATTCAGTCACAGCCGTTGCCAACAATTGTTTCCTTGATCAACAAGTATTCCAACAACACAATGGCTCGTCACGTGTTTTTAACGTTGTCTCAGACCGACCCCGTTGGTACGGCAAAGCCTGCCACATTGGCGCGCAGCCGGGCCGTGACGGATCGGTGGCTTGTTAAGGCTGCAGGCGACGTACCTTCAGGCACTTTTATCGACAACGGTTCGGGCCTGTCGCGCAAAACCAGAATCACGGCAGAAACGATGGGGCGGGTGCTCAACTACGGTTTTCGTTCCTACGTGATGCCCGAATTTATGGCTTCGCTTCCCTTGGCGGGCTTTGACGGCACGATGAAAAAGAGAGGTATGGCGGTGGGCAGCGCCCACGTCAAGACGGGCCTCATTCGAGATGTGCGTTCCATTGCGGGGTATGTGACTGACATCAACGCCCGTCGTTGGAGCGTGGTGGTGATGATGAACGGAAAACGACTCGACGGCGATCGGATCTTTTCTCAGGCCGTACTGCAGTGGTGTGCCCAGGGCGGAGCACAGGCTCTTTTGGATGATCAACGAAAAGGGAGCGCGGCACGATGAAACAGTCTTTATGGGCGATTGCGGCTGCGGCCTGCTTTTCCATCATGGGCGCCTTCGTGAAATTCTGCACGGAGGATCTGGGCTCCTTTGAACTCGTGTTCTATCGTTCGCTTTTCGGCGCCATCTTCATCGCGTTTGTGGTGGCTGGCAGCGGCGGTACTCTCAAAACGGAACACTTCCGGCACCATATCGTTCGTTCTCTTTTGGGTGTCACGAGCGTAGCGCTGTGGTTTTATGCCCTGTCGCAGATGCATTTCGGCACCTGTATGACACTTATCTATACAACGCCGCTATTTATGGCTCTGAATTTCATCATTCTTGCCAAGTGCAAGGGGGAAAGAGCGCCGTGGGCGGTGGTGTTGGCAATTGTCACAGGGTTTATAGGTATTTGTCTTGTGATGAAGCCGGGGCTCGGTACAGACGAATTTATTCCTGCGTTGATTTGCTTGGGTGTGGCGCTCATTGATCTTGCCGCCTACTGGCAGATGAAGCAAATGGGCAGACTCAACGAACCGAGTTATCGCATTGTGTTTTATTTCTGCGTCCTCGGTATGGTGTTTGCTGCCGTCGGTACCGTGGCGACGACAGGCTTTCACGTGCCCAATCTCACCGGCATCGCGGGGCTTCTCGGCATGGGATTGTTTGCAACGCTTGGGCAGATTTGCACCACGCGTTCCTACGCTTACGGCAATATGTTGCTTTCTTCGTGTCTGGGCTTTTCGGCCGTGCCGTTTTCAGTGATCTTCGGTGTCACTCTTTTTGACGAATCGGTTGATCCTTTGTCGCTTTTCGGCATGACGCTCATTCTGATTGCCGGCATGTCGGCCGCTGTGGCTACAAAACGCATGGAAGCCAAACAGGAAGCCGCTGAGTTTGCGAGCAAAAAGACTTCCTGACGTTACCCACAACGAAAACGGCAGGCGTCTTGTTTGACGTCTGCCGTTGTTCAAAAACCGAAGACCCGGGCGCTTTTAGGGATCTGCTTTCTGGCTTTCTTGAGTCGGTGCCGGTTTTTCACCGACGTTTTCCTTCAATGCCGCAATGAAAGCTGACTCCGTGAGGAGTTCCGGCAACACCGTGGCCGTTCCGTCCGTCTTGTAGAGCAGATAGAGCGGCACGCCCGTGCGTCCGAACTTATTGAGCATTTCAGTGATGTTGCTGTCGCGGTTTGTCCAGTCGGCTTCAAAGCGCGCGTAATTGAGGCGTGTCAGTTCCGCCGTAGCGGCATCGGTACGAAGCGCTGTGGCCTTGTTGAACTGACAGGTCACGCACCAGGCGGCGGTGAAGTCGACCACCACGGGCTGACCGCGGGCAATCGCAGAATTCACCGCTTCTTCGCTCCAGGGCTGCCACTGGTCGGACGCCATCACGGCTTCGGTGTCGACTCGGCGATCGAAATTGCCAAGACACAACAGAACCATGCAGCCGATGGTGACAAGTGCGCAGACGCCCTTGAGCACCTGTGAGCGACCGCGGCCGTACTGTTCGCGGCCGACGGCCCACAGAAGGCCGGTGACCGAACCCATGGCAAAGAGCACGGTGAGAAGCCCGTAGAGTGTGACCTGACGCGAAAGCACCCAGATGAGCCAGACGGCGGCCGCGGCCATCGGAATGGCCATAATGCGCTTAAAGGTGAGCATCCAGGCGCCCGGACGCGGCAAGAGCTTCATCCAAGCGGGAACCAACGTGAGGATCAGCCAAGGCAGAGCCATGCCGAAACCCAGCGAAAGGAAAATGAGCATGCTCACGGCGCTGTCCTGTAGCACAGCGTAGCCCAGAGCCGCTCCCATGAAGGGCGCGGTGCAGGGGGAGGCTACGACGACGGCAAGAACGCCCGTAAAGAAGCTTCCGAGTGGCCCCGTACTCGGCAGTTTGCGTACGGCGCGGCTGTCGGCAAGGTGCGAAGCGGCCGTAAACTCAAAGACGCCCAACAAATTGAGCGTGAGCGCGCTAAAGAGCAGAATCAGGATTGCGACCACCCAGGGCTGCTGCAGCTGGAAGCCCCAGCCGATGGCCCAACCAAGACTGCGAAGTATCACCAATGCACCGGCCAGTGCTGCCATGGAAAGCAACACGCCGCCCGTAAAGGCCAATCCATGCAGTGCCAAGGCTCCCTTGCGGCGAGAGCCGTCAACCAACTGCAGAATCTTGAGACTGAGTACCGGAAACACGCACGGCATAAGGTTCAAAATCAAGCCGCCCAGAAAAGCAAAACTCAGGGCCGTTGACGTACTCATGCTCGGAGGTGCTTCGGGTAGCTGCGCGGTCGGAGTGGCCGGCTCGGCTTGATCGGGAGCCGGTTTTTCTTCCGGAGCCCAAGGCAAAGGCACCTCGCCCGGCTTGATGTCGAGCGTTGTTTCAATGGCCCAGCCTTCGTTGTCCGGACCGCCGTCGGCGACGATCACGCCGGCAAAGGGCAGCGGCTTGTCGGTTTTGAGACTTTCCAGATACTCAGGAGCGGCTTTGAGGTAGAGCGACACTTGGTCTTTACCGAGCACGGCTCGATCTAGTTCCTTAAAGTCGACAAGACCTTCGGAGAGTGGGAAAAACTCCACCTTCTTTTCGATTTTGCCCGCCAGAGGCGCAAAGTCGATGCGAATGCGGCCGTCCTCAATCTGAGCCGAAATATGTTCGGAAACGACTTTTTCAGGGATGGACTTGAGCGTTTTTTCAAACTTGCCGGCAAAGGGGCCGGGTTTAGCTGCCACCTCCACTGGAAGCTTCATCGACACTTCGGCTGTGCCAGGAATGCAGACTTCCTTGCAAGCGAGGTAGTCAACCTTGGCGCGCAGGGTGTACGTGCCGCCGTAAGGCGTTCCCCAGGGAATGTCCAGATTGAAGGGCAAAAGCACTTCGCCCGAGTACACGAAGTTGGTGATGGGCCCGAGCTTGTGTTTTTGCGGCGTGGGCCAGCCGATTTGTTCGGCGGTCCAGCGGCGCGGCAACTTCCATTCGACACTCGGAGCAAAACCGGAGTCACCCGAGAACTGCCAGTACGTGTGCCAGCCCGGTTCGTGCTTGAGCAAAATGCCGATATCGTTGGTCGCGCGCGGAATCCCAGCCGTTTGTCGCGACACCAGTTGCACCGTCACCGTCTTGGGTTGGCCGCCGCCTGCGAAGGGAGATCCCGTGCCGGCAGAACCCGCACCCAATCCGGTCGGAGCGGCCAGTGCTACGGAAGCTGCCGTCGTCAAGCCGAGCAGCAGCGTCGTTAAGCTGCGAAAGAGTTTCATTACCGCTTTGTACGTTAAAGAGCCGCAAAAGCCTTGCGGGCGGCTGCGATAGTCGCTTCGATGTCTTCGTCGGTGTGAGCTGCCGACACAAAGCCCGCCTCGAAGATCGAAGGAGCGAGGTAAACGCCCTCTTCGAGCATCGTATGGAAGAACTTCGCAAACACGGCCGGATCGGCCTTCATGACGTCGTTAAAGCCGTTGGGCAGGTTTTCGAGGAAGAAGAGCCCCATCATGCCGCCCTGAGAGCGAGCGCAGAACGAAACGCCGGCTTGCTTGGCCGCAGCGGTAAGTCCTGTCACGAGCTTGGTTGTCTTTTCCGAGAGGCTTTCGTAGAAGCCCGGCTTCTGGATTTCCTTCAGGGTGGCCAGACCGCAGGCGACAGCCACGGGGTTGCCCGAGAGGGTGCCGGCCTGATAGACGGGGCCCAAAGGAGCGATCTTATTCATGACTTCGCGGCGTCCGCCGAAAGCGGCCACCGGCATGCCGCCGCCGATCACCTTGCCCATCATGGTGATGTCGGGCACGATGTTGTAGAGAGACTGTGCGCCGTGCAGCGCTACGCGAAAACCCGTCATCACTTCGTCAACGATCAGAAGCGCGCCGTACTGCGTGCACAGGCGGCGCATTGTGTCCATGAATTCCTGCGTGGCCGGAACCATATTCATATTGCCGGCGATCGCTTCGACGATTACGCAGGCGATGTCGTCGCCCCACTGCTTGAAAGCGTCTTCGAGCTGCTGCGGATTGTTGTATTCGAGTACGAGCGTGTGTTCGGTCGTACCGGCCGGAACACCAGCCGAAGAGGGATTGCCGAAGGTGAGCATGCCGGAGCCCGCCTTCACGAGCAGGCTGTCGCTGTGGCCGTGGTAGCACCCCTCGAACTTGATGATCTTGTTGCGGCCCGTGTAGCCGCGAGCCAGACGAATGGCGCTCATGCCGGCTTCCGTGCCGGAACTCACGAAGCGCACGGCTTCGACGTTGGGCATGATCTTGATGACTTCTTCGGCAATGAGCGTTTCGCCTTCGGTGACGGCGCCAAACGAAAGGCCCGTGTCAACGGCGGCGTGCACGGCTTCAATCACGGCCGGATGGTTGTGGCCGAGGATCATCGGGCCCCAGGAGCCGATGTAATCGATGTAGCGGCGATCTTCAGCATCCCACATATAAGCGCCCTTGGCGCGGCGGATAAAGCGCGGTGCGCCGCCCACGCTCTTAAAAGCGCGGACGGGAGAATTCACGCCGCCGGGGATGCTCTGCTGAGCACGTTCAAAAAGTTCCTCGTTGATGCCCATTTTCTTTCCAATTGGTTTGGTCGATAAAAGTCGTCGGGCACCGACATTCGTCGGCACCCGGAATTCGGTTGAAGTCTAGCAAGCTCAAAGCTGTGTTTCGCTTAACAAGTGTGTGCGGATGCAACCGCAAGACGCCGAAGATTAAGAGAACGCGTCAGGCTGCCGACAAAAGCTTGAGAATTTCGTCCTTGCTCAGTCGGTTGCTCATGTTGGAGCCTTCGAGCAGTGCGTCGGCCAACGACTTTTTGGTGGCATGCAACCGCAGAATTTTTTCTTCGATCGTATCCTCGGCAATCAGGCGGTAGATTGTGACCGGATTATCCTGACCGATGCGATAGCTTCGGTCGCTTGCCTGATCTTCGATGGCAGGGTTCCACCACGGATCCAGGTGAATGACGTAGTCGGCCGCCGTGAGGTTTAGGCCTGTGCCGCCTGCCTTGAGACTGATCAGGAAAAGCGGCATATCGCCCTGCTGGAAGGCGTCGACGAGCTTCTGTCGCTGGCCTGCGGGCGTTGAGCCGTCCAAATAGAGGTATTGGATACCGAGTTCGTCGAGCTTGGCACGGATCAGCGCAAGGTGACTTGTGAACTGACTGAAGACGAGTGCGCGGTGCCGCCCTTCTATCAGGTCCTTGGCAAGTTCCAGGAATGCGGAGGTTTTGGACGACTCGATCTTGATGCTCTTGTCGATCAAGGCTGGGTGGCAAGCGGCCTGACGCAGTTTAGTGAGTTCGGCAAGCGCTTCGATCGGGTTGATGACACCGGCTTCGAGCTGTTCGGAAGCACGTTCGCGCAGGTTTTCATAGAGCGCGCGCTCTTCTTTACTGAGCGTGACGCGCAGCGTGATTTCGGTTTTCTCCGGCAGTTCGTCGAGCACTTCGGCCTTGGTGCGACGCAAAATGAAGGGCGAAATCAAGCGCTTTAAGAGCCGTTGCTGATCGCGGTTCTGGTTCTTTTCGATCGGCACGATGAAGCGTTCGCTAAAGTCGGTGAAACTTCCCAGCAGTCCCGGATTGGCCAGCTCAAAAAGGTTCCAGATTTCGCTTAAGTGGTTTTGTAGTGGTGTGCCGGTCAAAAGAACGCGAGCACTGCTTTGAAGCTGCAGGGATGCTTTGGACATCTTGGTCTCGCGGTTTTTGATGGCATGCGCTTCGTCTAAGACCAAAGTGGTCCATTGACGCGTCTTGAGCTGTTCGATTTCGGAACTCATGACGCCGTAGGTCGACAGCACCACGTCGTTGGCGCTGGCGTTCTTGACGATCTTTCGGCGGTCCGTGGTGTTGAAGATCTTGACGTTCAAAGACGGCGCAAAGCGCTTGAGTTCACTTGCCCAGTTGTAGAGCACGGCCGCGGGCATGACGACAAGTGCGGGGCCCAAGTTGGCACGCGCAAGCAAAAGCGCAATCGTCTGCAAGGTTTTTCCCAGACCCATGTCGTCGGCCAAAAGCGCGCCGGCACCCCAGCTCGAAAGGCGGCTTAACCACTCGAAGCCTTCGACCTGATAGGAACGCAGTTCGGCTCGCAATCCTGACGGCACGACGGGCGTGAGACGGTCAGCGGCTTTGATGCGTTCGATCGTCTCGTTGAAGCTCTGGTCGGCTTCGACATGGATGCCTTCTTTTTTCAGATTCTCGATGAGTCCGGCGTTAAAGACCGAAACGCGCACGTTGCCCTTACGATCCTGCGACGCAAAGCTGTCGAGTTGCTCGATCTGTTTTTTGAAACTGGCGGTGAGCGCGACATATTCCTTGTCGGACAGGCGAATAAAGTTGCTTTGGCTTTGGCGAAGTTTTTCAAGCAGTTCGCCCACCGAAATATAAGTCTTTGCGTCCAGGCGCAACTTGCCTTCCAGCGAGAGCCAGTTGCCGATGCTCATAACGCTCAGCTCAAGGTTTTCGGGGCGCAGCTGCGATTTGCTCACGGTGAACTGAACGCCCTGAGGCCACTCGATGATGTTTCGATCGGCGTGCTCGTGCAAAACCTCGAGAAAGCGCAGACACTCGAGCATGCTGAGTTGCCACGCGTACTGATTTTCGCGATTTTGTTCGAAGTCGGCCAGAGCTTCGATCAGTGTGTCGAAGTTGGCCGTTTCGGCACGCAGATCGCGGGCGACCTGAACGGTTTTGTCGCCGGTGCCGGCAGCAATCGAGTCAAGCCCCTTGCCCGGTTCGCAAGTGAGTTTGATTTCGGAGACAGGGCGCACAAAGGCTGAGACGGTGTACGAGGCGTTGTCGTCTGTGGGCTGGATGCGAAACGTGATGCGAGAGTCGCCCGCCTTTTTTGTGAGCGACTTGGCATTCTTCACGAGCGAAGATAGTACCGGCGTGGAACGCGAGAGCGACTCCAAATAATTTGTGAGTCTTTCCTTGGCCGATGTCGGAAACTCCACGTCCTGCGTTTCACGCAGAAGATTGAGTTCCTCCGAGGTGGGAGCGATCACGACGATGCGACCGGGCTCAGGACGGTAGTAGCTGATCCGTTGGTAACGAAGATCGAAGTCGGGCTCGAGATTGCAATCGAAAATCCAGCCCTTTTTTAACGTGGGCTTAACGACAATCTGCAAGGGAATCTGCTCGATTTCAATACTCTCGCCCGTTTTTGCGTCCACCACATTGGGAGAGCCGACAAGCGCAAGTATGGCGGCTTCGGCGTTGAACTCCCAGCGGTTGGCGTAGCCGATGGGATGTCGCAAACAATCGGCCACGGATCGGTCTTGTTCCGTCATTCCTTTCACGCCGTTGTGAAACGCGTTGTAAGTGATGTCGGTGCCTTTTGTCCAGCCGTTGCTTCGGCGCTTTTGCAGCTTCAAGGTCAGTTCGAACGGATTCATCTCAAGCTGGTAGAGGATCCGAACTTCAGAAGCGGAGCGCTTTTCGGGTTTGGCGGCTGCCTTCTGCTCTTGCACTTCGAAAAGACGGTCAAGCACTTTTTCCCACTCGGCGCGCACGGTAAAGGGTGGCAGCAGCGGGTTGAGTCCCGTGAGTGCCTTCAATTCCTCGACTTCGGCTTTTTGTTCGAGTTCGTTGGCGACTTCCAGGGCAAGCAGCTTGTTGTGCCTGAGAATCGTTTTGTCTCGTGCGGAGATGTCGTAGTGTGAAAAAGGAAACTGCCCGAAGTGATGAGCCGTGAGCATGAACACGAGAAAGTTCTTGCGGTTGGGACGATCGAGCAGTTTGTCATTGTCAACATGGCCGTCGGCAACAAGCTCGTGCCGGAGATCCGAGAGTTCGTTGTAATCAATATCGAGCGAACCGGCCGATGCACTCATGATCCAAAGAGGCGAGCGCATGGCGTTCTGGCGAAGCTTTTGGCTGTCAGCAAACCGCGCCAGCTTTTTCTTGCTTTCGGGACGTCGACGGTCGCGGTAAAGCGCAATGCCGTAGATCCAGTCGTAGAACCAGTGTTCGAACGAGCGCTTGGAGCCGAGTGTTTTGAGCGCACGGGTCATGATGTCGGTGGCTTCCTGCGGCTCGCGATTTTCCGAAATCGATTCGATGGCCGAAACGATCGAGTGATAGAAAGAACCGGGCGTCAGTTGGGCAAGAATGGTTTTGGGGTGCCCCTGTGACATGAAGTCCTGCCAGAAAACGAAACGTTCTTGAAGGCCTTGGCGAGCGGCTTGAGGGACATGCTCACAGATGTATGTTCGTAATTTAGCGGAGCAACGTTCGATGCCGGTCAGTGTCAGTTCTTTATCCAACTGCTCAAGAAGGAAGGGCACGATGAGTGCGGGCAGGCAGGCGGCAAAAGCAGACCAATGAGAGTCGTTGAAAAGACTGCGGATCAGTTTTGTGGCATTGCGGGCCCAAATGTGCCAAGCCTCGTCGTCGGATGCAACAGAAGAAAAGTCGGGAAGCGCGCCGTCCTTGACGAAGGCGATGGCTGCGCGCATGAGCTTGGCCTGAATGTCAACGGAGCATTCTTCATTGGCATTTTGGCGACTGTTTTGGAGCCAAATGGGGCGAAGCGTGGCGGCGGCTTCATCAATGTCTTGCGGCGTGAGTTCCTGAGCGGCCGTGGTGAAGCCGTTGAAGTTTTGGAATTCGAATTCGTGACTTTTATCGTCGTCCCACCAGCAACGCTCGAGTTGAATGAAGCAGTCGTGACACTTGTGATTGAGCGCAGTCACAAAATCATATTGATCAAAACCGCGGGCTGCGCCGTAGTGATGTGCTTTCCAGTCCGGTACGCAGGGACACACGGCGATGAAGCTCAAGAGTTCCTTGCGGGAGATTTCGGGTTTGGACTGAACGGTACGGGGACGGCGAGGAGGCATGAGAAAAAAGTTTCCGAGAATCAAAAGAGAGACGAATTGTAGTTGAGCCTGTCGTTTGATTTGCAACGGAAAAAGTTGCGCTTGAGGCAAAATCCGCGTAAAGTCTCACGCCTCACGTCGGGGTGAGGCGGACGGCCGCAATGAACTGGTTTTCATTGAGGAAAGTCCGGACTCCGAAGGGCGCCGTAGCAGGTAACGCCTGTCCGCCGCAAGGCGAGGATTAGAGCAACAGAGACGAGCCGATTCAGTTCGGGTGAAACGGGCAATCTCTACGGGGAGTAACACCAAGTAAGCAGTCTTTGACCCGGCCCGGTGAGACTGCGGGTAGGTGGCTGGAGGCTTTGCGCGAGCAAAGTCCGAGATGAATGGTCGTCACTGCGGCTTTTCGAAAGGAGAGCCGCGGCACAGAATCCGGCTTATAGCTTCAGCCCGACGTGAACCGAATAAAAAAACGGGGAGCTTCCGAAAAAGGAATCTCCCCGTTTTGTCAAAATGCCTCGTGCGTCTTAGGCAAGCTTGATGCGGCCGTCAACGGCGATGGCCTCACCCGTGGTGTTGGAAATCATCAGCGGATTAATATCAAGTTCCTGCACGATCGGGAAGTCGGTGACAAGCTGCGACAGGCGCAACAAGGTTTCTTCCACGCGAGCAATGTCGGCGGGCTTGGTGCCGCGGGCGCCTTCGAGCAGCTTGAAGGCTTTGACGGAACGCACCAGATCGTGCGCGTCGGCATCGGTGAGCGGCGCCAGAGCAAAGCCCACGTCCTTCATGACTTCCACAAACACGCCGCCCGTGCCGAACATGATCATCGGACCGTACTGAGGATCGGCGGCAATGCCGCAGACGAGTTCGCGGTTGCTCTTGACCATTTCCTGAATGATGACGCCTTCAAGACCGTCGAGAATGCCGCGCTCTTCGAGTTTGGTCACGAGATCGCGATACTGGGCGCGCAACTCTTCGTCCGAGCCGATGTTGACGCGCACGCCGCCCACGTCGGTCTTATGCGAGGTGCTCTTGGAGGTCATCTTCATCACGACGGGGTAGCCGACTTCCTGGGCGGCCGCCACGGCCTCGTCTTCGCCGACGGCAAATCGGGCGCGGCAGACGCGCACACCGTAGGCTTCGAGCACGTCAAGGCTTTCGCGGGTGGTGAGTTCCAGGCGACCCTCGGACTTCACGGCGGCAAAGATGTCGCTTACGGCCGACTTGTTGACGTCAAAGATGGGGGTTGTGCCGACCGGGCGTTCCATCCACTTGCGTTGCATATTGAGGCGGGCCAAGCCGTCGACCGCTTCTTCGGCGTACATGAAGAACGGAATCGTGACTTCTCCCTTGGAGATTTCACTGAAGAATTCGTTCTTTGTCATGAACACGCCCACGATGGGCTTTTCAGGATGCTGCGCCTTGATTTCCATGAGCGCCTTGGCCACATCGGTGTCCTTAAGGCCCAGGAAGGGAAGGTAGATCGAAATCACCATGTCGACGCCTTCATCGGCAAGCACTGTTTCCAGCGTGCGGCGGTAGTGTTCCAGCGGAGCCGAAGCGATCATGTCGACCGGGTTTTTCACGGAAGCGGCGGCGGGCAGGAAGCTTCTGAGCGTTTCCTTCGTCGTTTCGGACAGTTCAGCCATCCGCATGCCGTAGTCAATGACGCTGTCGGTCGCCATGATGCCGGGGCCGCCCGAGTTGGTGATGATGCACACGCGGTCACCCTTGGGAATCGGGCAGTTGGCAAAAACCTTGGCCGTGGCAAAAAGCTGCTTCAAACTGTATTCGCGGATCACACCGGACTGACGCAGCAGGGCTTCGGCAGCGCGGTCGGACCCGGCAAGCGAACCGGTGTGGGAGCTCGCGGCCGAAGCGCCTGCAGCCGAGCGGCCGGCTTTGAGTGCGAGCACGGGTTTGACCTTGGTGACGCGCGAAGCGAGCTTGCGGAAGTTGGCGGGATCTTTGATGGATTCCATGTAGAGAAGAATCTGACGGACGTCGTCCTGGTCTTCCCAGTACTCAATGGCGTCTTCGGCGTTGACGTCGGCCTGGTTGCCGATGGAAACGAATTGAGCAAAGCCGATGCCGAGGTCTTGCAAAATATTGAGAATGCCGCCGCCCAGAGCACCCGACTGAGACACAAAGCCGATGTCACCGCGCACCGGAAGCGATTCGGCAAAACAGGCGTCCATGCGTACGTCCGGGTGCGTATTGACCACGCCCAGACAGTTGGGCCCCACGCAGCGCATGCCGTACTTTTTGACGCGTTCGTAGAGCTGGGCTTCCATTTCGGCGCCTTCTTTGCCGGACTCCTTAAAGCCCGCGGAGATCACGACAAGCCCCTTGACACCCTTTTCGTGGCACTGATCAATCGTGGAGAGCACAAACTTGGAATTGACGACGATCACAGCCATGTCCACGGGACCTTCGATGTCGAGCACGCTCGGATAGGCCTGAAGACCTTCGATCATGCCGCCTTTGGGGTTGACCGGGTAGATGCGGCCCTTAAAGCCGAACTCAATTAAGCGCTTCATCAGATCCGAGCCGATGGTGTGCGGCTTGGTGGAAGCGCCGATCACAGCAACGCTGGAGGGTTTCATGATGTGGTCAAGACTGTGCGACATGGTGTGTTCGTCTCCAAAAGTACGGTTGGCGGGCAAATAAATCGGCGGGCGGCTTATTTCTTAGCCGCGCTGTTGGCGAGATTTTCTTCGATCGCTTCGACCGACATCAGGCCCGTGTAGCGGGATCCGTCGGGGAAAATCACGGCCGGAATGGAGTTGATGCCGAGCTTTTGACCGAGTTCAAGATTGCGGTCAAGCACGGCGCTGTTGCTGCATTGACCGACCTCGGGTACCTGGCCGCTTGCCATGGAGTCGAGGAAGGTCTTGACGGGGTCGCTTGCGCAGACGATACGGCGCGCTTCTTCTCGCGAACGCAGCACCGGATACATGAAGTTGTAGACGGTGAGGTTGCCCGCTTTGCGCAGGTTCTGCTCAAGCAGACGGCAGTAGGGGCAGTTGGCGTCGGTAAAGACGATGAGCTTGCGCTCGCCTTTGCCGTAGACGACCTTGATAGCGTCTTTCATCGGCAGCTCATCCCATTTGATGCGGTTGAGTTCCTCAATGCGTTCGGCGGTGAGGTCGCGTTCCGTGGCCGAGTCGAAAATGCGGCCGATGATCAGGTGGCGCGCATCGGCGTCGGAATAGAAGATGCGCTTGTCAATGACCACTTCCCAGAGGCCGTTGACGGGGGACTTCATCACGGAGTCAGGCGCTTTGCCTGTGGCGGCCTGAACCGCTTTGCTGATTTTTTCAATCTGGGAGTCGGTCGCGGCGTTCGCGGTAGCGGAGGCCAGAGCGGCAAGACAGGTGAGGGAACAGGCGAGGGTTTTAATCTGCATGATTCGAAAAGTAAGGTTGCGGCGCCGACAGTCGGGGCGATTCGGGGAAAATCGAGTCGGTCAGCGGCGGGAATCCAAGTGGTTCAAAGTGTAGCCGAAAAAGAAGGCCGCTCGCGTGATACAAATGGTTGCAATTGAGAGCGTGCCGATTGAGAAAACTTTGCGCTAGCTAAGTTTTCTAAGTTCGCCTCCTTTGTGCCGCCTGACGGGCAAATCGGCAAACTGAGAGGCTCGAAATAGTCGGTTTTGGTCGGCTATGGGGCGGCTAACCCGGGGTTTCTAAACTGCGTGTTACCAAGAGGGGAGAAGAAGTTCCCCGACAGACAGAAAGCATTTGAAAACGGTTTTTCTACAAGGAGTCACACCATGCTTAATCTCAAGACCATTGCCGCTGCCACCGCTCTTGCCTCCGTTATCGCCTTTGCTCCTGCCCAGGCTCAGTTTGTGGGCGGCCCGAGCAACGTGACCACCGTCAAGAACCTGCTCGACAGCGGCAAGGACGATCAGCTCGCTACGCTCGAAGGCTACATCGTGCAGCAGGTCAAGCATGAAAAGTACATGTTCCGCGACAGCACCGGCGAAATGCTCGTTGAAATCGACGACGAAGTCTTCAAGGGCCAGCGCGTTGATCCGAAGACCAAGGTGCGCATTGACGGCGAACTCGAACGCGACTTCATGGAAAAGGACAAGGTTGACGTCTACAACCTCACCATCCTGCGCTAATTCGCTAACCGCAGACGCATCAAGGAGAACTGGAGAATGTCGAATCTGAAATCCATGACGCTTGTGGCGGCAGCCCTCGGCATTCTTGCCGCCGCTCCCATCCAAGCGCAATTTGTCAGTGACAAACCCGCCGTTGCGGTGACAACTGTCGCTGAATTGCTTAAAAACGGCAAGCAAGATCAGGAGGCGTCGCTCGAAGGCTTCATTATCGAGCAAGTCAAACGCAAGAAATACGTGTTTGCTGACGCGACGGGCCGAATCATTGCGGAAATACCTGATAAGGTTTTTCAAGGCCAGCGGGTGGATCCCAAAACCAAGATCCGTATTGAAGGCGAACTGGAACTTGAGCACGCCAAAAAGGAAACGATTGACGTCTATCGTCTGACGGTTCTGCCGGCAGTGCCGTAACAAACGCAACGCAGCACTTTGCAAAGCCGCTGGCTGACTTGCCGTAGACTACGGCAGGAAAGGAGCGGCGTTTTTTTGTCGGCTAGGAAGCCGATTGACGCGCCGAAAAAATCTATGACCGAAAAGATTCTTCTTGTCGAAGACGACCCGATGATCGGAGAGGCGGTCGTCAATGCTCTGGCCGATGCTGGCAAAGCGGCTGACTGGGCCCGCAGCGGTTGGGAAGCCACAGGGTTCCTCTCGGAAAACAAGTACGATGCCGTGCTGCTGGACCTGGGCTTGCCCGGCAAGGACGGCATGAGCGTGTTGCGTGAGCTGCGCGCCAAGGATTCCGAAACTCCGGTGGTGATTCTGACGGCCCGGGACGGACTGGACGACCGTTTAGCCGGTCTGGATGCGGGGGCTGATGACTACGTGGTCAAGCCTTTTCATATGTCCGAAGTGCTGGCAAGGTTGCGTGCCATCGAACGGCGACGCCAGGGTGCGCAGGCCGCAAGCAAGGTGCTCACCAACGGAACGATGACGCTCAATTGCGAAACTAAGACCGTGCGCTTGCATGCGCCCGAGGGTGACAAGGAAGTGGCGCTCAGTAAGCGCGAATTTGATCTGATGGAGGCGCTCATGACGCGACCGGGCGCCATTTTGTCACGCACTACGCTCGAAGAGCGTCTCTACGGAGACGGCGACATGCCCGAGAGCAATGCTCTGGAATTCATCATCCACGGCTTGCGCAAAAAGCTCGGTGCAAATGCTATCGGAAACGTCCGTGGTCTGGGATGGATGGTGCACAAGGGACGCGCGGCAGGACGATAACTTATGATTTTCAGAAAACATTCGCTTCTAAAGCGAGTGACGCTTTGGTGTGCGGGCACGCTTGCCGTGTTTTCGCTCATCACGGCGGCCGCAAGTTTTGCCATTGGTTACGAAGAGGCCAAAGACCGTCAGGATGACATCCTCAAGGAAGTGGTGGGGATGCTCTCGCGCGACATCGTGCAGCAGCGTCAGCGCAACAAAATTCAGGAACTCACTCTCGGGGGTTTTTACGGCCCCGGCTCGGACAAAGGTGAGACGTTGCCGCAGTACGGCGCGCTCACGATGGACGACGATGTTTTTGAGGACCATTTTCAACTTGACGACGACAGCAAGGACGCCGTGGTGCAGGCCGGTGAAACGGTTTTGGTGCGCATGCTGCACAAAAAAGGTCGAGCTCTGACCGTTACCTTTCGGCAATCCTATTCAAATGGCGCTCATACGGCGGAATTTGCCGGTGACAAGTATCGTTTTTATTTGAGAACGCTTTCCGACGGCACGCATGTGGCTGCCGCTCAGCGGCTAAGCGAGCGCAACGAAGAAATTCTGGTGAGAGCGCTTACCGCAGCCGCTCCCATTCTGATACTGACGCCCGTGATGCTGCTGGTTTTGATTTTGGTGCTTTGGCACGGGTTAAAGCCGGTGCAGCAGCTCGTTAAAGAGATTCAGGAGCGCAAGGCCGATGACTTGAGCTCGCTTTCCTACGAAGGCCTGCCCGAAGAACTCGAGCGCATCATGACAGCTGTCAACGATATGTTCGCTCGCGTGGAGGAACTTCGAGGACGCGAGACACGGTTTGTTGCCGATGCGGCTCATGAACTGCGCAGTCCAGTCACGGCCTTGAGTCTGCAGGTCGATCGTTTGAGCAACATGCCGATGTCCGAACAGGCGCAGCAAACAGTAGCGGATATCCGAGCGGGCATCGCGCGTCTCTCTAACCTCATCAGTCAGCTGCTGACACTCAAGCGCGTGCAGGCCGGACAAGAAAAAGCCGTCGACGGCCCGCAAACGGCGCAGTGTCTCAAGGTGGTGACTTCGGTCGTTGAAGATATTTATTGGGAGGCCGAAAGCAAGGAGATTGCCGTTGAGGTGGCAGGGTTTGACACCAACGAAGCACAAAGCGCCTGTGCGGCGATGCCCGAAGCTTCGCTTTTCTGTCTCGTGCGAAATCTCGTGCACAACGCCGTGCACTATGTTCCGCAGGGCGGCAGTGTGACGATTGCTTTCCGTCAGACGGGTGATCGCCTCAGTTTGTGTGTGGCCGACAACGGCCCTGGGATTCCTGAGGCCGAGCGAGGCCGTGTCTTTGACCCGTTTTACCGTGTTTTGGGGACGCAGCAGACGGGCACCGGACTGGGACTGGCCATTTGCAAAACAATTGCGGATCGTTATGGCTGTGCCATTGTGCTTGACTGGACCGATTCTCAGGCACAAAAAGGGTTGAGCGTGACGGTGGATATGCCGAAGGCCCTAGCAAAAAGGCCTTGAGCGGAAAGCTTCAAGGCCTTTTGGAAAACGGAACGACGAAACGGTCATACGATGGGTTTGCCGCTCGTTTCCTTCTTTTCGATTTCAGCAAGCAGCTCGCGCGCGCGGTGCTGAGCAAACTCAATATTGGGCACGAAATTGGCTCCGAGGCTTTGCGCAATGCCGGTACGCTGCAGTTGGCGCTGCGGGTGGCCGGAAGCGCCCGCGATGATGAGCTCGTGGTTGCGGCGCTTGAGTGCACGCATGAAGACCTGCAGGATGTCCATTGCCGAGTTGTCAATGTTGAGCAAATCGGTGCAGTCGAGGATCACGACCTTGGCTGCATCGGGCGCTGTGATGCGCTTGGGATCGGTAACGTCTTCGAGCTTACTGACGGAACCGAAGAAAAGTGCGCCGGTGAGCTTCCAGCATTCCACCGTTTCGGGCATGTCGAAGGGCAGCGTTTGACGCGTGACGCGGGTGAGCGTGTTCATGCGGTAGATGAAGAAAACGCAGGAGACCAACAGGCCGACTTCAACGGCGACCGTGAGGTCGAAAATCACCGTCAGGAGGAACGTTGTGATCAGCGTGGCCTTGTAGCTCATCGTCATCTGGCGCAGGCGTGAGAATTCACGCCAGTTGCCCATATTCCACGCAACAAAGAACAGGATTGCAGCCAGTGCCGCCAGGGGGATGTCGCCTGCTAAGGGAGCGGCGGCCAGAATCACGACCAAAAGCGTGAGGGCGTGCACGATGCCCGCAACGGGGCTGGCCGCGCCGCTCTTGATGTTGGTGACGGTTCGCGCAATGGTGCCGGTGGCCGGAATGCCGCCGAAGAAAGGTACGACGAAGTTGGCCACGCCCTGGCCCATCAATTCCTGATTGGGGTCGTGACGATCGTCGGTCATGGCATCTGCGACGCGGGCACACAACAAACTTTCAATGGCGCCCAGCAACGCGATCGTGATCATCGGGCCGATCAGATGCTTGAAGGCTTCCCAGGAAAAGTCGGGTAGCGTCAGATCGGGAAGCTTCTGCGGAATCCCGCCGAACTTTGTACCGATGGTTTCAACCGGAAGATTGAAGACGGAGACCACAACGGTGGAAGCCACGAGCACGACCACGGTGCCAGGCAGATGCGCCATCCAACGTTTCCAGGGCGCGCCGCCCATGACGTAACCCTTGGGCCAGAACTTGACGATGAGAAAACTCACGAGAGCCAGACCGAACGCATAAGGGTTAAAGGTATCAATGTGCGCGTAAAGAGTCTGAATTTGATGGAAAAAGTCCGCCGGCATTTTCTCGATTGTCAGTCCCAAGAAGTCTTTGACTTGACTCAGGCCGATCAATACGGCAATACCGTTCGTAAAGCCGATGACGATAGAGACGGGAATGAAGCGAATGAAGCTTCCTAGCTTAAATAGCCCCATCAGAAAGAGAATGACGCCCGAACCGATGGTGGCCAGCAACAGGTTGCCCAGACCGTAGTTGGCGATGATGCCGTAGATGATAACGATGAAAGCGCCTGCGGGGCCGCCGATTTGCACACGGCAGCCGCCCAGGAGTGAAATCAGAAAGCCTGCAATGATGGCCGTATAGATGCCGGCTTCGGGCGGTACGCCCGAGGCGATACCGAAAGCCATGGCAAGTGGCAAAGCCACCATGCCGACCGTCAAACCGGCGCTGATGTCGCGCGTGAGCATCCGCGTGTTGTAGTGGCGGAGCGCATCCAACGTGACGGGATGAAAGCGTTGAACGGGCAGACTGCCCAGGAATGCTTTGGCGGAAGAAACGAACGACATGGTAAAAACAAAGACGTCGGTTCTCGGTCGCAGGCGTTAGGCCGGCTTGTGCCTTGGTCGAACAAGTCAGTCTGCGTCAGTTGGGCCGGGAGATTTCGAAAGAGCGTAAATTGTAAGCACGGCGACGCCGCGCAAATATGCGGATTAACGAGAAGTCTAAAGAGCGATGCGGCAAAGAACAAACGACCGGAGGGAAATTTTGTTTCCGTCCGGTCGTTGGTCTTCGATTAACTGAATCGGTCGGGTGATCAGTGCGGATAGAGCGCGCCGAGCAGACGAGCGCCGGAGGCGTTGGTCACTTCGGGAAGATTGCCGGGTTTCTTCTGCAGGAAGGCCCATGCAAGCCAAGCAAAGGCCATCGCTTCGACGTGCATCGGGTCAACACCGAGAGCCGAGGTCGAGCGCACGTAAATGGTGTCGCCGGCACATTCGCGGATGCACTGAGCAAGCGCACCGTTCAAAGCGCCGCCTCCGCACAGGTAGATTTCTTCGGTGCGGCCGGCAAACTTCTTGATGGCGTCGGTGATCGTACGGGCCGTGAGCATCACAAGAGTGGCCTGCACGTCGGCGGGTTCCAGCGTGCCGAATTCGGCGAGCTGAGATTCAAGCCATTCGAGGTTGAAGTGTTCGCGGCCGGTGCTCTTGGGGGGCTGACGGTCGAAGTAGGGGTCCGAGAGGAGTTTGGCGAGCAGATCGTCGTGCACGCGCCCCGTTGCGCCCCAGGCCCCGTTCGTGTCGTAGGGGCGGGCAATGTGTTTGCGGCACCAGGCGTCCAGAAGAATATTGCCCGGACCGCAGTCAAAGCCGATGATCTTGCCGTAGCCGCGGCGCGGCGGCAGGAACGTGACATTGGCAATGCCGCCGATGTTAACGACCGAGCGGGCAACTTCGCCCATGAAAACCTGACGGTGGAAAGCGGGCACAAGCGGAGCACCTTCGCCGCCGGCAGCGATGTCACGGCTGCGGAAATCGCTTACGACGTCAAGGCCCGACAGCTCTGCGACGAGTGCCGGGTTGTTGAGTTGCAATGTCCAGCCTTGTTCGGGACGATGTCGAATCGTCTGGCCGTGAATGCCGACGGCGGCCACGTCCTTTCGGCCGATGTCGGCTACGTCGAGCAACTCATTGATGCAATATACGTAGAACTTGCCCAGTTCGACGGAAGCGACGCCCATGCGATCAATTTCATTGTCGCCGGGCTGGCATAGCGCCAGAAGCTTTTCCTTGAGCGGCTTAGGAAATTCGATGTGGTGATGGCCGATCAGACGCGGTCCCACTCCGGAAAAATCGACGGCGACGGCATCTACGCCGTCAAGACTGGTTCCCGACATTAAACCCAGGGTCACTGTCTTGGCCATGGTTGAAAATCTCCGATTTGGTTGGGGAAAGGGGGTATTTTAGTTCGTTTGAGAAACGGCGTTCTTGTCGACAAGACTGCTCACTTGCAACTTTTGCAGGCGTGCCAGTTTGGCGCGCAGCGGAGCGATGAGCACTTCCATCTGTGCAAATTGGTATGGGGTGAGTGTCTTGGTGTCCGGCAGGCGCACGGTCATCGGATTGATCTGCACATTGCCGAACTTCAGTTCGTAGTGCAGGTGCGGTCCCGTTGCCAGTCCCGTCTGGCCAACACGGCCGATCACTTCGCCGTATTTGACCTTTGTACCCTTTTTGACGTGCGGATCTATGGAGGAGAGGTGCGCGTATAGCGTCAGGATACCCGGGCCGTGCGCGATGCGGATGTAGTTGCCGTAACCGGTACCGACGCCAGCAAATTCCACGGTGCCGTCAGCCGCGGCGCGCACCACGGCGCCCCAGGGGGCGCGGAAATCCGTACCCAGGTGAGGACGCAAAACACCCGTCACGGGGTGTCGGCGCATGGGAGAAAATTCGCTCGTTACGCTTTGTACGTCCAGTGGCACGCGCATGAACGTACGGCGAGAGATGTTGCCTTCGGCATCGTAGAAATTGCCGCCGGCATTGTCGTTGTCAAAGCGAAAGAGTTCGGTTGTTTTTCCGTCATGATCGAGCTGCATAGCCAATAATCGGCCATGGCGCACGAAGCTGCCTTCGGCGAACTTCGTTTCATAGATCAGCCGGAAGGCGTCGCCGCGCTGCAACTGGCTGACGATGTCTCGATCAAAGTCAAAGGCTGAGTGCATCTGCTCGACGATCTTGGCGGGAACGCCGGCGTTTAAGAGGCTCGCATCGGGTGAACTCGACACGACGCCGTTGGCCATGGTGAGTTCGGTGTCATATTCGTAAGGCGTTGTGTTGGCCTGAAAGCCTCTTGCCGTGCGACGTACTTCCAAACGAGAGCCTTTGCCGGAAATGTCACTGTCGGTATAAAGGCGCAGCTCTTCAAGTTTGCCGTCTTCACCGGCCACGGCTGTCACAAACTGGCCCTGCTTGGGATAGACGAGAGCCTGTGTTATGGGATTGCGAATGATGAAGTCGCGCGCCTGCGTGTCCTTGATCTGCAGACGAGCCAGAAGCGAAGTGAGCGTTTCGGCTTCGCGTACAAAGATTTCGTGCGAAATCGGATCGGTGACGGCTTCAATGGCTGCCATTTGGCCTCTCAAGTCGGGAAGACGCACTGGTTCGACCGTGAGTGTACGAACGGGCGAAGCCGTGAGTGTCTCGCTCGGAATCGAGTAGTAAAGAGCGGCTGTGGCCCCGATCGGAAGCACACAGAAGAGGCCAAGCGCAACCAAATAGGTGCGAGTGACGCCGCCACCGCCCACTTGGGACAGACGCCGAGAGCGAGCGAGATCAATGACGCCTTTGCCAAGACGTCGCAATTCTTTACCGACAATAAGCTGAGAGGTCATTTAGAAGGAGAAGCTGAACCGACAGTGCTTTTTGACGTCCATTTTGCGTGGTTGCACCAAACCAAGCTGACATTTTAGATTGATCGTTCAACGCTGTCTGAAAATGAAAAAAGAATTTGCATTTCGGACAAGCCGTTTCAGGCTTGCGTTGCGAGCTGTCTGAGCTTGATTCTTTGCCGTTCGGTACAATATCGCTCCGTTTGCTGTGAATATGTCGCAGCCGTTGAATGAAAAAGCTTTTTTGGAATTCCATACCGATGTCTGTTGAATCCGCCCGTACCGAAGAAAAGAAATACGAAGTCACGCCCGAAATCAAGGAGGCAATGGCCACGATTGCCCGCGGTACCGACACGCTTTTGATCGAAAGCGAATTGGAGCAGAAGCTGGCCCGCGCCAAGGCGACCGGCACCAAACTGCGTTGCAAACTCGGTCTGGATCCCACGGCCCCCGATATTCACGTCGGTCACACGGTTGTACTCAATAAGCTTCGTCAGCTGCAGGATCTTGGCCACACGGTGATCTTTCTGATCGGCGACTTTACGGCAGCCATCGGTGATCCGACCGGCCGCAACACGACCCGTCCGCCGCTGTCGCCCGAGCAGATCAAGGTTAACGCTGAGACCTATCTCGAGCAGGCAGCTCACGTCATTGACATTGAAAAGGCCGAAGTGCGCTGGAATTCCGAATGGTGCAACCAGTTGGGGGCGACGGGCCTCATTCAGCTTGCCAGCCGCTACACGGTGGCCCGATTGCTTGAGCGCGATGACTTTGCCAAGCGTTTTGCCGAACAGCTTCCGATTGCTGTGCATGAACTGATCTACCCCCTGATGCAGGGCTACGATTCGGTGGCTCTTCATGCCGATCTGGAACTCGGCGGTTCCGATCAGCGTTTTAACCTGCTCGTCGGCCGCGAACTGCAGCGCCAGTACGGCCAGGAGCCGCAGTGCATCCTGACGATGCCCTTGCTGGTGGGCTTGGACGGTGTCAATAAGATGAGTAAGTCCAAGCACAACTACATCGGCATCACGGAAAGCGCCGATGAGATGTTCGGCAAGGTGATGAGCATTTCCGATACGCTCATGTGGGATTGGTACAACCTGCTGAGCCTAAAGAGCAACGCTGCGATTGCTGAACTCAAGAGTGAGTGCGAAAACGGCCGCAATCCGCGTGACGCCAAGGTGCTGCTTGCCAAGGAAATCGTGGCGCGCTTTCACGACGACAAAGCGGCCGATGCAGCCGAAGCCGAATTCAACAATCGCTTCCGCGCCGGTGCCGTGCCTTCGGACATCCCAGAAGTCGACGTCGCCGCTCCCGACGGTGAAATTGGCATTGCCCGTCTCATCAAGGAAGCCGGTCTGTGCCCGAGCACGGGTGAGGCCAACCGCAACATCGATCAGGGGGGCGTGCGTCTGGAAGGCGAACGTATTTCCGATCGCGGTCTCAAGGTTAAACCCGGTACCTACACGTTGCAGGTCGGCAAGCGCCGCTGGGCTAAGGTCACGGTGAGTTAAAAAATGATCGCGTTGTTGCAGCGCGTGGCGCAGGCCGGCGTGACGGTCGACGGAGAAACCGTGGGTGAAGTCGGTCGCGGTCTGTGCGTGCTTGTCTGTGCCGTCAAGGGCGACACCGAAGAGAAGGCGCGAGCCCTGGCGCAAAAAGTGTTGCGCTACCGCATATTTGAAGACGATGCCGGCAAGATGAATCGTTCGGTGTCGGATATCGTCGGCCAATTGCTTCTTGTGTCGCAATTTACGCTTGCTGCCGACACCAGCCGCGGCAACCGTCCGAGCTTTACGCCCGCGGCTGCTCCCGAAGACGGAAAGCAACTCTTTGACATTTTTGTCGAGGAATGTGCGGCTTCCGGACTGAAGACTGCGACAGGCATTTTCGGAGCGCACATGGTCGTTAATATCGTCAACGACGGACCGGCAACTATATGGCTTGAGAACTAAGAGCCGAAAAATCTGCTTTGTACGGAAAGACTTCCGAGTTGCTCGAGGCTCGTTGGGCGGTTGACTCGGAGGTCTTTTTGTTTTTGGCGTTGTGAAGTGGTATCGGATTCTCAGACATCCGTAGGGGCGAGAATTATTGACTTGATCCGGAAAAATGGGCCATTGACGCGAGCTCAAATCGAGGAGCAACTTGCCATTCCTCGTACCACTGCAAACTATTGGCTGAATAAGCTCAATGAAAAGCAGCAGATCATTTGGGAAGGATCCGGCAGAAACACCCGCTATGTGGCTCGGATGTCTTGAGAAAAAAATGAGCGGCGTTTTGCAAAGCAAACGCCACCCGAGATAAGCAGTGCACCCGTTTCGCGATCGAAGCGGGTGCTCATGGTGTGGGGGTTAGTCTTCTTCGGCCTTAAGACTGAACTTGGAGGCAAGTTCGGCCTGCTTCTGGGACGGAACGGGTTGATAGCCCGACAGATCCATCGAGAAGGCGCCGGCGCCCTGCGTGAGGGCATGCAGACGCGTAGCGTAATTTTCCAGTTCAGCCAGAGGAACCTGAGCGCGGATTTCCATCATGCCGCCCGGGAGATTATCCGTGCCGACAATCTGGCCGCGACGGCTTGCGAGGTCGCCGGTGATGTCGCCCATGTAGCCGTCGGGAGCCGTGATGATCATTTCCACGATCGGTTCGAGCACCTGGGGCGAGGCCTTGGCAAGCGCATCGAGCATGGCCTTGCGGCCGGCCGAAACGAAGGCCACTTCCTTGGAATCCACTGGGTGGTACTTGCCGTCGTAGACCGTTACCTTGATGTCTTCGATCGGGTAACCGGCAACGAAGCCTGTGGCGAGCACTTCGCGCACGCCCTTTTCCACGGCCGGGATCAGGTTGAACGGAATGGCGCCGCCCTTGACTTCATCGGCAAAGACAAAGCCTTCGCCGCGCGGTAGCGGTTCGACGCGCAGATAGACTTCACCGAACTGACCGGCACCGCCCGTTTGCTTCTTGTGACGAGCATGTCCTTCGGCCGAACCCGAAATCGTTTCGCGGTAGGGTACGGACGGCGTCTTGGTCGTCACTTCAAGCTTGAACTGTTCCTTCATGCGTTCGAGTACCGTACGCACATGCATTTCGGTCAGACCGCGTAGCACCGTTTCGTTCAGAACGACGTCGTGGTCGACCGAAAGCGTCGGATCTTCAGCAAGCATCTTGCCGAGCACTTCGCTCATGCGGCCTTCGTCGCCGCGGCGGGCCGGAGCGATCGCCAAGCCGAGCATGGGCTTGGGGAAGGGCAGAGGCCGCATGCGGATGTCGAGATTCGGGTCGGAATGCAGGATGCAACCGTAGGTGAGTTCGTCGATCTTGTTGAGAGCGCCGATGTCGCCGGGGTGCAGTTCGTCGGTTTCAAACGTGTTTTTGCCCTGCAGAATCAACGGACGGGCAGCCTTGATGGGCTTCTTGTTGTCGTTGACGTACAGAGTGGAACCGGCAGTGATGCAACCCTGATGTACGCGGAAGACGCCGATCTTGCCGACGAACGGGTCGCTCACGACCTTGAAGACGTGAGCCACGACGGGCAGCGTCTTGTCGGGCTGAGTCTGATAGGGAGCGCCTTCCTTGTCGATGAACTGAGCATCGTTGGCTTCGCTCGGAGAGGGCAGGTGGCGGATGATCACCTTCATGAAGTCGCGAATGCCGATGAGGTTCTTCGCAGAGGTGAAGCACACCGGAATGACGTGGGCTTCTCGTAGGGCCTTCGTCACGGGGCCGTGAAGAGTGGAGGGATCCACATCGCCTTCTTCGAGATATTTTTCCATCGTTTCGTCGTCGACTTCCACGACGCGTTCGATGAAGGCGCGGTGAACATCGCTCACCGTCATGATGTCGCTTTCGCCCGAATCCTTGTCAAAGCAGTCGATGACGCGGGTGCAGCCCTTGGTGGGAAGGTTGATCGGCAAAACGCCGTCGCCGAAAGCTTCCTTGAGTTCGTCAAGAAGTTCATGAAGGTTGATGTCGGGAGCATCGATCTTGTTGACGACGATCACGCGGCACAGTCCGCGCTCTTCGGCCCATTTCATCATGCGGCGCGTCATCAGTTCGATGCCCTTGGTGGCGTCGACCACCACAGCAACCGATTTGACGGCGTCAAGAGCGGACAGCGCTTGACCAACGTAGTCAGGGCCCCCCGGGGTGTCAATGACGTGAATGCGCACCGGGGTCAGGTCGGGCATAGCGGTGTCGATGTGCGCCACGGCCATACGAAGCGAGTGACCGACCGCTTTTTCCTGCGGGTCGTTGTCGCATACGGTATTGCCGCGTTCGACGGAGCCGGCTTCAGCGATGGCGCCGGTACGAACCAGCATAGCTTCGACAAGACTCGTCTTGCCGGAAGCGCTGTGCCCGACCAAGGCTACAGTACGAAGGTTTTCGGTGAGGTAATTGGACATCGCAGGCCCTCCTTCTTTCGTAAGATGATTTCTGCATTTTGCTCCCGAGCGCAAGTAAAACTCAAGCCGATGACCTAAAGGAATGCGTGTCTTGACAAAACTGAAGACTTGGATTGCTGACGCGGCTCAAAACTTTGAGGTTTCTTTGCAATTGCCCGGAAGGATGTCAAAACGGAGGCAAAAGTGAGCAAAATTCCTTAGGCTAGATGGCTAATTTTGCGTGCAAAACCGCGATTTCCTTGAGTTTTTGGGCTTCGGCGTGGTACTGTCCGACCTAGAGGGCCTCCCGCCGGCCCTTCTTTTCCGTAACGCTTGAACGCAATCGACACGATTCAAAATGATCCTCGCGGCAATTTTTCCAAGCAACATCAGCGGATTCGCTTTTCAGGCGTGTCGTGGTGACTGCCGCGTGACTCGAGCGCGCCAAGCGTAAACGGATAAAGAGACAGCTGCCGCGCAGCATCGGCGGAAAGGAAAATTCCGTCGAGGGCATTGCGAGGACACTGTAGCGGAGGGAGATCGACAAAAATCTTGCCTCCGTTTGTGTTTTCTGCATGCTTGGCGTCTTAACGGAAGCCTGTGCACGAGAAGCTGCCAACCTCAGGTACAAACGATGTCGGCAAAAAATGCCAGAGATCGGACAACAAGGAAGAACCAAATGGACCTTATTAAAAACTGGAAGCTTCATCTGCTGGCGCTTCTGATCGTGATCGTCGCAGAATCGATCGGCATGAAGCGCTTTGACCTGATCATTTTCCTGCCGCTGTTTTATGCCCTGATCATCGGCGGCATCATCAGTTATCCCAACTTCAAGATTCTGAAGCTGCCCGAGATGGAGCGTGCTTCCCGTGTTCTTTCCGTGGGCATGCTCATTTTGGTGACCAAGTTGGGCTTGGATATCGGTCCGAACCTGGAGCAATTGGCTAACTCTTCGCTGGCTTTGCTTGTTCAGGAATTCGGTCATTTCTTCGGTACGCTTGTCTTTGGGTTGCCAGTGGCTTTCCTCGTGGGCATGAAGCGCGAAGCTATCGGTGCGTGCTACTCCATTGACCGTGAGCCCAACATTGCCATTATTGCCGAACGCTACGGTTTGGATTCTCCGGAAGGTCGCGGTGTGATGGGCATGTACATCTGCGGCACCGTTTTCGGTGCACTTTGGGTCTCGATCCTTGCGGGCGTCATTGCTCAGATGGGCATCTTCCATCCGCACGCTCTTGCTATGGGCGCCGGCATCGGCAGTGCCTCCATGATGGCTGCTTCGACTGCCTCAATTATTGCTTCTCATCCCGAATGGGCTGAAACGGTGCAGGCCTACGCGGCTGCTGCCAACCTGCTCACCACCGTTCTGGGTATTTACTTTGCGCTCTTTATCTCGCTGCCGGTGACCGTTAAGGTCTACGGCTGGATGGATTCGCTGCGCTCCAAAAAAGCGGCTTGACGAATCGAGAACGTAACAACCAAGACTGCAAAGTTAAAGAGAGAAAGATCATGATGAAAATTTTGAATGAAATGAAGGATATGGTTTTTATCCTTCTGGTGACGGGTGTTTTCAGCTGGGTAGCCAACCTCATCAACATCCATCCGGATCTGGGCGCCAGCGCCATCGGCGTTTTCCTTCTGGTCGTGCTGGCTTCCATCGGTATCTTTATTTCGAAGCTTCCGGGCTTTCACAAGCTTCCGATGGTGTTCTGGGTCTCGATCGTGGCCGTGATGGTGTCCATTCCAGGATTTCCGGGCGGTGACGTTGTGATCAGCTACACCAAGCAAGTGAGCTTCCTTGCGTTGACCACGCCGCTGCTTGCTTACGCCGGTCTTTCGGTGGGTAAGGATATGGAAGCCTTCAAGGCGCTTTCCTGGCGAATCATCCCCGTGGCATTGGCCGTGGCTGCCGGTAGCTTCATTTGCGCAACGGTGTTGGCCGAAATCATGTTGGGCCTCGAAGGTGTATTCTGACGCCTAGTAATGCGCAGGCGAGCTCCAGCGGCTTGTGTGCTGTCTGAAGAGCTTGCCTTTTTTGTTGAACCTTTACGCACAGAAACATCATGAGTAAGGAAGATCTCAAGCGACGCGTGTGCGAAGCTATTCGTGCACGCCGTGCCGACATCAAGGCTGTTGCCGAAAGCGTTTTTGCCGAACCCGAACTGGGCTTTAAGGAAACGAAGACATCCGACAAAATCAAGGCAGAGTTTGAAAAACTCGGTCTGACATGCGAAACCGGTTGGGGTATCACGGGCGTTCGTGCTCGCATGAAGGGCAAGAAGAGCAAGAAGACGGTGGCGCTTCTGGGCGAACTTGACGCCATCATCTGCCGCGACCATCCTCATGCCGATCCCAAGACCGGGGCGGCGCACTGCTGCGGTCACCACGTACAGCTTGCCAATATGCTCGCCGTCGGCATGGCTTTTAAGGACGCCGGCATCATGGACGAACTTGACGGCGACCTGATGCTCTTTGCTGTTCCGGCTGAAGAGTATGTCGAAATTGACTTCCGCAACGGCCTGCGTGAAAAGGGTGACCTGCGTTATCTCGGCGGCAAGCAGCAACTGATTGCCGAAGGCGCTTTCGACGGCATTGATATCGCCATGCAGATGCACGCCAACATCACGGAAGATCCTCAGGGGTTCTACGACTTGGGCGGCAGCTGCAACGGTTTCGTCGGCAAGCTCATGACGTATCGCGGACGTGCGGCTCACGCAGCGGGCGCTCCCGACAAAGGTATCAATGCGCTCAACGCCGCCATGATGGGCGTGATGGGAGTCAATGCCATCCGCGAACGTTTCCGCGAAGATGACTTCGTGCGCTTCCATCCGATCATCAACTCGGGCGGCGACCTGGTGAACGTCATTCCCGATTACGTCACGATGGAAAGTTATACGCGCGCAGCCAATGTGGACGCACTGCTTCGCTACAACACCGACATCAACCGTGCATTGCGTGCGGGTGCCGATGCCGTGGGGGCGACCTGTGAACTGCAGGACCTGCCGGGTTACCTGCCGTTGCGTCCTGACGAAAATCTGCGCAACGTGTTGCGCGACAATGCCGTGGCGCTTTTCGGTGAAGAACACGTGGCCGTCGGCGCGCACAACGCCGGCAGTACCGAAATGGGCGACGTTTCGCATCTCATTCCGGTTGTGCACCCGTGGGTGGGTTGCGCTAAGGGTGTTTTGCACGGCGCCAACTTCGTTCTCGATAACGAAGAAGTGGCCTACGAAAAGTCGCCCGAAGTGCTCGCGATGACAATCATTGATCTTCTGTACGACGATGCGAAGAAGGCTGAAGAAATTTGCGCCAACTTCAAACCCGTCTTTACGAAGGAAACATACTGCGAATTCCAGGACAAGATCGCATCCGGTCAGTGATTTTCGACAGTCCTGAAACCTGAAAAAAAGAACGCGGAAGGAGGCGAATGCTCTTCCGCGTTCTTTTTCAGAACTGGACTTAAGCGTCTGGATTGATTGTGTTGACAAACGGATACGGACCGCTGAAGTCGCTTGGGAACGGGAATTGGCCGAAGTGTGTTACCCAACCGTCATCCAGGAAGGTATGCACGGCGTAGCCCGGTGTTTCAAACACAAATTCGTCACCACCCTTGGGGGTTAAGTCAAGCAGCATTTGCAAAGAAACGGACGGTGCTGTGACAACGGCAACTTTGTTTTTGGCAAGTGTTGCCACGGGGCGGTGTAGATGGCCTGTACAGAGACGTACGTCCTGCTGGCGCGAGAGAATCTCAATGAAGCGGTCTCCGTTACCGAACGGTTCATCCATATAACCCATGCCGGGTTTGACCGGCGTGTGGTGACAGAAAACCAAAGAAGGTTTGTGAGTGTTTTTTAGCTCGGCTTCAAGCCAGTCGAGTACACCGTCGGGCAAAGCGCCCCAGTGAATGCCCGGTTGAAGCGTATCGAGCATGAAAAGTCGGTAGGCTCCGAGATCGACCGAAAAACTCAAGTTTTCGGGACTATAGACATTCGGGCAGAAGTGCGAAAGACATTCTAAAAATGGTTTTCTGCGGTCGTGATTGCCCGGAACCATGAAACAGGGCTTGGGAAGAGAACGGAAAATAGCGTCAATGAGATGGTATGAATCAATATTTCCGTCACAGCTCAAATCGCCGGAAACGGCAATCGCGTCGTACTCATCTTTGTGATGTGCCAGCCATTCCGTAAGCTCAATCATGCGACGAGCAGTGTTGGCACGAGCGTAGGCAAGTTTGCCGACCGGTTCGACGTGAAGGTCGGATAAGTGCAGAATTTTCATCATTTTTCTTCAACCTTACTGCCTGCAAACACCATCAGGTCACCGGCAGGGATAATCATTGTCGCTTCACAACCCGGTTCAATTCCGGCCGGGATTTCGGACATATTGACCTTCACAAGTTTGGTGTGCGATTTCAATTCGACGGAAATGCGGATGAAGCTGCCCATAAAGTGAAAATCGCGCACGATGACCGGAACACGTAACACCGGTTCTTTGTAGTGTTGAGCAGTGAGTTCAATACTGGATGATTCGGGACGGACAAAAGCTCGCACGGTCATTTGATCCAAACCTTTCAAGCGTTCTTGGCTGGAGGGAGAAAGGTCGCTGACGGCAATCGTTCCGCCGTCAATATCCAAAATGCCGTTCGAAAGTGTCCCCTTGAGCTTATTGCTGTTTCCGACAAAGCCGGCCACAAAATCGGTAGCAGGATTGTCCCAAACGTTCTGAGGCGTATCGGCCTGATGGATGACGCCGCCCTGCATGACGACGATTTTGTCGCCGAGAACCATGGCTTCGTCCTGATCATGAGTGACGATGACGGCAGTGATCCCCAAACGTTTCAGGATGACTGCGAGCTCTTCTCGCACTTTGTGTCGCAAGAGCGCGTCAAGGGCAGTCAACGGCTCATCGAGAAGGAGTACGCGAGGCCGAATGGCCAATGCGCGGGCAAGAGCGACGCGCTGCCTTTGTCCGCCCGAAAGTGCTTGAACAGGACGATCGGCGTAGGGCTCAAGATTGACGAGTTCGAGCATTCTTGCGACCGTTTCTTTGATTTTTTGAGGATCTTCTTTGCGTACTGTCAGGCCGTATGCCACATTTTCAGCAACCGTCATGTTGGGAAAAAGGGCATAGGACTGGAACATGAAACCGATTTGTCTTTTTTCGGCGGGAATGTTGGTTACGTCTTTTCCGCCGATCCAAATTTGAGAGCCTTCATCGGGAGTTTCCAGGCCCGCAATCATGCGCAGCAGCGTTGTTTTGCCGCAACCGGAAGGTCCCAGCAGCACGGTACGGCAGCCGGCTTCCATCGTGAGCGAAAAGGGGGTAAGCACCAGTGTCTCGCCATAGTGCTTGCTGACGTTTTTGAGTTCGATCGAGACAGACTCCTGTCCCGGATTGAGGTTCTGATCCATATTTCTTACCAGTTCTTATTTGTTTTTGAGCGCACGACGTTTGCTCAGGCGTTCCGGAAGTTTCTGCATGAGCGTGAGAAGCGGCACTAAGATGACAAAGAAGATGAATGTGTAGGCGCTGCCCACTTCCAGCCGCATTGACGCGTAGCTGTCTGCCAGGCCGACCGGAAGCGTTTTGGTGTAGGGGGTTTGAAGCATCCAGGAAATGTTGAATTCACCGAGCGAGACCGTGACGACCATCAGGGCGCCCGCCAATATTCCCGGCATCGCCACCGGAACGACGACTCTTCGGAATGTCGTCCAGGCCGAAGCGCCGAGCGTGGCCGAGGCTTCCTCATACTGCGAAAGCGGCTCGACGCGCAGCACGGCAGTAACCGAACGAACCATGAAGGGCAGACAGAACATGACGTGACCGGCCAGAAGAAAGAAGATGCTCTGCCGGAAATAGGAAAATCCGCCCCAGATGAGCAGAATGCCCAGACCAACTGCGAGCCCCGGCATCGAAAGCGGCAGGATGAATGCCTCTTCGACAAAAGCAGCCCAACGCTTTCGCTGTTCACGCACCAAGACCCAAGCGGCAGGAACACCGACGATGACGCAGACGATGAGCGTCATCAGAGCAAGCCCAAGACTTCTGACAATCGTATCGCCGTACAGTTCGAGAACTTTGACGAGCCACTGTGTGGTGAGTCCGGATTTGATGCCGCGAAAAGCGTTGACTGTAAAGGCCGTGATGACCATTTGGATCACGGGTACCATCAAAAACAGGAGCGTAAGTCCGGTTAGAGCTGCTTCAAAACAAACAGCGCCGTTAAAGGATTTTTTTGCTGACATTGTTTGCTCCTGTTCTTAAGCGGCACCGGTAACGGTAGAGGAGCCGGAGAAGTAGCGCGCTGCGACAAGCATGATCCAAGTGATCAATCCCAAAACGACAGAAAGCATTGCCGCAGAGGCGATGTTGGCCGAAAGCGTAAATTCCGTGTAAATCGTGATCGGCAGAACATTGATGTCGGTCGCAAGCGTAAAGGCGGTACCGAAGGCCCCCATGGATGTCGCAAAACAGAGCGCGCCGGTGGAAAAGAGAGCAGGAGCCAGAGCTGGAAGCGTGACGTCCTTGAGAATACGGAACGACGAGGCTCCGAGCGTTCGGGCCGCTTCCTCGTACATCGGATCCATTTTCTTTGCCGCTGCCATGACAGTGGTGACAACGCGCGGAATCGAAAAGTAGAGATAGCCCAAGAAAAGGCCTGCCATGCCGTACGCGAACACGAGCTTGCCGGCACCCAACCCTTGGGTAAACATGCCGATCAGACCGTTGCGACCGCCGAGCATGATGATCATGAAGCCGACCACCACGCCGGGAAATGACAACGGCAACGTGATAAGTCCGACGACCGCATCACGTCCCCAAAAACGGTGGCGTTCGAGAAAAAGCCCGCTCAGGCCTCCCACGAAAAGGCTGGCAAGCGTCACAAAGACGGAAAGCACAATGGTCGACAGGACGCTTGTGCTGTAGCGGGGATTGGTGATGATTTCTAGATAAAGCCCTAAGCCGCTTTCCGACGACACGGATGCCGGAATAAGTCTCACCACCGGCAGCACAAAAAACGCTGCCAGAATGGTGATCGCCGGAAGCAGATAGAGCCACGTAGAACGGGATTTCATAGTGACTCTCAATGCTTTGATTAGCCCTTGGTGGCTTTGAGGTAGGCTTCGCCGAAACTTTCCTGCACGGCAGCCATGCGGGCATAGTCAATGCCGATTGCACGTTTGTATTCCGAATCCGGCAGGAATTTTTCCTTAGCGGAAGCCGGCAGTTCGCCGAGAACCGGACGCAGATAGTTTTCAGCCCAGAACTGCTGACCTTTTTCGCTGAGAACAAAATCGATCACAGCCTGCCCGTTTTCTCGGTGCGGCGCGTTCTTAACCATGCACATCACGTACGGAACCTGAATCGTGCCTTCCTGGGGGATGACAAACTCAATCGGCGCCTTGTCGGTGTATTTGGCTCGATAGGCATCGAAGTCATAGTCAAACAGAATCGGAATTTCACCGGACAGGCAGCGAGCGTATGCCGTCTGCTTCGGAATGATCGGGTGGTTTTCAAGAAGCTTCTTATAGAACTCAATGCCGGGTTTGAAATTGTCAAGCGAGCCGCCTAATGCCTGGTTTGCGGCAACGGCACAGGCATAGCCGACAAATGCGGAAGACGGATCCAGGAAGCCGACCATGCCGTCGTATTTCGGATCCAACAAATCTTTCCAACTCTTCGGGACCGGAACATCGCCCAGCGCTTCTTTGTTGACCATAAAGCCGACCGTGCCTGCGTGGATGGAAACCCAGTAGCCGTCGGGATCCTTGAGATTATCCGGAACAGACTGCCAGCCTTTGCCCTTGAAGGGTTCGATGATGCCGGCTTTTTTGGCATTGATGGCAAAGGAAATGCCGAGGTACATGGCGTCGGCTACAGGATTTTTGGCTTCGGCGATGACTTGAGAGACCGATTGACCGGAATTTTTGTTGTCGATGGGCACGTTGATGCCGGTTTCTTTGGCAATGAGCTGAAGCATATTGCCCCAGCCGGCCCATTCAGCAGGAACGTTGTAGCAGATGGCGGTTTTGCCGGTTTGCGCAAAAACGTTTGTGAAGCCGAAACCGCTCATCATCAAAGCGGAACCAAAAGCTAATTTGCCGAAGTTGCGGCGACTGATAGTAGTCATTTTTATCATCCTGAAGTAGGGAACCAGTGTGGTGTTTCTTTGTTCTTTTCAAAGACGCCGCAACGATAATCGGAAGGTGTGTCGAAACGGTGATGGTTTTGTGTAAAAACGATGACAAGAAAAAAGCGGCAGACGCACCGGACGTCTGCCGCAAATTCCAATCAGACGACTGATTGGGAAAGAGTCAGATTAAAGTTTGCCAACCAGTTCTGCAGAAGGCTTGAGCGTTTGAGCACCCGGACGCCAGCGAGCCGGGCAGACTTCACCGGGGTTGGCTGCAACGTACTGAGCGGCTTCCACCTTGCGCAGCAGTTCGGCTGCGTCGCGGCCGATGCCGCCGTCATGGATTTCACAGGCCACAATCTTGCCTTCGGGGTTGATCACGAAGGTGCCGCGTTCGGCAAGACCGGCTTCTTCGATCATGACGCCGAAGTTGCGGCAGATTACGCCCGTGGGGTCACCCACCATCGGGAAGCGCACTTTGCCGACAGCCGGGCTCGAACCGTGCCAGGCCATGTGCGTGAAGTGTGTGTCCGTGGATACGGAATAGATTTCAACGCCGCGCTTCTGAAACTCTTCGTAGTGCTCGGCGAGATCTTCGAGTTCGGTCGGGCAGACGAACGTGAAATCTGCCGGATAGAAGAAGACGACGGACCACTTGCCGTGGAGATCGGCTTCGGAAATGTTGATGAAGTCGCCATCCTTGAAAGCGGTGGCCTTGAACGGGAGAACTTCGGTGCGAAGAATGGACATCGGAGAATTCCTTACAAAAAAAACGGGATTTCAAACTGGTGTGATTTGCGGTTTGTTGCCGCTCATCGTGTGTGAAAAATCTATCAGAAGCACCGCTGTAAAAGGGGTGGTGAAAAAAGAAAAAGCCGATGGGGATGTGAGAAATCGTTACTAGTGTTTTTTAAAACGATGTAAGACGCTGAAAAGAAAGGGAAAAGTGTCTATGTGCAGCGACTGGGCGGTAGTGCAAAATAGAGGCGGTTTCAATGTCATGGATAGGACATATCTATCGGTCACAATGCCGCAACAAATTACCCGTTTGGTTTTCTTAAGACACGATTTTTAGCGTTAGGATTCGAAATGACAGATTGCGATTCTTTTGGGAGTTCCGCAGTGACCGCCACTCGCTATTGCGCGCCGGCAACGCCGGCGGAAATCGAGCGTTTCACGCCGTTTCTTTTTGAGCTTTTGGATGCTTCCTTTGCTGAGATTTCAGCACGATTTTTGCGTGGCATCGAGGTTGACGACAAGGACAACGGCACGCCCGTGACACAGGCCGATAAACAAGCCGAAGCCGTCATGCGCAAGCTCATTGAAGCGCGTTACCCGAAGCATGGAATTTTCGGCGAGGAATTTGGCATCAAAGAAAGCGAAGAAGTCGACGGCGTTCGCTATCGCTGGATTCTGGATCCGATTGACGGCACCCGCAGCTTTATCACGAACAGCTTTCTTTTCGGCACGCTGATCGCGTTGGAGCGCGACGACGGTGCGGGCTTCCGGCCGATTCTCTCGTCCGTCAGTCATCCTGCGGCGCGCGTACGCACGGTGGGATCGCTTTCGGGCACCACGCTTTACTACGACAACGGCATCAGTCCCTTGGTTCGTCCTCTTCATGTGCGTAACTGCACTCAGTTGTCCGAGGCAACGCTTCTGGCAACGAGTCACTGGACGACAGGGGAGCAAAAGGGTGACGAGCGAATTCAAAAGCTGATTGATGTCGTCAAACTCTACCGTACTTTTGGCGATTGCTTCGGCTACTTTGCCGTGGCTTCGGGCGGAGCCGACATCATGATTGATCCCGATTTGAGCTATTGGGACATCGCTGCGCTTTTGCCGGTCGTGGAAGGTGCTGGAGGCACGCTTACGTCAATGACCGGCGGCAATCCGCTCAAGGACCTGTCGGCTGTGTGCACGGCTGGCGGCATTCACGGCGAAGTGATTGCCTTGCTCAACCGAGCAGGTGACGGACTTCCTCTTTGACTTCAGGATAAGAAAATGAGAAGTTCGGGGAAATAATTTCCGAAATATCTGGTTGTTGACTACAGAGAAAGGCGTTTCCTGCGCCTTTCTCTATCTTAGACGGTTGCCGTAGATGAGGTGACGGCATTGGGACCGGTCAGCGGAATGTCGATGCGCATGCAAAGTCCGTGAGGTTTGACATTTGTTGCCGTAAGAGTGCCGCCGTGGCGTTGCACCGCGCGTTTGGCGATCGCCAGGCCCAGACCAAAACCTCCGCCCGTGGGTTGATTTTTGCCGCGTACGAACGGATCGAAAATCTTTTCCAGTTCGGAAGGATCCATACCGGGACCGCTGTCGGTGACCGTGATCACAACGTGCTCGTTTTCTTCTTTGGCTACAACGGAAACCTGCTGACCCGGGCCCGAATACCGCAGAGCGTTGCGCACCAGATTCTCAACGGCGCGCATGAGCGAATCGACATGCATATTCATTTGGATCGAGTCGGGGGACTGCAGCTTGACGTGCGTTCCCGTAGCCGACCCTTCGAAATCGGCGTCGTCGGTGATGGCCTCCAGAAGCGGTACCAGATCGGTTCGCTCGAAGTGAATCACGGCGTTTTCATCAAGACGAGCGTAGGTGAGCAGTTCATCGACCATGGCATTGAGAACTTGGACGTCGCCTTCGATTCGCTGCAAAAACTCATGTGCTTTTTCCGGTGATTTTTCCGCCAGCTCGACGGCCACCGAAATGCGAGCCAGTGGGCTGCGCAGCTCATGACTTACGTCGTGAAAGAGCCGTTTTTGTCGGTCAAAGAGTCCGTGAATGCGTTCGGCCATGGCGTCAAACTGACGGGCGAGTTCACCGATTTCATCGTGTTCGTGCCCGACTTCGTTGGCAATGCGAACGTCAAAGACACCTTGAGAAGCCTTTTGCATGGCCCATTGCAGTTTTTTGATCGGACGCGTGGATGTCCACGCCACGCTGCCGGCCACAAACACGGAAATCAAAGCCGCTATCAGAGCCCAGCCCCACCAGGGCATTTTCCACATGATGAGTCGAATGGGGCTCGGCGGAATGTCGGTGCGTACGGCAAAGAATCGGTAGCCTTGGAACGGTCGCATGTGTCGGCCGTGTCCCCGCATCGTATAAACGCCTTCCTGGGGACCGGAATTTGCCAGACTCTCTGCCGCTTTTTGAGGTATGGAGCGCCCGGAAATTTCGTGCCCGAAAGGATCCAAGACAAAAACTTCAGGGCGAGTGTTGACTTCGGGATCTTTGAGCCAAGTGATCAGGGCATCTTCCCCGCCCCAGCGGGCAATGCCCAGTGCCGTGCCAATTGCGCGCTCAGCGGCCGGACTGCGCTCAAAGGAACCGTAATTCGAAGGTGCCTCAGTAAAAAAAGAAGAGGCCCCCCAAACCAAAGCTCCCACGAGCAGAAGCGTGAGCCAGATACCGGCAAAAAAGCGGAAGAAAATGCCGCTGACGGAGTTCAAACGCACCAAACCGAAGATCCTTTGCAATTAGTCCAAACGCACGAGCTGATAGCCGACACCTCGCACGCTTTCGATGGCAATCCCCTCAACGCCTTCCTGAGCGAGCTTGTGGCGGATGGCGCTGATGTGTACATCGATAGCGCGGTCGTAACGCCCCATGGGACGACCCAAAATACGCGGATAAATTTCCGTTTTGGGAACAGGCTGGCCTGCGGAGCGAGCAAGCATTTCAAGCAGAGAAAGTTCTGTTCCTGTGAGTGGAATCTGCTTGCCGTCGTAATGAGCACGGCGTTGTGCCAGGTCAATCTGTAGTTTGCCTACCTGTACCGGACCGCGGTTGCTCTCGTTGCCTGCCACGCGGCGCAGGATGGCGCGGATGCGTGCGACGAGTTCGCGCGGCGAGCAGGGCTTCGGAACGTAGTCGTCTGCTCCGAGCTCTAAACCGAGAATGCGGTCGACAGGATCGCCACGGGCAGTGAGCATGAGTACGGGAGTACGCCACTTCTCACGGATACGCTGAAGAGTCTCGACGCCGGAGATGCCGGGCATCATAACGTCGAGAATGATGAGGTCGAATTCTTTGTGTTCAAGGACTTGCAGCCCCTCGATGCCCGAGTGTGCGGGCGAGGCTTCGAATCCTTCGAGCGTGAAATAGTCGACGAGCAGCGTGACGAGTTCAACGTCGTCGTCGATGATGAGGATTTTCGAAGGACGTGCGTACATAAAAAAGCTCCCGAAAACTGAAACAAGCGATCGCAGTCGAATAGTTTTGCGAAAAAACTCCCCCGGCGTTCTCTCAATGCCGAGGCTCTGTGTCAAGATAATTGCACAAGCAAAACCGTTTGTGCGGATTCGGCATTGTACTGAAGTCGAAATTTGCGTAGCTTTACAAAACTCTTGCCCTTCTTTGTAAAGACACGCTCTAGATTACCGTGTGAAGAGACCAATCGGCACTGAACGAAGATTCAGATTTTGAAATTTGAAACAATGAAACGAACGCATCTCACTTTGATTGCTGCTGTCTGTGCGCTACTTGCCGGTTGTGCAAGCAACACGCAGTTTCTTGAAGAGCAGGCAAAGCTCGAGCCCGCCAAATGGACGGCGGCGATGCCGCAGCTTCAGCCTCCTTCGCTGCTGGGGGACAAAACTTGGTGGCAGGCCTGGAACAATCCGGAACTGACCGCTTTGTTGCAGGCGGCGGCACAGCACAATACCGACATTCTGACGGCGCTCGCGAATTTGCGCTCGGCGGCTGCGTTGGCCGACGATGCGACGGCTGCGTTGTTCCCGACGTTGACGGCAAACGGGCAGGGCTCGGGCAATCGAGCGCAGAACAACTGGACGGAAGGTTGGCAGGCGGGCGCTTCGGGCGTGTGGTCGATTTCGCTTGCTGGCGGCAATATCGCAGCCAAGCGAGCGGCCGATCTGGAAGCAATGGCCAGTGCCATGACGCTGGAAGACACGCGCATTGCCGTGGCGGCTGAAGTGGCACAAACTTATGTGAATCTGCGTCTTGCGTATGTGCAAAAGCTCATTGCCGAAATGACGCTGTCCAATTACAAGCAGGCAGCCGACATTGCCCGTTGGAACTATGAATCGGGCTTGAGTGACAAAACGGAAGTTGACCAGGCAGTGTCCAATGAAGAAAACGCTCGGGCGCAGATCCCGCTTCTTGAACAAAGCATCGACAGCTATCGCAACGCTCTGGCGCGGTTAACCGGGCAGTCGGTGGCTACGCTTGACGTAAAACCGGCTGAAACGGTGCCGGCTGCTCCGATGGCGTTGGCCGTATCGCTTCCTGCAGAAACGCTCAAGCAGAGGCCGGATATGAGAGCGGCGACCTATTCTTTGGAAGCGGCGTCCGATCGTGTCTATGAAGCGCGCAGTCAGTGGTTCCCGACGTTGAACTTGTCAGGCAATCTTGGAACGCAGGCGGCAACGATTTCAACGCTGGGAGCGTCCGGCACGGGGGTTGCGGGCATCTTAGCCGCTCTTTCCTTACCGCTTCTGGACTGGGGTGCGCAGGTGACGGCAACTGAGCAGCAGCTCGCCGCTTTGGATCAGGCTCGCGCGAACTACACCAAGACGCTTCTGGCAGCGCTCGAGCAGACCGAAAACGCGATTACGGGGATCACCACATCGCAGAGTCGGGCTGACGCACTGCAGCGAGCTCTCACAGCTGCCGAGTCGGCGGCTGACCTTGCCATGCAGCAATATTCAGCGGGGCTGACCGACTATCAGACCGTGCTCAACACGCAGAGAACGCTTTATTCCGTTCGCGAAAACGAACAAAGTAACAAGGCCGATTTGGCCACGCAGCTTATTGCGCTCTATCGCGCGATGGGAGGCGGATGGAAGCCCGCCGTGGAAACAAAGGCGGCAGACACAACCCCTCGGGCGACCGACAATGAAACGGCAGGATAAAAAATGACAGAGAAGAAATTGACGATTAACGAATTGCGCGCCGGCACCAAGAGCTCCCGCGCGTTTCGAATCGGAGTCGTTGCGATCATTGCGGCCGTTGCCGCAGCCGGTGTCTGGTATTTTGGATTTGCCGATAAGGTGAAGGCTCCGACTTATCGCACGGTGGAAATTACCCGCGGACCTCTGGAAGTGACCGTGGTGGCCAATGGCACCGTCAATCCGGTGCGTACGGTTTCGATTGGCTCCGAGCTGTCGGGCATCGTGCGCAAGGTCAACGTTGACGTCAACAGCGTCGTCAAGGCGGGTGACGTTCTAATTGAACTTGATGACTCCAACCTCAAGGCCAATGTCAATCAGGCCAAGGCTTCGCTCGCAAGCGCGAAAGCTTCTTTGGCCGAAGCGCAGGCAACGCTTGTGGAAGCCGAAGCAAAGATGCGCCGCTATGAAGAGCTCAACAAGAGTTCGGGCGGACGTTTGCCCTCGCGCACGGAACTTGACGTGCAACGCGCAACGGTCCTGAAGTCCAAAGCCGGCGTGCAGTCGGCTCTGGCGGCAATTGACGATGCGCAGGCAACGCTGGATACGCGGCTTACCGACCTTTCCAAATCTCAGATCAAGAGTCCGGTCGACGGTGTGGTGCTTACGCGTTCGGTTGAACCCGGTTACGCGGTGGCGGCAAGTCTGCAGGCCGTTGAGCTCCTGACGGTGGCAACCGATTTGCGAGAACTGGAACTTGAGGTGGATGTCGACGAAGCCGATGTCGGACAGGTGAAGGAAGGGCAGGATGCAACCTTTACGGTGGCAAGCTACCCCAATAAGCGTTTTCCCGCCAAACTCACCAAGGTGGCTTACGGTTCGACCACTTCCACAGACAACGTGATCACGTACACGGCGTATCTGGATGTTAAAAATCCACAGCTCGAGTTGCGTCCAGGAATGACGGCGACGGCAACGATCAATACGGCCAAAAGCGAAAACGCACTTTTGGTACCGAGCACAGCGTTGCGCTTTAAGCCGGTTGTGAACTCAGATTCACAAAAATCCGGTGTGGGCATCATGATGCCGCCGCATCGCCCGCGTGGCACGAAGACTGCCAAAGAAGTGTCGCTTGCTCAATACCAACGTAATCAAACCGTTTACGTGGTTGACGAAAAAGGCAACGCCAAGCCGGTGGAGATTGTGACGGGGCTGACCAACGGACGGATGACCGAAGTGATTTCCGGTCCGCTTCAGGCCGGTGACAAAGTGATTACCGATCAGCTCAAGGGTATGCCCTAGGGGAGATGGGAGTGAACGATGAGTGAACATCTCATTGAACTGCGTCGCATCGTCAAGCGTTACGGCACCGGGGAGGCAGCTTTCAATGCCTTGGGCGGGATCGATCTGACGATTGATCAAGGTGAGTTCGTGGCGATCATGGGCCCCTCGGGATCGGGCAAGTCAACGACCATGAACATCATCGGTGCGCTCGATAGTCCCACCAGCGGCGAGTATCTCTTTCAAGGTTTGCATGTGGAGAGGCTCACCAACGACGAGCGGGCGCTCTTGCGTCGACGCTTCATGGGGTTTGTCTTCCAAGGGTTCAATCTTTTAGCTCGTACGACAGCTCTTGAAAACGTGGAGCTTCCGCTTTTGTACCGTGGCGTACCGACGGCAGAGCGTCACGAATTGGCGCGCGCTGCGCTCGATCGCGTGGGGCTGCTGCAGTGGGAAGACCATACGCCGGCGGAACTCTCGGGCGGCCAGCAACAGCGCGTGGCCATTGCTCGAGCCATTGTCACCAAGCCGCTTCTTTTGATGGCCGATGAACCGACGGGAAGCCTTGACAGCCGCAAGAGTGTGGAAATCATGGAGCTCCTCACTGACCTCAACAAGTCCGACAAGATCACCATTGTGCTCGTGACGCATGAGCCTGACATGGCGGCTTACGCGCGGCGCTGCGTGCATTGCATCGACGGAATGATCGCTAGCGATACGCCGCAGGAGGGTAAATAAATGCTCGGCAACGCGTTTTTGTTGGCATTTCGCCAGATCCGGCGTAATCCTTTGCGCTCGCTTCTGACGGTCTTGGGTATCGTGATCGGTGTGGCGGCCGTCATTACGATGGTGACGGTGGGCAACGGCGCCACTGAAGCCGTCAAGGAACAGATCGAAAGTTTCGGCAGCAATCAGCTGATGCTTCGCAAAGGACAGCGCATGGGACCGGGCGGTGCGGCCGGCGCTCCGAGTTTTAAACTCGAGGACGTCGAGGCGCTCGAAGACCAAATCGCAGGCGTTTTGTCAGCTGCGCCTCAGTCGCAGCGAAGCACCATCGTGGTGGCCAACGGCAAGAACTGGACGACGACAATCATCGGTTCAAGTTCGGACTACTTCACCACCGATAACCGAACGCTTGCCGAAGGTCGATTTTTTGAACCGGCCGAGGAAATGTCCGGTGCCGCCGTTTGCGTGATCGGCACAACCATCCAAAAAGAATTGTTCGGTCCCGGCGCTCCTGTGATCGGTGAAATGCTGCGCGTCAATTCATTTTCCTGCCGCATTGTGGGGCTTCTTAACGAGAAGGGAACGGCAGCGATGGGGGGCGACCAGGATGATCTCGTGGTCATTCCGTTTAATACGGCCGCGCGCCGCCTGATCGGCAACAATCGCGTCAACACGATTCTCATCAGCATCGATCCGCAAAGTGACCGCGTGCATCTCAAGGGGCTCGTGCGAGATCTGATGCGAGAGCGTCGATCTTTGTCCGAAGGTGACGACGACAACTTCTCGATTCTTGATACGGCAGAAGTGGCTGAAAAAGTGGCTTCGACCACGCAGATCATGACGGCATTGCTAGGAGCCGTGGCTGCAGTGAGTCTGCTTGTCGGCGGCATCGGCATCATGAATATCATGTTGGTGTCGGTCACGGAACGTACACGGGAAATTGGCGTGCGTTTGGCAATCGGTGCTACGGCCCGCGAAGTGCTGATGCAGTTTTTGATCGAAGCCGTGGTACTCGGCTGCATGGGCGGCGTCATCGGCATCTTGCTTGCCACCGGTTCTTCCTATCTGATCACCGGCTGGATGGATGTTCCTTATACGTTCGATCCGATGATCAACATCGTGAGCTTTGCCTTTGCCGCGCTCACTGGTGTCATCTTCGGTTATTTCCCGGCAAGGCGCGCCGCGCGACTCGACCCGATTGAAGCCGTTCGCCACGAATAAAGAAAACCGGCCGTCCGAGTCATTCGGAAGGCCGGTTTGGGAAAACGATCGGGATGTTTTCAGTGATTAGAACGGAATGTCATCATCACTGAAGCTGTCGGTTGCGACAGCCGGCTGAGCGGGCTGGGCAGGCTGAGCGGCCGGGCGAGCTGCGGGGGCTGCACGGCGCGGAGACTCGAACGCTTCATCGCTTTGATGTGCCGGAGCCGACGAGGAATTGCGGCTGCCGAGCAACTGCATCGTTTCGCAGATGATTTCGGTGTAATAGCGCTCGACGCCTTCTTTGTCGGTGTAGCGGCGGGTACGCAAACGACCTTCGATGTAGACCGGATTGCCCTTGCGCAGATAGGTCTGCGCAACTTCGGCCTGACGACCGAAGAAAACAACACGGTGCCACTCGGTTTCTTCCTGCAGCTGACCCTGACTGTCCTTGTAGCGACGCGAAGTGGCCATCAAGATATTGCAGATGGCAGTGCCGCCGTCAGCGGTGTAACGCGTTTCGGGATCTCTGCCGAGATTGCCAATCAAGATGACCTTGTTAATAGAAGCCATGACTAAAAAATCCTAATAAAGCCAAATATGTAGTTAGATACCAACTTTAATCTCTCGAGAGAGTCAAGAGTCCGCTTCAACGTTTCTTGGGGTCGGAGCCGTCATGCCCTGCGCCGCAATAATCCAGAGAATCATCAGCGCGGCGCAAAAGCCGTACACGCCGTGCGTGCCGAAGGCTGAATAAAGCCAGCCGCCGGCGGCTCCGCCGATGAAGACACCGACGGACTGCGTGGTGTTGTACACGCCGAGCGCCAATCCTTTGCACTCCTGCGGCGCCGTTTTTGACACGAGCGAGGGCAGGGAAGCTTCCAGGACGTTAAAGCCGGAGAAGAATACTAACAGCAAAACGGAAATGAGAAGAACTGAGTTGTCAAAAATCTCAAATCCGGCAAAGGCGACCAACACCAGACAAATGGCGCCGACGAACAATTCTTTGGTGCGTCCCGTTTTTTCGGCGTGTTTTAGAACGGGCATCAGAAAGGCCAGACTCACAAGCACGGCCGGAAGATAAACAGTCCAGTGGTGCGCCACGGCCAGATCGAGTTCCACAAGGCGAAGAGGAATGACGACGAAAAGCGCCATTTGAGCCATGTGCAACGAAAAAATACCCAGGTTAAGGCGCATCAGTTGACCGTGCAAAAACACGTCTCTTAACCTGGCTCGTGCTTGAAAATCCTCAAATCGCTTGACGGGAGCGGTCGGAAGCATCAGCACGGCGACGATGGCCAGTACGCATAACACGGCTGTCAGAAGGAAGATGCCCGGTACGCCGATCGAATCGGCCAAAACGGGGGCAAGAACGAGTGAAAAGGTAAAGCTGATGCCGATGGAAGCGCCGACAAAAGCCATGGCGCGCGTGAGCAGTTTGTCGCGGACACTGTCGGAGATCATGGCGGTGACGGCGGCAGACACAGCTCCGGCACCCTGCAAGGCCCGCGCAAAAAGCAGCGTTGTGATGTCATCGGCTGTATAGGCCAAAAGACTTCCAAAGATGAAAATTAAGAGCCCCGTCACGATCACGGGTTTGCGTCCGAATCGGTCGCTCGCGGCGCCGAAAGGAATTTGGAGTACGGCTTGCGTCAGACCGTAGACGCCGAGTGCCAAACCGACCATAAAGGCATTCGTGCCGCCATCGAGCGTCTGTGCCCAGACGGAAAAGACGGGAAGAATCAGAAAAATGCCCAGCAGGCGCAACGCAAACACCGCACCGAGCGTCATGGAGGCGGTGCGTTCCTGTCGTGTGAGGCGCAATGGAGCAGTTGGCGTGCCGGTCAAGGTTGAAGACATAAGAAGAAAAAAACACTGCTTTAGAGCGAATTGCGCTGTATAGTAATCGATTCGCCTAAGCCAAAACTTAAGCTGGGTGCTTGTTCGTAAAAGAAAGGTTCGTTCATGCCCAACACCATCCGTATTCGCGGCGCTCGTACGCATAACCTCAAAAATGTCGATGTGGATATTCCGCGCGGCAAGCTCACGGTTGTCACCGGACCGTCGGGCTCGGGGAAGAGTTCCGTGGCTTTCGATACTTTGTACGCCGAAGGTCAGCGACGCTACGCCGAAAGTGTCTCGAGCTACGCGCGTCGCTTCATGGATGTGATGGATAAGCCCGACGTGGACAGTATCGAGGGACTGTCGCCGTGTATTGCCATCGGCCAAGGAACGACCACTGCAGGATCGCGCTCAACGGTGGGCACGATGACCGAAATCAACGACTATCTGCGCGTGTTGTTTGCGCGAGTTGGTGTGCCGTACTGTGCCGAGCACGACGTGCCGCTGCAAAAAAGCGGCGTACACGACATGGTTGACGCTGTGTTGGGGTTTGAAGAAGGAACTCGCGTTCTGATTTTGGCGCCGCTGAAAATCCCGGGAGCCGTTTCGCTTGCCGAAGTGTGCAAACAGTTGACCAAGCGTGGCTTTCTGCGTCTTTTGCTCGATGGTCAAACATATGCGCTCGACGATATGTCGCAGGAAATGCTCGCCGAGTCTGCGGCGAGTCACACGATCGACATCGTGATTGATCGACTCAAAAGTTCCGACGCTCAGCGTTCGCGTTTGGCTGAAAGCTTTGAAGCGGCCATCAAGGCCGCTGACGGTCGCGCAGCCTATCTGAGAATGGACAACGGTGAACGTCGGGTGTTTCACACGCGCTATTGCTGTCCGATTTGCGAGGCTACGGCGCCTGATTTGAGTCCCGCGATGTTCTCGTTTAATAACGCGCTCGGAGCTTGCCCCGTGTGCGAGGGCTCGGGGGAAGTCGAACGATTCGATCCGGCATTGGTGGTAAGCGACGCACGACTGTCGTTGCGGCAGGGAGCCGTGTGCGGCTGTACGCCGCAAAACCGAGCCAATTTTGCGGATTTGTCGACGGCCTCGCGCCTTTTGGGCTTTTCTTTGGATGTCGCTTTTGAGGAGCTTTCCCCGGATATCAAAGACTATGTGCTCTATGGTCCGAACAAGGCGCAGCGCGACGTACTCGGCATGCCCGATTTTGAAGGTGTGATCGCACAGCTTGAAAAGAAATGGAAGCGCACGACGAGCGAGGTGGTCAAAAACGGCATGCGCGTGTTGCGGCGCACCATCGTCTGTCCGGCCTGCGACGGCACGCGTCACCGAGCCGAAGTCAAAAATGTCTACGTGGGCGTGCCGGAAAACCGCATCAATTTGATCGAAATGCAGCGTCTGCCACTCATTGAGCTTGTGGCGCGCATTGAAGCGTTGGAGCTTTCGTCGGCATTGGAATGCGTGGCCAAGCCTCTTTTTGACGAAGTCTTAAAGCGCGTTCGCTTTTTGATTGACGTTGGTTTGGGGTACCTTACGCTTTCGCGCGAAACGTCAAGCCTTTCGGGCGGCGAAGTTCAGCGCATTCGTTTGGCCGGGCAGCTTGGCGCCGGTTTGACGGGCGTGACCTATGTGCTCGATGAGCCGACGGTTGGCCTGCATCAGCGCGATACGGGACGCGTCATTGAGATGCTCAAGAAACTCACGAAGGCCGGCAATACGGTCGTCGTGGTCGAGCATGACCCCGAGATGATTCGTGCGGCCGACTGGGTGGTGGACATGGGGCCGGGAGCCGGCACGCAGGGCGGTACGGTCGTCTGTCAGGGGGAAGTCAAAGACATCTGCGCGTGCGAAGCATCCAAAACGGGCGCGTATCTGAGTGGCCGACTTCAGATGCCCCAGGCACCACACAAGGTATTTACGACCGATTCTGAGGCGCTCGTCATCAAGGGGGCCTCAGGGCGCAATCTCAAGCACATTACGTGCCGTTTCCCGGTCGGCGCTCTGGTGGCGGTCACGGGCGTATCGGGCTCCGGCAAATCGACGCTTATCAACGAAACACTCGGTCGCTATATGAAAAAGCGACTGCATCGAGCCAAATTGCAACCACTTGATTTTGAAGAAATCGAAGGTGCCGATTATTTCGACAAGATCATTGAAGTTGATCAGAGTGCGATCGGCAAGACGCCTCGCTCCAACCCGGCAACCTATACCGGACTCATGTTGCCGCTTCGCGAAGTGTTTGCGGCCACACCAGCGGCGCTCGAGCGCGGTTACGGACCGGGGCGCTTCAGTTTCAATACGGAAGGCGGCGCGTGCGAAGCCTGCGAGGGCGAAGGCCGCATCAAGTTTGAAATGGGCTTTTTGCCGCCGGTGTACGTAGACTGCCCCGTCTGCCACGGCAAACGCTACAACCGCGAAACGCTGGAAGTGAAGTACAAAGGCAAGTCAATTGCCGATGTACTGGATATGACGGTGAGTGATGCACTGTCCTTTTTCGACGTTCACACGCAGATCGTCCGCAAGCTTGAAATGCTCGAAGAAGTGGGGCTTGGCTACATCGGTTTGGGGCAAAGCGCCGTGACCTTCTCGGGCGGTGAAGCGCAGCGCATCAAACTTGCTCAGGAGTTGGCGCGGCGCGATACGGGACGCACGCTTTATATATTGGACGAACCCACGACCGGCCTTCATTTTGAAGACGTTGCCGTACTGATGCGGGTGCTGCGCCGTTTGACGGCACTTGGCAACACCGTCATCGTGATCGAGCACAACACCGACGTGATTGCCGGCGCCGACTGGGTGGTCGATATCGGTCCCGAAGGGGGCAACGCGGGCGGTCAACTTGTTTTTGAAGGGACGCCTGAAGACCTGATGCAGTGCTCCGAGAGCATCACCGGGCAATGGTTGCATGCGACGGCCGACGGAAAGGCGCCTAAAAAGCGCAGTCGCAATAAGAAGACGAACTGTTAAATTTTTCGAAAAATTGAGGGTTTACCCTCAAATATGAAAAGGGTGAGTCAATGGATTTTCGTCATTAATGCGGGATAACCCGTAAAATGATGGCGAAACAGAGAAATAAACTGCCTTCTAAGCGATAAAAATTTGATCTATATCAATATTAAAAACATCTGAAAGGAGCATTATTCGCTCATCAAAATCAAGGGTCGGGGCGATCGTCTCTGCCCGCGATCCCATTTCAATAAAAAATTAAGGAAATCGATCATGACTCCCGACAACATCAAGTACGGTCATACCCCCACCGGCCCCGAAGTCATCGCCGGCGTGACCCTCAAGGATGCCAAGCGTGCCAGCAAGTGGCCTGCCTACGTTGACGTGGCTCAGTCCGTCACCGGCGCCATCCTCGGCATCTTCCTGTTCTGCCACATGGCCTTCACGAGTTCGATTCAGGTCGGCAAGGACCTCTTCTGGAACCTGATTCAGGTTTCCGGCGGCACCCCGATCTTCGGTCATGAACAGATCTGGCTGCACTTCTTGTTCGTGGGCATCATCACGCTTTGCGTCATCATCCACGCTCTGTGCGCTCTGCGTCGCTTCCCGACTTCCTACAAGCAGTTCCGTGACATCCGCGCTCACGTGAAGGTTGTGCACCACACCGATTCCTCCCTGTGGTTCATCCAGTTCGTGACCGCCATCATCCTCACCGGCATGGTGTTCCCGCACGTCATGGGCATGCTCACGGCTCCGTCCGAAATCGATCCCAACCTCTCGTCCGTTCACACCTATCACAACGGCCTGATCTGGACGCTCATCTTCCTGGTTGCCACCGAACTGCACGGCATGATCGGTCTGTATCGTCTGGCTGTGAAGTGGGACGTCATCAAGGGTCGCGCTCACGGTCTGCGCAAGGCCATGGTTGTGATCGCCTTCTTGATGATCTGCTGCGGTTCTCTGACGGCATACACCTACTGGGGTTATGGCAAGGAACTCGTGGAATCCGGCAACGCCGCCACCCGCTACGTTCCGACCGTTAACTGGTTCGCCGACAAGTAATCGAAGGCTGTTTGCGACAGCATATCTCCCCGGGCTCCAGTCTCCTTACCCGGGGAGACGACACGAAAAGCCGAATTTCCGTTTGTGCGGGAGTTCGGTTTTTTTTGAGCCGAACGCCTGAGCGGAACACATTAGAGGCAGGCATGGGGGTTGATAGTGAAAATTTTATAAATGGCTTAAATATTTTTATTTTATTAGGGTTCTTACTAAGAAAGAGGGGTTTTAGAGCACGCTGCCGTTGACTAACATCAAAACTCGATGATCTCTTAACAAAGAGATGACGTGAGTACGAATAACCCTGAGCAACAGTCGATACGGCATTCTTCGCCGATCTTTACCCAGACAGTTGCCCTTCTTTTAGGAGGCAAACATGCACGAATCCAGTATTGAGATCGGCGCACTGGACAACAAGTCCAAAGTCATCCCTCTCGTCCTGGGCCCCTTGCTTGCCCTGGCTCTTTATTTCATCCTGCCCGAAACGTACATCAGTGCCAAAGGTGATGTGGCTCAGCTCAGCCACGCCGCACGCGCTTGCGTGAGTATGGTGCTCTGGATGGCCATCTGGTGGTTTACCGAAGCTGTTCCGATTGCCGTCACTGCACTGTTGCCGATTGTGTGCTTCCCGCTCTTGGGTGTTGCAACGCCGGCTCAGACGCTCAAGGAATACTCCAACGATACGATCTATCTCTTCTTGGGCGGCTTCTTGATCGCTGCCGGTATCGCTCGCTGGGGTCTTGACCGTCGTATTGCTCTGTACACGATTCGCATCGTGGGTACCAAGCCCAAGCAAATTGTGCTCGGTATCATGCTCGCGACGAGCTTCTTGTCGGCCTGGGTGTCCAACACGGCTACGGCGGCCATGATGCTTCCGATTGCCCTTGCTCTGATGGCGGTTGTTCGCTCCACACGCATTGATCAGCCCATCGATAAGGCAGAACGCAACTTTGGCGTGTGCCTGCTTCTGAGTGTGGCCTACGGGGCTTCGTTGGGCGGCGTCTACACTCTTATCGGTACTCCGCCCAATGGCATTTTGGCTCGATTTGTCGAGCAGACTTACGGCGACCCCGTGAGCTTCGTCGATTGGCTCAAGATCTCGTTCCCGACCATGACGATTCTCATCATCGCCACCTATTTGCTCCTGGTGCACGTGCTTTTCCGCGAACAGCCCGGTGAACTGCCCGGCGGCAAGGAATGGGTCAATAGCGAAATCAAGCATCTCGGTCCGCTCACCCGCGGCGAATGGACGGTTCTGATCGTGTTCGTGGCTGCTGCTTTGCTTTGGACGTTCGGTCCGGTGTTGCGCGGCCTTGAAATCGCAGGCACCAAGCCCTTAAAGCCGATGAGCGACACCGTGATCGCTATGGCTGCCGGCATCATTCTCTTTATCATCCCCGTGGACGCGAAAAAGGGCATCCATGCGCTGGACTGGTCGAGTGCGGCCAAGGGTGTGAGTTGGGACGTGCTGCTTTTGTTCGGCGGCGGTCTGGCCATGGCTGCAGCCATTCAGCGTACCGGTGCGGCCGATGCCGTGGGCGCCGCGGCCGTGGCCCTGGGCGGCCTGCCCGAGTGGGCGATCGTGGGTGGTGTCGCGACTCTGGCTTGCTTTGCTTCGGAATTCACCTCCAATACGGCTCTTGCCGCAACCCTGATGCCGCTTGTGGCAGCCGTGGCTGATTCCATCAATGCCAATCCGCAGTCTCTGTTGATTGCTGCCACGATGGCAACGAGCTGCGCCTTCATGATGCCGGTGGGGACGCCTCCCAACGCTATGGTATTCGGTACCGGCCGTCTGAAGATCGGCGATATGTTGCGGGCAGGTTTCTGGCTTAATGTGGTCTCGATCATCGTGATTTCGATTGCTGTCCTGCTCATTGATCCGGGCATCATCCCGATGAGCTGATACGGAACTTGTTACAACCGGCTGCTTCGCACCGCCGCACTCGGGGAAGGATTTTCTCCGGGTGCGGCGGTGTGTCTATTTGCAGCAATGGCTCTTAACAAAAACTGTCGTTGAAACAGAAGGTTTAGCTCTATAATTAAAATATTATGAAAGGCATGATAAATTTGCCGGTACGGACTTTTTATTTTTTGCGGTAGAGATCTATGACGTTGCGTTCTGTTGTTCTGGCTATTCTGAGTCTGCTTGCCTTGATCTTCCTGATTCTCAATTGGCAGGGAATCATGGCGCCTGTGCCGGTCAACTTGATCGTTGAAGAGATTCAGGCTCCGTTGGGTCTGATCCTGTTGGTGATTCTTGGAGGTCTCTGGCTCTTTGGCATTGCCTGGGCACTGATGCAGCAGGCCTCGACGCTTGTGGAAATTCGCAAGGCCTATAAGGAGGCCAATGCCAACAAGTCATTGGCCGATCACGCCGAGCAGTCCCGCTTGGAGCAAACCAAGGAGAGTCTGCGTCAGGAAATGATTAAGAGCCGCGAAGAGCTACTAGCAGGCATCAAGGCCGCCGTCGAGGCTCCGACGGCAAGCGCGCAGGACGCCCAAAAGCGTCTTGATGCTGTTGAAAAAGCGCTTGAAAAGCTTTCACTTCGCATTGAGCAAATTGCAGACAAAGCGCAAATCGGACCGGCGCCCGAACTGCCTGCGCCGGAACCCAAGAAGTCCGGCTTTTTTGGTTTTTTAGGGGGCAGCAAATCCAATAAGCCCCATGAGCCGTCCAAGCACGAAATCGTTGAATCGCCGGTTGTACCGACGGCGCCTGCGGCCGTTCCCGAACCGGAGTCGGTTCCTGTGTCCGATAAGACTGACGCGGCAAAGGAGGAGTCAGCGCAGTCTGTTGAGCCCACCGCAAAGCCTAAGGACGGGTTTTTCAAAAAAATATTTCATTGATAAGGTGAGGTCTTATGTCCGGCAATGTTTATCGCTATCTGGATACACTGATTACAGCCGGGTCGTTTTCCAAAGCGGCACGAGTTCTGCAAATCTCTCAGCCGTCCATCTCCCAGTTTGTGCATCGATTGGAAACGGAAGTCGGTACACAGCTTGTTGATCGCACCGCTAAGCCTCTGAGACTGACTTATGCCGGTGAATGCTTCATGAAGACGGAGCGCGAAATTGAGCAGCTCCGCAGTATGCGCTCCCGTCTCATTGCCGACATCGGCGAGGGGGTGAGAGGTCATGTCACCATCGGTTCGTCACACTATCGCTCTACGTTCTTTCTGGCTGAGGTGTTGCCGATCTTCCGACGTGAGTATCCCGGTGTTACTGTGTCTTTGGCCGAGGGGACTACCAAGGAGCTCGAAGATTTCGCTTTTGACGGTGTGACCGATCTGAGTCTGGTGATTGCGCCGCTCTATCGTAGCGAACTCGAATATGCCGAACTGTTTCGTGAACGGTATCTTTTGGCGATGAGCCCCGAGTCGCGTGTGGCAAAGACCGTGGCGCAGCCTGCTTCGGGCGGCTATGCTTCCATGCCGTTTAATCGTCTCAACGGCGAACCTTTCATCACGATCAAGCAGGGGCAGAAGTTCCGCAACCTCTACGAAGATCTGTGCCGGGCGACTCGTACAACGCCTCGTGTGATGCTCGAAAGCGAATCGCCTGTGGCGGCTCTCCATTTGGCCAGTGCAGGACTTGGTGCGACTTTTGTGACGCAAACGCTTGCCAAACGGTGCCGACCGGCGCAACCGGTGCGCTACTTCACGATCGAGCCGGCGCGGCCCGACCGCATGGTGGTGGCCGCCTATCGCAAGAACGGTTATCTTACCAAGGCTGCCCGCAGTCTCATCGAAGTGATGCGCCGCGTGGCCGAAACCGAATTTGCCGACGGCTAGTCAACAAAAAAAGCCGTCGCGACTTCTGTAAAACGCAACGGCTGTCAATCCCGTAAGGTTGGGCGCCTCCGAAATGAACGGAGACGCCCGTTTTCTTATTAGTCGATGTACTCGGTCTTTTTGACGACTTCTTCAACGATCGGTGCTTTGCGTTCGTTAAAGAGCTTCTTGTTTTCTTCGAACAAGTTGCCTCCGTGGGTGTCGATCGAAACGATGAGCGGACCGAATTCTTTCACGCGCATGACCCAGAGCGACTCGGGCATGCCCAGTTCCGGCCACTGCACATCTTCGACCTCTTCGACGCACTGTGCGGCAAGTACCGCGCAGCCGCCCGGGAAGACGCAGTGCAAGGCCTTAAAGCGGCTGCAGCCTTCGACCGTATTGGGGCCCATGCCACCCTTGCCGACGATGAGCTTTACGCCGGTTTCTTCGATGAACTCTTTCTCGAACTTTTCCATGCGCATGGATGTGGTCGGACCGATGGACACGACCTTAAAGCCGCTGCCGGAACTTTGATCGGGCACCATGATGGGGCCGGCGTGAAAGATCGCTTTGCCCGCGAGATCAACGGGAATCTTGCGGCCGTGCTTGACCAGACGCGTGTGCGCGCAGTCGCGGGCTGTGATGAGGTAACCGTTGAGATAGATAATGTCGCCGATGCGGATGTCTTCGAGGTCTTCACTGCGAATCGGCGTCGTCAGAATTTTCTTGCTCACAGCGTGACTCCTTTGTGCGAGATCATTTCATAGGACATATCGGCGTTAAAGCGAATGGTGGCGCGGCGATGACCCCAGCAGCCTACCGACAGACCGACGGCCAGGCACGAGGGGTGACGCGCGGCTTGTTCGACGTGAACGCCCATCACCGAGAGTGCGCCCTTGAGTCCGCCCGGACCGATGTTGATGTCGTTGAGACCTTTTTCGATGATCTGTTCGAATTCGGCACCGCGCGGGTTGCTGTTGCGTGAACCGATCGGGCGCATCAGAGCTTTCTTGGAGAGATTGGCTGCCACTTCGACGGAACCCGCAATGCCGATGCCCACAAGCAGCGGCGGGCAGGCGTTGATGCCGCGGTCGCAGATGTTGTCAAAGACAAAGCGCACGACGCCTTCGTAGCCTTCGACAGGCATCAGGACTTTTGCCGTACCCGGAAGCGAGCAGCCGCCGCCGGCCATATAGCCGTGGATGGTGCACTGATCCGATCCGGGGATAATTTCCCAGTCGATCCAGGGAATGCGCACGCCTGTGTTGTTGCCGGTGTTCTTTTCGTCGAAGATCTGAACGGCGTTGTGGCGCAGCGGCGCTTCTTTGGTGGCGCGGATCGTCGCTTCTCTCAGGCATGCCTGCATCTGACCGATGAGCGGAAATTCCGAGCCGCATTCAATCCAATACTGAATGACGCCGGTGTCCTGACAGAAGGGCACGTTGAACTTGTCGGCGAGTTCCAGATCCGTAAACATGGAGTCGTACATCACCTTGGCAAGCGGCGTATCTTGCAGCGTGCGCATTTCCTTGAGCTTGGCAAGTACGTCGTCGGGCAAATGTTTGCCGAAGTACGCCGTGAACTTCGCCATGGTGTCAGTGAAACGGGTACTCAATTCCGTTTTGTCCATTGCGTTTGTCTCCTCGCGCGGGTCGTGACCGCAGCGCGTCTGATGGGGTGAAATCAAGGGAAGCGAGCCTTCCTACTTTTGGTGGAATTCTTACGCCTTTTGATTGATAAATCAAATATTTTATTCTCTATTATTTCGATAAATATAAAACTATTAATTTACTTAACTTATTGATAAAAAAGAGAAATGTGAAGACGAATGGAGATGTACCAGAAGTAAGAATGGAGCTCTATACCTATGAAGAGGTAAATCTGAAATATTAAAAAGCGCCTCAGCCGGATGGCGAAGCGCTTGAGATGTGTTGCGAAAAAGCGAATGGAGATTAAGCGGCGTGATAAGACGTCACGCGCTCAACTTCTTCTTTGGCACCGAGGAAAACGGCCACGCGCTGATGCAGTTTTTCGGGCTTGATCGAAAGAATGCGTTCGTAGCCGTTGGTGGCGCGGCCGCCGGCCTGTTCCATCAACCAGGACATGGGATTGGCTTCGTACATCAGACGAAGCTTGCCGGGTTTGGAGGGATCGCGGTTGTCCTTGGGGTACATGAAGATTCCGCCGCGGCAAAGGATGCGGTGTACTTCGGCAACCATAGCCGCCACCCAGCGCATGTTGTAGTCCTTTCCTCGAACGCCGGTTTTGCCGGCAAGAAGTTCTTCGATGTAGCGGTTCACGGGGGCTTCCCAATGGCGCTTGTTCGAGCAGTTAATCGCAAATTCCTTGGCCTGTTCGGGCACCTGCACGTTGTCGTTGGTGAGGATGTAGGTGTTGGTGCGGGGATCAAGCGTAAACATCACCACGCCGCGGCCGAGAGTGAGCGCCATCTGCGTTTGCGGACCGTACATGATGTAGCCGGCGGCAAGCTGACGGTCGCCGGGCTGCAGAAAGTCGGCGTCCTGCGGAGCGGTAGCGTCTTCGTGCGGATTGGGCAGGATCGAAAAGATCGTTCCGATCGAGACGTTGATGTCGATGTTGCTTGAGCCGTCAAGCGGGTCGTAGCAGATGAGATAGGGGCGGCGATCTGTACAGTCGGCTGCCACACAGTGATCCATTTCTTCCGAAGCACAGGCGGCGACAACGCCCGACTCAAGCACGGCCTTGGTGACGATGTCGTTGCTGATGACGTCGAGTTTTTTCTGCTCTTCGCCCTGCACGTTTTCGCTGCCTGCCATGCCGAGCACGCCCATGAGGGCGCCGCAGGCGACTTCGGAGCTGATTTCCACGCCGCAGGCAGCCACGGTTTCGATCAATCGGGCGAGTTTTTCATCAAGGCCGTTGGTCTTGACTTCGTTGGCGAGCATGTCGCTTAAAGTGATCTGTTGCATAACTCTTCTCTTTTTTAGAGCAAGGACGGATGATGGGTAATCAGTAGGTGTTGAGCGCTTTTTCCACCACTTCGCTCACGCCAGCCGAAAGATTTTCGGTGCGGGCGACTTTGGTGAGAGCCGCATGCATGAGGCGTGCGAGTTCCGGCGTATAGCGGCGCCAGTTGTCGAGCGCACGGGCCAGGCGGGCAGCCACGTGACTGTTGATGGAGTCGAGCTGCAGCACCATGTCGGCCCAGAATTCGTAGCCGGCGCCGTCGGGGCGGTGGAATTCAGGTTCGTTTGCCACGAAGAACGTATTGACAAGCGCATAGACGTTGTTCGGGTTCTTGAGCGAGAACACAGGACACTGCATCAACGACTTGATGCGGTCGAGCACCGGACATTCGTTGGGATAGACGCGTGCCGTGGCCTGCACCGAGAACCACTTGTTAATCAGAAGCGGCTCGTTGCCCCAGAGTTTGCCTGCGGCATTCAAGACGTCGATCTTGGCCGGGCTCTGGCTGTTGACGATCATGCGCAGCGCGGCAAGACGATCGGTGAGGTTGTCCGAGAGTTCGAACTGATCGCGGGCATCCAACAGGGCTCGGGCGTTGCCGCCGGCGAGCAGATACTCGAGCGTGAGATTGCTCAGGGCGCGTTTGCCGGCTTCCTTCGGATCGAATCGGTATTCGAGCGTCATGTTGCGCATGTTTTCGGTATGAAGCGGCTGACCGAGCTTGTGCGAGAGTTTGCGGCCGATCGTTTCCATCACGAAGATGCGGGCCTGACGAATGGCCTGCGGGTTGATCATGGCGCGGTGAGCCGCGATGCTCTTTTCTGAAGGCAACGTGAGCACGGTGGCGCGGTATTCGGGCGACAGATTCGTGTTGGTGAGAATGCCTTCGAAAGCCGAAATGAGCGTGCCGTGAACGTCGGGTTCCACTCCGTTTTCGATCATGGTGACGACTTCGTTGATGACGGCAAGCATCAAACGCTCGAAAGCGTCGGCGCGGTTAAAACCGTCGGAATCGTGCAGTGCCAGGAACTGAAGCTCTTGCAGCGTATAGGCGTAATCGAAGATCACGGGAGCCGAAAAGCCTCGACCCAGAGACAGAACCGGATTTTCCGCGATGCCTTCAAAAGTCCATTCGTCATCGGCCGTCTCAAGAACGAGTTTGGCGGTGGTGACGGGTTCCTCGTCGGAACCGACAAGCTTCAAGGGCAGATCTTTGCCGTCGCGACCGATCAAACCGACGAGAATCGGAATCACAAGCGGGTACTTTTCAGCTTGCCCGGGTGTCGGAGGCGTCGACTGCGAAGCGCGAATCGTGAAGGTGCAGTCGTCCTGATTCCAGTTCGTTTCCACGGAAACGCGCGGGGTGCCGGCTTGAGACCACCATAAACTGAAATTGGTGAGATCAACTCCGTTGGCGTCGGCCATGGCTTGAATGAAGTCGTTACAGGTAACGGCCGATTCGTCGTAGAGCTGCACGTAACGATCCATGCCCTTCTTAAAGCCGTCTTTGCCGAGGAGCGTCTGGAGCATACGGATGACTTCGGCGCCCTTTTCGTACACCGTCATTGTGTAGAAATTGTCGATTTCTCGGTAACTTTCCGGGCGAATCGGGTGAGCCATGGGGCCGGCGTCTTCCGGGAACTGGCTACTGCGAAGCGTGCGCACAGCGTGAATGCGTGCGACGGCGCGGCTCGATTCGTCAGGCTGCATGTCGGCCGTGAATTCCTGCTCGCGAAACACCGTCAGGCCTTCCTTGAGCGTGAGCTGGAACCAGTCGCGCAGCGTGATGCGATCGCCCGTCCAGTTGTGGAAGTACTCGTGACCGACAATGGATTCAATGTTTTGGTAGTCCGTGTCGGTGGCAATAGAGGGCGAAGCCATCACATAGCGGGAATTGAAAATATTGAGGCCCTTGTTTTCCATAGCCCCGAAGTTGAAGTCGTCGGTGGCAACGATCATGAAGCGGTCGAGATCAAGTTCGAGTCCCCAACGTTCTTCATCCCAGGCGATGGCCTTCTTGAGGCTTTCGAGCGCATGCTCGGAATTGGGGTAGTTCTTTTCTTCCGTCCAAACCTGCAGGAGCACCTCGCGGCCGCTCTTCGTTTTGATTTTGTCTTCGCGGGCCACGAACTGACCGGCTACCAGAGCAAAGAGGTAGCACGGCTTTTTAAAGGGATCTTCCCAGCGCACCCAATGACGATTGTCGGCCTCGTCCCCCTCGGCGACCAGATTGCCGTTGGAAAGCAAAACGGGGTAGAGCGTCTTGTCGGCGTGAATCGTGACGGTAAAGCGACTCATCACATCGGGGCGATCGGGCCAATAGGTGATGTTGCGAAAGCCCTGAGCTTCGCACTGGCTCATGAAGGCGCCTCGGCTCATGTAGATGCCCGAAAGCGACGTGTTGTTCACGGGAACGATGCGGTTGACGATGGTGACGGTCGACTGCTTGGAGATATTTTTGATGGTGAGCTGTCCCTGGCCCATCTGATAGCGTTCGTTTGCCTGCTGACCGTCAATGAGGACCTTTTCGATAAAAAGATCGTGTCCGCCGTCAAGGACAAGGTCATGGGTGGCGGCACCGCGCAGCGGCGTGACGACCATGGTGGAGGTGACCGTTGTGGACTCGGGATTCAAGACAAAGTCGAGCTCGACCGAGTCAATGCTGTGAGAGTAGGGACGATAGTCCTTGCGGTAAACGGTGGTGTGTTCCTGAGACTGCATGGAGACTTTCCGAAGGCAAACAAAAAGTTGGCCGTGACAAATACTAAGCGCTCGACATTTGGTGCCGAGACGAAATCAACACACGATTGTACCGCGCCTGCGGCCGACGCAAAAGCAAAGAAAAACGCCTGCGCGCGGCAAAGGCGGGCAGGCGCTGCAAGCCGAAAATGTCGACCGTACGAATTATTCGTACTTGTGGCCGGCAGTGCTGTGGCAAGCCACGCAGTCGGTCTTGGGCTGATCGGCAAAAGCCTTGTGCATCGGCGCAACCATCGGCTTGGCCGGGTTGACCTTCATGTTGCCGATGTCATGGCAGCCGCGGCAGGTGACGTAATCAACGGAAACCATCCACTTTTGAACGGCTTCAGCCATTTCTTCACGCTTTTCAATCTGCTTTTCGGGCGTGCTGAGCGTGCCGCGGATTTCACCCCACAGAGAGTTGGAGCCGGAAACGGCCTTGTGCCAGAGCAGGCCGACGACCTGAGCCTGGCTGATGGAGTGCACGGATTCATACTTCAGGTGGCAGTCCACGCATTCGGCCTTGGCGCCGGAGAAGGTCTGGGCGTGCTGGCCCTTCTTGTAGGACGCGTAGGCGGCGTCCATCGAGTGGCAGAAAGTGCCGCAGAATTCGGTGGAACCGGACCAATGAACCACAGACGTGCCGGCGCTCACGAGAGCAACGCCGATCACGGCACCGACCAACACTAGGCCGGCACCATACCACTTGCCGTTCTTATTGAAAGCCATACGAAAATCCTCCTTGTTGTTTGATCTTGCTCTTTGCCGCCGTTTGACCTGTATGTTGGGGCCGTTTATTTATCTTGTTCGGCAGACAAAGTCTCTGCGGTGTTCTAGGAATGTCGTCCGCAGAAAGCAAGTAAGGACAAGGACATTCGACCGCAAGGTTTAGGCCGCAATCATAAACCGCGCTTAAACAAACCTGAAGAGCGAAAGCAGGATTTGCTTTGATTTATGTCAAAAAGCGTTTTGGCTTGGCCATTCGGCCTAATTCCTTGCGTGGATCTCAGGTGTACCGCATCCTTAGCCTGTAAGAGGATGTCCCAGAAGCGGCCTGCCCGAACGAATGACTTGGCCTAGGCGATTTGCGCGACGACCACGGCTTGCGCGGTGACGAGCGCTTCGGCATGGTCTCCCAACTTCAAACCGTGACCGGCACGGGCAAAGCCGACAAGGGACGTGCCGCCGGCCAGACGCAACGTAACTTCTCCGCCCTTATCCTGACGCGCGCTGCGAATGACGGTGCCGGAAATGACGCTTGAACCCTTGATCGGTTCGACGTGATGAGCAACTTCCACGCTTGTGGCTTTGAATAAGGCGAGCGCCTTGTCGCCTTGGTTGAGACCGAGCAATTGTGCGCTTTCCTGCGTGAGCGTCGCTTTGAGGTTGTTGACGTCGTCAATGCGCATGTGCACGCGCACCAGGGCAGGACCGCGGGCAATGTGCATGATCGTGACGGGGAACTGATTTCGCATGGAGGTGCGCAAGGTAGCCGAACTCAATGGGACAAGTTCGGGGGTGACGCGGGAGGCGAATTGCATCAGGACGGATTCGCGAGCCTGCGTGAGTTTTTCGGAGAGTTCCAGGACCGTTACACCGGCTGCGGTGAGTTTCGTGCCGCCGCCTTTGCTGCCACCCACTTCTTTTTCCACCAACGGAACGCCCGCGAGGTTGGTGAGCGTTTCGAGCGCTTGCCAGGCGGCTTTGTATGAGACGTTGGAGAGGCGGGCTGCCTCCGAAATCGAGCCTGTTTCGTGAATGCGCCGCAAAATGTTGATGCGCTTGTCGACGAGCTGCTCGAGTTGGCGGGTGAGCGCAATCGGCGCGGCAACAAGCTGCGAGGGCGAGTTTTCAGGACGTTCGGTGTCGGAGGTGGTCATACGTCAATTCCCTTAAAAACATTTCGCTAGTTTACGGCAAGTGCTGAGGTGTTGTTCTTTGCGGTATTCATAAATGTGATAACGTTGCGCTATTCAAAATTTGAATGGCCGCGGATGTCAGCCGATATCTGCGGTCGAATCTTGGAAAGACACTTCATCTCAATTTGGGAGAGAAAACATGAAACTCGTCAAAACCGCCGTTGCCGCCGCGCTGCTCGGTACCGTTTTTTGCGTGAGCGCAGCTGAAGTGCATGTAGCTGTGGCCGCCAACTTTACGGCTCCGGCCAAGGAACTGGCTCCGATTTTTGAAAAGCAGACCGGCCACAAGTTGGTTCTGAGCTTCGGCGCCACCGGTATGTTCTATGGCCAGATCAAGAACGGTGCGACCTATGACGTGCTGTTGGCGGCTGACGCCAAGACGCCCAAGAAGGCCATTGACGAAGGTTACGGCGTAAAGGGGACGAGCTTTACATATGCCGTCGGCAAGCTCGTTTTGTGGAGTGCGGACGCAAATAAGATCAAGGACGGCAAGGCGCTGCTTGCTTCGGGCGACTTCAATAAGTGCGCCGTGGCCAATCCCAAGCTTGCTCCTTACGGTCTGGCCGCCCACGAAACCCTCAAGTCTTTGAAGCTCTTTGATAAGGTGAGTCCGAAGTTTGTGGAAGGCGACAATATTGGCAAGACTTTTAATTTTGTGAAGACCGCCAACGCCGACATCGGGTTTGTGGCTCTGAGTCAGGTTTATAAAAACGGCAAGATCACCTCGGGTTCCGGCTGGATCGTTCCGGCTGAACTCTATGGCAAGATCGCTCAGGACGCCGTGCTTCTGAAGCAGGGCAAGAATCAGGACGCGGCCAAGGAATTCCTGAAGTTCCTGCAAGGCCAGGAAGCGGCCAAGGTGAAGCTTGACTACGGCTACGGCGACAAGTAATTTCGTCGTTGGCACTGTCAAATCCGGCACGAAAGAGAACAAATGGAAGACATTTCACTTGAACCCGTTTGGTTGAGTCTGAAGCTTGCGGCGGTCACCACAGCATTTCTATTGGTGCTTGCGACGCCTCTTGCCTGGTGGCTTGCCCGCACCAAAAGCGCCTGGCGTGCGCCGATCAGCGCCGTTGTGACCTTGCCTTTGGTGTTGCCGCCTTCTGTGCTGGGTTTTTACATTCTGGTTGCGATGGGGCCGCACGGCCCCATCGGCCAGCTCACGCAATCGCTTGGATTGGGGCTGATGACCTTCAATTTTTCCGGCTTGGTCGTGGGCTCCATCATCTATTCCTTGCCCTTTGCCGTGCAACCACTGCAAGGGGTGTTTGAGTCCATCGGCAACCGACCGATGGAAGTGGCGGCAACTTTGGGGGCCAAACCCCTGGACGCCTTTTTTTCCGTCGTGATTCCGCTGGCTCGACCGGGGTTCCTAACTGCCATGGTGCTTACCTTTGCGCACACCATCGGAGAATTCGGCGTGGTGCTGATGATCGGCGGCAATATTCCGGGCAAGACACAGGTAGTCTCAACCGAGATCTACACTTTCGTGGAAGCCATGGAATATGACAATGCGCATGTGCTTGCTGGCGGCATGCTTGTCTTTTCCTTCCTGGTGCTGCTTTTTGTGACGCTCTTTAACCGTCGTGCCAAGGCCGCCAATGTGTCGGCCACGCCGGTGTAGCGTTTTTCTTCGAATTTTCGACTCCGAAACCGTTTTGAGTGTGGACATGGCCGAGAACACTGACGATCGCATTCGCCTGACGCTTTCCCGCAGCACGGGCTTTACGCTGGACGTGGACCTGACGCTTCCGAACGGAGGCGTGACAGTGCTTTTTGGCGTATCAGGGTGCGGCAAAACCACAGTGTTGCGCAGTGCGGCCGGATTGGAAAAAGCGAAAGGTTATGTGCGAATCGCCGGCCAGGTTTGGCAAGATGACGAAAAGAGGATTTTCGTGCCGACCTATGAACGCCGCATCGGTTATGTGTTTCAGGAAGCCAGTCTGTTCGATCACCTCAATGTTCGTGAAAATTTACGCTTCGGCTTGAAGCGCATTTCGGACAAGGACGGTGAAAAGCGTCTGGACGATGCGGTCGAATTGTTGGGGATCGGGCATCTGCTCGAACGACGTACGTCGGAGCTTTCCGGCGGCGAACGTCAGCGCTGTGCCATTGCGAGGTCATTGGCAATCAAACCGACGGCGCTGTTTATGGACGAGCCGCTTGCCGCCTTGGATCACGCCCGTCGATTGGAAATCATGCCCTGGATTGATCGGCTGAAGAAAGAACTCAATTTGCCGATTCTTTACGTAACGCACTCCGAAGAAGAAGTGATGCGCCTGGCCGATCGATTAGCAGTGATCGATAACGGCAAACTTGTTGACAACGGGCCTGTGGCGGAAACCTGGTTGCATCTGATGCAGAAAAAAGGCCGCAAAGCCAGCCGTTCGTTACTGGTGATGGGAACAGTAGAGGAGCGCGACAGCGACTGGAGTCTGATGAAAGTCGTAAGCGGCGCCATGCACTTCTGGGTACGTGATACGGGGGTGGCACTTGGAAGCAGCGTGCGCCTGATGGTCAATGCCGATGACGTGTCGCTCTCCGTCAGCAAACCATCTCAGACAAGCATTCAGAATGTGTTTCCCTGCACGGTGGCCGCCATTGACGACGGTAGCGATCCGAGTCGCAAAGTGGTGCAGGTTGAGGCGGCCGGAACGGTCATCATGTCCGAATTGACGGCACGTGCGGCCCACGAACTTCAATTGCGCCCCGGCATGGATGTGTGGGCTCAGGTCAAAACGATTGCCGTGCACTAGGTAAATAGCCTCGCTGAGGTATCGTCGGGATCCGGAACTCTCTCTGACCTACTGTCCTTAGAGGCGGTTTTGCCATCTGTTCGAATTGCAGTCACGATCCTGGTGAAGCATTGCTCTTATACCGATAACGCACAAAGGTAGAAGCGCGGATTCCATTGGTGCAAATTAAGCTGAAAAATGCTTAAAAACAAGCGCTATAGCGATGAGATCGGCTAAAAAGTAAAGCAAAGATTCACATCGTTACCTTACTGAAAACATGCAAGCCAGGGCTGCATGCTTACACTCTTGGTGTTGTTTCTGGTGTTGGAATGCTGTTTGAGGCAGAAACGAAAAAGCCTCCGGCAGAATGCTGCTGAAGGCTCTTCGGAGGTGGTGCCCGGGGAGAGACTCGAACTCTCACGCTTTTTAGGCGGAGGATTTTGAATCCTCTGCGTCTACCATTCCGCCACCCGGGCAAAACCTATTTTTTACAACAAACCTCCAGCCGCAAGGGCTAGAGGTTCGGAATTCTGGGGTGGGAGATGGGACTCGAACCCACGACAACCGGAATCACAATCCGGGACTCTACCAACTGAGCTACACCCACCATCAAATTTTTGTTCCCGTCTCGCTTGGCCTGCCCGGCAGGATTCGAACCAGCGACCCTCGGCTTAGAAGGCCGATGCTCTATCCAACTGAGCTACGGGCAGAGATGCTTCTGTCAAGCAAGTGGTCGGGGTGAAGAGATTCGAACTCCCGACATCCTGCTCCCAAAGCAGGCGCGCTACCGGGCTGCGCTACACCCCGCGGGAATCACGCATTATAAGAAAACTTTTGTTTCTTGCAAATTTTTCCGCGAAAAAAGTTCGACCTAAGAAAACTTGATTTTTCGGCGATCAGAAATGCGTTGTCGGTTCAGGTAAAAAACACTGCCGAAGAACAGACAGGCGATCGCTCGTCGATACAATCTAGACGTACCGAAAAAGGATTGAGCCGTTGCGCTCTTAGAAAGTTATGACCGATATTTTGGAAAAGATTCTTGCTGTCAAAGCTCAAGAAGTTGAGTTGGCAAAGACTCAAGTCGAATTACCGGCGTTAAAGGATCGGGCACTTGCCCAATCGCCGGCCCGAGGCTTTGCTCAAGCTCTTCAACGCAAAATGAATGCCAATCGGCCTGCTGTGATTGCGGAAGTGAAAAAAGCCAGTCCGAGCAAAGGTGTGATTTGCGAAAATTTTCGTCCGATTGAAACGGGGCTTGATTACGAAGCGCATGGAGCAGCGTGTCTGTCGGTGTTGACGGACAGGGAATTTTTCATGGGGTCGAACGACACCTTTGTCGCCGTGCGCAAACACGTCAATATTCCGATGCTGCGCAAGGATTTTTTGATTGATGTCTACCAAGTATATGAGGCGCGTGCGATGGGGGCAGACGCCGTGTTGGTGATCATGCGGGCGCTTGGCGATGAAAAAGCGGCGGAATTGACGGCCTGTGCTGCAACGCTTGGAATGGACGTGCTTGTCGAAACGCACGACGAAGAAGAAATCGAGCGGGCTCTCAAACTTCCCGGAACGCCGATGATCGGCATTAACAACCGCAACCTTCGAACCTTTGAAACGAGCATTGAGCAAACTTTGAAACTGAAGCGACTGATTCCTCAGGATCGATTGTTTGTGACCGAAAGCGGAGTTCGTACGCAAGAGGATGTGCAGCGTCTGCGTCATGCCGGTGTGGGCGCATTTTTGGTCGGTGAAGCCTTTATGCGGGAAATTTCGCCCGGGGCCGCACTGCAGGAGCTTTTTGGGGACTCATGATGCATCGATTTGCGACTGACGGTATTGCTGCGTCTTGGAAGGGCGAATTTGGTGCCTTCTTTGCATCCGAAGCGGGCAAAGATCTATTGAGTTTCCTTCAGGAGCGACTGAAGGATGGAGCCGTGATTTATCCTCCGGATCCGTATCGGGTGTTTCGACTGACGCAACCCCAAGACGTGCGCGTTGTGATTTTGGGGCAGGACCCGTATCACGGACCGGGACAGGCGATGGGCATGGCTTTTTCTGTACCCGCGCAGTTAAAGAAGCTTCCTCCGAGTCTCAAAAACATCTTTAAGGAAATCGCCCTTGAAGGAGAGGGAGAACATCCTGCCGTGGGTGACCTGACCGATTGGGTGCGACAGGGCGTGCTTTTGATGAATGCGACGCTCACCGTGGAAGACGGCGCACCGCAGTCTCATGCGGGCAAAGGTTGGGAAACGTTGACGGATCGCTTGATTGATCGCGTGCTAGAGGAGGCTCGTCCCACAGTCTTTATGTTGTGGGGCGCTTCGGCACAGAAAAAGAAGGAACGCATCCAAGCCAGAGCCAAGGCCGAGGTATTGGTTCTCTCAAGCAACCACCCTTCTCCGTTGTCGGCTCGTCGCCCGCCGGTTCCTTTTATCGGGTGCGGGCACTTTAAGGCGGCCAACGATTGGTTGCAGGCTCACGGGCGAGAACCGATTGCGTGGGTTTCCCAAGCGTTTTCTTTGGTCTAGCCGAAATTTGCTTTTTGCAACGTACGCGCTAAAAAAAGTGCACTTTTCCGGTGCAAAATCGGCGATAATTAGCGGATTCGTGGAAAAGCGGCCGCAGAACGTCTTTTACTGCTCAGCAGAGGCGTTCATGACTCAAACTGGGCGGCAGCGTCTGTGCGTGTTTAAGGATTACAAGGAAACAGCGAATGTCCTTTGATTTTGCTCCGGAAACCGGTTCAACCACTATTTTCAACGCCTGCATCAAGGTGATCGGTGTGGGCGGCGGCGGCGGAAATGCCGTCGAGCACATGATTGATAAAAAAGCTCAGGGCATCACCTTTATCGCTGCCAACACCGACCAACAGGCGCTCAATCGCTCCCGTGCCGATATTGTGATTCCGCTTGGCAAAACCGGTTTGGGTGCCGGTGCCAAGCCGGAAGTGGGGGCGGCGGCCGCTCTTGACGCTTCCGAACAGATCCGCGAATCTCTCGAAGGCACGCATTTGCTGTTCATCACGGCCGGTATGGGCGGCGGAACGGGTACCGGTGCGGCTCCCGTGATCGCCAAGATTGCCAAGGAACTCGGCATTCTGACGGTGGCTGTCGTCACCAAGCCCTTTGAATTTGAAGGCTCGCGCCGTATGCGTCAGGCTCAGGCCGGCATTGAAAATCTCAAGGAACAGGTCGACAGCCTGATCGTGATTCTCAACGACAAGCTCGAAGAGGAAGTGGGTGACAACGCCACGATGGTCGAGTGTTTTGCCGCTGCCGACGACGTGCTCTACAAGGCTTGTAACGGTATTGCCGAAATCATCCACACGCCGGGCCTGATCAACGTTGACTTCGAAGACTTGCGTACGGTGATGAGCGAACGCGGTACGGCCATGATGGGCACGGCAACGGCCGCCGGCCCCGATCGTGCCCGTGAAGCGGCCCAGCGCGCCATTGCCTGCCCGTTGCTTGAAGGTGCCAACCTGCAGGGCGCCCGCGGTCTGTTGGTGTACGTGACGGCTTCTGCCGATACGATGACGCAGGCCGAAGTGCGACAGGTGATGACCGTGATGAAGAATTTCGTGAGCAAGGACGCCATCCAGCTCATCGGCACGGCCTTTGACAATGAAATGGGAGAAGAGCTGCGCGTCACGGTGGTGGCAACCGGTCTGGATCGCCCGGCTTCCGATATGCAGCAGGCGCCTGCGACCGACACTGTCAACATCAACAACGTGATTCGATCCAATGCGACGCCGGCACAGCAACCTGCCGCTATGCCGCAGCAGCCGGTGGTGACGGCGCCTCCGTTGCACTCCGCCACGCCGCAACCTGCTTATGAACCGGCTCCGCAGCCGATGCGTCCGGCAACCGGTGTTTCCGAACCTGATGTCTGGGGCGGTTCTTCGGGCAGCAATGATCCTTTCTCGATGGCTAACGTTCCGTCTATTCTTCGCAACAAGTAATTAGTCGTCGGGCATGATCAAGCAGCGAACGATCAAACAGACAGCATCTGCCGTCGGCATCGGTCTACATTCCGGTCGCAAGGTCAAACTCCTGATGCGACCGGCTCCGCCCGATACGGGTATTGTGTTTCGCCGCGTCGACATCACGCCGGCGGTGGATTTGCCGAGTCGAGCCGAAGCCGTCAACGATACGCGTTTGGCGACGACTTTAAACGAAGGCAAGGTCATCGTCTCCACGATTGAGCATCTGATGAGCGCGCTCAACGGCCTGGGTATTGATAACCTCATCGTTGAAGTGGATGCGCCGGAAATTCCGATCATGGACGGTTCCGGTGCGACTTTTGTCTATCTCATCCGTAGCGCCGGCATTTTGGAGCAGCCCGTGCCGCGCCGTTTTGTACGCGTGAAAAAGACGATCGAAGTGCGCGATGGCGACAAATGGGCGCGTCTGGAGCCGCACAACGGCATGGTTCTCGATTTTGCGATTGCTTTCGGTCATCCGGCGATTGACTCGACCGTGCAGCATGCCGTGGTGGATTTGGGGCTTGAAACCTATGAGCAAGCCGTCAGTCGTGCGCGCACTTTCGGCTTCGTGTCCGAAGTGGAGTTGCTCAGATCTATGGGACTTGCCAAGGGCGGCACGCTTGAAAACGCCATCGTGATGGATGAGTTCCGCGTGCTTAACGTGGGCGGACTTCGTTCCGACGACGAATTTGTGAAGCACAAGATTTTGGACGCGATGGGTGACCTTTACGTGCTGGGGCATCCGCTTCTGGCTCGATATGTCGCCTACAAATCGGGCCATGCGCTTAATAATCGCCTGTTGCGAGCGTTGCTGGCCGAACCCGACTCCTGGGAAATCACCGAAGTCCAAGCCGCGCAGCGTCCCTTTAAAGAAGACGAGGCGACGGCCACGATCTAAATCAATCTTCCCGGTTGGCTTTCTCAAGCGTTTTTGCAAGCGAAGCCAACGCATCCTTCAAAGCCGAGGGTTTCATACTCTCGGCTTTTTTGCGAATCAGTTCCACGCTTTTGTCGGAAGCCACGCGCGGGGCACCGAGAGCAAGATTTTCCCTCAGTTGAATCGAAGGCGTCGGAGGTTTGATGCGAAGGGTGATCGGGTCACGAAACCCAGCTTCTTCCAGAGCCATTTTCAGGCGCGGGAGCATCTGCCGCAGTTTGGCGTGCTGAGCTGTGTTTTTTACGAGGATCACGACTTCGCCGTTCTCGCGCCGAATGTTCTTGATGTCTGTGATGTCGAGCCCGACGTTGACCGACTTGGCAGCCGTACGAAAGGCTCGCGCAATCCGACGAACGTCAAAAAGCTCTTGACCGAGCGTTTCCGACATGCTTCGGTCAAGACTGATTTGCGCAAAGGAGCGCGCATTGGCGCGTGTGATGCGGACGTTGTCAAACATAGAAACCAACGGCAGGCAGCCAAACAAACGAATAAACAACACAGACGGTGTGCGCGTAGTCTACAGGCGGTTGCTTCAAAGCGCTGTGACGGAAAGAAAATGGCACAAATGTCGGAAAATTCCGAACCGAAAGGCATTGCTACAGTCGCTTATAATTACCGCCATTGTGCGAGCATGACATCGCAGGCGGTGTTGTGCCCATTTTTTGTACTGTCCACGAGGCTTTTGCTGACAGTGCACATTTAATCGGTTGATATATGTTTGATTCGTTTCTTACCAAGATTTTCGGCAGTCGCAACGACCGCTTGATCCGTCAATACCGCAAACGCTGCGCTCAGATCAATAAGCTTGAACCGGAAATTCAGGCGCTTACCGACGAGCAGCTTCGTGGCAAGACTGCTGAATTCCGTGAACGTCTGGATAAGGGTGAAACGCTTGACGCGCTGCTGCCCGAAGCATTTGCGGTCGTTCGCGAAGCCAGCCGCCGCGTGCTGGGTATGCGCCACTTCGACGTGCAGCTCATCGGCGGCATGGTTCTGAACGACGGCAAGATCGCCGAAATGCGCACCGGCGAAGGCAAGACGCTCACCGCAACGCTTGCGGTTTACCTCAACGCGCTTCCTGCCAAGGGTGTGCACGTGGTGACCGTCAACGACTATCTGGCAAGCCGTGACGCGGCTTGGATGGGACGCCTATACAACTTCCTCGGCATGACCGTGGGCACCATCCTTTCTCAGCAGGACACCGAATCGAAGAAGGCGGCTTATGCGGCCGACATCACCTATGGTACCAACAACGAATTCGGTTTTGACTATCTGCGCGACAACATGGAGTACGAAGTCGCCAACCGTCGTCAGCGCCCTCTGGCCTATGCGATTGTTGACGAAGTGGACTCGATTCTCATTGACGAAGCCCGCACGCCGTTGATCATTTCCGGTGCCGCTGACGACAACACGGACCTCTACAAGGCTGTGAACGAAATTCCGCCGTTGCTCACCCGCCAGGCCGAAGAAAAGGGGGAAGGTGACTATTGGGTTGATGAAAAGGCCCATCAGGTGTATCTCTCCGAAAAGGGGCACGAAAAGGTCGAAAAGATCCTGACGGAACGCGGTTTGATTGCCAATGGTTCGAGCTTGTACTCGCCGCAGAACATCATCCTGATGCACCATCTGAACGCATCGCTGCGTGCGCATACGCTGTTTTTCCGTGACCAGCAGTACGTTGTTCAGAATGGCGAAGTGGTTATCGTTGATGAATTCACGGGACGTCTGATGCCCGGCCGCCGCTGGTCGGACGGTCTGCACCAGGCTGTGGAAGCCAAGGAAGGCGTGGAAATCCGTCAGGAAAACCAGACGATGGCTTCCATCACGTTCCAGAACTACTTCCGTATGTACAAGAAGCTCGCGGGCATGACCGGTACGGCCGACACCGAAGCTTACGAATTCCAGGACATCTACGGTCTGGAAACGGTGGTGATTCCCACCAATCGCCAGATGATCCGCGTCGATCAGCAGGACAAGGTGTTCCGTACGGAAAACGAAAAGTACGCGGCTATCATCGAGGACATCAAAGACTGCCAGAAGCGCGGTCAGCCCGTACTGGTGGGGACCACCTCGATTGAAAACTCCGAGCGCATTTCCAAGCTCCTTACGAAGGAAGGCATCGCACACAACGTTCTGAATGCCAAGCAGCATGAGCGCGAAGCCCAGGTGGTGTTGGAAGCCGGTCGTTTGGGAATGGTGACGATTGCCACCAACATGGCCGGCCGCGGTACCGACATTGTGCTGGGCGGCGGCATCAATCATCAGATCGACGCAATTCTGGCCAACGACGAAATGAGCGCCGAGGAAAAGCAAGCCAAGATTGATGCTCTGAAGGCCGAATGGAAGGTGCAGCACGATCAGGTTGTGGCTGCCGGCGGTTTGCGCATCATCGGCAGCGAACGTCACGAATCCCGCCGTATCGACAATCAGCTGCGCGGTCGTTCCGGCCGTCAGGGTGACCCGGGCAGTTCCGTTTTCTACCTGTCGATGGAAGACCAGCTGTTGCGCATCTTCGGCGGTGACCGCATGCGCGCCATTGCCGATCGTCTGAAGCTCGAAGAAGGCGTGGCCATTGAGAGCAAGATGCTCACACGCATGATCGAAAGTGCCCAGCGCAAGGTCGAAGGCCGCAACTACGACATCCGTAAGCAGCTCTTGGAGTTTGACGACGTTCAGAACGATCAGCGTCGCGAAATTTATCGTTTGCGCAACGAAATTCTCGAAAGCTCCGACGTGAGCGAAATGATCAAGAATCTGCGCGACGGATACTTCACGGATCTCTTCCGCGCTCGCGTGCCCGCCGAAACGGTGGAAGAACAGTGGGATCTCGACGGTCTGCTCGGTGACCTCAAGAACAATTGGGGTATCGACATCGATATGAAGGGCATGCTCGAAGCGAGCAATGACACCACCGATGAAGACTTGCTCAATAAGCTTCTCGAATCCGCAGCCGCTATTGAAAAGGCTAAGGAAGATTTGGTCGGGCACGACGCCTGGGCCGGCTTCTGCCGCCATGTGCTGCTGCAGGTGCTCGACACCACGTGGCGACAGCACATTACGGCGCTCGATGCACTGCGTCAGGGCATCTATCTGCGCGGTTACGCTCAGAAGCAGCCCAAGCAAGAATACAAGCGCGAAGCGTTTGCCATGTTCGAAACGCTGCTTGACACCGTGCGCGAAGGCGTCTGTCGTGTGCTCATGCATGTTCAAATCCAGTTGCCCGAAGAAGCTCAGCAGGCTGCTCAGGCTAGTCAAGAAGCGGGCGAATCGCGCCTTGCGGATGCTAACGCTCAGCACGACGAGGCGCAGGGGCTCGACTTCTCGCATGTCGGCCGTAACGATCCCTGCCCGTGTGGTTCCGGCAAGCGCTTTAAGGATTGCCACGGCAAACTGAAGTAATTCGGCATTTGCCTCTGGCCTCCAATCAAACTCCTGCGACGGTTCTTTGTTTTCCGCTGCAGGAGTTTTTTTCTGAGCGAAACTTGTCGAGAAAGCGTATTTGCAGACGTGGCAGACGGCGGCATAATTTAAAGATGCGTTCGCAAGCGGGGCACCTCGAACCATCGCTTGCTTCAGCGATAAAAAACAACGATACAAGGAGTGTTTTCAATGGCGGTCAATCTTTCGGCTCCGGATCCGAAAACGATTTTTCCTGTGGCAGGTGTAGAGCTCGGCACGACGATGGCTTCTATTCGCAAAGCCAATCGGCGCGACATGATGGTGATGGGATTTGCCCCGGGTACGCACGCGGCAGGCGTCTTTACGCAGAATCGCTTTGCGGCGGCTCCCGTGCAGGTGTGTCGCGCTCATCAGGCCGTGACCAAAAATGTGCGCGGTCTTGTGGTGAATACGGGGATTGCAAACGCAGGGACGGGAGAAACGGGGCTGGCCGACGCCAAGGCAACGTGTGAGGCTTTGGCTCAACTTCTTGATTGCAAGTCCGAAGAGACACTTGTGTTTTCCACCGGAGTCATCATGGAGCCTTTGCCGATGGATCGACTTCTGGCAGGACTTCCCAAGGCGGTCGACAATCTTGCCCCGAACAATTGGATCGAGGCAGCGCAAGCCATCATGACCACCGACACCGTGCAAAAGGCGTTTTCCACGAAGGCGCTCATTGACGGTAAGCTCATTACGGTGACGGGCATCAGCAAGGGGTCGGGCATGATTGAGCCGCGCATGGCCACAATGCTGGGTTTTATTGCCACCGATGCGGGCGTGGCGCCGGACGTATTGGCCAAGGTCGCCAAGCGTGTAGCTGACGCGAGTTTTAACCGCATTACGGTTGACGGCGACACCAGCACAAACGACTCCTTCATCACGATTGCCACGGGTCAGAGCGCACTTTCGATTGAAAGTGAGGACGATCCGCGTCTGGAAGCACTCGTTGGTGCGCTCACGATCGTCGGACAACATTTAGCGCAATCCATGATCCGAGACGGTGAAGGCGCAAGCAAGTTCATCACGATTCAGGTGCAGGGCGCTCGCACGGAATCCGAAGCGTTGCAGGTCTGCTATGCCGTGGCTCACTCGCCGCTGGTCAAAACGGCGTTCTTTGCCTCCGACCCGAACCTCGGCCGCATTCTGGCGGCTGTCGGCAACGCCCGCGTGGAAGATCTGGATGCCAATAAAGTCAATCTGTGGCTCGATGAGGTGCAGGTAGCCCGCAACGGAGGTCGTGCAGCAGAGTACAAAGAAGAGGATGGCGTGCGCGTGATGGCCAAGCCGGAAATCACGGTGCGCATTGATTTGGGGCGCGGTTCGGCGCAAGAAACCGTGTGGACCACGGATCTTTCGCATGACTACGTGTCCATTAACGCCGATTACCGCAGCTAAAGCTATGTCTTCTGAAATTGATTTTGCCAAAGCCTTGGGACAGGGCGGCAACGAGGAGCTTGTGCGTCATCTTTTGATGCGCTTTTCGCAGTTGTTGCCTCCACTTGCCGAGGACTTCGATTGGACGGCGCCGGCATACCGTTGGGTCAAACGCGCGTATTTGGGCACAGAACTCGGACGTCTGGAGCCGGTGCACGCCTTTGCATCCGTCGATATTGACCGGTTGCTGTATGTTGAGCGCCAGAAAAATTTGCTTTTGGCCAACACAGAAGCTTTCGTAAAGGGGCTTCCCGCCAACAACGTCTTGTTGACGGGAGCTCGCGGTACCGGCAAAAGCTCTCTGATTCGCGGGTGCGCGTCGCGCTTTTTTGACCAAGGTCTGCGCCTGATTGAAGTCGGCAAAGAAGACTTGCGTGATCTTTTTGAGATCGTGGAGGCACTAAGAGGCCGCAGCGAGCGATTTATTCTTTACTGCGACGATTTGTCTTTTGAATTGGGCGAAAGCGGCTATAAAGCACTTAAAGCGGCACTCGACGGTTCGGTTGCGACCGGCGGCAGTCGGATTCTGGTCTATGCGACCAGCAACCGTCGTCATTTGATGCCGGAACCCGCAAGCGACAATCTCACTTCCAAACTGGACGAAAACGGGGATTTGCATCCGGGTGAGGTGCTGGAAGAGAAACTCTCTTTGGCCGAGCGTTTCGGATTGTGGTTGTCCTTCTATCCCTTTACGCAAGCCGAGTATTTGCAGGTACTGGATCGGGCCTTTGAGGTCTATCCTGTGCCCGAAGCGGTTCGAACCTCTGAAGAATTGCGCCTTGAAGCGTTGCAGTGGGCAATCGAGCGAGGGGGCCGCAGCGGTCGTGTCGCGATGCAGTTTGCCAAGCTTGCCAGTGCTCGCGAAGCGCTCAAAGGCTAGAGAATCATGCGAGAAGTGACCGAAGTTGCCGTCGGCGTACTGATTGACAAAGAGGGGCGTTTTCTGATGGCAAGTCGCCCGCAGGGAAAACCTTATGCGGGCTGGTGGGAGTTTCCGGGAGGAAAGCTTGAAGTCGAAGAAACGGTACTTGAGGCGTTGCGGCGCGAGTATGCTGAGGAGCTTGGCATCACGGTAAAGAAGGCCTGCCCGTGGTTTGTGTTTGAGCGCGAGTATCCTCACGCCTACGTGAGACTGCATTTCTGCCGTATCACCGATTGGGAAGGTGTACCGCAGTCCCGAGAAGGTCAAACTTTTCTGTGGTTTGAAAGTCTCAAGCAGGCACAAGCTGAAAAGTTGTTGCCGATGTGTTCGCTTGTGATCGAACGATTGATGTTGCCCGACCGAGTCGCACTAGTGAAGACGCCGTTGTCGGATGTGACGGAGGCAGACTTCAAAGGAAGCAAAGCAAAAGCAATTTTGGCGTCTTCATTTATGCCGGAAAAAGAGGCTTTGGCGAAACGACTCGGTGTACCGATGATCGTGTGCCAACAATGGTTTGAGCGGCCAGAGGATGTCATGGCAACGGAGTTGCAGGAGTGGTTGGTGGGAGCTTTGGAGCCGACAGTGGATGCCGAAGCGATTCTGAAGACCGCAGAACAACGGCTTCCTTTGTATGTTGCTGCACGAGAAACGGAAGAAGAAAACGAACGTTTGATGCAACTGGGCGCACAAGGCGTCTATGTTGTCATTTGAGTGAGAAAGGAAAGGGACAAGAAATGATGGTGAAGTGCCCGACGTGCAAGAAACTGCACGAGTACGACATGAACAGCCCCTGGCGTCCGTTCTGCTCAGAACGGTGCAAACTCATTGATCTGGGAGCATGGGCGAGCGGTGATTACGTGATTCGCGGCGAACCGGGATCTGCAGATCCGGACTTGATCGTCGAACAGCTCGAAAAGATGCAAAAAGAGCAGGAAGAAAACGAACGCAAGGAAAAGTAGAAAACTTGCTTGGTATTCCTTCAAGGAACAGCACGGACCGCACTAGAAAAAGCAACAGACCGTGCTGTTTTTATTGATGACGGCTCAGGAGGCAAGCTCGCCTTCAGCCATCTTCAAGTAAAACTTGTGAAGGCCTTTCACTTTTTCTTCAAGGTCTTCAAGCGTGCCGCTGTTGTCGATTAGGTCGTCGGCGGCCGCAATGCGCTTGTCGCGGGAAATCTGTGTCTCAATGATGGCGCGAGCTTGTTCTTCACCGAGGTGGCGGTCATAGACAAGTCGGTTGATTTGTTCTTCTTCACTAACGTCAACCACCAGCACGCGCTTGACAGCGTCGGCCCAACGGCCGCTCTCCAGGAGCAACGGCACCGAAAGAATGACATAGGGTGCCTTGACGGCTTTGAGTTGCTCGAAGATCTCGCGCTTGATCATGGGATGCAGGATTCCTTCGAGTTTTTCCTTGGCGTGTGGATCGGAAAAGACGATTTCTCGCATCAGATCACGCTTCATTCCCTGAGTACCGATCATGTCGGCACCAAAGGCGACAGCAATTTCCGGAAGAGCCTTGCCGCCGGGGCCCGTGAGCTCGCGACTGATCTCGTCGGCGTCAATCACCGGTACGCCTAAGGAGCGAAAAACATCTGTCGCTGCTGTTTTACCGCAGGCGATGCCGCCTGTCATTCCAATGATCATTGTCATACCGGATCCTCTTTTGTTCTCGTCTCTTATCACTGTGGCTGACATGTAAGAGAAGCCAGCCAAGTGGTCCTGCTTCAATTCTAGGCAGTGTAGAGAGAAAAATGGAGAAGAGTATCGGTTCAGTTTTCATGTAGAAGGCGACAACGAACACGTCGAACGAAACTTAATCAGAGATGTTGACTGCCTTTGGCTCTGAGACCAGAGAGGGCTGGTTAAGCTGTCAAGCAAGTAAAAAATTAGTGAAGTAAAAATCAAAGATTCGTAAAATTAGTCTGTTGTCCTGGCAGATGGTGAGAGTCAACGAAACGCAGGACAGAATCTGCATTCAAATTGCGAATTGCGTTATTACAGACTTGAAAAAAGTCAACGTGCAAAATTTTTAAAAATTATTGAGCTAAAAATGCTGGTATTAAAAGAGCCATTTAAAACTGCATGGGCTAATAAAGATCCATTTGAAGAAGTGTTAAAGTTAAATGGTGAGATTTATCGAGAAGTAGCAACGAGAAGAACTTTGAACTTTAAATTTGAAGGTGAAAGTTTTTATATAAAGGTGCACAAAGGAACCACTGTAAAGGAAATTCTGAAAAATTATTTGTCGTTAAGAGCTCCAGTATTGGGTGCTGCTAATGAATATAAGGCGATCAATAGATTAACCGAATTGGGTGTTAATACGATGGAGGTTGTGGCTTTCGGTGAAAGAGGAGTGAACCCTTTGATACGAGAGTCATTTATTATTACGAAAGATCTAAATCCTGCAATTAGTCTAGAGGATTATTGCAAAGACTGGAAAGAAAACCCTCCGTCTTATCATGTAAAGAAATTATTGATCGAAGAAGTTGCTCGTATGGTAAAAACGATGCATGAGGGCGGAGTTAATCATCGGGATTGTTATATTTGCCACTTTTTACTTCACTTGCCTTATGTAGAAGGTCAGAATCCAAAAATATCAATAATCGATTTGCATAGGGCCCAAATTCGAGATTGTGTGCCTTTGAGGTGGCGAAATAAAGATCTTGTGGCTTTGTTTTTCTCTAGCTTAAATATAGGATTGTCTGAGCGTGATTATTTGAGATTTGTAAGAACGTACTTTAAGGGTGAGAGACTAAGAGAAGTTATAGAAAATGAAAAAAAATTCTTCAACTCAATTGAAAATAAAGTGAGGAAAATACAAGAAAGGACTGTCCGGAAAAATTTGTAATAAAGGGGCAGAAAACGTATGAGATTTTACAGTGATAGCGATTTTCAGAATTTACTTGGGGAAAAAATTGGGAGTGGCACTGAAAAGATATGTTATTTGAGTAAGATTAACCCTTGTCGATGTTTTAAGGTTGGCTTGAAAGGGAATTGTTCGCAAATTAAAAGAGAAGTTGATTATTTTAACTGGCTAAAGAAAAAAGGTATACGGGCTTCTTTTTTGCCTGAATATTACGGAGAGTTTGAAACCGAAACATACGTGGGGTATGAACAGGAATGTGTCTTAGAAAAGAAAAGAGGTGGGGGGTACGATAGTGTCGAATTGCTATGGGATGCGATAGCAAATCCTAATAACAGTATGGAAGAAATTGAGAAAGAGCTTATTGATTTAAAGCGAGAGCAAATGGAGGCGAATGTTATATGTGGTGATTTTCATGGTGGGAATATATATAGGGTTAGGCAAGGAAATATATTTAAGTTGATGATTATTGATGGGGTTGGAGTGCCTGAATTTATTCCTATCAGTAAAATGTTCCGATTTTTTGGAAAAAGAAAAATCGAAAGACAATGGAAAAAATTCGAGGAGAGAAGGCTGAAAGGATATTATCAGGCGCGATATAATAGTATTGCAAAAAAGGCTACTAACGAATAAATTAAGAATTGTTCTTAACAATTGAACGGATAGTGCTATCCCATTGACTCCAAATTTTTTCGGGGGAAAATTTTTTGCTTTCTTCTTTAGCATTCTTGCCAAGCGCAGCTCTTAGATCATAATTTTCTATTAATAATGTAATTTTTGCAGCAAGATCTTCCGCAGTGTTGGAACAAATCAATCCATTGTAACCATCGCGTACGAGTGAGCTGGTCGCGGCACAATCATTGCAAACAATTGAAGGAAGTCCCATAGAAAAAGCCTCCCCAAGGGCTAAACCAAAGCCCTCAGTTCGTGATGGGAAAGCAAATATTGAGGCACGATTCAGATTTTTTGCAATATCCTTTGTTTCTCCGCAGATTTTTACTGTGTCTTCAAGTTTTAGTTCTTTGACTAGCCGAATGAGCTCGCTGGCATAGGATGTTTGATTATATCCCCATAGCTCCAGTGTCCAATTTTTGTGTTGTTTGTGAATAAGAGAAAAAGCTTTTACTAGTAAAATTTGTCTTTTGCGATTGGATAGCTTTCCTACATTTATTATTACTGGATTGGTTAACTTTGAAGTTGCTTCAAATTGGGTAACGCAGTTCGGAATATAGATGATATTATCTGAGTTTAGAAATTTCTTAGCAGAATCGATGAAGCCTTGGGTTAATACTTGTACAAAGGCGCATTTTTCTAAAGATTTTTTAAAAAAAGAAAACCCAGTCTTATTGAAATAGACTTCTGGATCGTCGTGGATAGTTGTAATAATGGGAATTTTGATTTTTAATTTTTCTAACAACAGATAAGAGGCTTCTTGCTGGAAAGATATGATCACATCAGGGGTTGTGTTTTTAAATATCTGAATGGTGTTTGCTTCTTTATCCTTAAAGTCTGCTTCAATTTTTTTAATTTTTCTTTGGTCTTTAAAGGGTGTGAGAAGGATTTTTATTTTATCTATTGCTGAAATGTGCTTTTGATTTTTAGTGTAGCAGTTTGCAAGATAAACTTTATTGTTTACTTCAAACGCAGGACTCCCTTCGCGCGGATCATAGAAGATGGCCGTAACTGAATGCCCTTTCATTGCTAGATTATTGGCCATATCAATAAATACTTTAGCAGTACCGCCGTACGAATTGATAATTTGGTGCAAGGTAATGATTGCGACGTGCATGTGGATGGTGTGCTAAGGTTGAAATATAGAATGAATCAATTATTTGTTTGATGGCTTTTCGAAAATTGAAGGGGTAGGAAAAAGTTCATTTAAAAGATTTTTTGACGCAATTTTTGTTTCAGGGCTTGCATCGTGTGCTGAATTTAAGCAAAACATTTTAGGATTAAGATTTTTGATTCTGCACCATGTCTTTTCACACTCGGTTCCCTCAAAGCAATTAATTTTGTTTTTGTAAAATTGTGGTAATTTCTTAGCTAAAAAGGGCAGTTTTTTTTCAATTTTTAATTCGCAGCCTAGTGATTTTTGCATTTCTAATTGAAAAAGAATTCGCTGAATGTTGTTGCTGGTTCTGAATGGAGTTCGGTTGAAAAGTTTTAGTTCGGGGTAGATATTAAGAACTTGCTTGAAGGCTGTTTTAGTGAAGGCGTCAATGGTGTGGGTTAAAATGTAAAAAGGTTCAATTTTCTTATGATTAGAGCAGTAAAGAAGCCAAGAGTTGATCATGGTTTTTCTGTGTACTGAAATATTGTTATTTGATAATGCTTGCTGGGCTTCTTTGAATGAGTTAAATTGCCATTTGTTATAATCTCGCACCAATCTAACAATGGGTTTGTCTTTATTAAAGAAAAATGTTTCTGGTAAATGAGCATTGACAAACATGTCATCATTGAATAGTAAAAACTTCTCTGAAAGATTCGGAATTTGATCGATATACATCTCAATTGTGATGGAGTTAAAAGTCGGTAGTAACTCGCTTGGAATGATATCAGAGTGATCAATGATGGATATTTGAGGGTTTTCTTGTAACCAGGAGGGAGTCTGTTTGTTGCTTATAATAAAGATGTGATTAATCCATGGGAGGTAAGTAAAAACTGAGCGTAGAGAATATTTTAATTCATCATTGTCTTCATATCGCATTCGCCCGGTTTCAGAATCTGAACTTGGACATCCCCAATTTTTTAATGCTAAATTTTTTTCTCTTAGAAAAGATGGATCATTGCCATCGCACCACAAGTAGACAATGTCAATAGGGTCGTTCATCGAATTTGAAATCATTTTCAGAATAAAGTAAAACGCATTATTTATCTTACTGATGCCATGAGCAATTTTAGTTTCTGCGTTCAGGTGGAAATGAAGGGGCTAACTTAAAATGAAATCAGCTGCTTCGGTTACAAGTGAATATAGGTCAGCATTGTCAGAGTAGAAGCAAGCATTTTTTCTCCAACATGAAACAAGATTGCTTGTCATGGAATCATTTAATGCTTTGTTAAATTCAGCTTGAGTGAAGGGGGTTTTTAATACTAATCCTGATTTGGCAGCTGTTACGTGAAAAGAATATCCGCACTCTTCGCTGACAATTTCCGGCAAACCACCTGCCATTGCCTCGAGTATAACGGTTCCTGTATTTTCAGAGCGCGCAGGATGTAATAAGATATCACTACCTGCTATGAAATGAGGGACGTCATCTCTTCCCAAAAGAAAGTGAACGTTTTTGTCTATCTTTAGTTGGTTGGCCAATTTGATAAACTTATTCGGATTGTCTTGCCCAATTATTATAAGATGCGTCTTTTGGCGTCTTTCTTCAGGTAGCGAGGCAAGAGCTTCGATTGAACGATCTACCCCCTTTCTTGAAAAATCGGATCCAATCTGCAGAAGAAGAAAACTAGATGTAGGAATGTCTAATTCTTTGCAAATTTTCTCACGTGCTCCAGCGGGAGCATTTTGATATTTGCGAGAAGGAGAAATCCCTGGAGGAAGCAAGAAAAATCTTTCAGACTCAGTCTGGTAATGTTTCTGAAAATAAGTTTGTTGAACCCGAGAAAGAAGAAGAATTTTAGTTTTTGTTCCTTTTTCAAAAACAGACTTTTCATACTTGAGGTAGTGTTTGCATCTTCCACTTATTTGATAAAAGAAGCCTCTTTGTTCTTGTTCTATCTTTTCGGCATAGCAAACATCTGCATCATAGTAGAAGTCTAATTCTGGCATGCGATTGAAACCGACGACTTTATCGACTGGGTGTGAAGCTAAGTGATTCTTCACCCATTCGTAGTATTTGACGTTGGCCGAATGATTAGTTAATGCTCGTACGGGGACTTCAATAATGTCAAATTCGCTGGGTTTTTCGCCTTGCCATGATCGTGTGTATACGCGGATTTGATGACCTCGCTTATACAACTCTTTCCCAATTGCTAAGAAATCTCGCTGGAGGCCGCCATACGGAAAATACTTAAAAAGACAGAGAGCAATCAACATATCAACTGGTATGTGAAATTTTTTTTAGAAATTGGCAGACGGATAGAACCTAGAAAGCGCTCTACGAATAACCGGGTCAAAGTACTTGGAGACCACGGAGGCGGCGATATTTTCATCAGTCAGAATGGCTTTGATATTGGTTCTCCAGTACTCTGGATATTCTCCTTCTTCCCAGTTGCCTCGGCCTCGACCGAAATGAGCTACAGCAAGATAAAGAAGTGAGGCCTCAACAAAGAAGTTTTTAAGTGCCTCATCGGACCAGGTAACCACCGTTCCGTCAATTCCCTTTTTGTGGTTATAAGCAACTGCAAGTCCTGCACCACCAAGAGCGCCGACAACGGTGCCGATCAATGTTCCTAGTCCGAGAGAAAGTCCTCCCGTCGCGAGGTCACTGGCCAGTCCTCCTGCCGCACCGGTCCCAATCGCTCCTGCTACGGCGGCTGGCGCTGGCGGTACCGAGCTTGCGACTTTCCAGTCCGTTTGCATACGACGAAGCAGTTCCTTTCGGACACCTTTACCCTTTAGTGAATTGACGGCAATAAGCTTGTCCGTCAAAGCACAGAATTCATCTGCAGCGCGCGCAGACAGGGCTGTCTGAGCAGCCCCTAGCGGGTCATGGATGGTTTCGTTTTTAAATAGGCCAAGACGTTTGCCGAGAAACTTGATCTGATCCATGACCGAAGAGCTTTCCGCAACTTCGCGATCGTTGGCGAGTTTCTCAAGATAATGAGATAAGGCCTGAATACTTGAGTTATAAGCAGCTCTACGCTGTCTCGACCATACTTCCCTGAGTGCTTCAAGAGTGCTTTGTTGCTCTTCTGGTAAAGCCTTGGCGATAGCGTCAAAGAGTGCGAATTCTTGAACCCAACAGCGAGCGAAAGCATCCATCGAAAGGACAGAACTGACAATGGGGTAAGCAGCCATCGCTTGCTTCCAACGATCTACATCGGCTTGTTCTGCTTCCGGCTGTTTCGGCTGACCGATTTGATTGAGTAGCACAATGACTGGCTTGCCGATCCACTCGAGAATGCGCATTTCTGCACTCACATAAGGTGCAGAGTCGGGCAGTTCAGTCGCATTCACAAGGTACAGCACGACGGTGGACGTTTCCTTGACGTGCTTAAGAGCTTTTTGATTCAACCAAAGCGACTTGTTGGCCATGCGATCCCACACTTCGGACAAGAACCAACCGACAGGATTGGCTCTGCTTTCGAGTCGTTTCGCAAGTGCCACGGAGTTGCCAAAGCCCGGCGTATCCCATAATACGAGTTCACAGCCTTCGGCATTGCGCACCAGCACATAGTCGTCAGTCGTTTCCGTAACGTGAGCACGATCTGCGACTTCGCCGATATCTCGAGACAGCAGTGTGCGAGCTAACGTCGTCTTACCGATATTGGTATGACTGACCAGGCTCAAATGGATTCGCAACGGATCATTGCTCATTGTTGTTTTCCTTCTTGTCAGTCACGATTATTTGGTTGGAAGAAACGCGCGGAGCGGCCCAAGCACGGAGCGCCTTGATAGTTGTCAGTTGAGACTCCGAGGTACCGTCCAGATCAAACAGTTTGATCTGATGTAACTTACTCATGGCGAGCCAACTCTCTTTACGTTCTTGGACTCGAGAAGGCGTTGAGGCAAATCTTTGGGCAAACTCTTTCATGTCAAGCAATGCGGCAAAGACAGCAGAACCTTTCGTTTCATATGCTTCGCGCAAGCGCTCAATGACGGCGCCGTGGACATCTTCCTCGGGTGTTTCAATGCCGTCCAGCCAGAGAAGAACAATTGGCTTTCTGGGGCCTTCTGCGATTGACGGAACTGTCGATTCTTCATCGTCAAAGTCAATGCTCTTGACCGTCGAGTCTTCAGCATTGCCCCAGTGCTTGCACAGAGTATAGGCTGTCTGATCTCTTAACGGGCGGTTGGCAGTCGATGTGACAATCATCAAGTTGCCAAGAACCGCATCCTGAGCACACTGAACGAGAATGTTCTCGTAGTAGGGCGAATCGATGGACAGCGCTGTCTGCGTTTTAAAGCGTCGCATACGCCATGTGTCAAACATGGCAAAAAACAGACGGGGAACGATGACGGTAACGCCCATCAGGATCATCATTCGGATGAGCCAAGGAGCGGCCGAAATTGGCGCGTCCAAATAAGGTAAACGATCAGCCCTCATGTCCACGATTTGCGCGAGATCAGGCATAGAAGACAGCGGGCCGATTGCTGGAATTAGTCCGTAGGTGTGATCAATGAATGCTTTGACGCTTTCGGGACTCTCGGCAAGCCACGTACTTTCCCAACCGGCCCAATAAGACGTGCCGAAGCCTCGCACAAGCAGACTGACAATGATGCCTAGGGCAAAGAAAACAGCGGCGAAATGTAGAGTTCGGGCAACATTCATGCGAATCAAAGGTGCCACAAATGACGACCACTCACTGTAGAAGTGCGACTTGAATCCTGTTCGTCTTAGCGTGCCGTAACTTGTTTTTTGGACGAAGGCTCCGAGACTGCTGCGCAATGGCAAAGCGAAACGATTGGTTCCGGTTCCCACCAAACCGATAGCGCAACAAAAGAGGGCGAAATAGACAACCAGATTCCAGAGAATCACGCCCCAGTAGGGAGGAGAGAGCAAGTTGACGATGTGCTCGGGACTTGCGATACGATCCGTCAGGGCGCCGAGAATGAAGGCCAACAAAACGAAAAGCGGCGAGAAGAACTGGGGCAACCGAGCCTTGGTACTCACAGTTGTATTGATGCCTCGCTCAGATGCTGTTCTCAAAACAACTTTGGCACGTTCGGTCAGTAGTTTGACAGTGTCGGCCGATTCGCCCACGGTGTGAGCGGCGCGAAGACTCGCGGCTTCGGAATCGGCCGAGGACCAATGGATGTGCGAGTCGTTAGACTCTTCTATAGCCTTGGCGAGCAAAACAAGCTTGGCTTGCTGTAGCGTCAGTCGAACCGACATTCGTTTGTTTTGGGCCATGGCAGTGCGAAATCCTGTGTGATCTGTTTAAGCCCCTATTTTAGGTGAGAGTGCTTAGGTGCGCTTTAGGAGCGAGCCGATTGAACAGCTCGAGCCAGTTCTCGTGTGGCTTCACCGGGGTTTGCTTGTCCGCAAATAGCAGAGACAACGGCAACGCCGTCCGCACCGGCCTGGATTAAGTCACCGACAATCGGGACCTTGACGCTGCCGATGGCAACAACCGGGCAAGGTTTTCGTGAAGCTAATGCAGCAAAGCCGTTAAGACCGAGTGCGTCACTGGCGTCCGGTTTCGTACTGGTTGAGAAAATCGGTCCAATGCCGAGATGATCGACCAGACGAGTATCAACTGCAGAAAGCTCTTGTGTATTGGAAACAGATAGACCCAATATTTTTTCGTTGCCGATGATGGCTCTGGCATCGAGAGGCGATAGATCGTCCTGCCCAACGTGCAATCCTTCCGCATCAACCGCCAGGCAGACATCCGCATGGTCGTTGATGATGAGAGGAACGTTAAAGTCGGCCAGGACAGACTTCAATGCTCGCCCGCATTCCACAAGAGCTCTTTTTTTCCAGTGCGGCGCCCGCAACTGTACGCAGGTGGCGCCGTTTTGCACAGCAGCGCGAGTGGTCTCAATCATGCCTTGAGCACCACCGCAAAAATCGGGATCGAGTATCAGATAAACGGAAAGATCGATGGGGTGTCGCATTAATAGAAGTCCTTGGCTTGGAGCAGATTCAACGCATCTATGTAAGCAACGGCAAAGCTGCCTGGGCCGCGGGCAACGCCGGCGGCTTGCTGAGCGGCACGCTTGGCGAGCGCACAGGCTGAAATAACGGCTTCAAGCGGATGTTCGGTTTGCGCAACGAAGGCAGCCACCATGGCCGAAAGGGAGCAACCGGTGCCGACCACAAGCGTTGCTTTAATCGAGCCGCCGGTGCAGGCAAGTATTTCTTTGCCGTCGGTTGCGTAGTCGGTTTTACCGGTGACGCAAACAATGGTGTTGTATTCGCGAGCAAGTTTGACGGCGGCTTCAAGAGCGGCGTCGCTTGAGTCGGTACTGTCAACGCCCTTACCACCCTTGCCTAATCCGGCAAGCGCCAGGATTTCAGAGGCGTTTCCACGAATAACGGTCGGCTGCAGGGCCAAAAGACCCATGATCATTTTGTCGCGCCAGGGAATGACACCGGCGGCTACCGGATCAAGAACCCAGGGAACGTTGTGACGGACTGCACTTTTAGCCGCCAGATGCATGGCTTCCAAAGATTCGGGACGAGGCGTTCCGACATTGACGAGCAGGGCAGAAGAGATCGCCGCAAAATGAGCAGCTTCTTCACAAGCAACCACCATGGCGGGCGAGGCCCCCATCGCAAGCAGTACGTTAGCGGTGATTTCCTGCACGACGTCGTTGGTAATGCAGTGCACAAGCGGAGCTACTTCCTTGACATGGAAAAGATGCGTGGCAATGGTTTCGGGCTCAACAGCACGGACAGGAGGCAAAGGAATTTCAGACATAAAGCGGAAAAAACGGTTAAAAGATCAAAGGGAATTAATGGCACGAGTGAGCATATAGCCAGCAAGAACCAGAAGCATGCAGGCAAAAATGCGCTTTAGAGGTTTTGTATCGATGCTATGGGCGACCTTGGCGCCGAAGGGGGCAGTGAAGATGCTTGCCGCCGCGACGGACAACAATGCAGGCAGATGAATGTATCCCAGCATCATGGGAAATTGAGGCAAGTCCGGTTCATTCCAACCGGTGATGATGTAACCGAGTGTCCCGGCTGCTGCAATGGGAAAGCCCAGTGCTGCCGATGTGCCTACGGCGTTATGCATCTTGACGTTGCACCAAACCATGAAGGGAACGGAAATAAAACCGCCTCCAGCGCCGACTAAGGCAGAGATGACGCCGATTCCGGTGCCGGCGCCAAACATCCCTGCCATGCCTGGCAAAGTGCGCTTGGGCTGCGGCTTGGAGTTGATGAACATTTTGATGGCAGAAAAACCAACAAAACAGACAAAGATAAGAGAAATCCAGAAAGTCGGCAGAAGGCTGGATATTTTTGCTCCTAAAAGGGCGCCGACCAAAATGCCGGGAGCCACTGCCGCGACAACATTCCAGAGCACGGCTCCGCGTTTGTGGTGAGCCCGTACGGAAGAAAGCGACGTAAACATGATGGTGGCCAGAGATGTGGCAATCGCAGTATGAACAATTGCTGTATCGGGCACGCCCACGTAAACCAGCATCATGGTCATAAACGGCGTAAGCACCATGCCACCACCGATACCCAGAAGACCTGCCAGAAAGCCCGTACAGGCGCCTAAACACAGCAGGGCTGCAACAATTTCCCAAGACATGAACACACTTCCCGCAGAATTGCCGATTCGCGGCTACATGATACCTGCGCAAAAGGTGATTGAAGGGGAGAGAGAGAAAAAAGAGAAGACCCTGTGGTTTCCGGCTACGTTACCTGAACCGAAAGGTCAGGGTGGCCGCGGCTGGAGCGGAAAACGGAGCGGACAACGCGTGCCCACTGCACTATCGGCTCTCGAGTTAAACGGCCTTGCACGAATGCATAGGTTAGGAACATTGGAGCCGTGTGGTGAAACATCACAGGGTAAGGCAATTATAAGAAAGGCCACTTGTTTTCAGCGGCCTTTCGGTGAATCTTTACACAAAGACTGTACGGAATCAGCCTTCGAGAGCAGGATCCAGAGCTTCGTCGCACTTCATGCGAAGCGCAGCAACGCGAGAAACCGTTGCTTCATCAACAGGCACCTGACCGAGCCGGCCGGTAATGGAGTCAAAAGCAATCTGCAGCGACGCCATAACAGCCACGCGTTCAGGAGTGAGCGAACGGTTGGCTGAGCGCACTTGAGATGCACGTGTATTGAGGATTTCCGCAGCACTGCGAAGATTCTCCACGTCTTCATCGGAAACCTCAAAGGGATACTCGCGATCCAAGATGGTGAGTTTGATGCGTGGCATGCTTTATGACTCCGATTGACTACCCGAAAATAACCCGATTAAGCAGAGGGCTGTTCGGTCTGCTGGTCGGCCGTCAAAGAGACGATCAGCGACTCAATACGGCCACGAACAGCGGCGGCTTCTTCCTCGAGCAGTTCGACAGCGGCGGTTTTGTCGGCGAGCTGTGCTTTGAGGGCTGCATTTTCAGCCTTCATTTCGTTGTAGGCCTGCACAAGGCGGGCGACGGAGGATTCAAGTTTGTCAAGCTGGTCGTTCATTTGTTACCTCGTTTGAGCATACGCAAAAAGCAGATTTGCGCACGTAAGAAAAGATTGCCTGCGAATTTTGCCACTCAAAACGGTTGTCTGCGTGGCTTTTTACGCGGAAAAACAAATTCAGTTGAAACCGAGCACGTCGGACATGGAAAAAAGCCCGTTGGACTTGTCTTTCAGAAAGCGCGCTGCGGTGACAGCACCTTGTGCGTATCCTTCGCGTGATCCCGATTTGTGACTAATTTCGATGCGCTCGCCGGGGCCGGCAAAAATGACGGTGTGGTCGCCCACTACATCGCCGCCTCGCAGGGCTGCAAAACCGATCGCTCCATCGGGACGCTCGCCGGTATGACCTTCGCGACTTAGAAGGGCGACAGAGTCAAAATCAACACCTCTGCCGAGAGCAACGCGCCGTCCCATCTCAAGTGCGGTACCGGAAGGAGCATCCACTTTGTGTTTGTGATGCATTTCCACAATCTCACAGTCGTACTGAGAGAGCATGGCGCCGGCGATTTCCAGAAGTTTGAGAACAGAATTAACACCCACACTCATGTTGGGCGCAAAAACGACGGGAACGTTTTTTGCGGCCTCGGAAATCTGTGCCTTGCCTTGAACATCAAAACCTGTTGTACCGATCACAACACTCACACTGTGTTCAATGCAGAAAGGAAGGTATGCCAGAGTAGCTTGAGGACGCGTAAAGTCAATCAACACGTCAGCTTTGGCCAGTTCCTGAACATCGTCAGTGATCATGACTCCGGTGGTTTTCCCGAGCGACGCACCGGCGTCTGTTCCGATCTCTGCAACTCCTGGAGCAGTCACAGCCGCAACGAGTTTAAGGTCGTCACTATTGATGACGGCTTCAATGATGAGTTTGCCCATGCGACCGGTCGCACCGGAAACGGCTATTTTCACGTTCGGCTCCTTACTGATCTTCAGGACGTACAAGCGGAGTGGGAGGAAAATCCGTTTCTCTGCCCAGAATCATTTCGTCAGCCTGCTTTTCCGTCGGAACTGGACCGGCTTCAATTTTGGTGAGAATGTCCTGCTCGTCAAAGTAAAGCGTGACGCGACGCATCTGAATGTCGCCGTAGCGCGGATTTAGGTAATACGTGTAGTCCCAGCGATTGCGGTGGAACTGGCTTTCAATGAGCGGTTCGCCCATCAGGAAGAGCACCTGTTGGCGCGCCATACCGACCTGCAATTGGTCAATCATTTCTTTGGTGACCAGATTGCCCTGGTGGACATCGGTACGGTAGACGTAGCTATTGAAGTTGCACCCGGACAGCGCGATCAAACCGACGGCAAGGGGGGCGGTGATAAGAAATGTGCGCAAGGACATGTGAAAAACGGTCGAGAAAACGCCTCGAAATTCGTAAATTAGAAACTTCCCGTTATGATAGCGAGTATCGGATTGAAATGAGCCTCTTGAGGATAGCCAATGAGCGTAAACAATGAACATGAGATGCTTGAGCCCGAACAGGAACTGAAAAATGTCGGACTCAAAGCCACTGCGCCTCGCATGCGCATTCTGGAACTCTTTCAAAAGGCGCAGGAATCCGGGGCGGAGCGTCATCTCACGGCTGAAGACATCTACAAGCAGTTGGTTGCGGAAAATATCGAAGTCGGGCTTGCAACCGTTTATCGCGTTTTGACTCAGTTTGAGGCAGCGGGGCTTATCGTCCGACACTATTTCGGTAATGACCGCGCAACCTATGAGATGGATGATGGAGCTCATCATGACCACATCGTTTGTACGCGTTGCGGGCGAGTCGAAGAGTTCGTTGATAAGGAAATCGAGAAACGCCAAAAACAAATCGCTGTGCGTTTAGGCTTTGAGCTTGAAGGCCACGCTTTGGCGCTATACGGTGTCTGTGAGGATTGTCGAAAGAAAGAAAAGGCTCGCCGCAAGTAGGCAAGCGCAATAAGAACTCACAATACGAAAAACGGACCCAAGCTAAATTGCCCGGGTCCGTTTTTGATATCTGTGGATGTGTGGACTTATTCTTCCACCAACACAGGGCTTACACCCACGCTGTGGAAGCCGGCGTCGACGTAGGCCACATTGCCGGTGATGCCGCTGGCCAGATCCGAGAGAAGGAATGCTGCGGTATTGCCAACTTCATCAATCGTGACAGTGCGGCGCAACGGAGCGGAATGTTCCATGTAGGTCAGAATCTTTGAGAAGTTCTGGATGCCGGAAGCTGCCAGCGTTTTGATCGGGCCGGAGCTGATGGCGTTGGCACGAATGCCCTTGGGGCCAAGACTGCCGGCAAGATAACGGGTGGAAGCTTCAAGAGCTGCCTTGCAAACGCCCATGGTGTTGTAATTCGGAACCGTGCGTTCGCTGCCGATATAGGTCAGTGCGAGAATCGATGCGGCACGGCCTTCCATCAACGGAAGAGCGGCCTTGGCGAGAACCGGATAGGACAGCGCGGAGATTTCCATGGCGGTGCGGAAGGATTCGCGGCCGACACCTTCAAGGTAGTCGCCGGCAATGCATTCGCGCGGAGCGAACCCGATGGAATGTACGAAACCATCCAGACCACCCCAGCGCTCCTTCAACTCGCCCATTACGTTTGCGATCTGCTCGTCTTTGGTGACGTCCATTTCAAGGCAGATGTCGCTGCCGAATTCTTTGGCAAACTCAACGATACGGTCGTGGAAGCGTTCGCCGACATAAGTAAAGGCGAGCTCAGCACCTTCGCGATGGCAGGCTCGGGCGATGCCGTAGGCGATCGAACGGTTCGACAACACGCCCGTGATCAAAAGTTTCTTGCCTTGCAGAAATCCCATGATTTATTCCTCGGTAAGGATTTTTTGTTTTTTAGCGAATCTTCAAACGTTGTCCGATGGAGATTCGAGTCGTTCTCAAATTGTTGATGATACGGATTTTAGAGACACTCGTGCCGTACTTTTTTGCAATTGAAAAAAGCGTCTCGCCGCGTCTGACCACATGAACATTTTTCCCAGGGGGCGGTTGAGTTGTAGCGCGCGGCGGTATCACAAGCACAAGGCGCTGTCCGATACGCAAGCGAGAGCTTCGCAAATTATTTGTGCGACGGATGGAGCGTTGTGTAATACCGTATTTTTTTGCAATACTATAAATCGAGTCGCCTCGGCGGACGCGATAAACGACGCGGCGCACTTCCGGAGCCGAAAGCTTAAGCCCGGCGTTGAGTTCTTCCTGAGCAATTTCAGGAGCAAGTTGACCGTTGGCGTCAACCAGCAAGGCGGAGCCGGCCAATACCTTGCGTCCTTTGGGAATACGGTTGACGCGGCGCAGTTCCTCTTCGGTCATGCCGGACTTCAGGGCGACATCGGCAAGCGTTTCACCCTCTTTAAGGTGATAAAGCACCCAGCTTGAAAGGGGTTTGCCGGTGTTGACCCAACTAGCAAGGTTGTCCATGAAGACTTCCAAGTTTTCCATCGGAAGTAGCATGACGGAATTGTGACTGGCGACGATCACCGGTAAATTGAAGCCGGGATTGAGTAGTCGAAACTCATCGGGATCCATTTCGGCAAGTTCTGCTGCGGTCTTCATGTCAATGTCACGGCTTTTTGTGACACGGACAAAGTACGGAGCGTTTTCAATTTCCGGCAAGTTAATGCCAAACTTTTCCGGGGTAGCCACAATTTCGCGGATGGCTTCTAGACGCGGTACGTAGTAAGCCGTCTCCCGGGGCATGCGCAAATGAGCGTAATCGGCTTTGCGACCGCGCGCTTTTGCTCTTCGGATAGCACGCGAAACACTGCCTTCGCCCCAGTTGTAGGCTGCAAGAGCCAAATGCCAGTCACCAAATTGTTGGTAGAGCTTCTCCAGATAATCCAACGCCGCGCGCGTGCTTTGCAGTACGTCTCGGCGTTCATCTTTCCAGAAGTTCTGTTGAAGCGAATAAATGTTGCCGGTCTGAGGCATGAACTGCCAGAGTCCGGATGCTTTGGCGTGCGACAAAGCTTCGGGTTGAAAAGCACTTTCAACGAACGGCAAAAGCGCGAGTTCGGTGGGAAGCCCTCGCTGTTCAATTTCGTCGACGATGTGGTAGAGATACTTGCCGGCACGCTCAAAGACACGCTCAATGTGGCGAGGATTACGGCTGTAACTCCTAAGCGAAGTTTTCACTCGGGAGTTGTTGAGCTTAGGCATGGCGTAGCCGCGTCGGATGCGATCCCAGATGTCAACCGGGGGAGATACTTCTGCTTCCGTAGCAGGAAGATCATCAGCTTGGCGCACTTCGGCAACAGCCGGTGTTTCTGCGCAAAACACCGAACCGACGAAGCAAATGCCGGTAATAAAACAGATCAAAGATTTGCGCAGAGAGTCCATGAATGCGAGACAAGAAAAAATAATCAGCCGCGAACAGAGCAAAAGGGCAAAATAGCAGACAGGTAATCATCTGTCCCCGTTTGTGTGCTTCGCACGGCACGGGCATAATTCTACGTTCTAATTTCCATTTTCAATCAAAGATCAGGACAAATGGCTCAATACGTCATGACCATGAATCGCGTGGCTAAGGTGGTTCCGCCCAAGCGATTCATTCTCAAAGATATTTCTCTCTCGTTTTTCCCGGGCGCCAAGATCGGCGTTTTGGGACTCAACGGTGCCGGCAAGTCAACGCTGTTGAAGATTATGGCTGGTGTTGACAAGGAGATTGACGGCGAAATCACGTGGCAGAACGATCTCAAAATCGGTTATCTGCCGCAGGAACCGCAACTTGATCCTGAAGCAACGGTTCGACAAGCTGTCGAAGAAGGCATGGGCGAAGTGATGCAGGCGCAGGCCAAGCTCGATGCTGTTTATGCCGCGTATGCTGAGCCGGACGCCGATTTTGATGCTTTGGCTGCTGAACAGGCTCGCCTGGAAGCCATCATTGCCGCTGCCGGTACGGATGCTTCGACGCAGATGGAAATTGCCGCTGATGCGTTGCGTTTGCCGCCTTGGGACGCCAAGATCGGTCATCTGTCGGGCGGTGAAAAGCGCCGTGTAGCATTGTGCCGACTTTTGCTTTCTCGTCCGGATATGCTCCTGCTTGACGAACCGACCAATCACTTGGATGCTGAAAGCGTCGAGTGGTTGGAACAGTTCTTGCACCGTTTCCCGGGAACAGTAGTTGCCGTGACGCATGATCGTTACTTCCTTGATAATGCTGCCGAGTGGATCCTTGAATTGGATCGAGGGGAAGGCATTCCCTGGAAGGGCAACTACTCGTCCTGGCTTGATCAGAAGGAAAAGCGTCTTGAGCAGGAAAAACGTCAGCAGGAATCCCGCGCCAAAGCCATCAAGCACGAATTAGAATGGGTTCGCCAGAATCCAAAGGGTCGTCAGGCAAAGGCCAAGGCTCGCTTGAATCGCTTTGAGGAGCTGTCGAGCTACGAATACCAGAGTCGCAACGAAACCAATGAAATCTTTATTCCGGTGGCAGATCGTCTCGGCAATAAGGTCATTGAATTTCACAATGTCAGCAAGGGCTTCGGCGACCGTCTGTTAATTGACGACTTGTCCTTCACGATTCCGCCCGGCGCCATTGTCGGTGTGATCGGTCCCAACGGTGCCGGTAAGTCGACGCTCTTTAAGATGATCACGGGCAAGGAACAGCCGGATTCCGGTTCGATTGTTATCGGCGACACTGTCAAGATCGCCGCAGTGGACCAGACGCGTGAGGGGCTTCCCAACGACAAGACCGTTTTTGAAGCCATTTCGGGTGGACTCGATATTTTGCAAGTCGGCAAGTTCGAAATGAGCTCGCGCGCTTATCTTGGTCGCTTTAACTTCAAGGGTGGAGATCAGCAAAAGACAGTAGGCGTGTTGTCGGGGGGTGAAAGAGGTCGTTTGCATTTGGCTGCGACGCTTCTTAAGGGCGGCAATGTGCTGTTGCTCGACGAACCTTCGAACGACTTGGACGTTGAAACCCTGCGTGCGTTGGAAGAAGCACTGCTTGAATTTGCCGGTTGCGCACTGGTGACCTCGCACGATCGTTGGTTCCTTGACCGAATTGCGACGCACATTTTGGCGTTCGAAGGCGACAGTAAGGTGGTCTTCTTTGACGGCAACTACAATGAGTACGAAGCCGATAAGAGAAAACGCCTTGGTGAAGAAGCGGCGCGTCCGCACCGCATTCGCTTCAAGCCACTCAAGCACTAAGATCTTTTCAGTTAACCGGCGTATTTTCCTGAGAAAATGCGCCGGACTGCTCTTTTGCGTTGTCTATGTCCGCCAATTTCGTTCACCTGCGCTTTCATTCCGAATATTCCATCCAAGACGGCATTGTGCGTCTCGATCCCATCCTTGAAGAAGTGATGGAGCAGGGCGGGGTAGCTCTGGGTATTACGGATTCAATGAATCTTTTTGGTGCTCTTCGGTTTTATTCGCATGCGATGGCCGATGGCATCAAACCGATCATCGGTTGCGATTTGTGGATCACCAACACAGCGCAGGGTAAGCGAGATAATCCGTATCGTCTGACGCTCTATTGCCAGAACCATGATGGTTATCTGTCGCTCTGTGAGCTTCTTTCCCGCGGTTGGATGGAAAACCAGTATCTGGGCCGTGGTGAGGTAAGGCTGGAATGGCTGACTCCGGACAACTGCAAGGGATTGATCTGTCTTTCGGGCGGACCGCAAGGGGTGATCGAGCGTCATCTTCTTGACGACAATAAGGCTGAAGCCAACGCAGTTGTCGAACGATTGCGTACGGCTTTCCCGGATCGTTTTTATTTGGAGGTTCAACGAGCCGGTCGTAAAAACGATGAAGCGGTTGTGGCCAATATTGCGCAACTAGCCGTGGAGTCGGGACTTCCGATGGTGGCGACGCACCCGGTGCAGTTTTTGCATCGGGAGGACTTCAACGCTCACGAAGTACGCTGTTGCATCGCGGGCGGCTATGTTCTTGCGGATCCCCGGCGACCCAAGCCCTATACCGAAGAGCAGTATCTGAAGACAGAAGAGGAGATGCGGGCTCTCTTTGCCGACATTCCTCAGGCGATTGATAACACGGTCGTCATTGCTCAGCGCTGCAATCTGGACGGGGTATTTCAAAAGCCGCAGTTGCCGCTTTTCCCGACGCCCGAAGGTGTTTCGCTTGATGAGTATATGGCGCAGCTTTCCCACGAAGGCTTGGAGCGTCGACTTGAATTCTTGTATCCGAATCAGGCCGAGCGCGATGCGCGCCGCCCCGAGTATGTCGAACGATTGGAGTACGAACTCAAGACAATTTCGTCCATGAAGTTCCCCGGATACTTCCTGATCGTTCAGGACTTTATCAATTGGTCCAAGCGAAACGGTGTGGCCGTGGGGCCGGGCCGTGGTTCCGGCGCCGGTTCTCTGGTGGCCTATGCCCTGGGCATTACCGATTTGGATCCATTGCATTACGGATTGCTGTTCGAACGCTTTTTGAATCCCGAACGCGTTTCGATGCCTGACTTTGACGTCGACTTTTGCCAGCATAACCGAGACCGAACCATTGAATACGTCAAGCGCACGTACGGCGTGGATGCCGTGAGTCAGATCGTGACGTTCGGCGCGATGGGTGCAAAGGCTGTGGTTCGTGACGTCGGACGTGTGCTTAACATGGGCTACGGCAAGGTCGACGATCTGGCCAAATTGATTCCGCAAAAGCCCGGCATGGACGTCACGCTTGCAAAAGCGGCCGAGATGGAGCCCGAATTTAAGGCGATGACCGAGCGAGACGACTATGTCGAGTTGATGAGCTACGCTCAGAAACTCGAGGGTCTGACGCGAAATCTGGGTATGCATGCAGGCGGCGTATTGATCGCACCGAGCAAACTCACGGATTTCTGTCCTCTCTACAATGCTGACGGCAGTCCGGAAAATACCGTCAGCCAATTCGATAAGAAGGACATTGAAAATGTCGGTCTGGTGAAGTTTGACTTCTTGGGGCTGACGACGCTGACGATTCTTACGAAAGCGGCAGAGTACATAGACCGACTGAATCCCGGCACGAAATTTGATTTATCGCGCATTCCGACAGACGACAAGAAAACGCTGGAGCTTTTCCAACAAGGCAACACGGGCGCCGTGTTCCAGTTCGAATCGGACGGTATGCGTGAACAGTTGCGGCAAGCAAAGCCAGACTGTTTGGAAGACCTTGTTGCTCTGAACGCACTCTATCGTCCAGGTCCGATGGATCAGATTCCGCACTTCATCGATCGAAAGTTCGGGCGAGAGAAAGTGGAGTACCTTGATCCTCGTATGGAGCCGATTTTGCGCGAAACATACGGCATCATGGTGTATCAGGAACAGGTGATGCTGGTGGCTCGAGCAATCGGCGGTTACTCTCTTGGCGGCGCAGACTTGTTGCGTCGTGCCATGGGTAAGAAAAACGTCGAAGAAATGAAGCGCCAGCGTGCAGTCTTCATTCAAGGCGCGGCTGAGCGCGGTGTGACAGCTGAAACTGCCACGGAAATCTTTGACTTGATGGAAAAGTTTGCGGGATACGGCTTTAACAAGTCGCATGCCGCAGCCTATTCCTACGTGGCCTGGCAGACAGCTTATCTAAAGGTTCACCATACAGCTTGCTTTATCGCCGGCAACATGTGCCTTGTGATGAACCAGGGCGAGAAGATGCGTGAACTGGTGGAAGATGCCCGTGAGATGGGGGTAACGGTTCTTCAGCCTGACATCAATATAAGTGAATGGTTCTTCACTGTGCCGGATGAGAAGACGGTTCGTTTTGGCCTTGGCGCCATCAAGGGAGTCGGACAGAACATCGTCGAGGATCTGCTCAACGAACGCCTACTCAATGGTCCGTTCTTGGACATCTTTGATGTGGCTGCGCGCGTGCGATCGATGAATCGAAAGGTTCTTGAACAACTGATTAAGGGCGGTGCTTTTGATTCGTTGGATAAGGATCGCGGCAAGCTTTTCGGTAATGTGGAGAACGCTATTCAAGCTGGGCAAGCCGTCGCGGCGTCTTTCGGACAAGCCAGTCTCTTTGCGGATGAAAACGGCGAAGATGAACGCATTGTGAATTGGACAAAAGCAGAACGCTGGGATGATCGCAAGCTTTATACGCTTGAGCGAGATGCATTTGGCTTCTGCCTGACGGGCGACATGTTTGATCCGTATCGAGTGGAAGCTCGCAATTTTGCCGTTCCGTTTAAGGATGTCCGAGACAGTCGGGAACAACAAACGATTGCAGGCATTGTCCAGAGTGTGCGCACGATCACGGGTAAGCGCGGCAATTTCGGTGTCGTAGTCTTGAGTGATGGACAGACCACGATGGATGTACTTGTGTTCTCGAGAGCTTACGATAGCTATAAGCAAATGCTCAAGGCCGATGAGATGTTGATCTTTGTCGGCAAAGGCCGCAAAGATGAGCGTAGCGGCGGTATGTCGTTTGTATGCGACGAGGTGCTGACGATTGAGCAGATGCGTGTCCGGAAAGGCGCTACGCTGATGCTTGAATTGACAGAAGGTAAGGGCGTGAAGACTCTTGTCGAAGTGCTTCAAGCCGGACAAAACAACGAAATCGGCGGCGTTTCGTGCGAAGTATCCATTCGGAGCAATGGTGTAAAAGCGGAGATGTATCTCAAGAATGGATACATTCCTTCCGATCAGTTACTCAACCAGCTTAGAAATTCAGATAGCGTTGCCTCTGCCAAGTTCGTGTATTGATTTGCCGCCGTAAGAGATGTGTTATTTCAGCACGTTGTCCAGAGTTTGAAGAACTTCAGACACTTCAGGCCAACGACCGTTTTCGCCAAGGACAATCGCGTCGGGATTCCAAGGGCCGGTCCGGTTGGTGTCCGTGACGCCGACGAGAGTGATTTGCTTGGCGCCGACGGCTGCTGCAATATGGCTGACACCAGAGTCATTGGCGACGACGACCTGAGCCCGTTTTGCAATAGCTGCAAAGTTTCCCAGAGTAGTGGGCGGCAAGATAGTTGCGTCTGGGCAGGCCGCCTTTGCTAAGGCTTCTTCTCTCAGGGAAGGAAAGACAATGGGTTCAACCCCTTTCGCGCGCAAAGGAGCCGCCAATTCGTTGAAATGTTCCCAGTGTTTGGCTTTACCCTGATGTTTGCCGCGGGCAATCGGGGCTAGGAGAGCAAATTTTTCAGGAATTTTGTATTGCTCGATGAGGTTTTTAGCCGCAGCTTCATGTCGTTTCATCAGGATAAGGCTAAGGCGTTCTGGTACCTTGTCAAAGGCAGGTGTGGATCCCCAGGCCTTAATTGCTTCGTGGGCAACATAGAAGAAACGCTCAACTTCGTGCATCACGCCCGGTTCCGGAATGCCGTTATCTAGCAGAAAAGAACGCATATCCGTCCGGAGTCCGGCCGTTTTCAATCGTCCCAACTTAAACAGAAGGGCGGAACCGAAGGAGTTGGGGAACAGAAGTCCCTGAGATGCGTTAGCGTTGCTGGCAAGATACCGAATGCGCGAAAGATCTTCGGAAACTTTCCCTTCAATCGGATCGAAACGCCATCCCATGCCTGCTAATAGGTCCTCTGCCCAGCGCTTGCCAACCAGAGCGGGTGTAAAACCGCTTGCAGCTAAAAGCCGCAACGCAGGCAGGCACATACAGCAATCACCAACGTGGTTGGGAAGTCGACAGAGGACAACTGACATAGGATGGACTCACACAAAGCAAGAAAGATGCACAAGGATAGCGAGTTGAATCAGCTGTTGTCCAATGTTACAAAAAGAACAGTCGCGTAGTTGAGACACTGCACGTAACTACAAAGATCCTGCGATAGGGCACGGTAAAATCCCTAGATTGAACTTTTTTCAACGCTAGGAAATTCTCAGTAATGGTCAAGGGCACCAATAACAAACAACAAGACGATTCAAAAGCAAGACAAAAAGACGCCGTTAAACGGCTCTTTTCATATGTTTTGCAATATAAAAAACGGATCGCCATTGCTCTCTGCGCAATGATTGTCAATGCTGGCGCCTCTTCTCTCATCGCAATTTTGGTCGGCCAGTTAACCGACAAGGGTTTCTACGAGAAAGACCCCAACGCTATCTGGTGGGCTCCCGGAGCACTTCTAGCTATTTCTTTAGCGTATGGAGTGGCGTCCTTTGTCAGTGCCTACTATTTGCAGTCGATATCCCAAAGTGTGTTGTTTAGTTTTAGGCAAGCACTTTTTTCTCGAGTATTGCGATGGCCTGCAGACGTGTATCAACGCCGTAATTCGGGGGTCGTGTTATCGACGTTTCTGAATCAGGCGGGGGTTGCTTTGGGTAGTGCAATGGAACTCATTGCAACGATCTTCCGGGATTCACTGCAAATTGTGGCCCTTCTTTGTGTTCTTTTCTATCACAACTGGCAGCTGTCACTTGTGTCATTCGTTGTTGCCCCATTCTTGGCCTTGATTATCCGTTGGGTCGGAAAACGTACTCGACGCTATGCGGGAGGTTTTCAGGAGGCATTGGCCGATCTGGCTAATGTGATTCGTGAGGGATACAGCGGCCAGCGTATGGTGAAGATCTACGGTGCATACGACTATGAAGAGGAACGCTTCACTAAATTCAACGGAAAGATGAAAAAATTGGCGCTTCGTCGTAAAGCCGTGTCAGCTTCCGGTACGCCGATGACGCATTTCGTAAGTATGTGTGCGGTGAGCATTGTGGTGGTGGTGGCTTTGTTGCAAGCGCAACACGGAATGCTTTCCTTAGGCGAGTTCATCACATTTTTGTCGGCATTGCTTTTGCTGATGACGCCGATTCGGCATCTTTCTTCGCTAAATGGATCAACTGCAGCTATGAGTGTTGCGGCCGAAAGCATTTTTGAGATGCTTGATGAAGCCGAGGAAGCTGATCCAGGTCAAACTGAATTGAAAAAGACTCGTGGAGACGTTCGTTTCGAGAGCGTCTCTCATCAGTATGTAGGAGCGGACAAACCATCAGTTCAGAACTTTACGTTAGATGTAAAAGCGGGTGAAACCGTTGCTTTGGTTGGAGCATCCGGTGCGGGGAAAACCACATTAATCAATCTCATTCCTCGCTTCTGGGCTCCTACGTCGGGTGAAATCTATTTTGATGGTGTAGCGCAGAGTTCTGTGACCCTTAAGAGTTTGCGAGAACAGATTTCTCTGGTAAGTCAGGATGTTGTGTTGTTTGACGACACCATTGCGGCCAATATTGCCTACGGTAATGAGAAGGCAACGCGAGAAGAGATCGAAGCGGCAGCAAAAGCTGCTTACCTCATGCCGTTTATTGAAACGTTGCCCCAGGGGCTGGACACCATGGTGGGTGAAGCCGGCAGCAAACTGTCCGGTGGACAGAAACAGCGAATTTCAATTGCGCGTGCGCTTCTCAAAGATGCGCCGATTCTGCTTCTTGATGAAGCAACCAGTGCGCTGGATACCGAGAGCGAAAAATATATTCAGCAGTCGCTTGATGAACTCATGAAAGGTCGTACGACGTTTGTTGTGGCGCATCGTTTATCCACCATCATCGGTGCCGACAAAATCGTTGTGATGAAAGACGGGCAAATCCAAGAAGTCGGCAAACACCAGGAGTTGCTGGATAAAAAAGGGCTCTATGCGCATCTTTATTCCATCCAGTTTGCCACGCCCCACCATGAGTAAGTTGTTTCAAACGCAAAAAGTAGGTATGACTGTGTTGAAATCGTTTAGAACATCTTCAGTCAAGCGACCCCTTGTCACGCTGTCGGTTGCTGCAGTAGGAGCAGTGACATTGTCTGCTTGTTCGGATAACGAAGTGGCTGATGTGTCATTAGGGATTTTTACGCTTAAAGACATCAAGCTCAACAGTTTTGTGGACCCTTTGGTTCCGGGGGTCACATGTCATGTTGCGAGCATAGAGGCCAATTTATCCCTGTCGGATCCTTCGGATAGCGCGGTCAGTTGTCGACAAACCGGCGAAATCACGCCGGCTATGATTGCTCGCATCAAGAAGGGAAAAACGGGGGAAGTTGTTTTCGAAAAATCGAAGAGCGTGTTTTTGAAAACGCTCAAAATTCGACGCATTTTTGACGAAGAGAGTCAAACATTGATGTATCTTTCCTACTCCACAAGGGAAACATCCGGCAGCTTCAAACATAGCCTCTCGACTGTCCCGCTATGGGGAACGGCAGCATATGTACCGCCTCAAGTTCAAGCGACGAACGAGGGGGCAAAGCAATCTGATCAAGCCAAGTCATTCTGACGCTGTGTTTCCCGGATAGGTTCCCGAAAGGTGGGCTGTGAAGATCCTGAGAATAGGGTGATCGGATATCAGAAATGCAGACGGCTATCGACTTCGTGTTTTTATGGTGTGATGGGTCGGCCCCGGATTTCGTACGACAAAAAAAACAGCGCATGAAGGAGGTTCGGCCGGAGCAGATAACAGAGAATATAGGGGATATTCGGTACGTGCAGTTCGATGAGCTGAAGTACGCTTTACGTTCAGTGAAGCAGTTTGCTCCCTGGTTTCACCACATTTTTGTAGTGACGAATAATCAGCGTCCGAAGTGGTTGATTGATCACCCTAAAATTTCGATTGTTGATCATAAAGACATCATTCCCAAAGATCTGCAACCGGTTTTTTCATCCATTTGCATTGAAATGTATCTGGATCGGATACCGGGACTGTCGGAGCATTTTGTCTACTCCAATGACGATATGATGCTGAACCGACCATTGATGCCAAGAGACTTTTTCGATGCTCAAGGCAATCCGATTGTTTGGATGAGCAATGCTGGTGCAGACAAAATGACATCAACGCGGGCGAATCTAATTTTGAACGATGATTCGATCAATAGTTGGCAGAAAACGCTGATTCGAGCATGGGAACTCTATTGCAGAAAAACCGGAAGACGGATCCCATTTTTTACGCCGGCACATGCAATGGATGCGTACAACATCTCTATGTTTCGCGAGGTGTTGTTTCGGTTCCCTGAGTTGTTGCAGACTAACTCTTCTCCTTTTCGGACGGGAGGTGAAATTTCGCGTGTGCTGTTTTCCTATGTGATGGCAAATGAGTTGGGGTGTCAGTGCCTTTTTAGGCAAAATACGCGTTTTTTTAACCGTATGAAGACACGCTTCTTTAGGCCTGTGGAAGTGTTGGCAGTTGTGCGCGATCATTTTGCCAAGTTGAAAAGAGACGTCGAGCTATTTAAGCCCAAAGCTTTCTGCATCAATAATCTGCGCCGAGACGAAGCTCCGGAGATGATCCGGTACCTGAATGGTAAATTTCCTCAGCCGGCTCCGTGGGAGCGCGGAGAAAATTAATCCGAGGAAAGTCTCCTATTTCCTAGTCCAAGCATGAATCTCAAGTCCAGTTTTCAGCAACACGTCAATGTGTGGCTATCCGTTTTGTTTGCCGTGGTTAGTGCCGCGATTTCCATCCGATTCATTACAGGGCTTCCCAACGCTTTGTGGTGGCAATCGATCTATGTGTTTGTTGCTGCATCGGGTGTTTTTTTCATTGGGCACTTTTTGTTGCAGACGCTTCTGGTATGGCCGATCGGTTGCCTCAATGCCAAAGCAGGCAAGGGAGCCGCTCTGCTTTTGACATTTTTGTTGCTGACAGCACTTGTCACCGACACTTTTGTCTACCAACAATATCGGTTCCACCTCAACTGGCCGATGATTGACTTGGCCATCGTCGGCGGACGAGAGGTGTTTTCCTTCTCGTCTGGGATGATGTTGCGAATTGCTCTGTTGACAGGTGCTGTTGCGTTGCTGGCAGGCCTTTTGCTGTGGTTATCAAGCGTTTTTCAACGAAAAATCAGAGTTCGCTGGTTTTGCGCGGCCATTTTGTTGGGATATGTTGTTGTCAATGGCGTGAATGCCTATAGTGTCTCTCAAAGTGTCAGATCGGTGACGGTGCTTACGGAAAGAATTCCGTTGTATTACCCCATCCGTGCTAATCGTTTGTTGGCAAAGTTTGGCCTTGTTGCCGTGAAAGAGGACAATGTGAAACTTTCTTCTCAAGAGGGGAGTTTTCGTTATCCGCTTCATCCGCTACAGCTGGGCAAAGGGACAGACCTCAATGTGTTGATCCTGGCGATTGATTCGTTGCGTTCGGACGTTGTTGATGAAAAGACGATGCCCAACCTCACGAGAATAAAAAGTCAGTCCATATCTTTCGCTGATCACTACTCCGCCGGAAACGCCACTCGAGCAGGGGTTTTCGGTTTGTTCTACGGACTGCCTCCTTTCTACTGGCAAAGTGCGCTTTCCACCAATATTCCTTCGGCGATGGTTTCAGGATTTCAGCAGGCCGGCTATGAGATCGAAGCCTTCACTACAGCTTCATTGATGCGACCGGAGTTCTACGCTACGGTGTTTGCGAATGTTCGCCCCATTCGTATGGGGGCGGATCAGGGTGCGACAGCGCCCGAACGCGATATGGACAGTGTCAATGATTTTGAGGCATGGTTGGATACGGTGGGTGCTGACAAGAAATTCATGAGCTTCATGTTCCTTGACAATCTGCACGCGAATGCTTTCCCGGAAGATCTGGATGTTCCGTACAAAGATTATTGGAAGGAAGTCAATCAACTGGAGTTAGACCCGGACTTTGATCCGCAGCCCTATTTCAATCGGTACAAAAATTCAGCCTTTTGGCAGGACGTGTTGATTGGTCGCGTGTTCGAGATTCTTAAAAAGAAGGGCAAGCTCGAGAACACTATTGTGCTAGTGACATCTGACCACGGAGAAGAGTTCAATGACTCCAAACTTAATTATTGGGGACATAACGGAAATTTTTCTCAGGCGCAAATCAAGATTCCGTTGGTCATTCATTGGCCGGGTATGGCTCCTCAGGAATTAAAACACCGTACGACAGCGTATGACGTTAGCGCCACGCTTTTGAAGCGAGTGTTGGGGGTACAGAACGCGACAGAAGACTATAGTGTAGGAACGGATCTATTCCAATTTGGCGGAAGAGAGGCTTTCTTTGTTGGTAGTTACAACGAAGATGCCATTGTGTCCGGGGATGAGGTGTTGCTTATCAAAATGAGCGGAGCGATGCAATCGCACCGACTCAAAGACTGGCAAGAAATTGAATCTTCTGAAGTTAAGAAATGGGTACCGGCCTACCTGCAGATGCGAGGGAAGTATCGCCAATGACGGTTACCAGAACAGAAACTAGGAAATGACAAACAATCTGCGACTCGAAGATGAGGATGGAGAGGAAGTCAAATTGCCCGGACTTCCCCCGAACACGAAAAACTACATGACGCCGGCTTGTTATCGACGACTGTTGGACGAACGCGAACAATTGGTCAATGTTGAACGGCCCAGCATCGTAAATGTCGTTAGCTGGGCAGCAAGCAATGGCGATCGTTCCGAAAATGGCGACTATCAGTATGGCAAACGCCGATTGCGAGAAATTGACCGCCGCATTCGCTTTCTGAACAAGCGAATTGAAAGTGCGGAAGTGGTGGATCCTGCCAGAAGACCGCCTACGGATCAGGTGTTTTTTGGGGCGACTGTGACGTATGAAAATCTGTCAACTGGAACGGAACACACCATCCGTATCGTCGGCATTGACGAAGCGGATCCGGAAAAAGGCGACGTAAGTTGGGTCAGTCCCATTGCCCGAGTGTTTCTCAAACAGCGAGAAGGAGACAGTGTGAAACTACCAACTCCTGCCACAATTGATCATCCGGCTCGGGTGGAAGTGCTGGAAATCATTGCAGTGGAGTATGTATGAGCCGCTGGCCTTACAAAGGGAAACAAGACTAGAAGCCTTTTGACGGAGATTTGATAAGGTTTTGACTGGGGTTTTTCAGAGGTTTTAGAAAATTCACGTACGGGCATACGAAGTGGATTTTCTTATGAAAAACAGCAGATTACCGATCAGTGTGGTCTTGTTGACTCGCAATGAAGAACGCAATGTCAGCGAGTGTCTGCAGAGTTGTGATTTTGCAGAAGAAATCGTTGTTGTGGATGACGATAGTACCGATCAGACGGTGGCAATCGCAGAAAGTATGGGTGCCAAAGTGTTTCATCGGTCTCTTAATGGTGACTGGGGGGCTCAGAAGACGTTTGGAATTCAAAAGGCAACGTGTCCATGGATCTTTTTAATTGATGCAGACGAACGTGTGACGCCGGCACTTCGTGCATCCATACGAGATGTGGTCACTGGAGTAAAGCCGAAACGAGCCTACCTAATCCAGCGAGAAAATCATTTCACATCCGCAGATGTAAAACACGGTTGCCTTCGGCCGGATTGGGTCCTACGACTCCTTCCTCGAGAAGGGGCTCATTCGGTCGGCAAGGTGCATGAAGCTGTCGTGACACCTTTTGACGAGGAAAAGTTAGAGGGAAGATTAAAGCACTTCCCCTATGCTTCATGGGATTCGTACTACCGGAAGATCGAACTCTACAGTCGATTGTCAGCAGACAAGTATCTGTCGGAAGGCAAACACTGCAATTTTGTCAGTGACATTTTGCTGAGACCCTTGTGGGCTTTCTTTAAGGTTTACGTGATTAACCGTGGGTTTATGGACGGAAAACTGGGCTTTATCTTTTCAATGAACCACTGCTTTTACACGATGTCCAAGTACGTGCGTTACTACTACTTGAAAAACTACGGCGGCAAAATTTAACTGAAAAACGAAGGGTTCCCGCGGGAGCCCTCGTCATATTTACCGATCTTCCGACGGCAGGAAAATTCTCTTGTCACCATCGAGACGACGCGCCACATTAAGCACGGTCGGTATACGTTTGAGTGCACGCATGATGTGCATCAAGTGCAGGCGACTCCGAACCTGAATCATTAAATTCAGCGAGTCTTTGCCTTCTTTATTGGGTTCAACATTGACACCTACGATGGCGGAGCCGGCAGAACTGAGTTCCGTTGCAACCGAGGCAAGTGTGGCACGGTCATCCGTGATTTCCAGATCCAACGGAACAAAGAAGCGAGCTTCTTCGGCACTGTCAGACTGCCACGCCAACGACATCCAACGTTGAGGAGCATTTTGACGGCCACGAGCGACATGTTCGCAGTCGGCTCGGTGCACAGACAGACCGTGACCTTTGCGCATGAAGCCCCAGATATTGTCGCCCGGAACCGGATGGCAACAGGTTGCCAACTGTACCGCCATGCCTTCTGTGCCGCGAATGCTGACTGCGGCTTCTCCGGCCGGATGCTCCGGCTTTTTCACCTGAAGTAATGTCTTGATTTGCCCGATGATGCCGGCAGCTGGCATATGCCCCAGACCGATATCCATGTAGAGCTGTTCGCGCGTTCCGATGGAAGCGTCACGCAGAACTTCGTGCCAGATAGGCTCGGGAACCGCCTGAAGGTTGAGCTGAGCTTCTTGGGCTGCCTTTGCTAATACCTTGCGACCCAATGCTTCGGATTCCTCCGGGTTGCGTGTACGAAGGTATTGACGAACTTCGGCGCGGGCCTTGCCGCTGCGCACGAAGCTGATCCATTGCGGATCCGGTTCGGCATCCGGGGCGGTGATGATTTCGACCATATCGCCGTTTTTAAGCGGCGTGGACAGAGGTTGGTTCTCGCCGTTAATGCGGCAGCCGATGGCCTTATTGCCGACATCGGTGTGGATTTGATAGGCAAAATCGACTGGACAGGAACCTTGCGGGAGGCTCACGATCTTGCTTCTTGGCGTAAAGACATAGACGCGATCCGGGAAGAGGTCGATTTTGATGTTCTCAAGGAATTCGCTGCTGTCGGCACTTGTGCGTTGGATTTCCATCAGGCTTTGCAGCCACGACTTCACCATGTTCTGAATGCCGCTTGTATCCATGCTGTCGTTGTAGATCCAGTGCGAGAGAATGCCCATTTCGTCAATGCGGTGCATTTCTTCGGTTCGGATCTGATACTCGACGGGGGTGCCGTAGGGGCCGATGACGGTGGTGTGCAAACTTCTGTAGCCGTTGGCCTTGGGGATGGCGATAAAATCTTTAAAGCGGTTATGAACGGGTTTATAGAGCTGATGCAGGGCGCATAGCGTGAGGTAGCACTCTTCACGCGTGCGCACGATCACGCGAAAGCCGTATATATCCAAAACGTCTGAAAAGGAAGCATGCGTGTCGCGCATGCGGTTGTAGATGCCGTAGATGGTCTTGTCGCGTCCTTGAACTTGAGCAATGATGCCGCACTTGGGCAAAGCGGAACGCGTTTCACGCAGAATGCGTTCCAAAACGGCTTTACGGTTCCCACGCGTAAGAATCACATTTTCGCGCAGAATAGCGTAGCGACGGGGATAGTGATTGAAGAAAGACAGTTCTTGCAGTTCGCGGAAAACGGTATTGAGACCCAAGCGGTGCGCGATCGGCACATAAATTTCAAGTGTTTCCTTTGCAATTCGGCGACGTTTTTCCGGACGCATCACTCCGAGCGTACGAAGGTTGTGCAAACGGTCTGCAAGCTTCACGAAAATCACACGCACGTCGCGACTCATGGCAAGAAGCATCTTGCGAAAGCTCTCAGCCTGGGCGATTTCGTTGGAAGAGAAACGCAGCTTATCGAGTTTGCTTACGCCGTCAACAAGTTCTGCGACTTCCACGCCGAAGCGCTCGACCATTTCAATTTTGGCTACCGGCGTATCTTCAAGCACGTCATGCATCAAACCCGCACAGATCGTTGTTGAGTCCAGTCTCCACTCCGCCAAAATGTTTGCAACGGCAAGGGGATGCGTAATGTATGGTTCGCCCGATTTGCGGAATTGCCCCAGATGCGCATCATCGGCATACATAAACGCTTGACGCACGCGCTCAACGTCGGCTTTGGAAAGAAACTGGCTGCAACGGGCGAGCAGTTCGGAAGAGGTAACGACTTTGGTTACTTTTTCTACGGGAGAAAAGAGCGGGAGATCGGCTTCTTGACCGACAATGTCGTCAGCGCGGGCATCCAGGTAGGCGGCATCGTAGTCGTCTTCGTTGGATTGACCTGCATGAGGATGCTGGGGGCGAATGATGCCGGGGAGCGGTGCAGCCGGGGCTGTTTGAGGGGCGGTAAACAGCATAGGACCTATTCCGGAAAGTAATTGAAAACAAAAAAGCGCCGCCTGTTTTGTTTTATCGGATAGGCAGCGCTTTGATTCGCTTGTGGGCAACGCAACGGTTGTCCGTTGCCAAGTCGATGCAAGATGTTAAGAAACGCGTTCGAGCATTTCACGCGACACACTACCCTGCGCAATTTCGCGCAGAGCGATCACGGTGTTCTTATCCTTTGCATCCACGCGCGGTGCGTGACCGTCATTGAGCTGACGGGCGCGATAAGCCGCGCACAGAACCATTTCAAAACGGTTCGGAATCTTTTTCAAGCAATCTTCAACAGTAATGCGTGCCATTTTTCTTCTGTAAAAATAGGAAGTCGTTGCAGTGGGGTAGAGATCAGACAGGGACGCCGAGCGAGATGAATTGTTCGCGATGGCGCGCGGCCTGATTCTGGAAGTTCAGGCGCGAGGCTGTCACTACGGAGATCAGTTGCGACAAAGCAACGTCAAAGCTGTCGTTAATTATAACGAACTCAAATTCGGGAGCGTGGGCGATTTCTGCGCCGGCGCCCATCAGACGACGCGTGATGGTTGCTTCGCTGTCGGTGCCGCGTTTGTGCAGTCGTGCTTCGAGAGCGTCAATTGAGGGCGGCAAAATGAAAATGCCCACTGTTCCTTCAAATTGAGAACGTACCTGACGGGCGCCCTGCCAGTCAATCTCAAGTAAAACGTCCTTGCCCGCGGCCATGCGCTGCTCAATCCAGACGCGACTTGTGCCGTAATAGTTGCCGTGTACAAGGGCGGATTCCAAAAATTCACCGCGCGCCTTGCGTTCTTCAAATTCATTGACGGAAATAAAGTGATACTCGCGACCATTCACTTCCCCCGGACGAGGTGCACGCGTGGTGTGAGAAATCGAAAGTTCAATTTCCGGGTCGTGCTCCAAAAGCGCCTTGACCAGCGAGCTTTTTCCGGCTCCGGATGGCGCTGTGATCATGAAAAGCCGACCGGCAGGGTGCGGTATGATTGAGGGCGAAGTAGTTGACATGATTGGAGTTCTCAAAAAAAATTTTCTTGATTTTAACCTGTATCAGTAGTTTTTGCGGTTGCTTGCAATAACGTAGATAGTTAAATCTAAGAATGGGAGCTGAGAAATTCATTAGTTTTTATTGGAAGTAAAAATTTGGTTCAACAAAGGGTTTTGGTGAATATTTATTTGATTGATATTCTTCAACATTTTATGAGTGATGTGGCCCTTCTACAAGGATTAATAAATGGTAATAACTGACTTCATAAAATGGAAGCTAGCGGGGAATGGCAATGTTAAAGGAATTTCTATAATGAGTTCCTATGAAACATTGAAATATATAAGAGAGAATCAATGCTCAGTTTGTAGGTATGGTGATGGAGAACTCGCGTTAGTAAAGGGGAGCAAAGGTCCAAAATTTCAGAGGAGGGATCCTTTATTAGCTTCTAGACTGAAGAAAATTTTAGCAAGCAAAGAGTTAAATGATAATATTTTAGTATGTGTCCCATATACATTAACGGAAACGGGAAGAAGAGCATTAACTGTAGAGGCCAAATCCTTCTGGGAAAGATTTGCAAAAAGATTGCCTTTTAGGCTCTATCGTATAATGTATAGGAAAAGATACGGAGATACTCAAATTACACGACCTTATATGGACCTTGAAAAGACTTCTGTGTGCTACGATCATGCCAAAGGCATGTTTGCAGGCTTGCAAGCGTTATGGGGCGGAAAAAAGGTTTTGATAATAGAAGGTGAAAAAACCCGATTGGGGGTAAATAATGATTTGTTCGTGAATTGTAAGAGTATTGATAGAGTCTTGTGTCCTGCGGTGAATTCATGGGATTTTTATGCAGAAATATATAATAAAGTTTTAAAACTTGCGGTAAATTACGAAATCATCTTGATTGCATTAGGGCCAACGGCAACTGTGCTTGCCTATGATCTGGGTAAGGCCGGATATTGGGCAATTGATATCGGTCATCTAGATGTTGAGTACGAGTGGTTTCGTCAAAGAGCTCAAAAGAAAATCCCATTGATGGATAGATATGTTAATGAGGCACCTAGTGAAGTAAATCCCGTGGAGGAAGGAAATGCCTACTATGATCAGGTGATTTGCAAAATTGGGTAATAAATGCTAGCAAGAGGCCTTTGTATTGAAGCAAAAGCTTTCACGTAATTGGTGTTTTTCTCAAAATTTTTGTTTTAGCAATTGCTTAATATATGAAATACCATTTCCCGATCGTCATCATTGACGAGGATTACCATTCGGAAAACGTTTCCGGTCTTGGCATTCGAGACCTTGCACAAGCCATCGAGGCGCAGGGGCAGGAGGTTAGCGCCGTTACCACATTTTCCGATCTCTCGAGTCTCGCGCGTCAGGCGAGCCGTACGTCCGCATTTATCGTGAGTCTTGACGATGACGATTTCTCTGACACGGGCGAGGAAAACGAAGCCATTGCCGAGCTTCGCGCTTTTGTGCACCAAGTCAGAAGCTCGAACCCGGATGTGCCGATTTTCTTGTATGGTGAAACGAAGACGGCGCCTTCGATTCCGAACGACGTGTTGCGCGAACTGCACGGCTTCATTCACATGTTCGAAGATACACCCGAGTTCGTGGCGCGCTACATCGTGCGCGAGGCGCGTCAATATCTCGAAAGCCTGCCGCCGCCGTTCTTCCGCGCATTGACGCATTATGCGGCTGATAGTTCCTACTCCTGGCATTGCCCGGGACACTCGGGCGGTGTGGCATTCTTAAAGAGTCCGGTCGGACAGATGTTCCACCAATTCTTCGGCGAAAACATGCTTCGCGCCGACGTCTGCAACGCCGTGGAAGAACTGGGCCAACTGCTGGATCACACTGGTCCTGTGGCAAAGTCCGAACAAAATGCGGCTCGCATCTTCGGTTGTGACAATCTTTTCTTTGTGACGAACGGTACGTCCACGTCCAATAAGATTGTTTGGAACTACACGGTGGCTCCCGGAGACATCGTGATTGTGGATCGTAACTGCCACAAGTCGATTCTGCACGCTATTACTCTGACGGGGGCCATTCCCGTCTTCCTGATGCCCACGCGCAACCATTACGGAATCATCGGCCCGATCCCGCGTTCCGAATTTGATTGGGAAACGATTCAGGAAAAGATTGCCAAGAATCCTCTGATCAAAAATAAGAGTGCCAAGCCGCGCATCATGACGATCACGCAGTCGACGTACGACGGCATCGTCTACAACGACGAAGTGATCAAGGAGAAGCTCGACGGCAAGGTCGACATCCTGCATTTTGACGAAGCTTGGTTGCCGCACGCGGCTTTCTCGCCGTTTTACAGCGACATGCATGCCATTGATCGCAACAAGCCGCGCACAAAGAAGAGCATGGTTTTTGCAACGCATTCCACGCACAAGCTTTTGGCCGGCATCTCGCAGGCAAGTCAGATTTGCATTCAGGACTCTGAAACGGAAAAGCTGGATCGCTCGAGCTTCAACGAAGCATTCATGATGCATACCTCCACGTCACCGCAGTACGCCATCATCGCAAGCTGTGACGTGGCTGCTGCCATGATGGAAGGTCGCGCCGGCAAGGCTCTTGTGGAAGAGTCCATTGCCGAAGCCGTCTACTTCCGCCGTGCGATGCGCGAAGTCGGTAAGAACTACGACGACTGGTGGTTCTCCGTCTGGGGACCGGAAAAACTTCCGAGCGAAGGCTTCGGCTCACAAAAAGACTGGATGCTGCACGCCAACGAAAGCTGGCATGGGTTCGGTCCCGTGGCAGAAGGTTTCAACATGCTCGATCCCATCAAGGGAACGATCGTGACGCCGGGCTTGTCCGTGGAAGGCGACTTCTCCGAGACGGGTATTCCTGCTGCCGTTGTAACGAAGTACTTGTCTGAACACGGCATTATTGTGGAAAAGACGGGACTTTACTCGTTCTTCATCATGTTCACGATCGGCATCACCAAGGGCCGTTGGAACACGATGGTGACAGAACTGCAGCAGTTCAAAGATGCCTACGATGCCAACTCGCCGCTTTACCGCGTGATGCCGCGATTCCTCTCGGAGTTTCCGCATTATGAAGGCATGGGTTTGCGCGATCTCTGCCAGAGCGTGCATGAGGTCTATCGCAACTACGACGTGGCGCGTTTGACCACGCAGATGTACACCTCCGAAATGATTCCGGCGATGCGCCCGACGGACGCCTATGCCAAGTTCGCGCACGGTGAAATCGATCGTTTGCCGATTGACTCTCTGGAAGGCCGCATTTCGGCCGTGTTGCTCACGCCGTATCCGCCGGGAATCCCGCTCTTGGTACCAGGTGAACGCGTCAATTCCAAGATTGTTGAGTATCTGCGCTTTGCGCGCGACTTCACTCGTCGATTCCCGGGATTTGAAAGCGATGTGCACGGTCTTGTGAAGGTCAAGCAGCCTGACGGAACCATCAAGTACATGCTTGACTGTGTGCGTGAAGACTAATTATCGAAACACAACCTCTTAACGAAAAAAGAAAATGGCTTTGGATCTGGTGATCTTTAATGAAACTCCCGTCACGATTCTCAAGGTGCAGGGAGCCGATAAGTTTTTGGCTCGACTTCTGACGAGCGACGTGACGAAACTTGCCGTGGGCGGTGTGGAGCGATCGGTGGCAATGAATGCGACGGGTGGTGTGCTGGGCACTCCCTGGGTGGCTCGTCGCGCAACGGATGCCTACGAAATCATTCTTGCGGGTGATGAAACCGATGCGTTGCAGGCCTGGATTCGCCAGGTGAGCGTTGCGTTTGAAGCAGAAGTGGGTGTGGAGGCTCTTGCGGGTTTCTACTTTGTCGGCAAGCTTCCGATTGACGGTATCACGCTGCAAGCCGGTCATATGGTTGAAAGCCTTGGCATCCGTTTCATCAATATGGGGTGGATGTGCATGGCTATCGGTCCCGAAGCCAATATCAAGGCCTTGAGTGAAAACCTGATTAAAGCAGGGGCTAAGAAGGGCGAGCAGACCGGATGGGATGCCTTGCGAATCTTTGCTCGTGAACCTGCGGCAGGCCTGGAATTGGATGAAAGTTCAAGCCCGCTGGAAACGGGTTTGGAAGGTGCGTTGAACTTTGACGATCCCGATCGCATTTTCATTGGCCGAGCTTTGACCGAAGCTCGCTTTAAAGCCGGTAATTACGATCGTATGCAACTGGTGGCCTTTGACGTTGCGTTTGATCCGGCGCTTCTCGTTGAAGTGCCTTACATTGTGATCAACGGCATGCAATACCCTTGCACCTCAATTGCTCGAGTTCCCGAAGGCCCCTTTACCGTGGCGTTGGTACGTCTGCCTCAGGAGGTCAAAATCGGTGATCGTGTCCCGGTGGATGTCAAGACGGATCCGCGCACTCACTGTGAAGCTGCTTTGGTGGTGGACAAACAAATCTAACTGAAATGAGCAACATGGCTGCCAGCGTTTTTGAAATGTTCAAGCTTGGTGTCGGTCCAAGTTCGAGTCACACCGTCGGACCGATGCGCGCCGCACTTCTGTTTGTCCAGGAGCTCCAAAAGAAGGAGCTATTGCCTAAGACGGAGCGCGTGGTTTGTGAGCTGATGGGAAGCCTCGGCGCGACCGGTCGCGGGCACGCTACTGATAAGGCCGTGCTTCTTGGCTTGTCGGGCAAGGTTCCGGCAACCGTGACCGGCAGGGAGTCCGTAGAGATCCCGCGAGAAGCTGAAGAAAATCATGTGCTTAATCTTGCTGGGATCAAGCGCATTGCCTTTGATCCCGAGCGCGACATGATTTTCTCGGCTGAGAAGGTTTGTGCGTTTCACACCAACGCCATGGATTTGACGGCACTCGACGCTCAGGGAAACGGTTTGCTGTGCCGTCGTTATTACTCTGTAGGCGGCGGATTTATTGTGGCCGGTAGCGAACGAGACCCAGATGTCCCCAATGAGCCGGCGGCCGTTACCAAGAGCAAGGCTCAGCCGTTGCCTTATGTGTACCGAAACGGTACAGAGTTGCTTGAATTGGCCATTGAACACAATCTTTCGTTTGCTCAGATCGCCCGCGCCAACGAACGCGTGCATCATACGGACGAAGAGATTGACAAAGAGTTGGATGCCGTCTGGGAAGCAATGAACGATTGCATTAACCGAGGGTTAGAAGCGGAAGGCGCCATGCCGGGACCGTTTGCTGTTAAGCGCCGCGCGAAGCACCTGGCGCAACGGTTGGAAAACGTGAACTCCGCCTCCGACCCCTTGTGTGCGCTCGACTGGATCAATGCCTGGGCTTTTGCCGTGGGCGAAGAAAATGCTTGCGGCGGTCGTGTTGTCACAAGTCCCACCAACGGGGCTGCAGGTGTGATCCCTGCAGTTCTTCGTTATTACCGTACATTTATTCAAGGAGCCAGTCCCGAAGGGATTCGCGAGTTTTTGCTCACGGCCGGAGCCATCGGACTCCTCTACAAGAGCAATGCCTCGATTTCCGGTGCAGAGGTCGGCTGCCAGGGCGAAGTGGGTGTTGCTTGCTCGATGGCCGCCGGTGCGCTGGCTGCAGTTTTGGGCGCCAATCCCCGTCAAGTCGAAAACGCTGCAGAAATCGGCATGGAACATTGCTTGGGGCTGACCTGTGACCCCGTGGCTGGGCAAGTGCAAATTCCTTGCATCGAACGCAATGCAGTGGCTGCTGTGAAGGCGGTCAACGCGGCGCGTTTGGCGCTTGCTGGGGACGGAAGCCATTTCGTTAGCCTTGATGCCGTCATGCAGACGATGTTTGAGACAGGAAAAGATATGCAGTCCAAGTACCGCGAAACGAGTCGTGGAGGATTGGCTGTTAATATCGTGGAATGCTAATTTTGTATTGCTGAAAATGAAGGAAATAGTTCACATTGCGTTTTGTGTTGACAGTAAAAATGTGTCGTGTTTGTCCGTTGCTTTGAAATCAATAGCAACTTTTTCTTCGACAAATTTCGCATACGTGGTGCATATAGTTCATGATGGTTTAACATATGTTGAGCAAGGTCTTTTAAGAAGCGTCTGTTTAGATCGTAAAAATTTTTCGTTTGATTTCATTGATGTTGGAGTGCTTGGGGATGTTTTTTCGAAATTGTTTATTAGTTCATACTTGTCAAATGCCACTTATTGGAGATTTGCGCTACCGGATTATTTGAAAAACTTGGAAAAAGTGATCTATTTGGATGCTGATCTTGTTGTATTGGAGGATGTAGCTAACCTATTTTTCCAAGATGTTGAAGATTTGGCTTTGGGGGCTTGCTTAGATTGGGGAGTGGTTTATCCTTCTGCATTTTCTCATTCTACAGATGAGCGAGCAAAATTAGAGAAACTTGGGTATACCGATTTTTCAAGGTATTTTAATGCTGGTGTGCTTCTGCTGAATTTGAAGTTCTTCAGAAAAGAGCAATTGTCTCTTAAACTGTTAAAGTTGGCTCAGGAAAATTCTTTCCATATGCATGATCAAGATGCGCTTAATGTACTCTTGAATGGAAAGTTCAAGGTTTTAGATCATCGATGGAATTTTGCCGTTCACCCGAATATAACAAAGTATGATTGCCAGGTTCAAAAAGAAATTGAAGATTCGATTTCAAAAATGGATATGGCAATTATTCATTATGTCGGTGCAAAAAAACCATGGGCATCAGAAAATGGACCGCTAAGAAAAGTTTGGGTAATGTTTGCGGTTCAGACTCCTTTTTATGTTGGAAAGGTGTTATGCCCTCGATCTGAGGATGAAAGAAAAATACTTGCTTCAAGACCCAAGAAGTGGAGAAAATATAGGAGAAGATTGGAAGAAATTTTTATACCTAAGTTTTTGCATGATTTAAAGAAAAGAATAATTAAGAAATAACTATACGCCACCGGACATAAACCGTGAACGCAAAAAAAATCTATCTCCGCAGCTTCGGCTGCCAAATGAACGACTATGACTCCGCCCGCATCATTGATCTGATGCGAGAGCAAGGGTACGAACGTACCGCTCAGCCCGAAGACGCCGATCTTCTGGTGGTTGTCACTTGTTCGATTCGTGAAAAAGCGCAGGAAAAAACCTTCTCCGACTTGGGGCGTTTAAGAGAACTCAAGAAAGAAAAGCCTTCTATGCGCATTGCCGTGGGGGGCTGTGTCGCCAGCCAAGAAGGCAAACGCATTCTGTCGCGCTCGCCTTGGGTTGACGTGGTCTTCGGACCGCAGACGCTGCATCGTTTGCCGGAACTTCTTGCCGAGCGCGAACGCACGGGCAAACCTCAGATCGATATTGAATTCCCTGAGATCGAAAAATTTGATTGCCTGCCTGCTCCGACTGCCACCGGTGCAACAGCTTTCGTATCCGTGATGGAAGGCTGCAGCAAGTACTGCTCCTACTGTGTGGTGCCTTATACGCGAGGCGAAGAAATCAGTCGCCCGTTGATGGACGTCCTGGTGGAATGTGCACATTTGGCCAGTCAAGGTGTCAAGGAGATCACGCTACTGGGGCAAAACGTTAACGCATACTGTGGTCGCGGCACCGACGGCAATCCCGTGGACTTCGCGACGCTGTTGGAATTTGTCAGCGAAATTCCCGGCATTGAGCGTATTCGTTACACCACCAGTCACCCCAAGGAATTTTCGGACCGTCTGATTGAGGCTTACGGCAAATTGCCTAAGCTCGCCAATCATGTGCATCTGCCTGTGCAAAGCGGTTCCGACCGAATCCTGAGCGCAATGAAGCGAGGCTACACGCACGAGTGGTATTTGGGGCGCATTGCCAAATTGCGCGAAGTGCGTCCCGATATCAGTATTGCGACGGATTTCATTGTGGGCTTTCCCGGTGAGACGGAGGAAGACTTTGCCGAGACGATGCGTTTGATCAAGGAGGTGGGTTTTGATGCGAGTTTCTCGTTTGTTTACTCGCCGCGTCCTGGTACGCCCGCAGCTTCTTACAAAGACGACACGCCGCAAGAAGTAAAGCTCAAGCGACTGCAGCATCTTCAGTCTGTGATTGATGCAAAGGCAACGGAGATTTCACAGTCGATGCTCGGCCGAGTTGAGCGTTGTCTCGTGTTCGGTAAGGCTAAGAAGGGTGAAGGGCTTTTGTCCGCACGAACCGATAACAACCGCGTGGTGAACTTCAAGGGCGACGACTCGCTCATCGGTCAGATGGCCAACATTCGCATCACTGAGGTGTATCCGCATACCTTGGGGGGCGAACTGGCCTAACGACGGTAGGAATATGAAAAAGGACTTGAAAGATTTTGTCTACGTCTTTGAGGCGACGGCAGGCGAACTCGCGATGCTTGTGGGACCTCTGGACGAAAATTTGCGCCAGATCGAAACGGCTTTCGACGCCAAGATCTCTCGCCGTGGAAATCACTTTCGCATTGCGGGCGCCGAGGCGCCAAAAGGCTTTGCGGTGTTGCAAAGCTGCGCGGCTCGCGTGCATGCGGGTGAAGAGATTTCCGTCAACGACGTCCAGATGGCGGTGTTAAGCGAACAAACCGGAACCGACATTGACGACGATGAAGCGTTCATGCTCAAAACCCGTCGCGCGGGACTACAGCCGCGAACGCCCAACCAGAAGAAATATCTGCAGGCCATCATGCAGACCGATGTCGTCTTCGGCGTAGGTCCGGCAGGTACCGGCAAGACTTACCTGGCGGTGGCGGCTGCAGTGGATGCCTACGAACGAGATGCGGTTGAACGCATTATTCTGACGCGCCCTGCGATTGAAGCGGGTGAACGACTCGGTTTTTTGCCGGGGGATCTGGTGCAGAAGGTCGATCCGTATCTGCGCCCGCTCTACGACGCCCTGTTCGATTTGTTCGGCTTTGAAAAGACGCAACGACTCATCGAAAAGCAGATCATCGAGATTGCGCCGCTTGCCTTTATGCGCGGACGAACGCTTAACAACGCGTTTGTGATTCTTGACGAGGCACAAAACACGACGCCCGAGCAGATGAAAATGTTTCTGACGCGCATCGGCTTTGGGACGCGTGCCGTGATTACGGGTGACGCCACTCAGGTAGATTTGCCCAAGGGCGTCAAAAGCGGGCTCACTCACGCCTGCAATGTTCTCGAAGACGTGCGCGGTATTTCAATTGTGCGTTTTACAACCGAAGATGTTGTGCGACATCCGTTGGTGGGTGCCATTGTGAGAGCTTACGAGAAGGCGGAAAAAGAGGCGGAAGCCGCGGCTCGGGAACGTCGAGAAGCAGCAAGGCAAGCCAAGGAAGAACGATATGGCAAAGAAGAAAGCAACGCTTGAAGTTGAATTTGAGCGAACGGACGATACGACAAAGCGCCTTCCCACTCGTGCCGAAATGACGCAATGGATGCTGGCGGCGCTTTCGGTTCCGGCTGCGTTTTGCGTGCGTTTTGTGGGACTTGAAGAGGGCCAAGAACTCAACAAGACTTATCGCAGCAAAGACTACGCCACGAATGTCTTGACGTTTGACTATCAACATGAACCGACGGCGCAAGCCGATATCGTCATTTGTACGCCGGTGTTGGTGAGAGAAGCCAAAGAACAAAACAAGTCGTTTCGTGCGCACCTCGCGCATCTGCTCGTGCATTCGACGCTGCACGCTCAAGGGTGGGACCACGAAACCGACGACGAAGCCGAGGAGATGGAAGCGCGCGAACGGGAAATTATGCGCACGCTCGGCTTTCCGAATCCCTATTCGGACAGGGCTCGCGGGCACTGATTGCCATCGATACCACCACAGAGTTTGTTATCTTCGGGAGTGAACGAATCTATTAAATAGCTATTAATATCTATTAATCTATTAACAGATTGATAGAAGGAGAGCTGTTTGGCAGTATCCGGAAGCCTTGCAGAGGCAGGGTACATGCTACTGATGTAGGACGCATAGAGCTACTCCGGGCTAGCGAAAAACCGCTTCACGAACGGTTACGGAATCGGCGCTGACAGAAATGTCATCGGTACTTAATTCGGCAATTTGGGCTGCAAAAAGTTGCTGTCGTTACGGCAGGGAGCTGTTGCAGCCTACCGAGGCTGGCGCTTTTTTGTGAATTGGCCTGCGCAGCTTCGCCGAATTTCACGTGCTTCCGTATAAGGCTCTAAAATGACGGAATTGATGCGAATTTGATATCGTTTCACGTTTCCAGACTCGCGCTCAGACGCAGCTTAGAAGAACAAAATCAAATAATGACAGCTCCTGCCGAAGATACCCCCGCCGTTCCCCCGCCCAAGCCTCGTTTCGGTTTGTCTCGAGAGGAAAGGGCCAAGCTATTGTCACGACTCAAGCCTGCTGCCGGAGCCGTTGCGCGCGGTCGGACGGCCGAAGAAGCTTCGCGGCCTGCCATTGATCCGCGCTTTACGCGATTTGCAGATTTTCCGGCCTACAAACAGCTGCGCATTGAGAAAAATGTGGCGCAAAGCGCGGGCATCCTCAATCCCTTTTTTCAATGCCACGACGGCATTGCCAAAGCACATACCTCGATCAACGGCGAGACGTTTCTGAATTTCTCGACGTATGACTACCTGGATTTGATGGGGCACCCGGAAATTGCGCAGGCGGCGACGGATGCTCTGGAGCGCTGGGGGACCGGCGCCTCGGCCTCGCGCCTTGTTTCCGGCGAACGTCCTCCGCATCGAGCGCTCGAAAAGGTTCTGGCATCGCTTTACGGCACGGAAGACGCCATGGTGTACGTAAGCGGTCATGCGACCAACGTTTCCACCATCGGTAAGCTTTTCGGGCCCAACGACGTGATCTTTCACGATTCGCTCTCTCACAATTCGATTGTGTTGGGTGCACAGTCAAGCGGCGCACGCCGCATTTCCTACCCGCACAACGATTGCGAAGCTCTGCGCCGTCTTTTGCTGACGCACCGAGCTTCGGCTGAGCGTTGTCTGATTGTGACCGAAGGCGTTTTCTCGATGGACGGCAACATCGCCGATATGCCGGGTCTCGTGGCGCTTAAAAAAGAATTCGGCGCCTTCCTGATGGTTGACGAAGCGCACGCTCTGGGTGTTTTGGGCAAAACCGGCAAAGGGACGGCAGAGCATTTCGGTCTGCAGCCGGGCGACATTGACATCACGATGGGGACGCTTTCCAAGACTTGCTGCACTTGCGGAGGCTATATCGCGGGGTCTGCAGAGCTCATTGAACTTCTGAAGTTCACTTCTCCCGGTTTTGTTTATTCGGTGGGCATGTCGCCTGTGCTTGCCGCCGCTTCGGCCAAAGCGATCGAAATCATGCTGCGCGAGCCCGAACGCGTGCAAAAACTGCAGCACATCAGCCACTTTTTTGTGCAGGAAGCTAAGCGACTAGGACTCGATACCGGTCACGCCGAAGGCTATGCCGTGGTGCCGATCATGCTCGGAAGTTCTCTGTTGGCGGGCAAAGCTGCCACGCGTTTGTTCCGAGCTAAAGTCAACGTCATGCCGATCATCTATCCGGTGGTCGAAGAGGGAGCGGCTCGTCTTCGCTTTTTCCTTTCCGCTGCGCACACCGAAGAGACGGTTCGTCAGGCGCTTTCCATTGTGGCGCGCGAAGTGCAAGCGGCCCGTCAGGACATTGATGCGCAAGTTGGCTGACTCACGTTCGTTTGCTCATGACTGACCGTACTCTTCATCCCGATCCCGCGCCGGAGCCCCGAACGCTTCCCGATCTGTCGGGGCGTTCCTTTTTGCTCCTGCAAGGTCCGCAGAGTGGTTTTTTCCGTGAATTGGCAAAAGGACTCCGAGAAGCGGGGGCGCTTGTCGAAAAAGTCAATTTCTGCGGCGGCGATGTGTTGCTCTGGGGCATGGGGCACGCCTTTTGCTACCGCGGAACGCGCTATGAGTGGCTATCCTGGGTGGGCAAAATTTACCGCGGACGCCACATTACCGATATCTGCGTCTACGGTGACTGGCGCCCGATGCATTGGGAAGCCATTCGCTTGGCCGATACGCTGGGCATTCGCATTTGGGTGTACGAAGAGGGCTATTTGCGCAACTCCTATTCGACACTTGAGGAGTTCGGGGTCAACGGGCGTTCGCGATTGCCGAAAACGGCCGGCGGCATTCGAGCCTTGTCTCAGCAGCTCGGTCCCAACACCACACCCGTCGAACACCATGAAAACGACATTGTTGACAAAGTCGTGCAAGCGATCAAGCATCACGCGGGCAACTTCTTTCTTTGGCCGTTTTTCCGACACTACCGCACGCATCGGCCGAGCAACATCGCTTTTGAACTGATCGGCATTTTGCCGCGCTACTTTTCGCGTGGGCGTCGGGCTCGGCGCGATGCCAAGCGGCTGCGTGAATTTCATGCCAAGCGAGCACCGTACTTCTTTTTCCCGCTGCAGCTTAATTCCGACAGCCAAATTCAACTCTATTCGCCCTATGTGCGCATGCACGAAGCAATTGCCGACGTGTTGACGAGTTTTGCCAAGCACGCGCCGAAAAACACGCATTTGCTGATCAAAAACCATCCGCTGGACAACGGTCTGATCGACTACGACACTTTTGTCAAAGCTTTCTCCTCCGAACTCGGCATTGCCGATCGCGTGACTTTCGTTGACTTCGGAAACACCGGACAGATGGTCGGACGCAGTCTCGGCGTGGTGCTTGTCAACAGCACCGTGGGGATCATGGCGCTGGAAAAAGAGATTCCGGTCTACTGCCTCGGCCACAGCATCTACAACATCGAAGGCTTGGCGCAAAGCTGGCCCTTGGTGAGTCTCAAGGATTTCTGGAAGGCACCCGCGGCGCCCGACAAGAGCTTATTTGAGGATTTTCGCAATGTGGTGGCGCAGTGTGCGTCGGTGGCGGGCAATTTCTACGGTGCCGAAGGCATTCAGGCGGCTGTGAAAAGTTCTTTGAAGCGGTTTGCAAAGCCGCGCCGCACTTCAGATCCCGATCCGCGCTATGCGCCGCCCGGTCTTTTGACGCGCTAGATCTGTGCGATTTGCCGGATAATGCGTCTGAACGCACAAGTTTTTTGCTCCCACGAATCTTGCGTGAGCAAGCAGCAACAGAAGTCGTACTATGGATGAACTGAATCTTCGTTATGCCGTTGCGGACGATCTGGATTTTGTGAGCCGGGTTGTGACGGAAGTCTCCGAAGGCATCGTCGAGTGCCTTTTTGCCGACCTTTTGCCGATGCAGCAGGCAAGCGACGTGTTGCGGCTTGCCTTCGGGCGAAACGTCGCTCCCTATGTGACGGAGAATGTAATTTTGGCCGAGGTCGGAGATCAGACGGCGGGACTTTTGTTCAGCTACAACGCTTGCGAGCAGCAGATTCCGACACTGATGGAAAATTTCCTCACAGCCAAGCGTATCGATCCGGTGCGAGAAGTGCTCACGGCAACGGTCGACGATGCCCTGTGGGTTAATACGTTGTGGGTCAATCCGCAGTTTCGAGGACGCGGTTTGGCGCAATTGCTTTTGGAGGTTGCCGCTGACAAAGCTCGTGACTTGTCGCTGAAGAAAATCGCGTTGCACGCCTTTGCCGAAAACGAAGCGGCTCTCGGTTTGTATCGAAAGGCGGGCTTTGAGGTGCTCAAAGAAGTGACGCTCGGAGCCCCTTTGAGCGCGCGGCATCCGAAGGGCGGTCGCGTACTGAGTAGGACGCTTGATACGCCGGCCTAGAAAAGAAGAGGACGAACCATGGCCCAAACGACTGCCTGTACCCGTCGCGTGGCCGTCACCGGAGCTTCGGGCGGCATCGGCGCGGCGCTTTTAAAGGCCTATGCTGCTCCCGGAACCCGCATCTATGCCTGCGCGCGCAATCGAGACAACCTCGAAGCCAATGCTCGTACGGCGCGTCTGTACGGCGCCGATGTGGTCTGCGAAACGTTCGACGTACGAGACGACGCCAAGCTCATCGACTGGATTGATCGCGTGGTGGGCGACGGGGATCTTGACGTTTTGCTCATCAATCAGGGTGTCTCGGCCTCTGCACAGACGACCGAAAAGGGTTTGATGCCCGAAGCCACCGCCGACATGTTGCGTGAGATTGACGTTAACGCGCGCGCCGATTTGCTGGCCGTCAATGAGGCCGTGCGAAAGATGATCGAGCGAAAAGCCCCGGGACACCATTTCCAGCTGGGCATGGTGAGTTCCATGGCTTCTTTTACGGGGCTGCCCTCTTCACCCGGCTACAGCGCTTCCAAGGCTTGCGTACGGGTCTTTGGACAAGCAATGCGCCGCCTGGTCGCCGAGCACAACATCGGAGTGACGGTGATTTGCCCGGGTTTCGTGGTCAGTCCCATGAGCGAACGGTTTGTGGGCGGCAAACCTCTGATGGTGACGGCCGACGTGGCCGCGCATCGTATCCGTGAGGCTATGGACGCCAATCGCGCGACCTGCGTCTTTCCGAAGATCCTGCGATGGGGTATTGCGCTTTTGCCGCTGTTGCCCGAAGCGCTTCAGGCGGTCGCATTAAAGCCTTTTGACTTTTCGGTGATTCCGGACGCCGAGACGCAGGCGATGCAGGACAAAACGAACAACAACCGCACGGATGCTTAATAGCCATGACGCCGGTTGCTCTCAGTCTTTTCTTTTTCGTTGTCGGCACGTTTTTGTTGTGGCTTGCCAATCGTGCGGCCACGCCCAAGGGCGTAACGTTTGACCAGTCGCTTTCGGTGAATCGCCATCTGGAAGTTGCACCGGTGGCGGTGACGGCCGTTTTGGTCTACTGGGGGCTGACGGCGCTTCTGGCGCGTCCCGTCTCCGTTTTCTGTTTGAGCGTTCTGGGCATTGTCTTGCTTTTAGCCGGCAATGCGCTCAAGGTAAAGCTGTTGGGAGAGGTGCTTCTTTTTTCCGACGTGTTCCTTGCCGGTCACGCCCTGCGTTTTCCGCGCCTGTATTTCGGGTATGTGCCCAAGTGGGTGTGGGCGGTGCTGGCAGTCTTCGTGGTGGCGCTTGCGGGCGAAGTGGCTCAAGAATCTGCACACGAATCCCTTCGCGTGCTTGCTCTGGTGTTTTTTGGGGCGGGCGTTGCTTTTACTTGGACGGGACTGAAATTTTTGGTTGGACAAGCGGACGCTTTTCTTTCGGCTAACCCGCCTGTTTTTCGGGCTCAGATTGATGCGGCGCGTTTTACTCCCTTCGGGGCCGCGCTCGTGCATTTGGTGAGCTTTCTGGCTCGAGCCGAAACGATACGCCGGCGGTTTAACCTAAATGGCCGTGAAACCGAGTGTTCAGAGTCGACATCCAACGCGCACGAGAATGGGGTCAAAGCACAAAAAGCCGACCAAACGCCGCGCCATTTTGTGCTCATTCAGGCTGAAAGCTATTGTCCGGTTGCCGAGTTGCTCAACCGACCGAGCACGACGCCGACAATTGACGCGTTGCGCACTCAGGGACCGGGCGGCAAGCTACTTCTGGATTGGCGCGGTGCCTATACGATGCGCACGGAGTTTTCCGTTTTAACGGGACTCGAAACCACGTCGTTGGAGGCCTACGCGTTTGATCCGTACCAGCTTGCTCGTCGCATTCCGATGGCTTCGCTCGCTCGAGACTTCAAGGCGCGAGGATACGACACGGTAGCCTGGCATCCCAACGACGGTCGCTTTTTCGATCGCTTTGCCGTGATGCCCCATTTGGGCTTTTCTCGACTGATGGATATTGCGGCATTTGCTGATTTGCCTCGCGAAGGGCACTACGTTGGCGACAAGGCGCTCCTGCAAAGAGCCGCGCAATTTTTGGCGACTTGTACAAAGCCCACGTTTCTTTTCATTGTCACGATCGAAGCGCATGGCCCTTGGAGCGGCACCTCCCAAGAGCAACTCGCGGAGTATGAGGAGCACCTGCGCCATCTCGACGAGGGCGTGGATGAACTTGTGAAGTCATTGAGCCGCTCGCATCCCGGCAGCACCGTGGCGCTTTACGGAGACCATCTGCCGAGTCTTGCCGTGTTGCGCAAAGCTTCTCCCGCCACGGCATGGTTTGCGCATCGTTGCGGCGCCGAGTCGAGTGCGTCCGAACACGCGACGCCGCAGGACTTGCCGGCGCATCAAATGCGCGACACACTCCTGCGGCTGCATACGAAGCCTTAAGCGGAGGCGTTTTTCTGTGAGGCGTTGAGCGAAGCCGGAATTTCCACCGTGAAGGTCGAGCCTTCTCCCAGACGACTTTCGATGTGCATCGTTGCGTTAAGGTGAATAAGCACATGCTTGACGATGGCCAGTCCCAGGCCCGTGCCGCCCGTGTCGCGTGAACGGGATTTGTCGACGCGATAGAAGCGCTCGGTGAGCCGCGGAATGTCTTTTTCGGCAATGCCGATGCCGTGGTCGGTGACGCTGATTGCAATGGCGCCGTTTTCCTTGACGTGCCCGGCCAATTTGATGATGCCGCCGGACGGGGAATACCGCACAGCGTTGGTCATGAGGTTTACGACGGCGCTGCGCAGTTCATCGGGCCAGCCGTGCACGGACATATTGGCGGCGATATCGGTTTGCACCGTGTGCGTTTTGACGGCCATGACGCGAATTTCTTCCGCAATCGTATTGAGCATGCTCGAAAGGTTGATGATTTCGGAGGGCTTGGTTTGCTCTTCGTTTTCCAGGCGAGAAAGCGTGAGCAAATCGTTGATAAGTCGCTGCATGCGACCGGCCTGCTCACGCATGAGGTGCAGGTGAGAAGCCTGAAGTTCCAGTTTGGTCGGAGTCTTTTCGTCAATGCCGTTGAGCGCCATATCGAGAAAACCCGAGAGCACGGTCAGAGGCGTTCTGAGTTCGTGAGAAACGTTGGCGACGAAATCACGCCGCATCGCGTCAAGTCGCTCTTGCTCGGTCACGTCGCGTGCAATCAGGATGCGGGTTTTGCGATCTACGTCCACGAGGCGGATCTCGTTGGCGGTATTGGGCGACTTGGTGCGCAGGATGTAGGGGGAGGCAAAGTTGCCGGACTTGATGTAGTTCTGCAGTCCCTCATCGGAAACGAAGGCCAGAAGGTGGCGACCTGCGTCGTCTTCTCCTTCAATGCCGAAGATTTTTTCGGCGACATCGTTGCACCACGTCACCGACCAGTCTGATTTTACGAGTACGATGCCCTCGGGCAGCGCGGCGAGTGTTTTGCGGTAGCGTGCTTCGCGTTCGGTCAGGCGGCGTGTGTTTTTCTCAAGTTGTTTGCGGCTTTTGGCGATGCGATAGAAGATTTCGCTCCAGACGCCCGAGCGCACCGACGGCGTATCGGGCAGTCCCGGTTCTTCTAGCCATTGCGCAAGCAGCGCAATGTAGTTGAGATGCATGAAGATCTCAAGAAAGAGACCCAATATCAAAAGGCCGAAGCCCCAGACGGGACTGGCAAGCCCGGCAATGCCCAGGCAGACGCAGCAAAGCAGGATGAGCCGGAACACGACCGGCGCCATTAATTTCAAGCGCTTGACCATGGCGGAATCACTTTTCAGACGGCGTCGTTGGCGCGATAACCCAGACCGCGGACAGTTTCGACCAGGGAGGCCGCCGCCGTGCCGGCCAATTGTTTACGCAGGCGAAGAATGTGTACGTCGACCGTACGCTCGTCAAGTTCGGTTGAATCGTCCCAGACTCGGGACAAAAGTTGTGCGCGCGAATAGACGCGGCCCGGTGAAGAAGCCAAAACGAGAAGCATCTTGAACTCGATCACGCCGAGTTTGACGGGTTCGCCCTGAACCTTGGCAGAAAAGCGCGCCTCATTGATGGTAAGCGGTCCGCAGGTGACCGTTTTTTCGGCTTCGGCGCCGCCGCGGCGCAGAACGGCGCGTATGCGGGCGATGAGTTCGCGCGGCGAGAAGGGTTTGACGACGTAGTCGTCGGCGCCGGCGTCGAGTCCGGCGACTTTGTCGCTTTCGGTACCGCGGGCCGTGAGCATGATCACGGGCACGGCCGCGTAGCGCTCGTCGCGCTTGAGTTTGTCAAGCCACTGCAGCCCCGAGAGGTCGGGCAACATCCAGTCCAGAAGAATCATGTGGACGCGGTTTTGAGAAAGAAGGTCGCTTGCTTCCTGAACGCTTCCGGCTCGCAATACGGTATAGCCGGAGGATTCGCAGGCAAAACCGATCAGTTCTCGGATTGCCGGTTCGTCTTCAACAACAAGAATGGTCTCAGCCATGGTTGATTTTTCCTCGTACGCGCTCGTGCGCGTGTGCGTGTGTTTGTTTTTTGTTATGCGCTGATGTCGCTTACAGTGGAAAATTATGTCGGATTCGTGACAAGGACGTGACAAGAACCGCAAAAGTGTTCAGAAATGCTTTCAAAGGGCGGCGTTGCTTCGCGCAGTAGTTGCTTTTGGTTATCGTCGTTGCGCTAACGCAAAAGAGACTCTATTTGATTTGTCCTATGGCAAAAAAGTTCAATTTTTGTGAAATGCGGAAATTCTTTATTAAAAACAAAGACTTGCGCATTTGTATAGCTTGTAATAAGCCTTGACTTGTCGCAAAAGTAAGGGTTTATACCAGCCTCGCGAATGCTTTCTTCGGTCTAAATTAAGCACTGAGACGTTGAAACAGTTTGTTTCAACGCTGCAGTGCGTGACGTGTGGACTTTGGACACAACCAGGGGCTGCCCGTTCTCAGCGAAGAAAAATTTCAAATGGAGAGCTGTTATGGCAGATAAGAAATCCTCCGCGTGGACCAGCTTGCCGATGCAGATGATGCTCGGTCTGGTGCTGGGTGTGATTGTCGGCGCGTTTACCAACCCCGAATTCGCGCAGACCTGGTTCCGTCCGCTGGGCGACTTGTTCATTCGTTTGATCCGCATGGTGGTCGTGCCTCTGGTGTTCGCCACCTTGGTGGCCGGTGCCGCCGGTATCAGCGACGTCTCGAAACTCGGCCGTGTTGCCGTTCGTACGCTGGTGCTCTTTATGGTCACGTCGGCCATCTCCGTGATCTTCGGCCTCGTGATCGCCAACATGATTGATCCGGGCGTGGGCGTGACGCTCTCGACCGAAGGCCTGAAGGCCGCTCAGGTCAATGCCCCGAGCTTTGTGAAGACGTTGCTTGAAATCGTCCCGATCAATCCGATGGAAGCCTTCGCCAAGGGCTCGATTCTTCAGATCATCTTCTTTGCCATCATGTTCGGTTTCTGCTTGAATGCGATGGGAGAGAAGGGCCGTGCAATGTACGAGTTCTTTGACGTCATGGGCCACGTGATGATCCGCATGACCAACATCGTGATGCGTTATGCTCCGATCGGTGTGTTCGGCTTGATGGCTGCTGTTGTTGCGCAGCACGGCATTGCGGTTCTGCTTCCGTTGGGTAAGCTCATCCTTTCGAGCTTTATTGCCACGTCGTTGCTGATCATCATCATCTACATCCCGTGGGTTAAGTTCTGGATTCGCATTCCTCTTGGCCAGTATTTCAAGGGTATCTTCGAACCCTGGCTCATTGCCTTCACGACTTGCTCGTCAGCTGCCGCTATGGCTTCCAACCTCGTGGCTTCCCGTCGTTTGGGTGCGACCAACGCTATCGCTTCCTTTGCCGTTCCTCTGGGTAACACGATCAATATGAACGGTACCGCCGTTTACATGGGTGTGTGCGCGGTGTTCGCTGCTCAGATTTACGGCTTGCCGCTCACTTTCACCGATCAGGTGATCGTGGTTATCACTGGCGTGTTGGCTGCTATCGGTACTGCCGGTGTTCCTGGTGCGGGTCTGATTATGTCGACTTTGGTCTTTACGCAGATCGGTATTCCGCTTGAAGTGATCGGTCTGATTGCTGGTGTTGACCGTATTCTCGACATGATCCGTACGTCCATCAACGTGGTCGGTGACTCGACGACAGCTCTGGCGGTTTCCCGCATGGAAGGCGAACTCGGTTCCGAACCGTTTGACGAAGACGAAGCGAAGTAGTCTGACTTCCTTTCCCTCGGACTCCCGATTTCGGGAGTCCGTTAGCACAAAAGTCCGTGAGTCTTAATTGATTTGCGGGCTTTTTTGTTTACCGATGTTTGGACAATCAGGCAAAAACTTGAACCTTTCAGGTGGTTGACTGAATTTGGGGTGCGCTATCCTCACCTTGAAACAGGGCCGGAATGCCGGCTTTATAACTTTTCTGTGAGGTGTTGACCATGCATTCCTTTGAACTTTATATGCCCACGCGTCTTGTTTACGGTGCGGACAGCATCGAGAAACTGGCTGCAGCGGCTGCTCCCTACGGCAAACGCGCGCTGATCACCTACGGTGGCGGCAGCGTGGTTCGCAGCGGCCTGCTCGAGCGCGTCAAGAAGGCGCTGGCCGGTTTTGAGGTGGTGAATTTTTCCGGCATCGAACCCAATCCCCGCGTGAGCTCTGTCAACGCCGCAGCCAAACTGGCCCGTGAACAGAAGGTTGACTTTATTGTGGCCGTGGGCGGGGGTTCCGTGATTGACGCCTCGAAGGCAATTGCCGCAGCCGTTAAGTATGAGGGCGACGCCTGGGATCTCGTCAAGGACGGCAGCCTCATTAAGGACGCTTTGCCGCTCTTTTCGGTGCTCACGCTTGCGGCGACCGGCAGCGAATACGATGCGCCGGGCGTGATCAGCAATATGCAAACCAATGAAAAACAGGCGATCTCCTCTCCGCTGCTTTTCCCGAAGGCTTCTTTCTGCGACCCGTCTGTGAGCGCAAGTGTTCCGGCATGGCACACGGCAGCGGGCGCTGCCGACATCATGTCGCACACGTTTGAACAGTATCTGGTAAGCGAAGGCAACGACGTAAGCGACGGCTTCTGCGAAACGATTCTCAAGACCGTGATCAAGAACGCACCGATTTGCATTAAGGACCCGACCAATCTCGAAGCACGCTCCGCAATGATGCTCGCGAGTTCCTTCGGCTGCTGCGGCCTGCTTGCGATCGGCAATATGCCCTCACCGTGGCCGTGCCACGCCATCGAACACGAAATTTCGGCCTGGCATGACATCACGCACGGCGTGGGTCTGGCAATCATCACGCCGCACTGGATGCGCTACAGCCTGAACGAAAAGACGGCGCCCCGCTTTGCGCAGTATGCCGTTAACGTTTGGGGCATGGATCCCAAGGGCGATGTGATGGAATTGGCCAATGCTGCCATTGATAAAACCGCGGAGTTCTTTGCGTCCATCGGTATTCCGCAGCGACTGAGCGAAGTGGGTGTGGACGACTCTCATTTTGAAGCGATGGCCGATCACATTCCGACGTGCTGGTGGCCGCTGTCAGGAGCATTGCGTCCGATCGACAAGGCCGGCGTGATCGAAATTCTGCGCGCTTCGCTCTGATCGAACTGAGCTGATTCAAACAAAGCGGCCCGAGAAGAAAGGTATCTCTCGGGCCGTTTTTCTTGCGGGGCGCCGGACAGACGCCTCGCTGGATGACGATGCTCTATTAGCGACGGATCAGCAGGATGGGAACGTCGCCCTGAGCTGCGATACGAGTGGCAGTCGAGCCCATCACGGCGCTCTTAAAGCGTCCGTAGCCGTGGCTACCCATCACCACCAGGTCGAGCTTCTTTTTCTTCGCAAATGCAGCGATTTCGTCGCCCGGGTTGCCCACGAGGCAAACTTCCTTGGGCGTGAGACCGGCTTTGGCAAGAATCGGACGGATCGGATCGACGGCTTCACCGAATTCCTTCTTCTGCAGTTCGAGAACTTCGCTTTCGGACAGTGCCGGAAGTGCCATGCCTGCCATGTCGGGCATCACGGCGCCGGCGTAGTCGCTTGCGACGTTGATCAAATAGAACGAAGCGCCTTCACCGAAAAGTTCTTTGTGACGCACGAGGTACTTGACGGCAGCCACGCCGAACTTGGAACCGTCGACAGCAATGCCGACGCGCATGGCGTCCGTTTCGGGAACGGCCTTGTTGCGCACGATCAGAATCGGGTTCTTGGTGCGGGCGAGAACACCGTTTGTCACGGAGCCCAGGAAGAGGCCAGCAAGAGCGGTGCGGCCGCGCGACCCCATGATCACCAGATCGGCGTCAAGCCGCACGGCTTCTTCGGCAATTTTTTCGGAGGGATCGCCCACCATAAAGGCTTCGGTCACCGTGATGTGCTTGTCAGACAGGAACTTGCGTGCCGGTTCGAAGATTTTTTCGGCTTCTTCTTCGTAGTAGCGCGTGAGCGAATCCTTGCCGACCAAGCGTGCCGCGCGGGCGGGCAGAGGATCGAGCACGACCAGAAGCTCGATTTCGGGGGTGTGACCCAGAAGAGACGTGCGGGAGGCTACAAAGGACAGAGAGTTTTCGCTGTAGCTGCTGCCGTCGATAGGAACGAGAATTTTCATACGTCTATTTCCTTTGTTCTTTCTTGAGTGCGGCGCCCGAAAAGCGTCGAGCTCACAATGTGAAGAAAAAACCGAAACGGTTTGGTGCGGACTGTGGTTGCTCGCTCACCAAAATACCTTATTCGATCATAGCGCAGTTATAAACAGATGCGGCGGCGCATGGGGTGTTTTTTCCGGCCGCCGCGTCTGGCGACTGCGCGCTTTAGGGGTTATCACTTGCGAATGAGCATCACCGGCACTTCGCCTTTGGCAAGAAGTCGCATTGCCGTTGATCCGAGCACAGCGCTCTTGAAGCGCCCGTAGCCGTGAGTGCCCATCACCATCAAACTGAGCTTCTTTTTCTTGGCGACTTTGGCAAGTACGTCACCCGGTGTGCCTTCGACGCAAACCTTCTCATATTCGATGCCGGCCTTGTCAAGCATCGGTACGATATCTTCGGCGGCTTCTCGGTAAGTCTCTTCCTTGATGGCCTCCAGATCCGTGCCTTTGAGCGGTTGCGGCGCACCGGTGGAGACGCCAGCAAGAAGCGTGAGACTGATGTCGCTTGTGACGTGAATCAGATAGAACTTGGAGTCCTTTCCGAAGAAGTCGAGATTGTTGAGGATGTAACGCACGACGGCTTTGCTCTGCGGCGAACCGTCAACGGCGATGCCTACACGCATGCCGTCCTTTTTCGGAATCAGGTCGGAGCGAACAATCAACATCGGCACCTTGGTGCGAGCGAGCACACCGCGCGTGACGGAGCCGAGGAAAAGCCCCTTGAGGCTCGAGCGGCCGCGCGATCCCATGACCACAAGATCGGGCTTGGTGCGATCGACTTCGTCGGCGATACCCTCGGACGGATCGCCCACGACGTAGACTTCCTCAACAGGAAGGTCTTTGCCTTTGAGGAATTTGCGGATGGGCTTGAAGATCTTTTCAGAACAATCCTTGTAATAGCCCTCAAGTGTTTCACGCTCGATAAAGCGCAGGGCGCCGGCCGGAATCTGCGGCACGACGGAGAGCATTTCGATTTCGGGCGAGCTTGCAAGGAAGCCTTCACGCGAAGCAAGGAATTCAAGTGCGTGGTCGGTATAGATGCTGCCGTCAACGGCAATCAGGATTTTCATAAGCACCCCTTCTCAAGCGTCGGGGCTTATTGGCTGCAGCTAGTTTTGAGAAACAAACTCGAAACAGTGATAGCCGCGCCGGATAGCCTCATCGTGACGCCTTCTGTCGAGTTGATAAGCGAAAAGTTTTCTCTTTTTCTATTTCGATATTAGCGCATCACGCGGGTTTTGCAAGCAAAACACGAAGAATTTGAACACGGGCCGAATCTGCGCAACAAATGAAGTTTGATACGGAACTCGGCCTTCTGTCAGTGGAAGGAAATGCTGAAACAGCTCAAGAGAGGTTGATCACATTGCTGAAAAGCAGATTGGTCGAAAATGTGTTGAGCAAACGTCGTGTGGAGACATTTTCGTAAAAATCGCTAGTGGACTAGCGAAATTTACTTTTTTATCTGCGTCATGACTGAATCAGTTGACAGATTTTCGGCTTTTGCCTGATCTGGTTGACATCTTTTCAGGAAAAACCTGAAAAGATTGATAGAGAACGGATCGGTTGGGAGAAAAGAAAAAAACAGCAGGCAGCGCCGAAATGACAACGCTGCCCGCATGAAAGGTCGGTTAGTTTCTGAGACTGTGAATCGGAGCCGGGATGCGACCGCCGAAGTCAATGAATTTCTGCGAGTCACCGCCCGGGACGCGAATGATAGAGGCTTCGCCGAGAAGGCCGCCGAATACTGCGACGTCGCCGACCGTCTTGCCCGGCACCGGGATAATGCGCACGGCTGTGGTCTTGCTGTTGATCATGCCGATGGCGGCTTCGTCGGCAATCATGGCCGAGATGGTTTCGGCAGGCGTATCGCCCGGAATAGCGATCATGTCAAGCCCCACCGAGCACACACAGGTCATGGCTTCGAGTTTTTCCATTGTCAGAGCGCCGGAGCGAGCAGCGGCTTCAATGGCACTGTCTTCACTTACCGGAATGAAGGCACCCGACAAGCCGCCGACGTGGCTTGATGCAAACACGCCGCCTTTTTTCACGGCGTCGTTGAGCATGGCGAGGATGGCTGTCGACCCCGGAGCGCCGATCGAAGACAGCCCCAGCGTCTGGAAGATTTCACCCACGCTGTCGCCGACGGCAGGCGTCGGAGCCAACGAGAGATCGGCAACGCCGAAGGGAATGTTCATGGCTTTGGCTACGCCGCGGCCGATCAGTTCACCCACGCGCGTCACTTTGTAGGCGGTGTGCTTGATGACTTCGGCAATTTCCGAGAGAGTGAGTTTACGGCCGGATTCTTCAATGGCGCGCTGCAGTGCTTTGTTGACAACGCCGGGGCCCGAGACGCCGACATCAATCACCACATCGGGTTCGCCCACACCGAGATAGGCACCCGCCATAAACGGCACGTCCTGAGGAATGTTGCAGAACACAACGAGCTTGGCGCAGCCGATGCCGTCGCGGTCGGCCGTTGCATTGGCTGTTTCCACGATTTTTTGGCCCATGAGGCTTACGGCATCCATGTTGATGCCGCTCTTGGTCGAGCCCACATTGATCGAAGAGCAGATGCGATCGGTTGTGGCCAAGGCTTCAGGCAGCGCATTGATGAGATTGCGCTCGCCCGGCGTCATGCCTTTTTCCACCAGGGCGCCGAAGCCGCCGACGAAGTCCACGCCGACTTCTTTGGCGCATTCGTCGAGGATGCGGCAGACGCGCACCATTTGATCGGTCGAAAATCCTGCGCAAACCGTGCCGATGGCCGATACGGCGATGCGCTTGTTGACGACGGGAATGCCGTAGCGGTCGCCTACGCCGTTGCAGGTTTCCACCAGACGTTTGGCGTACTTGAGGATCTTGCTGCGCACTTTAAGTTCGAAGACGTCGAAATCGTGGCTTGCGCAGTCAAAAAGGTTGATGCCGAGCGTCACCGTGCGCACATCGAGATGCTCGCTGCGAAGCATATTGATAGTCGAAAGGACCTCGCGTTCAGTCAGCATGTTTGTTTGGCTCCGTTTTGAAATTCGAAAAAAATGCGATCGCCTCAGATGACGGTGACGCGATGGACGGCTTCAAAGATGTCTCGGTGTTGCATGGTAAGCGACAGGCCGAGCGACTTGGCGCGCTCCAGAAGCACGCGATGCAGGCTGCGCGTATCGAGATCCGTGGGGATTGAGACTTCAAAAACCTGCATGGAGCTTCCTTCGCCAATCGGGAAGGCTCGCATCGAGGAAATGTTGATCTGTTGTGCGCCGAAGATATGAGAGAAGGTCGCGACGATGTCGTTTCGGTCCGGCCCGTAGACAGAGATCACGAAAGGTTCACTTGGCACCGGTTCGCCCGAAGGTTCTTCGTAGTCGCGCGTGACGATGGTCAAGCGCATCTTTTTGAGGGCGACTGCCTTTTCAATTTCCGCGTTGAGCGTTTCGTTGGAGAGTTCCTGCGGCTTATCCACAAGGTAGATGCCGGCGAATTGTTCGTGAAGGGTTGATTGGGTCATTTCACGGATGTTGCAGCCCAGACGAGTGATCACAGAAGAGACGCACGCAATGACGCCGGGTTGATCCAGACCGATGACGGCCACTACAACCTCATGGTTAGACATGAAAGATGCTCCTAAAAAGAGGTGAGGAGAGTGAAAGCTTTCCATGCAGGAAGACTCCGGCACGGTGATGCAGTCAGAATACCACAGGCCGACAGGAGCAAAGGTCGCGGCAGGACACAGCGCGAGGAAATCAGGAGGCCGCCAGGCGAGTAAATGCGGCGTGCGCGTTGCGTGTGCTCAGGGCCGACGTTTCCTCAAGAGAGAGACCTCGGATTTGCGCGGCAGCTTCAAGGACTTCGAAAAGATCGACGGCTCGGGCAATTTGAGCGCCTTGCGCGCGGCGGTTTGCCGTGAGCATAAAGGGCGCATCGGTTTCCAACACGAAGGCCTCTTCAGGGAGCCTGGCAAACACCTCGCGAATGCGTTTGGATCCGGGATAAGTCAAAGAAGGACCGAAACCGAGCTTAAAACCCATGGCGAGGGCTTGTTGTGCCTGTTCGTAGGAGCCCGCAAACGCGTGCAGTACGCCGGAAACCCTAGAATGTTTCAAAAGCGGTAAAACATGCTGTAGCGCTTTGCGGCTGTGTACGCTCACGGGCAGTCCGGCTTTTGCAGCAATTGCGAGCATGCGCTTGAAAAGTTCCATTTGTGAGTCAAGCGGCAGAGCGCAGGCTTGCGGATAGAGGTCAATGCCGATTTCTCCCACGGCACACAAAAGGGGATCTTTTTGAGCTTCAGAAATCGCTACTTCAAGGGATCGAACTTCTTGCGCGACCTGTTTTGGGGTTTGGAGAAGCAAAGGATGAATGCCCAGCGCATAGCCGAACTGCAGTTTGCAGGCTGTGCGTTGCACGGCCTCAAAGTCGCCCGAGTGCGTGGCGCAGACTAGTGCCTGCACCAGTCCCCGCTTTCGTGCCTGCAAGATGTCGTCATCCGCAAAGGACGATTCGGCGAAGTGACAGTGCGTGTCGATAAGCGGGAACATGGCGGATTGCCTGCAAAATCAAACGCCGGAGACTTCTTCGATGACGCCGGCGGCCAGGCGCAGCACCCGATCGCAACGCGAGGCAATTTGCAGATCGTGCGTGACGATGACAACGGCCGTGCCTTTTGCCTTGGCGGTCTTGACCAAACAATCGAAGACCTCCAGTGCCGTGTCTCGATCGAGATTGCCGGTGGGTTCGTCGGCGAGAATGCAGGCCGGATCCGCCACCATGGCGCGTGCAATTGCGGTGCGCTGTCGTTCGCCGCCCGAGAGTTGACTGGGCAGATGAGTGAGGCGCTCTGAAAGTCCCAGCACGTCCAGCGCGACCTTGGCTTTGGCAAGCGCTTCTTCTTTGGGGGTGCGTCGAATCAAAAGAGGCATGGCGGCATTTTCAAGCGCCGTAAATTCGGGCAGCAGATGATGGAACTGATACACGAAACCCAGCGAACGGTTGCGCATGTCGCCGAGAGCCTTGTCCGAAAGTGTTCCGATGTCCTGCCCGCATATGAGAACGCGCCCGCTGTCGGGCACATCCAGGCCTCCCAGAATGTGCAGCAGGGTCGACTTGCCCGAACCGGATGCGCCGACGATGGCGAGTACCTCGCCGGGGGCCGCCGCAAACGTCACGCCGGAAAGAACGTCAATGGAGTGTCCCGTACCGTCGGAAAAGCGTTTGCAGACGGCTTGAGCTTCAATAGCGTACTTATTCATAACGAAGCGCCTCGGCAGGACGCGTGCGGGCGGCACGCCAAGAGGGATAAAGCGTTGCAATCAGACTCATGGCAAAACTCAGAACGGCAATGGGAACAATGTCGCTTGCGCGCGGGTCAGACGGCATGGAACTGATGAAGTAGATTTCCTTGGGCAGGAATTCGACGCCGAGGATGCCTTCGATAAAGGGCACGATGACGTCCAGATTACAGGCGATCAGGAGCCCCAGACTGACACCGACGGCAACACCCGTAAAGCCCACAATGCTGCCCTGAATCATGAAAATGCGCATGATTGCGCCGGGACTAGCTCCGAGTGTGCGCAAAATGGCAATGTCGGACTGCTTTTCCGTCACTGTCATCACCAGCGTCGAAACCAGTCCGAAAGCGCCCACCAACACAATCAAAAAAAGAATGATCGACATCATGGTTTTTTCCACCTGAACGGCTGCAAACCAGGTGCGGTTTTGCATGGTCCAATCGGTGGCGTACCAGCCCGAGGGCAAATGCTGACGAATGGAGCGCACGACAGCCGGAGCTTCGTTCATGTCGGAAAGCTTCAGTCGTATACCGGTGGCTCCGCCCGTACGAAAGAGCGTAGCGGCGTCTTTGACATTCATTACGCATAAAGTGCTGTCGAATTCGTAGTGCCCTGAATCAACGAGTCCCATCACCGTCATCTGCTTCATGCGTGGCACGAAACCGGCGGGGGTGACATTGCCTTTGGAGACGATAAGCGTGACTTTGTCGCCGGGACCGACGCGAAGCTGGCGTGCGAGATCACGCCCGAGAATAACGCCGAAACTGCCTGCCTTGAGATTGTCGACCGAACCCATGCGGACGGCCGACGGGATGTCGCTCACCGACGGTTCGGCTGCCGGATCAATGCCGCGAACCATAGCGCCTTGAACGCCCGCGCCGGCCGAAAGCAAAGCCTGGCCGGAGACAAAAGGCGCGCCTGCGACGATGCGGCTTTCGGCGGTTTTAAGCGTGCCGAGTGTGTCCTGCCAGTTGCCGACACTGCCCGCGAGGTTATAGACCTCGGCATGGGACAGCACGGAGAGCATGCGGTCGCGTACTTCCTTCTGAAAGCCGTTCATCACCGAAAGCACGATGATGAGTGCCATGACGCCCAGGGCGATGGAAGCGACCGAAATGCCCGAAATAAAGCTCATGAAACCGTCTTTGCGACGGCCGCGTCGACCGGCTCTCGTGTAGCGCAGTCCGACGGCAATTTCAAACGGAAGAGCCAAGATGTTTTCTCGCGAATAGGGTTATTGTTCTAGCGCAACGTCCACGGGAACGGCGCCCAGTTTTTCAGTGAGGACCGACGACGGGATGCCGACGATGTAGCCGCGACGGCCGCCGTTGATAAAGATTTCCGGCAGCTCAAGAATCGTTTTTTGAACGTACACGGGCATTTTCTTGCGGGTGCCGAAGGGGCTCGTGCCGCCAACCATGTAGCCGGAATTGCGCTGCGCTTGTTCCGGTTTGCAGGGTGTGACACTCTTGCAGCCGATTTGTCGGGCGAGATTTTTCGTCGACACTTCACAATCGCCATGCATGAGAATCACCAGAGGTTTGGCCGACTCATTTTCCATAATGAGCGTTTTGATGGTGGCGTGCTCGTCAAGCCCCAGGGATTCGCTAGCCTTGTGCGTGCCGCCGTGCTCGACATAGTCGTAAGAGAATTCTCGAAACGTCACCCCGTGGGCTTTGAGCCATTCGGTTGCAGGGGTGGCACTTTCATGTTTGGCGTGCTTGGCCATCGGTCACCTTTCTTTTCAGAGAGAGAAGTCCGCCAGACGCAGCCATTGCGCGACGGCAGCGAGCTCTGGTGCGCCCAAATAGGCCTGCGGACGGAATGTTTCGGGCTTAAGAATATCGAATCCTTCCAGCTGAGCGGAAGCGCACACGCGGTGACAGCCGATCAGAATCGGAAAGAGGTTGTGTGCGAGCGCTTGTCCGACGGCGCGGGCGGCAGCCGGATTGCCTGCGGTTTGAGCCACCTGCGAATAGCTCATCCATTGCCCCGGTTCAATGCGGCTGACGATGTCGAGCACACGGCGCGTAAATTCCGGTAGTTTGCGAAAGGCTTTCGTTCCAAAAAGCGTTTCGCGCAGCTCCTCAGACGTGGCTTGCGGCACACTGAGTACAGCTTCGAGCTGTTGCATCACGTCTGCAATGGCTTGCGGGGCCGGTGACGGCTCCTGTATGGAGTCAATCGTCGGATAAATGCGCGCGAGTTCACCGTTTTCTTCCCAAAGAATGATTCCGCCCCAGGGGGCTGGCATTGAATAGGTGTTGCGGTTATCCATGGCGGTTTTCCTTTTGGGCACGTGCTGCCTCAAGGTCACTGTCCCAGAGACCGCGTGGCATCGGGAAGGCTACGTTTTCTTCGTCGCCGTCTTGCGTGGTGACGGTAAGCATCGGGTATACCGAGCGAAGTCGTTCGATCACCTGCTGCACCAGAAATTCGGGAGCGGAGGCGCCGGCTGTGATGCCCACCGTACTGACGCCTTCGAACCAATCTTCCTGCATGTCGGCGGCCGTATCGATCAACTTGGCCGTGCAGCCGTGTCGTTCGGCTACTTCACGGAGTCGGTTGGAGTTGGAGCTGGTAACGGACCCCACGACCAATACGAGGTCGCAGGCATCGGCCAGACGCTTGACGGCATCTTGGCGATTCTGCGTGGCGTAGCAGACGTCGTTTTTCTTCGGTTCGGTAATGGACGGGAATTTGGCTTTGAGCGCCGAGATTACTTCGGCGGCGTCGTCCACGGAAATCGTCGTTTGCGTCACGTAACTCAAGTCGTCGGATGTGCTTTCAAGCTCAAGCGCGTTGACTGCCGCTACTGATTCGACCAGATAGATGCCTTCGTCGATCTGCCCCATGGTGCCTTCGACCTCCGGATGCCCGGCGTGGCCGATCATGATGATTTTCTTGCCGTTATTGTGAAGCTTGACGACCTGACGGTGCACTTTGGTGACCAAAGGACACGTGGCGTCAAAAATGCGCAGTGGCCGAGCGTGGGCTTCGTCTGAGACGCTGCGGGGGACGCCGTGGGCTGAAAAAATAAGCGTTGCACCGTCGGGAACCTGTGAGATGTCGTCAACAAAGATGGCGCCCTTGGCCTTGAGTTCTTCGACAACGGTGCGGTTGTGAACGATCTCATGGCGCACGTAGAGCGGCGCGCCGTAAACCTCAATGGCGCGGGAGACGATTTTGATGGCGCGTTTGACGCCGGCGCAAAAACCGCGAGGTTGAGCGAGGATGACTTGCATAGACACAATGAGATAAAAGTTACGATGGTGCGGGCACCATTATCGCAAACCGTTGGTCGGCTACGTGGGCAACACAAGGAGTTCTGCGGTTTGCAGCAATGTCGAAACGTCGGTTGTCATGTCCTGCGTGCTCAAACCTCTGACGTAAAGACGGCACTTTCGTACGGTTGGGTTGTTTTGGACAAACGCCGACACTTTGGCTTCAAACGTCTTTCTGTTGTACTTTAGGGCATTGCGCTTGACCTCGAAGAACCAAATGTTATCGGCGTTATCTTGAGCGATTAGGTCAATTTTATTGTTGCCTCGACGATCCCACCAGGCTCCCAGCGTTGTAAATCGTTGACTTTCCCGGAAGCGTTCCAAGAAAAATTGTTCCAGAGCACGGCCGGAAAAGTCGTCGAAGCGGCGGAGAAAATCCTGTCGGGCAGCTTCGAAATTGTTTTGGGCAAGTAGCGAGTCGTTGCCCAGAATAAAAGCAAGCCAAAAGGCAAGATAGCGATCGGTGAGCTTATAGCGCACGCGTCGATAATCTTCGCCCAAGACCGGTACGTTTTGCGTGATGAGTTCAAATTGATTTTCCAAGCGGGACAAATAGCTGCTGACGCTGACGGGGCCGATAAAATTCTGCAGTTCATCGCGTCGCGTTACGCCATTGGCAATGGCACGCAGCAACGTACGGTTGACTGTGGCGTCGGCTCTAAATTCGTTGGCGAGCAGAATCTCACCGTCCATCGCAAATTTGGAGCCGTCACGAAAAACGATACGACTCATGCTTTCCAGGTCCGTGGCGTTGCGATCCATCAGTTCGGCAACAAACCAAGGAACACCGCCGGTGAGAAGATACAGTGCCAAAAGGTCAGTGTTGGAAAAATTGGCGCGGTGATCCTTCAATATCTCCATTAGAACCGAGGGAGGAAAGGGTCGAACGTGAATGAAACGGTCGACACGACCATAGAGCGGTTCGCTGTATTCCTGGAAAATATTGCGCATGGCCGACGCAACGGATCCTGTCATCATCAGGCAGATTTGGGATTGTTTGTGGTGCAGATCCCAAAAAAGTTGAACCTCGGACCAGAAGGATGGCTCAATGAAGTTGAGATCTTGACACTCATCGATGACGACATTGATGTGGCGCGATCTTCCTAAACGCAGAAGAAACTCGATGACTTGCGACAGTCGATCGCAGCGCGGGTCGATTTCAGGATGCAGGACGGAACGAATCTCGGCAAGCCAATTCTCAATCAGCACCGTGTGAGATACGCGAGACGCAAATAGATAGACGAACGGTTCGGGAGACGCTTGCGAGCTACGGCGAACAAGTTCTGTTTTGCCGATGCGGCGTCGCCCCGTGACAACGATGAGGCGACTTGTTTCAAGGTCACGGCATTGTTGCATCTCTTCAAAAATGGCCTGTTGCTCGGTTTCCCGGTCGTAATATTTCTGCATAACGTCGCTTCAAAAAGAGGTTAGCGTTCGCAAAAAGAACGTTCTTGTTGCGAACGCTATTTCCGCATGAAGCGGTTTGACCTGCAAACAGGGCATCTTGCACCAAATGAGTACTGAAAAAGGGCGATCGTTTCTTCTCTCGTTTGGAAATTCTCTTCAAATTCAGTAGAATGCCGCCCCGCGACAAAAGTAGACGTCTTCCTTTGCGAGGAGGACGAAGCTTAAAAATCTTTGCCAGATGCTTGGCAAGGATTCTTTTTTGTCGTATAATCACGTTCTTTCGATTTTCGCGCTCACGCTTTTGATATGAAACGGCGAAGCGTGAAGCGTTTTTAACTTTTTTCTTATTACGGGAGTTAGCGATGGCACGAGTGTGTCAAGTCACCGGCAAGTCGCCGATGGTCGGCCATCAAGTCTCGCACGCGAACAACAAGACCAAGCGTCGTTTCATGCCGAACCTGCAGTATCGTCGCTTCTGGGTCGAGAGTGAAAACCGTTGGGTCCGCCTGCGTTTGACGACGGCTGGCCTGCGCACTGTCGATAAAGTTGGTATCGATGCGGTTCTCGCGGATCTTCGCGCCCGCGGCGAAATCTAATATTGGAGATTGAACCATGGCAAAGGGTGCACGCGAAATTATCAAGATGGAATCGACTGCCGGTACCGGCTACTTCGTCACCACGACGAAGAACAAGAAGAATTCCACGGGCAAGCTCGAACGTAACATGTACGATCCGGTTGCTCGCAAGCACGTCAACTTCAAGGAAGTCAAGCTCCGTTAATTCGTTGCTGAGTCTTTCTGTCGGAGAGGAATTTCCGGCGGTGACGTCGTAAAGCCGTTGTGTCTGATGAGGATGCAGCGGCTTTTTTGCGCTTGTTTTTCAGTGCATTTGAAACGGCGAATCCAAACTTTGGAACAAAAAACTCTGCCGTCTCGCAAGGAAACGACAGAGTTCGGATTCAAAAAATTGTTTGCCGAATTAAGGCATCTGAATCTTGCCGGAAGAAGGCGGCACACCGAAACCGGGGGAGCCGGGCGTGACGATCTTGCTTGCGGCTTCACGACGCATTTCTTGCAGACGTTCAAGCGTCTGACGCACGCCTTCCTTAGCGGCCTCGCCGTACTTGGCAACGGCTTCGGCGACGCTGGCGGCAGGGATGTCAAAAGAGATCGGAAGCGGTCCCATCTGCGTCATGATCTGCACTTCGCCGGTAAAGATCGGGGCGCGCGTCGGGTCCTTCGCGCCTTCGGGCGTGATCGGCGTGAGCACATGGATGGTGCCCATCTTGCGGTCGGTCACGATTTCTTCGGTGTACAGGTTGGCCGCGTCCATGTCGGCGCTGAGGTTGTCAAGGTCAGCCATTGTTGAAAAGCAATCCACAAAAGAAGTTGATCGAAATACGGATGCAAGGAAAGCCCTTCCCATCCGTCTTGCCGCCTATATGGGGATGAGGTCGGACAATATCAAGTACTGCGCAAAGCAAAACCGCAGCACGGTCGGCTGCGGCTTGTTTGTGTGAGGAACCGAAGGATTAGCGATAAACCATCACGGGAATCTTGGAGTGGGTGAGAACCTTTTGCGTTTCACTGCCAAGAAGTACGGCTGCCAGGCCCTTGCGACCGTGGCTGGCCATGAAGACGCAGTCGCAGTTTTGCTGTTGACTCGTTTCGATCAACGCTTCAGCAGGCGAGAAGGACTTGACGGCAACGGTCTCCACAGGCACGCCTTCCTTGTCGAAGATGGCACGGGCATCTGCGAGACGCTCTTCGGCGACAGCGCGCATTCTTTCGTCATAGTCGTCAATTGATTCGGGACGGTATTCGGAAAGAGAGGTGTAGCTGTAGGGCTCGATTACGGTGATCAAAACAACGGAGGCACCCAGAGGCTTGGCAAAACGGGCAGCGCCGCGCACGGCCTCAATCGAAAGGGGGGATCCGTCAGTGGGAACGAGAATGCGTTTGTACATTTTTTGATTGACTCCGTTGGTCTGGTGCTTGCATTGTACTATTCGGCGCCGAGTTTGCTTGATGCTGCTTCGGAGAGAATGCGCAGAACTTCGGCGGCAAGCCGTAGTCCGACGGCTGCTGTTACCGGCATGGCCGTACCGAAGTTGGCAAATTCAGGGCCTCGATCGGCTACTGCACTTTTGATGGCCGGTTGAGTGCTGAAGACCGCAGTGATACCGAATTTCCGGATCTTTTTGGGATCTGATGCGCCGGCAGGAAAGCCGTAGTCCTTGCGCAAAACGGTGCGCAACTTGGATAAAAGCGCGTCGCCCTGAGTGCGCGAAAGGTCAGCAGCCGTCACGGCGCCCGGATCGGTTTTTCCGCCGGCGCCGCCACTTACTACGATCAGCCGATTGTTTTGGCGAGCCCAGGCCGACAGAGCGGCTTTGGCGGCTAGCGAATCAATGGCGTCGACAATGATGGCGTTAGCCGGAATGATGGAGTTCAGATTGTCGGCGTCAATGAAGTGCTCAATGGCGCGGAAATTACCTTCAGGATTGATTGCGGCAAAGCGCCGGGCAAGCACGGAGGCTTTGGCTTGTCCCAGCGTGTTTTCCAGAGCCGGTAATTGTCGATTGATGTTGCTTTCGGCTACCGTATCGCCGTCGACAAGCGTCAAGGTGCCGACACCGCTGCGCGCCAACGCTTCGGCGCACCAGCTGCCGACACCGCCCAATCCCACCACGCAGACGTGAGCTGTGGTGATGGCCTCAAACGCAGCTTGCCCGTAAAGCCGTTCAATGCCGCCGAATCGACGGCTGTCCTTTGGGTTCATCAGGTGCCCTTCTTGTCGGAGGTCACATCGGCTTCCGGGGCAGTTTCGGTGCCTTGCTTGGTGTTGTCGATCAACACCTGAGGTTCCGCCGCTCGTCCGCTCTTATTTTTGCGGACGAACCATGTGAAGAACACCGGCACGAAAATGGTGGCGATGAAGGTGGCGGCCAACATGCCGCCGAAGACACCCGTACCCATGGAATGGCGGGCGGCAGCACCCGGCCCCGTGGCAAACACGAGCGGCATCACGCCCAGAACGAAGGCCAGAGAGGTCATCAAAATCGGGCGCAGACGCAGATGGGCGGCTTCAATGGCGGCATCAAAAACGCTCAGGCCTTCCTCCATCTTCAATACGGCAAATTCCACGATCAGAATGGCGTTCTTGGCCGTCAAGCCGATCAGCACCAACAAACCGATCTGGAAGTAGATGTCGTTGGCCGCGCCCCTGAACCAAAGCGACACGAAGGCTCCCAATACGGCATAGGGAATCGCCAGCACCACGGCAATCGGAAGCGACCAACGCTCGTAAAGAGCGGCCAGAATCAGGAAGATGATGATCAGACCGAAAAAGATAGCCGTCGACGAGGAAGCTCCGATTCGTTTTTCGTGCCACGCCTGACCGGTCCATTCAATGCCGTAGCCTTCGGGGAGAATTTCTTCGGCAATTTCTTCCACGATGCGGATGGCTTCGCCCGAACTGACGCCTTCAACCGCCGCTCCCATGAATTGGGCAGCCAGATAGCCGTTCATGCGGCGAAGCGAATCGGAGCCGGAGATGCGGCTTACTTTTAGAAGCGAACCTAGCGGCACCATCTCGCCCGAAGAGGCTTTGACCCAGGCACGCCCGAAGTCTTCAGGCGTTTGGCGAGACTCAGCATTACCCTGGATGATGACGCGATAGGTGCGGCCGTTACGCGTGAAGTCATTGACGTAGTTGCCGGCAAAAAGCGTTGAGAGCGTATCGTAGACCTGGCTTGTCGAGATGCCCAGACGCATGGCCTTGTCTTCATCGAGCTCAACTCGCAGCATCGGAATATTGGCACGCAACAACGTGCGCAGACTGGTCAATTCCGGTCTTGCAGCCAAAGCGGCCATGAAGTCGTCCGTGACTTGCTTTAAGGCGGCAGGATCATCATTGCCGCGCGCTTGCAAAAAGCCCGTAAAGCCGTTGGTGGAGCCGAGACCGCGAATGGATGCGGGTAGCGTGGTCACCGAGACGGAATCGGCACTTTTATCCGCAATGGCCTGCATTTCTCGGCGCAGTTGCGCAGAGTCTTTCTCGCGCAAATCCCAATCGACAAGGCGAACGATGTATGTGGCGGTATTGGGACGGATGTCGCTTGCTTGCGTATCAAAGCCGGTCATCACCAGAATGCTCTGAACATTGTCCAGATTTTCAGTAATGTCTTTGCGAACTTTTTCGGTTTCCTGAACAGTTCGGTTAAAGGACGTACCGTCGGGCAGCTGCATGCTCATGCGGATAATGCCCTGGTCCTCGTTTGGGACAAAGCTGGTGGGAGTCGTTTTTACGAATTGCCAGCAGCCGGCAATCACGGCAACCAACAAGACGGCCGTGAGGAAACGGAAACGCAAAGCAAGTTTCACGAATTGCAGATAGCCGAACGTAAAACGCGATAAGCCGTGGTTAAAGCCCTGGAAGAACCGGTTGGTACTGGGCTTTTCGTTTTTCAGCAGCACGGCGCACAAGGCTGGCGTCAGTGTCAAAGCCACAAAGCCCGACAAACAGACGCTCACAGCAATCGTGATGGCAAATTGTCGGTACAGTTCGCCCGCGATGCCGCCCAAGAATGCCACAGGCGTGAACACGGCCGACAGCACGAGCACAATGGCGATCAAGGCACCCGCCACTTCCTTCATGGCTTTTTTGGCAGCCTCAACGGGGCTTAACCCTTCGTAGCGCATCAAACGCTCGATGTTTTCCAGCACCACAATGGCGTCGTCAACCACGATGCCGATGGCGAGCGTCATAGCAAAGAGCGTTAACGTATTGAGTGAGAAGCCCATGACCCAAAGACCGGCCATGGTACCCACCAGGGAGACCGGGACGGCGAGCATCGGGATGAGTGTCGTTCGCAGGTTTTGCAGGAACAAAAACACCACGATCAACACCAACAGACCGGCTTCACCCAATGTTTTAAGCACTTCGTGCAAGGAGGCTTTCACGAACACCGTCGTGTCGTCGGTGATTTCATGCGCGATTTTGCCTTCGGGGTAATCTTTGGCGACGCGATCCAGTTCGGCTTTGACAGCCTCGGCGGCAGCCATGGAGTTGGCGCCGGTCTGCAGATAAATACCGATCGTAATGGACGGTTTACCGTTAAAAACGTTCACGGTTTCATAACTGCGCTTGCCGACTTCCACATCGGCGATGTCGCGGATTCGGATGGGCGAACCGTTGGCGTCGTTTTTAATGATGGCGTCGCCGAATTCGGCTGTTGTCAAACGACGGCCGGGACTTTGCGTGGTGTAGTAGAGCTGTTGCGTGGAAGTTGTCGGCATGCCGCCGATGGTACCCGCACCGCGTTCCATATTTTTGTCGCTGACAGTGTCTTCGACGTCCTGAACCGTGACGCCCATACGAGCCATTCGCTGGGGGTCAAGCCAGATGCGCATGGCGCTTTCGGTATTGCCGAAGATGTTCACGTCTCCGATGCCGGGCAAACGTTTCAGATAGTCGACGACATTCAAAAGGGCGTAGTCAGCCACTTCCGTCGGCGTGAGAGAACCGTCGGGCGAGTACATCGCCACCATCATGAGCACTTCATCGGAGCGCTTGCGCACGTTAACGCCGTTTTGGCGAACTTGCTCGGGTAGGCGACGCTCGGCCGTACGCACACGGTTATTGATTTCGAGCATGGCGTAGTTCGGGTCGGTGCCGACATCGAATACGCACTGAATACGCACTTCGCCGTTGGCTCGAATTGAAGTGGTGTAATAGATGAGGCCTTCAATGCCTGAGAGCTGATCTTCAATCGGCGCGGCCACTGTACGAGCCAGCGTCTGAGCATTGGCGCCTTCGTACTGAGTCGAGATGGTGACGGTGGGAGGGGTGATATTGGGGTACTGCGACATAGGCAGTACGCGCATAGCAACAATACCGGCCAGAACGATCAGAATGGACAGAACGGTGGCAAAAATTGGGCGTCGAATACAAAGGTCACTGAGCATTTTGTTTCGCAACCTCCGCCGTTACTTCTTTTCAACAAGCGTGACAGGCTGCTTGTCGCGCATACGTTGAATCTGATCAGTTACGACTTTGTCTCCGGCTTCGAGCCCCGAAAGAATGATCCAATCCGTGTCTTTCCAGAGGCCGACTGTTACGGGAACCGCGCGAGCGACGTCGCCGCGAATGACGTATACCTGATAGGTTCCGTCGGGCTTTTGAATGACGGAGCGCTGCGGTACACGGATTGCATGTTTTTCAACGCGCGTTTGGAGTTGAACGTGCACAAACTGACCGGGAACAACGCCCGGCGTTCCGGCCGGTACTTTGGCGCGCATCATCAGCGATGCGCTTGTGGGGTCAATCTGGCGAGCAACATAATCAAGCTTGGCGTCCACTGTCTTTCCGTTGTCCAGACGCAGGCGCACTTTGTTCTCGAGAGTGATGGTCGCGCCATCAAGGTCGCGTTCGCTCACGGCAAACACAATGCGCATTTCTTCGGGCTGCGTGATCGTAGCCAGAAGCGTGTCGGTGGCGCTTACAAGCGTGCCTGTGTTGACAAGCGAGCGACTCACGATGCCGTCGCTGGTGGCTTTGACGGCGGTACGCTCCAAATTGATGCGGGCACTCTCTTCATTGGCCCTGGCCATGCGAAGGTTCGCAACGCGAATGTCTACGGCGCTTTGCGCATCGTCCCAGGTTTTCTTGCTGGTGGCCTTGGATTCGTAGAGCCGCTTGTATCGCTCGGCTTCGCGCCGTTCCTGCACAAGTTGCGCTTCAACTTGCTTGCGTTCGGCGACGGCAGCGTTGTAGGCGGCACGATACGTATCTTGATCAATCAAAAAGAGCGTATCGCCTTCTTTGACGCGATCGCCTTCCTTGTAGGCAATTTTTTCAAGAATGCCGGAAACTTGTGCGCGTACCTCGGCTTGCTTAACACCTTCGGTTTCGCCCAGTGCTTCGACCCAGATGTTTTCATCGGCGATCGTGGCCGTGACGTAAGTGACGGGAATCGGCGGGCGTTGCACCTGGACAGCCTTTTTTTCCTGGCATCCCGTAAGCAACAAAGCGGAACACATCAGTCCGGCGCAAGCGGCAAAACCCGCACGAGCGAAAGAGCGAGGCAATAAAGTCATGTTGTTTTTGAGAACAACGCCGCCGAGCCCGCGTGCACAGCGCACCCGAGCCGTTGACAACGCCGTTTGAGCATATGAATTTGTAAGACTTAACTGACTAGTTGGGGTGAATCCCATATTGTGCCGAGCTTTGCGGGCAAAATGGGACGCCCAAAGCAGTAGTAACCCTTAATTTTAGAAACTTGATTGAGATCAGTGTAGTCGGAAGCTGCCAAAAATAAGTCAATTGACATCCTCCCACCGACTCACGACGGGGGATTCCTGCTGGCTGGCATTGCCTGCTGTAAGTTGGTTTCTGTTGCTGATCCCCAACGGGATTCACTTCACAGACGATCCGAGCCTGCCCGGCTCTTCCTTAGGATATTCCCTGCGGCTACAACGTCTGCATTGGACGTGTGGCCGCATTTCACACAACAAAACAATGCTTGCGTAGGCCGGTTTTCACTTGCTATATGCCCGCAGTGCGGACATGTTTGACTTGTGTACTGCGGTGCCACAGCATCCACATACCCTCCCGCTTTGAAAACCTGCCACTCAAGAATGCGCCGGAAAGCTCCGGGGGCAACGCGCTGCAAAGAACGGTTCAAGCCGCTCTTTGCCTTCACGTTGGTTCCCGGCTCTTCGATCGTTCCTCGAGCGCTCTTCGTCATATTCCGAACTTGCAGATCCTCAATTGCCACCCAGCCATACTTCTGCGCTATGGCTCTGGCAGTCTTGAACATGAAGTCCTTGCGGATATTGCGAATGCGCCGGTGCAAGTTGGCAATCTTTTCTTTCAGTCTCCTGCGCTTGCGGCTCGGGACTTTCTTGCCAAAGTCAGCCGCGTTGCCCAGTTTTGCCAGTTTCTGCCTTGAGGTTTTATTCCTCTCAAGCTGCTTCTGGTAAACCGCGATTCTGTCTTCGAGCTTTTTGATTTCGTTTACGTCCAGCCGATAGACCGTGCCGTCGCTCAACTGAACGGTACGGACAATGCCAAGGTCAATGCCGACTTCACCGTCTCGTGTTGCCTGTGGCTGAAAATTCTCAATTTCCGTACAGACGGATACATACCAGCGTCCGGCTTCAATGGAAATCGTGAGATTTTTGACTTTTCCCTGAATGTCGCGTGATTTGCGGTACCTTACAAACCCGATTTTGGGAATGCGGATACGGGCGTTGGCCTCGTCAAAGTCACCGTCAAGAAGCTGAGGCAGACGAAACGAGTCACCGTCACCACGGGCTTTGTACCGAACCATGCCGCCTTTACGCTGTTTAAAGCACATCAGTCCTCGGTCAAGATCCTTGAGTGTCTGCTGCAAGGTCTGGGCTGGTGATTCAGACAACCAGAGACTTGAATCGTCCTTCTTCCAGCCAACCAGCTGAGAAGCCAGTTCCTTGTAGGAAACAAACGGCTGTTTGGTTTCAAGCTGCCGAAGCTGAATTTCAACTGCCTTGTTATAGACGTAGCGGCAATTACCCACAAACTGAGCACACTTAGCCCGCTGTTCGGGCTTCAGAATGAGTTCGAATTTGTAGGCGCAGTTGACTTTCATACACGCGATCCTACCAAAAAGAAGGATTTTTGTATACTTTCACCAAAGCTCGAACGCCATTCATCCGCCAGCTCACGCAGGCGGTCTTCTGGCGTTAGTCAGATAAAAAGCCAAGTAGTGCAATAAATTTTGGCCAACTGGTTAAATGGAAATCGGTCAAGTAGTTAACTAAAATTTGGCCAACTGGTTAAATAAAAATCGGCCAAATAGAAAATGAGCGAGCTCAAATACAGAAAGCGCATAGTCGATACGATGCTCAAGCGTCGCCTTATGACAATGGGTGCGGTGTTGATAGAAGGGCCCAAATTGTGTGGCAAATCAACCACGGCATTGCAGCAGGCAGCAAGCGTTCTCAATATGGAGCCAGGGCGAACACTCGAGCTCGCAAGGTTGGATCCAAAGCTCATTTTGCAGGGAGAAGTTCCCCGATTGATTGACGAGTGGCAACTTGCACCGAATCTCTGGGATGCGATTCGCCGAGAGGTGGATGCTCGAAACGGTGAAAAAGGTCAGTTCATGCTGACGGGGTCGGCTGTACCGGTGGATGTATCGCTATTGAAACACAGTGGAACCGGACGATTTGCCTGGCTCAAAATGCGGCCGATGACGTTGGTCGAATCGGGCGAGTCGTCGGGAGCCGTCAGTTTGAAAGCGCTGTTTGACGGAAAGCATGAAATCGGATGCGTAAGCAATGGTTCTTTGGAAGAAACGGCTTTTTGCGCTTGCCGCGGCGGATGGCCACCTGCCTTGCAACTCGAACCCGAATTTGCGCTTGATCACGCTTTCAATTATGTCGAGGCAATCATCCATGCTGATATATCACGAGCCGACAACGTTAAGCGTAATGAAGAAACAACACGTCGCCTGTTACGAGCCTATGCCAGGCATCAGGGAGCGCAGATTTCAGCGCCTGAATTGGCAAAAGACATTGAAGGAAGCGAAGGAGGAAGCGTATCGGACAAAACGATCCTCGGTTATTTGAATGCTTTAAAGAAAATTTTCGTTATCGAAGATTTGCCTGCATGGAATCCGAATCTGCGTTCCAAAACAGCCATTCGAACCTCCGATACCCGCTATTTTTCCGATCCTTCCATCGCCGCAGGCGCGTTAGGCATCGGACCGCAGGACTTGCTGTTGGCGCCGGAAACGTTCGGATTTGTATTCGAAACGCTTTGCGTACGTGATCTACGGGTGTACGCCGAGGCTCTGGACGGTAACCTATATCACTACCGAGATAAAAGCGGCCTCGAATGCGATGCAGTGATCCATCGTCGAAACGGCACCTATGGCCTCATAGAAATCAAGCTCGGAAGCGAACAAGGTATTGCAGACGGTGTCAGGACCTTGAAGGCGTTGGCAGATAAGCTGGATACCACAAAGATGCAAAAGCCGTCATTTTTGATGGTTTTGACGGCGTTGGGAGATTTTGCCTATCGACGCGACGACGGTGTCCTTGTTGTCCCCATTGCGAGTTTGGGACCGTAGCCGAACATCTTGCCAGAACGTAAAAAAGCGAACGCTCCGGCAAGGATGAGAATCTAGCCTTCCACCGCTTCGATCACAAGCTGAATGGAGCGCCGGCCTAGGTACTCGTTGATCTCGGGGCGGTAAGCGAGCTTGACGTGTGAGGCAAGGGGTTCATTGCGCCGAAAGAAAATGCCTTCAAAGCGGTTGCCGGCCATGTCAAGCACAAGCTTTAAGTGCGTTTCTTTTAAGACGCGTTGCGAAAGGATGGTGAAGTCGTTGGCAAACACCGGGCGCTCGAAACCTTGCCCCCAGATGCGGCCGGAAAGAGCGTTGACGAGTCCGAAAGTGATTTCCTCGGGAGCGAGTGCACCGTCCGTGTAAATGACGCGATCAAACGTCTCCGGACACACGGACTCTGAAACGGCCTTTTCGAAAAGTTCAATGAAGACGTCAAGGTTGTCGCGTTTGATGGTAAGGCCCGCTGCCATGGCGTGGCCGCCGAAGCGCTCAATAATATCCGGGCGCATCTTGCTCACATGATCCAAGGCGTCGCGAAGGTGAATGCCTTCAATCGAGCGGCCTGAACCTTTTAGCAAACCTTCTTCATCGTCCGGTGCAAAAGCGATGACGGGACGATTGATTTTTTCCTTGACGCGGCTGGCGACCAGGCCGACCACGCCCTGATGCCAATCAGGTTCAAAAAGCGTGACCGTGGCGCGGTGCTCCCAGTCCATGTGACTCACCAAAGCATTGGCATCAAGCTGCATGGTGTCTTCCAGTTCTCGGCGTTCGCGGTTGAGCGAATCGAGCTCTTGCGCCAGTTCCTGTGCCGTGACGGGGTCGTCCGTGAGGAGACATTCGATACCGATGCCCATTTCGGTGAGTCGCCCGGCGGCGTTGATGCGCGGAGCAATGCCGAAGGCAAAGTCACGAGCCGTGGCGTTGGCGGGATCTCGCCCGGTGACTTCAAAAAGCGCGTTGATGCCGGGGCAGGCCAGACCGCGGCGCACACGATTGAGGCCTTGCGCGACCAGGACGCGGTTATTGTGGTCAAGTTGCACGACATCGGCGACGGTTCCGAGAGCAACCAGATCGCTTAATTTGTCCAGACGCGGCTGCGTGGTGCGGTCAAAAACGCCGCGGTTTCTCAGTTCGGTGCGAAGTGCCATGAGAACGTAAAACATCACGCCGCAGCCGGCGAGAGCCTTGCTCGGAAAATCGCATCCGCCGACATTGGGATTGACGATGCAGGCGGCCTCGGGCAACAAATCCCCTGGCAGATGATGGTCGGTAATGATGACGTCAATGCCAAGTTCCGTGGCTCGAGCCACACCTTCGACGCTTGCAATGCCGTTGTCGACGGTGATGATGATGTCGGGCTTATGCGCTTGAGCGGCCGCATCCACAATGGCGGGTGTCAAACCGTATCCGAGCTTGAATCGATCCGGCACGATGAATTGAGCCTGGCAGCCCATCATGGCCAGGCCGCGCACAGCGATCGCGCAGGCCGTGGCGCCGTCACAGTCGTAGTCGGCAACAACCGTGATGCGCTTGTTGCTTTGGATGGCGTTGGCCAGAAGTACGGCGGCTTGTTGTGTGCCTTGCAACGTGGCAGGGGGCAGAAGTGCCGTCCAGTCTTCGAGAAGATCGTCGGAGGATTTCACGCCGCGAGCCGAAAGCGCGCGTGCGATCGGGCGAAGAATGCCCGCGTGTTCAAGCTTCTCGCTGACGACTTTGTCGTAGGGACGCAAACAAAAGCGGGTATTCACGAAGCATTCTCCAAAAAGAGGATCGAAGCGGGATTCATGTCCGAGCCAGTGAGGCGCGCCAAGAACGAGCGTGCCGACGACAGCCGCTTGGGACACGACACGGTAAAGCCTTCGCCCGTGCCGACAATGAGAGCGGCGTCGCACCCTTTCTTTTTGGAGGCGGCGCTCAGCACATCAATGCGTTCGCAGACTTTGGGAATGTGCGCTTCCCAGGTTTGCCAATCTTGCTTGAGCCAGGGTTCGTACAGGTCTTCGATGAGAGCAATGCATTCGCCCTGAGGGGCATCTTCCAGCCACGTAGTTGCGCCTGTGACGTTGCCGATGCGCTGCAGCAGGATACCGGCGGCAAGTGCCCACCCTTTAACGGCTTCGTTGTCCGTGAGAACGGAACGGATCTTGGTGGGCGGATAGACGTAGTCAAACGCACCGCCTCCGTCGGAAAGCCACACTGTCTGAGCAGGACTGCCGATAGCGGTCAGCGCTGTTTCACAAGCACCAAGCAGTTTGATCAACTCGCTTTTTTCAGTACCCTCGATCCAAGTTTCGGGATCAGCGTTCTGCGTTTGAAGTACTTCAAAAGGAACGGCGGAGGCTTCGAGTTTTTTCTTGCGCGTGAGGTACAGGTGCGGATCCCAACGCTGCAGCACAAAGCCCATGTCAAGCAACACAGGCGTTAGCGCCGCACAGGCGGCCTCCATGTCGTCGTGAGACAGATTTGTTGGGGCGAGCGAACCGTTCTTGCGTCGGTTGCTAAGCGTCAGGGACCAGATGTCTCCTGAGAGCATCGGTCCGTTTTGGACAGCCCAGGCATAAGGAGCGGAGGTAAAGGGAAGAGCGCGGCGCGTTAAAACAGACCACATCCAGGACAAATGCACGCTTTTGGCAAAGACGGAGGAACCGAGCGGCTGCAGGACGGGGTCGTCCGACAAACGGCCGATGGTTTTGCGAAGGCGATCAATCGTTGCGCCTGAGATTCTGTCTTTTGCCGAAGGTCCCGGAATCAAACCGGGAACTAAAAAATAGACCTGTGCCATTGTGTGGTGCGCTCGCAGACTTCCAGTGGTGTTTCTCGAAAAAATGAGCGCTTCTCAGACAAATAAACAAACGCCTGCAAGCGGCGAAAACCGTGGGTTGCAGGCGCCGTCAGTGGCTGAAGCGCTTTTCAAAAGTGGCTCCATTTTAGCAATCCGAACGCTAATTTCGAGTCGAATGGCGGGAGCTCGAAAATGCAGATAATCAGCACGAAAAATGCAAAAGCGGCGCACCCTCGTGAGGGTTACGCCGCTGCTCAACGTTAATCTCTGCCTGAAAGGTCAATAGTCCTGCTTGGTTTCCGTCTGAGCACCGAGTACCACGCGCATCAGATCGGCCACGGTACCGGAATTGGTCTTGTCCATGATCGAAGCGCGGTGAGCTTCCACGGTCTTGATCGAGATGCCGAGGTCGTCGGCAATCTGTTTGTTGAGTCGACCGGCTGTGATGCGCTCGAGCACCTGCTGTTCGCGGGTGGTGAGCTTGCGCAGTAGAGCCGTGTTGAGGTTTTTCTGCTCGGTGGCACGACGACGATCGTGCGCTTCCTTAAGCATGCGTTCGACGAGCTGCTTTAAGGCGGCCGGGTCAAAGGGCTTCTCGATGAAGTCCACGGCACCTTTTTTGAGCGCATTGACGGCCATCGGAACATCGCCGTGACCTGTGATGAAAATGATCGGAATGTCGGCTCTGCGTGCCAGCAGATGTTCCTGCACTTCCAGGCCGCTCATGCCGCTCATGCGTACATCAAGCAACAGCACGGCGATTTCACGCGGATCATATTTGGCGATGAAGCTCTCGCCGCTGTCGTAAAGCTCAACGCGATAGTCGCTTGCTTCCAGTAACCAACGGATGGAGTCCCGTACCGCCTCGTCGTCATCGACGACGTAAACGGTTCCCAGGGTTTTGACGGCATCGGATTGATAGGGAGAGTAGACCATATTGTTCTTAGCTTTCTGTTTCTGAGGTCAGAAGGATCGCGGAAATCTCCGCAGTCAAAAACTATAGCGAATTGGAATCGGCTGCGGCGCCTGAATTTTCACCTGTCTTTCCCGAAGTTTCAGTGGAGGCAAATGTGGAATTCGGCAAAAGCACCCTAATGATTGTACCGCCGCCTGTGTTTTCGGAGATGACAATCCGTCCGCGATGACTTTCAACGACAGAGCGGCAGATATTCAGTCCGATGCCCATTCCCGTGACTTTGGTTGTGAAGAATGGAGTAAAGACCTTGTCGGGTTCGACCGGCATGCCGCAGCCGTGATCGGCAACTTCAAAGATCGTTTGCGTCTCGTTGGCGTTCACGTTGAATTCCACTGTTTCGGAATCCGTTTCCTGACTGGCTTCCATGGCGTTTTTTAGGAGGTTCAGCAGGACTTGCTCGATCATCACGGCGTCACACACGAGTTCGTGTCCGGGGCACAGAATCGAGACCTTGATCTTCATGCCGAAGCGTTTGGCCTGGATCAAGGCGAGTTCCATGGTGGCCGCAACGATTTTGTCAACGGTGACGGAAGCAATGTTGGCTTCACCTCCTTTAGCCTTGGCAAAGCCGCGGATGCGGCGGATGATGTAAGCGGCGCGCTGCGTTTGATTGATGATTTTGGTTAGTGCTTCGGCGACGCGGTCTTCGCTCGTGCGTCCCTTTTGCATCATCGTGAGTGTGGCCGAAGCGTAGTTTTGCACCGCAGCCAGCGGCTGATTGAGTTCGTGCGCCAGAGAACTCGCCATTTCCCCCATGGTGATGAGGTGCGAGGCGCTCTCGGCGGCTTTGGCTTGCACCTGCATCAGATTCTCAACTTCCTTACGGTCGGTGATATCTGTGACGGCGAGCATTTCCGAAGCGCCTTTGCCCGGCCAGGGCAGCACGCTGCGTGTCACCGACAGCCAACGACCGTTTTTCTTATCGTGAATCTCAGCGGTATGGCCGACGGCGGAAGCCTGGTTGAAGAGATCACGAATGCGGATGTGTCCTTCGACGCTTTGTCCCCAATACTTGCAATAGAGGGCATTGGCGTAAAGAAGCTCGTTGTTGTTTTCTTCCAGATGAACGACGCTCACGGCCGCGTTCATGGATTCGATCATCAGTACGGTGCGTTCGTGTTCGGTGGCAAGTGCCAAACGCGCACGGCGCTGTTCGGTCACATCGCGCAATGCCACAAGCCAACCGGTGGATTTTTTGCGACCTTCGATGGGTTTCAGGGGTATCACGGAGACATGGCAGTCAAATTCGGAACCGTCCCGGCGGCGCGCCCTGTATTCCAGTTCAACAACTTTGCCTTCATGAAAGCGCTGAGGATCGGGGTCGCCCACTGATACGCCGATGGCTTCGCGCACCGACAGTCCCACCGGACTTTCTTCTTTGTAGCCAAAAAGTTTGTCAAAGGCTGTGTTGGAAAAAAGCACGCGTGAGGTCAGTCCGACCACAAGCAAGCCGTCCGTAATCGAGTCGTTAAATGTTTTTTGAATGGCTACGCGGGCGCGCAATTCCGTTTCCGAGCGGATTTGTCGAAGCTGGTAGCGCAGCAGGAGCGTGAGTGTAAATAAGAGACCGAGCGCGAGAACGATGATTGTTTTAGCGGGCGTCGAATCCACCAGAAAGGTCTTGGGTGTCGTATTGGTGGTGACAAAAGAGATGTTGTAGGGCAGAGGAGAGAGCTGCGTTTCAACCGAGACGCTGCCTTCGGGAATCGGCGCGTAGAGACTTGGCGGGAAACTTTTACCGTCGACGAGAATATCGAGTCGATAGCCTGCTTGCAAATTGGATTCGCCGGCAAGATCCCGTAGCAGACGCGTTAGCGACAGCGAAGCAATGACGCTTTCGCCGGTAGAAATCGGAATCACCAGGTCGGCGTAGGCCGTCATGCGGTGCTGTCGAATATAGGGTTCGGAGAACACCGGATGCTCGCTCATGATCGAAAATGCGACGGCATCCTGCGTGGCGTGCTGATCGGCAATGCTGGTACCTACTGCACGCGGGGTCATTTCCGAATAAAGATGACCTCTGCAGGCGGCCCGTACGGAACCGTCGGGCTGCGCGAGAATCACTTCCCGCAAAGCCGGGTGAAGTGCAAAAACAACGGAAAAGGCTTCGCAATCTTCCGTCTGATAAAACCGATGGGCCGGGGCGTCCAAACTGTGTGCAAGGGCAAGCGAACGCTCTTCAAACTGCCGGGCAATCGACTGGTTGAGGGCGGTTTGAGCGGACACTTCGAGTTTTCGGCTTTCGTCGTCGATGAACCAGAGACTCGTTGTACACAAAATCAAAATGAAAACGATGGCCGCGACCGTCACATACAGGCCGAAGCGATTGACGCGCAAGCTGTCGGCGCTGATGAGTTCGAGCAGTTTGTCGTCGACTTTGATTTTGCTGGTCTTGAGCATGGACGAAGAGATGCGGTCAACTGAAAAAGGCGTGTCGTGAGCTTTCGACAGCCGCAAACGTTCATTGTAAAAGAGCGGAGCGCGAGGTCGGTAAAATTGCGGCATCCAAACTCAGCACTTAGAGAGAATTTCAAATGGATCAGAACGAACTCAAGCGACTCGTCGGCAAGGCGGCTCTCAACTATGTCAAGGACGGCGATGTGCTCGGCGTCGGCACCGGCTCGACGGTCGACTGTTTCATTGATGCGCTTGCGCAAAGCGACATTCGTCCGAGCGCCTGCGTTTCTAGCTCCGAGCGCTCTACCAAGAAACTCATTGAATTGGGCTTCAAGGTCATTGATCTCTCGGAAGTGGAAGAAATCGGTGTTTATGTGGACGGTGCCGACGAAATCAACGCTGCCTTTGAAATGATCAAGGGCGGCGGCGGAGCGCTCACACGTGAAAAGATCGTGGCTTCCGTCGCGAAAACTTTTGTCTGCATTGCCGACGAATCCAAACTTGTAAAGACACTCGGTAAGTTCCCGCTGCCCGTGGAAGTGATTCCGATGGCGGTCTCAAGTGTTGCGCGTTCGCTTCGCAAGCTCGGAGCCGATCCGGTGGAACGTGACTTCACGACCGACAACGGCTGCCGTATTCTCGACTGCCGCGATTTCATGATTGATGATCCCAAGGCGATGGAACAAACCATCAACGCTTTGCCCGGTGTCGTGACCGTGGGGCTTTTTGCCGCGCGCGGCGCAGATGTCTTGTTGCTTGGTACCTCCGAAGGCGTCAAGACGATCGAAAAGGCGCGCTAAGCGCAACGACCCAATCGGAACAAAAAAAGAGCGCTGCCGTGAAGGTGGGCGCTCTTTTTGCCGGAGTCTTGCTCATTCCACCGGGACGTGGTTGGGAATTGGATCCACACCGTCACCGAAGAGATAGTTTTCGCACTGACTCATCAGGTGCTTTCTTACATTGGGATCGGCGCAGTTCAAACCGTATTCATTGATCATCATTGTCTGAAGCTTTACCCATTCTTCCCACGCTTCCTTGCTGATGTTCGCCCAGATGCGCTTACCGAGTTCGCCCGGAACGGGAGGATAGGCAAGGCCGGGGAGGTCCTTTTTGAGTTTTGCGCAATGCACGGTACGTGCCATAGTCGTTTACTCCTTCTTTGTTAAAGCGTTTTTATAAAAATCTTAGAGCGGCGATGCCAGTTATACATCCGCTGCTTTTCAATCGGAAGATTTTCGACGGCGGCCTCTTCAAAGCCTCGTTTGATAAACCAATGCGCCGTTCGCGTGGTGAGTACGAAAATGCGCTTGAGGCCGGCTTCTCGGGCGCGTTGTTCGATGCGGCGCAGTAGCCGATCGCCGTCTCCTGCCCCTTGATAGTCCGGATGAACGGCTACGGCTGCCATCTCCCCGATTTCGGCTTCGGGGTAAGGATACAGTGCGGCGGAACCGTAGATGATGCCATCGTGTTCGAGAACGGTGAAGTGACTGATTTCGCGTTCGATTTTTTCACGCGGGCGCTTCACCAAAATACCTTCGGCTTCAAACGGCTCGAGCAGTTTGACAATGGCTGCCACGTCGTCAATTGTGGCCTCGCGAAGCGACTCCATGTTTTCCGTGGAAATCATGGTGCCGACGCCGTCGTGAGTGAAGAGTTCCGTGAGAATGCCGCCGTCCATGGCGTAAGGCACGATGTGAACGCGGTCAACGCCGCCCTTGATGGCCCGCAGTGCATAACCGAGGTTGTAGACGTCTTCGTCGTCGACCTGTTTGCTTTGAATCAGGGCCTGCGCTTGTTGGGCCGTGAGGTCCTGTTGTTTTTCACCTCGAACGCGCACACCGTCGACACCGACCGACAAAATGAGTTTGTCGGCGTGTATTGCAACGGCGATCGCCGTAGCAACGTCCTCCGTGGTGAGATTGAAGGCTTCTCCTGTGGGCGAAAACCCCGTCGGACTCACAAGAACAATATTTCCGCGCGATAACAGATCCTGAATGCTTTCGGCATCCACTTTGCGGACAACGCCGGTATGCAGATAATCCACGCCGTCAATGATGCCCATGGGGCGAGCCGTGACGAAGTTTCCCGAAACCACCTTGATGCGCGAGTGCTGCATCGGAGTGTTGGGAAGACCTTGAGAGAAGGCAGCTTCAATATCAAAGCGCGTTTCGCCGCACGCTTCCTTGACACACTCAAGTTCCTGAGGACCGGTGATGCGCACACCCTTGTAAAACTGGCCTTCGAGTTTGCGAAGTCCCATGAGCTCTTCAATCTGCGGGCGGGAGCCATGGACAAGCACAACGCGCATGCCCATGCTGGCGATGAGACTCACGTCCATCACGAGATGATTGAGGAGCGTCCTGTCGGCAACGACTTCCCCGGCAAAACTGATGACAAAAGTTCGTCCGTGATGCAGATGGACATAAGGAGCTGCACTTCGCAGCCAGGAAACCCATTGCAGACGCTCTCCGGCATCCGGTTCGCTTGGGACAATCGTTTCGTATTTTTCGGACATGGCAGTTTCCGAACGCCTTTTATGAAAACTAAAAAGCATATTGATGAAATAAGGTTGCCAAATTCTAAAGACTTAGAGTGCTGAGCGAAGTTTTACGTTTAACAAAAAAACAAGAGCATCTAAAGTTGAGGTGCAAGGCGAATCGGCGTTTCGGTAGACTTCGCCTGCACACCAAAACAACTGCAAAAACAAGACCTCAAGCGGTCAGTCAAAATCAGATTACATGAGTCAAAACGACAATCCATTCGGTGCACTCAAAAGCCTTGTTGAAAAAGGACAGATTCAGACCAAGGCTTGGGTGCCCACTTCTTCGGGCAGCAAAAAGCCTACGGCAGCAGCCTTGCGATATGCGGACGCATCGGTAAAGAAGGCATTTGAAGAAAGTACGAGCCAACAAAACCGTAAAGAATCCGAGCCTGAGAAACCGGCAGCCAAGCCGGAAAACAAGCCGGCGCCGCGCGCACGTGCCGTACGCCGTGAGCCGCAGGCTGTGAAGATGCCGGAAAAACAATTGATCGAGCGCAAACACGAATCGAAACGGGCGATCAGCAAAGCGCAGCAGGTTAAGGATCAATCTAAAGTACAGCCGACGCGGATGAAAGCGGAGCGGCGCGTACTCAAAACGGGGCAGCCGGATTCTGCGAACGAATCCTCTCGTCGCGAGTTGATGCCTGTTGCCCAAACGCGTCGTTCACCTTTTGTGCCGCCTAATCCGATTGCGAAACCTGTGACGCTTGCTCCCGGCCTGCCTGTGAGCGAGCACGGAGAAGAGCTGGTTAAAGCCATTCAGGAAAATCCGGTCATCGTTGTTTGCGGCGAGACTGGTTCGGGTAAGACAACTCAGTTGCCCAAAATCTGTCTTTTGGCTGGGCGCGGGACCAAAGGCTTGATCGGACACACACAGCCGCGTCGCATTGCTGCAAGTTCCATTGCCAAACGCATCGCGGCGGAACTTGAAAGCGAAGTCGGAGAAATCGTGGGCTATAAGGTTCGCTTTACCGACAAGACGATGCCGGGAGCGGCCATCAAATTGATGACCGACGGCATTTTGCTGGCCGAAACGCAGACCGATCCCCTGTTGAAGCGCTACGACACGATCATCATTGACGAAGCGCACGAGCGATCCATCAACATTGATTTTCTTCTGGGCTACCTCAAGCGGGTACTTGCCAAGCGCAAAGACCTCAAAGTCATCATCACATCGGCGACAATTGATGCGGAGCGATTTGCCAAGCACTTTGAAATCAATGGTAAACCTGCACCGGTATTCACGATTTCGGGACGAACATACCCCGTACAGATTCGCTGGCGTCCGGTGGACGATACCGATGAGACAGACGACAAGACGCTGATGGATGCTGTGGCCGATGCTTGCGACGAACTGCAGATCGCCGGGCGCGGCGACATTTTGGTGTTTCTGCCCGGAGAGCGCGAAATCCGTGAAGCCGCCGAAGTGCTTCGTGCCCGTAATCGTCCCGGACTGGTGGAAATTCTCCCGCTGTATGCTCGCCTTTCGGCGCAGGAGCAGGAACGAGTGTTCAAAAGCGGCGGCCTCCGGCGCATTGTGTTGGCTACCAACGTGGCCGAAACGTCTATTACGGTTCCCGGCATTCGGTATGTGGTTGACACGGGGCTTGCGCGCATCAAGCGCTACAGCTATCGCAACAAGGTCGAGCAGCTTCTGGTTGAACCTGTGAGCAAGGCTTCGGCCAATCAGCGTGCCGGTCGTTGCGGACGCGTGGCCGATGGCATCTGCATTCGTCTCTACGACGAAAACGATTGGGCCAGACGCCCGGACTACACCGATCCGGAGATCGTGCGTTCAAATCTGGCAGCCGTTATTTTGCGCATGAAGGCTTTGAAGTTGGGCGATGTGCGTGACTTCGATTTCGTGCAGCCGCCTCCGCCCAAAGCTATTGCCGACGGTTATGCCATTCTGTCGGAACTTCATGCGTTGGAGAAAAACGGAGAACTTACTGACGTCGGTCGCATGCTCTCGCGCCTGCCTGTTGACCCGAAGCTTTCCCGTATGTTGCTCGAAGCCTCACGTCGCGGGGCGCTCAAGGAAGCGTTGGTGGTGGTTTCGGGGTTGGCCGTGCAGGATCCGCGCGAACGGCCGCTTCCCGCGCAGCAGCAAGCCGATCAGGCGCACAAACGATTTGCCGATGAGTCAAGTGACTTCCTGAGTTATATCAATATCTGGAATTGGTTCGAGACCGAGCGCGCCAATAAGACAAGCAATCGAGAGCTCACCGAAAAGCTGCACCGTAACTTCATTTCTCCTCGTCGTATGAGAGAGTGGCGCGATGTGTGGCGTCAACTGAAAGAACTCACGGAAGAAATCGGTTGGAAAACGAGCGAGGAGCCGGCCGACTATGAAGCTTTACATGCTTCTCTTTTGACTGGGCTTCTGGGCAATCTCGGCATGCGCGATTTGTCAGCCGACTTGCGGGCGGCTCCTTATCTGGGCGCGCGCGGCATTCGCTTTTGGGTCTGGCCGGGATCGGCTTTGGCAAAGAAGGCCGGCAAATGGCTGATGGCTTCCGAGTTGGTGGAAACGAGCCGCTTGTTTGCGCGATGTGTAGCCGATATTGAACCCGAATGGATTGAGAGGGCCGCCGGCCACCTCATCAAGAAGAGCTGGAGCGAGCCGCATTGGGAAAAGACGCGAGCCGAAGTGGTGGCGCTCGAGCGCGGTACGCTTTACGGCTTGCCCGTGTATACCGATCGCCGTGTGCAGTTTGCGCCGCACGATCCTGTTGTGGCGCGCGACATTTTCATTCGTCAGGCGCTGGTCGAAGGATTGTACGAAACGCGTGCGCCTTTCTTTGCACACAACAAACGTCTGGTGCGAGAAATCGAAGAGATTGAAAACAAGACGCGCCGCCCGGACGTGCTCGTTGACGACGAGACGATCTACGCCTTTTACGACAAGATTCTGGACGCATCGGTCGTGGGCGGCGCCACGTTTGAAAAGTGGCGTCGTGTCGCGGAAAAAGAGAATCCGAAGGTTCTCTTCATGAAGCGGGATGATTTGATGCGGCACGATGCCAGCGGCGTCACCGTTCAGTGGTACCCCAAGAGCTATAGGGCCGCCGGCATTGAAATGGCGTTGACTTACCATTTTGAGCCCGGTTCACCCCGAGACGGTGTCACGCTTGCCGTGCCGATTTTCGCGTTGAATCAGATTGACGCCGTGCGTTGCGAGTGGCTGGTGCCGGGCATGCTTAAGGAAAAGGTGAGGGCTCTGATCAAATCGCTGCCGCAACGCTATCGCCGACATTGCGTACCGATCGATAAGTACGCCGACGGCTTTTTTGAAAGAACGGGCGGCGTGCAGATCCATTCAAAAACGCTTGTGGACGCGTTGATCGCCGACATTCGTGAGCAAACCGGAACGGCCTGCGAGCGCACCGACTTTAAGCTTGAAATGCTGCAGCCACACCTTTTTATGAACTTTAAGGTGCTCGACGAACACGGGCGGCAGATCGGCATGGGCAGAAACTTGGCCGAACTTCGTGCCGAGTTCGGTGCTCAGGCGCAGGAGACTTTCCGCAACGTGGCGCAGGCCGATGCTTCGGTTTCGGCGGACCTGACGGACAACATCACCAATTGGACGTTTGGGGAACTACCGGAACTCATGGAAATTCGCCGCCGGGGGCTCACGCTGATCGGGCATCCAGCCTTGGTGGACAAGGGAGATTCGTGTGCTCTGGACGTGTTTGACGATTTGCAGGATGCCCGAAAGGCGCATCGTGCCGGTTTGCGACGGCTTTTTCAGTTGCAGCTTCGCGAGCAAGTGCGTTATTTAGAGCGCAATCTGAACGGGCTGCAGCGCGTTCAGATGCAATGTGCCGTCATTGCGCCGATCGCCAAACGTTTTGAGAGTTTTGAAGAATTGCGTTCGGATTTGACGGCCGCAGCCGTAGAGACCGCTGCGATGCAAGGCGACTGGCCGATCAATGAACAGCAGTTTCAGCAAAAAAAAGACGAGGCACGCTCGCGTCTGACGCTCATCGGCGGTGAGTACCTGCGTCTGATGGAAACCGTGGCGGCCGAACTCACGGGACTCAACAAGAGACTGCAGGCCGCGCGCGCCTTTCCGGAGGCGGTCAAGGACATCGAAAGTCAGTTGCAGGGACTCTTTGTGCCGCATTTCCTACTGAACATGCCCTTTGAACGCCTCAAGCACTATCCGCGTTACGTCAAGGCAATCAATGTGCGTCTGGAGCGTCTGCGCAATGATCCGGCGCGTGACGCGGGGCACACTGCCGAAATCCAAAAGCTTGCCGTGCCCCTTGCTCGCGAGATGGCGGCTCGTAAGGGTTCCGTCGACGAGCGGCTGGAAAATTTCCGTTGGATGATTGAAGAGCTGCGCGTATCGCTTTTTGCGCAGGAATTGCGCACCCCGATGCCCGTGAGTGTCAAGCGACTCACCAAACAGTGGGAGGCTCTGAGACGGCTCTAAGTTTGAACCTGTTGTTGCAGACAGTTTGGCTCGAAGCGGTTATCCTTGCATTAGGAGTCAAACGAAGCCCGAGGTCGAGAGTTCGGGCGGCGTTTGTGTCCCTTTAGAGTTGGAGGAGAGAAAAAGTGAAAACCATCGGTCTAGTGGTCGGACATCACTGCGACACTGCTCTTGAAATCAAGGCGGCGATTCTTGCCAAGGATGCCTCCGTGACTGTGTTGCTTGACGAAGGCGACTTTGTGGAGCCTGCAGCTGATGCGACGGACGCGCTCAAAGAAGCCACCCGCAAAATCAATAACTTCAATGCGGTGAAACGTTTGCAAAAAGCTGGCGCCGACGTGATCGGTTTTGCCTGCGGTTGTCCGCATCGTTTCTTTGCGGAACTGCAGACGGAATTTACGGTGCGTTTGGTGGATCCTGCTTGCGATTCGGGTGAGCGTTTGTCTGCCGCCGATTATGCGCAGGCGCTGCTCACGGCTGATGTCACGCCTTTGCCCAAGCCCTTTAAAGTGGGCATGATCGGCGGTCTGGGGCCGGCCGCGACGGTTGACCTCTACGACAAGATCGTCAAGGCGACGCCCGCCAAGACTGATCAGGAACACTTCAAGCTCGTGGTCGAACAGAATCCTCAGATTCCGGATCGCACGAAGTGCTTGCTCGAAGGCGGTGACAACCCGACGCTTTCCATGTACAACTGTGCCAAGCGCCTTGAAGAAGACGATTGTGACTGCATCATTGTGCCGTGCAACACTGCGCACGCTTTTGTGGCTTTGATCGAACCCTTCGTCGGCATTCCCTTCATCAATATGCAGCAGGTGACGATGCAGGAGATTCAGGAGAAGTTCGGCGACAAGGCTGTGATCGGCTTGATGGCGACGACCGGTACGGTGCGCTCCGGGCTCTACGGTCAGAAGGCTGAAGCCATGGGAATGCCCATGTACGTGCCCGATGACGAACATCAGGCGCGCGTGATGGCCGCCATTTACGGACCTCAGGGCGCCAAGGCGGGCTTTACCGACGGCGTGTGCCGCGAGGATCTCTGCAGTGCGGCCGAGTATCTCGTCAAGACGCACGGCTGCAATGTGCTGATTCTGGGGTGCACCGAACTGCCGCTTATCCTTGATGAGGGTTTCATGACGATTGCCGGCAAGGAAGTCTTCATCATTGATCCGACATCGGCTCTGGCCCGCCGCGTGGTGAAGGTGGCGCAGGAAGCAGCCGCCGAACGCGGCGTGCTCTGAACGCTCAAACGAAAACGGGAGCCATAGAGGCTCCCGTTTGAAATCGTGAAACGGACGCAACGGAAAAGCCGGCGTCCGTTTTGTCTTTGTGAACGTCAGATGCGGTTGTCCGGAGCAAGCCATCCCAGAGAAGCCGAAACGGCGTTGACGGCGCTCAGAAGATGCCGTACCCAGTCGGGCTTGTGGCGCATTTCGATGCTCGAAGCGACGGTCACGGTGGCCACAATATGCCCGGTCTTGTCACGAATCGGAGCACCAATGCAGCGAATGCCGGTTTCCAGCTCTTCTTTGTCGTCGGCCCAACCCAGTTCCTTGACGCGGTTGATTTCCATGATGAGCTTTTCGGGCGTGTTGATGGAATGTTCCGTACGCGGCGCAAGTCCCGTGCGGCTGATGTAGGCGCTGACTTCTTCGGGCGTCATATCGCTTAAGAAAAGCTTGCCGCCGCTAGTGCAATGCAAAGGGGCCATGGCTCCGATGCGACGCGCCAAACGAATACCAGTACCCGGCGCGTAAACGTGCTCAATGTACATGATGGAGTCGTTGCGGCGAATGGCGAGGTTGATGGTTTGCCCCGTACGCTCGAACAGAAGCTGCATCACGCCGATGGCTTTTTCACGGATATCGAGTCGATCGCGCACGAGACTGCCGTATTCAAGGAAGGTCAAACCCAGACGCCAGCGGCCGTTGCTCATGCGGTCCACAAGGCCATCTTGGGCAAGATTCCAGAGCAGACGATGCACGGTCGACATATGAATTTCCGTCATTTCGGAAATTTCATGCAAACTGATAGGGTTCGGACAATCGGCTAGCGTGCGCAGAATGCGGCGTGCTCGTTCAAGCACTTGTACTTGCTTGATCTTGTCTTTGCTGGCTGGCTGTAAAACTTCAGTATTGTCTGTCTTGGAGAGCATGGCATATCACTCCTTTGAGGGATTGATAGTCGATTGCGTAATGGCTTGAGCGACGATTTCGGCAATGTCGCGTACAGGTTTGGGTGTTTCATCCCGCCCGCAAGTTTGGGCCTGAGCGCTTGTAAGCATGGTGAGGCAGTGCGGACAGGAAACAGCGATTTCGTCGGTTCCAGTCTTGTTGAGCTGTTCGAGACGCAGAATGTTGATGCGAGAGGGCTTGTCCATGAAGATTTGGGCGCCGCCCGCGCCGCAACACATGGCGTTGCAGCCGCGTTTTTCGGGATCCTTGAGCTTGACGCCGATTGTTTCAAGAATTGTGCGCGGATCGCGGCCGATGCCGTTATGACGTGCGAGGTAACAGGCGTCGTGGAACGTGACACTGCCGGCTTGCGCCTGTTTTGGCGAAATGCGTTTCTCTTCGAGCAGTTTGGCAATGAACTGAACATGGCTGGTGACGGGGAAGGAGCCGCCCTCAAACTGCGGATATTCGTTTTTGAGTGTATTGAAGCAGTGCGGACAGGCGGCCACAATCTGCTTGAAGTTGTACTTGGAAAGCGACTCGATGTTTTCGGCTGCCGCCATCTGGAACAGGTATTCTTCGCCGGCGCGGCGCGCGAATTCGCCGTGGCAGCGCTCCTCACTCATGACGGCGAACTTGACGCCTGCGGCGTGGAAAATTTCCACCATAGCGCGCGCAATCTTCTGAGCGCGGCGATCATAACTAGCCGAACAGCCGACCCAATAGAGCACGTCGTATTCGACGCCGGGCTTGGCGATTTCAACGTCAAGTCCCTTGGCCCACTTCAGGCGGCTTCCGGGATCCATACCCCAGGGATTGCCGACGCTCGAAGTGTTTTCCAGAGCCTGAGCCAGACCTTCAGGGAAGTCGCCTTCTTCAAGCGCCAGATGACGGCGCATCTGAACGATGATGTCGGGAGTCGGAATCTGAGCCGGACAAACCTTGGTGCAGGCGCCGCATGTGGTGCAGCTCCAAAGGGCGTCCTTGGACACAATGCCGTCGATCAAAGGCTTGTCGGCATCAATGCCGTTCATGCGGGCCTTGAGCGATAAGATGAGGGCCTTGGGATCCAGAGGCGCGCCGGAGGCTGCTGCCGGACAAACCGACGTGCAGCGACCGCATTCGGTACAGCCGTCGAAGCGGATGCGATCGATGCGACCGAACTGGCTGAATTCGGAAATGCCGAAACGTTCCTGCTCTTCAATGTTTTCGATCTTGGCAAGCGCACCGCGCGGTTCGGGTTTCTTGACGTAGATCGAAGTCGGGGTCTTGAAGAGGTGTGCGTAATAGGTCAGCGGAATGGAGGCGATAAAGCCCAGAGAGGCCAGACCGTGAATAACCCAGATGAAGGTGTGGTAAACCTTGAGCGTTTCTGGGGCAGTGCCGATGAAAATCTGTGCGAGCGCGTTGCCCACGAAGCTCACGCCGGCCCATTGCGGCTGCTGAACGGCAAGACGCAGCGCTTCGAGTAAAAACCCCGTGAGAATGATGAAGGCGAGGCTGCCAAGTACCAAGGCGAAACGCCAGTTGGCTTCGACTTTGGGGTCGTGTGAAATAAAGCGACGCCAAAAGCTAAAACCAAGAGCAATGAGAGCAAGGAGTCCTGCGAGATCAAGAACGAATTTGTAGGCAAGGTAGATGTTGCCCGACAGGATGCGTTTGCCGAAGATAAGCCAAGCAATGTCCCAATCGATGGTAGCAATGGCGGTGCCGAAGAAAAGAAAGATGAATCCCCAGAACAGCACGAAGTGATTTTTCCCGGCAGCTGTGTCGCGAATCCGCTTTTGCCAGAACACTTCCAGGAGCGTTCTTCCGAGCCGAGCGTTGCGATCAGGCAGTGCTTCAGGTGGGCAGGAGGCTTGCCGTTGCTTGACGGCACGCACGATGCCGGCGATGCAGAGAACGACGGCGGCAATGCCGATGACGTAAACGCCGATTTCCGCCCACAGAGGAACGTTCCAGAAGGCGGGACGCAGCGGTGTAAGGTCTTGCATGACTTTTGAAAATTGTTGTTATCGGGGTAGTGTTATACGCATCTTGCAGTGGAGAATTGCACCAGGCGCGAGATGCGATTTGATCGAAGCTTAAAACGATAGCGCAAAAAAGAGCCTGTGTCTTCGGCCAAGAATATGAGTTACAGAGGCCGGAAACGACTTTTTTGATCTCGGTTAAGGCAAACTCGATTTTTGAACAATTTCCACAGCGTGAAAAATGAATGAAAAAAGCCGCCCTTGCGAGAGAGCGGCTTTGTGAATGAAAAATCGAGTTGATCAGGCGTTCTGTTGCTTGCGCCAGCGTGCGATGGCTTCCACGCATTCGGTTACGAGTTCCGGACCGCGGTAGACAAAGCCGGAATAGAGCTGGACGAGACTTGCACCAGCCTGCATCTTTACGACGGCGTCGTCACCCGACATGACACCGCCCGAAGCGATCACGGGGAGCTTGCCCTTGAGGTGATCAGTAATCATGGCGAGGCATTCGGTGGAGCGAGCCATCAGCGGACGACCGGAAAGACCGCCCGTCTCGTTCCAGTTGGGAAGTCCCTGAACGGAGGAGTGATCGATTGTGGTGTTGGTGGCAATGACGGCGTCCATCTCGTGTTCGACGATGATGTCAACGGCGCGCAGGATGGCGTCATTTTCAAGGTCGGGAGCAAGCTTCACGGCGATGGGCTTGTAGGGAGCTCCTTCCGTTTCGATGATACGGTTGCGTTCGTCGCGCAGAGCGCCGAGCAGTTCGCGCAGCGGGGCTTCGGCTTGCAGCGAGCGCAGGTTCTTTGTGTTCGGACTCGAAATGTTGACTGCAATGTAGTCGGCACGATCGTAGGACTTTGCCAGACAAATGCGGAAGTCGCTGATTGCGTTTTCAATGGGGGTCACAGCGTTCTTGCCGATGTTGATGCCCAATACACCGCCGCGCAGGTGGAAGGCGTCGGCGCTCTTGAGGTTGCGCAGAACCTGTTCACAGCCGACGTTGTTAAAGCCCATGCGGTTGACGATGCCTTCGGCAGGAATGACTCGGAAGCAGCGGGGCTTGGGATTGCCGGGCTGAGCCACGGGCGTAATGGTGCCGATTTCGACGTGACCGAAGCCAAGCGCACCGAAAGCGCTCACGCGTTCGCCATCCTTGTCCATGCCAGCCGCCAGACCGATGGTGTTCGGGAAGCGAATGCCCATGACTTCAACGGGATCTTCGGGAGGCGTGTGAGTAAGAAGCTTGTGCAAGCCGAGCGTGGTGATCCAATCAAGATTGGCCATGATGACATGGTGAGCGGTCTCGGGCTGCATCTGAAAGAGGATGCTTTTGGCGAGTTTGTATAGCATTGTTGCCTGCAGGAAGATTTGCCGTTGATGAAAAAAGGTGTGCGGCGCGCCGCTCTCCGTCATCCTCCTTATATAAGAGGCAGAACAATTGTGTCGGTCGCGACCGTAACTCTTGATTTTACCGAGGCTGCTGAAATCGGGCAAAAAATCGGCAGAAAACCGACTTGAAGGAGGAGAGTTAAGAGGCGGGATAATATGGGACTCAGAAGGTAACAGACTGAAATGAAAGGAAAAATATATGAGCGAACCAGAGGAGGTGAGAGGAAATTAAAGTTTTTTGAGAAAAAGACTTGACAACAAGAAGAAACCTCTTTAATATCCACTATCTCGCTAGTCAATGGCGAGATGAAATACGGATCGCGGGGTGGAGCAGTCCGGTAGCTCGTCGGGCTCATAACCCGAAGGTCGGAGGTTCAAATCCTCCCTCCGCAACCAAAATCCAAAAGGCTTCCGACAGGAAGCTTTTTTATTGAGAGACTATGTTTCTCAATAAAAAGCGAAAAGAAAATAAAATTTTTCGAAAAGCTCTTGACAAGACGAAATGAAATGAAATAGAATTTCGATCTTGTCGCTGCTACGGCAGCAACGAAAAGTTCTTTAAAAACTAGGCAACGAACC